>Ga0134121_10000100_pt1 | contig 95739 bp, 87 predicted proteins | sample KB301_FD_96463 | JGI IMG/M metagenome (GOLD analysis project Ga0134121, IMG submission 96463) | Terrestrial soil microbial communities without Nitrogen fertilizer from Kellogg Biological Station, Michigan, USA - KB3-0-1 | ecosystem: Environmental > Terrestrial > Soil > Unclassified ...
CGTTGTCGCGGTGCGCCGTGAAGCGCTGGTACAGCGCCGAGCCGTAACCGCCGAGCGCCAGGCCGCGCTTCGTGAGATAGACGCGCGACGCCGAAGGCGAGAGGCCGTTGACGCTTTGGGTTTCGCTGGCGGCGACGCCTCCCGTGTGCTCCTGTTTCAGCCGGCCCAGCTCGGCCTCGAGCGCGGTCAGGCGCTTCTGGATGTCGGCGACGCCCGCGGACTCGCTCTTGAGCCGGGCGATTTCCTCTTCGAGCGCCTGGATGCGCCGGCGAAGCGCCTCGGCGTCCTCCGGAGCGGACACGCTCGACGGTGGCGCTGCCGCTTCGGCGGTCGCGGGCGCTTGCGAATCCGCCTGATCCGGTGCGGATGTGGCCGGCCGATCCTCTGTGCTCGCTCCGTCCGCCGCGCGGGCCAGCTCCACTGCGCCCAGCATCGCCACAAACGCCCCGATCAATGCCGCCGTCCCTTTGATCCGCATTTGTACCGATCCCCCCGTTCGGACAAAAAAAGAGGCGTTCGGGTCGAGCCCGAACGCCCCGTTTTACCGCTTCACGCTGTGGTGGTCCTCAGTGGGACGCCGGCGGCGTGGTGCCCGTGGACGCCGTGTCGAACTTGAGGTCCGAAATGGTGTCCATCTGGTTGTCGTTGTTGAACACGACGGTGATCTGCTGCCCCGGGCGAACCTGGTTCAGCTTGCTGATCGCCTGACCCGTCACCTTCAGCGTCTTTTCGTCGCCGCTGGCGGTGGGGCTGCCCGTGGTCGGGCTGCCCGGCGTGCCGGGCGTCGTCGCGCTGCCCGTGCTGCCGGCGCTGCCGCCGAGGTCACGAACCGTGATGGTCTTCCCATCCGGATCGACCGACACAACCGTCACCACCTTCTCGGTCTTCTTCCCCTGCGTGGTGGCAGCCTTGTCCTTGTCGGTTCCGGCGTAAACGCTCGCCACGGGGGCGAGCACGAGCGCCGCGATGGCCACGATGGCGAGAATGCGAATTGCCTTCATGATGAACGCCTCCTTGATGAATTTGGGAGGGGGCATTCACTTCCTTTCACTCGTTCAACGGGAACATCCCGAGTCGTTCCCGAAGCAAGACGCATGCTAGCACGCTGATCTTCGAGCGACGATCCGGAAACGGGCGCCTGACAAGAGTCTCAGTACTTTTCCAGAATCGATTCTACGGTGCGCCGCGACATCGGATGGTAGCCGGGCCGCGCCGCGGCGAAAATGTCGCGCGCCAGCGCGCGCGTCGTCTCGCTGCGGCCGAGCGCCGTGTAGATCGGGCGCAGGTATTTCATCCGTCCGACGGTGGTGAGCACCTCGCGGATGCGATCGAACGCCGGCGCGTACGCCGACACCGCGGCGATCGACAGCCACTCCACGAGGATCTCGTAGTTGCCGCGCTCGCCGAGCCGAAGCGCCTGGTCGAGCCCGGTGCAGTCCGCCGCCGCGAGCGGACGCGGCAGCCGCTGGAGATACACGAGCGTCTCGCTCGTCCCCCAGGACTTCACCGCGTCGGCGGGCGGGCGGACTCCCTTCGTCCAGCCCGCGGCGAGGGTGGAGAGCCTTTCGAGTGTCGGCGCCGCGAAGCGCGGCGCGTTCGCCGGCAGCCCCGGCTCGCGCAGCCAGGCGTTCATCCCGATCGTGTCACCGATGCCGGGCAGCTCCGACGCGATGAACCGCTCCCACTCTTCGGTCGTGATCGAGGTGAAGCGGAAGCGCTCGATGTAGCGGCGCAGCACCGGGTCGAAACGCTCGCGTCCCGCCGTCCGCTCCAGGAGCGCCCACAGGCGCGCGCCCTTCTCGTACGGGATCGACGAGAACGCCTCGTCGGGATCGACGCCGTCGAGATCGAGCCGCAGCCGCGTCATCTCCGGCCGGCCCGCGAAGCGCTCGAACTCGGCGGCGAGCACCTTCTCGCCGATGGCCCACGCGAGCGCCGCCGCTTCGGCGCCGTGCAGCGCCTCGTGGATGCGCCGCTCGGCATACACCGTCGTCCCCTCGTTGAGCCAGAAGTGCTCGTTGCTGGTGTTGGTGACGAGGTTGCCGGTCCACGAATGCGCCAGCTCGTGCGCCACGACGTCCACGAGCGACCGATCGCCCGCCAGGAGCGTCGGCGTCAGGAACGTCATGCGCGGGTTCTCCATGCCGCCGAAGGGAAACGACGGCGGCAGGACCAGCATGTCGTAGCGCTCCCAGTCGTACGGCCCGAACAGGCCCTCGGCCGTGCGAAGCATGTCCTCGATGCCGGCGAACTCCCACGCCGCCTTCCCGACCGTGCCGGGCTCGGCCCAGACGCGCGATCGCGGGGACAGGTCGCGCGACGCCAGGTCGCCGACCGCCAGCGCCAGCAGGTACGGCGGGATCGGCTGCGGCATCTCGAAGCGCCACGTGTGCGTGCCGGGACGCGGGCCGGGTCCGTCGCCCGCCGGCCCCGCCGACATCACCGCGGCCAGCGGCTCCGGGACGGTGAGCGACGCCGAGTAGGTCAGCCGCGCTCCCGGCGAATCTTGTAATGGCGAGATCTCCCGTGCGTGGATCGCCTGGCACTGGCTGAAGAGGAACGGATGGCGACGCCCCGACGTCTGCCGCGGCTCGAGCCACTGCAGCGCCGTCGAATCGGGCGAGGTCTCGTACGCGATGACGACGGCGATCGTGCCCTTCGGGAGATCGAGCCGCAGCCTTCGACCGAGGATCGGCTGCTCGTCCTCGAGCGCGAACGGAATCGGCCGGCCGTCGGCGCCGGAGACCGACCGCACGGTGAGCAGCTTGGTGTCGAGATCGAGCCGGCCTCCCGAGGCGGAGGCGAGCGTCAGGCGCGCCGTGCCCGCGAGAACCCGGCGCTCGAAATCGACCTCGAGGTCGAGGAGCACGTGCTTCGTGCGCGGCTGCTCCGGTTCGAAATACGAATGGGGATCGGGTCGCGCCATGGTGACCTCAGCGGATCGGGACGTAGATGTTGGTGATCAGCTCCGACTCCAGCGTGTTTCCGGGGTCGCTGACGAACTCGTCCCACGCCGGGCCCGCCGGCTCGTAGCCGACCGTCTTCATGAACGCGATCGTCTTCGCCCAGGTCGCGGGAATTCCGTGGTACGGGCCCTTGTGCACCACCTTGAGCGCCGGGCCGCCGTAGGTCTGCTTCACCTGCACCTTCGAGTCGGCGCCGACCGGCTTGTCGGGCGCGCGGTCGAGCGGGATGGCGGCGTCGAACTGGTACCCCGCCGCATCCTCTTTATTGTTGATGGCCAGGACCGGGGCCGCCTGCCTGACCCCGTGCTTCGACATGAACTGGGCCACCTGGCCGTAACCGGCCCCGAGCGCGGCCGCGTACGCGGCGTCGTCGCGACCCGCCATCGCCGGCACGTAGGCGATGGTCACCGGCGCCACCTCGACGCGGCTGACGACGAGGTCGCCGACATCGTCCTTGGGCAGCGATGATGCGAAGCGATCGAGCGCGGAGAGCGCCTTTTCGAAGTCCTTTCCGCTCACGCTGTCCAGCATCAGCCCGAACCAGCGGCCGGCGGGGCCCGCCCCCATGTCGACATCGACGCCCCACACCACCCGCGTCCCTTCTCCTTCGGGAGTGAGGTGGAAGGTTTCGTCGGACGTGCCCATCGCGCCGAAATCCACCGTGCACTTGACGTATTCGGGCGGGCGGCTCTCGACCACCGTCTTTCTGCCGGAGCCGAGGTCTTTCTTCTCGCTGGCCCAGTCGAGCCTCGCGCCGACGCCGAAATCCGGGCCCGACAGCGTGACCTTCGCCTGCGGGTCGAGCTCCTGCAACCGCAGCCACTTGTCGGCATTGCGGAACGAGCTGACCAACAAGTGGACTGTCGACGGGCGGGCGCCGATGACCGCCGAACGCTCCATGTGCACGTGGCGCGGCAGCAGCAGGCCGACACCCGCGAACAGGACGGCCAGGACGAAGAAGAGAAGGACGGCTTTCCTGACGAGACGCATGCGGGCTCCCGGAAACGGTCGGATCTCTCGGGGATGATAGGCTGAGCGGCCCATGGAAGGAACGGGAATCGAGATCTCGGCGGCGGCAACCGGCACCGCTGCCGCTCCGGTCGAGGCGGCGGCGCACGAGGCCTGGGTCCGGCTGTTCGAGGAGCTGCGCGGCCGCGGCGCCGGGCCGCGCGACGTCCTGGTGGAGCGGATCTTCTTCCGCGACCCCGGCTCGCTCGACGCCATCCGCTCCGGGCGGGCGCTGGCCTACGAGGAGGCCGGCATTTCGAATCCACCGATCGTCTCGATGGTGGGGCAGGCCCCGGCCGATCCCGCCGTTCCCTTCGCCGTCCTGGCGCACGCCCTGCCGGGGTCGGGACCGGCCGGCGGCGCCGCGGCGCGGAGGCTCGAAGGGCTGCCCGGGGGCACGGAGGGGATCGAGACGCACGCGGGCGGCGCCAGGCGCGTCCTTGTGACCGGGATCGTCGGCGGCGACCCGGGAGACCGGCTCGACTTCGAGGGCCAGGCGGCGCGCCTGTTCGCGCGCGCCGGCTCGGTGCTGATGCGCGCGGGGATTCCGTTCAAGCAGGTGGCGCGCACCTGGATCTTCCTCACCGCCATCGACCGCGACTATGCCGCGCTGAACCGGGCGCGCCGCGCCTTCTTCGAGGCCTCGGACGTCCGGCCGGCGCCGGCCAGCACGGGAATCGGCGGGCGGCCTGCGGCCGCCGGGCGTCTCATCGCCCTCGACCTCGTCGCCTTCGACGGCCTGCAACGCGACGCCATGCGGCCGCTGAGCGCGCCGACCATGAACGAGGCGCCTTCGTACGGCTCCGACTTCTCGCGCGGTTTCGAGGTGCGCCTCGCCGATCGCCGGCTGGTGTTCGTCTCGGGAACCGCCAGCATCGACCGGCGCGGCGAGGTGCTGCACACCGGCGACATCGAGATGCAGGCGGACCGCATGCTGCAGAACGTCGATCGCCTCCTGCATGCGGCCGGCGCCGATTTCGAGTCGCTTGCCCACGCCGTCACGTACGTCAAGCGCGCCGAGGACGCCCCCGCGATCGCCGCCGCCTGCGCCCGCGCCGGGTTCCCCGCGGAGGTGCCGCACGTGGTCTGCGTCGCCGAGGTGTGCCGCGCCGAGTGGCTGTGCGAGATGGAAGCGTACGCGGCCCTGCCCGCATGACGTCGCCCGGCTGGCTTTCGACCGGGGCGATCCTCGGCGCCGCGGCGGTGGGACTCGGCGCCTTCGGAGCGCACGGGCTCAAGAGCCGCGTCACGGCGGATCTGTTGGCGGTCTTCGAGACCGCGGCGCGCTACCACCTGATCCACGCACTGGCGATCGTCGCGGTGGCGTGGGCGGCGGAGCGATTCCCAGGCGTATGCGCCACCGCCGCCGGCTGGCTCTTCGTCACCGGCATCGTCCTCTTCTCCGGGTCACTCTATGCCCTGGTCCTCACGGGCGTCCGCGGCCTGGGAGCGATCACTCCGCTCGGCGGGCTGGCGTTCATCGCCGGCTGGATCCTGCTGGCCCTGGCGCCGTTGTTGGGATCGAAGACCGGATGATCGCCGACGCTGCGACCGCCGCGCGGGGCGTGACCGACCCGCTCCTGTGGCACCGCATCCAGTTCGCCTTCACCATCATCTATCACTACCTCTTCCCGCAGCTGACGATGGGGCTGGCGTTCCTCATCGCGGTCATGAAAGGACTCGGGCTCCGGCGCGACGCCAACGGCGACGGCTGGAACGACGCCGCCCGCTTCTGGATCCGCATCTTCGGCCTCAACTTCGCGGTCGGGGTCGTCACCGGCATCCCGATGGAGTTCCAGTTCGGCACCAACTGGGCGCGCTTCGCGACCTACGCCGGCGGCGTCATCGGCCAGACGCTGGCGATGGAAGGGATGTTCGCCTTCTTCCTCGAGTCGTCGTTCCTCGCGCTGCTCGTCTGGGGCGAGCGGCGCGTCGGCCGCATCGGGCACTTCCTCGCGGCGCAGGCGCTCTTCGCCGGCGCCTGGTTGTCGGGCTACTTCATCATCTGCACCAACTCCTTCATGCAGCACCCGGTCGGTCACGCCGTCGGCGAGGACGGACGCCTGCGTCTCGTCGACTTCTGGGCGTTCCTGCTGAACCCGTGGGCGCTCGCCGCCTACGTGCACACCATGCTCGGAGCCGTCGTCACCGGCGCCTTCGTGGTCGCGGCGATCGGCGCCTTCTATCTGCTGACCGGGCGGCACCCGGAGGCGGCGCGGCGCTTCCTGAAGATCGGCGTTGTCTCCGGGTTCGCGGCGAGCCTGCTCGTCGCCTTCCCGACCGGCGACCACCAGGCGAAGCTGGTCGCCGCGCACCAGCCGGCGTCCCTCGCGGCGATGGAAGGACGGTTCGAGAGCGGCCCGCGGGCGGAGATCACCATCATCGGCCAGCCGGACGTGGCGCAGCGCAAGATGGACAACCCGATCGCCGTCCCCGGCATCCTGTCGTTCCTGGCGCACGGCGCCATCACCGCCGAGGTGCACGGACTGAACGAATTCCCGCCGGAGAACTGGCCCGACAACATCGAGCTGCTCTACTACGTCTTCCACATCATGGTCGGGCTCGGGACGATCTTCATCGGCGTCACCGGCCTCGCGGCGCTCCTGCTGTGGCGCGGGCTCCTGTTCCGCAGCCGGCCCATCCTGTGGGTGCTGATGCTCGCGGCGCCGTTTCCCTACATCGCCAACACCGCCGGCTGGATGACCGCCGAGCTGGGACGGCAGCCGTGGCTGGTGTACGGTCTGTTCCGGACGAGTCAGGGCGCGAGCCCGATGGTGCACGCCGGATCGACCCTGTTCACCCTCATCGGCTTCTGCGGGCTCTACCTGGTCATCGGCCTGGCGTTCCTGTTCCTGGTCGGGCGCGAGATCCTGCACGGGCCCGCCGAACCCGCGGCCCGCGAGAACGTCCGGGGTGGCACGACGGAGACCGGCCGTGATTGAGATCTGGTTCGCGATCGTCGCGCTGACCATCACCCTCTATGTGCTCCTCGACGGGTTCGACCTCGGAGCGGGGGCCTTGCACCTCTTCGTCGCGAAGACCGACGTCGAAAGGCGGCAGGTGTTCGCGGCGATCGGTCCCTACTGGGACGGCAACGAGGTCTGGCTCATCGCCACGGGCGGCCTCACCTACGTCGCCTTCCCGCAGGTGCTGGCGTCGGGTCTCTCGGGCTTCTATCTCGCGATGATGCTGGTCCTCTGGACCCTCATCCTGCGCGGGCTGTCGATCGAGTTTCGCAGTCATCTGCAGGCGCCGCTGTGGCGGCAGGCGGGCGACGTCGTCTTCGGCGTCGCGAGCACGAGCCTGATCGTCGTGCTCGGCGCGGCCATCGGGAACCTGGTGCGCGGCATGCCGATCGACCGCGACGGCTGGTTCGCGCTGACGCTGTTCACCGATTTCGGCACGTCGGGGGAGATCGGCATCCTCGACTGGTACACGGTGCTCGTCGGCGTCTTCACGCTTGCGGCCCTGTCGGCGCACGGCGCGGCCTACCTCGCGTTCAAGACCTCGGGCCCGGTGCAGGAACGGGCGCGCCGTTTCGGCCGGTGGCTCGCCGCGGGGGTCGCCGGTCTTTTCTGCGTCGTCACGGTGGCGACCGCCTTCGTGACCCCGGGCTTCCTCGGCTCGGTCCCGTCGCGGCCGGTCGCCTGGATCGCCGCGCTGCTGGCGGCCGCCGGGCTCGTCCTGCTCAACCTCGATCTGCGCACCGGGCGCGACGGGCGGGCCTTCCTCGGATCGGCTCTCTTCCTCGGCGGGCTGCTCGCCGCGACGGCCGCGGCGATGTACCCGGTGCTGCTCCGCTCGCGACCCGATGCGGCGCTGTCGCTGACCGCCCCGGGCACCGCCAGCGCCGACTCGAGCCTGCGCATCGCCTTCGCCTGGTGGTCCATCGCCTTCCCGCTGGCGGTCGTCTACTTCGTCGTCGTCGCGCGGCTGCACCGGGGCAAGGTGGAAGTCCCCGCGGAAGGCGAGGGTTACTAGCGCGGCTTCGACGCGCCACGCGGCTCGAGCGTGAACACCCCGGCCGCCGTTCCCGCATACAGCGCGCCCGGGGAACGCGGGTCGAGAGCTATGGTCCTCGGAACCGGGTCCTCAATCCGTTCGCGCAACGGATCCCATGAGATCGCCCCGTCCTGGCTTCGATAGATGCCATCGAACGTGGCGATGTAAAGGTCATGACCCTGGCGCGGGTCGATCACCACATCCGAGACCCCGCGTGAACCGGCAGTCAGAAGCCCTTCACCAGCCCGCCTCCATGACCTTCCCCCGTCCTCGCTCTTGAAGACACCGCCCGTGCTCGGATCGCCGGAGTAGCTCGTGCCGGCATAGAGGGTTAGCGGATTGGAGGGATCGACGGCAATCCGGTTGACGTACTGATGCCATTTGTACAAGTAACAGTTCGGGCATGTCTCGTAATAAGTGAGCCCGTCGTCGTACCTGAACCACGTCGCGCCGCGGTCGGGACTCTTGTAAATCCCGTCCCTGTCCGTCGCCGCGAAGATGACGCTCGAGTCGCTCGGATCGATCGCGAGGCTCGTCACGATGATGTACGGTCCGCCCTCGATCGAGCCGTTGTTGACGGTCGACCAGGAGGCTCCGTCGTCCTCGCTCTTGAGGATTCCCGCATAGACCGTTCCGATATAGATGGTCGAATGCTCCGAGTCGCTGGCAACCGACCAGATGTCGGCCTGGACCGGCAGCTGGAGCTCGCGCCACGTGGCGCCGTGGTCTTCGCTCCTGGACAACGGCCACCCCCGCCCCCCCGCATAGATCCATCCCGTGCGTGCATCGACCGTGAGGAGATAGACATCCCGCGCCGGCAGCGAGGTGCGCGACCAGGTCCGCCCGTGATCATCGCTTCGAAACACGCCGGGCGACCGGTCGGACGGCGTCCACCTGCCGTCGGGCGCATGCCCATCGGAATGGTCATAAATGAAGGACGCCGTCCCTGCGTACACCGTCCCCGGCGACGTGGGGTCCGTGGTCACCACCTCGACTCTGGCGCTGACGAGGCCGGTATCGGCGGCCTTCCATGAACTACCGCCGTCCGCGCTGCGGTAGAGACCGTGGGGACCGAGCAGGTAGATGAGCGACCGGGAGGAGACCCCGATGCTCAGACCGGTCACCGAGCCGCCGAAATTCAATGGGCTACAGACCTGGCCGCCGTCCACGCTTTTGAAGAGGCCGTACTTGTCGAGCCCGGCATACAGCGCGCCGTCCTGATCGAAGGCAAGAGTCCCGACGACCGGATAGCCCGAGTATCGCTGCAGGAGCGGCAGGCCGAAGTTGGTGGGCTGCCACGTCGCGCCCGCATCGCGGCTGCGGTAGACGCCATGGTCGTAGGTGCCGACGTACAGCGTCGAGTGGTTGCGAGGATCGATGACGATCGTCCTGATCTCAGCGGTGGGGTAGAAGGTCGAGCGATCATCGTGGGGCAGACCGTCGTCGATCCTGGCCCATCCCACCCCCCCATCTGTGCTCTTCGCCAGCGTGCTGTAGGCGTGCGTGCCGCAGCCGTTGGTCACGGCGTAGAGTGTGCGGCGATCCTCGGGATCGATCTTCAAGTCGGTCACGCATCCGCCGGACAGATTGGAGTCGAGCGGTTGCCAGCTCTCACCTCCATCAAGGCTCTTGACGACCGCGCCAGGTCCGATGGCAATGGCAAACTCCCGCGCGTGCGCGGCATACAGGACTCTCGAATCCAGGGGATCGATGGCGAGCGCCGAGAGCCAATACCCGTACCCGTCGTCCGGGAATGTCAGCCCTGCGGTGATCGCTTTCCATGATTTTCCCGTGTCCGTACTCTTGAGCAGCACCCGTCCGTGGTACGAACCAATTCCGGCAAACACCACGGACGGATCCGCCGGATCGATCGTCAGCGTGGTGACAAATCCTCCCGCGAGCAGTCCATCGGGCGACGCTGCAAGGCTCAACTCCCACCGGTTGCCTCCGTCGCGGCTTCGATAGATGCCGCGGGTCGAAGCCGCGAACAACAGGTTGTCCCGGGCGGCGACGACCGAGACACAGCAGTCCCCCTCCGGGCCGTTTGTCGTCCAGGCCTCCGACTCCGCCTGCGCACGGGACGAAACGGATAGCCCGAGGACCACGAAGAGCAGCAATGACTCCAGTCTCCGGACGATGTTCTTCATCTGCATTCCTTACGAGAAGCGAAGGGTTCGCGTGCCGCACTCGACGGTGATCGGCGCTTCGGTGATGAACTCATCGTAGCGTCCGCCCTGCGCCTGCCAAGGGCGGAAGGCGGCGAGGAATTACCGAATCAGCCGTCCGGGGGAATGCGGAGGGGCGCGGTTGAACCGGCCCGCGTTCTTCTGATACAAGCGGCGTGCAGCCCGCACTGGGAGAGGATGACGACATGCCCGAAGTCGACGCCGGCAAGGAGTCCAAGGAATTCCATCTCGACATCGCGGCCGAGAACCGCCCCTTCTTCCTGAAGGGCAGCGGCGCGCTCGACTGGGGGACGCAGAACCGGCTGTCGCGCATCTTCGACCCGGAAAGCGGCCGCACGGTGATGCTGGCGATCGACCACGGCTACTTCCAGGGGCCGACGACCGGTCTCGAGCGCGTCGACGTCTCCATCGTGCCGCTCCTGCCCTACTGCGACGCGCTGATGGTGACGCGCGGCATCCTGCGCACCAGCATCCCGCCGACCTTCCGCAAGGGCATCGTGCTCCGCGCCAGCGGCGGGCCGTCCCTCCTCAAGGAACTGTCGGACGAGGAGATCGCCGTGGACGCCGACGAGATCTGCCGGCTGCACGTCGCGGCCCTGGCGGTGCAGATCTTCGTCGGCGGGCCGTTCGAGACGCGCTCCATCCACAACATGACGCGGCTGGTCGATCTCGGGAACCGCCTCGGCGTGCCGGTCTTCGCGGTCACCGCGGTCGGCAAGGAGATGGTCCGTGACGCGCGCTACTTCCGCCTCGCGTGCCGCATGGCGGCGGAGCTGGGGGCGCACTTCGTCAAGACCTACCACGTGGAGGAGGGTTTCGAGACGGTCACCGCGTCCTGCCCCGTGCCGATCGTCATGGCCGGCGGCAAGAAGCTCCCGGAGATCGAGGCGCTCACCATGGCGCACCGCGCCGTGCAGGAAGGCGCTTGCGGTGTGGACATGGGGCGCAACATCTTCCAGTCGGAGGCGCCGGCCGCCATGCTCCAGGCGGTGCGCAAGGTCGTGCACGAGAACATGAAGCCGAAAGAAGCGCTCGACCTCTACCAGTCGCTGCGCGCCGAGCGCCGCCGCAAAACGTCCTGACGGACGACGGGAATCGCCGCAAGGAGAACGCATGTCGAATGACTGGACCGCACACGCCGCGACCCTGACCGCCGCGCTGCACCTGAGGCAGCCTCCCGTCGCGATCGCCTTCGCCGACGAGGTGCCGGCGGGGGTGCCGATGTGGAAAGGACAGGTCCCCGCGGGCTGCCGCTTCTGGGAAGAGGGCAGCCGCGCTCTGTTCGCGACGGCGGCGGTGGATCACGACCTGTGCGCCATCGGCACCTGGACGCACAACCTCGAGACCAGCCCGGCGCACGACGCCGAAAGGCGCGAAGCGCTCAAGGTGTTCGCCTCGCTCGGGTACGTCCGGCCGGAGGACCTGCCGCAGATCCCGGTCCTGAAGCAGCGCCCGAAGTTCGTGATCTACGGGCCTCTCGACCGCGTGCCGGTGCGCCCCGCGGTGGTGCTCCTCTTCGCACGCCCGGAGCAGGCGCTCATCCTGTCGGAGGCGTCGCAGCAGACCGAGGCGGGGACGCCGCCGGCGATGGGACGCCCGGCCTGCGCCATCGTCCCTCAGGCCGCCAACTCGCAGCGGACCGCGCTCAGCCTCGGGTGCTGCGGCGCGCGCGCCTACCTCGACATCCTCAAATCCGACGTGGCCCTCTACGCCATCCCCGGGTCCCGCCTGGCCGCGTTCACCGCGCGCGTGGCGGAGCTGGCGCGGGCGAACGAGGTGCTGACGGCCTTCCACGCGGTGCGCCGCCGCGACGTCGCCCGCGGCCTGACCCCGACCATCGCCGAGTCGCTCGCGGCGATGCAGTCCTGACCCGCGGCGGCATGCCGACCGGCCGGACGGCCCTCGTCATCCTTTTGCCGCTCATGGCGGCGGCGCTCCTGCTGTCCCTCGATCCGATCCGCAGCGCGATCGGACCCGGTCGCCTCCCCGTCGTCGTCCTCTGGGGGCTCCCGGCGCTCGCGCTGCTCCTGGCGTTCTTCGGACCGTCTTTGCCTCCGCGGGACGCCCGGCGGGTCGCATCGGCCGCGGCGCCGTTTTTCTCCCCCGCCCTGCGCCTCGTGCCGTGGATGGCGGGCGCCTTCGTCCTCGATCAGTCCTTCATCGGCATCGCGCACGTGCTCGGCTGGGTCTCGTTCACCTACGGCGACCAGAACCTGGCGGCGCACCCGCTGAAGACGGTGCTCCTCGGCGTGCCCGCGTGCCTGCTGCTCGGCTCGCTCGGGACGGAGCGGGCGCTGCGGTCGGGGGTGCTCGACGGCGCGGCCCGGAGATGGGGCCTGCGCGCCGGCGTCACGCTGTCGGTCGCGGCCGGATTGGCGCTCGCGGTGCCGGCGCTCGTGGGGGCCGGAGAGTTCGGCGACCCCGCCTTCGTCACTGCCAGCCTGGCGGTCGCGCTGGTGCGCGAGATCGGCTTGGTCCTGATCTACCTGCGCGGCGGCGGACTGCCGCTCGCCGGGCTGGGCCGCGGCCTGCTGATGTTTTTCGAGGGACGCATCATCACCGATGTCGAAAGCCTGTTCCTGCCTCTGGCGCAGTACACCACGAGCGAGCCGCGCTTCTACCTGCTGCGCGCCGCGACCGCCGCGGCGGCGCTGCTTCTCGTCGTCTGGGGTTGCCGCCGCGGCGTTGCCTCTGCGTCGGACGCCGGAGTCGCCGGAGGAGGGGCCACCGCGCGCCGCGCGGCGAGCGGATGACCCGGACCGGCATCGGGCTGCCCGTCCGCGCCGACTGGTCCCGCGCGACGCGCCCCGGTTGGGTGACGGCGAGTGTTTTCGGTCTGGTGGTGATGGCGACGTGGACGCTCGTCATCAAGGACCTGGCGCCCGTGCTCTATGCCGCGGCGGAGCGCTCGGCCGGGCGCGACATCGCCGCGCCGATCCTGTGGGATTTCTGGTGGGTGGCGCACCTGGCGCTCGCGTGGCTCTTGTGGAACGGCCACCGGATGGCGCGCGCCGCCGGCTACGCGATCGCGTCGGTCGAGATCGTCATCGTGGTGGTGAAGTTCGTGCTGTTCCTGCGGGCGCCCGAGTGGACCTTCTGGCGGCTCCTGTGGTTCACCAACAAGATCTACGTGCTCGGGTTCTTCTGCCTCTTCCTCGCGGCGCTGCTCCGGCGCCGCCCCGCCGACGGCTAGCCCGGTTCCGGACTAACAGTTCTTCCCGCAGTCCTGCCAGAAGAAGCCTTCCGGCGGGCACCAGCCTTTGGACTCATCGCAGCATTCCCGGGGACCGGCCGGCGAAACCGCGACCGGTCGCGGGGCCGGATCGAGGGGCGGCCGGGAAAGCGACGGACCCACGCTGATCGCAAGCAGGGCCGCCGACGTCGCCAGAAGGACCAGCCAGGTCAACCGTGTGTGCACGAGAGCTCCTGCGGATGTGAAAGAGTCAGTCCTTGAAGAGAGCGGGGGCCATGCACTGCGAACCGCAGTAGCAGTTCTTGCAGGACTGCCAGACGAATCCTTCGGCCAGGCACCAGTCCTTCGTCTCGTCGCAGCAGTCGCGCGGAGCGTGCCGGCAGGTGCTTCGGTTGGTCACCGGCGCCAGGCCGACCGGCACCTCGTACTTGTCTCCCGACCCGGCCCCGACATTCGGCGCCGCCGCTGGTCCCGCTGTCCCTCCCGGGCCCGAAGCGTTCCCGCTCGTGCCGGAGCTCGGATGCGGGTCCTGCGAAACGGCCGCGCCCGAGGCGACGGCGGGCGCCGGTGCAATGGACGGAGGCACGAGCGAAACAGGCGCGCGCGCCGGAACGGATGGCGAAACCGGGACCGCGCGCGCCTCCGGGGCGCGCCATGGCGGCACCGATGGGCCGGCGCCAACCGCGAGGAGGGCCGCTGCCATCACGGAAAGAATCACCCAGGTCGACCGTGAGTTCATGGGATGCTCCTGCCGGGTCGAACGATCTGGGGTAGATTCTACGGCCATGAAGGCCCCCGGGGTCAACCGCCGGAGTTTCCTTCGCGAGTCGATCTTCCTGACCGGAGCGGTCGCCGCGGCCGCCTCCAGCGCCTGCCATCACGATGCCGAGCCCGCGCGCGGAGACGATGCGGCTTCCGCCGCGGCCGCGGCCGCGATGCCGAAGCGCACGCTCGGACGCACCGGGCTCGAGGTCTCCGAAATCGGCTTCGGCGGCTTCCCGATCGACGATCCGGCCGTCATCCACTACGCGCTCGACCACGGCATCAACTACATCGACACGTCGAACTGTTATCGCCACGGGGCGAGCGAGACGACCATCGGCCGCGCGCTCAAGGGGCGGCGCGATCGCGTCACGCTGACGACCAAGTGGTGTCCGCATCACCTCGGCGAGAAGCCGGTGAAGGCGGCGTTCCTGAAGCAGCTCGATTCAAGTTTGACCCGTTTGCAGACGGACCACGTCGATGTGCTCCTCAACCACGAGGTCGGCAAGAACTCCGACGGCATCGGCGTCGATCGCCTGAAGAACCCGGAGATGCTCGAGGCCTTCGCCGCGGCGAAGCAGGCCGGCAAGGCGCGCTTCCTCGGCATGAGCGGCCACGACGCCGACCTCATGCCCATCCTGGATTACGCCATGGAGGCCGGGCCGTTCGACGTCATTCTGTGCCGCTACTCGTTCCTGGACTACCCGGAGCAGCAGGCGCTGGTCGCGAAAGCGCACGCCGCGGGCGTCGGCGTCATCGCGATGAAGACCCTCGCCGGCGCCAAGGGGGCGGACCTCGACAAATTCCGCGACCGGCACGTCACCTTCAAGCAGGCGGCGCTCAAGTGGGTGCTGTCCAACCGCGAGGTCTCGAACCTCGTCATCTCGATCAACAGCACGCGCCAGGTGGACGAGTACGTCGCCGCCGCCGGCAAGCCGCTGACCGCCGAGGACCGCAGCCTCCTCGGTGAATACGCGGCCGCGTTCTCGACCCAGGTCTGCCGCTACAGCGGCGCCTGCCTGCCGGCCTGCCCCGAGGGCGTGCGCATCGCCGACATCCTGCGCTTCTCGATGTATTTCCACGATTACGGCCAGGAGCAGCGCGGCCTCGAAGCCTATGGCCGCCTCGTCGAAGCCGAGCGCGCGGCCCACTGCCTGCACTGTGCCGGCTATTGCGAGCAAGCGTGCGCCTATGACCTGCCCATCAGGTCCTTGATGGTCCGCGCCGACGACGCCCTGTCCCGGCGCGAAACCTGACCCCGCCCCCCGTAGTCCTCGGACGCTCCCCTCACGGGTTTCTGCGATAGGCACAAGACCCGGGTCTGACTAGAGTCGCTTCATTCAGCCTCGCTGTCCTGCTGTCGATCGACACCCTCGCAGGCCAAGTCAGGCCGGAGGGCGACTTCATGATTCGCGGTCACTGGCCCCTCGTCGTGTTGTTCGTCGCCATCGCCTTTGTCCTGGGGAGCCCGGGAGTGGCCCGGGCCCAGGGTTCCTATGAAGTGCTGCATGCCTTCGAGCACCCCGGTCGCTTCCCCGGCACGGCCGCGCTGATCGAGGACGACGACGGGAATCTCTTCGGCACCACCTACTACGGCGGCCGGGCCGGGTTGCAGGGGGGAGGAACGATCTTCCGGATCGATCCGGACGGCGGGCTGACCACCCTGCACCACTTCGACTGCGGGCCTTTCCTGAGCTGCTACCCGGGCGGACTCGTCCGAGGCGGCGACGGCTTCCTCTACGGCACGACGGCGTACGGCGGCGACTCCGGCGGCGGCACGATCTTCCGCATGGACAAGTCGGGCGTGACGACGCTGCACTCCTTCGACTGCTCAGACGCCCCGGGGTGCGGCCACGCTCTCTTCCTGCAGGCGGCCGACGGTCTTCTCTACGGAGCGGCGGACGGCCTGATGTTCAAGCTGGACACCGCCGGTCGGTTCACGAGCTTCAGGACTTCGGTCCTCGATTGCGACGTCTCACCGACCTGGTGCGGGATCGCGAGCCTCATCCAGGGCGCGGACGGATTGTTCTACGGCACCCGGCCCGGCCATGCGGCCTACGACGTCACCGGCGGCGACATCTTCCGGATGGACTCGAGCGGCGCCGCCACGGTGCTTCACACCTTCCGGTGCCGGGGCCAGGAGGCCTGCAATCCTCTCGGGCTGACGCAGGGACGGGACGGATTCCTGTACGGCGTCACGCAGAGCGGCGGGGACACGAACGGTGGAACGGCGTTCCGGATGGACGCCGCCGGCAACCTCGTCACCCTCCACTCCTTCGACTGCCGGTCGGAACCCTGCGTCCCCAGCAGCCCCCTCGCGCCGGCCCGTGACGGCGCCTTCTACGGCACGACGCGGGGCCTCGACTTCGACGCGGGCGGCGGCCTCTTCAAGATGGACAAGAAGGGCAAGGTCAGGACGCTCTTCTCCTCCTTCGACTGCAAGGGCCCCGACGGCTGTCAGCCGGGCGCGCTCATGCAGGCGCACAACGGGCGCTTCTATGGGACGACCGGCTTCGGCGCGGCCGGCGACTACGGCACCGTGTTCATGCTGCCGCCGTCGGGTCACGTGCAGACGCTGCACGCCTTCGGCCGCACCCCCGAGGGGTTCGATGTCTGCGGCCACCTCGTGGAGGCCGGCGACGGCCTGCTCTACGGCACGACGCTCTCCGGAGGCCGCAACGGGTCCGGCACCGTGTTCGGCATCGACCGCTCCGGCGTCACCAGGACTCTCCACTCGTTCGACTGCGCCGCGGACGGTTGTCTTCCGCAAGCCGGCCTGGTCCAGGCGACGGACGGAAGCCTGTATGGGACAACCTGTCACGGCGGATCCGCCAACGCGGGCACCGCCTTCCGGATCAGCACCGCGGGCGCGTTCACCGTCGTGCACGCCTTCGACCGCGGCGTCGAAGGCTCCTGTCCCGTGGCCGGACTCGCCCAGGGCCCCGACGGCAACCTCTACGGCACGACGCAGGGCACCGGGGGCGCCGATTGCGGGACGCTCTTCCGCCTCGAGCCGGCCGGTCATCTCACCGTCATCCACGCGTTCGATTGCAGTGCCGAGGGCCGGACGATGGACGCTCTCGTGCGCGGGCGGGACGGAAACCTGTACGGCACGAGCCAGCAGGCGATCTTCAGCATCGACGCCGCCGGCTCGTTCCAGATCCTGGGTCTTCTTCCCTGCAGCGGCGCCGCTCCATGCCAGTCGGTCGGCTTCGCCCAGGGGCAGGACGGCCTCTTCTATGGCGCGACCACCTATGGCGGCACCGGCGGCGCGGGCACGCTCTACAGGACGAGCCTGGACGGCAATCCCGTCGTTCTCCACTCCTTCGACTGCGCGACCGACGGGTGCAATCCGTCGAGCCCCCTGCCGGCCGCCGACGGCTTGCTGTACGGGACGACGTTCCAGGGAGCCGGCGAGCTCACCGGCGGAACCCTCTACAGGATGGACGGCGCCGGCTCGTTCTCCGTCCTGCATCATTTCGACTGCGCGACGGACGGCTGCCAGCCGACCTCGCCTCTCGTGGAGGCGGACGACGGCGTCCTCTACGGCGCCACGCCCCGCTTCGGCCCCGGCGGCGGCGGAGTCGTCTTCCGGTTCACTCCGCCCGTCGGCGGCGCTGACGCCGGTCGCTGATCCGGCTGCGTCTCAGCGACCCGGGACGATGAGTCCCCCCGGCGCGAACGAGTCGGCCTTCTTCGCGACCGGCTGCACCTGCTCGGTGAGGAGCGAGCGCCACTCGGCGTCGAGCTTGTCGAGGTCGGCGCGCTGGATGTCGAAGACCTCGCGCTGGCCCTGCGTCGGCGCGCCCGAGCCGGAGAGCGTGTACGCCAGCAGCTGCGCCAGGCGCGAGTAGACCATCGCGCCCTTGGCGAGGATGTCGTACTCGACCTCGGCCTTCGGGTTGTGAAGCTTCGCCTCGAGGGCATCGCACTTGCCGATGACCCCCTGGGCCTCCTTCACCCAGTCGGCCGCCTTGTCGTTCCGCTTCAGCGCCGCGATCTTCACGTTGAGCTGGTCGCGCACCGACTGGATCTGGGTGACGATGCCGGTGAGGCGCGTCAGCTGGGCCTGCATCTCGCCGACGAACTTCGACTGCGCCTCGAGATCGGCCGGCGTCAGGCCGAGACGCGGATCGGGCTTCACCTCGACCGGCGTCGAGAGGATCGTCTTCCCGACCGTCAGACGCGCCGTGTAGGAGCCCGGCGGCACCTGGATCGCGCCTTCCGGATTCCCCTCGGCCTTCGCCTTCCTGATCTTCTCCGCGCCGTCGGTGCGCAGGTTCCAGACGACGCGCTGCACGTTCGGCTCCTTGGTGAGCCGCGCCTTCTTGCGCGAGCCGCCGTCCGGATCGTCCGGCTCGGTCTCGTCCTCGTCCTTCCTGGAGGAGATCGTCCGGATGACCTTGCTGTTGGCGTCGAGGATGTCGAGGCGGATGTCGCCCTCGACCTTCCCCTTCAGCGAGTAGGCGATGACCGCGCCGCGCGGCGGGTTCTCGCCGTGGCCGTCCTCGTGGAAGCCGCCGCGCTCCTCCCAGCGGATCGCCGGCCGCACCGGGAACAGGAAGACGTCCTTGTCGCCGATCTCCTTCGTCCAGTCGCGGATGATCGACAGGTCGTCGAAGATCCAGATCCCTCGACCGTGGGTGCCGACGACGAGGTCATCGTTCTTCACCTGCAGGTCGTGCACGGCGACCGTCGGGAAGTTCAGCCCGAGCACCTGCCAGGTGCCGCCGTCGTCGCGCGAGAACGACACGCCGCGCTCGGTGCCGATGTAGAGCATCCCCTTCTTCTTCGGATCCTCGCGCACCGCGTGCAGGTAGACGTCGTTCGGCAGCCCGCCCGCGAGGCTCTTCCACGACTTGCCGTAGTCGGTCGTCTTGTAGAGGTAGGGCTTGGTGTTGTCGAGGCGGTGGGCGTCGAAGACGACGTAGGCGGTGCCGGCATCCCACGGCGACGCCTCGATGAGATCGACCGTGCCCCACTCCGGCGCGCCCCTCGGCGTGACGTTGTCCCAGTGCGCGCCGGCGTCGCGGCTGACGTGCACGAGGCCGTCGTCGCTGCCGACCCACAGGAGCCCTTTCTCCCTGGGCGACTCGGCGATGGCGAAGATGGTGTCGTACCACTCGACGCCGGTGTTGTCGCCGGTGACCGGCCCTCCCGCCCATTTCTGCTTCGACTTGTCGTTGCGCGTCAGATCCGGGCTGATGGCGGTCCAGGTCTGGCCGCCGTCGTTGGTCCGGAACAGCACGTTGGCCCCGTGGTAGACGGTTTTGCCGTCATGGGGCGACACGAGGATGGGCGCCGTCCACTGGAAGCGGTACTTGAGGTCCTCGGCGCCGTGGCCGCTGCCGTCCTCCGGGTAGATGCCGACGTGGCGCGTCATGCCGGTGCGGTGGTCGTAACGGGTGATGATCCCCATGTACTCGCCGGCGTAGATGATGTTCGGGTCGGAGATGTCCGACGAGGTGTGCCCTGCCTCGCCGCCGCCGATGTCGAACCAGTCGGCGTTGCGGATGCCGCTGTCCGACAGGCTGTCGCTCGGACCCCACGCGGTGCCGAGGTCCTGCATGGCGCCGGAGACGTGGTACGGCGTCGCGTTGTCCACCGACACGTGGTAGAACTGGCCGAGAGGCAGCGGCGGCGCATACCACGACTCGCCGCCATCCCACGAGAGATCCACCCCGCCGTCGTTGCCATTGATCATCCGCTTCGGGTTCGTCGGATCGATCCAGATGTCGTGGTGGTCGCCGTGGTGCGCGCCGCGGATGCGGGTGATGGTCTTGCCGCCGTCGATGGTGCGCAGCATCGGCACCTGGGGGAACCAGACGACGTTGGGGTTCGTCGGGTCGATGGTCAGCGTGCTGTAGTACCAGGGCCGCTGCCGCAGCGCGTGGTGCTCGCTGACGCGATCCCACGAGTCGCCGCCGTCATCCGAGCGGAAGAGCCCGCCTTCCTCCGCCTCGATCAGCGCGTAGACGCGCTGGCTGTCGGACGGAGCCACGGCGCAGCCGACCTTCCCGATCGGCCCCTTCGGCATGCCGTGCTCGGTGATCTGCTTCCAGGTGTCGCCGCCGTCCTTCGAGACGTAGAGACCGCCGGTGGGCCCGGCGCTCGTCATGCCCCACGGCGTGCGCCGCGCCGGCCACAGCCCGGCGAACAGCACGCTCGGGTTCGACGGATCGATGCAGACATCCGACGCCCCGGTGTCGGCGTCCTTCTTGAGAACCTGCTGCCAGGTCTTGCCGCCGTCCTTCGTCCGGTAGACGCCGCGCTCGGGGTTGGGACCGAAGGCGTGACCGAGCACCGCGGCGAAGGCGATGTCGGGGTTCTTCGGGTTCACCACCATCGTGCCGATGGCCCCCACCTGCTTCCAGACGTGGTTCCAGGTCTTCCCCGCGTCGGTGGACTTGTAGATGCCGTTGCCGTCGGCGACGTTGCCGCGGATGTTCGCCTCGCCCGAGCCGACGTAGATGACGTTCGGATCCGAGGCCGCGACGGCGATCGATCCCATCGAGGAGATCGGCTGGTCGTCGAAGATCGGCTTCCAGTCGATGCCGCCGTCCTCCGACTTCCACACGCCGCCCGAAGCCGTGGCCGCGTAGTACACGAGCGGGTTCCCGGGCACGCCGGCGACGCGCGCCACGCGCCCGCCGACCGCCGGGCCCACCAGCCGGTACTTCAGGCTCTTGAACTCCGCCGGACCCTTCCCCGGCTTCTCCGGCTTGTCGTCGTCCGCGGCTCGCGCGGTGACCGTCAGGAGGACGGCGACGACGGCAAAGCACAGCATCGCGATGCGGGACAGAGTCTGGACGGGGCGCGGCTTTCGGCTCATCAAGGGGCTCCTAAGACCTGGGTCGAAGCGCGCATCTTAACCGAAGTGCCTCCGGGCGCGCCCTGACAGCCCATCCGGGTTCTTGCCGATGGTCTGCGCCTGAAGCGCGGCTTAGATTCCGCCCGTGCGGGAGTCGAAGCGGCATCCCATCGCGGTCGAGAGACCGGTCGTTGTCCCGGCGATCTTCGGCCTGCCGGCGCGGCCGCGTCCGGTACCGCTGCGGCGGCGGATTCTGTTCGTCGCCGTCCTCACGATGCTGTGCCTGGTCGCCGTCGAGTCGGCGATGTTCCTCCTCTACGGCCCGGCGGAGCTGCGCAATTCGTGGCGCGGCGTCGTCGCGACGCATCTCATCGACGTGCCCTACGGTGAATTCGTCGACAAACAGAAGCGCATCCAGGCGGCCCGGGCGGCTCTCGGAATGGAGCGCGCGCGCCACCACCCGCTCTTCGGCTGGACCTACAACCCCGGCTTCCGCATCGACGATCCGGAGGTCCAGCTCCACATCAACGCCCAGGGCCTGCGCGGTGAGGACTTTCCGATCGCCAAACCACCGGGAGAGATCCGCATCCTCTGCCTCGGCGGCTCGACGACCGCCGGGGAGGAAGTCCGCGAGGCGGAGACGTATCCGGCGCAGCTCGGGGCCATGCTCCGGGCACGCAATCCGGGCACGGCCATCCGGGTGATCAACGGCGGCATTCCTGCCTACGATCTGCCGGGGTCGCTGCGGCTGTTCGAGCTGAATCTTTATCGCTTCGACGCCGACGTGGTCACCGTCTACCACGGCATCAACGACCTCTACACCCATCGCGGCACCGATGCCGACATCCCACGGCGCGCCAACTACACAGGCCGGCCGACGATGCCGTTCTACTTCGAGGGCGAAGTGGAGCCGTCGTGGTCGCTGCCGCCGTTCGACCAGGTGCTCGACATCCTCGGGCGCAACAGCTACCTGATCAGCGCCGGCCACGAGCTGCGCCGGGCGGCCCTGGCGCGGCTGCGGCCGCCGCTCACACAGCCGGACCGCGCCGGGCTCGAGGCGTTCGAACGCGAATACCGCGCCCTGGGGCGCGCCATCGCGGGCGCGCGGGCCGTGCCGCTGCCCATGACCTTCGCGATCTCCTGGCCCGGGGAATTCGACGCCTCCGATCGACGCCGCATCGAGTCCAGCTTCCAGCCCTGGGCGCGCGGAGCCCGCGCGTCGATCCCGGGCGCGCGCGTCATCATCGACATGCAGAACGAACAGATCCGCAACGTGGCTCGTGCGGAGGGCTGGGCGGTCAGCGAGATCGCCGGCGGCGTGCGTCCCGACCCGGCGCATTTCCTCGACGTCTGCCATCTGACGGTCGAAGGGAACCGCGTGATTGCGGAGCGGCTGGCGGCGGACATCCAGCCGATCCTCGAGCGAAGGAGACCGACATGATCGAGCTCGTGCGCGAGATGTGGACCTTCATGCGGGAGCGGAGGAAATTCTGGATGCTCCCGATCTTTCTCGTCCTCGGGCTCCTCGGCACGCTCATGGTGCTGACCCACGGATCGGCCGTCGCGCCCTTCATCTACACTCTGTTCTAAGACGATCGAAGTGGCAGTCGATCTCTACGGCATTTCAGCACGCGACCGCGATCGCGGAGATCACCGGCGTGTCTTCAGAGAGCCCTGATGGATCCAGCTGTTCCAGCCGGCGCCGGGTGCGATCGAGAACGGTGTGCTGCGCATCCGCATCGAGCGAGCCGAAGCGGCGTGCGTTCGCGCCGTGCTTCGTCCGCAGCTCGAGGAACTGGTCCACCGTGTAGGTGTGACCGAAGGGGCGGGTCCAGGTCCGGATGCCGCCGAACCCCGCCGCTTCGAGGAGCTTCTCAACCCGCGCCTCGCTGCGCACCGGCTCGTGGTCGGTCATCGTGACCGGATCCGCCGCGGCGCCGCAGGCGTCGAGCTCCTCGAGCCAGACGCGGTGCGCCGGGAAGTCCGGGTTGCCGCCCCACGTCGTCGTCGCGACCGCGCCGCCGGGCTTCACGACGCGACGGGTTTCATCGACCAGCCGGCGCGGTTCGCGCGTGTGGAACAGGACGAAGACCGTCACCACGGCGTCGAAGACGCCGGCGGCGAACCCCAGGCTCTGGCCGTCCATGAGCGCGCGAGCGAGTTCACGCGGCGCGAGGGCGAGCATCCCCGCCGCCCGGTCCACGCCGACGACCGTGGCCATTGGTGCGCGCCGGCGGATGGCCGGAAAGAGCGTGCCGCATCCACAGCCGAGGTCCAGCACGCTCCGCGCCGAGGCCATGGGCAGCTCATCGAGGAGCCGCTCCCCGTGCGGCAGGAGGAGGGGAGCCCAGAGCTCACGGTATGAGACGGCTTCGGCCGAGTAGGTCTCGGAGACCACCTTTCCCCACGCGTTGCCGGCCGACGGTGACATCGGGCACCGATGATGCCACGAGCTGCCGAACTCGGGACCGAGTTCCGATCCCGGGACGGCCGGTCCCATCCGCGGACGGCGCACCGCGTTCGCATGTCGTTCCCGCCTTCCGATGAGGGTGGAACCTGTTCGAAGATGGCATTTTTCCGGCCGGTCCGCGGGCCACCGGGATGTCCCGGATGGCACACGCGTTGCTGCATCCGGCCGCGGCGCGGGATCGCCGAATCCTCGGGGAGAACGAAGGGACATGCTGCAGGAGCTGGCGCGGGACATCCGCCACGCGGCGCGGGTGCTCGGGCGGCGGCCGATCTTCACGGTCGTCGCCATTGCGACCCTGTCCCTGGGCATCGCCGGCAACGCCGCCATCTTCAGCATGGTGCAGTCCATGCTGCTGCGCCCGCTCCCCTATCCCGACCCGGCGACCCTCGTGCAGATGGGCGAGAGCGTCTCCGCCAATGATCACGCCCTGGGGGCGACGTCCCGCACGACCTATCTCGACTGGACGCACGACAACCGCACCATCGTTTCGAGCGGCGCCTACCTGCACTACCCGGGCTTCGGACTGACGCTGACCGGCCGCGGGACGCCGACGCAGCTCGAGATCGGCTTCGCCACTCCGGATCTCTTCACGACCCTCGGCGTCGGCGCCGCGCTCGGGCGCACCTTCACCGGGACCGAGGGAGGCCGGGAGGGAGCGGACGTCGTGCTGCTGAGCGATCGGCTCTGGCGCGCGCGCTTCGGCGCCGACCCCGGCGTCATCGGCGCTCCGGCGACGCTCGAGGGAGCGCCCTACACGATCGTGGGCGTCATGCCGCCGGACTTCGCCTTCCCCTCCGCCGCCGTGGAGGCGTGGGTGCCGCTGGGCCTGGGCGCCGGTGACGAATCCGGGCGCGCCTCGCGCGAGATCGCCGTCATCGCGCGGCTGCGTCCCGGCGTCACGCTCGAGGAGGCGACGACCGAGATCGACGCCATCACCTCGATGCTGAACCTCGATCACCCCGAGACCATGCAGGGACGCGTCGCCGTCGTCATGCCGCTGAGCGAGGTGACGGCGGGGCCGGTGCGGCCGGCGCTCCTGGCGCTGCTCGGCGCGGTCGGCTTCGTCCTGCTGATCGCCTGCGCCAATGTCGCCAACCTGCTGCTCGCGACGCTCGGAGCGCGTCGCCAGGAGCTCGCCGTGCGCGCCGCGCTCGGCGCGGGGCGCGGGCGCCTGCTGCGCCAGCTCCTGGTCGAGAGCGCCCTGCTCGGTCTCGCCGGCGGTGCCGTGGGATCGCTCCTGGCCTTCTGGCTGCTCGAAGGGCTGCGCGGTGTCGCGCCGCGCGAGCTGCAGTGGCTGGCGCGAGTGCATCTCGACGCGCCGGCGCTGGTGGCGACACTGGCCCTGGCGCTCCTCGCCAGCCTCGCCGTCGGGCTGTTCCCGGCGCTCCAGGCGCTGACGCCCCGCTCCCTCGAATCGCTGCGCCAGGGGGGACGCATCGCTTCCGACCCGGCGCGTCGGCGGGCGCGCGCCGTCTTCCTCGTGAGCGAGGTCGCGCTGTCGTTCGCGCTGCTTGTCGGCGCGGGGCTGATGATCCGGAGCCTCGCGGCGCTGAACACCGTGCAGGCCGGCTTCGAGGATCGGCGCGTCCTGACACTGCGCGTGCAGCTCGCGTCAAACCGGAAGGACACCGCGGCGCAGCTGCGCTTCTTCGATGCGGGTGTCGCGGCCGCTGCCGCCACGCCGGGAGTCGAGGCGGCCGGCGCCACGAGCGAACTGCCGATCGCCGGCTTCCGCCAGGGGCGCAACCTGTTCATCGAAGGGCGCGACCCCGGCAAGCCGGGGGATCTGCCCCAGGTCCCGACGCGCTTCGTCCACCCGGGCTATTTCGGCGTCATGGGCATCCCGCTCCTCGAAGGCCGCGCCTTCAACGAGCTCGACGCCTCCGGCTCGCCGTCCGTCGTCCTCGTCAGCCGCACGCTGGCGCATCGCTTCTGGCCGGACGGCTCCCCCGTCGGCACCCGCGTCAGCTTCGAGGGACCGCAGGGACCGTGGCGCGAAGTGATCGGTGTCGTCGGCGACACGCGCGAGTTCGGCCTCGACAAGCCCGCGGCGCCGATCGTCTACTCGCCGATGGCGCAGCGCGACGCGCAGCAGGCCTGGATGAGCTGGATGACGTTCGTCGTGCGCACCTCCGGTCCGTCCGGGCCGATCGCCGCGCAGCTGCACGATCGCCTGCAGCGGCTCGACCCCGACCTGGCGCTCGACGACGTGCGGGCGATGACCGCGGTCCTCGCCGGGGCGCACGCGGCGCGGCGCTTCAACACGCTCCTGCTCGGCCTCTTCGCCGGGGTCGCGGTCCTGCTCGCGGCCGTCGGGATTTACGGGGTCGTGTCGCTGTCGGTCGGGGCGCGGTGCCGCGAGATCGGCATCCGCATGGCCCTCGGCGCCCGCCGCGCCACGATTCTCGGCCTCGTGCTGAAGGAAGGAATGGGCCTGACGCTCACCGGCCTCGTCGCCGGCGTCGCGCTGGCGCTCGGCGTCACCCGCTTCCTCGCGAGCCTGCTCTTCGGCGTGACTCCGACCGATGCGATGACCTTCGCCTCGATCGCCGCCTTCTTCAGCGCGGTGGCGCTCCTCGCCTCCGGGATTCCCGCGCTCCGCGCCAGTCGCGTCGACCCGACCGTGGCGCTGCGCTCCGAGTAGGACTCAGCCGGGCAGAAAACGGCCGCGGGCGTTTCAGCCGAGCCGCTGCTCGATCCAGGTCGCGAGGTCGGCAATCTCCTCGGCGCAGACCTGGTGCTCCATCGGGTAGGTCTTCCAGACGACCGGGTAATCGAGCGCGATCAGGCGATCGCGCGCGTGCTGCGCCCACAGGTGCGGGATGAGCGGGTCCTCGTCCCCGTGCGCCAGGAAGACGGGCAGCGCGGAGTTCGCCTGCGACAGCTCGTCCGGCAGCGTCACCGTTTCGGGCAGGAACGTCGAGAGGCCGATCGCTCCGGCGAGCCGCTCCTTCCAGCGCAGCGCGACGTGCAGGGCGATGACGCCCCCCTGGCTGAAGCCGGCGAGAAGGATCCGCTCCGCCGGCACGCCGCGCTCGCGCTCGCGGGTCACGAGCGCCTCGACCTGCGCCGCCGACGCGCGGATGCCGATGTCGTCGACTTTGGCGCTGAAGTCCTGCTCGCGGATGTCGAACCACGCGGGCATCAGCAGTCCCATGTTGATCGTGACGGCGCGCCGCGGTGCGTGCGGAAAGATGAAGCGCACGCCGCGCCCGTCGAGCCCCAGGTGCGGGACGATCGGCTCGAAGTCGTGCCCGTCGGCCCCCAGCCCGTGCAGCCAGAGGATCGACGCGCGCACTTTCCCACCGGTTTCCATCTCGACAGCGCGCAACAGTGCGGCCATGCCCGGAGGATAGCAGGTCGCGACCGGCGCGACCGGCGTGTATCATGCCGGCCATGGCGCGCGTCGTCCGCATCCACCAGACCGGCGGCCCGGAACTGCTGCGGCTCGAGGAGATCGACCCGGGGCGACCCGGTCCGGGCGAGGTGCTCCTCCACCAGACCGCCATCGGCGTCAACTTCATCGACACCTACCATCGCACCGGGCTCTACCCGCTGCCGTCGCTGCCGCACGCGCTCGGGCAGGAGGCGGCCGGCGTCGTCGAGGCGATCGGCGACGGTGTGACCGGCCTCACGAAAGGGATGCGGGTCGCCTACGCCGCCGGCACCACCGGCGCCTACGCCGAGCGGCGCGTCGTCGCGGCGGCGCGGCTCGTGCCGCTGCCGGACGACATCGACGACCGCACGGCGGCCGCGATGATGCTGCGCGGCATGACCGCCGAATACCTCATCCGCCGCACCTTCAAGGTCGAGCCGGGGATGTGGGTGCTGTTCCACGCGGCCGCGGGCGGCGTCGGGGCGATCGCCTGCCAGTGGCTGAAGCACCTCGGCGCGAAGGTGATCGGCACCGTCGGCAGCGACGCCAAGGCGGAGCGCGCGAAGCAGGAAGGCTGCGCCGAGGTCATCGTCTACACGCGCGAGAAGTTCGCCGAGCGCGTGCGCGCCATCACCGCCGGGGCCGGCGTGCCGGTCGTCTACGACTCGGTCGGCAAGGCGACCTTCGAGGGATCGATCGAGTGCCTGGCGCGCCGCGGCATGCTGGTGGCCTTCGGCAACGCGTCCGGGGCCGCTCCGCCGTTCGACCCGCTCGTCCTGTCGCGCAAGGGGTCGCTCTACCTCACCCGGCCGACGCTCTTCGACTACACCGCGACCCGCGAGGAGCTGCTCGCGAGCGCCGGCGCCCTCTTCGACGTCGTGCGCAAGGGCGCCGTCAAGGTCACCATCGGCCAGACCTTCCCGCTGGCGCAGGCGGCCGACGCCCACCGCGCGCTCGAGTCGCGCAACACCGTCGGCTCGACCATCCTCATTCCCTAGCGGGACGGTCCGCGCAGCTCCGGGTAGCGGCCGATCCACTCGTCCACCTTCGGGTCGCGCGTGCGCGCCGTGCGCAGGAGCTCGCGCGCCTGGTCGGCGTGCCCGTCGCGCGCCTCGACCCGCGCGGAATAGAGGATGAACCAGGCGAGGTCGGGGAAGTCGGCCCGCGCCCGCTCCCCCTCGCGCCGCGCCGATGCCGGGTCCCCCACTTCGAAGAGGGCGTCGAGATACTGGGCGCGCAGGTTCGGATCGTCGGGCGTGGCGGGCAGGAGCCCGGTGTACAGGGCGAGCGCGTCGGCGTAGCGGTGCTGCTTGAAGATCGATTCGGCGAGCGCGCGGCGCGCCATCGTCCCCGCCGTCGGCGCCGAGCCCTTCGTCGCCTCGAGAGCCCGGCGTGCCTCCGTCTCGGCCTCGGCGGGCCGGTCGAGGAGCATGAGCAGGCGGGCGGCGTTGATCCTCGCTTCGGTCATCAGCGGATCGATCTCCGCCGCGCGGCGCGAGTGCTCGAGCCCCTCGCGCAGGCGCGCGGCGTCCGCCTCGGTGCCGCCGAGCTCGGGGGGCGGGGTCGTCATCATGATCACGACCCCGAGGTTGTAGTGCGCCTTGGCGTTGCGGTCGTCGAGCGTCAGCGACCGCCGCAGATCCTCCTCGGCGCCGACCGCGTCGCCCTCGTCGAGACGCGTGGTCCCCAGCCCCGCCCAGCTGAACCCATAGTTCGGGAACCTCTCGGTCCAGGCCGTGAAGAGGGCCGGGCCCGATCGCCACAGGCGCGCCTCGACGAGGGTGCCGGCCGCGAACAGGAGGAGGACTCCCGCCGCCGCGAGGCCGGCCACGCGGGTGCGCGACGCGAACCGGCCGCGCGCATCCGCCGCCGCGAGCGCCAGGCCGATCAGCGGCATGTAGAGGAAGTTCTGTGCGTAGAGGGAGCCAATGGGCGTCAGCAGGTTCGACGCCGGCAGGAAGGCGGCGACCATGAAGCCGACGAAAAGGCTCAGCCGATCGCGCCGCAGCCACAGCCACACGGTCAGACCCGCGAGGAGCACGAGGAGGATGGTTCCGAAGAGGACGCCGGGATCTCCCCACGAGGGGCCGCTCTTCCCGGGACCATAGGCCGCGGCGTCGGTGAAGCGCCACGGCACGAACAGGTAGCCGAGGTAGCGTCCCGCCAGCCGCAGCGCGGCCCGCCGCCGCTCCCAGCCGTCCATCATCGCGAGCGGATTGACCGCGCCGTCGATGCGCGACCGCGCGATGGCGAGGCCGACGTGCGCGAACAGCCGGAGCGCGATCGCCGCCGCGACGGCAGCCAGTGCCGCCAGCGCGCACGAAGCCGTCGCGCGCGTCCCCGACCCTGACGGGGCGGGCGCCCGCGGGCCCGTGGCGGGCAGGAGCGGCGCGCGCAGCGCCAGGAACGGCACCCCCAGGAACGCGATCGCCGATTCCTTGCAGAGCAGCGCCCCGAGGAATGCCAGCCCCGTGGCGACCGGGCTGCCGGACACGAGCGCGAGCCATGCGAGGAGCACGAAGAAGGCCGGCAGCAGATCGACGCGCGCGACGATCGAGGCGACCGGCCATGCGGTCGCCGGGTGCACGGCAAAGAGCAGCGCCCCGAAGACCGCGGCCCGCTTCGGCACGGCGATGCGGAGCAGCACGGCCAGGACCAGTGCGCTGTTGGCGGCATGCAGGAGCAGGTTGAACAGGTGGAATCCGACCGGCCCCCAGCCCAGGAGCTTCCCGTTCAGCGCCAGCGAGGCGATGACCAGCGGCCGGTAGTAGGCGGTGCCCGAAGGGGTGCCGTACCAGAAATGGTGCGCGAACGCGTCGATGGGGCTCCACGCCTCGCGCAGGAAGGCGTTCAGCACCACGAGGTAGCGATCGTCGAAGACGAACGGGAAGCCGAGCGTCTGGAGGTGCACCGCGGCCGCCACGAGAACGACGATTGCGTAGGAAAGGCCGCGCGGCGGCTGGGACATGGCCGCATAGAATACGCCGGACATGAACCCGCGCGAGAAGGTGATCGTCGTGTTGCCCGCCTACAACGCGGCCCGGACGCTGGAGCGGACCTGCGCCGAGATTCCGCCGGGCAGCGCCGACGAGATCATCCTGGTGGACGACGCCAGCCGCGACGACACCGTGGCGGTGGCGCAGCGCCTCGGGCTGACCGTCGTCACCCATCCGAAGAACCTCGGCTACGGCGGCAACCAGAAGACCTGCTACCGGGCGGCGCTCGAGCGCGGCGCCGGCATCGTCGTCATGCTCCATCCCGACTACCAGTACCCGCCGCAAATCCTGCCGGCGATGGTCGAGCTGGTGCGGTCGGGGCTCTTCGACGTGGTGCTGGGGTCGCGCATCCTCGGACGCGGCGCGCTCGAAGGCGGGATGCCGCTCTACAAGTACGCGGGCAACCGGCTGCTCACGGCCGCGGAGAACCTGCTGGTCGGGCGCAAGCTGTCCGAGTACCACACCGGGTACCGGGCCTATTCGCGGCGGGTGCTGGAGACGCTGCCGCTCCTCGAGAACTCCGACGGCTTCGTCTTCGACAACCAGGTCCTCTGCCAGGCGATCGCCTTCGGCTTCACCATCGGCGAGGTGTCGAGCCCGTGCCGGTATTTCCCGGAGATGTCCTCGATCGGCTTCGGCTCGAGCGTGCGCTACGGCTTCGGGGTGCTCGGGACCGGTCTCGAATACCGCCTCGACCGCTGGGGCATCCGGCGCTCGCGTCGCTTCAGGCCGGAGGGGCGGGGACTTTCCGTTGCTTCAGCACCTCGATGACGATCGGCAGCACCGAGACGACGATGATGCCGAGGATCACCAGGGAGAAGTTCTCCTTCACCACCGGCAGGTTGCCGAAGAAGTAGCCGGCCGGCACGAAGATCAGCACCCACAGGAACCCGCCGAAGACGCTCCAGGCGAGGAAGCGCCGGTACGGCATCGCGCCGATGCCGGCGACGAACGGCGAGAAGGTGCGGACGATGGGCACGAAGCGGGCCAGCACGATCGTCTTCGGGCCGTTCTTCTCGTAGAAGGCCTGCGTGCGCAGCAGGTGCTCGCGCTTCAGCCACCGAACCTTGTCGGTGAAGACCCGCGGCCCGACGCGGCGGCCGATCCAGTAATTGAGGTTGTCCCCGGCGATCGCCGCCGCCGGCACCAGCACCAGCAGAATCCCCACATCGAGCGACCCCAGCGCGGCGAAGGCGCCGGCCGCGAACAGCAGCGAGTCCCCCGGCAGGAACGGCGTCGCCACGAGACCGGTCTCGCAGAAGATGACCACGCCCAGGATGGCATACGTCCAGACCCCGTAGGTCTCGAGGATCGTGCCCAGATGCTTGTCGAGGTGCAGGAAGAGATCGATTGCGGTGTGGACGAATTCCATGGCCGGCGGACTATACCCGATCGACAAAATCGCCCGCGCCCTGTCACGCTTCCCCCGTCCCGCGCCTAAAAGGGGTGGACGGCGGCGACCGAAGCGGTCGGCCGCGGACGGTCCGGGGAGGAGGTGAATCGATGAGCGTGCTGCGTCGTGTGAAAGTGCTGCTGCCGGCCCTGGCCGTGCTGGCGGTGCCGGCGGCGGCCTGGGCGGCGGAGACGGTCTGCTCCTGCTGCGGGTGCTCGGGCTGCGGCGGCGGGTGCTGCATCCTGATGTAGCGGGGAGTCGCGGAAAGGAAAGGTTCGCGTTCACGGATGGAAGACGGGTCGCTCGCCGATCTCCAGGGGCTCATGGCCCGGCTGGCGGATGGGGACCGATCCGCCTTCCCTCCGGTCTACGCGATCCTGTGGCCGGTGCTGCGGTCCCTGACGGCGCGCCACCTGCCGGCGGCCGACGCCGAGGACGCAGCCCAGGAGGCGCTGCTGCGCATCTTCCGGCGCGCCGCCGAGTTCGACGCGCGGCGCAGCGCGCTGGCCTGGGCGCTCGGGATCGCGCGCTGGGAGATCCGCACCGCGCATCGCCGGCGCCAGAGGCGCCGCGAGGACGCGCTGGCGGCCGGCGGCGATGCCGGGCCCGCGGCCGATGGAAACATGGAGGACGCACTGCTCGAGCGTGACATGGTTCGCATGATGGAAGAGACGATGGGGGCACTCTCTCCCGTCGATCGGGAGACCCTGGACCTGTTCCGGAGCGGCGAGCGGGCCGCGGTGGCGGCGGCGACGTTCCGCAAGCGGGTGGAGCGGGCCCTGGCGCGTCTGCGCGCCGCGTGGGAGGTCCGACATGGGCGTTCCTGAATCGGTCCTCGCGGACCGCGCCCGGCGCGCCTACGAGGGGGGACACCTGGTCTCGGCCGGTCGTCGCGCCCTGCTCCTCGCCCCGCTTCCCGTGCTGGCCCTCGGCTGCGGGTGCCAGCCGCGGACGACGGTGATCGCCGGAGCGCTGTTCCTCGCGGCCGTCTTCTTCTGTTACTGGCGCGGCGGCGAGTTCCGCCGCGGCGCCGGGCCCGGCATCGCGGCCGGTATTGTGCCGCTCCTCGCCCCCAGCCTCTGCCAGGCCGCGTGCACGCACGGCTGCAGTCCCCAGATGATGACGTGGATGCCGCTGGCCTGCGGTGCGGGAGGCCTCGCCGGCGGGCTCCTCCTCGCCTTCCTCGCTCCACGACCCGCCCTCGAGGGCGTGCGGCCGTTCCTGGTCGCCTGCGTGATCGCTTCGCTCGCCGGGGCGGTCGGATGTCTCGCCTACGGCGCCACGGGGCTCGTCATCATGGCCGCGGCCTTCTCGATCGGCGCGTTGCCGGTCCTGGCGATGAAGAAAGCGTAAGAGGTTCCTCGCCGGATCGAAGGGGGCTGGCATCGATTTCGTGATGGCGCCAAGCGCATGTTTCGGAATCGTGATTCCTTCCGTTCTTGAGTTCACGATCCGTCGTTGTCCGTAGGCTTGGATCGTCTATATTCCCGGGCCGTGAGTCTCGCGTCCTTCCCCTCCCTCCCGGCAATCTGGCCGCCCTGGTTCTGGCTCATCGTCCTGTTCCTGCTCGTGGACGCCTTCAAGGTCCTCATCGAGATCTGGAACCGGCCGGTGCGGCGCGACTTCACCTCCGACCTCGCCAACCTGACGGCGCTGATCCCCACGCACAACGGCGCGGGGGTGCTGCGCGAGACGATCAACGACCTGCTGAAGGCGGGGCTGGCGCACGACCGCATCCTGGTCATCGACGACGGATCGACCGACGACACGCCGAAGCTCCTGGCGGAGCTGAAAGTCCGCACCTTCCGGATCCCGAACATGGGCAAGGTGTCGGCGATCAACTTCGGCATCCACCGCGTCACCACGAAGTACGTGCTGCTCCTCGACGACGACACGCGTGTCGGCGCGGCGAAGATCCCGACGTCGCTGCTCGACCGGTTCGACGCGGTCGCCTTCAACGTCATCCCGGATCGGCGCGACCGCTACGGCCCGAAGGGGAGCAACGCCGTCGCCGCCCTGCAGCGCTACGAGTACCGCAAGTCGATGGAGATCGGCCGGCGCTTCCAGGACGCCACGGCCAGCATTTCCTGCATCTCGGGGGCGATCGGGCTGTTCAAGAAGGAGCGCCTGCAGTCGTTCCACCACAAGCACAGCGGCGTCTTCCAGGGCGAGGACCTGCAGCGCACCATCATCGAGCTGATGAACGGAGGCACCGTCGTGTTCGCCGACGAGCCGGTGTGGACGGTGGTGCCGGACAAGATCGCCGACCTGGCGCGGCAGCGGCTGACCGGCTGGTACCCGGCCCACTACCACATGTTCTTCTCGTACCTGAAGCTGCTGTTCAGGCCCTCGTCCCCCTGGCGGCTGCGGCACGAGATGGCTTACAACGTCTTCGTCGTCCTGACCGAGCCGTTCCGGATCCTGTCGCTCGGACTCATGATTTACCACCAGGTCTGGCTCGAGCTGTTCGTGCTCTACGTGCTCTACCTCCTGCTCGAGCTGTATCCGTTCATCGTGATCGAAAGAGAGTTCGACACGGGGAAGCGCTGGCTGGTGTTCTTCCTCTACCCGGTGTTCGGCTTCATCAACGCCATCCTGCGCGTCATCGCCTGGTTCGTCTGGGTGTGGAAGCGCTTCGTGACCGGCGAGATGCGCCGCAAGACGGAGAAGGACCGCAAATGGAACCAGCCCCAGGCCGCCCGATGACACCCGCACGCGCGTCGCACCGGGCGTTCTTCCTGCTGCTGATCGCCGCGGCCGTCTTCGGCTTCGCGGCGCGCCCCGCGCTCGCGGCGGATGACACCGTGGCTTCAGCGTCGCTGGACGACACGACGTCCACGCCGGACCTCCTGGCGCAGGGATCGACGGCGGTGCCGCCGTCCGGAACGGCGACGGAGCCGCCCCCCGCCCGCACCTCGCTGAAGGAGACGCCGTGGGTCCCCGGGAAGCGCGGCAAGTACGCTTTCTGGTGGGATCACTACCGCGACTCGAACGACAACGACTACAACGATTTCTCCTTCTTCATCTCGTACAAGCAGGTGTACACGCAGGTGTGGAGCGGCCAGTACACGGACGGGGTCGAGATCGGCGGCTACGTCAAGGACCACCGCAAGTCGTCCTACGGCGGCATGGTGCGCTGGCGCAATGGACAGGACGACGTGGCGCAGTTCGACACCGGGCAGATCCTGGGCAAGGGTCTCGTCTGGGTCGGATCGATCCGCTTCATCCACGTCATCCCGACGACCGTGGACGACGACGCCGACGGCATCCCGGACGATTCGAACGGCGACGGCATCCCCGACGGGATTCCGGGCGGGCAGAACCAGGTGCAGTTCGGCACCGGGCTCGACTGGTACCACGGCGACTACGACTTCGGCACCTTCCGCGCCATCAGCGATCCGCGCGAAGGCGGACGGTGGACCTTCCAGTTCTCCCACCGCTTCTACCACGGGCCGCAGTTCTACATCGAGCCCGGCTGGCTGCCGCGCACCGACGGCACCACCAACTGGTTCCTGCGCGGCAAGTACAAGGCGTTCGTGTGGCTCGTCGGCGACTTCAACCAGTTCGACTTCACCGACATCGAGCGCAAGCAGGTTTCGCTCGGCCTCGAATTCGCCTACTGATCCAAAGGCAGCGCGCCGGCTCCCGTCTTCATCGCCGTCTTTCCCAGGATGCGCGCCAGCGACAGGACGCGGCGGGGCGTGTCGCGCCAGACGTGCAGGGCGGAGGCGCCGGCGGGACGCGCGTATTCGTGGATCGGGATCTCTTTCAGCCGCAGGCCGTGACGGATCGACTGGATGGTGATCTCCTGTTCGATCGCCGGCCCGTCTTCGCGCAGCGGCAGGCGGCGCGCGGCCGAGGTGAGGAGCGCCCGGAACGCGTTCTGCGCGTCCGTCAGCCGGCAGCCGAACCGGAGGTTGATCGCCAGCGTGGCCATCTGGCCGCCGAACCGGCGCACCAGCTGCGCCATCGTCGCCAGCGGCTCGTCGGATCCGCCACGCACGTGGGAGGCGATGCAGTGATCCGCCTGCCCGGCGACGATCGGCGCGACCATCTTCGGGATGTCCCCGGGATCGTGAGCCCCGTCGGCGTCGAGGATGACGACAATGTCGCCGCGGACGTCCTGGAGCGCGCGGCGCAGCGCCGCCCCGCGGCCCAGCCCGTCGCCGGGCGCGACCTGGGCGCCGAGTTCCTCCGCGACGGAGCGGGTGCGCCCGCCGGAGAGGGAATCGAGGATGAGGATCTCGCCGGCGTGGGGCCGGCACTTCTCGAGCACCGGCACGAGCGCGTCCTCGTGGACGCTCGGAATGACGATGGAGACGCTGGGGCTCACGGCCACGGCTTCAATCAGTCCTGCTTCTTCGCGGCGTCCTGGACCTGCTGGATGTGCTGGTCGGTGGCCCCGCCCAGCTGCTTGAGGCCGGGGAGGCTGCCGCTTCTGACCATGTCGCCCACTTCCTTCTGGCCGTGATCATCCACATGGGGCTTCGACGCATTGGGGTTGAGCGCCTGCTGCGCCGTCGGCATCACCGCATTCCACGCCTTGCCCGCGAGCAGCATCACGATGACCAGCACGACGATCGCCATCACGAATCCCAGCCCGCCGCCGCCCGTCTTCGTCGCCATGTTTTCCTCCGAGCCCCGGCGCCGGATCACGGAATCGTCAGGAGAACGCTCCGCGGGCGCCCATCCTTATTAGTAGGGCCGCAGACGCCGGGGCGCAACGTGAGAAGGGCTGGAGAGCCCGGCGTGTCGGGGACTGCGACAGGGGGGGCTTGTCGAAGCGACGGTGATCCGTCAGCCCGGTTTCTCGGGGCTAGGACCAGCGGAACCAGCGCAGGGCGAGGACGAAGGACACCGCGCCCCACAGCGCGAGGCCGCCGAGGCGGATCGCCTGCGAGGAGAGCGAGGCCCCCTCGAGGATGACCGCGCGCAGCGCCTCGTTGAGCAGGGTGAGTGGCAGCGCCTGGATCGCCGGCTGCAGCGCCGCGGGGAATCGCTCGGACGAGAAGAAGATGCCCGAGAGGAGCCACATCGGCAGCATCACCACGTTCATCAGCCCCGAGACGGTCTCGATCTTCTGCGCGCGGCAGGCGACGAAGAGCCCGAGCCCCGCGAACGACACCGCACCGAGGAGCGACACCGCCAGCACCGCGAGCAGGCTCCCCTGCACGCGCACGTGGAACAGCAGCGCCCCCGCGGCGAGGAGCAGCGCCACCTCCGGCAGCATGAACAGGATGCGGCTTCCCATCATCGCCAGCAGGAAATCGCTGCGCCGCATCGGCGTCGCCACCAGCCGCTTCAGGAGCTTGCGCACCCGCATGTCCACGAGGACGAAGCCGATCCCCCAGAGCCCGCCTCCCATCAGGTTCATGCCGAGAAGCCCCGGGATCAGGAAATCGATGTAGCGCGAGCCCGGCTGCGTGACCGGCTGCTCCTCGACCTTGACGGGATCGGCGCGGCCGGCGGCGCGCTGCAGCGCGTCCTCGGTGCGCGCGCGGGCCAGCACGCTCTCGGGACGCGTCGGATCGAAGCGGAACTCGAACCCCTGCGCACCGGGAACGACCACGAGATCGGTGCGTCCGAGGCGCAGTCGCTGGGCGCACTCGCCGCCGGCGCAGGCGCGCGCCTGGAAGCGGGGGTCCGCCTGCAGCGTGCGCAGCGCGGCGTCGTCACCGACTGGGGCGCCGAGGACGTCGATGCGCACCTGCTCGGGCGGCCGCTCGCGGAAGGCGATGCCGAGACCGATGGCGAGCAGCACCGGGAACCCATAGACCCAGAAGAGCGCTTCGGGCTCGCGGTAGAACTCCCGCAGCCGGCTGACCAGGAGCGCGCGGAAAGGACCGGTGCCGCTCATGCCGCGGAGGCGGCCTCGTCCCGCAGATTGCGGCCGGTCAGCTCGACGAAGACGTCCTCGAGGCTGACGTGCCGCGTCGCGAGGCGGGCGAGCGCGAGCCGCTCGCGCTGCAGCCGCTCGAGAAGCGCCGGCACCGTGATGTGAGGCTCGGTGACGGTCAGCGCGACGCCGTCGGGATGGATGCGCACGCCGCTCACGCCGGGCAGGGCGCGGTACTCCGCCTCGCCGATGCCTTTGGCCGTGGCATCGAGAGCGAACTCGACGACATGCTCGCCGCCGAGGCGGGCGACCAGCTCCGCCGGCGATCCGAGCGCGATGACTTTGCCGGCGTCCACGATGGCGACGCGGTCGCAGAGCCGCTCGGCCTCGTCCATGTAGTGCGTGGTCACGAGGATGGTGCGCCCGCGGGCGCGCAGCTCGCGCAGGATGTCCCACAGGGATCGGCGCGACTGCGGGTCGAGGCCGGTCGTCGGCTCGTCGAGGAAGAGCAGCTCGGGATCGCCGATGAGCGCGCAGGCCACCGCCAGCCGCTGCCGCTGTCCGCCCGAGAGCTTGCCGACCCAGGCGCCGCTCTTCTCCTGGAGCGACACCTGCGCCATCGCCTCCTCGGGCGACAGGCCGCGCCGGTAGAAGGACCGGAACAGCTCCAGCGTCTCGCGCACGCTCAGCTTCTCGGCGAAGCGGGTTTCCTGGAGCGAGATGCCGATGCGCTGGCGCAGCTGGTCGGGATGCGACTCCCAGCGGCTGCCCAGCACTTCGACCTCGCCCGACGTCGGCGCCAGCAGGCCCTCGAGGATCTCGATGGTCGTCGTCTTGCCGGCGCCGTTGGGGCCGAGCAGGCCGAAGCACTCCCCCGAGCGCACCTCGAGATCCAGGCCGTTCACCGCGTCGACGGTGGACGAGCGGCTGACGAAGCGCTTGTGCAAGCCGCTGCAGCGGATGGCGACCCCCGCGGACCCTGCCGGCATGCGGGGGATGATACCCGCGAAGCCCCGGCCCGGCCGCCGTGGACCGGCGGCGTCACGTGAGCGCGTCGGCCTTCAGGACGCCGCGGTGCGGCCGGCCGGCGGCACCTTGTCGGGGTCGCGGCGCCAGACGGCGTACGAGTACGCCGCCAGGCCGAGCGTCGCGAGAAGCACGAGCCCGACCATGACGAGAATGGATCGCCCCGGCGTCAGCACCCCCGTCGCCATGGTCAGAAGCCCCAGCCCGACGAAGACCCAGCCGCCGGCGCGGTGCGTGCGGTTCCACGACTCGGCGCTGGACAGCGTCCACGGCGTGCGGATGCCGAAGAACCAGTTCGGCCGCAGCTTTCCGAGCAGGTTCCCCAGCACGACGAACAGCGCCCCGATCGCCAGAGGCATGAGGGTGCGGACGTCGATGGCGCTGCCGCGCGCCGCGGCCTGGACGATGCCGTACACCACCGTCAGGAGCGTCACGATCGCGACCTGCAACGTCGCCCACGCGCCGATGAAATTGGCGTAGTTCGCCCGTCCCGGATCGAAACGCGGCAGGAAGCGGACGAGGAGCCACACGCCGAGCGCCACGAACGGCAGCGCGAAGAGTCCCTCGACCCGACCGCCGTAGCGATCGATCTCGCCGTGCAGGTTCCAGTGCATCGGGAACCGCTCCGGGGCGGTGGAGGACGACAACCCGCCGTACAACAGCATCCCGGCGATCAGGGCACCGCACGTCGCGTCGGCAATCTTCTGCGCGTTCATCGCTTCCCCTCCTTCGACTTCGCCCGCCCCAGCAGCTCCCACAACGAGGCGACCGCCTGCTCGAGGGCGGAGACGTTCAGGCTGTACAGGATGGTCGTGCCGCGGCGCTCGGTGACCACGAGGCCGGCGTGCTTGAGGACGTTGAAATGCCCCGAGAGGGTCGATTTCGCGAGCGGGAACCGCTCGGCGATCTCCCCGGCGCTCAGGTCGCGCTTCCTCAGGAGCCTGAGGATCTCGCGCCGCGTCGGATCCGCGAGCGCCTGCAGCACCTCGGTCATCCCGTCCTCCGTGCGCCGCCATCGCGGCGTCGCGTTTCGTTATTTCGCGAACGAACGAAATATAGCCGCGGCCCGGGACGGTGTCAAGTGGGCCGGGCGCGTCTCCGGGAAGGGCGAGCCGAAGCGGGGTCGCGCGGCTCAGGTGGCCGCGGCGGGGACCGGCACCGGTGCGGCCGGCGCGACGAGCGGATCGAAACGCAGCCGGCGGCCGAACTCGCGCCGCAGCAGGAGCAGGTTGACCGTCGCCTGGATCGCCACCGAGGCGATCGACAGGGACCAGATCCAGTCGATGTCGAATCCGGGTCGCAGCGACACCAGGTACGCGGGCAGCGCGAACAGCAGGAGGCGCAGCGATGAGGCGGCGAGCGGCGGCAGGGTGTTCCCCATCCCCTGGAACAGGCTGGCACTCGTGAAGATCAGCCCGGTGGCGAGGAAGTTCCAGGAGATCATCCGCAGGAATTCCGCGCCGAAGGCGATGACGTCGGGATCGGGTGAGAAGAGGGCGATGAGGCCCGCCGGCGACAGGTGGCAGGCGAGCGTCAGGATCGCCATGCAGGCGCACGACAGGACGGCGGCGACGCGGAAGGTCTCGCGCACGCGGGCGGCGTTGCGGGCCCCGAAGTTCTGCCCGGCGATCGGCGCCGCCGCGAAGGCGATCGCCATGACCGGCAGGAACATCGACTGCATGACGCGGCCGCCGATGCCGAAGCCCGCCTGCGCCGCGGCGCCGAGCGGGCGCGTGATGCGGTAGATGAGGAGGAGATAGAGGGACATCAGCAGGAACTCTCCCCCCGCCGGCAGGCCGATCTTCAGCAGACCTTTCCAGGTCGCCGGTTCGGGCCGCCAGTCGCGCGGCGAGAAGGCGAGGAACCGCTCGCCGCGCACGAACCACACGCCGTAGACCGCGACGCCCGCGGCCGTGGCGAGGAAGGTCGCCGCCCCGGCGCCGGCCACACCGTAGGGCCGGCCGGTCAGCCAGCCGAGCGTCAGGATGGGCGCGAGCACGATGTTGCAGAGCACCGACAGGACCTGCACCACCATGGCCGGGCGCACCACTCCCGAGCCGCGCTGCGCCGCCCCCATCGCCACCACGATGAACTGCAGCGCCAGCGCCGGGATGTACCAGTCGAGGTAACGGGCCCCGAGGAGCGCCGTCTCGGCGTCCGCCCCGAGGGCGCGGCAGTACGCGCCGCGCAGGAGCCAGCCGGCGCCCCCCGCCACGAGGCCGACGGCGAGCGACAGCGCGAATGCCTGGTTGAAGACGTGCGTCGCCCGGACGCGATCCTGCCGGCCGGCGGCGTGCGCCACGAGAGTGGTCGTCCCGACCGCCAGCATCTGGGTGATCGCCAGCGTCACCATCATGAGGTTCCCGGCGAAGCTGACGCCGGCGATCGCCTCCTTCCCCAGGCGCCCGACGAAATACAGGTCGGCCAGGAGATAGAGGGTCTGCACGATCATGCTGACCGCGATGAACGCCGCGATCGTCGCCAGGTGGCGCGGGATCGATCCCTTCGTCAGGTCCTGCAAGCGTTCATTTCGCGGTGCGCGGGACCTTGAGGTCGGCGAGGTGCTTCGCGACGTCCTCCCCCGCGGTCTGCGGCTTCACCTCGCGGTCGACGTCGAGGATGCGGCCGTCCTTGCCGATGTAGAAGGTGTGCCGGTTGGCGAAGCCCTGCTCCATGAGGACGCCGTAGGCCCTGGCGGTTTCCTTCGTGGGGTCGCTCAGGATGGGGTAGTCGAGGCCGAGGGACTCGGCGAACTTGCGGTTGGTCTCGGCGTCATCGGTGGAGGCGGCGAAGTAGGCGACGTCGTAAGCCTTGATCTCGGAGCCGCTGGCACGCAGCGACTTGCACTCGGCGGTTCACCCGCCGGTGAACGCCTTCGGGAACCAGGCGATCACCACCGCCTTCTTCCCCTTGAAGTTGTCGAGCGAGTAGAGCTTTCCGTCCGAGCCCTGGAGCGTGAACGCCGGGGCCGGATCACCCTTGGCGAGCGGCTTGTCCGGCGCCGGCGCCGCGGCCATCCCGACCGCGGCGAGGGCCAGCAGCGCCCCGCACACCCACGATGTCGTCATGCCGTCTCCCTCCCGAAAGCGAGCCTCGTCCACCGAAGAGCGGTCCTCATTCTGGACCCGGCTGCGCGGCCCGCGCAACTGGGACGAATGTGACCCCGCGCACCGACCGCCGGAAGGGCCTCCTCCCCGGAAAACCGCGCCCCCGGCCGCTTTTCGACGGTGCCACCCCTTGACACAAAGGCCCGTCCGCATTTATACCGTGTTCACGCCGTAGTTTCAGGGCACCTGCTTTCGCAACTGCTGGGGGAATTTCCGATGTGACCTGACCGCCGCCGGGGCGATCGTCGTCCCGTTCTGGCTTCCATGCGTGGTGGCAGGCAAGTCTCTGCTCATTCGAAGGAGGGCAGACCATGACCGGACGGAACTCAGGGGGAGTGGGGCCGCGTCGCCTCACCGGTTACATGGCTGCGGCGACCATTCTCGCCGCCAGTGTCCTTGGACTTGCCTGGGCCAACTCGGACAAGGCCCAGGACAAGAAGAACCAGCAGCAGGGGGCGGCGACCCAGCCGGCCACCGGGCAGAAGCCCACGCCGACGGCGACCGACAAGAAGCCCGCGCCGGTCACCCGCACCATCGGTGCGGCGACGGTCAGCGTCGATCCCGCCACCGGTCGTCTCGTCCCGCCGACGCCCGAACAGGCGGCGGCGCTCACCGCCGCGCTCATGAACATGGTGAAGCGCGACACCAGTGCCGTGCCCGTCATCGAGCAGCCGGATGGCACCATGATGGCGATCCTCGGGGAAGACTTCGAGGAAGTCGCGATGGCCAGCCGGGACCCCAAGGGGAACCTCCGGCTGCACTGCGTCAATGACCAGGCGTCGGCCGAGCGCGTTCTCAACGGGAAGGCGAACGTCGGCCCGGTCTACAACGAGAAGAAAGCGAAGACCACCGGCAAGAAGGCCGGCCAGAAGGCCACCCCGACCCCCACGGAGACGGAGTAACCATGCGCCGACACCTTGACGCGGGCCTCCTGGCCCCGATTGCCCTTCTCGCCTTCGGCCTCGCCATCCTGCCGGCGACGCCGGCCTTCGCCAACGCCACCATCATCATCGACAACAACAACGCCCCGGGCGTCGGCTTCAACGACCCGACGGTGGTCGCGCCGGTCGGCGGCAATCCCGGAACGACGCTCGGGCAGCAACGCCTGAACGCCTTCCAGTTCGCCGCCGATGTCTGGGCCGCGACGCTCGACAGCAACGTGCCGATCCACATCCTGGCCTCGTTCGAGCCGCTGTCCTGCAATGCGACCGGGGCAACCCTCGGCAGCGCGGGGACGATCTTCATCTGGGCCAACATGCCTCCGAACGGGACGTTCCCGGGGGCGGGGTTCGTGAACTCCTGGTACTCGCAGGCGCTCGCCAGCAAGCGGATCGGGACGGACATCAACACCCAGCCGATCTGCCTGAACACCGGCAACCCCTGCACCCAGAACTCCGACTGCGGCGCCGGCCAGATCTGCACCGACGCTGAGATCCGCGCCCGGTTCAACGTCAACCTCGGCAACCCGGGCTGCCTCACCGGCATCCCGTGGTACCTCGGGTTCGACAACAACCACGGCCCGAATGCCATCGACCTCGTGACCGTGCTGCTGCACGAGTTCGGCCATGGTCTCGGCTTCCAGCAGTTCGCCAGCCTGGGCAACGGCTCGCAGATCCAGGGGTTGACGGACGTCTACGGTCGCCAGCTCCTCGATACGACCACGGGCAAGACCTGGAACCAGATGACCAACGCCGAGCGCGTCGCCTCCTCGATCAACTACGGGCACGTGGTCTGGACCGGGAACCAGGTCAACTCCGAGGTCCCGGGCGTGCTGGCGTTCGGCCTGCCCAACCTCCGGGTCAACGCCCCCGGCTCGATCGCCGGCAGCTATGCGGTCGGCGAGGCCCAGTTCGGCCCGCTGCTGACCAACGCCGGCGTCAGCGGCGACATCGTCCAGGCGCTCGACGCGGCCAACGCGGGGGGGCCGACCACCTTCGACGCCTGCACCGCGATCACCAACGCGGGGGCGGTGGCGGGGAAGATCGCCCTCGTCGATCGCGGCACCTGCGGGTTCATCGTCAAGGTGGCCAACGTCCAGGCTGCCGGCGCCATCGCCATGGTGGTCGCCGACAACGCCGCCGGGGCGCCGCCGGCGGGTCTGGGCGGCGTCGACCCGACGATCGTGATTCCGTCGGTGCGCATCACCATCACGGACGGGAACACCATCAAGGCGGCCCTCGCCTCGAACACCGTCAACGCCACCCTGTCCCGGGACCTGACGAAGCGCCAGGGCGCGGACGACATGGATCGCGCGCAGTTCTACGCGCCGAACCCGGTCGTCGGCGGCTCGTCCATCTCGCACTACGACATCAGCGCCTTCCCGAACCAGCTGATGGAGCCGAACATCAACAACGACCTGACGCACAACGTCACGGGCGTGGACCTGACGCTGGCGCTGATGCGCGACATCGGCTGGTACCCGGACCGTGACGTCGACGGTCTCGCGAACTCGGCGGACAACTGCCCGGACGTCTCGAACCCCGGCCAGGCGGACCTCGACGGCGACCATCTCGGTGACGCCTGCGATCCGGACGACGACGGCGACGGCGTGAACGACGACGTCGACAACTGCCCCGTGGACGCCAACGCCGACCAGGCGAACAACGACCACGACGCCCTGGGCGACGTCTGCGATCCGGACGACGACAACGACGGCGTCATGGACGGCGCGGACAACTGCCCGTTCGCCTCGAATGCCGACCAGCTCGACACGGACAGTGACGGTCTCGGCAACGCCTGCGACAACGACGACGACGCCGACGGCGTCGCCGACGGCTCCGACAACTGCCCGCTGGTCGGCAACACCGACCAGGCGGACTTCGACCGCGACGGCAAGGGCGATGTCTGCGACCCGCTCACCGGGCCTCCGCAGGACAAGGCCCAGTGCATGAACGGCAACTTCGGGCGCTTCAACGACCCGCGCACCTTCCCGAACCAGGGCCTGTGCATCTGCTACATCATGTCGGCCCACGGGGAGAAGTGCCCGAGCATCAAGTAAGTCTGACGTCCCTGTGAGGGACGCGGTCTGAAACAAGGCCGCCGCGCTCCGGTGTTCCGCACCGGGGCGCGGCGGCCGATTCGTTTTCCGGCAGGAGCGCCCCGACACTCCCGCCGTCTTCCGCACCACACGTCCCCGCTCCGGATGAGGACGCATTTCATCCTCGCGGGAGGACACGCCGCTCGGTAGTTCCCGCCACCGGCGTGTCCGGAATCCCCGCCACAAGTCACGGCCGGCACGGCAGTTCGCATTGCGGCGCACGGTTTCGCGCGCGGGCACCGTTCTTGCTCGCCATCGGCGAGAGTCGCCACAGAAAGACAGAGTGCCCGCCGCGGGGCCGCGGCGTCGAGAACGAGGAGGACTTCCATGTCTTCGCGTGCCCGTCTGTCCGTGCTGCTGTCGGCCCTTCCCCTCGCCCTTCTGCCGCTCGGCTGCGCCGAGGACCCCACGACCGATGCCTCGGTCCTGTCGCCTCCGCCCGCCGCCGGCGATTGCGACGACATCCAGGACGTGTCGCTGACCGCACGGCTGAACACGCTCTACCTCGTCGATCCGTACGTCGACGCCTCGCGCATCACCGTCGAGACGCACGCGTGCGTGGTGACGCTGCGCGGCCGCGTGCAGGACCCGGGCACCCGCGACCGCGCCGGCGCCATGGCCCGCGACGTCGAAGGGGTGCGCCACGTGCGCAATCGGCTCGAGGTCGTTCTCGCCAGCGCGGCCCCGGGACGGGACCCCTCCTGATGCGCACGCCGGCGCACGGGCCGGCGACGTCCCGGGCGGCACGTCTCGGCCGCTCCCTCGTGATCGCGGCCGGTGCAGCGCTCCTCGCCGCCGCCGACGCCTCCGCCGCGGACATCCAGACCTTCGGCAGCTTCGTCCCGGGCATGGCGCGCTTCTCGGCCGACTCGGGGGTCGAAGGCGACCTCGCCAGCATCCCGATCACCGTGGGCCTGCGCGTGCGCCGGCTGTCGCTGCGCGCGTCCGTTCCCTATCTCGACCTGTCGGCGACCACCCCGGAGATCCCGATCCCCGGCCTGATTCCCGGGCTGGTCATCCCCGAGCAGGACATCCATCAATCGGGCATCGGGGACGTCGTTTTCACGCCCGCCGTCCTGCTCGCCGGCGGGGGTGGGCGCTCGGCCCTCTGGGGAAGCGTGCGGGCCAAGTTCCCGACCGCCGACGAGCAGGACGGTCTGGGGACGGGCCAGTTCGACTACTCGCCCGGGCTCGGTGTCCTCGTTCCGCTCGGCACGCGCTTCACGGCCGGCGGAATGGTGCGCTACGACGTGCGCGGCGACTCCCCGGACATCGAGTACGAGGACCACCTCGCCGCGAGCCTGGGAGGCATCGTGCGGCTCGGCCTGCTCGACGCCCTGACCACGATGGTGTCGCGCGGCGACGTCAACCCCGACCGCGGCGACCCGGTGAACACCTTCTCGCTCGCCTGGTACCACCCGCTGGTGCCGGGGCACGGCGCCGCCTTCACCGCCACCGCGCTGGCGGGGCTCGGCGGAGACACGCAGACGCTCGGGCTGTCCATCGGCATCGCCTTCAACGACGGCCCCTGGGACTGGGGCCGCTAACCCCCTCAAGCGGCGGGCGGATCGACGCCGGACATCGGGCCCGGCTCGCAGGAAATCGCTGCGCGGACGGCTCCCTGAGCGTATGATGAGGGCCATCCGCATCACCGAGAGGACCGCATGACACCGACCGAACGCGACCGGCTGCTGCAGCGCTATCCCGTCCTGAACCATCTCTCCCCCGAGCTGCTGAAGCGGCTCGAGCAGGAGTCGGTGACGATCCAGGCCCCTGCCGGCCGGCGCCTGTTCGGCGAAGGCAGCCCCTGCACGCACTACCCGCTGCTGGTGGAGGGGATCATCCGGGCGACCAAGTCGAGCCCGGACGGCCACGAGATCCTCCTGTACCGGCTCAATCCAGGAGAGTCCTGCGTCATCACGGTCATCGCGCTGCTCGGCGGCACGGCGTACCCGGCCATCGGCGCGGCCGAGGCGGACCTGCTCGTCTATGGCGTCCCGCGCGCGCTCTTCGAGGAGCTGATCCTGAAGGTGCCGCAGTTCCGGGAGTTCGTCTTCCGCTACCTGTCGCTGCGCATGGCGCACCTGATGGCGCTCATCGACGATGTCGCCTTCCGCCGCGTCGACCAGCGCCTCGCGTCGCGCCTGCTCGCGGCCGACGCTCCCATCGCCGTGACGCACCAGATGCTCGCCGACGAGTTGGGCACCACGCGCGAAGTGGTCAGTCGCACGCTCGAGGCCTTCCAGGAGTCGGGCGTGCTCAAGCTCGGGCGGAAGAAGATCGAGGTCCTCGATCGGCAGGCGCTCGATCGCGCTCAGCGGCCGACCGCGAGCTAGAACAACTCTCCTCAGCCACCGCCTCAGCTGCAATCGTCCGCTCGTCGCGGACCTCGGTCGTTCGCCGGGTTCGTGGGAAGCCAGACTCTGAAAGGCGTCGTCGCGCGGTGCTCGGGCGGAGTTCAAACACTCCGACGATCAGATGCTCAAGGTGGCGGCGGTGGTGCCGCTGGGGAAGGCCCGTCCTCCGGAAACGCCGATGGCTGTCGAAGTGCGTCCCTCCGCCAGCTGCGGCCGGAGGACGGGCGATCCCTCTGGTCGGCAGGGGGGACTCGACTGGTTGAAGCGGACCTTACGCCCGGGCGCGAACCTTGTCCGTATCCCCGGTCACAATCGCGGGTTCAGGATGCGGAACGAGGGCGAGCCGCTCGGCGTGCTGGCTGATGTCGAGCCCGATGGCCTCGTCCTCGGGCGTGACGCGCACCGAGACGAACAGGTCGGTCACCTTGAAGAGCAGCAGCGACATGCTGAACGAGTAGCCGCTGACGATGAGGAGCGCCATCACGTGGCGCAGGAAGATCGTCGTCTGCCCGGAGAGCAGCCCCACGTCGCGCGCCAGCATCCCGGTGAGGAGCATGCCGACGATGCCGCCGACACCGTGACACGGGAACACGTCGAGCGTGTCGTCGAGCGTCGAGCGGCTCTTGAGGTGCACCGCCATGTTGCTCAGGAGGCTCGCGACGACGCCGATGAGGATGCTGTGCGGCACGCTGACGTAGGCCGCCGCCGGAGTGATGGCGACGAGGCCGACGACGGCGCCGATGCAGGCGCCCAGAGCGCCCGGCTTGCGACCGCGCAGGCCGTCGAAGAACATCCACGCGAGCATCGCGGACGCCGAAGCGGTGTTGGTCGTCGCGAACGCCTGCGCCGCGACCGCGTCGGCCGCAAGCGCCGACCCGGCGTTGAAGCCGAACCAGCCGAACCACAGCATGCCGGTGCCGAGGATGACGTACGGGGTGTTCGCCTCCGACGGGCCGCTGTGGTGCCGCCCGTGGTTCAGCCGCGGCCCGAGATAAATGGCGCCGGCGAGCGCGGCGAACCCGGCCGACATGTGCACCACCGTGCCGCCCGCGAAATCGAGCACGCCCCACTGCTTCAGGAAGCCGTCCGGGTGCCAGGTCCAGTGCGCCAGCGGCGCGTAGACGAAGATGCTGAACAGGCACATGAACAGGAGGTACGCCGAGAAGCGCACGCGTTCCGCGAACGAGCCGCTGACGAGCGCCGGCGTGATCACCGCGAACTTGAGCTGGAACATCGCGAACAGCAGCAGCGGGATGGTCGGGGCGAGCGCCGGGTCGGTGGCCACGCCGACGCCGCGGAACATCATGTACGTGAACGGATTCCCGATGAGCCCGTACAGGCTGTGTCCGAACGCCAGGCTGAACCCGAACGCGACCCACAGCAGCGAGATGACGCCGAGCGCCACGAAGCTCTGCAGCATCGTGGAGATGACGTTGCGCGCGCTGACCATGCCCCCGTAGAAGAAGGACAGGCCGGGGGTCATGAGGAGAACGAGCCCGGTGGCGGTCAGGAGCCATGCGACGTCCCCCGCCCGGATCGGCGCGGCCCCGGCCGGCTGCGGCACCTCGACGGTGCCCAGCGACCAGATCGCGAGCCCCAGAAGGACCGCGAACGGAAAGATCCAGCGCGAATTCATGGCGCTCCTTTTCGGCCTCACCTGTGAGGGGGGCCCGCCGGCACCGTCCTGGGGCATCGGCAGGTATCAAAACTTAGTGTGCAGCCCCCGGAAATGCCAGAAATCCGCCGATCCGGGGTCAGGAGATCCTGACGGGGGGCTAAAATCCCCCGCTGGAATGGTCGGCCGGACGCTCAACCACTACAGGATCCTCGAGAAGATCGGCGCGGGCGGGATGGGGGAGGTCTACGCCGCCGAGGACACGCGGCTGCACCGCAAGGTCGCCATCAAGATCCTGCCGAAGGCGATGGCCGACGACCCGGCTCGCCGTGCCCGCTTCGAGCGCGAGGCGACCGCCGTCGCCGCGCTGAGCCACCCGAACATCGTCACCGTGCACTCGGTCGAGCGGGCCGAGGACGTGCACTTCATGACGATGGAGCTGGTGGAAGGGAAGCGCCTGTCGGAGCTCGTGCCGCGCAGCGGTCTGCCTCTCGCCCGCTTCTTCGAGCTGGCGATTCCGCTCGCCGATGCCGTGGCCGCGGCGCACCGGGCCGGCGTGGTGCACCGCGATCTGAAGCCGGACAACATCCTGGTGACGAACGATGGGCGGCTCAAGGTGCTCGATTTCGGGCTCGCCAAGATGGATGCGGGCTCGAAGCAACCCGACACCGAGGCGTCCTCCCTGCCGACGCGTCATCTCACCGAGGAAGGACAGATCCTCGGCACGGTCGCGTACATGTCGCCGGAGCAGGTCGAGGGGAAGACGCTCGACCAGCGCACCGACCTTTTCTCGCTCGGCGTGGTGCTCTACGAGATGGCCACGGGGCGGCGTCCGTTCCAGGGCGACAGCGGCGCGTCGATCATCTCGTCCATCCTGCGCGACGCGCCGGCCTCGGCCGCCGAGCTGAATCCCGGCCTGCCGCGGCACCTCGGGCGCATCGTGCGTCACTGTCTCGCCAAGAATCCGGATGAGCGGACGCAGAGCGCGCAGGACGTCCGCAACCAGCTCGTCGACCTGAAGCGCGAGATCGACACCGGCGCGCTCAAGGTCGGCGCGGCCGCGGCAGGGACTACGGGGCGCCCGGCGCCGTTGCCGTGGCTCGTCGCGGGAGGGCTCGGGCTCGGCCTCATCGCCGCGGTCGCCGTCATCGCGCTGCGGCGAGGCGGCCCGGAACCGGGGACGACGAGCGCCGGCTTCGCGGCCGCGACGCAGGCGCGGCTCACCGACATGCCCGGCGAGGAGGTCCAGCCCACCCTCTCCCCCGACGGCAAGTCGGTCGCGTTCTGCAGCCGCATCGCCGGCAACTGGGACATCTTCGTGCAGCGCGTCGGCGGCAGCAACCCGGTCAACCTCACGAAGGATTCGGTCGAGGACGAGTTGCAGCCGGCCTTCTCCCCGGACGGCGAACGGATCGCCTTCCGATCCACGCGCGACCGTGGCGGGCTCTTCGTCATGGGCGCGAGCGGCGAGTCGGTGGTGCGGCTGACGGACTTCGGCGAACGTCCCGCCTGGTCTCCCGACGGAAAACGGATCGTCTTCCAGACCGACTCATGGACTTACCCCACGGCGCGGCCGGGGGTGTCCTCGCTGTGGGTGGTGGATTCCTCGGGGAGCGAGCCGAAGAAGCTCTACGACGGAGACGCCGTGCAGCCGGCCTGGTCGCCGCACGGAACGCGTATCGCCTACTGGGCCATTCCGATCGGGGGCGGGCAGCGCGACCTGTGGACCATCGCGGCGTCGGGGCAAGGCGACCCGGTCGCGGTCACGCACGACCCGCCGCTCGACTGGAATCCCGCCTGGGCGGCCGACGGCAGGCATCTCTATTTCACCAGCGATCGCGGCGGCAGCATGAACCTGTGGCGCGTCGCCATCGACGAGAACACCGGGGTCGTGAGCGGCGCGCCGGAGCCGGTGACGTTCGGATCCGCGTCCGGACTGCACTCCGCGACGGTCGCTGCGGACGGCCGGCACATCGCCTATGTCGGCTCGGTCGAGTTCAACACCATCCGCAAGGTCGATCTCGATCTCGCCGCCGGGAAAGTCACCGTCGCCCCACCGGCGACCGCGCGGGTGTCGAGCCCGATCCTCTGGCCCCGCGTCTCTCCCGACGGCCGCTCGATCGCCTACACGACCGTGGGAACCGGAGGGCGGCCCGGCCAGGTGCGCGAAGAAATCGTCGTCGCCGCCCTCGATGGCTCGTCGCGCCGCCAGCTGGCGGTCTCCGATTCGCGCAACCGGATGGCGGTCTGGTCACCGAAAACCGACCGGCTGGCGTTCGCCTCCGACCGCAGCGGCGGCTACGCGATTTACACGGTGCGCGCCGACGGCAGCGACCTCACGCCGTATGACCCGGAAACGAAGAACGTCATCTATCCGACCTGGTCGCCGCAGGGCGACCGGCTCGCCTTCGCCGACACCGGCCGCAGCCAGCGGATGTCCATCGGTCCGTTTCCCCGTGGCGAAAAGGCCCCTGTTCCCGCCCCCGATCCGGCGGACGGAGTCCATTTCATCCCCGTCTCCTGGTCGCGTGACGGGGCATCCATCGCGGGACATTTCTACAGCGGGAAGGCCTACGACACCGGCATCGGACTCTTCAACGTGGCCAGCGGCTCGTACGAACGGCTGACCGACGCCGGCCTGTGGCCCATGTGGCTCGCCGACGGCCGCTCGCTGCTGTACCTGCGACAGGGGAAAAAGCAGCTTTACGTCGTGGACGTCGCCACCCGCAAGGTGCGCGAGTTCCATGTCGACATGCGCGGGCTCTTCGAATTCTTCGGCGCCGCCCTGGCGCCGGATGGACGCACCGTCTACCTCGTCGAGCAGGAGCAGGACGCCGACCTCTGGCTCCTGGAGCTGAAGGAGTAGACCCTTCGTTACGGGCAGTCGCCGGGGCAGGAGGTCGGGACCCGCGGCCACGGGGCCGATTCGGTGCCGTAGCCGACGCCCCCGGACGCGGTGCGCGACTGCACGAAGTACAGCTGGACTCCTCCGACGGGCGGCGCGGGCGTTCCGGCGGCCTCGATCACCAAGAGCCCCGTCGTGCCGCGCGCCAGGACCGCGACCGTCCCGAGCGAAAAGACGCGATTGACCAGGCTCGCCGCGGAGAGGTCCGCGGCGATGACGTCGTAGCCGGTGGCGCCTGCGACCGCGTCCCAGTCGAGGCGGACGATCCCGCCGGCGCCGGCCGGCTGCAGGCGCACGATCAAAGGCTCCGGGTCGGGCCCCGAGGCGAGCGGCACGTTCACTGTCCCGGACGACGTGGCGCCGTGGCCGGAAGCATCCACCGCCCGGTAGGAAAGCGTGTAGGCGCGCCCGCCGCCCGAGCGGGATCGCTCGGCGCGCAGGGTCAGCGTTGCGCCGGCGGTGCCGGGCTGCGCTCCCGCGATGTCGCCGATCGTGTCGCCGTCCTCGAACCCCGCGGCATCGTCCGGCTCGCTGCTCCCGGCCGACTGCAGCGTCACGATAGGCGCCGGGTCGCAGGCGTCGGTCGCCTGCCGGCCGACGGAGACCGTGCGCAGGTTGTGGTTCGGCGGCCACAGGACAGGCTGAGCCGGCGTCACGGTCAGGGACGGGGCGGTCGTGTCGACGACCGTGACACCGCCGGTGGCGAGGCTCGCGTCGCCGACGGTGTCGGTGACGCGCAGGCCGAGCGCATGCGGTCCGAGCGGCAGTGTTGTCTGCAGGATCACGCCGGTGCCGAGCACGTGCTCGGACGGCCCGGGGTTCTCGACCCACTGGTAGAGGGCGATGTCGTTCGCGGTGCCTGGGCTCGAGTCCGGGTCGCTCGAGGCCGTGCCGTTGAGCGTGACGGCCGCGCCGGCCGGACTCGTGCACTCCGCCGAGGCGGGGGCGGACAAGGCCGCCACCGGCGGCTGGTTGAACACCAGCCGCGTCTCTCCCTGGTGCAGGAAGGACTGCTCGGCGTGCAGCCCCGGCGTGTGCCCGTCGGTCGCGTCGATGGTCATCAGGAAGCGGCCGCTCGCGGCGAGCGCGGCGATGTCGCTGTCGCGCGGCAGACCGGGCCCCGAGAACGGGATGGTCAGCGCGATCGCCCCGTTCGCCTCCGCGTCGAGCGCCGCTTCGTCGTAGGCGGTGACGAGCAGATCGGTCCCGCCGGTGGACTGACCCGTGCGCCGCACGCAGAACGACAGCGGCGGCGGCTCGTCGATGAAGAACACCAGGTCCTCGAATGTCCCCTGCGGCTGGGCGCACGTGCCGCGCGCGATGCGGAAATCGACCAGACCGTCGGAGCAGCCGAAGTTGCTGTCGAAATCGAACAGCACCGGGCTGCCGCCCGAGCCGTTGACGTAGCCGATGCCCTCTCCCGGGTGTCCGTCCGGGAGCCATGCGAGTCCGCAGTCCCCCGTGAAGCCCGCGTCGAGCAGGTGCAGCGAGGCGATCGGCTTGAAGCGGACCTGTCCCGTCAAAGGCTCCCCCTGCGGGTCGGCGGCCTTCGCCTGCACCTCGAGGCGCGTCCCCCCGTCCTGCCGGATGGAGGTCAGCACGAGCGCCGGCTGGCAGGCGTCCCCCGCCCCGTCGCCGTTGGCGTCCGCCTGGCCCGGGTTGGCGGCAGTCGGGCAGTTGTCGCACAGGTCGCCGCGGCCGTCGCCGTCGGCATCCTGCTGTCCCGCGTTGGCGAGGGCGACGCAGTTGTCGCACAGATCGCCGCGGCCATCGGCGTCCTGGTCGGCCTGCGAGGCGTTCGCCGCGGCCGGGCAGTTGTCGCACGCGTCCCCCCGGCCGTCGCCGTCGCCGTCCTGCTGGCCCGGGTTCGGGAGCGCAGGACAGTTGTCGGGGGCGCAGGTGTTGGTCGCGAGCGCCGGGTCGCCGGCGCCGTCGCCGTCGATGTCGGTGCACGGATCGCAGGCGTTCCCGGTCCCGTCGAAATCGAAGTCCTGCTGGCCCGGGTTCGAAACCGACGGACAGTTGTCGAGCGGGCAGGTGTTGGCGGGAAAGCCCCCGTTGCCGAAGCCGTCGCGATCGAAATCGGTGCAGGTGTCGCAGAGGTCGCCGACGCCGTCGCCGTCGGAATCGACCGGGCAGCCGACGGAGAGGGTCCAGGTGGCGCGTCCGAGGTTGGCGCCGGTCTTCGCCGGCTTGACGAAGTTCGCATCCGCCTCGATGTCGCAGCTGACCGTGTAGGCGCCGGCCGAAGAGAAGGTGCGGTTGTAGGAGAGCACCCCGGTCGCGACCTGCACCGGCGCCGGGTCGCCCGGCCCCTGGACCTTCCAGGTGATCTTGTTCGTCACCCCGGACATCTCCTGGAGGCGCGTCGTCACCGAGAAGGACTGCGATCCCCCGACCGGCATGGAGATCGTCTGCTCGGGCGGGGTCAGCGACGACAGCGGCGCCGAGAAGGTCACCCGCGGGTGCCCGAAGATGGTCAGGCTCCAGCGCTGGTTGCAGACCGGGCAGAACGGCGCGAACAGCGAGCGCATCTTGCAGTCGCCGGCCGGCCGGTAGACGCACTGGTTGTAGTACTGCGCCCCGAGATAGGGCCCGCCGAGGTCGCCGATCCACTCCGGCCAGGCCCCCACCGTGGGGTTGGTCGAGGTGTTCACCTCCCCGGCATTGCCGCAGCCGTTGTAGGAGACGTACTCGTCGGCGAGCCCGGCCAGGCTGTGCCCCAGCTCGTGCGCCGCGATCTCCGAGGCCGACGAATTCCCGGCGGCGTAGACCGCCCGGGCGCCGCCGCAGCCGCCGTAGCGCGTCGTGTTCACGAGCACGATGGTCGTGTCGACCGCCGGGGCGCGCGCCTCCGCGAGGGCGATGTGTGCCGCCGAGCCGCTGTCGCAGCCGGAGTCGTAATACAGGCAGCGGTTGCCGCTGCCGCCGCACGGCTCTCCGGCGGCGGGGAAGCCGGTGTTCATCGCGGTGTCGGTCACCACGGCGCAGTCGCACTGGTCGGTCCCCGACTGCGTGGAGTAGGCGTACACCAGCGTGTAGTTGATGAACCGGTCGTGCTCGCGGTAGGGCGTCGTCGAGCGCAGGTGGTTCACCAGCCCCTGCGCGTGCGACTGCAGGGTCGCCTTCTCGGCGTGCGTGTAGCCGTCGGGGACGAGCACGATGTTGATCCGCTTCGCGGCCTCGGCCGGGTCGCCCCAAGTGGTGGTGATGTCGGGGTCGCCGAATTCCTCCGGCCAGTGCAGCGTGCTCGCGGTCGCGAGGCCCGGCGCCGCGTCGGCGGAGGGGTTGGCAGCGCCGCCCGGGCGCGCCGCGTCCAGCGGCTCCGTCGCCAGGACGCGCCGCTCCGGGGCGCCCCCTCCCGCCCGCGCCCGTCCCACCGCCACCTCGATCCGGTCGGCCCCCGGGAGATCCGGCAGCTCCACCAGGAAGCTCTCACGGTGCAGCCGGATGGTGTCTCCGTCGACGTGCGGCGGCTCCGAGGGGTCGTGGTCGAGGCACAGTCCGCGGACCTCCGGGCGCAGCGTCAGGCGCGGCCCGGCGGCATCCCGCAGGGTCACCTCCACCTGCACCGGCTCGCCGGCCCGCGGCTCGCGCAGCGCCTCAGCCCCCGGCGGCTCGAGAAAGGGACGGTCCTTCCGTTCGACGGTCAAAAGCCGCGCCTCAAAGCGATCGACCAGGAAGGCGGCGACCAGCGTCCGGACCGAAAGCACCCTGCGGGCCGGCACCGTGCGATCCGTGGCACCACGGGTGGTGCCCTCCCGCCCGCAGAGGAGCAGGAAAGCCGCCACGACGACGGCGAATCGTTGCTTGCTTGGGCGGAAACCCACGGCTGGCCGGGAATGTGCCACGACCCCCCCCTACCGTCAAGATCCCGCCTCCTGCGTAGTTTTCCGGTTGTCCGCATCCCGGCCGTGCGGTACAAATTAGGGTCATTTCTTGGGATTCTTGAGGCCCATGGACGACACGCGGAGCCATCAGGCGACGGCCCCGGGTCCCCAGGCTGGGCTCAACGGACTGGAGTGGGACCGTTGGGCGGGGATCTTGATCCTCGTGGCCGCCTATTTTCTCGCAGCCAGGCTCGGGCTCATGCTCGATGCCGTCGGCGGATTTGCGTCTCCCGTCTGGCCCCCGTCCGGCATCGCAGTCGCGGCCCTGGCCGTCTTCGGATCGCGGCTCTGGCCCGGCGTCGCCCTGGGAGCTTTGGCCGTCAACCTGGCGGCCGGCGCGCCGGTGCTCACGGCGGCCGGCATGGCAGTGGGCAACACCCTCGAAGCGCTGATCGCCGTCGCCTTGCTGAGCCGCGGCCGGGGTTTGCGCGGCTCGTTCGAGCGCATCGGGGACGTGCTGCGCTTCGTTTTCCTGGGCGCCGCGGTTCCTCCGCTCGTCGGCGCCTCCCTCGGAGTCGCCAGCGGCCTGGTCGGCGGAGTCATTCCGATGGCGAGCCTCGCGCGCGCCTGGAGCTCGTGGTGGCTCGGCGACTTCATGGGGATCCTCGTCCTCGGTCCGCTGCTGATCGCCTGGGCGGAGGCGCCCCGGTTCCGACCGAGCGCCTGGAAGGTTGCCGAGGCGGTCGCGCTCACCGCCTCGTTCCTGCTGCTGGCGCGATTGGTGTTCGGCGACACCCCGGCCCAGGAGAGCGGGTTCCTGCGCCCCTCGACGTTCTTCCCGCTGCTCATCTGGGCGGCGCTGCGCTTCGGGCGGCTCGGGTCGGTCAGCGCCGTGGGCCTGCTTTCCGCCGTCGCCATCCTGCGCACCGCGCAGCACGTCGGCCCCTTCGCGCGTCCGTCGCTCAACGAGAGCCTGCTCCTCGTGCAGGTGTTCCTCGGCATCACCGCCATCACCATGCTGGTGTTCTCCGCGGGGCTCGCCGACCGGCTGCAGACGGAGCGCCGCCTGCACGTGGGCTACGTCGTGGCCCGCACGCTCGGCGAAGCGACCAGCCTCGAGGCGGCGTCGCCGGCGATCCTGCGGGAGATCTGCGAGAACTTCGGCTGGGACTGCGGCCATGTCTGGACGGTGGATCACGACGCCGGGGTGCTGCGCCACCGCGCCCACTGGCACCCGGCGCGCGACCGCCTGATGCTGTGCGCCCGCTCCGCCGAGACGGTCGTCTTCCATCCCGGCGTGGGCATGGCCGGCCGCATCTGGAGCGAAGGCCGGAGCCTGTGGATCCGTGATTTGCAGGGGCCCAGCGACCTCGTGCGCGCGGCGACCGCCGAGGAGCTGGGGCTGCGCTCGGCCATGGGCGTTCCGATCCTGCTCGGGCACGGCGTGCACGGTGTCCTGACCTTCTTCAGCCGGCGTCAGAAGGATCCGGACGACTCCCACCAGGCGCTGCTGTCGGCCATCGGCAGCCAGATGGGCCAGTTCATGGAGCGGCGCCACGCCGAGGCCGATCTCCGCACCGCGCACGGCGAGCTCGAGGCCCGCATCGGCCGGCGCACGCAGCAGCTGCAGGACGCCAACCGCGCCCTGGAGGAGGAGATCGCCGTCCGGCGCCAGACCGAGGACGCGCTGCGGCAGCTGTCGACGCGCCTCCTGCGCGTGCAGGACGAGGAGCGCCAGCGGCTCGCGCGCGACCTGCACGACAGCACGGCGCAGGTGCTGGCGGCTTTGTCCATGAAGCTCACCGTGCTGCACAAGGGGGTCTCCCGCTTCGACCGGAAGCTGCACGGCACGCTCGACGAGTGCGCGTCGCTCGCCGACCTGTGCGTCCGGCAGATCCGCTCGATGTCGTACCTGCTGCACCCGCCGCTCCTCGAAGAGATGGGGCTGCCGGCGGCGCTGCGCTGGTGCGCCGAGGGGTTCACGCAGCGCAGCGGCATCACGGTGGCGGTGGATCTCCCTCCCGAATTCGGACGGCTGCCGATGGAGGTGGAGAACGCCCTCTACCGCATCGTGCAGGAATGCCTTTCGAACGTGTAGCGGCACTCGGGCAGCCTCACCGCCCGCATCGCGCTGCACCGCACGACCGACGGCGTGGAGCTGGAGGTGCGGGACCAGGGGCGCGGCATGCCCGTGGCCCTGGCGGTCGGTGACAGCGGTGGAATCGAAAACCTGGGTCTCGGGCTCCTCGGCATGCGCGAACGGGTGCGCCAGCTGGGCGGCTCGATGACCATCAACTCGACGACCAAGGGATCGACGGTGCGCGTCGCGATCGACGTGCCCCATGCGGAGGCCTGATGACGATGCGAATACTGGTGGCCGACGATCATGAAGTGGTGCGTCACGGCGTGCGCGCCCTGCTGGAGGCCCGGCCGGGCTGGCAGGTGGTCGCGGAGGCGGTGGACGGGCGCGAGGCGGTGGAGAAGGCGAAGCGGCTGCAGCCCGACGTCATCATCCTCGACATCGGGATGCCCGGGCTCAACGGTCTCGACGCGGCGCGGCAGATCCTCAAGGCCGCGCCCAAGAGCGGCATCCTGATCCTGACGATGCACGAATCCGAGCAGGTGGTGCGCGAGGTGCTGGCCGCGGGGGCCCGCGGCTACGTGCTGAAGTCCGACGCGGGGCGCGACCTGGTCAACGCCGTCGAGGCGGTCGGGCGGCAGCGGATCTTCTTCACCTCGAGCGTCGCGCAGGTGGTGCTGAAGCGCAGCCTCGGGCGCACCGACGGCCAGCAGCCGCCGCCGGCCGAGCCGGTGTCGCTCACGCACCGCGAGCGCGAGGTGGTGCAGCTGCTCGGCGAGGGGAAGAGCAACAAGGAGGTGGCCGACATCCTCGGCATCAGCGTGCGCACCGCCGAGACGCACCGCTCGAACATCATGCACAAGCTGGAGTGCGGCTCGCTCAGCGATCTCGTCCGCTACGCCATCCGCAACCACATCATCACGGTCTGACGCGCGCGGCGCGCCGAGGTCCCGCACGACCCGGCGCGTCCGCGCGCCATCGGCGCGTCACCTGCGCGCCGCACCGCAGCGCCCCGCGAGTTCCGGATCAGCCCGAGCGATGAATACCGGCCTTTACGGATAGCCGGTTTTTCCCCCGCCTGCAAGAATCCCCCGCATCGAACCAGTTGCACTTCCCAGCATGAGGGAGACACCTTCATGATTCGTTCCCAGGCATCAACCGCAACCCCGATCGAGGAAGCGCCGCGGCGCGGATCGCTGGTCCGCGACGTGTTCGCGTCGCTGGACAACCGTCTGCGTCGCATCAGCGAAGTGAGGCTGGCCATCGCCGTCCTCGAGGACGCGGTGCGCTGCATCGAACGCGGCTACGGCACGCGCCAGTTCCAGGCGCGCGTCGATCGCCGGGATGCGGAGCGCTGGATCGCCAGCCACGCCCGCACTCACGTCTTCACGTTCGAGAACATCTGCGTGCTCCTGAGGCTCTCCCCCGAGGAGACCCGGGCTCGCATTCATTCCTGGCGGGATCGCTTCCGGGCGGCCTGCCAGTCCTGAGCTGGTCGCGGAGAGGCGGCGCTTCAACCTTGCAGGGCCGAAGCGCCGCCCCTCCCGGCTTTAGGACTCAGCTCTTCGCCTTCCACTCCGCGATCTGCTTCTGGGTCTTGGCGATTTCCCCTTCGTCGTCCTGGTTCGCCTTCCCGACCTGGACGGCCTTCTCCGCCACCGCCACCGCATCCTTCTTCTTGCCCGCCTTGTCCAGCATGGCGGCCTTGAGGCGGAGGTTGTAGAAGGTCTCCTTCAGCGACACCGACTGGTCGATCCACTTCATCGCCTCGTCGGGGGTGCCGACGTTGTTGGTGAAGGCGTAGTTGGCGGCGCCGTACGGCACGTTCCACTCCTTGACGTCGCCCGACAGGGCCTGGCGGATGGACGCCATCGCCTGGTCCTTCGTCGCCACCTCGATCTTGAACGGGACGCGCAGCTTCTCCCACGCCAGCTCGACGGTCGCGCCGTCGGGAGTGACCTCGGGGAAGGAGAACGCCATGAACTCCTGCATCGGCCCGGCGGTGGGCGTCACCTGGACGCGCAGGGCGTCCTCCTTCTCGCTGTAGTCGTACGAGCCCCACTGCTCGGCCTTCTTGTTGAAGATCACCGTCCACGCCGTCTTGCCCGGGATGGTGTGCAGGCTGTAGAGCCCCGCCGGCAGCGGCTTGCCGTTGACCTTGACGTCCTGGCTGAACTGGATGGTCGTCGCCTCGTTGGCGCCGGTGCGCCAGACCTTGTCGTACGGGACGAGGTCGCCCCAGATGGTGCGCCCCTTCACGCCGGGGCGGCAGTAGTTGATGGTGACATCGGTCAGCCCGACGGTCTGCACGACCGAGGCCTTGGGGCTCGGGCGCGGCAGCTTGAGCGCCTGCTGGGCGGAAGCTCCCGCCGGAATCAGCAGGGCGAGCAGTGCGGCGGTACCCACGACTTTCTTCATACACGTCCTCCTCGAGACGTCGGTTCGAAAACGGCCTGGCAACGACTGTGACTTCGGTGGATGGACCGGGATCCTATCTCCCCCCGACCGCCGGAGCAACGGCGTTTCCGCCGGGGGCCCGGTCGCTCCCGGCGGGCAGGACGGTCTGGAGCAGCGACGCCAGCGCGAGCACGAGGGCGCAGCCGATGACGTTGAACCACAGATAGCCGATGGCGGTGGAGAGGTAGAGGGCGATCACCGCGGCCTCCGCGGCAAGCGCCGCGAAGAACACGGCTGTCCCGCGCACGCGCTTCAGGAGGAAGGCGGTCAGGAACAGCCCCAGGATGGTGCCGTAGAACAGCGACCCCAGGATGTTGACCGCCTCGATGAGGTTCTCCACCAGCCCCGCGAACAGGGCGAAGCCGATGGCCAGTGCTCCCCACACAGCCGTGAGCAGCTTCGACATCCGCACGTAGTGCCGCTCGGATTGGCCCGGACGCACCAGCCGCTTGTACAGGTCCACGGTCGTCGTCGATCCGAGGGCGTTGATCTCCGAGGCGCTGGCCGAGAGCGCGGCGCAGAAGATGACCGCGATGAGCAGCCCCACGACCCCTTTCGGCAGGAACGCCAGGACGAAGGTCAGGAAGACGTAGTCGGTGTCGTTGGTCCTGACCGCCGGGTTGACCTGGGCGACGAGGTCCTTCGCCTCGGTGCGCACCGCCTCGTCCCGCGCCAGCAGGTCGCGCACCCGCTGCCCCTCGCTCGCGGCGGCGCCGTCGTCGTGCCGCTCGAGCGCCATCGCCAGCGACCGCACCGCCTCGCGCTTCTCCTCGAACAGCGCGGTGTGGCGCGCCTCGAGCGCGCGCAGGTCCCCCGCGCGCGGGCTCGCCTCGACCGCCTGCAGCGCCGTCTTCTTGAAGAGCAGCGGCGGCGCCGTGAACTGGTAGAACAGGCAGACCATCACGCCGACGAACAGGATGAAGAACTGCATCGGGATCTTGAGGACCGCGTTGAACATCAGCCCGAGCCGGCTCTCGGCCGTGGAGGCGCCCGTCAGGTAGCGGCCCACCTGCGACTGGTCGGTGCCGAAGTACGACAGGGCCAGGAAGAGGCCTCCGAGCATCCCCGACCAGAAGGTGTAGCGCACGTGCGGATCGAAGGAGAACGACATCGCCTCGAGCCGGCCCATCTTCCCGGCGATGCCGAGGGCGGTGGTGAACGGGATCTCCTTCGTCACGTCCGCGACGATGATCGCGAAAGCGACCACCATCCCGGTCATGATGACCGCCATCTGGTGCTTCTGCGTCAGGCTGACCGCGGGCGACCCGCCCGACACGGTGTAGGCGATGACCAGCCCGCCCGCGGCGAGGATGGTCAGCCGCAGGTCCCAGCCGAGCAGGTTCGACAGGATGATCGCCGGCGCGTAGATGGTGATGCCGGCCGACAGCCCGCGCTGCACCAGGAACAGGAGCGCCCCGAGCTGGCGCGTCTTCAGATCGAAGCGCCGCTCCAGGTACTCGTACGACGTGTAGACGTTCGCCCGGAAATACGCCGGGATGAACAGCGCCGACACGATCACGAGCGCGAGCGGCAGCCCGAGATAGTTCTGCACGAACATCATCCCCTTCTCGTACCCGAACCCGGGCGTCGAGAGGAAGGTGATGGCGCTCGCCTGGGTCGCCATGACCGACAGGCCGATCGTTCCCCACTTCATGCGGTGATCGCCGCGGAAGTAGCGCTCGAGATCGCGGCTGCCGCGCGTGCGCCACATGCCGTAGAGCACGATCGCCAGCAGCGTCCCGGTGAGGACGATCCAGTCGATGCCGCTCAAAGGCTTCGCCCGCCGCTCACCGGTACCGCAGGGTGAACAAGTGCATCAGCAGCACCATCAACCCGAGCCAGCCGAGCACGGCCGCATAGAGGCGCGGCCACGTCCCCAGGAAGGGAGGCGGCTCGGCTTCCTTCTCGATCGGGGGCGCGGTCGCGCGCGCCTCGTCTGCTTTCACGAGGCGGCGGGGGCCCGGCCGAGCGACAGCAGGTTCACGAACAGGCGGATCGCGCCCGGCACGCCGGCGGGGAACTGCCGGAACCACGAGTAGCCGGTGTAGACGACGTGCCCCCTGCCGTACGGCGCGACCAGCAGGCCGCCGTTGCGCGCCGGCTCGTTGGCGTCGTGGCAAGAGAGGATCGCCTGGTAGGCCGGGTCCCACTCGCTGGCGAAGTAGAGGCCGCGCTCCTGCACCCAGCCGTCGAAATCGGCCGGACCGATCTTGTTGGGACGGTTGACCACCGCGTTGTCCGGCAGCAGCACCTTCACCTCCGCGGTCTCCTCGCTCACGCGGTCGCGCGACAGCTTCAGCGGGATCGGCAGCGGCGCGTCCACCTTGATCTCCTGCGGGGTGGTGTACTGCACGACGAGCGTTCCGCCGGCGTTGGCGTAGTCGAAGAGAGCCTGCTGCCGGAAGCGGATGTCCTGGAGAGTGTTGTAGGCGCGCACGCCGAGCACGACGGCGTCGAAGCGCTTCAGCCGGTCCGGGACGAGGTCGGAGGTCGTCAGCTCGGTCACCGTGTACCCGAGCTGCCGCAGGCTCGCGGGGATGGTGTCCCCCGCTCCCTGCACGTAGCCGATCTGCTGCCCCTGGCGCTCCAGCGCCAGGCGCACGACCCTGGCCTCCGCCGGCGGCAGGATGGTCTGCGTCGGGATGTGGTCGTACTCGATCTTCACGAGCCCGCGGTCGAAGCGCTTGCCGTCCACCTCGGCGGCGGCACGCAGCGTCGCGGACGACGGCGTGGCCGGGGGCTTCACGGTGAACGAGACCGCCTGGGTCGCGTCCTTCTCCTTGAGCGAGAAGTCGCGGCTCTCGGGGGTGACGCTCCAGCCCTGGGGCGTCTCGAGGCGCACGGTGCCCGCGGCATTGGCGCGCCCGGCCCGCAGCCGCACCGCCACGTCGCGCGGTCTGGCATCGGGGAAGAGAAGCGTCTTGGCGTCGAACTCGACCGTCACCGCCGGGACGATCTCGAACGGCCGGTAGCGCTCGCCGCGCGCCGGGTCGGTCCACTTGTAGACCACCGGCCGCTCCACCGTGAAGGAGGAGCCGTCCACCTCGACGGCGAACGACGCGGCCAGGGCGGGCGGGTTCTCCGGCAGGCCGATGAGGGAGGCGTCGTCGACGCGGAACATGCCCTGCGTGCCGTGCTCGCGCAGCCAGTACGGCTCGGAGTCGTGCAGGTCGGCCGGCAGCGCCACCTCGAGGGTCTTCTTCGCCGAGGAGCGGCCGGCGAGCGTCTGCTCCCACGACGTCGCATCACCCATCGGCGCGACGGTCACCGTGCCGACCTTCACCGTCACCGGAGACCGGTTGGCGGCCTCGACGTTGACGGAGACCTTCCCGCCGGCGATGCCCGCCGGCTCGGTCGCCGAGGCTTCGAGGTACAGACCGAGGCAGGCGGCCAGCACCTGGTCGACCTCCTGCAGCTTCACCGTGCGCCACCGGCCGGCGGGGAGCGCCGCGATCGCCTTGCGCGCCTCCAGCAGAGGCGGCACCGAGGCGGAGGGATTCTGCGGATCGAACCCCTTCGCGGCGCGCGCCAGGATGGCGCCAATCGGCGCGCCCCCGGGGAGCCGGTTCCACGTCGTGTCGATGCCCTCGAACGGATCGTCCCTGGCCGGATCGCCGGCCATGGGCTCGAGGTACTCGGTGACGTCGCCGCGCGAGCCGCTCGCCCCGAAGCCCTGGCTGCGGTGCATGCTGCGGCTGCGCGCCGCGAGCTCCGGGAACGACTCGCCGAGGAGCGGCGCGAACCCGCCGACGTCGATCTTGACCATCTTCTCCGGGTGGAAATCGTCCTTGTTGTCGTACCAGAAGGGCGACGTGTTCCAGAAAATCCGCTTCGGCTTCCACGGCGGCAGCGTCGTGAGCTGGTCCGCGAACATCTTCGGGTCGCTCGAGGCCGCGAAGGCGTCCTTCGCCAGCATGGCTGATGCCGTGTGATTGCCGTGCGTGTCGGTGTCGGAGAGCGGGAAGCGCGTGATGACGATATCCGGCTGGAACGTCCGGTAGACGCGCACGACGTCGGAGAGCACCTGGTCGCGGTCCCAGATGTGCAGCGTCTCCTCGGGCGTCTTGGAGAAGCCGAAGTCGATGGCGCGCGTGAAGAACTGGCGGCCGCCGTCCAGCCGCCGCGCCGCCAGAAGCTCCTGCGAGCGGATGACCCCGAGCAGCTCGCCGATCTCCGGGCCGATGAGGTTCTGGCCGCCGTCGCCGCGGGTCATCGAAAGGTACGCCGTGTCGGCGAGCCGCCCGTTCACCATGCACGCGATGAGCCGGGTGTTCTCGTCGTCCGGGTGCGCCGCGACGTACAGCACGCTCTCGAGGACTTGCAGCTTGTTGAGGGCGAGCTGGATCGCCGCCGCATCGGGGCGAGGCGGCTGCAGCGGCGCCGCTCCCGCGCCGGCCCACCCCGCCAGCCCCAGGGCCGCGCAGATCCCGGCCGGTCGAATCGCACCCTTCATCGCGTCGCCCCCTTCTTCAGGAATGAGTCCCGTCCCCGACCCCGCCGAGGACGCGGCGGTACACCTCGAGATACTGCCCGACGATGCGCTCGGCGGAAAACAGCGCCTCCGCCCGCGCCTTCCCCCTCTGCCCCAGGTCGCGGAAGCGCTCCGGCGCCTCGACGATCTCCTGCAGCCGGGAGGCGAACCCCTCGATGTCGCCCGGAGTGAACAGGAAGCCGGTCTCGCCGTCCACCACCACCTCCGGCACGCCGCCGGCCCGCGTCGCCAGGATCGGGTGTCCGTGGAACATCCCCTCGAGGATCGACAGGCCGAACGACTCGCTCTCGGAGGTGTAGAGGCCCAGGTCGGAGGCGTGCAGGTAGTCCTCGACGTCGGGGACCGCGCCGACGACGGTGACGCGCCGCGCGATCCCGAGGTTCTCCACCAGCGCCCGGAACGGCGTGAAGTCGCCGCCGGCGAGCACCAGCAGCCGCAGGCGATCGCGACGCTTGACCTCGGCAATGACGCGCAGCAGGTCCTCGATGCGCTTGCCGGAGCGCAGGTTCGACATGTGCAGCGCCACGACCTCGTCCTCGCGGATGCCGAGCGACGAGCGCACCGCGGCGCGCGACCGCTTCGGCGCGATGGGCGAGAAGAAGTTGTGCACCACGTCGATCGGCCGGTCGATGCCGAAGATCTGCCGCGTCTCGTCGCGCAGGAACGCCGAGACGGCGGTGACCGCATCCGATGCCGCGATGGCGTGCCGCACCACCGGCCGGTACGAGGGATCCTTCCCCATGAGCGTGGTGTCGGTGCCGTGGAGCGTCGTGATCACGCGCGGCGCCGCCGCGCCGAGCATCTGCCGCGCCAGGTAGGCGGCCACCGCGTGCGGCACGGCGTAATGCGCGTGGATGAGATCGATGCGGTGCTCGCGGCTGACGTCCGCGAGGGCCACCGAAAGCGGCAGGGTGTAGTCGGGATAGCGAAACAGGTCGTATTCGTTGATGCGCACCGGATGGAACGTGACGTTCGGCGTGGCCGGGTCGAGCCGGAACGGCGGACCGTAGGAAACGAAGTGGACTTCGTGTCCGCGGCGCGCCAGCTGCTGTCCGAGCTGCGACGCGAGGATGCCGCTGCCGCCGACCGACGGGTACGAGGCGATGGCGATGCGCAGCCGGTCCGCGCTCAGAAGCGCCTCCCCGACCCGCGCAGGTCGCTCAGGCCCGCGAGGCGCACCGGATCGTTCGCCCAGACCGCCAGGGCGTGCTCGACGCCGACCTGGGTCCCGAGCAGCCGGGATCGCGCCGTCAGCATCTCGAGGTAGTCGCGTGTCTTCATCTGCGAGACGTGGCAGCGCATCGCCTCGGTCCAGGTGGCGAAGGCGTCCGACACGTCCACGACGAGCCGCGCCAGCGCCGGGTCGCGCGGCCCCTCGCCCGTGCCGGTGATGTCGTAGAAGTAGAGCGCGTCGATGGAGTGGGGCTCGGCGTCGCCGAGCCCTGTGAGCCCTCCGTAGCGCGCCAGCCGCGCCGCGTCGCGCACCATCCGGCCCGCCTTGAAGTGGTCGGGGTGCTGGTTCTCGACGGGCAGCGGCGCGAGCAGCAATTGAGGCCGGAGCCGGCGGATGGCGCGGGCGAGGGCGAAGGCGTTCTCGACGCTCTCCTGGAGACGCGCGTCGCCGTCGAGCGGAAGCCATTCGAGGGCGACGCCCATGCGCTCGGCGGCGGCCGCCGCCTCGCGCGCCCGGACCTCGGGCGTGCCGCTGGTTGCGGACTCGCCGCGCGACAGGTTGAGGACGGTGACGGCGTGACCGCGCTTCGCCTCGCCGATCAGGATGGCGCCGCAGCCGAACTCGACATCGTCCGGGTGCGGGCCGACCGCGAGGATGCGCAGCGGATCAGACGCGCGCGGCGGCATGTGGCGGCTCCTCTTCCCCGATCCACGACTCGTGCGGGCGGTCGACGACATCCCGATCGACGAACTCGATGCCGGGCGCCTCGTCCCTGTTCAGGTACTTCGCCTCTCCCGCTCCGCAGACGTAGTGGGTGCAGCCCACGACCGACTGCATCCAGCGCAGCCGCGTGTCGCGCGTCGGGCTGATCTGCTCCTTGGCGACGCTCGCCGGGCCGGGGATCTCGAGGAACTGATCGCCGCCGCGGTGCAGGATGTAGCGCCCGTCCTGCACGCGCGCCCGGACGATCTCGCCTTCATAGGGAACGTCGGCGTAGTAGTCGTCGATGGCGACGGCGCGGCGGCGCACCTCGGGATCGCCGGAGCGCACGATGGCGATGTCGTCGATGAGCCCGAGCCGGCGGTACATGTCGAGGCAGAACGCGGCCGCCGTCTCCCCCTGCGCCTGCTCGAAGACATCCTGGAACGCCGGCTCGACGAAGCAGGGCATGACGCGCGCGGTGCGCTCCTGCCAGTCGGGGCGGATGCGCTTGAGGAACAGCGGCGAGTACTTCTTCTGGATCTTGTTCGCCTGGTCGAAGTTGATGTGCTTCAGCTCCCCCGACTGCCGGTCGCGCAGCGGCGTCGTGGTCTCGCGGTAGTCGTGATCGCTGTCGTGGAAGAACCAGACGATGCGGCCGCCGAGGCGCTGCTGCAGGCGGCGCGCGGCGGTGATCTTGGCGACGAGGAAGCGCTTGGGGAAGAAGCCGCAGGGCTGCTGCCCAAGGCAGATGACGGGCTCGCTCATGGTCGTACTCGGGATCCGGACGGATCGATGGTCGCTTGTTCCTGCGGCCCCCCGAGCCCGCGAACCACCTTCGTGGACCCCGTCGAGCTGGCCGGTGGAGAGCCTATCACCGGTCCTCCCATCCGGCGAAATGCGGGGGTCGCGGCTACATGAAGTTGCGGGTGTGCAGGGACGACAGGTCGGCGGCTTCGGTCGGGCTGAACCCCAATCGTTCGAGATTGCCCTTGCGGCCCTGGTCCATGGCGGCGAGGAGGGCCTGGACCTTGCGGTGGCCCTGGCGCAAGGCCGAAGAGGCGAACGATCCGGCCGCGAGCAGGTGAAGGGCGTCGAAGACTTCGGCGTTGAGGCCGGCGGTGTGGCGCAGGGCGTCGTGCCGGCGGAGGACGGCGGAAGCGAGGCGGGCGCGGAAGCCCGGATCCTCGGCGAGGTGGCGGCGCAGGTGGGCGAGGCCGAAGGCGACGTGCCGCGCCTCGTCCTGCGCGGCCAGGCGCGACACGGCGGCGGTCACCGGGTCGGGGGCGTGCTCTTCGAGGAAGCGCAGCAGGATCAGGAACGTCCCTTCGCCGAGCACCGAGAGCAGGAACGACGCGATCGGGAAGTCGGGCTCCTGCACCAGCGTCAGGAGGCTCGCCTGTCCTCCCGCGGTCGAGAGACCGGGCTCGGCGCGCTTCAGCAGGGCGCGGCGCGTGAAGACCTCGATGTGGCGCGCCTCGTCCGCCGCCTGCACCGCCAGGAGCTGCATCACTTCGCGGAAGTGCTGGTGCAGGCGGGCGATGAAGCGGCTCGGGATGACCAGGGCCGCGGTCTCGTTCTCGATGAGATAGGTCATCACCTGCACGACGGCGTCCTCGACGTCGTCGGGCAGCTCGAACGACGCGCTCCAGGGGACGGCGGTGGCGGGGTCCCACTGCGCCGCCACCGCCTGCGCATACAGCCGCGCGGCATCGTCGCTCCAGACCTCGATGCGATCGGCCAGCGTGAAGCCGAAGTCGGGCGAACCCGGCTCGACCCGCGCGCCGCGCGCGGCGAGACCCCAGGTCGCGGGCGGATGCTCGACGACGGCGCCGGGCCGGCTCGCGTCGGCGTGACCGGCGCGCGCTGCGCCGGGCCACCCGAGTCCGTCGGCCTCCCCGGGCGCGTCGGCCGCACGCGTGACGATCCAGGCCGCCAACGCACCGGATGCGGCCGGTGACCCGGGACGGACTCGGTGGCCCTGGGCGCGGCACCAGGTCGCGAGATGCAGCTCCAGGTCGGGGCCGGTGCCGCCCACCTCGACCTCGGCGCCCGGCGACAGGCGGCGCAGCGCGCGCTTGACGAGGAGATGGCCTCCTTCGTCGAAGCCGAGATCGCCGAGGTCGATCCGCACCGGCTCTAGCCGCACCGGGCCGCCACCCGGGCGACGAACGTGTCGATCGTCCCGAACCGGTCCACCGCGGCGGCGAGCGGCGCGTAACCGCTGGTGCGTCCGGGACGCCACTCCTTGAGCCCCTCGAGATCGAGCAGCGCGCGCACGTCGGGATCCGCGTAACGCATGCCGAGCAGGAGCTCGCGGAACCGGTCCGTCTTCGGGGTCGAGGCGCCGAGGATGGTGAAGTTGCAGTGGTCGTACGGCGCGGTGCGCGCCAGGACGCGCGCGGCGCCGGCGGGCAGGGTGCCGTCCTGCGAGAACAGCAGGTGGTTCGAGTCGATGAGGCAGGCGGCGTCCGCGTCGCCGCGGACGAGGGCGCGGACGGCGTCGCGCTCGCCGCCGATGTGGTCGCCATGCTTGCCGGGCAGGCGATCGAAGACCAGCACCTCGAACGCGGTGCCGGGCTCGAGCCCGGCCGCCGCGAGATGGCCGAGCGGGATGAGAGTCGCCTGCGGCGAGTCGGATGCGCCGACGGCGACCCGCTTGCCGCGCAGCCTCTCGATCGCCGTGATGTCCGTGTCGGCCCGCACCACGATGATCGAAGTCAGGTCCTGGTCGCTGTCACGCATGGCGATCGCTTCCGCGCGGTGTCCGGTCGCGGCGGCGATGCGCTCGGCCTGAAGCCAGGCGAGCGGCGAGTTCCAGGCGACGTCGATGACCGCTTCGAACTGCGCCTCCACCTGCCGCTCGTAGTTCGAGAACAGCACGTAGTCGAACGGCAGGCCGCGGTCTTCGAACCAGGCCTTGAAGCCGTCCCAGATGGTGACGACCTTCGGGTCATACGCGACGGCGCCGAGGACGAGCGGTGCGCTTCCGGACAGCTTCGTGTCATTCATGGTCGCGCCACCCTCAGAACAGCGGCAGGCCGCAGACCGCCTTGCCGATGAAGTCGTAGAGGAGATCGATCGTCGGAGCCATGACGCCGGCGGCGCGCGCGTCGCGGAAGAGTCGCTCGACGCCGACTTCCTTGCGGAAGGCCTGGCCGCCGCAGGTGCGCATGGCCAGATCCAGGACCTCGTTCGCCGTCTCCCCCGCCATCGCCTTGCACTCGAGGACGCGCAGCATGGCGTCGGCGCGACCCGAGGTCGCGGCCGCGAGGGTGTCGTCGAGCAGGGCCGCGGCGGCGTCGGTCTTGATGCGCATGCGGGCCACCTGGCTCCGGATGGTCGGCAGGTCGGCGAGCGACGCGTCGATGTGACCGTAGCGCTGTCCCGAGGCGTGCGCCGCCGTGCGCTCCACCGCCGACTCCATCGCGCCCACCGAGAAGGAGGTGTTGAGCACCTGGAAGACCGGCAGCACCGTCCCCATCATGACGTCGAAGCCACGGCCGTCCTCCCCGAGCATCGCCGACTCGGGCACCTTGACGTTCTCGGCGCCGACCGGGGACGAGTCGTTGCCGCGCAGGCCGAGGCCGTCGAATGGGCCGCGCACGCTGAGGCCCGGGGCGTTGGCCGGGACGAGCCACAACGTGCTGAAGCCTTCGGCCGCGAGCGGCTTCGACGACCAGACGTAGGCCGTCGCTTTCGAGGCCGAGGTCACCCACGACTTGCGCCCGTTCAGCACCACCCCGGAGCCATGGCGCGCCGCCGTGCCCAGGGGAGCCCAGAAATGGCTGCGCGATCCCACTTCGCTGAAGGCGAGCGTGCTCAGGTGGCGACCCGACGCGACCGCCCGGCGCGTCTCCTTGTCGCCCAGCGCCTCGAGCACCGAGACGCCGGAGTAGTGCATGCACAGGACCATCGCGGTCGAGCCGCAGTCGCGCGCGACGCGGCGCACGATCGTCGAGGCTTCTCGCAGGCCGAGGCCGAGCCCGCCGACGTCCTGACTGCTCGTGGCTCCGAGCAAGCCCGCGCCGCGCAGCGCGTCCAGCGCGCGATCGGGGAAGGCGCCGGTCTTGTCCACCTCGGGGGCGGCCGGCGCGATGGTATCGTGGCTGAGTCTGTCGAGAGTGTCGCCGAGATTCGCCGATGTGACGCTGGTCATGCAGACCTCGCTGCGCCGGCGATCCCGGCGCGGCGGACTACGATCTGCGCGCGATGGGAGCGGCCGGCGATTCAGGCCCGACGCCGTCGGGCGGGAACGCCGTTCAGGTGCGATGGATTGAGTTCATGAGGCGGCCAGTCTAGGAGCCTCGACGGGAAATGGCAACATGAGGGCGATGATGCTGGAGCGGCCGGCGCCGCTCCAGGAGGAGCCCGAGCCGCTGAAGGCGGCCGACTCCCCCGATCCGGTCCCCGGGCCGGGAGAGATCCTCATTCGCGTCGCGGCGTGCGGTGTGTGCCACACCGAGCTGGACGAGATCGAAGGGCGCATGCCGCCGCCGCGGCTGCCGGTCATTCCGGGGCACCAGGCGGTCGGACGCGTCGAAGCGCTCGGCCCCGAAGCCGTCGGATGGCGCGTCGGGGATCGCGTCGGCGCCGCGTGGATCTTCTCCGCCTGCGGCCACTGCTCGTTCTGCCGCGAAGGGCGCGAGAACCTCTGCCCGGAGTTCCGCGCCACCGGCCGCGACGCCGACGGCGGCTACGCCGATCGCCTGGTGATGCCGGCGGCCTTCGCGATCCCGATCCCCGGCGAAATCGACGACCAGCACGCCGCGCCGCTCCTGTGCGCGGGCGCCATCGGCTGGCGCTCGCTGCGTCTTTCGGGCTACGCGCCGGGAAAGCTCCTGGGGCTGACCGGCTTCGGCGCCTCGGCGCACCTGGTGCTGCGCACCGTGCTGGCGGCCGACCCGCGGGCGCAGGTCTTCGTCTTCGCGCGCGACGAGGCGCAGCGGCGCTTCGCCATCGAGCTCGGCGCCGAGTGGGCGGGGAATCTCCTCGATGCGCCGCCGAAGCCGCTCGACGCGGTCATCGACACGACGCCGGCGTGGACACCCATCGTCGGAGCGCTGCGCGCCCTCGGCCCCGGCGGCACGCTCGTCATCAACGCCATCCGCAAGGAGAGCGCCGACAAGGAGGCGCTGCTCCGTCTCGACTACCCGTCGGACCTCTGGATGGAGAAGGAGATCCGCTCCGTCGCCAACGTGACGCGGGTGGACGTGAACGAGTTCCTGGGGCTCGCGGCCCGCACGGGCCTGCGGCCGGAGGTGCGCGATTACGCGCTGCGCGACGCCAACTGCGCGCTCGGCGATCTCAGGCGCGGCAGCACCGGCGCGCTGGTGCTGCGCACGACTTGAGCGCTCGCGCCTACTTCTGCTGCGCGAGGATGTCCTGGATCGCCTTCTTGACGGCGTCCATGTCGACGGTGTGGTCCGGCTCCTTGTGCAGGACCTTCCCCTTCGCGTCGCGAATCACCAGGCCGTGATTCTTGAACCCGAGCTCCTTGATGTCCTTCCGGGCGGCCTCGCCCGACGCATCCACGTTCTCGGCCTTCACCTTCCCGGGGAAGTCCTGCTCGAGCCCGCTCACGGCGGGCTTCAACTGCGCGCAGATCATTCAGCCGGGCAGGTAGTAATAGGTCACTTTCAGCGGCGCAGCACTCTCCTTCGCGGGCTCCGCAGCGTGCAGCGGCAGCAGGATCGCTCCGAAAACCAGGAGCAGTCCCGCGATGCTCAGGCAGGCTCGTCTCATCAGGACACCTCCGTCCGTGGAGGATACACGAGGCGCGGCCGGACGGCGGGCCGCGACGCGCGACCTGTCTCGACCGTGGCTGCTCAGGGGCAGGAGGCGGGCGCGGCGTCGATGCCGGCGTCGCGCGGCGCGGCCTGGCCCCAGCCGGTAGCGTCGTCGTAGGTGCCGGCGCCGCCGCAGGAGCGGCCGCGCGCGAGATAGAACCAGGCGCCGCCGAGGAGGGGAAGGGCCGGGTCCGTGACGCTCGTGCCGCTCACGGCGAGGCCGGTGCAGTCGGTCGTGGCGAAGTCGTAGCGCCCGTGCGTCGAGCGCAGGGTCGGCAGGACGCCGCGCACGACATCGTAGGCCGTGGCGCCCGGCAGCGGCGTCCACCGGACCTCCTGACCCTCCAGGAGGAGCTGCGGCGAGCGCGCCGGGGCCCAGGTGCAGCTCTCCGGGGCGGCGACGAGGATCGCCGTGAGCGCTCCTGTGCGCTCCGATGGTCCGACGGGCGCGGCGACAAAGAAGTTCAAGCCGGCGTCGGGACTCGCGCGGGTCAGGTTGACCGGAATGTCGGCCACTCCGGAGACATCGAGCGTCACCGCCCACTGCTCGACTCCGACGACGGTGTCGGCCTCGAAGGGCTCGACGTCGAAGCCGTTACCCGGAAGACCGGCCGTCTCGAGAGAGCCTTCCACGCGCAGCAGCCGGGCGTGCAGCCCCGGCGAGCCGGTCAGGCGCACCGTCTGCGACGCCGAGGGCAGGGTGGCCGGGAGCGGCGGCGCTCCGAGCATGGCGATCGCGAGCGACGAGATCACCCCGTAGCGCAGGACGGCTCGCGACCCGCCGTCCTCTCCGGCGATCGGGAACAGCGCGCCCTGCAGCACCGCCCCGTCGCTGAAGGTGACCTGCATGGTCGCGCCGGTCAGCTCGAGCCCCGAGACGCTTCCCGATTCACCCGGACCGGGGGCGCCGGCGCCGCGGATGAGGCTGGGATCGACGTCCACCGAGAAGAGCAGGCTGCGGCCGGAGCGGAAGTCGTCGAAGTCGAGAGTCAGCACCTGGTAGCCGCCGTCGTGCGGCGCGCTGAACGGGCTCGAGCACGGATCGGCCGGGCTCACGAATCCGACGAGCCCCGGGTTCGAGTCGATCGTGAGGCATTTGGCGACGGTGTCCCCGGCGAGCCCGAGCGGATCGAAGACGAGATCCGGGAGCAGCGCGGTGGACAGATCGATCCGGACCCGGACGATCCGAACCCCCTGGAGCGAAAGGTTCTCGAGGACGAACGAGCCGGCGTTGTAAGTGCTGGCGTTCAACCCACCGCCGGCGGTGACCGTCAGCGAGGCCGCCCCGAAAGTCGCAGCGCCCGCGTCGGGCGCCGTCCATGCCGCAAGGACCAGCACGACGGCGGCGGCCAGGAGCGGATGGGTAGGTCGGATGAAGGTCACGGCGGCGGGCCCTGCGACCCGCCGCTCTCCCGGCGGACACACAAAGGGCCCGGCTACCAGATGCGGCGGCCGGGCCCTCCTGTCAATCGAAATGCTTGGCGCGGGGCCGGCACTCAGGAGTGCCGGGACCGTCAGCGAACCGACGCCGCCCTATTGGCCGCGGGCGGTCCAGCAGCCGCCGGGGCCGGTGTAGGAAGCACCCTCACCCCAGGTGAGCTGGTTGACGCCATCGGGGCCGACCGAGATCTCCATGTAGTCGCCGTACGGGAACAGATAGCCGTTGGCGTTCTTGTACGGCGCCCCCGACGTCAGGTCGGAGACGCGGACATCGGCGCTCCAGGTCGAGCCGCCGTTGGTGGTCCGCTTGTACCAGGTGTTGAAGCCGGTCGTGCTCGCCTGGCGATCGTCCTGCCAGGCGACCCGGAAGTCCCCCGCCGTCGTCGGGTGCGCTGCCACGGCCGGGAAGGCATTGTTCACCGCGGTGTTGGCGACCGAGATCTGCTGCCGCGCCGTCCAGGTAACGCCGTCCGTGGAGGTGCGCACGTACATCTGCTCGGGGGCGTTGTCCACCGTGTTGATGTGATACGCGATGAGCAGCTTGCCGGCGCTGTCGATCGCCATCGACGGGGTGGTGCCGAAGAAACCCTGCGTGCAGCCGGCGGCCCAGCCGCACGGCGGCACCTGTTTCGACGTGTCGATCTGCACGCTGGTCCACGAGGTCCCTCCGTTCGTCGTCTTCCAGACCTTCACGAACGAGTCGCCGTTGTAGGTGTTGCCGCTGGTGTAGTCGCTCGTCGCGATGTAGGCGACGCTGCCGTTCGTCGGGCTGATGGCGACGCCCTGGTGGAAGTAGTAGCGCGAGTCGGTGTTCATCTTCACCGGGTTCGACCAGGTCAGCCCGCCGTTGTGCGAAGAAACGGCATACGAGTCGCTCGAGTTGAAGCCGATGTAAACGTCATTGCCGTTGCGCGACACGCCGAGCCAGGGATGGTCGTTCCACTGGGGCTTCGCGCCGTTCCCGCCCCAGTCCTTGATGGTCGGCCAGGTGACGCCGTGGTCGGTGGACTTCACGTAGGTCGAGCCGGGGGTCGTGCCGTTCAGGAACGCCGCGTGCACGTTGCCGTTGATGTCCACCATGATCTGCGGGTCGTACTGCGCCTTGGTCGTCTGCTTCAGCCATTGCCCGGTCCAGGTGGCGCCGGCGTTGGTGGAGCGGCGCAGCCAGATCGCGGGCAGCTTGCAGTTGCCGCACGGCTTCGGTCCCGTGTAGCGGGTGACGAGCTGGTAGACGAAGTTGGCGTTGCCGGGGTCGACCGCGATCGCCGGCTCCCAGTCGTCCTCGCCGCTCGCCACCGATTCGGAGAACCAGCCGGGCGCCGCGGCCGGCATCGGCGTCGCGTCGACCTTGGTCTGTCCCTTGAACGAGAGCCCGCTGCCGACCTTCTTGTCACCACCCGGCTCATTGGGCTGGACCTTCTTGACCTTCCCCGCGTCGGCGAGCTTGGTCTCCGACCCCGCTTTCTTCGCATCGGCGTCGGTCACGGCGCAGCCGGCGACCGACAGCGCGATCGCGAGCAGCGGCCAGATCTTCCACGAGAGGTTCGGCACTTGGGAATTCGCCTCGAAGCGCATAGGGCTCCCTCCTTCTGTGACGGCGGATGCAGGGCGAACGGACGGGAAGCGCGGGCCATCGGCCCGTAGGCACGACGAATGGCTGCGGATCGCGTTGCGGAACATGAAACAGCTCCCGGGCGTCCGAGCGTCAACAGCGAAAGCGTTGGCGGGATTGTGCAACAGGGACGGCCTTCTTGTCATCCCGAATGTGCGTTGACGCTGGCAGTGGGCCCGAGTTGAGGTATCTTGAGCGCCATGCTCCCCGGGAAAGCACGGTCCACGCGACGGTTCCGGCTCCTGCCGATCCTGGTCGCCCTGGCGACCATCGTGCCGCTCTTCGCGGCTCCGGTTTTCGCCGGGTGCTGCGTCGGAGCGCAGCCCTGCTGCCCGGGCGACATGCAGGCGACCGGTCCGAACTCGAATCCTGACCCCGCCGCGACGACCATGAGCGGTCCGGTCCCTCCCTGCTGCCAGACGCTCTTGCCCGCCGCTCCGCCGGCCTCCGGTCGCAAAGCGACCGCTCCGTCCCCCCTCGTGATCGCGCTCGATTCGCAGCCGGCGCCGTCGCCCGGTGCGCTGCCGCAAGCCGGCCGCGTCGTCGCGCGGAAGACGCAGACCAGCACCGATCCGCCCGCGGAACCGGATTCCGCCCGCGCGCCTCCCGCCTGCTGACCCCGTCTACTTTTCCCTGAGTCCGGTTCCCTTTTTTCGTTGCGACGCGACGTTCTGGCGCCGTGACGCGCTTGTTCCGTTGCACGAGGTGTCTCCTGTTATCCGACTTCATGAGCGCCAGGATCCGATCCTTGCGACGCCGTAACTTTTTTCAGGCTCTGGTTTGCGCCATGGCGCTCGTCTCCGTGGCCGCCGCGGTCGCCTGTGCCGGCGCTCTTTCCGCCGACGACGGCGCGGCCGCAGCGCCGCTCGCCCCGGGCACTCCCGCTCCCGCGTTCGAAGCGGTGCGGATGAACGGCGGGACGATCTCCCTCGCCTCCCTTCGCGGCCGCGTCGTCCTCCTGAACTTCTGGGGGATCGCCTGTCCTCCGTGCCGCATCGAGATGCCGGAGCTGGAGAAAATCCGCCGTCGCTACGTCGACCAGGGGCTCGAGATCCTCGGCATCGAGGAGATGAACGCCAGCGCCCGCGACGCGCGCCGCTTCATCGAAGGAATCGGCGTGCGCTATCCGATCCTGCTCGATCCGGAGGAGCGCATCGGGCGGCTCTATCGTCTCGAGGCTCATCCGACGACCGTCATCGTCGATCGCGCCGGACGGATCGCCTGGATCAACGCCGGGTACCTGCGCGGCGACGAGCGCGAGATCGATCAGGCCGTGCGCGACGCCCTCGCCGCGCCGAACCTTCCATGAAACCCGGCCCGCTCCACATTCCCGGTGTCTCGCGCGCGATCGGCCGGCTCGCCGCCGCGGGCGTTCTCGCCGCCGCCACGACGCTCGCGGCACCGCCGGCGCTGGCGCACGAGCCGCTCTGGGGCGAGACGCCGACCATCTTCGGCCCCGGCGTGATCCACCCGGAGCTGAGATTCGGCTATCTGCGGCGCGGCGAAACCAGCGACCCGGGCGACGAGCGCCAGGAGCAGTTCGAGCAGATGGCGGCGGTGCAGTACGGCATCAACCGCTACGTCAACGTGCGCATGACGCTCCCCGGGATGCGCTCCACCTTCGAGGAAAACATCGGCGGGCAGGTCGAAGACACCCTCGTCGCAGGTGGCGGCGACCTGCTGCTCGACGCCAAGTGGCGCTATCACCTGCACCAGGAGCTGGGGCTGCAGCGCAGCCAGGCGCTGGTCGTCGGCTGGAAGCTGCCGACCGGCGACGATGACCGCGCCGGCCCCGACGGCGTCCGCCTCGATCCGAGCCTGCAGCCAGGATCCGGCCGCCACGGCGTCGAGATCGGCTGGGCGATCGATCGCGAGCGGCTGATCGACACGTGGTGGGCCTGCGCCTTCTACGACCACGACTTCGGCGACGGCTTCAGGAAGGGGGACTCGGGGGAGATCACCGCGGCCTATGGTCGCTGGCTGGTCCGCCCGAACTCCGCCGATGAATTCGGGTTCAACCTCGCGGCCGGGATCCGGGCGGAGGTCGCCGGCAGCGACACCCTCGAGGACGGCGCGAGCGCCGGCAACGACTGGCGCCTCGCCGGCGTGCACGTCACCCCGATCTTCACCAAGGGCCGCGCGCAGTACCGCATCGGCGTGTTCGTGCCGCTCGTCCGTTCGGGGGACGACGAGATGACCGACTTCCCGTGGGAAGTGCGCGCCGGCTGGGAGATGTTCTTCTGAAGCGGATGGCCACGAAGACCAGAGGAGGCTCGATGCGATTCGGGATGCGGGGCGTCGCCGTGGTGCTCGCGGCGGCGTTGATGACGTCGCAGCTGCTCGCCGACGTGCGCGAGGTGCGTCTCGCCGTCAAGGGCGCGACCTGAGCGACCTGAGGGTTCAGCCTCGTCAAGGGGCTCAAACGCCAGGATGGCGTTGACAACGCGAAGCTGATGCTCGACCCCCCGGTCCTCACCGTGAAGGTGAAACCGGGGGCCTGGGTGAACCCGCAGGCGATGACGCGGGCGATCCACGACGCCGGGTTCACTCCGGTGCCGGAGGACGTGCGCCTCGTCCTCGCCGGCACGCTCGAGGAGCGCCAGGGCGCGTTCGTCCTCGTGCTCGCGGGGATGAAAGCGCCGCGCGAGGTGACCTGCGTTCCTCCCGCGGGGAAGGACCATGACACGGTCGCGCAGGCGCTCCACGGCAAGGCGGGAGCCGCGGTGACAATCGATGGGCGCTGGCTGTTCGACGGAGAGGGCCGCCTGGAGGTGCGGGAAATTACCGACGGAATTTGAGTCGAATCGCGTCGATCATCGATGAGGCGCTTCCCGCCCGAGCGCCGGGAGACATCGAGCCATGTCGCGCTATCGACTTCCCGATCTGCCCTACGACTTCTCGGCCCTCGAGCCGGCCATCAGCGGCCAGATCATGGAGCTGCACCACGGCAAGCACCACGCCGCGTACGTCAAGCACGCCAACGAAACCAGCGCCCGCCTCGACGAGGCGCGCGCCAGTGGCGACATCGCGCGCCTCTCCGCCCTGGAGCACGCCCTCGCCTTCAACCTCTCGGGGCACGTCCTGCACTCGATCTTCTGGCAGAACCTGACGCCGAAAGGCGGCGACAAGCCGTCCGGCGAGCTGGGGCAGGCGATCGATCGCGACTTCGGCTCGTTCGACCAGTTCCGCCGCCACCTGGTGGCGGTCGCGGCCGGCATCATGGGCTCGGGTTGGGCGGCGCTCGTCTGGGAGCCCCTCGCGGAGCGCCTGATGATCACCCAGATCTACGACCACCAGTCCAACCTGAACCAGGGGAGCGTTCCCCTGATGGTGATCGATGCCTGGGAGCACGCCTACTACCTGCAATACCGCAACGAGAAGGAGGCCTTCTTCAACGGCCTCTGGAATCTCTGGAACTGGAAGGACATCACGGCCCGCCTGGCCGCGGCGCGCCAGCTGGACCTGGCGCTGGCGGCGCAGGAGCGCTGACGACCCACAGACCCGGCGCGAGGCGGACCGGCTCGCGCGCCCCGCTCTCGCGAATCGCGCGCCGCCCCGCGTCCGGGTGCCCGACGACCACGACGCCGTCGTAGCCCGGCAGGGCCGCGGTCGCCGCGAGACGCTCGCGGTTGCGCTCGGCGCATGCCCCCGAGTCGAGGTCGCGCTCGTCGGAGAGCACCCGCCCCGGCGGAGGATGCGGCGGGTTGGCGCCGGGCCGGAACCACACCATGTCGTAGCGGTGCTCGGCGAAGAGATACGGCGTGCTCGAGTCGGGTGACAGCGCGTACGCCCACGCCTGCCGCAGGGGATCCCACGCGCCCCAGTCGTAGCCGGTGCGGCGGGTGCAGGTGCCGGCGCGCACGACGAGCAGGTTGCCGTGCGCGCTGCGCGGCGGATGCTCGCCGACGACCAGCGCCACCGCCTTCGCGTCGCGCGCGATCGACGCCGCGCTGATGGCGCAGGCGAGCCCGGTCGCCATGGCCACGAGCGTCAACGGGCGTGTCATCGCGCGGCGCAGCCCGGAGGCCGCGGCGATCGCCGCCAGGCACATCCCCGCCATGGCCGGCCGGCTGCCGAGCAGGTAGGCGCGCCCGATCGAGTCGGGGACGAAGACGGTGCCGAACGTCAGGAGCGCCGCCGCGGCGAGCAGCATCCGGCACCCGGAGGCCGGCAGGGTCGCCGGCGCGCGGCGCGCGAAGACCGCCCGCGCCAGCAAGGCCGTGCCGGCGATGAGAACCACCAGGTGCGGCAGGTACGCGAGCAGGGTGTCCGCGTTCGGGATTCCATAAGTCCGGCAGGCGATGTGCGAGAGCGCCTGCCCCACCGGCCGCAGCCGGACCACCTCCTCGGGGGTGGTCTCGATCGAGGCCGAGACGGTCGGCCTCCAGGCGCCGTGCCGCGCGTCCCAGCCGAGGAGCGCGAAGGCCGGCAGGAACGCGCCGGCCAGGCGCGCAGCGGCGCGCGGCGACCGTCCTCCCTCGAAGCCCCAGGCGAAGACCGCCAGCACGATCGCCAGCGCGAACGCGAAGGGGTGCGCCATGTAGGTGACCGCACCGGCGATCGCCAGGCCGAGGCCGATCCGGATCGAGGCGCCCTTCCCTCCCGCAACACCGCCGCCGGCCACGTTCCGGCTTCGGCACACGCGGACCGCCTCGGCGGCGCAGAAAAGCGCCAGCGGCACGCCGAGCACGAAGGAGATGAGCCCCATGCGCAGGGGCCACCCGAGCGCGAACGGCAGCGACAGGATCCCGGCGAGAGCGGCCGGGGCGCCGAGCACCGCCGCGAGTCGCGCGGTGGCGAGCGGCAGCGCCGCGACTGCCAGGATGGCGAGCAGGCGCAGCACCGAATCGATCGACAGGAGCGGCGCCAGGGCCCGCGCGATCCAGATGTACAGCGTGTAGCCGAAGGCCAGGTCCGAAGGGCGCTGGAGCCAGGCGTTGCCCGCGGCGGCCAGCTCGCGGTCATAGGTCAGGAGGAGCGCGTGATTCGGCACGTCCTGGAAAGGCAGGTACGGGATCCCGAGGAGGAGGAGTCCCGCCAGGCAGAGTCCGACGGCAAGGATGGAGCCCTCCGCGCGCAGCGGAGCCTGCCGGACTGCGTTGTCCGGTGTGTCGGTCGCGGGCATCGGCGAAGCGGAGACGGCGCCGCCTCAGGCCTGACAACGCCTGCAAGGACCGCTGCGTTCCATCGTGACGACCCCGTGTCGCCGACTGTCCCCGGCGTCCCATCTCCGGACACCCGCGGGCGTTGCGATTTCCCGTCGAGGGTCCTAGACTCGCGCCTTCCGGCAGGGTCCATGAGCCAGGAACAGAGCATCACCGTCGAAGTCCCGGGGCCGCTTCGCGCCACGTGCGGCGGAGCGGCGCGCGTCGCCGTGCCGGCGCGAACGCTCCGCGATCTGCTCGAGGCGCTGGAGCGCCTCTACCCGGAGCTGCACCGCAGCGTCTGCCACGAGACCGGCAAGGTTCGTCCGCACATCAACCTGTTCGTCAACATGCAGCACATGCGCGACCGCGAAGGACTCGACACGGCGCTCGGTCCGGGCGACGTGGTCATCATCCTTCCGGCGGTCTCGGGAGGCTGAAGATGCCGGAGCGCGTCGTCCTCGCCATCGGAACAAGGAAGGGACTCTTCGTCGCCGAGAGCTCGAAGACGCGGCGCTCGTTCGACCTGCGCGGCCCGTTCAACCCCGGGGTCGGCGTCTACTCGGCGCTCATCGACGGGCGAGGCAAGCCGACGATCTACGCCTCCTCCTGCAATCCGTTCTTCGGGATGAAGGTGCTGCGCTCGACCGATCTCGGGAAGACGTTCCGGGAGACGAGGTCCGCGCCGGCGTTTCCCAAGGAGGACGGGCGCGCCCTCGCCAACATCTGGTCGCTCGCGCCGGGCGACGGGAAGAAGGACCTGTGGGCCGGCGTCGAGCCGGCCTCTCTCTTCCGCAGCGGCGACGGCGGCGACACCTGGCAGCTGGTGGACGGGCTGTCGAACCACGAGCACTCACGCAAGTGGCAGCCGGGGGCCGGCGGCCTGTGCCTTCACACGCTGCTGTTCGACGGGAAGCGCGTGCACGCCGGCATCTCCACCGGCGGCCATTACCTGAGCGAGGACGGCGGCGTGACCTTCAACGCCTCCAACAAGGGCGTGGGCGCCGGCTTCAATCCCGACCCGTACCCCGAGTTCGGGCAGTGCGTGCACAAGATCGCCCGGCACGACGACGCCCCCGGCCGGCTTTACATGCAGAACCACGGCGGCTGGGGCGAGTGGGATGGCCCCGGCGGCCGCCGTCCCGACATCGGCGTGCTGCGGAGCGACGACCACGGCCGCTCGTGGCGATCGATCGCCAAAGGGCTCCCGACGGATTTCGGCTTCCCGATCGTCGTGCACCCGCACGACGCCGACACGGTCTACGTCCTGCCGCTCGAACCCGCGACCCGGACCTGCCCGAAGGGCTCCCCCGCCGTCTGGCGCAGCGAGAACGGCGGAGACTCGTGGCAGCGTCTCGCCAGGGGCTTCCCGAAGAAGGATTCCTACTTCACCGTCCTGCGCGACGCGATGGACGTCGATCGCGTCAAGTCACCCGGCCTCTATGTCGGCACCACGACGGGCCAGCTGTGGATCGGCCGCGACGGCGGCGAGTCCTGGGATTGTCTCTTCGATTCGCTGCCGCCGATCCATTGCGTCAAGGCCGCCGTCGTCTAGAAGAGCCGCGAAATGAAGGAGCGGGAAGCCCGCCGGCACGGGGCCCGGCGCGCTTCCCGCTTGATTGATTCCGACGACGGCCGGCCGGGCTACGGCGTGCAGGCCCCCGTGTGGCTGACGGTCGCGCCGGCGGCCGCGGCGACGCAGCCGTTGCTGTACGTGGTGCCGTTGCAGCCGCACACCTCGTCGATGACCGGCGGGCAGTTGAGCGGCGGCAGCGTGCAAACTCCTTCGGCGTCGGCCGCGCACGCTCCATCGGGCTTGTGACAGACGAGCGGAGCGGTGCAGGCCGTCATGGCCGCGCCGCCGCAACTGGCAGGCTGGCAGCAGTCGCACGGGCCTTCGTGGTTGACACCCACGCCGGCGACATCGGCCAGGCAGGCGTTGTCGTAGGTCGTGCCATCGCAGCCGCACACAGGGTCGACGATCTTCGAGCAGACGAGCATCGTGGACTGGCAGTGCCCGGGCGCGCCCGTCGTGCACACGCCGACCGCCGGCTTGCAGAACTCTCCGCTCGCGCAGGCGGCTCCTCCCTCCCCGCCGCAGGTCGCGCCGGAGGCGCAGGCGCCCGTGGCGAGGACCGTGACGCCGGCGGCGTCGGCGAAGCAGGTATTGCTGTAGGTCACGCCGTCGCAGCCGCAGACCGGCGCGAAGGTGGGGGGACAGATGTTGGGGAGCGGGGTGCAGACACCCTCGGCATCGGCGGAGCAGGACCCCTCCGGCGTCTTGCAGAACTGGCCCTCCGCGCACGTCGCGCCGCCCGTTCCGCCGCAGGCCTCGTTCCCGGACGGGCACTCGCACGGCCCGGTGTGCAGCACGGCCACACCGGCGTTGGTGGCGACGCAGGCGCTGTCGTAGGTGACGCTGTCGCAGCCGCAGACGGGATCCATGACATCGGGACACATCGGCCTGTCGACGCAGGTCCCTTCGGCAGTCGCGGCACAGAACCCGATGTCCTTCTTGCAGACCTGGTCGGTCGGGCAGGTTGCGCCGGACTCACCGCCGCAGGTGCTGGCGCTCGAGCCGCACTCGCCGAGCGCATCGCCGTGTCCGAGGTGAGCCTTCACGGCCGGCGCACCGACGCAGATGGTGTGGGCGTTGCCGGGGTTCCCGGGCGGAATGTGGCAAAGGCACACCTTCCCGACGCCGTTCCCGCCGCCGCCGGAGGAACCCGGTTTGCCGCCCGCGAAGGCGGTGGTGGAACTGATCGCCAGCACCGTCAGAAGACCGACGCAACAGGTACAGAGGACGGACATCAGTCGTCGCATGATTCCCTCCCGTACGGTTGGATGATTGAGGGGAAGCCTATACCCGATTCCCCGCATCCGGCAAGGATTCCTGCCCTGCGCGGAGCGGCGGGGCGGCACCGTGGCGGGGCGGCGCCGGCGGGCACCCGGAGCGCCGCGGAGCCTTGACGGTTTCGTAGTCGCGTCCGTGTTTGCACGCGCTTGCCCGGAGAGAGGCCGCGACCCAAGATTGACAGGGTGCTTGCCGCGGCCTGCGGGACCCATCGCAGCAGGAACGCCGCGCGAGGTCTCGTCTGCCTCGTCGCCGCGGCCACCCTGTCCTGCGCCACCGGCGGTGCGCCCCGCTCGAGCGGCGGCGCTCCGCGGCCGCCAGCGACCCCGGCCTCGACGCTCACGTACGAGCAGAACACGCTGCGCATTCCGATTCGCATCGAGGCCTCGGGCCAGGCGAGCTTCGCCGAGAAGCCGCCGCTGTCGGGCAAGATCGATCTCACGCCGATCGTGCGGGCCGAAGGCCTCGCGGGAAAGGCGGTGGCGGCGCAGGCGATGCTCCATTACGGGCGGCTCTACGTCGTGGCCGACGACTTCCGATCGGTGTGGGAGATCACCCCGCGCCCCGGATCGAGCGTCGCCGGTTATCGATCGATCCCGGTGCCGCGTCTCACCGCCGCCGGACGTTTGAAGGACGCGCGCCTGTCGCGCTACGGATCGCCGTCGTCCTCCTGCGTCCGCCTGGACCACGCAGGGGGCGTCCTGTTCATCACGCCCGACGGGGAAGCGCGCGATGCCTGCCCGTGAGACACGCCGCCCCTCCGCGCCTCGTCCCGGCCGCGGCTTCCTGATCGCCTCGTTCCTTCTGGCCGTCACGACCGCCGGGGCGCCGTGCTTCGCCGCCGCGACGCGGCTCGCGGCCGACCCGAACGAGCTGTACGAGCGCGCCGTGATGCGCCTCGAGAAGGGCGACCTCGAAGGCGCGACCGCCGACACCGCACAGCTTCGTGACCTCGTGCGCACCCGGCCGCAATGGGACCCGGAAGGGACGTATCGCAAGACGCTGCTCCCGTCCCTGCAGGGACGGCTGCGCCGGCTGCACGCCGCGTCCGCAGCCCTGGATCAGTTCTGCGACAAGGCGCTCGCCGAGCTCAAGCCTCCCGACCTGAAGAACGAGATCTCCACGGTGAAGGACTACACGCACTGGGCGACCTCGGTGACGCAGCGCCTGCGCTCCGAGCGCGACGCCCTCGTCAGCAGCAGGCTCACGCGTTCCGACGAACGCGCCATCCTGCGGCGGACCCCCGCCTACGCGAAAAGCGAGCGGCTGTTCGAGGTGGACGTCCTGAAGGAGATGGCCGAGAAGACCGGCGACGACATCCTGGGCCTGCTCTCGGGAGACGCGCGTCTCGAAACCGTCCTCACCCGCTTCCGGCAGCTCAAGCGGGACCTGATGGACGCGATCGCGGAGCGCGACGATCTGCGGGGCCGGCTCGAGGAGTCGGAGGCGGAGAACGGCCGCCTCCTGGCGGGCGCCCCGCCGCGGCCGGAGCGCGGCGGATCGTGGGTCCCGTGGATGATCGCCGCCCTGCTCGGCGGCTGCTGCGGCGCCTTCGCCCGACTCGCGCGCGATCGCGGCCGGAGGCTCGCCGCGATGGAAGCACGCCTGTCCGGATTCGACCGGACCCTTCCGGGAGCTGGAGCCGACGATGCCGGCCGCCGCGCCGCCTGACGCCCGCGGTCCGCGCATCCCGAAGATGGCGCTCTACGGCGCCATCGGGATCGGCTTCGGCCTCGCGCTGACCGGGGTCGGCTGGGTGGTGGACTACTGGACCCTGTACGGCGTCCTGCCGAAGCGGCTCGACTTCGCGATGATCCAGGGGCTCCACCGCGTCACGCCGGTGCACTACTTCTCCGACTTCTTCGCGATCCTGCTGGGGATCGTGGGGGCGGTGGCCGGCCGGCTCCAGGACAGGGTCCTCTATTACTCGCGCCACCTGCAGGACCTGGTCGCCGAGCGGACCGAGGACCTGCGCAGAAGCCAGGAGCGCTACGCGCTGGCGGCCCGCGGCGCCAACGACGGGTTGTGGGACTGGGACCTACGGCGCGACCAGGTCTATTACTCGCCGCGCTGGAAGCAGGCGCTCGGCCACGCCGACTCCGAGGTCGCGGACGATCCGAAGGCCTGGTTCGATCGTGTCCACCCCGACGATCGGGCCGGCCTCGACGCGCGCATCCGCACGCACCTCGCCGGCGGCAGCGATCACCTGGTGGCGGAGTACCGGCTGCGCCACGCCGACGGCTCGATGCGCTGGATGCTGTCGCGCGGCGTGGCGGTCCGCGACCCGGCCACGGGCCAGGTCGCGCGCATGGCCGGCTCGCAGACCGACATCGACGAGCAGAAGAAGATGGAGGAGCAACTCCGCCGGCTGGCCCTGCACGACCCGCTGACGGGGCTTCCGAACCGCACCCTCTTCGTCGATCGCCTGTCGCGCGCCTTCACGCGCTCCCGCCGGCGCCGCCGCACCGAGAGCCTGGCGCTGATCTTCGTCGACATCGATCGCTTCAAGAACATCAACGACAGCCTCGGGCACGCGATCGGTGACAGTGTCCTGACCGTGATCGCCGCGCGCGTGCGCGCCTGCCTCGATCGCACCTTTCCCCTGTCGGAAGTGGAGGAGGACGAGGAGACGCGCCCGGGCGAGCGGCGCCTGCTGACCTGGACGCTCGCCCGCATGGGCGGGGACGAGTTCATCGTGCTGCTGGAGGAAATCCGCTCGCTGCGCGACGCCACCCAGGCGGCGCAGGCGCTGGAGGCGGAGTTCAAGCAGTCGGTGCAGGTCGAGGGGCGCGACCTCTTCGTCACCCTCAGCACCGGCATCGCGCTGGGCCCCGGCGCCTACCAGCGTCCCGACGACCTGCTGCGCGACGCCGACACGGCGATGTACCGCGCCAAGGCGGCCGGCCGCGGCCGCTTCGAGATCTTCGACGAGGCGATGCTGGCGCGGGCGCAGGAGCAGCTCCGCCTCGAGACCGACCTTCACCAGGCCCAGGCGCGCGGCGAGTTCCGCGTCGTCTTCCAGCCGATCGTCGAGCTGGACGGCGGGCGCCTGCGCGGCTTCGAGGCGCTGCTGCGCTGGCACCACCCGGAGCGCGGCCTGATCCCGCCGGCACGCTTCATCCCACTCGCCGAGGAGATCGGCTTGATCCTGCCGCTCGGACGGATGATGCTCCGCGAGTCCTGCCTGACGCTCCGGCGCTGGCACGACCTCGACCCCGCCTGGCGCGACCTGACGCTGGCCACCAATCTCTCGCTGCGCCAGATCTACAACCCGGGCCTCGAGCAGGACGTCGAGGCGATCCTGCAGGAGACCGGCCTGGAGCCGGCGAGCCTCTACTTCGAGATCACCGAGAACACCCTCATCGAGCACCCCAAGCAGGTGATCAAGGTGCTGACGCGCCTGAAGCGCCGCGGCTTCGGCGTGGCGATCGACGACTTCGGCACCGGCTACTCGTCACTGGCGATGCTGCAGGACCTGCCGGTGGACATCCTCAAGATCGACCAGGTGTTCGTCGGGCGCATGGACGAGAAGAAGGGACGGCAGATCGTCGAGACCATCGTCGGGCTCGGCCGGGCGCTCGGGCACGAGGTCATCGCCGAGGGGATCGAGACCGACGACCAGGCGACGGAGCTGCGCCGCCTGCGCTGCTCCCTTGGCCAGGGTTTCCTCTTCGCCGAGCCGCTCGAAGCCGCGGAAACCGAAGAAAAGGTCCTCGCACCGGCCGCCGCGGCCGCGCGCCCGCGCCGCCGTGCCGCCTAGCGGCCCTGGAAGATCAGCTCGGCGGCCTTGGTCATCACGACCGGCGCGACGCCGCCGAAATTCGACAGCACCGCGACGTTCCAGCCTTCGTCGAGATAGATGTCGAGCCCGGCGCTGATGCCGGTGAAGCCGCCGGAATGCCCGACGCGCCGGCCGGCCTTCGTGTCGTCGAGGAAGAACCCGAGCCCGTAGGTCGGCGAGGCCATCTCCGGACGCGCCTTCCAGAGCTCCTGCTTCGACGCGGGGTCGAGCAGCGCATTGCCGCGCAGCACCTGCGCGAAGCGATCGAGATCCTCGACGGTGGAGAACCCGCCGCCGGCCGGCCCGCCGCGCAGCACGTGGTCGAAGACGTTGTTGCGGAACTCCACGCCCGTGCCGGTGGGAACGCGCTCGTAGCCGACCGCCAGGTTGGTGTTGACCTTGTCCAGCTCGTAGCAGTCGGTGTTCTTCATCCCGGCGGGCCCGGTGATGTTCCTGCGGACGAACTCGAAGTAGTCGAGGCCTGACGCCTTCTCGATGACCGCGCCGGCGATCAGCATGCCGGTGTTGCTGTAGGCCCACTTCGTCCCCGGCTCGAACGCCAGGGTCTCGTCGGCCACCAGCGGCTTGTAGTCGTCCACCGTGCGGTAGAGCAGGCGCGATGCGCGATCGAAGCCGTCGGCGAAATAGCTGCCGAGCCCGCTCGTGTGCGTCAGCAGGTGCTTCACCAGGACCTTGTTCTTGTCCACCTTGGGGAGCCAGCCCGCGTCGAGATACTTGCCGATCGGGTCGTCGAGCGACAGCTTCCCCTGCCGCACCAGCATCATCGTGGAAACGCCGGTGAGCATCTTGTTCATCGACCCGAGGTTGAATTTCGTGTCCAGGCGCACCGGGGCGTCGAAGTCGCGGTTGGCCACGCCGGCGGCGCGCGTCAGCAGGACCTTGTCGTCCTTGCGAAGGAGCACGGTGCCGCTGAAGAGCCCGGCTGCGGCCAGGCGGTCCACGTACTCGCCGAGCGCCTTCGCGACCTGCGCCGGCTCGAGCCGCGTCCCCTTCGGCACATCCGACGGCGGCCGGGCCGGGTTCAGATCCACCGCGGTGATGAGGTTCGGCGGCTGGGCGTCGACCGTCACCACGACCGCCTGCCAGGTCTCCAGCAGCCGGCTGCGGACGACGAGCACGGCTTTCGTCGCGTCATCGGGCGGGTCGTAGGTGCGCGCGCCGTACGGCTCGAGGTTCCGGTTGAAGTCGCGCCACTGCGCGAAGGCGGCCAGGTGCTCCGCCATCGGCGCCCCGTCGCGCAGGGCCGGGGCGAACGCCGACTCCACCAGCGCCTTCACCCGCGCCGGGTCGCCGCCGTTGATCGCGTCGAGCACCTGCTGCGCCCGCCGCAGCGCCGGCGTGTCCGGCACCGGACGCACGTCGGTGTACTGGCGCGGCGTCTGCGCGAAGACCTCGATCGCGGAGAACAGCGCGAGGGAAAGACCGATCCAGGTTCGACGCATCGGGGCTCCTTCTCGGGATGCCGACCGGATCCCGCCCGGACAGCCGCGGTCGTGCTTCCCTCAACGGCAGCCGGCCGGAAAGGTTCCCCCGCCCGGCTGCCGAGCCCGCGGGTCGGGCGCCGGCGAACAGGCCTGCTGGTATGCTGTCCGAAATGCGTCGTCCCGGAAAAGCCTTGACCATCGCGGCCGTGGCCTGGCTGTGGGCCGCCCCGGTCCTGGGCGCCGCCCCCAGGTACGAGCTCGACAAGCACTTCGAAGTCACCGTGGACGGAGATTCCATCGAAGCGGCCAGGGTCTTCCGGAGCAGCCGCGGCGGCGCACTTCTGCTGCTGATCCCGGCGGAGTCGAAACGATTCCTCGTCGATTCCCAGGCGGGGACGGTCTTCGCCGTGAGGGAGGAGGATGTCGTCGTCGCCGCCGACGGCGCGACGGCCAAGGTGCATGAGCGCTTCGCCTGGAGCGTTCCCCTCAAGCGCGATCCGGACTCCAGACGGTTTCTCCTCGGCTCGTCCGAAGTGGCGATCCGGCCCATCGAGCCGAAGCCCGCCGCGGCGCAGGCCGATGCGGCCGCCCCGGCGTCCCCGGCGCCCGCGGCCGCGAGCCCGGCGCCCGCACCGGCCGGTCCGGCACGCAAGTCCGGCTCTTCCCACGCGCCCGCGGGGAAAGCGAACGACGTCCCGGAACGGAAGCCGGCGCGCGAGTGCATCTCCCTCCAGTTGAGACCGGTGAACACGGTTCCGTCGTGCTCGAGATACGTTTTCCTCCGCAACACGTGCGATGCGCCGGTGGTGGCGCAGCTCCAGAGAACCGAGCACCTCATGACCGGCACCCTGCCCCAGCAGTTCACCGAGACGGTTGCAGCCGGATCCGAGCTGGCGCTCGGGTGCTCCTGGTGGAGCGGCGCGATGGCTCCCGCCGACCACCAGATCGTCGGCGCCTCGTACCTCCCCTGACGGCGCCGGTCCCGTTCCGAGGGAACGGACGCCGGAGTCGGTTCAGCGAATCCGGAACGGCCTGCGAGGCGTCGCGTGCCGCCGCGCCGCCGCGGGATCCGGCTTCAGGATCCAGATGTCAGCGTCGGCCGCCGCCGCGAGATCGGTGAGCCCGTCACCGTCGAAGTCGGCCAGGGCGATCGCGTGCGCCGAGGGCCCGGCCGAGAACAGGCGCTGCTCCTCGAAGGAGCCGTCTCCCCGTCCGAGAAGGATGGACACGTCGCCGGAGAGCGCGTTCGCGACAGCGAGATCCGGCACACCGTCGCCGTCGAAATCTCCTGTCCCGATGGCCGTCGGATTGGGTCCGACCCGGTAGCGCCGCTGCGGCTCGAAGCGCCCGCCGCCGATCCCGATCAGCACCGAGACGTTCATCGCATTGACGTTCGCGGTCGCCAGGTCCGGGACGCCGTCGCCGTTGAAGTCGCCCGCGACGAGGTCCACCGGAAGATCACCGACGGGGGACGAGGGAAGGAGTCCCGCATCGAGCCCTCCCCTGCCGTCTCCGGATGCGATCAGGACGTCGCGCGCCAGTCCGCGGGCGATCGCCGCGTCGAGGTCGCCGTCGGCGTCGAAGTCAGCCAGGGCGATCGCCGTCGGCGCGCCCTGGAGGACTTGCGTCCAGCTGTTCGGACGCTGACCCTGGCGGAAGCCGGACAGAAGACTCAGGGTGTCGTCCCAGGTGTTGGGGACGACGACCTCCGCGGCGCCGTCGCCGTCCAGGTCGCCCGCGGCGGGGCGTGACGCGCCGTACCCCGCGTGCCCCCGGAGTGTCGAACCGAACGCGGCGGCCCCGCGCTGCAGGAAGATCGACACGTCGCTCGACCCCTGGTTCACGACGACCAGGTCCTCCTGCGAATCCCGGTTCAGCCTCCCCGTGACGATCGCAACCGGCCTGGTCCCCGGTGCGAGCACGTTCGCGGCGGCGAAGCGGCCGTCCCCGACCCCGGACAGGACGGAGACCCGGTCGTCGGCGAGATCGGTGACGGCGAGATCCGGGATTCGATCCGGTCCGAATTGACCGGCCGCGAGTTGCCATGGAACGGATCCGCCGAACCCATGGCGAAGCGGCCGCGCCAGCGTGCCGTCCCCGCGACCATGCAGCACGGTCACCGTGCCGAACTCCTCCTCGTTCACCGCGACGACGTCCGCGTGGCCATCCCGGTCGAAGTCGGCGGCCACGACCACGCCGGGAGTTCCGCCGGCCCAGGAGTCGTGCGCCGGACCAAAGGTTCCGTCGCCGGCGCCCGACAGCGTCAGCACGCGGCGGACCGAAGGGGTCGGCATCGGAACGACGAGGTCGATCCGACCATCGCCGTCGAGGTCGGTCGGCACCGCGGCGGCCGGGAAGGGTCCCACGCTCACACTCACGCCGGGATCGAAGGTCCCGTCTCCGCGTCCGGGGAGGATCGCCAGATCCTCCCGGTTGGACGAAACGAGATCGGCACGACCGTCGCCGTTGAAGTCGGCGGTGGCGAGGAAGATCGCCTCGGCCTCGAGCGCCACTTGACCGCCGGGCGAAAAGGTTCCGTCACCGGCGCCACGCCAGATCCGAATCGCCCCCGATCCGGGCAGCGCCAGATCGACGCAGCCGTCATCGTCGAAGTCGGCCACCACGGCCGGCGCGGACGCATCGGATCCGGTCACCCATCGCGGAGTGAACGATCCATTCCCCGCCCCGCGCAGCACCAGCACCTCCCCGCCGTTCAGGGAAGACACCACCAGGTCGAGATGGTGGTCCGCATCCAGGCTCGCGGCGATGACATGGGCGTTGGAGGAGAACCCGGGGATCCGTTGTTCCGCTTCGAACCGTCCGTTCCCCAGGCCGCGCAGGAAGGAAAGATCGCCCGAGGCGACGTTCGCCGTCACCACGTCGGTCCGCCCGTCCTCGTCGAAGTCGCCGGCCGCCACCGACGCGGGAGCCGGACCGACCTCGGCATCCCCGCCGGGAGAGAAGGTCCCATCCCCTCCTCCGAGGAGGGTCACCACGCCGCGGGCGCTCTCGTTGACGACCACCAGGTCCATGACGCCGTCGCCATCGAGATCCGTCGTGAGGACGTGCTTCGGGAAGCGGCCCGCCTCGAACACGGGGTTCGGGAAGAGCGGAGCGGCCGGGGGAAGTCGAGGCGCCGCGAGCCCGGCGCCGGCCAGCAGGGCGAAGACCAGGGACCGATGGTGCATGCGGAAGCACCTCCTCGGATCGGCGCATCGAGCCGCACGCCGCGGCAGAATGCTAATCGAAGCGGGGCGAATCAGGCTTTTCGTGCTTCGGGGAAGCGGGGCAGGCCGTCTTCGGGAATCGGCTCCCACTTCGCCGCGTAGGCGACGTACTGGTGGTAGGACGGCCGCACGCCCGGGTCGGAGTCGAACGCGCCCATCCGCACGCTGATCACCTCCGGGTCTTTCGGGCTCTGGCTCCAGAGCGCGCCGCCGCAGTTCGAGCAGAAGACCTTGGCGAAGCCGTCGGCCGGCCGGTAGGCCTTGATGTGTCCCTCGCCCGAAAGGACCCGCAGCGATCCCGGGGCGATGCGGGCCGAGACGGCGGCGGCGGTGCCGGTGCGCCGCTGGCAGCGCGTGCAGTGACAGTAGCCGGCGAACTGCGGCGGCGCGGTGATCTCGAAACGGACCTCGCCGCACAGGCAGCGGCCGGTCAGCGACGTTGGCGACATTGGGATTCCCTCCTCGGCACGATGGACCAGCTCATTATGACGCCATGACGCCGCGCCCGCGCGAGCCGTGGCGCCTCACTTCCCCGGGGGAAGGAGGTTCCGCTCCTCGATGAGATCGAGCAGGCGCTCGGCGAGCAGCCGCTGGCCGAGCGGGCCCGGGTGCTCGCGATCGACGAAAAAGTCGCCGTTGTCGGCCGCGCGCGCCTCGGTCAGGAGCGGGACCTCGAGATAGGGAACGTTCCATCCGGCGCAGGCCGCCGCGAGCGCCCTTGCCCAGCCAGGGATTCATCCGCAGGCCGGGCCGCAGCCGCCATCCCAGGTCGGGATCCCCCGTGAAGCTGCGGGCCCCCTCGGCATCGTGAGCGTGACCCCCTCCATCGGCGAAGAAGCGCACCGCGTCTTCGCGTGGAAGGAGAAGACGCACGGCCGCCTCCCCGCCCAGCAGGAGATGGACGACGGCGAGCCAGGCGGCGATCCAGGCCGCCCAGAGCTTGTGGGATTCGGACACGACCACCCGGGGAACGCAGCGCCCCTCCGGGTGGTTGCTCCGAAAAACCAGGGAGCGTTCGTGACCCCGCGAATCGCGATAGACTCCGCCGGTCCGGCGCCGGAAGCGGATGATCGCGACACCCGGGAGGGCTTTCTCTGGGCCTCGTCGAGCGATTCGATGTCACCGTGGTCGAAGCGTTCAATTCGCTCGCGGGCCGGAGCCACGCCTTCGACCGGGTGGTCGTCATGCTCGAGGCGAACTCCCTCCTCAAGACCGGCCTCATCGTCGGCCTGCTCTGGTACTTCTGGTTCTCGACCCGCGACCAGCCGGAGACGCGGCGGAAGATCCTCAGGACCCTCTTCGCAGCCTGCATCGCCATCGCCGTCGCGCGCGTCAGCCAGCGCCTGCTGCCGCCCCGGATGCGCCCGATTTTCGATCCCAGCATGGCACTCAAGGTCGCGTGGGACTTCAATCCGTCCAGCCACGCCGAGTGGTCGTCGTTCCCGAGCGACCACGCCGTGATGATGTGCGCCCTCGCCGCCGGTTTGTGGACCATCTCGCGCCGGTGGGGGGCGGTGGCTTTCGTCTGGGTGCTGGGATTCGTCTTCCCGGTCCGCCTCATCCTCGGGCTGCATTATCCGAGCGACATCCTCGCCGGCGGGCTCGTGGGGGTGTCGATCGTCTGGCTCGTCATGCGGGACGGGTTCGTCGTGCCGAGGTTCGTCGACCTCAGCCTGCGGCTCGAGGCGCACCAGGCCGCCGCCTTCTACACACTGGTCTTTCTCTTCACCTGGCAGGTCGCCGACTTTTTCGGTGACGTTCGCTACATGGCCCACGCCCTCGGCGCGATGGCCCTCGGCCGCTGAGCGGCATCCTCCCCCGCGCGCCCTCTAATAAAGGATGGAGACGCCGAGACGGCGGCACACCGTCCCGATGTCGTTGCAGAAGGCCGTGTTCGAGGCGGCGCTCCCCGCGAACAGGAGACCGACGGGATGGTTCCCCGGCCAGGTGGTCACGAGCGCCCCTGAATCTCCGCGGTCGCTGAAGACTCCATCGATTCCCCTCACCCGGAACTGGTTTTCGAAGCGGGCCGTGCGGCCGAGCGGCGTGTAATCGACCTCCACGGTGACGCCGATCGCGTCGATGCGGCCGCGGCGATGCCCCGTTCGCCCGCCGGTCTTCTGCACGAGCATGCCGATCTCCGGCGCCACCACCGGCGGCCTGAGCCGCGCGCGCGCGCCGCGCGCCCCGAGCAGGCGGCGATCGACGCGCGCCGCCGAGGTCCTGGCGAGCGCGGCGTCCACCGCGTTGGCCGAGTCGAACGAGATCGGCACGAAACCCGACAGCCGCGCGAGGATCCGGTCCCGGCTCCCCGGCGCGCCCCGGGATCCCGGCCGGCGGATCGTGGCCCCGATCGGTCCGCGGTTCACCAGCGCCAGGATGTGATTCGTCCCGAGCAGGAAGAGCTCGTTCGCCGTGGACACCACCAGGCAGGCGGAGGTGCCGGCGGTCTCCGTCCCGCCGCGCCCGATGGAGGCGCCTCCCGGGACCGTCAGGGAAGCCGGCACGTTCAGGGAACCATGCCCGGCGTGCACTTCACCGGCTGGACGCCGTGCATGACGGCGTGCATCACCTCGCCCATGGGCGGGGCGGGCGCGACGGCGTAGGCCTGCGCGGCGCGCCTCGGGATCGGCCGCCGCTTCGGGTTGTCGAGCAGCGTGTAGTAGATGCCGAAGTGCGGCATCTCGTCCCCCGCGCCGGCGGTGTGCGCCGCGTGCGCCTCCGATCCCGGCAGCGCGTCGGGCAGGTTCGAGACCGCCAGCTCGATGCGGCCGTTCGCGGGCAGAAGCTCCAGCGTCTCGGCGGGGACCGACGGGCACCCGAACCGGTACGCCTCGATCACCAGGGGCTCGCTCGAGTGCGATTTCAGCTCGAGCCGCATCGAGTCGGCCAGGTACTGCCGGTGGACCTTGCCGCCGCCGTCGAACTCCCAGCAGTCCATGGGCTGGCGCCGGTTGACCTCCGCGTTGGCGAACAGGTAGCCGGCGCCGATGTCGAAGCGCGCGGCCAGCGACGACCCGCGCTTCGAGGGCTTCGGGTTGTCCTGCAGGTACACCGGAAGCACCTTGCCGCTGTCGGAGACCGCCTTCAGCGACGGCACCCAGCGCGCATCCATCTCGGCCGACGGGTCCGGCGGCATCGGAGGGAGCCGGTCCCCTCCACGGCAGACCTTGACCCAGGAGGGATAGGCGCAGGACCAGTCCTTGAGCCGGAGGATCCGATCCTGGACGTCCCACGAGGCGATCTGCGCCCCGCTCGGCAGCTGGACGACCTGCATCGGCGCGCGCCCCTGGAAATGCGACAGCGAGGCGACGTCGAACGTCACGATCGGCCGGTGCATCATCTTGCCCTTCGGATCGCGGGCCAGGATCACCTTGAGCTTGTGATGGGGCGCATTGGTGACGAAGACGCAGAGGCCGGTGAAGTCGATGGTGACCTGGTTGTCCATGGTTCCTCCCGTGATCAGTCGAGCAGCGTGCTGTTCAGTTCGAGCGCTCCCCACGACACCGGCGATCGGGGGGCGGCGTCGCTTCCCGCGAGGGCGGCGCGCTGGGCCGCGCACAGGCTCTGCAGCGGCGTGAGCCCCCGATCGAGCCCCTGGTGGAAGGCGATGAGCATCGATCCCGTCTCGCGATCGCGCACATCCCACAGCGGGCCGACGATCTCCGGGACGCCGGCCATCAGGAACGGGCGCCCCAGGCCCAGGCTTCCCGCCGAACGGCCATGGCCGCCGCGCGCCGCGCTGCACGCGCCGAGGACGACGAGCCGGGTCGAGGCGAGGCCGGCGGCGCGCAGGTCCGCGACCGTGAGGAGGCCGCTCGTCTCCGCGGCCGGGGCGAGGAGGAGCGCCGACGACAGCGGATCGACCTCGTTCACGAAGGCATGGGCCGCCACGTGGATCACCCCGGCGCGGCGCACCTCTTCGAGGAACCTCGCCGGGGTCGCCTCGGCTCCCGCCAGCAGGGTGGCGCCGGGATGCGCCGCGGCGATCGCTTTTCCCTCGGCGTCGGCCGCCGGAAGCCTCGCAAGTCCCTGGAACCGATCGGCGTCGAAGGCGGGATCGGCGACCACCAGCATGCCGGAGGCGGAACGCCGGGCGAGCGTTGCGGACCGCGAGGCGAACGCCAGGCTCGGCGCCACGGCGACGTCGAAGCGCTCGACGAGCCAGCGGCGGCTCCGGCGGTCGTATAGCGCCGCGAAGGGAACGTCCGCGAGGCACCGGTCCGGGACGATGCGCAGCCCCCCCTCCCGCGGCAGCGAATCCTCGACGGGAAGGATGAGCACGTCGTAGAGGCGCGCCGCCACGTCCCGGAACCGCGCCTCGTCGCGCTCGGCCGCGGCCGCGTGCAGGTCGGTGACGAGGCGCTCGATCTCCCCTCGCCCCGGGGGACCGGGCCGGAACCGGGGAGCTTCGCCGGTCCCCACCCACCGCAGCACCCGGTCGTCGAGCAGGACGAAGCTGAGGACGGTCGTCGCCGGCGCGGCCGGTGTTCCCGCCACGGCGGCCGTTTTCGCGGCGGGTGAAACGGTCACGGGATCCAGATCGAGCTCGCGGCGGCGCGCCCGCTCGGCGTACGCGAGCGCGCGGCCCGGGTCCGACAGCGGTCCGGCCTGCAGGCGGATCATCGCGTCATCGAGCTCGCGGGTGCGATCGAGCGCGCGGATCTGC
>Ga0134121_10000101_pt1 | contig 95006 bp, 44 predicted proteins | sample KB301_FD_96463 | JGI IMG/M metagenome (GOLD analysis project Ga0134121, IMG submission 96463) | Terrestrial soil microbial communities without Nitrogen fertilizer from Kellogg Biological Station, Michigan, USA - KB3-0-1 | ecosystem: Environmental > Terrestrial > Soil > Unclassified ...
GACCTCTTCGGCCGGCCGCTCGTGCAGCCGCTCGCCAGCCGCTTCACGACCGTCGACCTGTCGCCGCCCGCGGTGGTCTCGATCGTCCCCGCCAAGGGCGCCCTCCAGGTCGATCCGGCGACGGCGGTCGTCGTCACCTTCAGCGAGCCGCTGTCGGGCACGGCCCCGTTCGCGAGCGTCATCGCCGTCGCCACGACGGCCGGCCCGGTCGCCGGGAGCACGGCCCTGACGGCGCCCAACGCGCTGACCTTCACGCCGGCCGCGCCGCTCGCCGGCAACGCGCTCTACACGGTGACCGTGAACGGCGCGACGGACCTCGTAGGGAACACCCAGACGGTCGCCTTCGCCAGCACCTTCCTGACTCCGGACACGGTGCCGCCGACCCTGCATCTGAATGCGCCGGCGGACGGCGCCATCCTGAGCCAGGCGAAGCCGGCGATCTCGATCACCCTGGCCGATACGCTCTCCGGCATCGATCCGGCGACCGCCGTGCTGGCGCTCGACGGTGCGACCGTGGCCTCGACCCTCGTCGGCAACGTCCTCCTGTACACCCCGCCGGCCGCCCTCGCCGAGGGGAGCCACGCGATCGCGGCGAGCGTCAAGGACCGGGCGGGGAACCCGGCGGCGCTGTCGGCTTCGTTCGTCGTCGACACGGTGGCGCCGAGCGTCGCGGTGCTGACCGGCATCGCCGCCGGGCAGACCCTGAGCGGCAACGTGACGGTCTCGGCCACGGCCACGGACGCCGGCTCGGCCGGCTCGGGCATCGCGCGGATCGACGTGCGGGTGGACGGCGCCGTCAAGACCTCACTTCTGCCGCCGGGCTTCTCGGGGGTGCTCGACACCACCCACATCGCCGACGGGCCGCACGCGTTCACCGTCCAGGCGGTGGACGCCGCCGGCAACGCCGGGCCGGAGAGCAGCCCGGTGCAGGCGTTCGTCGAGAACTCCAACCTCTCGGTCACGATCACCTCGCCGGCCGCGAACGCGCCGTTCAAGAACCAGGTGACGGTGACCGCCACGGCCTCCGAGCCGGTGCAGAAGATCACCTTCACCCTGGGGACGCAGAGTGCCACGGCCACCGCCGCGCCCTACCAGGGGACGCTCAGCCTGGCCGGCGTGCCCGATGGGCCGCAGACGATCACGGCGACGGCCACCGACTTCGTGGGCGACACGGCCACCGCGACGGTGACGATCGTCGTGATGCAGACGCCGCCGCCCCAACCCGTCGCGACCCTGAGCTTCGCCGAGCCGCCCAACAGCGGCCTGTCGCTCGTGCACGGCCTGCCGGGCGCGGTGCGAGGCGGGGTCACCGTCACCGTGACCCACGTGGTCTCCGGCGCCAAGGCCACGGCGGTGGCCGCGGCGGACGGCTCCTTCGCCACCAGCCTCGCGGCGGCGGTCGACGATACGCTCTCGCTCACCGCCACCGACGCGGTCGGCAACGTCAGCACGGCGACCCTCATCACCGTGCGCCGGACGCCGTCGCTGCCGCCGCCCTCCGGCAGCACCTCCCTCCACTATGAGGGGACGTTGGCGGACCGGGTGGGCCTGACGGCGGGGAGTCTGGTGCCGGACGGCCAGAACGACGCCGTCTTCACGCTGAGCCTCGCGATCGGCAGCGGCATCACGCGGACGATCTCCTTCATCGACCTCCAGGGCGGATCGCTCCTGCGCAGCACGCGGGCCGGCAACCCGCCGCTCGGCGTGGCCGCCGACGCCGGCGCGCCGCTCCAGAACAACTCGAGCGGGCAGATCAGCTTCGCCATCACCGGCGGCGCCACCCTCACCCTGTTCGCCGGCGACGGCGGCTTCATCCAGCCCGGCGTGACCTACACGGCGACGGCGGTGTTCACCGATGGCTCCCGTTTCGTCGGCACCTTCACCATCGTGCCGCCGGCCGACCGCACCCTCGTCGCCCACTCGGCCACGATCAACGCCAGCCCGGCCACGGTGACGGTGAACGGCGCGACGCCGGGGACGACGACGCTCACGATCAGCGACATCCGCGACATCGACGGCACCCTGGTGCCAGACGGCGCGAAGGTCGCCCTCTCCGCGGTCAACATGGCCTCGCACGACCCGGCGGGCGGCACGATCAGCTCGGCGGGCGGCACGATCGTGGACGGCGATCCGGCGCCCAACAACGCCAGCTTCAAGGTCTTCACGATCTTCGGCGGCAAGGTGACGGCGACCTACTCGAGCTCCCCGGTGACGCCGGCGCCGATCCTCGGCGCGCTCGCCGTGGTGCAGATGCAGGCGGCCGACGCCGACGGCAACATCCTTGGCACCGAGGCGGTGGCGACGCTCGACCTGAACCTCCGCTCCGGCACGGACCGGGCGGTCGTCGGCCCGGTGCCGGGGGCGCTCTACGCCGATCGCGCCGACCGCCGCAGCCACTTCACCGTCCAGGTGCGCGACGCCGCCGGCAACCTGGTGCCGGACGGCACCTCGGTGCTGGTCTCGGCGTCGAATTGCGCCGCGGTCAACCCGTCAGGCGGCTGTATCGGCTCCACCGGCGGGCAGGTCCTGGGCGGCGCGAGCTCGCCGACGAGCAGCATCTATCGCTGGCTCAAGACGCAGGGCGGGGTCGCGGAGGGCGACTACTCGTCGGCCGGGATCTCGTCGAGCGTCGGCCAGGTCCAGTTCGCCACTCTCCAAGTGGTGCCCGCGGACGCGCTCGGCAACCGGACCTCCTTCTCGGCCATCGGCACGGCGACGGTCACGCTGGCCGGCGGGGGAGCGGCGGAGATGTCGATGGTCCCGGCTTCGATCCCGTACGTCTTCCCCGTCGTGCCGGCGCAGCTCTTCGTGCGTCACGTCCACGACGTGCGCGCCGGGCTCGTTCCGGACGGCGCCACGTTCCTGGTCAGCGCCGCGAACTGCGCCGCGACCAGCTCCTCCGGCGGCTGCATCTCCTCCTCCGGGGGAACGATCACGGACGGCAGTCCGTCGCCGGCCAGCTCCATCTACCGCTCCTACACCCTGAGCGAGGGCCAGGCGACCGCGACCTACACCGTGCAGGGGGCGTCGTCCCCGGGCACGGGCCGGTCCAACATCGCGAACCTCCAGCTCCTCATGGCCGACGCCGCCGGCAACCGGCTGGACTTCCGCGCCGTCGCGACCGCGCCGTTGCTGCTCCTGGGACCGGGCAACGCCCTGGGCTCGGCGCAGCCGCTCAACGTGCTGGCGGACGGGGCCCTCCACACCACCACGGTGACCTTCACCAACCTGCTCGACGCCTTCGGCAACGCCATTCCCGACGGCTCGAACGTTCTCGCTTCGGCCGGCAACTGCGCCTCCTTCTTCCCGACGGGCGGCTGCGTCTTCTCGGCGGGAGGCCAGGTCCTGGACGGCGCCAGCTCGCCGAGCGGCGGCTCCTACAGGATGTTCACGGTCCAGTCCGGCAAGGTCACCGTGACCTACGGCGACCAGGGGCTGACCTCGAATCCCGGCCAGACCCAGGTGGCCAACGTCGTCCTGCTGCCCTCGGACGCGGCGGGGAACCGGCTCGACTCCGCCTCCTTCGTCGTGGTGCCCGTGAACCTGGTGGGCCTCACCTCCGGCAGCGCAACGGTGAGCCCGGCCACCGTCTTCGCCGACGGCAGCGACCAGCGCACGACGGTCACGATGTCGAATTTCAAGGACGCGGCCGGCCAGCCGGTCCCCGACGGCACGACCCTGGCGGTGAGCGTAGGGAACTGTTTCTCCTTCTTCCCGGCCGGCGGCTGCGTGTTCTCGGCGGGCGGCAAGATCATCGGCACCAGCCCCGCGTCGTTCGACTCCAACGCCCAGATCTTCCCCTTGACCAACGGTCAGGTGGTCTTCCAGTACTCCTCGCAGGGCGTCGCCGTGGCCAGCGGACAGCAGACGGCGATCGTCCAGGCAGTGCCGGTGACGCCGCAGGGAAACCAGATCAGCCGGACCGTGCTGGCGACCGTGCCGGTCCAGCTCCTGGCTCAGGGCATCAGCGCCGTGGTCTCGATCACGCCGGTCGACCTCTTCGCGGACGGGAGGGATCAGCGGTCGCAGGTCGTCGTCAGCAACCTCCTGCAGTCCGACGGCGTCACGCCGGTGCCCGACGGCACCAAGGTGGGGCTGACGGCGGGCAACTGCTCCGCGTTCTTCAACGTCGGCGGCTGCGTCTTCTCGGCGGGCGGCGCGATCTTCTCGGCGGGAACCACGCCGGGAGACGGCACGGTCGCCTCGAACAACGGCAACTTCAAGATCTTCACGGTGGCCGGTGGCCAGGTCCAGGCGGTCTACTCCGACGCCGGCGTGGTCACCCAGTTCAACCAGACGCAGCAGGGCCGGATCGCGGTGGTGCCCGCGTCGATCGCCGGCGTGACCCTCAACAACACGGCGCTCGGGGTCGGGGTCGTCCAGCTCCACGGCATGGCCTCGACGGTGGCGACGGGTCCCGCCACGCTCTCCCTGTCCGGCTCGACGACGACCGGAACGGTCACCTTTTCGGCGATCAAGGACACGGCCGGCAACATGGTCCCCGACGGCTCGGTCGTGGTCGCGACGGTGGGCAACTGCACCACGTTCGCCTTCGGCGGCGGCTGCAACTTCTCGACCGGCGGCACCGTCGTCGACGGCTCCCCCTCGCCCGCGGGGAGCCAGTTCAAGGCGTTCACCGTCGTCAACGGAGCGGTGACCGTCACCTACTCGACGGCCGGCGCCACGACCGGCACCGCGCGGGTGCAGCTCGTGGCGGGAACGCCGGACGGCAACCGGCTCGGCGGCACCACCCTGGCGGGCGGCGTCTGGGCGATCAACGTCACGAACTGATTCGGGAGAGACCTCAAGCGATGCGCGAAACGCGGAGTCAGCAGCTCGCAGGCCTTGGCAGGGTCGCCGTCGTCCTCTCGGCGATCCTCCTGGTTCACGTCCTGCCCGCGACGACGCAGAGCGGCTCGTCCGTCCAGATCTTCGGCCCCAAGGAGTACGTGCGCACGACCGGAGCGCCCAACCAGTACACCGACACGATCGCCGTCCCCGCCTGGGTCATCTCCCCCTACAAGCTCCACATCCAGAACGGCGACCCGAGCGGCTCCAACCGGGTCTCCTCGGCGACCATCACGGTCAACGGCACGCAGGTGGCCGGCCCGTCGGACTTCAACCAGAACGTCGCCGCGCTCGACCGCACCGTGACCCTCACCGCGCAGACGACGCTCCACGTCACCCTCGCGAGCAAGCCGGGCTCCTACCTGATCCTCAACCTCGCCGGCTCCGGCGCCGACCACACCGCGCCCGTGATCGCCATCGCGGCGCCGGTCAACGGCAAGGCCGTCAACACGGCGACGCCCGCGATCAGCGTGACCTACAGCGATCCGGCGGGAGCGGGGGGGACTGGTGCCTCCGGCGTCAACCCGGCGACGCTCAAGGTGACGCTCGACGGCGCCGACCGCACCAGCCTGTTCACCCGCCGCACCGCGGACGCCTCCGCGACCCTGCCGCCGGAGCTCGCCCTCGCCCCGGGGCCGCACACCCTGGTCGCCACGGTCAGCGACAACGCGGGCAACGCGGGGAGCGCGACCTCCCTCTTCACCGTCGACCTCGCGCCGCCACGGATCCAGGTCGTCGCACCGGCGGCCGGCTCCTACCTGGCCACGGCCAGGCCCACGATCCACGTCACCTACCAGGACGACGCCGCGGTCGACCTCGCGACCCTGAAGGTGCTGGTGAACGGGGTGGACCGCACCGCGCTGTTCACCAGGACCGCCACCGGCGCCACCTGGACCCCGACCTCGTCGACGGCTCTGCCGCAGGGCGCGAACCAGGTCACGGCGCAGATCGCGGACACCGCCGGCAACCTGGCGAGCGACGCCTCGGCCTTCAACGTCGATTCGACGCCGCCGGTGGTCACCATCGCGTCCCCGGCCGCCGCGGCGCGCTTCGGCGACGCGAACGTGCCGCTCGCGGTGTCCTACCGCGACGACCAAGCGATCGACCCGAGCACCCTCCAGGTGCGGCTGGACGGCGCCCTCATCGGGCTCACCGTCGGTCCGGACGACGCCACCGGCACGGCCCCGGGCGTGCACGACGGCAGCCACACGCTGGTGGCCCGCGTTTCCGACCGGGCGGGCAACCAGTCCAGCGCTACCGTGACCTTCGTCGTCGACACCGCGGCGCCCACCATCCAGGTGACGGCCCCGGCGGCGGGCGCGTTCGTGAAGACGGCGAGCCCGCGGATCACCGTCGCCTACTCCGATCCCGACGCCATCGACCCGGCCACCTTCAAGCTGCGCTGGAACGGCACGGACGTCACGAGCATGTTCACCGCCGGCGCCACGGAGGCCTCGGCGGACCTCGCCGGCCGGCTGACCCTTCCCGAGGGCACGATCACGCTCACCGCCCAGGTCAGCAACCTGGCCGGGGTCACCGGCACGACCACGAGCACCTTCACGGTCGACACGGTGCCGCCCACGGTGAGCGTCACGGCCCCGGCCGGCGTGGTGGCGTCCGGCATCCCCGCGGCCTCCATCACCTACGCGGACGGCGGCTCGGGGGTCGACCCCGCCTCCGTCCACGTCCTCCTCGACGGCGCCGACGTCACCCACTTCTTCGCCCTCACCGCCGGCAAGGCGGTCGGCACCCTGGAGGTCGACCCGCCGCTCGCCGACGGCCCGCACACCCTGGAGGTCACGGTCGCCGACCGCGCGGAGAACGCGGCCACGGCCACGGCCAGCTTCGTGGTCGACGCCACGCCTCCCGTGGCGGCCTTCGCCGCCCCGGCGGACAACTCGTTCCTCAACACCCCGGCGCCGGCCCTCCGGCTGACCTACGGCGACGGCTCTGGCTCCGGCGTGGACATCACCACGGTCCACGTCTTCCTCGCCAAGGGGAGCGGAGCGGAGACGGAGATCACCTCGCTGCTCTCGATCGGCGCCGATCAGGCGACGGGGCAGATTCCGCCGGCCTCGCCCCTGACGGACGCCACCTGGCACCTGCGCGCCACGCTCCAGGACCGCGCCGGCAACCCGGTGACGGCGCGGACGACGTTCGAGGTGGATACGGCCGCGCCGATGATCACGCAGCTCGACGCCCCGGCCCAGCTTCCTCCGGGCGGCACGGCCACGGTTTCGGCCGTCGTCACGGACAACCTCCCGATCGTTTCCGTGGTCTTCCAGGTGAACGGCGTGACCGTCGCGACGGTCACCGCGCCACCCTACCAGTTCGTGCTTGCGGTACCGGCGGACGCCCACTCCGGTGAAACGCTGACCGTCACCGCCGTGGCCTCCGACGTGGCGGGCAACAGCGCCAGCGCGAGCCGCGGCGTCACCGTGGCCGCGTCCGGCGTGGTGGTGGGGAGGGTGCTCGCCGACTCTACCGGCCTGCCGCTTCCCGGCGCCGCCATCCAGGTACTTGGCGATACGCAGCGGGACGTCTCGGACGGCGACGGCCGCTACTCGTTGCCGGTCAGCGGCAGCCACCTCTTCCTGCGGATCGAGCGCCCGGCCGACCCCGCCGCGCAGCTCCCCACCCTGCTGCCCGTCGAGCGTGAGGTCACCGTCCACACCGGCGCAGGCACCGTCCCGGTGGACGCGCGCTTGACCGCCCTGGCCGCTCCGGTCTCGATCGGCGCGGCCGGGGGAGCGCTGAGCGCCGGCGACTTGACCGTCGCCGTGCCGGCCGGAGCGGTGGGGGAGGCGACCGCGTTCCATCTCACCCGGCTCTCCGCGCAGGGGCTGCCGGCCCTCCTTCCCCTCGGCTGGTCGCCGGTCGCGGCCTTCGACCTGCGGGCGGACGCGGCGGCCGGGCCCACGGCGCCGCTCGGCGCGAGCTTCGCCGGGCTGCCGAAGAACCGTCCCCTGCAGCTCGTCGCCTATGACTCCGGCCTCCACGCCTGGACCCTGGTGGCCCCCGGCCTGACGAGCACGGACGGCACGCTCGCGGCCGGCCTCCCGGCCCCCGGCGGCTACGCGCTGGTGGCGGCGGACGAGACCACGCCGCCCCTGCCGGTCCCCGAGCCTGGCCAGCCGCTGGCGGGCGTCGCCATGGTCGCGCTGCCGCTCGACGCCGCGAGCTCCGGCTCCCTGAGCCCGCCGAGCCTTTCGCCGGCTGGCGGTACCTCCATGGCCACCCTGACGGTCCAGTCCTCGATCCCGCTTCCCTCGGGCACGGTGATCCAGGCCGACGTCACGGAGGCCTACACCCTCACCTCGGGCGAGCAGCTCTCCGAGCCCGCCCGCGCCGAGGACCTCGTCCTCTACGCCTTCCCGGCCGCCGCCGGCGCGACGCTCGCGGCGACCTTCCCGGTCACCCCTTCGCGCAGCTTCCAGGTGTCGGAGCTCCAGACCGGCAAGGTCCACCTCGACATCCTGGCCGGGCGCGAGAGCGTCCGCGGAGAGACCGGGGGCAGCGGCGCGGTGGTCGTCCAGGAGGGCGACGCGACCCTCTCCGTCGCCGCCGGTTCGCTGCCGGAGGACACGGCGATCGACCTGACCGTCGAGTCCCTAGCGGCCTTCCTGCCGAGCGGCAACGGCCTGACGCCGCTCGCCCAGTACGAGATCGACTTCGGCGGCCAGGTGCTGAGCCACCCGGCGCAGCTCGCGGCCGTCGCCGGCACCGCCCAGCCCGGCGACACGCTCCTCCTGGCGCAGATCCAGCGCTTCGGCGGCGTGCCGCGGTTGGTGGTGGTGAGCCTCGCCCAGGTCACCGGCGGCCAGATCGTCACCCAGCCTTACCCGGGCCTTCCCGGCATCACCCGGGGAGGGGAGTACGTCTTCTACAAGTCGGCGTCGCCCGTGGGCTTCGTCGCCGGCCGCACTCTTTCCAGCGGTGCCGGCGGCGCTCCGGTGAGCGCCCTGGTCTCCACCGGCGTGCTGCCCTTCGTGACGCTCTCGGACGCCACCGGCCATTACACGATCCCGGCCGCCGCCGGCACCGCGAGCCTCCAGGCGACCGTCGCCCAGACGGCGCTCCTCGGCACCGGTAGCGTGGCCGTGACCGCCGGGCAGACTGCGGCGCTCGACCTTACCCTCGCCGGCGCCGTGGCCGCCGCCACGGTCGTTCCGCTGGACGGCGCGCTGGGCGTCGACCCAAGCGCGCCGATCACGATCTTCGCGCCCGTGGTCCTGAACCCGGCGACGGTCACGGCCGGGAACGTCCAGCTCTTCGAAGTGGTGGGCGCGGGCGATCAGCCGGTCGCCGTCCGCTTCGTGCTGGCGCAGGGGAACCGGCAGATCTCCGTCTTCCCGCTCGCGGCGCTCAAGCCCTCGACCCGCTACCGCCTCCAGGTCACCGGCCTCGCGACCGCCGTCGGGGGCTTGGTCGCGGTGCCCAGCGTCACCTTCACCACGCGCTCGGCGACGCCGCCCAACTTCAAGCCGGAGGCCCTCGTCTTCGCCTTCCCCGACGCCGCCGGCAACGTGGCGGTGAGCGCGCCGGCGGGCTCCTTCCCGCCGGGCACGCGGGTCCTGGTCGTCGACCAGACCAACGGCGTCGTCATCTCGCTCACGGTGCGCAACGACGGCTCCGTCTCCGGAGAGCTGCCGGCGACGATCGACGACGTGCTGCTGGTCACCCTCACCGCACCGGACGGCGGCGCCACCAGCTTCACCCGCACCCAGTTCGTGGCGCCGGACGGCACGGTCGCGGTGGGTTCCAGCGGCGGCACCGTCACCGGCCCCGGCGGCGTCGAGCTGCGCATCCCCGACAGCGCCCTCGACCACGCGGTGCGGCTCAAGATCGAGGCCTTCGGCCCCGAGCTCTTCCCCGAGCGGCCGGACGTGCCGAGCGGCAGCTTCGGCAGCGGCCTCAAGGTCAGCTCGCCGGACAAGCTGGCCTTCAAGAAGGAGCTCAAGCTCGCCTTCCCCAAGCCGGCCGGCGCCGAGGACGGCAGCTTCTTCTACGTCTACCGCCGCCTCGCCACGGCGGACGGCAAGGTCGCCTTCGAGGTCATCGACCACGCCTTCGTCGAGGGGCAGGGCGCCCAGGCCAAGGTGGTCACCGCCTCGGCGCCGTTCCCCGGCTTCATCACCGGCATGGGAGCCCTGGCGGCCAACCCGGCCACCGCCGGCCTCGCCTCCGCCCTGGAGGACAGCTACTTCTACCTGGAGTGGTCCTTCGACCGGCTTCTGGTCGGTATCGCCTCGCAGGGGGTGGTCGTCGGCAAGGTACGGCGCATCGTACCCCCGAGCCCCGGCCAGACCGACCCGACCTACACGGGAATCGGCGGTGCCATGGTCTACCTCTCCGACGACGACCAGATCGGCGGGGGAGGCTCCATCCCGGGCGCGGTCGCCATCAGTCAGGCCGACGGCACCTTCTCCATCTGGGACCGCAAGCTGGGTGGCGGCACGCGCAAGGTCACGGCGGTCGTGGGCAGTGAGAAGGTGGAGGCCACGGCTTTCGAGGTCGACGCGGCGCAACCGGACCCCGTGTTCTTCCCGAACGTCCAGATCTTCAAGTACTACCGGAACGTCGGCAAGGTAAACATCGCCTTCCCAGCGCTTACGCCGCCGCCGCCCGCGCCGCAGGTGGACGTCCACCTGTTCACGCTCGACGCCGATGGCCTGCGCGTTCCCGCTGCGGGAGTCCTGCAGTCGGGAACCTCCCTGGTCGTCGCCTTCAAGTCGCCCTTGACCGTCACGGGCGCGACGATCGGCGGGCTGCCGCAGAGCGTCACCGCGCCGGACTTGCCGGACGCCCCCCAGGACCCGTTGAAATTCGACTCTCGCGTCGTCGGGACCTACACGGTCGGCCCTCCCGGCGTCTACACGGTGGTCGCCACGGCGCTCCCGGCGCTCGGCGGGCCGGCGATCACCGCGACTCGCAGCTTCCTCGCCGTGGGGGCGGGGGGAAACAACAGCACGCCCACTCCGGGCATCGCGCCGAAGGTAGTCCAGACCGCGCCGCTCGAGGGTTCCCCGGGCGTCCCCGTATCCACCTTCCCACAGGTGACCTTCAGCGAGCCTGTGACCCAGGTGCCGGGGAACGTTACGCTGGCCGACTCGTCGGGGCGGGCCGCGGACCTCCGGCTCATCGGCATCCGGGCGGACGGCACCGTGGCGAACCCCGTGGCGGCAGCCGACGCGATCACCGCGTTGACCCTCCAACCCACGGCCGGTCTGAAATTTGGCGAGACCTATACCCTGACCCTGGGCAGCGGCATCGTCGACCGCAACCAGCCACCGCTCCAACTGGCTCCGTTCACACTTCACTTCACGACCTTCGGCCCGGAAGAGCTGGGAGGGACGGCGACGTTCTCGTCGACGCGGCCCATTATTCTCGGCCAACGGGCCTATGTGGGTAAGTACGTCAACACCTCGCTGAGCGCCTTGGACATCGTCGACATCAGCAACCCGGCCACTCCGGTCGAGGTCGGCAGCCCCGCCTATTTCGTCGGCCGGGCGATCGACATTGCGGGAATGGAGCGGTCGCCGGTCACCGGCGGTCCCCTCGTCGCGGTCGCGGCCGGCGTCGGTCCCTTGCCTCTGCCGTCGAACCTCTGGATCTACGACGTGTCGAACCCGGACGTGCCGAGCCGCGTGGCGGCGGTGAGCGCGACGACGAGCGCCGGCCAGGACGGTACGCTGCTGCGCATCGCGATGAAGGGTGGCTCGATCTACGCGAGCACCTTCCCCAAGGGGATCCAGGTGATCGACGTGCAGCAGGCGATGATCGACTACCAGGACCATCAGGGCATCGATTTCGGCCGGGCGATCACCACGGAGGGGCAGGGTTTCGCGACCGACGCGGTGGTGAACACCATTCCGCTGACCACGGGCCAAGGCAGCATCGCCACGATGTACGACCTGGAAGCCGGCGATTTCGCCACCGAGCCGCCCGACCCCGACGATCCCACGGCGCCTGTGCCAACCGAGACGCTCGTCGTGGCGACGGGCCGGCTGCCGTTCGTGGTGGTCGATCCCTTGCAGGCCGGGCCAGGAGCCGTGCTCTATCCGTCGCGCGACAGCGGCGGGTCGGGCCTGAGCACGGCACCGCTCCAGAGCGCCGACGGACGCTTCCAACTCGAGCTCGGGCACGCCCTCGCCCTAGGCTCGCTCCAGCGGACCGACGCAGCCGGCAACAGCAGCTCGCTGCCGGTCGCGCTCGTCGTCGGCACCGGCACGGCGGTGAGCGGGGGGAGCTCCGTCCCGGGGGCGACTCTCTTCGCCGTGGTCGACCTGACCGACCCACGGCACCCGGCACCGCTCGGCTTCCTGCAACTGCCCGACTTCGCCGGCGACGTCGTGCTGAAGGATTCCTTCGCCCTGGTCACCGTCGGGGGCAAGATCCGGCTGATCAGCCTGACGGATCCCGCCCACCCCTCCGATGCCGGCGAGATCACCGGTGCTTTCGGCGACCGCCTGGCGGTCTCCAACTCCGGCATCGTGGTGACGGCGTCCGTGAACGGCACGGTCGGCGGTGTCCACACGGCCACCCTCGTTCCGGGCATCTTCACCCAGTGCGACGCTCCCATTCTGGCCAAGCAGATCTCGCCGGATTCCGCGTCGATACCCGTCTTCGAGACCGTGGGCGACGTGACCTGCTCGGTTCGCGTGATCCCCTCGAGCACTCCGGCCGGGAACGGCAAGTTCACGCTGACCCAGCAGAACCTGACGACCACCTCGAGCCTCGATCTGCGGACCGGCGCAACCCAGGTGATCATTCCTGCCGGCCGGCAGATCACGGGCAACAGCCTCAATGCGCGGGCCACCGCGGTGGACACACGGACAGGCGAGCGCCTGCCGAGCTTCCAGCAGACTCTGCCCGTAGGGTCCATCCATCTCGTCCTGGACTCGAACAACGATACGAAGATCGACTCCAAGGTCGATGACCCGGCGCGCAGGGGGGGAAGCAAATTCTCGTTCTGGCAGGCTGAGCCCGCCAACCAGGCCAAGCTCGACGGTCTGCTCGATTACGCGCCACTGCGCCTCTACGTGAATGGGCAGCCCAATCTGAAGGGTGGAAAGATCAAGCTGATTTTCGTGAATGACTCCACGTCTCCGACGACTTGGGTCCTCACCAAGAACATGGGAGTGCCCGACCACTCCGCGGACGTCGTCGCGCAGACCCGGGAGCGGCTCTACATCACCGATAAGTCGACCGCCGCCGCACAGTTGGCGCAGGTGGCGAGCACCAACACGGCCACCTGTGGGTCGGCGAGCTCCGCCTCCTTTGTCGACAAACTCTGTGTTTCCGGCTTGTCCGGAGACATCGAGCTGCCCGATCTGCAAGCAGGACAGATGTACGACCTACTCCTCTCGTGCCGCCGGCCGAACGACCCGCTGAGCAATCCGCCGAACGTAGTGACGCTCAAGGTCGTCCTGGTCAAGAATGATCAATCCATGGTGGAGCTGGACAGCGTTCCCGTGGACATCCGGCCTCTCGAGCGCTGGCTAAGCGTTTACACGGCAAGGTTCGGATCGGGCTTTTCCACTCCTCTCTCCACGCTCATGCCGGAGCACGGCTGGGCGGAGATTCCGGGAGAGGCGACGAAGCTGAACGTCCTTGTGCACGGCTACAACAACAGCGACCTGTCCGCGACGCAGGAGGTGTTCCCGAGCTTCTTCAAACGCCTCTACTGGGCCGAGCATCCGGTCATGCTGGCGCAGGACCACGTGCACACGGTTGGGATCAGTTGGCCAGGCGACGTGAGTTTGACCAACTGGCCTGACGATGAGTTCAGCGCTCTCGAAACGGGAGTTCCTGTCGCGAAGTTTCTCAGCGAGCAGGCGAACAAGGGAAGAGAGATCAGGATCCTGGCCCACAGCCTGGGGAACATGGTCGTCAACAGCGCTCTCATACGGAGCGAGGCCCAGGATGCGCTGATCAAAGGAGCGATCAAGAAGTATGTGATGAACGATGCCGCAATTCCCTCGGAGGCTTTTGACCCGGGGTACCTCGATCAGGACTTGAGCAATCTTCTTGTCGGTTTGGCAATCCTCAAAGACGGGTTCTTCTGGAACGGTACGTGGGACGGGATCTGGCAGGATCAGTGGCGGGCGATGCGGGACCAGAGTGATCCGATCTCGGCTCTTCAACTCTTGCGGTGGAACAACACCGTGAACGATCCGAGCTACCTGACACAACCGCCACCTCAGTATGACCTCAGATGGAGGCAGGAGAGGCCGGCGGGTCTGATCCCGGATAGCGCCTCAATCACCAGCACACCGCAGCGGGGGGCCTGGCTCGGGCTGTTCTCTGGCAACCCGCGCCGAGTCACCATGTACAACTCCTTCAACAGCGGCGACCTGATCCTGGGCGGTGTGTGGATGACGGCGCAAGTGTTCCAAAAGCCAAACATCCTGACCGGCTTGTTCGGTCTGTTGCCGACGCTCGCTTCCATCGATATCGGCCAGAGCGACGGCCCGACGCTGCAGTTCTGGGCCAACCTGCGGCACACGGACGGGGGACAGGAGAGCCTCTGGGACAATGCCTGCATCACACCGGCGACCTGCAAGCATTCGAACATACTGCGCCAGTGGGCAGAGCTGGCGTATTGGTTCCCCTCAGTCAGCAAACCAGTGGGGAGCCTCGCCATCGACTCTCTGACGAATCTGAATTTCTCGGCCTTTGCGCCGAGTATCGCCGTGGTGAGCTCGCATTCCTACATGGGGTTCACCGATTACACCAACGTCTACGGAGCGTGGGTCGAAGTCCGGAAGGCCTTGCAGTGATTTCGCCGGAGAGAACATGTTCGCTCAACTGAGAATACCCGCAGCCCTGCTCGTCTTGTCCTTCCCGGTTCTCGCCCCGGGCGCTGCGCCGGCGCAGTCCCCCAAGGCCTTCCGCGAAGCCGTGGGAAACGAGCGCGCCACCCTTGCTGAATCTCTCCTGGCCGCTCTTGCCCCTGGCGCGGAAGTGAAGTGGACGCCCACTCCTTTCCTGCACGTTGCCGGAGCCGAGGATCGGCCGGTCGACCTGGCCGGCTTCACGTATCGCAAGAGACCGAATGGAGGCTTGGAGGGGGCGGCCGGCGTTGAAATAGGAAGCGGCAAGGAGCAGTTCATTTTCAACGCCAGCCGCTTCAGGGTCACCGGCGGCGCTCGTTTTCCGACAACCTTCGCGGTCTTCCGAACGGGGCCGGACGGCCGGATCAGCGATCTCCGGAAGTTCACGCTGGACAATTCCGATCCGGTGAGCCAGATCAAGGTTCTCGAGTTGCAGGAGTGGCTCGACGGCCATTGGCCGATGCTCAGGCTCCAGTACGCCTCCTACTACCAGCAGCCCGGAAGCTTTATCGGCATCGAATGGCTGGCATTGTTCGATAGCGATGGAGGGAGGATCACCCAGCGGCTGCCGGCAGGGATCGTCCGGAACCTCAAGGACGGAACGGAAGAAGCTCATACCTTTGTCGCGGAGCGCACCGACTCCGCTCACATGCGTTTCATCGATTCCATGTCGAAGGCGGCCATCGATTACTCCTGTGGCGATCCCTGCGTGGTAGAAGGTCCCAAGCTTCTCCAGGCATGGACCCTCAGCCAGGCGCAGCCGCCTCATTGACCTGCGCGGCAGGGCTCTTCAGCCCGGCAGGTACCTCCTGCGCCGTTGGGTAGGGAGGTGATCGGGCTGCGCACTGATCTGGTCACGTTGGGACCTCACATCGTGACGATGGGCTCTCAGCTTGCGGCATTGTAGCCACTCCTCGCGGTATTGTGGCCATTCCTTGCGGGGATGTGCCCTCACTTCGCGGTATTGTAGCTACTCTTCGCGGGATTGTGGCCTCGCTTTGCGGCATTGAGTGCTCTCTTTGCGGCGTTGCGTCCTCGCAATCTCACATTGCGACCACGCAATCTGACATTGTGAGCTCGCCATCTGACATTGCGACCTCGCAATCTGAGAATGTGAGCTCGCAATCCGGCATTGCGACCTCACAATCTGACGTTGTGGCCTCGCAATCCGGCTTTGTGACCTCACAATCCGGCATTGCAAGGTCGCAATGTGAGATTGCGACCTCTCAACGAGCCGTTGCGTCCTCACAATCTCAGATTGCAAGCTCACAATGCGGGATTGCGAGCTCGCAATGAGCCGTTGCGAGCCCTCAATGAGCCGTTGCGTCCTCGCAATCTGGGATTGCGAGCTCACATCGCGGGATTGTGAGCTCGCAATGAGGCGTTGCGACCTCACAAGGAGCCATTGAGCGCACCCAATGAGCCGTTGCAGTCTGTCAACGAGCCGTTGCATCCTATCAACGAAGCGTTGAGTGCATCCATCGGGCTATCGAGGGAGATCCGCGACTCAGGGCGACTGGAGACCCGCGGCCAGCTCCTGCGTCAGGTCGCCGGCTGGAATCTCTTTGCAGCCGCTGGCATTCTGCCCGGCCCAGAGGGTGGAGAAATCGCCGCTGCCCTGGTTTTCAGCCTTGGCCCGCAGGGGTGCGACGGCGGCGGCGGCCAGCGGAAAGTCGGGCGGCACCGTGGAGAGGGGGCCAAGCTCCCGCATCAGGCGATTGACGATGCCTCGCGCGGGCCGGCCGGAGAACACGTTGGTGAGCGCCGTATGCCGGGCGGCTTCGCTCTTCAGCGCCGCGCGATGCACGGCGCTGGTGGTGGCCTCCGGGCAGAGCAGGTACGCCGTGCCGACCTGCACCCCGGCGGCGCCGAGCCGCATCGCGGCCGCAACGCCCTTCGCGTCGACGATGCCGCCGGCCGCGAGCACCGGGACCTTCACCGCCTGCACGATCTGCGGCACCAGCGCGAACGTGCCGGCCTGGCGCGTCAGGTCGTCCACCAGGAAGTGGCCGCGGTGCCCGCCCGCCTCCAGGCCCTGCGCGATGATGGCGTCGACGCCTTGCTCTTCGAGCCAAAGCGCCTCTTCCACCGTGGTGGCCGAAGACAGGATCTTCGCGCCCCAGCGTCGCACGCGGGCCAACAGGTCCGCCGCCGGCAGACCGAAGTGAAAGCTCACGACCGGGGGCTCGAATTCGCTCAGCACGTCCGCGGCTTCGGCGCTGAACGGCGCACGTCCAGGGCCGGCGGCGATGGTGTTCGCATCGATCCCGAGCTCCCGGTAGTAGGGCGAGAGCGCCGCCCGCCAACCCGCTTCGCGCTCGGCGCTGACCGCGGGCGGAGCATGGCAGAAGAAGTTCACGTTGAAGGGCTGCCGGGTCTGCGCTCGGATCGCCGCCAGCTCCGAGCGCATCGCCTCGCGGCTCAGCATCGCGCAAGGCAGCGAGCCCAGGCCGCCGGCCTCGGACACGGCGACCGCCAGAGCGCTCCCCTGAACGCCCGCCATGGGAGCTTGCACGATCGGAAGACGGATGCCCAGGAGCTCTTGCAGGGTCAACACCTCACCTCTTCGCCTCCAGTCTATCCTGTCCGCCGGGAAACCGGTTTCCCTGTCGGTCGTATAAGTACAGGTCCGGAGCGTCAGTCCCTCACTTGCTTATACGACATTCCGGATGGTATTGACGCGAATGCACTCCGGCGGTAGCCTATGGAGCGTCTGAAGCCCTACCCCCAGAGATTTCAGCCAACATCGGAGGTCCGAATGCGAAGAGTCACAGGCATTGGCGGCATCTTCATGAGCGCCAAGGATCCGAAGGCGCTAGGAGATTGGTACAAGAAGCACCTCGGGATCGACGTTCAGGACTGGGGCGGAGCGTCCTTCGAGTGGACTGACTCCGAAGGCAACCCGATCAAGGGAACCACGGCTTGGTTGATCGGCCCAGCGGACGGCAAACACTTCGCTCCGAGCAAGTCGACCTTCATGGTCAACTATCGAGTCGAAGATCTGGACGCGCTTCTTAAAGCACTGCGTGAGGAAGGTTGCGACGTGCTCGAGAAGACAACCGACGACCCGGATTACGGGAAATTCGGATGGGTCATGGATCCAGAGGGCAACAAGGTTGAGCTCTGGCAACCGCTGCCAGGGCAATGAAGCTCGGTGACTCGCGAGGGGACCGAGGTCTAACAGACTGTCAGCACAGTGCCTGACCCCCAACACCCACCGGCGGACCGCCGGCACCGCGTCCGCTGCAACCGCGCCGCCGACTAACCTCCCGCTGCGCCGGCTCCCAAAAGCCACCGGCGCGCACCATTGCGGTCATAGGGCTCGCGGCAACGCAGCCGCGGTCCTCTTTCGGACGTGAGGGAGGAATCCGATATGAGGCGTACGCTCGCCTGGCTCGTCGTGCTGTTGGCCTTCGGGAGTGTGGCCCACGCCGCCCCTGAATCCGTCGTTTCCACCGCCTCCAGATACCCTGTGCTCGAGGTCAACCGCTTGGACTCCGTCGTCTCATCGGCCTTGGATCTGGAGCGCCTCAGGGAGGAGGATGCGGCGCGGGACCGGAAAGGATTGCCGCCGCGTTTCGCCGTTCCGGAGCGGGTGTCCATCACTCCCTCCAACCATGGTACCTGGGAGGATCTCGGCGACGGCCAGATGCTGTGGCGGCTGCGCATCATCGGCCGCGAAGGATCGACGTCCCTGAACCTGGGTTTCACCCGCTTCAAGATGTCGAACGGCAGCCGCCTGCTGCTGTATTCGACGGACGGCAGAGAGGTCGTGAGGCCCTTTACGGTCGCGGACAACGAGCGGCGTCGAGAGCTGTGGACGCCGGTCGTCGTCACCCGGGACCTGATGGTGGAGCTGACCGTGCCGAAGAGCGAAGTACGGAACGTCGTGCTGGAGCTCGGCTGGATCAACCAGGGCTACCGTGGCTTCGGAACGATCCCGGCCGGCTCCCTCAACAAGTCTGGAAGCTGCGAAATGGACATCGAGTGCCTGGGCACCAGCGATTCGTGGCGCCAGGAGGCGAGGTCGGTGGGCGTGATCTCGACCGGCGGCACGACGTTCTGTTCCGGATCGCTCATCAACGACACCGCCGGCGACCACAAGATGTACTTCATGACGGCCAACCACTGCTCGATCACCTCCGGGAACGCGGCCTCTCTGGTGGTCTACTGGAACTACAAGAACTCATTCTGCCGCACGCCCGGCAGCGCCCAGAGCGGACAGACCGGCGACGGTACGCTGACCCAATTCCACACTGGTGCCACCTTCCGTGCCGCCAACGCCGCCTCGGACTTTACATTGGTGGAGCTCATCGGCGCGCCGGTCCCGGCCTACAACCATTTCTGGGCGGGCTGGGATCGCTCGACCGGTAACTTCGCGTGCAGCGCCGCGACTCCCTGTGCCACGATTCACCATCCGAATACCGACGAGAAGCGGATCACGTATTCCACCACTACCACGGCGACCACGAGCTACAACGCCACGACCTCGCCGGGCGACGGCACCCACATCTGGGTCCATTGGGCGACCGATCCTCCCGGCACGTTCACCGTGCCGGGAGTCACCGAGCCGGGCTCGTCCGGCTCGCCGCTCTACAGCCAGGCGGGCCGCTACATCGGCCAGCTCCACGGCGGGCCGTCCTCCTGCGGCGCCACGGGCAACAACCTCTCTGATTATTACGGGCGCTTCAGCGTCTCCTGGACCGGCGGGGGCACGAACAGCACCCGCCTTTCGAATTGGCTGGACGCCGGGAACACCGGTGCCACCGCCATCGACGGCCTCGACAGCGGCGGCGCTTGCACGCCGCCTTCGGCGCCGACCGGGCTGACCGCCACCGCCACCTCGCAGACGCAGATCAATCTCTCCTGGACCGCCGTCTCCGGCGCCACCTCGTACACCATCCTGCGCGCGACGACCAGCGGCGGGCCCTACACAGTGGTAGGAACGTCTGCCACGACCTCCTTCTCGAATACGGGCCTCACCTGCAACACCACCTACTATTACGTAGTGACGGCGTCGAACGGGAGCTGTAGCTCCGCAAACTCCGCGCAGGCGCAGGCGACGACGCAGGCGTGCACGTGCAACAACATTTCAGATGTGGAGCCGAACGACAGCCGCACCGCGCCGCAGGTGATCACCGGAAACTGCAACCAGATCTCGGGGACCTTCGTCAACGACCCGTCGTCGCAGAATGACTACTTCCGGCTCAGCCTGCCGGCCGGAGCGACGGTCACCGCGCTGCTCAACGGCCTGACGGTGGACTACGACGTCTACATCTACAACTCGACGACGGGCAGCGCCGTGGCAAGCTCGACGAACGGCGGCACGACCCCGGACCAGGCCTCCTGGACCAACACCGGCGGCTCGGCGGTGAACGTCTACGTCCGCGTCAACCGCTTCTCCTCGACCAAGACGACTTATCAACTGAAGATCAGCTTTTGATCTGACCACCCGCGAGCGCCCGTCCCCGGCCGGGGACGGGCGCAGCCGTCCTGAAGATTGGCTGAGGACTCGTTGAGAAGGAGTGCAGGGTCGAGGGTCAAAGTGCCGGCCGTGGCAGCGTAACCGTAAACTCCGCCCCCCGGCCGCTCCGGTTCGCGGCTTCGATCCGCCCCCCGTGCGCCTCCACGATCCGCTTGCAGATACTCAACCCCAAGCCATACCCACCGCTCTTCTTGGAGCGCGAGCGGTCGACGCGGAAGAAGGGCTCGAAAAGATTGTGAAGATCGTCGGCGGGAAGCCCCGGACCGTCGTCGGCAACGACCAGGATCACCGCCTCGCCGTCCGTTTTCACCACGAGCTCGATCGGCCGGCTGTCGGCCAATGAGTACTTGAAAGCGTTCTCCAGGAGGTTCCGGAGAACGGTTTGGAGCTTCTCCCCATCCACCTCCGCCCAGATCTCCGGCGCTTTGGCGACGAACCGGACTCCGGGCGGCCGGTCCTCGAACCCCTCGGCCACCTGCCGCAGCAGAGCCACCAGGTCCAGACTCTCCCGTCGCAAGCCCTGGCCCCCGCGCAGCCTTTCCAGCTCCAGCAGCTCGGCGATCATGGCCTCCATCTCGGCCACGTCGGCCTCGATCCGCCGCCGTTTGTCCCCCTCGGGCAGGAGCGCGAGGGCCACCTTGACGCGCGTCAGCGGGCTGCGGAGCTCGTGGCTTACGTCGAGCAGGAGCTGGTCGCGGGCGCGGAGCATCTCCGAGATCCGGCGGACCATCTGGTTGAAGGCCTCGGCGAGAGCGCCGAACTCGTCCCGAGTCCGGCTCGGCACGGTAACGTCGAGCTCGCCTTCGCTCAGCCGCGCGACCCCCTCGCGGAGCGCCCGCAGGGGCCGCAGCGAGCGACGCAGGACGAGGTACGCCAGGAGGACGATCAGTGCCATGACTACGTGGAGCACCCACAAAAGGTGCGAGTGCGCCCGGCGCATCCTCCGGCCGAGCTCCCAGAAGAACAGATACGTGCCGCCCTGGGGAGCGGGAGCGATCGTGAGGTCATGGCGCCAGCGCGATTTTTTGACCTCGGAGAGGTGGGGGAGGCCGGGCGCCGTCTCCCAGCTCCCGCCCGGGCCCTCGTAGCGCACCTCCAGGCCCAGGCGATCCGCGATCTCCTTCGCTCTTTTCTCGTCGGGCGAGGTCGAGGCCAGGGCGCGGGCATACTCGGCCACCAGGCCGCGAGACATCGAGAGGCTCGGGCCGAGGATGGAGTAGAAGAAGCCGCCTACGAAGAGGACGAGGCTGACGGTCGTGGCCAGCATGATCGCCAGTTGCCTGACGAAGATCGACCGGTACCAGGCCACGGGGCGCGAGGTCTCACTCATCGCCGCCGCTCCCCCCGATGAACCTGTATCCCGTTCCCCGCACCGTCCGGATGTACCGGGGGCGCCGGGCGTCGTCTCCCAGCTTCTGGCGCAGCCGGCTGACCAGGATGTCGACCGACCGGTCGTAGGCCTCCCAGTCGACGCCGCGGGTCTCGTCCAGGATGCGCTCGCGGGTCAGCACCCGGCCCCGGCTCCGCGCCAGGAGTCCGAGGAGCGTGAACTCCGCCGTGGTCAGGCCGAGCGGGCGCCCGTCGAGGCTGGCGGAGCAGCCCGCCCAGTTGATCTCCAGCGGTCCGATCCGCAGGCTCTCCTCGGCTTCCGGCGGCGTCCCTCGCCGGAGCACCGCCTGGATGCGGGCCACCAGCTCGCGCGGCTCGAAGGGCTTGGGCAGGTAGTCGTCCGCTCCCAGCTCCAGGCCGAGGATGCGATCCATCACGCCGCCCCGGGCGGTGAGCATGACGATCGGCACCCGGCTGGTCTCGCGGATCTTCCGGCAGACCGCGAGGCCGTCCATGCCAGGGAGCATGAGGTCGAGGACCACCAGATCCGGCGGATCGCTCCGGATCGCCCGCAGCCCCTCCTCCGGATGCGCCACGGCGCGGACGGTGAAGCCGAAGCCCCCGAGGTACTCGATCAGGAGCTCGCCCAGGGCCTCGTCGTCGTCGAGGACGAGCACGCGCGTTCCGGTCATGACGTTCCCATGATCTCTCATTCCGTGCCCAGGGCGCGGATCGGCGGCAGAAGCGAGGCCCGGCGGGCCGGCACGGCGCCGAAGCCGAGGCCGGTGATCATTGCCATGCCAAACGACGCGAGCAGCGCGCCGGCCGGCAGCGCGACCTTCCAGGACGTCCCCAGCGCGAGGCCTCCGGTGCCGAGCGCCGCGAGGGCCACCCCGGCGAGCCAGCCGCCGAGCGCCAGGGCCGTGGCCTCGGCCAGGAACTGCACCAGGATGTCTCGCGGCCGGGCGCCGACCGCCAGCCGCAGGCCGATCTCCCCGGTGCGCTCCTTCACCGAGAGGAGCATGAGGGCGAGGATCCCCGTGCCGCCGACCAGGAGCGCGAGCGCGGAGAGGCCGGCGACGAAGAGGGTGAGGGTGCCCACCGTCTCCCGCTGCGAAGAGAGGAGCTTGGCCTTGTCCTGGACGGCGAAGTCGTCCGCCGTGGCGTTACCCCGGAGCCGGTGACGCTCGCGCAGGAGCGCGCCGATCTCCGCCTGCGCCGCATTCATTGGGTCGCGCTGGTTGGAATCGCGGATGTCGCGGACAGTGACGAAAACCGTGTTGAGGTACGCGACGTTGAACACCCGGCGCAGGGCGGTGCGGATGGGGATGACGATCGTGTTGTCCTCGTCCGAGCCGTCGGCCAGGACCCCCTTGGCCTCCAGCACGCCGATGATCGTGAAGGGGATTCCCCGGAGACGGAGCCCCTGACCGATCAGAGTGGCCGGGGAGTCTTCACCGAACAGCCGCTCGGCTACCCGGGCGCCGAGCACGGCCACCCGCCGGGCGCCGGCCTCGTCCTCCGCGTCGAAGAAGCGGCCGGCCCGGAGGCGGAAGCGGCGGACCCTCGGGAAGGCCCGGGTGGCGCCGAGGACCGTGGCGGTCACCGAGCCGCCGCCGCCCTTCACCCGCACCGTGCCCTCCATGCCGGGCATCGCCTCGTCCACCCTCTCGAGCTCGGCGAGGGCCGCGGCGTCCTCCGGGGTGAGAGTGGTGACGAAGCCGCGCACCTCCTTGCGGGCGACCAGGCGCCTGGCCTGCGCCGGCCGCACCACCAGGAGGTTGGTGCCCATCGCCTCCAGGCTGCGGGCGACCTCGCGCTCGGCCCCCGCGCCGAGGGCGCCGGTCAAGAGGACGGCGGCGACGCCGATCGCCACTCCGCAGAGAGCGAGGCCGGCCCGCAGCCGGTGGGCCGCGAGCGCCCGCAGCGCCGGCCGGAGAGAGCGGGCGAGCCTCATTTCAGCGCCTCACCGCAGGGCGTCGGCCGGCTCCAGCCGAGCGGCGCGCCGGGCCGGAGCGACGCCCGCGAGGAGACCGGTCAGGGCCGAGGCGCCGAGTCCCAGGAGGATCGCCTGCCAGGAGAAGACGCCGCCGAGGGTCAGCCGGTGCGCCGCCCATTGGGCGAGGCCCAAGCCGGCGACGAGCCCGAGGACGCCGCCGCCGAGGGAGGTCACGGCCGTCTCGAGGAGGAACTGGAGCTGGATGTCCCCGGGCCGGGCGCCCACCGCCCGGCGCAGGCCGATCTCGCCGACCCGGGCGCTCACCGACGCCAGCATCAGGCTCGCCGCCACCACGCACCCCACGACGAGCGAGACCGCCGCCACCAGGGGAAGGAACACGAAGAGCACCCGCTCGACGTTGCCGACCATTTTCTGCACCTGCGTGGCGGTGATCACCGTGAAGTCGTTCGGCTGGCCGGGGGCCAGGGCATGGCGCTCGCGCAGCAGGGCTTTGAGCGCCTTCGCCGTCGCCTCTACCCGCGCCGGGTCCCGCACCAGGAGCTTGGCGCCGCTGATCGTGTCGACGTTCATCACCCGGCGCTGGAGAGTCGTGAGCGGGACGACGATTTCGGCGACGCGGTCCATACCGTGGGCGTCGGTGCCGAACGGCTCGAGCAGGCCGGTGACCCGGAAGCGGACCGAGCCGATCTGGATCTCCGCCCCCAGCGGGTCCTCGGCGCCGAACAGGTCGCGCGCCACCGTCGAGCCGATCAGGGCGACCCGCGCCGAGCCGGCCACGGCCGCGGCGTCGAAGGGCTCCCCCTGGATGACGCTGCGGTTCCAGACCTGCTCGAAGCGCTCGGACTCGCCGAGGACTCTCGCGGTCGTGGTGGCGCCGCCGGCCGAGCGGACCGGCTCGCCGGTGAGCCCCTGCTGCGGGTCCCAGGCCTCGACCTCAGGGAGCTGGCGAACGAGCCCCGCGACCTCGTCGAGGGTGAGGCGGGCGGCTCCGGGACGCGGGCCGCCGAGGATCCGGCCGCCGCCCGTGATCAACAGGATCGAGGAGCCGCCGAAGAGCTGGCGGACGGTCGAGAGCATCTTGCGCTCGGCACCCTTGCCGACCGAGACCACCAGCGTCAGCGCCGTCACGCCCACCAGGCTGCCCAGCATCAGGACGGCGGAGCGGAACCGGAAACGGTTGAGGGCCTTGAAGCTGTGGGCGACCAGGCGCGCGGTCGTGCGGCTCATGCTCCCTCCCCGGCGGCAACGGGCGCCGCGCTGTGCTCCGAGAGATGGTCCTGGCGATGGTCGGAGATCAATCGCCCCATCTCCAACCGGCAGATGCGGTCGCAGTGGGCGGCGAGATTCGGATCGTGGGTGACGAGGACGATCGTCCGGCCGGCGGCGTGGAGGGTGTGGAAGATGTCCATGATCTCCCCGGCCGCCTGTTCGTCGAGATTGCCGGTCGGCTCGTCGGCGAGGAGGAGATCCGGCTCGTTGACCAGGGCGCGGGCGATCGCCACCCGCTGCTGCTGGCCCCCCGACAGCTCGGACGGCTTGTGGTCCATGCGGTCGCCGAGCCCCACGGCTTCGAGGGCGCGGCGTCCCAGCCCCGATATCGAGGCGCGGTCGGAGTAGAGGAGGGGGAGCTCCACGTTCTCCAGCGCGCTGGTGCGTGGCAGGAGGTGGAAGGATTGGAAGACGAAGCCGATCCGCCGGTTGCGCAGGCGGGCCTGGGCGTCGATCCCGAGCTGCGAGACGTCCTCGCCGTCGAGCCGGTAGTGCCCGGCGTCCGGCCGGTCGAGCAGGCCGAGGACGTTCATCAGCGTCGACTTCCCCGACCCAGAGGCGCCGACGAAGGCCAGGAACTCGCCGCGCTCGATGCGCAGCGAGACCTCGCGCAGCGCCCGCACCGGCGCGCCCCCCGGACGGGTGTAGGTTCGTTCGATCCCTTCGAGCTCGATCATGGGCCCGCGGTCTCCTTTCCTTCAGTTTTCTCCTCGCCGATCAGCACTTCGTCCCTCTCGCGCAGGCCGTCGACGATCTCCCAGAAGCTCTCGTCCTGGCCGCCGGTCTTCACCCAGCGCCGCTCGGTTCCGGCACCGCGACGGAGGAGCACGTACTGCCGGCCTCCCTCGCGCATCACGGCCCGGCGGGGCACGGCGAGAACGGCGCGCCGGGTCTCCAGGGCGATGTGCACCGTCGCCGTCATCTCCGGCCGTAGCGTGTGCCCGGGGGGAGCCTGGAAGCGGACGACCGTGACGTAGTTGACGACGTTGTCGCGGATCTCGGCCTGCGGGTAGACGGCGACCACCTCCCCTGCGAACTCCTGGCCGGGATAAGTGTCGACGGTGAAGCTGGCCTTCTGCCCGGTGCGGATGCGGCCGATGTCGGTCTCGTCCACGTAGGCGCGGACCTCCAGGCGGTCGAGGTCGAGGAGGGTGACGAACGTCGGCGAAGCGAAGCTCGCGGCCACCGTCTCACCCTCCTCGGTCGAGATCGAGGCGACCACGCCGGCGATGGGCGCGGTGAGCCTCGCGTAGCCGAGCTGGGTGACGGCGAGATCGAGATTGGCCTGCGCCTGCCGGAGCTGCTCACCCGCGACCGCGGAGGCCCGCTCAGTGAGATCGAGCTCGCTTCGCGCGAGGAGCTGCGCCGCCGCCAGCTCCCGCTTGCGCCGCAGGTCGGCCAACGCGTAGGAGAGATCGGCCCGAGCCGAGGCGACGGCCGCGGCCGCCTGCGATCTGCGGGCGTCGAGCTCGCCCGTCTCGAGCTCGGCCAGGAGCTGCCCCTTCCTGACCGAATCGCCGATCCGCACGAGGAGCCGGCGGACCACCCCCGAGGCGCGGGAGCCCACCCGAACCTCCGCGCCGACCCGGGGCTTGATGACGCCGGTGGTGGTGACCGCCCGTTCGAGATCGCGACGAACGACCCGCACCGTCTCGGCGTTGCGCAGAGGGTCCTCGGTCCGCGGCGCCATCCGCATGAAGAGGAGGGCCACGAGGGCGAGGGCGGCGGTGGTCAGGGCGATGATTGCGAGTTTCTTCATGGGACGGGCCTTTTCATGGCACCGTCGACTCTGAGCCCTCGGCGTTTCTCGGGAATGTCGGGAATGTAACGGATTGCAACGGAGGGGAGCCGGCTTGCGAGGCGGGCCGTTCCGGTACAATTCCTCTCTATGGAGAATCTGCCCTATATCGATGAGCATCGCACACACGTCGGCGCGTCGCCCGAGCGCACTTGGGACGCCGTCGTGCGATTGGCGCGCGGTCGTCTCGCCCACCCCGCTCCAGTGGCCTTCGCTGCGCTCTGGCGCTTGGAACCCGCGAGTGGCTTCGCGGTCGCCGAGGAGACCGCGCCGCGGCACCTCGCGCTACGCGGCCGCCACCGGTTCTCCCGCTACGAGCTTGCTTTCGACGTCGCTCCCAGCCCGGACGGGGTCACGCTGAGCGCGCGCACCTCCGCGGTGTTCCCGGGGATCGCCGGCCGCGCATACCGCGCGCTTGTCATTGGCAGCGGGGGCCACCGGATCATCGTGCGCCGGATGCTGGCGCAGATCGCGCGTTCCGCGGAGCGGGCGCTATGACCGTCGGCGAGAGCTGACCGGGAGATGTGCCAGGCACGTGGCGAAGTTGCTTGAAGATTCAGGGAAGCCGGTGTTCCGGACCGTGCAGCAGAAGGAGATCGAGGTAGAGGTGATCGTCACCCGGAATCCCGCGTTCTGCGCCTATGGGGTGGGCATCCTCCCGACCTGAAGCGGCCGAAGTTCGACCCCTGGGACCGCCAAGCGGTGCCTGGCACCTAGTCTGGAACGTTGGCCGGCCGGATATCGCCTTCATTGCCCATCCAGCCAATCCAGCCAATCCAGCAGGCCCATTCGTGCAATCGGTCCGACCCGCTGGTGCTTCGCCGAGCTCCTGAGAGCCGGGGTTTATTCTAGTTGCAATAATATTCATAAGTAGCTATGCTTTAGACGCTTGCCGCTGTGGTAAGAGAAATGGAGGAGTTTGTGAGTCGAAAAGCGTTCGTTGCTGCCATCTGCGGCCTCCTGCTGCCGGGTTGGCTGAACAGTACCACTCTGGTGCCGCTGGATCTGGGAGGCTTGGCCGACCAAGCCGAGCTCGTGTTCACAGGCCAAGCCATCGGGAGCGAGAGCCTGGCCTCGAAGGATGGCACCACCGCGTTCACGTTCGTGACCTTTACAGTCAACGAGGTGCTCAAGGGGTCAACGCCCGGAAAGGAGATTACGCTTCGCTTCGAGGGGGGAGACCTCGGAGGGAGGGTCCTCGTGGTCGAGGGCATGCCGCGTTTCGAAGAGGGAGAGAGCTATCTTCTGTTCGTTCACGGCAACGGCAGCTTTGCCAGCCCGGTGGTCGGGTGGTGGCAAGGGCAGTACCAGTTCTCGCGGGATGCCCAGTCGGGAAGACACCTCCTCGTCGACTCTCAGGGAGCTCCGTTGCGGGGCATTCTTGGCGACCGCTGGCAGCGAGGATTACCGGCTCGCGATAAGGCCACCAAGGCGTGGCAGCAGGACGTAGAAGGCAACGAAGGCGTCGTGCTCGAAGAAGAAGGGGTCAGGATCTCCGTTCCCGGCGCTGGAGCGGACGAAAAGGCTGCTGCGTCGCGCGCGGTGGCGCCAGACGCGGCTCAGGTGATGAGGGGTTTGCGCGTCTTCCTTCGAGAGCGGGCCCTGAGCAAGACCTTCGCGCCCGGTTCTGTCGTCAGGTCAGCCCATCCCGAGGACATCCCCGTCAACGCGGTCACCGCTCCCCCGTTTGAGCCTTGAGATCCGAGAGGGACATTACCATGAGAACTCGCACGATTACGCTCGCAGCCCTAACCTTGCTCGCTGCCTTGGTGCAGCCCTCCTCTCCCCTCTTCGGCTGGGATTACCACACCTGTCTCGGGGGTCGGCTCCAGTGGGGAAGCTCCAGCATCAGCTTCAGGCCGGCAAACCTCTCGTTCCCGGTGGGTTCCGTCAGGACCGCTCTAGAAGCAGCGCTTGCGTCGTGGAACACGGCGCCGGGCACCGTGTTCCGCTTCAGCACCGTCTACGAAGATGTTACTACCATCAACACCAACGATGGCAAGAACTCCATTGTCTTCTCGTCCACCTACGGCTTTGGGCCCAATACCCTGGCTACCACGACGTATCAGCACAACTGCTTTAACATTACGGAGAAAGACGTGATTTTCAACGCCAACTTCAGTTGGACGTACGACGTCAACCCTGTGGTGCCGCCCAATCTCTCCTCACCTTTCAACTTCACTCTGGTAGCCACGCACGAGTTGGGGCATGGCCTTGGCCTCGACCATCAAAGCAGCACCGTCGCCACCATGAACGACGTCTATCCGAACGGCGGTACAGTGGGCAACTCCAACGCCATCCAGCCGCTCGCGGATGACGTGCTGGGTGATCGCGTGGGCTACGGCACGTGCTGCACCGCCAACGACGTCTATGCGTCGGCCTACCGGTCAATCAACGCCACCCAGACGGATCTCATCCCGGCTCCTGCCGTGGTGTCAGCAGGGCAGTCGGCAACGTTCCAGGCCACCATCGGTAATCGGGGAACCGGCACCGTCAATCCTCTGCGGGTTGAGTATTATCTCTCGACGGACCGGTTCATCGACCGCAATGACACGTTCCTCGGCGCCGCCACGTTCAGCCTCGGCTCCGGTTTCGCAGGCACTCACTCGGCGACCGTGACGATCCCATCGAATCAGCCGACGGGAAGCTACTACTTCGGATGGATCGTCGACCCTCTAGCCAGCATCGCCGAGGTGGACGAGTCCAACAACGCGGTGGCCCTCGGGACGTCGACTTTTGTGGCGGCGTCTGCCTGCGGAGAAGCCTCGTGCGTCCCCGTCCAGGGCACATACATCAGTCACTTCACCGGCTCGGGGTGCACCGGCACCGAGTCCTATTACCTCCCTTACGACGGCTACGGCTACTCTTGCCGCACTTGGAACGGTACAGGGCAGTGCGGCACGATCCAGCGCACAGTGACCAACCGCTCCTACCGGTACAACGGCACTTGTTTCGATGCCTGGCCCTCAGGCAACACCCTGTCGGAATTCGTAACGATCTATCGGTGATCGGCGGAGGGTCTTCCTTCTTAGCTCGATGCCTTTTCAGACCCTGGCGGCCTCGGCCGCCAGGCGGCTCCTGCAAGATAGGCCGACGACGGCGGTAAGCTCTCCGCGCTCGGGACGATGACGCGCATCGCCGTCAGGCGTCGTGCACCATTGGGATGGAGAAACATCGCACCCTTGACCGGATCGCGCGCGAGCTTCTCGTTCTCGGCCTCGCGCGTGCTCTCGGCGTGGGACGAAATGGAAAGCGAGACGGCTTTGGGCGTCTCCTTCGGAGTCATCATCTCGATGAAAGTGCCCTTCTCCATCCAATCGGCGGAGATCTTCCACGTCGCAAAAGAAAACTTCTCGGGAGTCGCCGGCGTGCGGTCGAACACGATACCGATCGGAGAATAACATGTGTCACGCCAGGCCGACTTCAGGCGGAATTTTTCAGCACCGGCCTGCAAGGCGGGCGAGACCGGCACCGTCGGGTCGGGATAGATGAGCTCCAGAAATCCGTTGAGCAGCTCGACCGTAACCGACGCCGTCCCCTGACCCTCGTGGCGATTCACCGTCGGGGCGATGCGGAATCCCGCTTTCTCGAGGATCTCGCGTTCAGGGGCGCCGGTCTTGACGACGATCCAAGCGTGACTGAGCACGAGTGGGGCCACCTCTGTGACTCGAACCCACGTGATGACAAAACGAATGGTCTCACCCTGGTACGGGAAGGTGCCTGAGAGCTGGAGCGAGCTTCCATCGAAGGAGTAGCTCCTCGGAAAGCTCGTTTTCCAAGAGACCTCGTCAACTCCTTTCGATCGATACGAAGTGCCGGTTCAGGCCGGAGCGGCCCGATCCCGCGAGCCGCTCCGGCCTTCAAACCTCGTCAAGGCTTGCCTGTGTCTATTTCTCTCTGTCGACGGTGTGGGTTGCGTCGAAGCTGCTGCTGTCCAGAAACACCCCGCCGTCCTTGGCGATGTAGCGGGCCGTCACCTGATGCTCGCCGATCGTGAGGTCCGACGACGTCAAGGATGCCTGGCCGTTCGAGTCGAGCGGGACCGGGTCTCCAACCTCCTTGTCGTCGATCAGGAACTGGACGGCTCCGGACGGCAGATCCTTGTTGCCCGCCGCCCTGGGCGTCACGATCGCCGTGAACGTCGCCGTTTCTCCCGCGGCCGTGGGGTTCTTGGCGTCGTTCACCGTGGTGAAGGTCGCGCCGGCCCGGATCTTCTGGCTGTTCAGGAATAGATCCGCGAACCCGGGCTCGCCGGTGATCGTGACGTCGAAGACGCAACTGGCGTTCAGGGCCTTGTCGACGATGCCGCGGCAGAGGGACGCGGCGACGTCCGGGTCGAGAGGCTTCGCCACCGGGGCCTTCGGGACGACGCACGGCGGGGTCTCGGGCGGCCAGGTCGGCAGGGTGAACGTCGTCGTGGACGTACCGGACGCATAGTCGAACAGGCTACCGGAGCCGACGCGCCAGGCGGCGCCGAACTTCGAATAGAGATCCACGTACCGCTGATGGAGCGTGGCCGGCATGGAGCCCAGCGACGTGCCGCTCGGCAGCGCCGGCAACCAGCTTCCCGGCGCGAGGGGGGCCATGAGGCCGCCGACGTCCGGGGTGCCGCCACCGCTCGGGGCATTGGCGTCGAGCCCGTCCGAGCCCGGGTTGCGGAAGACCACCACGGTCAGGTACCACTTGCTCTGGGAACCCCAATACTGCGGCGTCACGTAGAGCGCGGTGCTGTTCGGGAAGTCGATCTCGTAGCCGCTGACGGCCGGCACCTTGACGATGCGGCCCGCCCCGACGGCAAGCGGGCTGGTGCCCAGCGTGGTCAGGATGCCGTCCACGCGGACCTGCAGACCGCTGGGATCCGGGACACCGCTGAGGTTGGGTTGAATCGTGACCCGATGGCCGTCCACCTTGGCGGCCACGGCCGTATCGATGCTCACGCAGGTCGCGAGCCCATCGTAAGGATCCCCGATCGGAGGAGCCGTCGAGACGGGCACGGAGCGCGTCTGGATCTCCACGCCGTCGACGTCGCGCAGGGCGACGTACTCGCCGGCGCCCTGGAAGTCGTAGTGAATCCCATCGACGGTGGTGACGTGCGGGTCACCATCGATCGCCATGATTCCGGTGTTGAACGGATCGAGCCAGTCCTTGAGGCGGGTGGCGGACGTGCCGCCGCCGAACCAGCTCACGCTGAACTTTCCGTACTGGTCCCACAGGCTACCGCTCGGGGCGCCGCAGAACGAAGGCCCGCCGTGCAACTGGCCGATACAACGCTTGGTGGCGGTGCTGAACAGGCAGGAGCCGGACGAGCCGGGCTCCGTGACGCCCGAGCTCCAGTTCGCGCGCCAATGGTCGCCCAGCGGGTTCGTCGTCCCCGACCCCCAGAACGTGCTGGTGGGCGTGCTGTTGGAAAAACTGATCGATTTGACACCGGCATTGGGATGATGGATCGCAACCGTCATCGGCGGCGCGATGCCCGTGGCATCCCAACCGGAGTGGTAGACGTTGTAGGCCGAAGGAGGCGCGCTCGCCAGCTCGATGAGCACGAAATCGCTGGGTGCATAGTTCGCCCGGAACGTGGAACCGGTCTGGTTGTTGGTTATGTCGCCGGGACCATGCGCGCCGCAGACGGTGGCCTGATAGTTCCAGTACACCACCACCGAGGCGTCGTTGACGCTGTTGATTCCGCAATGGTTGGCCGAGAGGAAGTACGGGGTGAGGTCTTGCGGCACGTCGTTGAGGAGGGTGCCCGTGCAGGTCGCGACGCCGCTCAAGGTGTATACGCCCACCGCGCGGATCTGATTCGCCCACCCGGCGGAGACCGGGCAGACGACGTCGTTCTCGCAGGCCCCCGCGACGCCTCCTCCTCCAGGAATAAGAGTCTTGTCGAAGCCACGATATCCCTGGTTGGCCTTGCTGATGACCAGGACCGGTTGGCGAACTCCGGCAGGCACGAACACTTCCACCACGATCTCCTCCCCCTCGATCACGGGGGTCCACAGGCTGCCGAGGTGGCTGCGGTGGCGGGCCATGTAGGGGCCTTCCACATGCGTGTGCTGCGGATCATAGATCCAGAGCTTCGCGCCCTCGGGCATGTTGAAGCGGGTGATGCCCAGGTTGTGGCTCACGGCTCCCGGCGACTGAATGCGCAGACGCCACAAGCGGCCGTCGCGCAGGGTCTGCCAAGTGCCGGAGTTCTTGAGAGTCCATGCTACATCCGCCTCGATGGCGAAGCGCTGAGGACCCGGGAGTTGCAAATTCTTTAGATCTTGGTCCTGGGCCAACAGGAGCTCCCTCTGGACTTTCGGCAGCTTCTTCACAGGAATCTGCTCCAGACTCTTCTCTTCCCCCGCCAGCGAGAAGCTCCTGGGGGCTTCCTCCGCCATGGCGAATGCCGATGCCGTGGGTATCAAAATCAGGACCGCAAGACACAGCATGCGGACCAGTACGAACCTGCAACCGAACCATCCTGCCGTACGTCGATCTTTCATCAGCCTCTCCCTGTCTGGAGTTAACGCCTGGTGAACAGGTGCGCATCCGGCCATCCCCGCTCCGGGATGGAGCCTGGGCGGTTCGCAAGATGAACTAGCTGTAATTGACCAGCTTGATTTCACCGTGCCGATATACCTCCATAGGTGCTAGCTCGCCTCTTTTGCGAGCCTGGGCCTTCCGGCGAGGCGGCCGCCTGCCGGACAGGGAGGGAGGGACGGGGGGGCTGGAGCTACGGACGGCTGCCGGTCGAGCGCGTCGCCGGCGACTCCAGCCACAGCTTGAGCAGGCGAAGTACTTCGTCACGTCGGCATCGACGACGTGCTCCTTGCCTCTCCGCAATCATCTTCCTGGCTCCTTGCGACGGGCTTGATGTCTCTGCCATGCAAAAACGCCGACAACAATGACAACGAGTGCGTCGATGCCTCCTACAATTGCACGTAGGCTATTTCGGCACTCCATTTCGCTGGGATTCCAACCAACAATTGCGAGACCGAGGAAGGATACCGTTACGCGGCACTGAATGTGAGTTGTGAAGAATGCAGCCCAATGGATGACCGCCCAAAGGCCGAAGAGTATAGCCCTGAGCATGGCGATGGAGAGGCGGGTTTGGCCCAGTGTTTCGGCGATGATGAGCACACCACCCAAGACGAACAAGGCTGCCGCGAGCAAAGCCATCCCAATAGGCCATTCGGGATTAAGACCCTCGGGATGGGTGTAAATGAGATAGCCGATTCCCACCCCGACGATCAGGGTGAAGAGTCCGAAGGTAACCTGCGCGCTTTTCATGTCGGCGTCACCATGCTCCAAGATCGTGGCGAATTCTCTTCATTCCTTTCTTCATTGTACCGCAGATTCCAGAAGAGGGCAGGGTAGCAGCGGATCGCACGCCTGGGTAGCCGGTCCAATGCTGGTCGCACCTCTCCGGTCGCAACTCCCGCCCCGGGAGAGGGGGAAAGCATGCGAGGCCGTTTCGTGTCGCCATCCCTCTTCTCCGAAGACAGTCGTCCGGCTGAACAAGAACAATGCAGGCGCCTATGGAACGGTGGTGCAAACTGGTACAATCCGCGTTGGTGAGCCAGTGAGCTTCGTATTGGACGCGAGGCGCTGACGATGAGTGTTTGACCTGGCCACTGGCGGCGATGTAGAACGCTCCACCCGTTCGGTTATGCAAGTCACTCACTGCCCTCTTTGTTACGAGCCTCTGGAAGTTCGGGATGTGGCGCCTTGCATGGATTGCGGCCACCTGGTGGATCTCGCCCTCACAGGCAAGTACACCTATGCCGAGTATCGCTACTCCGGCGATCTGTCGCTGGTGCTCTGCAACTTCTGCCTCGTCGATTTTGCTTCCTACGACCCGACTTACTTCGGTCTTCCATGCGGCACGTGCATCGATTTGGGATGCTTCCAGCTCCTTCGTGACGTTCCATTGACGATCACGAAAGGCAAATTCTGCGCCGCGTGCGGGCATCGGCTGCCCTTTCTAGAATTTGTTTTACGTGTACGAGAGTTACCCGACGCGGACGAGGACTAACCATGCGCGCGCAGATCGCCAACATAGGTGCAGGGATAGGTGCCAGGCACTTAGGGTGATCGGGCGAGAGAGGACGGGCGGTGTTGCGGGTCACGCGACATCAGAACCAGAGGTGCCGGTCGAGAGCCGCCCGCCAAGTATGACGCAGACAGCTCTGAGTTCCAAGCGGAATGTGCTGGCCGCGTCGAGCTCGCCGGTCTCAAGCGCCCTCTCTCCGTGAGGGGAGAGGGGCTCCCTCCCCGTTATATCCGAGTTGCGCTTCGACGCCGCGGCGAATGGCTTCGCCGTTTCCGGTGTCGTTGCGCTTGCTCTTGCGCCCGCGCCCTCTGCCGGGCGCCTTTGAAAGGAACCATCATGAAACTCCGATTTACCCTCGCTATCCTCCTCGGATGGCTGTTGCTAGGTCCCGTCGCCGCCGCGTTTGCGGCGCCGGGCGATGTGCCGTCCCGCCCTCTGACGTCACAGGGCCTCACCAATCTCGCCGCGCTCACCCGCCTGATCGGCTACGTGCGCTTCTTCCATCCCAGCGACCAGGCCGCCGGGCTGGCCAACGCCGATTGGGACGCCCTGGCGATGGCTGGCATCGAGCGGGTCGAGGCGGCCCGCAACCCAGGCGAGCTCGCCGCGGCTCTCTCCACCCTTTTACCCGAGGTTGCTCCGACCGTCCGGGTGCTGCCGTTCCCCCGCTCTGCCGGGTCGGCGGCCGGATTTTCCCAGGACACGGGCGATGCGGGCGATGATGGCCCGGTCCGCTTTCTCGCGTGGCGTCATGAAGGCGTCAACCTCCACACACCGTTCATCTCCTATACGAGCGAGCGTGTGGAAGTCGGCCGGGCGCCGGATGGGGCGAGCGCTGGCGCGGCCCAAACCCTCGATGTCGAGCGGCTGCGGGGCCACCGGGTCCGGTTCTCGGCCGCGGTGCGCTTCCTCGCCGGAGACGCGGGCAGCGCGGCGCTCAATCTCCAGGCTGCCACCCTCGGAGGCAGCGGCTCCGCGTCCTGGAGCCAGCCCATCCTCCGCGACGGCCGCGGCTGGCATCGGGTGACCCTCGACGCCAATGTGCCCGCCGATGCCTCCTCCCTGACGTTGAGCTTCGACTTCACGGGCAACGGCCGGCTGACCTTCGACGACGTCAAGGCCACCGCCGACGGCGTCGACGTCACCGGCCAACTGATCAATCCGAATATCGAAGAGGTGATCCCCGGCTTCCCGCCTCGCGGCTGGCTGCTGTCTGCCACACCGTTCGGGGCTGAATACAGCCTGAGCTCGGTCACTGGCGCGGCCGCCGGTCATTGGGCGGCCGAGCTCTCCGGACCGCACGTGCGGCCGGTGGGTCTGCCGCTGGTGGAGGATCTCGGCGGCGGGGTCTCGGCCGTTGTGCCGGTGGCGCTGCCGGCCAACGACCAGGGGACCTTCCCGCATCTGGGCCAGCCGCCGGTGCTGCCGGTGCCGGACAAGCCGGCCGGTTTCGTGCCGAACGGCGCCGACCGCACCTCCAGGCTCGCCGGGGTGGTGGTGAGCTGGAGCGTCTTCCAGCACTTCTACCCGTATTTCGAGCAGATCAAAGTCGACTGGCCCGCCGCCCTGCAGCGCGGCCTGACCTCCGCCGCGGTCGGTCCCGACGCGGCCTCCTACGTCCGCACCCTGCGCGGCCTGCTGGCCGAGCTGCACGACGGCCACGCCATGGTCCGCAACGTCGCGATCAACCCGTCGGTGCGCTTCGCCTTCACCTGGGACTGGATCGAAAACTATCTGGTGATCACCTCGGTGGAGGAGGGTGCGACGCACGGCATGCTGCCGGGGGACCGCATCCTCACCCTCAACGGCCGGCCGGCCGCGGAGGCGCTCGCCGAGATCGAGAGCCTGACCTCGGCGGCCACCCCGCAGTGGCTCCTCCTGCGCTCGCTGACCGAGCTGGCCGGCGGCCAGCCGGGCGGCACGGCGACGCTCACCGTCCAGCCGCACGCCGGCGGGCCGGTCCGCACCGTGACCGTCGCCTATACGGCGCCGTTCGGCAGCAGCCTCGGCATCGGCGGCTTCGGGAGCCCGACCGAGCCGCGGCCGGAGCAGATCGCCGAGCTGCGGCCAGGGATCTTCTACGTCGACCTCTCGCGGATCAGCGACGACGATCTCAATGGCGCCGTCGACAAGCTCGCCGCGGCCGACGGCATCGTCTTCGACATGCGGGGCTACCCCTTCCTCCTCACGCCTGAGCTGTTGCTCGGCCACCTGATCGGCAAGCCGGTGACCTCGCACTGGTTCAACATCCCAGTCGTCACCCAGCCCGACCGCCAGGGTTGGGGTTGGCGTTCGTTGTACCTGGTCCCGACGCCGGTGGCGCCCCGCTTCACCGGCCGCTTCGCCTTCCTGATCGACGGCCGGGTCTTGAGCTCCGCCGAGAGCCTGATCGGAGTCGTCGAGGGTGAGCGGCTCGGCGCCCTCGTGGGCGGCCCCACCGCGGGTACCAACGGCGGCATGGACCCGTTCGACGTGGCCGGCGGTCACACGCTGCGCTGGACCGGCATGGACATCCGGAAGAAGGACGGCTCACCCCACCTCGGAGTGGGCATCAAGCCCACCGTCCCGGTCAGCCGCACCCTCGCCGGAGTAATCGCGGGCCGTGATGAGCTGCTGGAGAAGGGGATCGAGGTGGTGAGCCAGCCGTAAGGCCTTCCAACTCGACAAATCGCTCCAGGCCCGCGGCGGAGTTTGCCGCGGGCCTGCGGGCTGCAGGCGAGGAAGCGCCGTGGATCCCAAACCTGGCTCATCCAGGTTCAACTCATCTCCTTGATCCTCATCGGAGCTCAGATTGAGCGCGTGCAGGTTGGCTCTGTGCTGCGTCAGATCAATATCTAACGAAACTTCATGAGAGCCGAGCGTCCATTCCAGACGGACTTCTCCTTCGGGTGTGGGATAGACGTGTGGCAGTGGAAGCTCACGTCAGGGCGGGTAGTGCTCCCCGTCATGATCTGCCATCGGCCGGCTCCTTTTTTGGCGCTTCCCACAACATCGAGAGTAGCCGGTAGCCCTCAGGGTCATGCAACTCCAACTCCCTGCGGGTGAACGGGAAGTAATCGTTTCGGCCGAAGTAGGCTTCGGTGAGCTCAGCGAAGTACTCCTGCCTATTTTTCATGGCGTAGGCCTCTCTCTTGGTGCCGTCGACATGACGAACGTTGTCGTACGTTCCGCCAGCGCACGCCTTTTGAAAGGCTTTTTCGATTCCCGGATGATTCTCCCCGAGGACGTGAAAATGATAGGCGTGAGCGAGCTCGTGGAGAAGCAGCCATGGTTGGTCGTCACTGGAATACTTAAGAAATTTTGTCGTGTCGGAGATCTCGATGTCTCCTGCCTTTTCTGGGTTGTATCCATGGGTCCGAAGCCAGTCGGCATTGGGGTGAAACATCGATGCATCGCCGGACTTGCCGTTCCACTCCACCCAGATTCTCACCTTGTACAGGGCTTTGAGCTGCTCGGCGGGCATTACACCCTCGATGTTCTTGAGCTGCCGCTCGATCTCCTGCCGAACCTCGGTAGCCTTCCCTTTGCATCGATCCACCTGTGGATTGATGAGGAGGGCAAACCCTCGGATGGTATCTCCCCTGTACGCGGACGTCGGGTCAAACTTCAGTTTCTGCGAGCTGGCTTGGCGGACGGTGACAACCAAAGCGATCAGAAAGATGGCAAGTGGGACTCTCACAAGATCCTCCTTTTGGGCTCAAGATCTCCGTTCCACCCTCTTGGGACGGACGAGCCGAGAGAATTCTCTCCCTCTGCGCCCGCCGGCCCTCGCCGTCGACGTCACTTGCGCAGCGCAATTGGACGGACGCCCGGTGCGCCGGCCGCGAGGTCGATGCAGATGCGAATTGATCGTGGCACACCAGGAGTCTCGTAATGAAGCCACGGCGTTCGAGCATTTGCATCATCTGGTTGACACTCGGTGCCGAGACCATGAAGTCCCGAAGCCGCTGGCGCCCCGCTTCACCGGCCGCTTCGCCTTCCTGATCGACGGCCGGGTCCTGAGTGCCGCCGAGAGCCTGATCGGAGTCGTCGAGGGTGAGCACCTCGGCGCCCTCGTGGGCGGCCCCACCGCGGGGACCAACGGCGGCATGGATCCGTTCGACGTGGCAGGCGATCACACCCTCCGCTGGACGGGCATGGACATCCGCAAGAAGGATGGCTCGCCCCACCTCGGAGTGGGAATCAAGCCCACCGTCCCGGTCCGCCGCACCTTGGCTGGTGTGACCGCGGGCCGCGATGAGCTGCTGGAGAAGGGATCGAGGTGGTGAGCCACCCGTAAAGCCTTCCATCTCGACAATCGCTCCAGGCCCGCGGCGGAGTTTGCCGCGAGCCTGCGTCTTAGAGGCTGGACGGCTCGGAAAAGCTTACCGTCAGGTGCTCCGGAGCCAGGGCCGAGAGGAACTCGCGGGCCTCGAACAGCTCCCCGGGCGCGAGAGTGCCGGTCATCGTCCGCGCCTGGCCCGACAGCAGGCGCTGTGCCGCCTCGATGACCAGGGGCGCGGTGACCGCGTAGATGTCCTGTCCGCTGGCCGTGGCCCGCCGCTCCACGCCCTCTCGCTGGACGGCGACATCGAGGACGAAGCGCTGGGCGGATCGTCCGCGCTCATCCACCGCGACCGGCGTGGACGTCGCGGGATCGTGCAGGTCCGCCAAGGGTTTGCGATTCATGAAAGAAATGATTTTCCCCGCTCGGATGTGACGCGAGATCAGGACGATCTCGGTCAGCGGCACAGCGAGCACGTCTTGCGGTCCGAAGGGGTCGGGAAACGTCCAGTCTCTGTGCGGCGCGGGATCGGGCAAGGGCACCAGCGTGCCCTTCTCGCCGATGAGCCGGCGGGCCGTGTTGCGCCTGCCCGTTTCGCGCGTGCCCTCGGTGGGCTGCCAACGGTCGAGCGCGACGGCGAGATCGATCGCATCCGCCTCCGTCCAGTCGCCGGCCGCGGCGGTGGCCAGAAGGTCGCCCAAGCCGCCATAAAAGGCCATGGCCGGCACCACCGGCACCCCCCCCGCGGCGCGGGCCTGCGCGTCGCGCTCGGCATAGATGGTGAGCACCGTCGCCTGCTCGGCGGTCACGTCGATATAGGGAATGCGCGCCCGCAGGGCGGCGTCGATGACCGGCAGGGCGGTATCGAAGAAGGGACCCGCGCAGTTGATCACGATCCCCGCGCCGTCGAGCGCGGCATCGAGCGAGGCCGGATCGGCCACGTCCACCACTCGGCGGGCCTTCACGAGGGAGGAGGCGGTGGCCTCCTCCAGACGCGCCAGGCTCCGGCCCGCCAGGATCGGCGTCAGGCCCCGCGCCAGGAGCTCAGCGACGACGAAACGCCCGGTGTGCCCCGTCGCTCCAAGGACGGCAATCGGGGGCAGTTCCCGGCTCAAAGCGCCGTCTCCGCCAGCGCCTGCGGTCTGCTCATCAAGGGGGTGCCTGGATTCCATCCGTATCTCCTGGGTCGCGATGTCCCGGCTCGTAGCGAGCGTGAGGATAGTGTAGAAGACGCCGAGCCGCCAAAGGGGCGTAGCGCGCCTGCGCACAGATCTTCCCGCGCCCGCCGCCGGCTCTGCCCTTACCTGCCTGGCTACCTCTGGCTACCGGTCTGGCCTGCGGAGCTTCCCGCTCGCGGCCTTCTCCTCTGTTCAGAACTGTTGAAAATTGACAACAACGCTGACGAATATTGCGCAGAAAATTAAGACTTGACACGCGGAGTCGAAATTGTAGGCAACCAAGATCAATCTTCTGTGTTTCTAGATGAAGTTCCGCAAGCTTTTTCGAGACATTGTCACAAATTTTTGTCAGATCGCCTGAGCGATGGAATCCGGTAAGAATTTGATAGGAAAGGATTTACTTTCGAATGCGGCAGGCCGGCACAGCCCTTGCTCCAACCACTCTTGTTCGATCAGCCGAGACGGCACCCGGCTCACGGCATCGAGCCGTGAGCCGCTCCCGGGGGAGTCGAAAGACTCGGCGGCCCCCAATAGAGGAGGATTGCAAATGCGAATCAGAAAAACCGACCTTCGCTTCAAACGGAACTCCCAACAGGCGGGCTTCACGCTGATTGAGCTGCTCATCGTCGTCGTCCTGATCGGCATTCTCACGACCCTCGTCGTGCCCAACGTCGCCCGGTACCGGCACAAGGCCGCGGTCGCGGCTGCCCAGGGCACGGCGCACTGCCTGGAAACCGCATTTACCGGCTTCGATCCCCTGAGCACCGATCCGGTGGAGCGTTATCCACTTGGCATCGTCGATCAACAGAGTCTCATTACCGCCGGCAACCAGCTCGGCTGCAAGATGTCACCCAACCGTATGCCGGTAGACTGGAAGAATTGCGATATGATCGTAGTCTGCCCCGATGGCTCCGTGATCAGCCAGGCCTGCAATCCGAACGAGGCCTGCAGCGGCGGGTCACCCGCCAGGATGGACTACACTGTTACGCTCGGCGTTCCCGGCTACGCGGACACAATCGTCATCTCCTCCGACCAGGCACTCGTGACCAACCCCTCTCCGGTCTTCCCCCCGGTCAACGCGCCCTAACTGAAGGTCGTCGGGGTCCCGCTTAACGGCCGCGGTTGGCCGTCCGCCAAGCGGGACCTCGCTTGTGGCCCACCCTCTGGCTCACTAGGGTCGGTCCCATCGTTTCTTTCGGATTCGATTTTCTCGCAGGAGCTCTTCAAGGAGGTGCCGTGTGGGTGAACATCGTTCCGGCTCTACCTGCAACAATATTGCTGGCGGCAACGGCCACCGTTCGCTGACGCTGATGCTGCTTTGGGTCTTGGTCACCTTCCTGGTGACACCGCTCGTCTACAGCGCTACGACCCACCGGACGACGGCCGAAATGGAGCCCGCGTCCGCGATCCCCTCCCTCATCCCCGCTCATGAAGAGTGGAGAGGCGAACCGATCGCCTATGTGGGCCACGGCGGGTTCTTCGACCACAATGGCCGGCAGATCGTGCCGACGGCCGAGCTCGTGGCAATGGCGCAGAGCTGGTACCGCAAGCGCCTCCTCGCCGGGCTCGGTCTCGATCAGAAAGCCGAGCTCTCCGCCTTTGAACGGCGATTGGGCGAGGACCTCAACCTGGCTGGGCAGGCGGGGCTCGTCGTGCAGCAGCGCTCGCTCGATTGGCTGATCGCGCATTCGCCCCGTACGACGGCCCTAGAGCTCATTCAGGGCAAGCTGAACGCGCTGACCTACCGGCTGAGCTGGCAGCTTCCGGACCGCGACGATCTCGAGCGGCTCCAAAATCTCGAACCCTTCAGGCTCGATCCCAAGCTCGAAGCGAGGCTCAGGCTGCCGGAATTCAATCCGGGCGTCGCCAAGACGGCCACCACGAATTTCGGTCCGGCCTATACCAACGAGTGCATGGCGGCCGGCGTGCCGATTCCACCCTCGATCGGCGTCCTGGATCCGGCCGGTCTGAACGGATGGAGAAGTCTGGGCTTCATTCCGACGGGCAAGCAGTTCATCGAAGGAACGCCGGCCGAAGTCCGGGTTTTCGAAAACCCCAAGGGCATGTGCATCGCCCTGCCGCGGTACACGGACCAATCCCTGACGACCGTGATGCTGGACGGCGTGATCTGCTTGAGCAAGACGACCTCGAAGGTCTGCTTCTGGGACAATCAGAGGAAAGGCGTCGGGTTCTCCTTTCCTGCCGGCACCCAGATCCCCATCGGTGCTTCGAATACGAACGTAGATAAGGATGGCCGGTACCAGGCCGGCGGCGTCGAGCTCGTGGGCGGCGACGGCGGTGTGTGCACCGACTGCCACGCGGGCGAGAATCCGTACATCATCCATCCGAACGCCAACCTCGGCACCGTCCTGATGGGCGACTTGAACCGCGCGCCGCTGGGCCTGCCGACCTTCGGGCCGAGCCGGTACGAGCCGCTCGTCGGGGCCACCTGGCCGCAGAACCAGCTCTCGCATTCGCAGCCGCTGGTCCCCTCGGTGTGCCGCGGCTGCCATACGCTCGGCGGCACCGGCGGCCGATTCCCGCACCTGTCGAAGGGATATAACGGGAATCCCGGTTATTGCAAAACGGTCCTGGCCAAAGCCATCAAGAGAACGATGCCGCCTTTTTCTCCGGGGAGCGAGGAAATGAACCCTGACGTTGTCGACTTCCAGGCATGGTGCGACAAGGCAGCCAGCACGGGCCCGTCCAACCGGGGCGACCCGCACCTCACCACCACCAATGGCATCAATTACGACTTCCAGGCCGCTGGTGAGTTCACCGCGCTGCGCAACTCCGACACGGGGTTCGAGCTGCAGACTCGCCAGACCCCGGTCCCCACCACCTTTACGCCTGACGCGAACGCCTATACGGGCTTGGCAAGCTGCGTGAGCCTCAACACCGCCGCGGCCGTCCGCGTGGGCAGCCACCGGATCAGCTATCAGCCAAGCTCCGGAAGTCCCGGCACCGCCGAGCAGATGCAGTTGCGCGTCGACGGCAAGCTGACCACTCTACCGACGAGTGGCAGCGTCAACCTGGGAGGCAACAACCGGATCGCCAGGGCCGCTTCGGGCGGCGGCATCGAGATCGGGCTGGGCGATGGAACCCGCGTGATCGTCACACCCAACTATTGGGCTTCGCAAGGCTACTGGCTTCTGGACATCGAGGTTCTAACCACTCCGGCCCGCGAAGGCACGATGGGAAATATCCTCCCCTCCAATTGGCTGCCCCTCGCGCCGGACGGCTCCTCCTTCGGTCCGGCCCCGGCCGGTCTCGCGGCCCGGCACGCGCTGCTCAACGGCAGGTTTGCCGACGCCTGGCGGGTGACGAGCTCGACGAGCCTGTTCGACTATGCGCCGGGTACGTCGACGGCGACCTTCACCAACCGCAACTGGCCGCCGCCGTCCGGCTCGTCCTGCAAGACGATCCCCGGCAAGCTGTTCGGAGAAGCGGCCCCGCTGCCTGTGAGTCCGATGGATCCCGCGACAGCCCAGAGTCTGTGCAGCCCGGTCAAAGCCGACAAGGCAGCCTACGACAATTGCGTCTTCGACCTGACCGTCACGGGCAATGCGGCGATGGCGGATGGCTATCGGATGGCGCTGCAATTGAGGGGGACCGCCCCCGCCTTGGGATGCACGGGAGTGCAACTGGCTGCCTCCCCCGCCTCGTCAGCCGTGGTAGGCACTCCCGTTGCGCTGGCCGCTTCGCCGATTTGCGCCACCGGAATCACCCCACAGTACCGATTCTGGGTGTACACATTCTATTGGAAGATCGTGCGCGACTGGAGTCCGTCAGCAACCTTCGGCTGGAGCACGGCAGGACTGCGCGCCGGGACCTACCGCCTCCTGGTGGAGGTGCGTTCCGACGCGAGAAGCCTCCCCCAAGGGTCCAGAATCCTGCCTTTCACCCTTTCACCGTGACGTGTGGGTAGTGAGGCACCCGGAAAGCCACCCACCCCGACGGAGCGCTCCAGGCCCGCGTCGTCGTCTGCCGCGGGCCTGCGTGCGCCGCCGTCGCGGCTCGAGAATCGGTCTCGCCGACGAGGCTAGTCCAGGAGCCCCAAGCGGCAAAGGTCGTACCCGAAGCTGCAGCCGGGCTGGCACTGGTCAATGGGATATCCCGCCAGGGTGGCGCACTCATAGATACACATCCCGTAACCGAGCTCGCAATCCTGATCCGCGGGGGAGGACTGCGCCGGGGCGGAGATCAGCAGGCTTCCCGCGAGCAGCGCCAACGAGAAAATCACCAACCGTGCCTTCTTCGGCTTGGATTCCATACGCTCCTCCTTCAAGTTGGCCGGCCGGCGAGGCCCGGCGCGGCACTACACTGCAAGCGAGAAAGGGAGGAGAAAACGATCAAGGTCGCGCCACAATCGTTCGACCCAGGATAAAACTCAGCCAGCGTGCGGCGGCTGGTCGGGGCCGGCGCCGGGCTTCCTCGGCGGGGGAGCGGGACCCGCCGAGTTGGAGCTCCCTCGGCGTCACGCCTTTTTCTTCGGCGCCCACTGCTGCAGGAAGCCGAGAATCTTGTCTGGCACGTACCGGTCCTTGGCCATGAAGTCGTCCGGGGTCTGCGAGAGCAGGAAGGTGCCGTCGGTCTCCAGCACGAAGAGGTGCGGATAGGACGCGATCGCCGGATAGCGGGAGAGGAAAGCCTCGTTTTTCACGTCATCGCTGAAATTGACCTTGACCACGATGAAGCCGTCGTCCAGCATCTTCATCAGACGCTCGTCCTCGTGGATCACCTTGTTGATCAGGCGGCAGTAGACGCACCATTCGCCCCGACCTCGAGCAGGATGCGCTTGTTCTCTCTCTGCGCCTGGGGAATGGCGGCCGCAAGGTCGGCGGCGGGGTCCCGGGTCTTGTCGTAGCCCGCGGGAGGAAGCTTGGAGGGACCTCCGGCCCAGGCGGCGAGAGTGCAAAGGGAAACCGCAAGGGCAAGCAAAGCCGTCTTCCGTCTCATCAGGATCTCCTCCTTCAAAGCGCTGCGCGGGCTCGACAGCGCGCGGCGTGATGTCCACCGTGCCATTGTAGCCCCTCCCCCAGGGCAAGACTCTCCAGCCACACCGCGAACCCCTCTGAAAAGCGCCGCGCACCCCACGGGATGTCCAGGAGGGTAGCGGTGCTTGCATTCTTCCGCTGGGCTGATATCTAATAAATAACAGCTCCCGTTGAGAAAGAGTCTTCGTTATGCGTCAAGGGCCAGGAGGTCGTGGGGTGTTGGCGTCGTTTCGCTGGTGGGCACCGGTGACGGGGCAGCTCGCTCTGGCCATCCTGCTCCATGGGACGTTCTGCGCCTCGGGCTGGCCCGAGGTCCTGACTCTCGAGAAGCGCTTGGCGCACACCTTCCAGCCCGTTCCGGCGGAAAGTCTGGGCGCCTGGGAGCTCCAGGCCGGGGAGGATGGGGACGAGATGCCGGCTGGCGAAGATCCCGCCGCGCTCGCGTCCGATCCCGAGCCGTTGAAGGTCCTGCACCACCGCGCTGGACCGGCGAAACGCGGGAGGACCCCTTCGGTGGCGAGCCCCCCACGGGCTCCTCTCGTCCTCGCCGCGGCCGCGGCCGAGCCCGGCCCTGCTTTCCGGGGTTCGATGGCCTCCCCGCCGCATGACCCCAAGGTCTCGGCCCGCCCGCCGCCGGCCCAAATCCCTCCGCCCCCGACGCTGCCGGTCCTTCCCCATGCCGAGAGTGCCGCCCCCTCCGCGGCTCCGGTCACCTTGGCTGCCGGCGCCTCGGCGGCCTCGCCGGGAGAGGTGCCCCTGGTTCCCGGCTGGAACTTGGTCTCGCTCCCCGTCGAGCCGGCGAGCGTCGATCCCGCCGCCGTGCTCCTGCCCATTGCCGGCCGCTTCGACCTCGTTCACGCCTACGACGCCTGCGCCACGGCCGATCCCTGGCGCACCTACGATCCGGCCGCCGCCTCGGGCAACACCCTCACGGCCCTCGACCACCGCATCGGCTTCTGGATCCGCGCCACCGCCGCCGTGACGCTCCCGGTCTCCGGCACCGCGCCGGCGGAGACCACCCTCCAACTCTGCCCGGGCTGGAACCTGATTGGCTACCCGCTGACCCAGCCGCGCTCCGTGCCCAACGCCCTGCACTCGATCGCCGGCAAGTACCTGCGCGTCTATGGCTACGACCCCAACGACCTCGCGGACCCCTGGGAAGTCTTCGATGTCGGCGTTCCCGACTGGGCGAACGACCTCCAGACCATGCGCCCCGGCCGCGGCTACTGGGTCTTCGCCACCGAGGCCACCACCCTGACCCTGGCCAACACCGGCCCGCCGCCCGACGTGGCCATCGCGAGCCCCGGCACCTTCGTCACCGCGCCCACCGCCGTCGTCGGCACCGTCGCGAGCGACCTCCTCGACCACTGGACCCTCGCCTGGCGGCGCATCGGAGAGACCGGCTTCACGACCTTCGCCACCGGCAACGCCCCGGCCGACAACGCCGCCCTGGCCACCTTCGACCCGAGCCTCCAGGTCAACGGCCTCTATGAGATCGAGCTGACGGCCACCGACTTCGAGGGGCGCTCGACCGCCGTCTCGACCAATGTCATCGTCGAAGGCCGCCTCAAGGTCGGCAACTTCACCGTCTCCTTCACCGACCTGGAAGTCCCCGTCGCCGGCATCCCCATCCAGGTCATCCGCACCTACGACAGCCGCGACCGCAGCAACGGCGATTTCGGAGCCGGCTGGACGCTCTCCCTGAACCACGCCCGCCTGCAGGAGTCCGATCCGCCGGGAGACGGCTGGCAGGGGCAGCGCGCGGGAGGCACCTTCGCCAACTACTGCATCGCGCCCCTGCGTCCGAAGACCGTCACCATCACCCTGCCGGACGACACCGTCTACCGCTTCCGTCCCACGGTTACTCCCGCCTGCCAGCTCTTCGCGCCGCCGGCGGCCGTGACCCTGGGCTATGCCCCGCTCCCCGGGACGACCGCCACCCTCACCCCGATCGACCAGAGCGGCCAGACCCTCGTCATCGGAGCCTTCCCCGGCCGCGTCGTGCTCCTCGACGAAGACTTCACCGAGCTCGCCGATCCCAACCGCTACAAGCTGACCTTGAAGGATGGCCGCGAGCTGGTGATCGATCAGACCGGCGGCGGCCTGATTTCGATCAAGGATTTGAACGGCAACCAACTCACCTTCAGCCGCACCGGCATCGGGCACTCCAGCGGCAAGACCATCACCTTCGAGAGAGACACGCAGGGACGCATCACCAAGGTGATCGATCCCATGGGCCAGGCGATCGAGTACGGCTACAGCGCGGCAGGAGACCTGATCGCCGTCAGCGACCGGATGCGGCAGGTGAGCCGTTTTGGGTATGACAACAGCCACTATCTCCTGACGATCGAAGACCCGCGGGGGATTCAGCCGATTCGTAATGAGTATGACGATCAGGGGCGGCTGGTGCGGCACACGGATGCTTTTGGTAAAATATTCGAGTTCGTCCACGACGTCGACGCGCGTCGCGAGGTCGTCACCGACCGGCTAGGCCACTCCCGCGTCCTCGAATTTGACGCCCGCGGCAACGTGATCCGTCAGGCCGACGCCCGAGGCAAGTTGACGTTGCGCAGTTTCGACGCGCAGGACCATCTCCTGAGCGAAACCGATCCATTGGGCGATACCATCACATATACTTATGACCCAAGCGGCAAGACGTCGAGCGTTACCGATCCCCTCGGCAATACCACTCGGTATACGTATAATACGCGAGGCCAAATCCTTACTATCAGTGATCCGCGAGGCGGAGTGACGACGAGCGAGTACGATGCCGCCGGGAATCTTCTTCGCGTAATGGACCCCATCGGCAGCGTCACTGATTACACCTATGATGTGCAGGGAAATCCACTAACCGTGATCGATGCTGAAGGCAATCGAACCACGACGGAGTACGATCCCGCTGGGAACGTCATCAGAGAGATTGACGCTCTCTCCCATGCGACGACCTACACGTATGATGCGAATGGAAATCGACTTACCCAAACTCGAACCCGCACGACTCCTGGCGGAGTCGAGACGCTGGCATGGAGGTTCACTTACGACGCGGCAGGGCAGTTGCAGCAGACCATCGATCCAGACGGAACCATGACTCGGGTACTCTACGATCCTTCAGGTAGAATCTCGACGACCGTCGATAAGCTCGGTCGCGAGATGCGCTACACATTCGACGAATTGGGAAGACTCACGCGGACAACTTATCCAGATGGCACGAGCGATCAAACAACCTATGACGTAGAAGGGCGTAGAACATCGATTACAGATCGCGAGGGGCATGCTACGCAATTTGAATATGATCCGATCGGACATCTAGCCAAAACCATCTTCTCAGATGGTACGTTCACTGTGAACACTTATGACGATGCAGGGAGGCTGGTCGCTTTCGTAGACGCTGCTGGATACACGCTGACATACACCTATAATGCTGCCGGTCAACGAATCAAGCAGATCGATGCCCTCGGCCAAGTTACCGAGTTTGGCTATGACGCCATTGGCAACCGAACGTCGCTAAAGGATCCGAAAGGTGCCACAACTGTGTTCGAATACGACGGATTGAGGCGGCTCATCCGAACACTGTTCGCAGATGGAACCGAGCAAGTGACGACCTATGATCGACTCGGACAGAAGACTTCCGAGACTGATCCGGCGGGCAAGCGGACGCAGCTCTCGTACGATCCAGCAGGGCGTCTGATCACTGTCCGGGATGCCACTGGCGGAATCACCCACTATGGCTATGACGAGATAGGAAACCAGGTCTCCCAGATCGATGCCTTGGGGCGTCTCACGCGCTTCGAGTACGACGCTCTTGGCCGCCAGACGAAACGGATCCTCCCCGCAGGAGAGCTCGAGTCCATGGGATACGATCCGGCAGGCAACCTCGCGCTGCGTACCGACTTCAATGGGCGAGTCATTAGATATTATTATGACATCAATAATCGACTGGTTCGTCGTAGCTATCCGGACGGCTCGGAGGTGAGCTTCACCTACACACCGACTGGTCGGCGTTCCTCTGTGACTGACGATCGAGGTACAGCAATCTACCAATATGATGCGCGGAACCGGCTTCGAACCCTAACGTATCCCGAGGGTCGAAGCCTCGTCTTTGCGTACGACTCCCGAGGGAGCCGCACATCCCTTCAAGCAGTTACCGGTTCGCAACGGTTTGCGTCGACCTATGTCTACGATGCTCTCAATCGTCTTCAGACAGTCACTGATTCCCAAGGACGTTCCTACGCTTTAGGGTATGACCCAAACGGTAATCGGTCGACTCTATCCTTTCCTAATGGAGTAGAGATGGGCTATGACTACGATCCTCTTAATCGCCTGACTCGCCTTACCGTGCGCCAGGCGGCCGGAGTCATGATCCATTCATCCACCTATACTCTGGGCCCTGCTGGAAATCGTACCCGTATCGAAGAGCAAGACGGCACAGTGCGACTCTACACATATGACGATCTTTACCGGCTTATCCGTGAAGAAGTGAGCGGCGGACCGTCTCCGGCAAACAGCACCTCATTTACCTATGACGCAGTCGGGAACCGGCTTTCACGATCGCGGACAGGAAGCTCAGGTACTACGACGGCTGTTTATGGCTACGATGTCCGTGACCGCCTCCTCTCGGAGACAGGAGCCGTCTATTCTTGGGACTCTAATGGTAATCTGGTCAACAAATCAGGTGTAGACGGCGCGACCTATCGATGGGACATGGAGAATCGACTCGTCGAGGTTACGAAGCCGGACGGCACGACAATTCGGCATTCGTATGATGCGGACGGGAACCGTATCCGTACCGAGACCCGAGTTCCGGGAGGGTCTTCCTCCACAATCATTTATCTGGTCGATCCTTCGGGCCCGCGGAGTCAGATTGTTGCTGAAGTCGACGAGTCCGGAGCCGTGTCTGCATTCTTCGTGCGCGGCGACGACCTTCTGGCGGTGATCCGTCCTTCGGGATCTCGCTTTTACCATGCCGATGGCCTGGGGTCGATCCGTCTCCTCACGGACGAAAGCGGTACAGTCACGGACAGCTACACCTACTCCGTCACAGGGGAACTCATCTCGCATGTAGGCTCCGACCTCAATGCCTATCTCTTTGCCGGTGAACCCCTGGAGCCTGGGAGCGGGCTCTACCATTTACGAACACGCTGGATGGACCCCGGTGTGGGCCGGTTCGTAAGTCAGGATACCTATCCCGGCCTTGAGGAAGATCCTCGAACTCTGCACAAGTACCTCTATGCGCTCGCGGATCCGGTGAACCGAACGGATCCAGACGGCCGGATCGCCCAGTGGCTCTTCGCCGCAATCATTGGCTCCCGCGTGCACAAGATGATCGGCGATGACTTCGTGGCTGGTGGGCCAGGACGGTTTGCCAATTACATCCAGATATCCACCATTTTGGGAATCAATAGTGCTACTTGCAAGCCGAGCCAAGTGGCGTGCAGGCAGAGACCCGATCTGACGGATACACTCGCGGGGTCTTTGTTCGGTTATTCATTCGGAGAGGTCTATGAGATCAAGCCATACACCTCGTTCACGTTGGGCTTTCTTCAACTCGCCGATTATATTACGGTGCTCACTATTAATGATCCTCTTCACAGGGCATGGGTGACTGGAGAGACGTATTTTCCTCCATTTTATCTCTTTGTTCCTGACTTTGGTGGATGGGACGTAGCTGTGTCGCCTCCGATCCTGGGTGTCATTCTGTACAGGGCGAGCAGTCGCGCATTGTCCGTAAGCGCTCTGGTGGCAAGTTTTGTTGTTGCTGCCTTCCTAGTCCTTCAAGGACAATTGGCATTGACGGCGAGTCTAAAATTCGCATGAAAGCTCAGCAAGCACAAGAGGAGTTCGCCGTCCGCTACTATCGGTGGGCGCAGGCCGACTGGCAGCGGGAGGCCATGGAGAGCTTTGGTCTCTTGCGCGGAGTCCGAAGCTCGTTGGCGTTCTCAGCTCTCCGGTTCATCGATGAGCTTCAGCCGGAAGAGCAGCCTCAATATTTTACGGTCTTTACGAAGAAGGGACATCCGCTGGCTGCCAGGATTACCGGACAAATGCTGAGCGCAGGGGAGGAAGAGCTGTTCCAGAGGTTCCGCACCGCTAGGCTCGTACCGTTGCCGATCGAAACCGAGATCGCATTGAAGCCGAGAATGAAGGTGAGCCATTTTGCTGCCGAGGCTAAGGCAAGACTGCGGCGGATCTTTGGAGAGCCGGAGAGTCGACCAGAGGGCGGCTCAGAGAGGTTTGTAACATCAGTCGGGGCGTGGAGGTTGATCACGCTGGTCAACTATGGTCATTATCCCTATTCATTCCAGTCGATCGAGACAGAGCGAGGGGACCGTCTTCAGGAGCACATCTCGCTTCTTGCGTGGTTGGGTCTTGGCGGTCAGACCGTCTGGGATTTGGCGCGAGAGGGCGATGAGCTCGATTCGGCGTTGGCGTTGACCGCATGTTGTGAGCACTTTCTCAAGGCGGCACCGGGTCTGCTTGCAGGATTGTCCGACAATCCCGACGCCGAGTCCGGTAGCGGATGGGATTGGCTGAAGAAGCTCGAGGCGTCATGAAACACCTGAGGCCTCTCTTTTGCTGGCTGGGTCTCTCTCTCGTGTCTGGGAGTTCAGTAGGAGCCCAGCCCCCCGCCCCCGACTTCTCGGCCCTCTGCCCCCAATGCCCAGGCTGTCTCGGCGTCGACCTCCCTCTCACCGTCGCCGCCGCCCTCCCCTCCACCTCTCGGGGCACGATCGACTCCTACAAGCTGACCTATACGAACCACGGCGCCGATGTGGCCACCGATGTCGTGATCACCATGGTCCCGGCGAATACGACGTTTGAGCCAACGGATAGCTCGTCCGTCTGGCGGCAGGCGGGGAGCAGCAGTACGTATACGCTGAGCCTGCCGGATCTCGATCCGGACAAGAATACGCCAAGTATCCGTGAGGCTGACGACAGCCAAGAGGCGCAACCTCAAGCCCAGCCGACGCCGGAATCCCAGGGCCACCTTCCCTCTTGGAGAGTTGCGGGTGAGACGGTGACGGTCGTCGGGGAGGCGCCGCTACGGGAGGAGGAGCTGATCGGCCCTTATCAGCAGCCACGGTGGACGGCACGGCGGCGGTTCGGGGAGACGCGCGTCTTTGTAATCCCCGAAGGAGACGTGGAATTCGAGTACTGGCTGGTTCCCGAGCTTCAGCGTCACGGGGAGGAGACTGGGATTGAGCAGCAGTTTGAGCTCGAGATGGGACTGCCGCGAAGATTTCAAGTGGACCTCTACGCGGTGACGCACAAACAAGGCAACACCGGATCGTTGGCGCTCGACCAGACCAAGTTGGAGGTGCGCTGGGCGCTGGCGAACTGGGGACGGCTCTGGGGCAACCCCGCGCTTTACCTCGAATGGATAGCGATCGACAGCGCGCCCGATCACCTCGAAGGGAAGCTCCTGTTCGGCGATCAGATCTCGCCGCGTCTCCACTGGGGGGCCAACCTCGTGTTCGAGCATGAGTTAGGAGGACAGCGGACGAATACGCGAGAGCTCACCGCGGGCTTGAGCTACACCGTGCGCGACGAGAAGTTTTCGGTCGGCCCTGAGCTAAAGCTTGCCTGGGAGGACACGAAGAGCAACCGCGGAGACTATGTACGGGAAGAGCTCCTGGGACCGAGCTTCCAGTTTCGTCCGCTCCCGCAAGCCCACATGGACATCGTGCTGCTCGCGGGGCTCAACCACGACGCGCTGCGCGCCAAAGGCATCTTCATCCTGGGTTGGGAGTTCTAGCCGGTGAGAAGCCTGAGGCACCTCTCGTGGATGTTGGCCGTCGCTCTGGTGCTGGGGCGTGCGGGAGGTGCTCAGTCCGTTCCTGATTTTTCCAGTCTTTGTCCCCAGTGCCCGGGCTGCCTCGGCGCCGATCTCACTCTCACGGTCGACGATGCCCGCCCCTCCACCTCTCGGGGCACGATCAACTCCTACAAGCTGACCTACACGAACCATGGCGCCGATGTGGCGACCGGGGTCGTGATCACGGCCACGGTCCCCGCGAATACGACGTTCGATCCCACGGACAGTTCGTCCGCTTGGAAGCAGGTGGGGAGCAGCAATACGTATACGTTGAACCTGCCGGATCTCGATCCGGCCAAGACCGGCACGGTGACGTTTGCGGTGACGGTGTCGACCACGGCTCCGATCGGTGCGGTGATCTCCTTCAGCGCCAGCATCGCGGACGATGGGCTGCACGGTCCGGATGTCGTGCCGGACAACTCGACGGGCAGCGATAACGACCTGGTGACCCGCGGCCCCACGTTCGCGTGCGGGAACATCACGCAGGACACGACGTGGATGGCTCTCGATGGACCTTTTATCATCACGTGCGACCTGGTAATCCCGGCGGGCGTGACGCTCACGATTGAGCCGGGGACGGTCGTCAAGTTCAATTCCCTGATCGGCATGAAGGTCATCGGAACCCTCGCGTCCTCGGGAACAGCGACGCAGGGAATCGTCTTCACCTCGAATCGCAGCCGGTTGCGGAAGGGCGACTGGCGGAGCATCGATGTCCTCTCGGGCGGCAAGGCCACGTTCGACTACGCGACGGTCGAATACGCCGGCAGCACGACCGCCCTCGTCTTCGTGGCGGCGGGAGGTACAGCCACCGTGCGCCACTCGACCCTCCAGCAGAGCCAGGTGTACGGTCTGTGGAGCCAGAACGGCACCGCGACCGTCGAGGACTCGACGATCTCTGACAACAGCAACGTGGGCGTGTGGCTGCAAAGCAACTCGGCCACGAACGCTTCCCGGCTGGTGAACAACGTCTTCAACAAGAACCTCAACTATCCGGCCTTGCTGGACTATGGCAACGGCACGCTCGGGCAGGTCCGGGGCAACAGCGGCACTGGGAATTCCTTCCAGGGAATCCTGGTGCAGGGGACCCTCGCGGGAACGAACACCTGGGGCGTCAACAACGGATTGGCGTACCGGACCAACAACAGCCCGGTCGTCGCCGCCGGAGCGAGCCTCACCCTGGAGGCTGGGGCGGTCGTCAAGCTCGCCAGCTCGGGCCACAGCCTGTTTGTGGACGGCACGCTCGTCGCCGTCGGCACCACCGATCAGCCCATCGTCTTCACCTCCTTCAAAGACGACACAGTCGGCGGCGACACCAATCACGACGGTGCGACCTCCGCCCCCGCGGCGGGGGACTGGGGGCAGATCTACTTCCGCACCGGGAGCAAGGGCAACCAACTGGTGAACGTGGTCGTGGCCTACGGCGGCGCCACCGCCTTCTCGGGCCAGATCAGCGAGGTCCGCTCGGACGTCGAGGACCTGACCGTCCAGAGCTCCGTGTTCCACGATTCGCGGCAGATCGGTCTGTACCTACCCAATGGCGGCCGGGTGGTGCGGGATTCCCGTTTCGAGAACAACCGTTTCTCGGACGGCTTGAACGTCTCCTTGAGCGGTACCAAAAACCTTCTGATCACGGGCAACACCTTCCGGAACAACGCTGGTCACGCCGTGTTCCTGAACCTGGGAGGCGTCGCCGGCAGCGTCACGTTCAGCGGCAATGCGGCCTCGGGTAATGGAATCAATGGCGCCGGCATTCAGGGTACGGTGGATGGCGACTTCACGATCGATGAGAGCGGCCAAGTCAATTTTCCCCTGAGAATGACGGCAAACCTGACTGTAAACGCCAAGGGCAAGCTCACACTGTCCCGCGGCCTTATCCTCAAGGCGGGAGTGACCGGGCATGAGTTGGTGGTGGACGGCACCCTCGTCGCGCGCGGCACGGTAGCCCAACCGGTGGTTTTCACGTCGCTCCTGGACGATTCAGTCGGAGGAGACACCAATGGAGACGGCACCGCCAGCGTCCCGGTACCCGGAGACTGGGGTCAGATCTGGCTGCGGGCTGGTAGCAAGGGCAACGTCCTCGACCACTGCGTCATCGCCTATGGTGGGAGGAGCGGTTATAACGAAATCATTGCCGCCGTTAGGGTGGAGACAAAGGATCTCACGCTGACCAACAGCGCCGTCCGTCAGTCGAACAAGGACGGTGTCTACGCGGTGAATTTCACGTTCGACGTGTCCGGGTCGACGTTTGACCGCAATCGTTTCTCCGGTGTGGTCTTCGCCGGATTGACTGGCGCCTTGGCGACGACCCTGGAAGGCAACACGTTCACCAGCAATGGCGGCTATGCGGCCTTCCTCGATTTGGTGGGGGTGTCCGGATTGGCGACCGCCAGGGGAAACGCAGCGTCGGGTAACGGTGCCAACGCAATGGGAGTGCGGGGCATCGTGGCCGGAGCTCTACAACTCGACTGGCAGGGACAGAGCAATTTCCCTTTGCGTCTCGACGCGAATCTGACAGTGAGCTCCGGGGCCGTGCTGACCCTGTCTCCAGGCACAATCGTCAAGGCGGGAGTCACCGGTCACGAGTTGGTCGTGGATGGCAGCTTGGTGGCGGCCGGCACGGCGGAGCAACCGATCGTCTTCACTTCGATTCTCGATGACACGGTGGGAGGAGATACGAACGGTGACGGTACTGCAAGCGCTCCATCGCCTGGAGATTGGGGCCAGATCTGGCTGCGGAGTGGCAGCACGGGCAACGTCCTCGATCATTGTGTCGTCTCCTACGGCGGCAGGTCGGGCTACAATGAGATCATCGCCGCCGTGCGGGTGGAAACGAAAGATCTCACGCTCTCTAACAGCACCGTCCGCCAATCGAACAAAGACGGCGTCTACGCCGTGAACGTCACGTTCGACGTATCGGGTTCCACCTTCGACCACAACCGTTTTTCCGGTGTGGTCTTCGCCGGATTGACCGGCTCCCTGGCGACGACTCTCATGGGCAACACGTTCACCAGCAATAGGGGCTATGCAGCCTTCCTCGACTTGGCGGGGGTTTCCGGACAGGTGGCCGTCACAGGCAACGTAGCATCGGGCAACGCTGCCAACGCCGTGGGGATACGGGGCACGGTGGCCGGAGCGCTGCTGCTCGACTGGCACGCCCAGAGTAATTTTCCCTTGCGTCTCGATGCGAACCTTTCGGTGAGCGCCGGGGCTGCGCTGACCCTGTCTCCCGGAGCGGTGATTAAGTCCGGAGTAACTGGACATGAGTTGATCGTGGATGGAGCTCTGGTCGCGCGTGGCACCCTCGCCCAACCGGTGGTTTTCACCTCGATCTTGGACGATTCGGTGGCCGGGGATACCAACGGTGACGGAGGCGCCAGCGTGCCGTCGCCCGGGGATTGGGGCCAAATCTGGCTGCGCAGCGGTAGCACAGGCATCCTCGATCATTGTGTCGTCGGCTACGGCGGCAGGTCGGGGTACAACGAGATCATCGCCGCCGTGAGGGTGGAGACAACGTCGCTCACATGGACGAACAACACGGTGCGCTACTCCAACAAGGATGGCGTCTACGCCTTGAACGTCACGTTCGGCGTGACCGGGTCAACGTTCGACCACAACCGTTTTTCCGGTGTGGTGTTCGCCGGGCTGATCGGCCCCCTGGCGACGACCCTGGAGGCCAACACGTTCACCAGCAATGGCGGCTATGCGGCCTTCCTCGACTTGGCGGGAGTTTCCGGACAAGTGACCGCGAGGGGAAACCTTGCTTCGGGCAATGGTGCCAACGCGGTGGGGATACGGGGAACAGTGACCGGAGCACTGCAGCTCGACTGGCGGAGCCAGAGAGATTTCCCCCTGCGTCTCGACGCGAATATGACAGTGAGCTCCGGAGCCGTGCTGACCCTGTCTCCAGGCACGATCGTCAAGGCGGGAGTCACCGGCCACGAGCTCATCGTGGATGGTGGCTTGGTGGCGGCTGGCACGGCTGAGCAACCGATCGTTTTCACTTCGATTCTCGACGACACGGTGGGGGGAGATACAAACGGAGATGGTGCCGCGACGATTCCGTCACCCGGAGATTGGGGCCAGATCTGGCTGCGAGCTGGCAGCAAGGGCAGCGTCCTCGACCACTGCGTCATCGCCTATGGTGGGAGGAGCGGATACAACGAAATCATCGCCGCCGTGCGAGTGGAGACAAAGGATCTCACGCTGACCAACAGCACCGTCCGCCAGTCAAACAAGGACGGCGTCTACGCTGTGAATGTTACGTTCGACGTGTCCAGGTCAACGTTCGACCACAACCGTTTTTCCGGCGTGGTCTTTGCCAGTCTGACCGGTGCCCTTGCGACGACTCTGGAGGCCAATACGTTCGCCAACAATGGCGGCTATGCGGCGTTCCTCGACTTGGCGGGAGTTTCCGGACAGGCTACCGCGAGGGGGAACGTGGCGACGGGCAACGGCGCCAACGCGATGGGGGTGCGGGGCACGGTTGCCGGAGCCTTGCAGCTCGACTGGCAGAACCAGAGCAATTTCCCTCTACGTCTTGACACGAATCTCTCGGTGGGCTCCGGAGCCGTACTGACCCTGTCTCCAGGCACGATCGTCAAGGCGGGAGTCACCGGCCACGAGCTGATCGTGGATGGCAGCCTGGTGGCGGCCGGCACGGCGGAGCAGCCGATCGTTTTCACCTCGATTCTCGATGACACGGTGGGGGGAGACACGAATGGGGACGGCACGGCGAGCACCCCGTCGCCCGGGGATTGGGGCCAGATCTGGCTCCGTGGCGGGAGCACGGGCGTCCTCGATCATTGCGTCGTCTCCTACGGCGGCCGGTCGGGGTACAACGAGATCATCGCCGCCGTGCGGGTGGATACGAAACAGCTCACGCTGGCGAACAGCACCGTCCGCCTATCGAATAAAGACGGTGTCTACGCCACGAACGTCACCTTCGACGTCCGCGACTCGATTTTCGACCGCAATCGCTTTTCCGGTGTGGTCTTCGCCGGATTGACCAGCCCCCTGGCGACGACCCTCATCGGCAACACGTTCACCGGCAATGGGGCCTATGCAGCCTTTCTCGATCTGGCAGGGGTGTCCGGACAGGCGATCGCGACGGGGAACGCCGCGTCAGGCAACGGCGCCAACGCCATGGGGGTGCGGGGCACGGTGGCGGGAGCACTGCTGCTCGACTGGCAGGGCCAGAGCAACTTCCCTTTGCGTCTCGATGCGAATCTTTCGGTGAGCGCCGGAGCGGTGCTGACCCTGTCTCCCGGCACGGTGGTCAAGGCGGGCGTGACCGGGCATGAGCTCATCGTGGATGGCAGCTTGGTGGCAGCCGGCACGGCGGCCCAACCGATCGTGTTCACCTCGATTCTCGACGATACGGTAGGAGGAGATACGAATGGGGATGGCGCATCGAGCGTCCCGTCGCCCGGAGACTGGGGCCACGTCTGGCTGCGTACCGGGAGCACGGGCAACGTTCTCGACCACTGCGTCATCGCCTACGGCGGCAGGAGCGGGTACAACCAGATCGTCTCCAGCCTGCGGGTGGAGACGCGACAGCTGGCGCTCTCGAACAGCACGGTCCGGAAATCAGGCAAGACCGGGCTCTACGCGTCGGCGGTCTCCTTCCCGGTGACCGGCGCCACGTTCGAGAGCAACGCCGCTCATGGCCTCTTCTTCGACAACCTGGGAGCCGGCACCGCCGCCACCCTCGACAACAATCGTTTCCTGTCCAATGGAATCTGGGCGGTCTTTTTCAATCTCACCGGCACCGCCGGACAGATCACGGCCCGCAACAACACCGCCACGGGCAACGCCGCCAACGCGTTTGGCATCCAAGGTACCGTGGCCGGCGCGCTCGGCCTCGACTGGAGCGGGCAGACGGGGATGGCTCTGCGGCTCAACAGCGATCTCACGGTCAACGCGGGCGCCGCGCTCACGCTTTCGCCGGGCACGGTGGTCAAGGGGACGGGTGGGGGTGACGACGTCCACGTTTTCGGCTCCCTGATCGCCGACGGCACGGCCACGAAGCCGGTCGTTTTCACCTCCTGGAAAGACGACCGCTATGGCGGCGACACCAACGGCGACGGCACCGCCTCGGGTCCGCTGCCGGGCGACTGGGGCCAGGTGCGGCTATGGCCGGGCAGCACCGGCAACCGTTTCAGTCACTGTGTGCTGGCATACGGCGCCAACACGGGCAACGGCAACTTCGGCATCCTCCGCACCGCCGTCAACGGCTTCACGCTCTCTTCCTGCGACGTCCAGCAGAGCCAGCGCTACGGCCTCTACATCGACACCGCGACGGCGCCGCCGCCGCTGGCCGGCAACAATTTCACGGGCAACTCGGGCTATGGATTGTTCAATGCCCAGACGGTATCGATCGACGCGCGCAATAACTGGTGGGGAAGCGCGTCCGGTCCGTTCCATCCCACGGCGAACGCGGCGGGCACGGGCGACCGGGTGAGCGACAATGTTTTGTTCAGCCCGTTTGCCACGACTCCTTTCGCCAATGTGCCGGCCGTGGCGGCGGTGCCGGCCTTGCTCCCCTTCGCGGGCATTCAGGTGGCCGAGCTCGGGGACTTCCTGCTGCTTCAGGCCATGACGGGCGCCACCGCCTCCTCCGAGCCGGGGTCGCCGCCGCTGCCGGCGAGCTTCTATGGTGGCGTCTCAGCCGAGGGGACGCCGGTGCCGCCGGGCACGGTGATCTCGGCCTGGATCGGCGGGGTGAAGTATGCCGAGACGCTGCCGATCGAGCTCTCGGGGAAGACGTTCTACCGCATCGACGTGCCCGCGGACGTGCCGGGCACGGCGCAGGTCGAGGGCGGGGCGCCGGGGCAGACGGTCTTGTTCAAGGTTTCGGAGGGGGACGCGACTCCTACGGCGACGTGGCAGAGCGGCCTTTATCCGCGGCTCGACCTGACGGCCCGCCTGGGGATCGACGTCGAGCTGGCGCAGACGAATGGCCGCAACCGCCTGGCGCCGGGCGATACGGTGACCTATACGCTGACCGTCACCAACCACGGCGACCGGGTCGCGGCGGGCGTGGCCATCACGGACACCCTGCCCAGCGGAGCGACCCTCGCGACGGCGAGCGACGGCGGCACGGAGGCGGGCGGCACGGTGACGTGGCCGCCGTTCAGTCTGGCGGCCGGCGGCAGCGCGGTGCGGCTGGTGACGGTGCGGCTGGCGAGCCGCTTCCCGGCTGGGGTCGACGCGCTCACCAACCGCGCCGCTTTCTCCGGGGCTGCCGCGAACGGCATCGATCCCACGCCGGGCAACAACGTCTCGCAGGACACCGATCCCCTGGACGCCGCTCCCGATCTGGCCGTCGAGATCACCGATGGCCGCACGGAGGTGCTGCCGGGCGTGCGGCTGGAGTCCGTGGTGACGGTCCGCAACCGGGGGACTCAGGACGCGGCGGGCGTCCAGATCACGGCGGTGCTGCCGGCCGACGTTCTCCTCTACGTGGCGAGCGACAGCGGCCGGGAGTCCGGGACGACGGTGACCTGGCCCCCGTTCACTCTCGCCGCCGGAGCGAGCGTCACGCGAACCTTAAGCCTGCGGACCAACGCGCCGCTGCCCGCGACGCTCGCCGAGCTGACCACCACCGCCACGGTGGCCGACGACGGGGCCAACGGTGCGGACCCCAACCCGGGGGACAACAGCGCGGTGGATCACACGGCCGTGATCCGCAAGCCGGACCTCGCGGTGCCGGGCGTCGACACCAGCCAGACCGCTTTCAACCTCCAGACGCTCGCGCTCTCCGGCGACCTCCTGGTGCGGCTGGAGAACCGCGGCACGGCCGACACGGCCTCGCCCTTCGAGGTCACCGTGTTCGAGGACACGAACGGCGACGGCGCCTGGTCTCCGGGAACCGACAACCTGCTGGGGCGGCAGACGTACAGCGCCGTGCTCGCGGCCGGGCAGAACGTTCCGTTCGTGGTGCCGGTCGCCGGCACGCTGGCCTTCCGCGGCAGCCGGCTCTTCGCCTTCGCGGACAGCGCGAGCGCCGTGGCCGAGCTCGACGAGACGAACAACCTCGGCAGCACGGCCTCGGCCTGCCAGGCCACGCCGGCGACGGGGCCGTTCACGCCGGAGCTCAAGTTCGCGTGGCCGCGGCCGGGCATCGTGGAGCCGTTCTCGGTGGACAGCGACTCCAGCCCGGTGGTGGCGCGGCTGACCGATCACAACGGCGACGGCAGGATCGACGCCAAGGACGTGCCTGACATCGTGTTCACCACCGCGGACCTCGATCCGCCCTTGGGCATCTACATCCCCGGGATGTTGCGGGCCATCCGCGGTGACACGGGCGACGCGGTGTTCGACATTCCCGAGACGTTTGCCAGCCCCACGGTCTTCAGCTTCGCTCTTACTACGCCGGCGATCGGCGACATCGACGGCGACGGGTTGCCGGAGATCATCGCGCCGATTCTCGAGATCTCTTTCTTCGGAGGAGCGGACAACCGTCTGCGAGCCTACACACACGACGGCCGGCTCAAGTGGACGAGCCCCGTCTACTCGACCCATCCGCAGGGGGGGTTCACCAACCGGGACAACCCCTACCTCGCCGATCTGGACCGCGACGGAGTCCCCGAGATCATCGTCGGGGCGAACGTCTTCAACAACAACGGCACGCTGCGCTGGAAGGGGACGGGCGGGCAGGGCTATCAATCCATCTTCAACCGCGAAGGGGATGCGAGCGGCGCCACCTCGATCGTGGCGAACCTCGACCTGACGGGGAATCCGGAGCTGGTCACCGGCAACACGGCGTACCACTCCGACGGCTCGATCTACTGGCAGGTCCCGCTGCTCGACGGCTATCCCGCGGTGGGCAACTTCAACGCCGATCCGTTCCCGGAGATCGTCGTGGTCTCGCACGGCACGATCCGCCTCCATGCGCACGACGGCACGTTGATCTGGGGTCCGATCACCCTGCCCGGCGTGCAGCCGATGGCGGGCGGCGCTCCCACGATCGCGGACTTCGACGGCGACGGCCAGCCGGACATCGGCGTCGCCGGCGCCAACTTCTACGTCGTCTACGGCGCCGACGGCAAGGTCAAGTGGCAGCGGCCGACGCAGGACCTGTCGTCGGGGCAGACCGGCTCCACGGTGTTCGACTTCGACGGCGACGGCAAGTTCGAGGTGGTGTACCGCGACGAGCAGTTCCTGCGCATCTATCGCGGCGCGGACGGCCAGGAGCTGTTCAAGGCGCCGGTGCCGTCGAGCACGCTCACCGAGGAGCCGGTGGTCGCCGACGTGGACAACGACGGCAACGCCGAGATCGTGGTGAGCGCGGACCACGGCTCGCACGAGAGCGGCATTCCGGGCAACGCGAGCAACGCCGGCATCCGCGTCTACGGCGATGCCCACGACAACTGGGTGGGCACGCGGGCGATCTGGAACCAGCACGCCTACAACGTGGACAACGTCAACGACGACGGCACGATCCCGCGCGACCCGGAGTGGGGGTGGCTCACCCACAACAGCTACCGGTCGCAGGTCGCCCCCCGGGGAACGGCTTTCGCCGCGCCCGACCTCACGGCCTCGCGCGGCCGGGTGGACGTCTCCGACTTCCCGCGCAGCCTGCGCTTCACCGCCCGCGTCGGCAACGGCGGCAGCTCGACGGTGGCCCCCGGAGTCTCGGTCGCCTTCTACACCGGAGATCCCAAGGCGGGCGGTACGCTCCTGGCCACGGTGGCCCTCGATGCCCTGGAGCCGGGTAGATTCCAGGACGTTTCCGCCACCTGGAGCTCGCCGCCGGACCGGCCGTCCACGATCTGGATCGTGGCCGACGACGACGGCACCGGGCAGGGCCGGGAGCGCGAGTGCGACGAGGCCAACAATCTCTATGCCTTCTCCTACGATCTCGCCGAGGTGGGCCTGTTCGTCCAGAAGACCGACGGCCGGCCGTCGCTGCGCCCGGGCGATACGACGACCTACACGCTGACGGTGAGCAACTACTTCCCGGCGACGGCGACCGGGGTCCTGCTGACCGACGGTCTGCCGCCGAACGTCTCACTGGTGGCGGCGAGCGACGGCGGCACGCTGGCTGGCGGCACCGTGAGCTGGCCGGCGTTCGACCTCGCCTCCGGCGCGCGGGTGACGCGCAGCTTGACCGTGAAGGTCGACGCCGTGGTGCCGCCGGCCGTGACGGCCCTGACGGATACGGCGACGGTCTCCGGCGGCAGCCGGCCCGATCCCACGCCGGGCAACAACACGGCGACGGATACGGACGACCTCCTCTCCTTCCGCGCCGCCGCGGGCGGTCCCTACAGCGGCGGGGAAGGGGAGGCGATCCCACTCGACGCCTCGGCGACGTCCGATCCCGGCAACCGGATCGTCCGCTACGAATGGGACCTGAACGGCGACGGCACCTACGGCGACGCGACGGGCGTCAGCACCACCGTCACCTTCCCCGACAACGGCACCTTCACCGTCCGCCTGCGGGTGGTGGACGCCGCCGGGCGGGCCGACACCGCCGCGGCCCAGGTGACGGTGGCGAACCGGCCGCCGGTGGTGGACGCCGGGGCGGACCGCACGGTGCCGGAGGGGGACCGCCTGACGATCGCCGCGCCGTTCACCGACCCGGGGAGCGCCGACACCCACACAGCCTTCATCGATTGGGGAGAGGGGACGGTCGAGGCCGTGCCGGTGGCGGTCGCCGGCGGCGCCCGCTCGGTGACCGGCACTCATACCTATCCGGACGACGGCGTTTTCAACGTGCGGGTCTGCGTCACCGACGACGACGGCGACGCCGGCTGCGGCACGGTGCGCGTCACGGTCACCAATCAGGTGCCGGTGGTGGTGGGGGCCGGCGCCTTCGATCTGAGCACCTGGCGGCCGGAGGACTACGCCTCGTGCTACGACGGCCCGCCGGACTGGCAGGTGGCGGCCGGCGGCGCCAGCGTCACCCAGGCCGCGAACAGCCGGCCGGCCCTCCTCTACAGCAACTTCCTCGCCGTGGGGAGCCGCATCGAGACGACCGTGCGGGTCGCCTCCGCCGCCAGCCCGGACGGCGACGCCTTCGGCTTCGCGCTCGGCTTCCAGCCCGGGGACGCCACCGGTCCGGCGGCGGACTTCCTGCTCGTCGACTGGCGCCGGCAGGACCAGAGCTTCAACTTCGGCTGCGGCGGCGCGGGAACGGCGAAGAAGGGGCTCGCCGTTTCCCGCGTCCAGGGCGCCGCGGCCGACGCCGAGCTGTGGGCCCACGACCGCCGGCACTGCAACGGCGACGGCAACGGGGTGACCGAACTGGCGCGGGCCACTCACCTGGGCACGACGTCCTGGGCGTATGACACCGACTACCGCATCGCCCTCGAATCGACTCCCGGCCGGCTGCGGGTCTACGTCAACGACGTGTTGGAGATCGACCTGCCCGGCACCTTCGGCACCGGCCGCCTCGCGCTCTACACCTACTCGCAGGCCCAGGTGACCTTCCGCGCCCTCGCCCTGCAGTCGATCGTGGCCGACGAGGGGCGGCCGGTCGACGGGCGCGCCGGGTTCAGCGACGCCGGAGTGCTCGACACCCACACCGCCACTCTCGACTGGGGGGACGGCTCCGCGCCGTCCGCGGCTACGATCAGCACCCTCCAGGGCTTCCGGTTCGCCTCCGGCAGCCACGCCTATCCGGACGACGGCAGCTTCCGGCTGCGCGTCTGCGTCACCGACGACGACGGCGGCACCGGCTGCGGCGACGTCCCCGTCCTGGTGCGCAACATGCCGCCGGTGGTGCATGCGGGCGACAAGGTGCTGGCCGACCCGGGCCAGTCCGTCTCGCTCGCCCCGGCCACCTTCACCGATCTCGGCGTGCGCGACACCCACACGGCGACGATCGACTGGGGCGACGGCACGGTGGTGGCCGGCACGGTCGCCGAGGTCCCGGGCAGCGGCGCGGGGACGGTCTCCGGCTCTCACCTCTACGCGACGAACGGCAACTTCGTGGTCACCGTCTGCGTCACCGACAACGGCGGCGCCCGGGGCTGCGACAGCCTCCAGGTGAACGCCATCCTCGACCTGGCTCTGGCCAAGACGAGCGACGCGCCGGATGTCATCATGCCCGGCCAGACCCTGCGCTACACGCTGGCGGTGGCCAACCATGGCACGCTGACGGCGTCCGGCGTCCAGGTGGTGGACCCGCTGCCGGCGTATACCAGCTTCGTTTCGGCGAGCGGGGGAGGGAAGTACGATCCGCAGACCGATACCCTCACCTGGACGATCGGAACTCTCGCTCCGGGCGAGACCGCCACCCTGACGGCGACGCTCGCGGCCGACCACGTGCTCCCCGTCGGCGCGGTGATCGCTAACCGAGCCACCGTCCGCGACGACGGCAGCCAGGGCCCCAACGTGCGGCCCGGCGATTCGGGGGACGACACCGGCGGGGCCACCGCGCACACGCCGCCCGACCTGGTGATCCCGGCCCTCGACACGAGCGGCGTGGCGACCGACCTCGCGACCCTGGCCCTCACGGGCAGCCTGGGGGTGACCGTCACCAACCAGGGCGGCCTCGACGTCACCAGCCCGTTCATCGTCACCGTCTTCGAAGACAGCGACGGCGACCGCGCTTTCGATCCGGCGGCCGACCGGGTCTTCGGGAGCGCCTCCGTGCCGGCGCCGCTCGCCATCGGACAGTCGGTCTCCGTCGCCGTGCCGGTCGCCGGCAGCGCCCGCTTCCGCGGCGACCTCCTGTGGGCCGCCGCCGACAGCGCAGGGGTGATCGCCGAGGTGGACGAGACGAACAACCTGCGCTCCACGGCCCAGGCCTGCCGGGCGGCCGCGCCGCCGAGCGGCCGCACCTACACCCTGGACGCCGACTTCGACACCGGGCTGTTCCTGAACACCAACCACGACGCGCCGAACCACGACGAGCTGCGGGTGAGCCAGGTGACCGAGCCCTTCCCCTTCGTCTGGGTGGCCAAGTCGGGGCGCAACACGGCGGTGAAGATCGACGCCGTCACCGGCAAGATCCTCGGCGAGTACCTGACGGCTCCCGCCGGCCGCGCCGCCGATCCGTCGCGCACCACCGTGGACCTCGACGGCAACGTCTGGGTGACCAATCGTGCGGAATCGAGCGGCAACAAGGGCTCGGTGGTGCACATCGGCCTCAAGGAGGCCTTCCAGTGCGTGGACCGCAACGGCAACGGCGTCATCGACACCTCGACCGGCCTGGGCGACATCCGGCCGTGGCCGAACACCGGCGGCGTCGACGACAACGGCGGCGTCTCCACGGCGGCGGACGAGTGCATCCTGCTCTACGTCCGCGTCGACGGCACCGCGGCCCGCACGGTGGCGATCACGCCGGAGAAGAACCTCTGGGTGGGCGGCTACGGCAACGCGGTGCACAACCTGCTCGACGGCACCACCGGCCGCATCCTCGACACCATCCGTCCGCCGTGCGGCGGCTACGGCGGCCTGGTGGACTCGCACGGCGTGCTTTGGTCCGCGGCCGGCCTGTTGCGGTACGACCCGGCCACCAATGAGGCGACCTGCATCGCCGTCGGGAACTCCTACGGACTGGGCGTCGACAGTCAAGGCAAGATCTGGAACACCCAGTATCCCGAAGGCACCGTCACCGTGCTCGCTCCGGATGGAAAGATCCTGGACGTCTTCCCGGCGGGAGGTACGATTTCGACCGGCCTTGCGGTTTCGCCCGACGACAACGTCTGGATCGCAAACCGTGGCACCCATACAGTGACCCGGCTGTCGAACGAGGGAGACCTGCTGGCCAGCATCCCGGTGGGCAACACGCCGACCGGTGTGGCGGTGGATGCTCTCGGCAAGATCTGGGTGACCAACCTGGGCTCGGACAATGCCATGCGGATCGATCCGGCCACCAACAAGGTGGACTTGACGGTCCCTCTCGGCCCCGGCGCCGGTCCCTACAACTACAGCGACATGACTGGCGCCGTGGCGCTCGGCCGCACGGCGCCGCAGGGGCGGTGGACGGTGACGCACGACAGCGGCCAGGCGGGGACGCCGTGGGGGCGGGTGCGCTGGACGAGTTGGCAGCCGCCGGGCGCCACGGTCACCGCCCGGGCGCGCGCCGCGGACAGCGTGGCCGCGCTCGGCGGCCAGAGCTGGGCGCCGGTCACGAATGGAATCGAAACCGGGCTCCCCGCCGGCCGCTATCTCCAGGCCGAGGTGACGCTCACGCCGTCGCCGGCGGGGGAGACCCCCATCGTCTACGACGTCACGGTGGAGACCCGCTCCGGCCTGCCGGACCTGACTGCCTCCATCCTGCGCACGGTCCACAAGCCGTCGTCCCTCGAGGTCTCCGTGCGCATCGGCAACGGCGGCGACGCCGGGGTGGCCGCCGGGGCGCCGGTGGCGCTCTACGACGGCGATCCGGCCGCGGGCGGCACCCGCATCGGCCTGTTCACCGACCTCTTCCCCTTACCGCCGGGCGAGCACCAGGACGTGGTCTTCGTCTGGAATTCACCGCCCGCCGGCACGCACACGCTCTATGCGGTGGCGAACGACGACGGTACCGGCCACAACCAGGGGCCGGTCCAGGAGTGCGACCGGACGAACAACACCGCGACGGTGATCGTGACACCGGCCCCCGACCTGGTGATCCCGGCGATCGACCGCAGCGGCGCGGTGACCGACCTGCAGACGCTCGCCGTCGGCGGCAGCGTCGCGGTGTCGGTCAAGAACCAGGGCAACGCCGCGGTGACGGCGCCGTTCCGGATCTCCCTGTTCCAGGACCTCGACGGCGACGGCCGCTTCACGCCGGGCACCGACGTCCTCCTCGGAGCGGCCGATCACACCGCCGCCCTGACGCCGGGACAGACCGACAGCCTCGCCGTGCCGGTCGCCGGCACCCTGCGCTTCCGCGACGACCTGATCTGGGCCTTCGCCGACAGCGAGCGGGCGATCGCCGAGCTCGACGAGGAGAACAACCTCAACCAGACCGGGGCCTTCTGCTCCTTCCGGCCGCCTGTGGGGCAGTTCGCGCCGGTGGTCAAGTGGCAGTGGACCGGCAGCGCGATTCTTCCCGACTCGAAGCAGGTGATGATGACGCCGGTGGTGATCGACCTCAACGGCGACGGCGTGCCGGACATCGTCTTCACCACCTTCACGGGGAGCACCTACGACACCGGCGGCCACCTGCGGGCGGTCGACGGCGCCACCGGCCACGAGCTTTTCACGGTCACCGATCCGCGGCTCAACGTGCGCGGCTCCGGGAGCTTGGCCGCCGGCCTCCTCCAAGTGGCCGGTGACGGCGGCACGCCAGTGATCGTCGCGGTGGCCGAGTCGGGGGACCGGCTGCTCGCCTTCGGCGCCGACGGCCACTTCCTCTGGCGTAGCGTGCTCATCGCGGGCGGTGTGGGCTGGGGCGGCGCCGCGATTGCCGATCTCGACCGCGACGGCATTCCGGAGATCGTGGTGGGCGCTACTGTGCTCAACCACGACGGCACCCTGCGGTGGAACGGCGGCTTCGGCCGTGGCGACAACACCAACGTGGGGCCGCTGTCGCTGGTGGCGGATCTCGATCTCTCCGGTAACCCGGAAGTCGTCGCCGGCAACACGGCGTACCGTTCGAATGGCACCGTCCTGTGGCGCCGCTCCGACCTCGGCGACGGTTTCAACGCCGTCGGCAACTTCGACGCCGATCCCTTCCCCGAAGTCGTGCTGGTGACGAACGGAAGCGTCTATCTGCTTCGTCACGACGGCTCGACCGTGTGGGGTCCCATCGCACTGCCTGGAGGTGGCCGTGGCGGTCCGCCCACGATCGCCGACTTGGACGGCGACGGCCAGCCGGAGATCGGCATCGCCGGAGCTTCGCGGTATGTCGTTTTCAAGGCGAACGGCACGATCAAATGGCAGGCCGTGACCCAGGACAGCAGCTCGAACGTCACCGGCTCCTCGGTCTTCGACTTCGACGGCGACGGCAAGGCCGAGGTCGTCTACGGCGACGAAAAGTTCCTGCGCATCCTCCGCGGCACCGACGGGGCGGTCCTCTACCAACTCGCCAAGAGCTCGTGCACGGCCTACGAGTTGCCCGTCGTGGCCGACGTGGACGCGGATGGCAACGCCGAGATCGTCGCGGTGGCCAACACGACCTGTGGCTTCGGCCCGCAGAACGGAGTCTTCGTCCTCGGCGACGCGGGTGACGCCTGGGTGTCCACCCGCGGCATCTGGAACCAGCACACCTACCACGTCGGCAACGTCAGCGACGACGGCTCGATCCCGCGCCAGGAGGCACCGAGCTGGCAGGCCCACAACACCTACCGTTTGAACCTTCAGCCGGGAGGCGATCCGCTGGCCGCGCCCGACCTCACCGTCTCGCGGATCGTCGCGGACTTGAGCAACCCGGCCGTCGAGGTGGGGCTCACCGCCCGCATCGGCAACGGCGGCCGGCTCGCCGTCCTGGCCGGCGTGCCCGTGGCCTTCTATAAAGGCGATCCGGCGGCCGGCGGCACCCTCCTGGGGACCGTGGCCACCAGCCGCCGCCTCGCCCCCGGCGACTTCGAGGACGTGAGCTTCACCTGGCGCGGCGCGGCGCCCGGCCCCTATACGGTGTTCGTGGTGGCCGATCCTCCCGCCGCCGGCAGCCGCGGCAAGGTCAGCGAGTGCGACGAGGGGAACAACCGCCACTCCCTCGCCTTCACCGTGCCCGCCGTGCCGGACCTGACTCTGACGAAGGACGACGGCCGCGTCACCGCCGTGCCCGGCCAGACCATGACCTACACCCTGACCGTCGCCAACGTCGGCCCGCGGGGCGCCACCGGCGTGCGGCTCACCGACACACTGCCTCCGAGCACCTCGTTCATCAGCGCGAGCGGCGGCGGCGCCCTGGTGGGAGGTCCCGCGGGCACCGTCACCTGGCCCGCCTTCGACCTGGCGGCCGGCTCCAGCACGACCCGGACGCTGACCGTGCTCCTCGCTCGCACCCTGCCGGCCGGCACCACGGCGATCACCAACCAGGCGGCGGTGACCGACGACGGCGGCGCCGGCCCGGACCCGACGCCGGCGAACAACACGGCGACCGACACCGACAGTCTCCTGCACGCCCCGGTGGCCGGCGACGACGCGGCGACGACCCTGGAGGACACGCCGGTCACCATTGCTGTCCTGGCCAACGACACCGACGCCGATGGAGATTCCCTGAGCGTCGAATCGGTGACCCTGCCGGAGAAGGGCACAGCGACGATCGGCGCGGACGGCCGGGTGACCTACACGCCGGCCCTCAACTTCAACGGCGCCGACCTCTTCACCTATACCGTGAGCGACGGCACCGGCGGCACCGCCACGGCCACCGTCACCGTCACCGTGACCCCGGTCAACGACCGGCCCGTGGCCGTCGACGACAACGTGTTCACCGACCAGGAGAAGCCGGTGGTGATCGCTCCTCTGGCCAACGACAGCGATGCCGACGGCGATTCGTTGACCTTCATGGAGCCGCCGCAGCCCTTCGGTGGGACGCTCGCCGTCAACCCGGACGGCACCGTGACCTACACCCCGGCCGCGGGCTTCTTCGGCGCCGACGTCTTCCTCTACATGGTGACCGACGGCCACGGCGGCACCGCGACCGCTACGATCCGCGTCGACGTGCGCCTCATCGACGGAACGCCACCCCTGGTGACGATCGAGAACGTGCCCGAAGGCTGCGTCAACCGCACCGTGACCCCGAAGGCGTCGGCCTACGACCCCAACCTGGAGACGTTCCTCATCACCCTGAACGGCGCGCCGTTCATCAGCGGCACCCCCGTCACCGCCGAGGGGAGCTATGTGCTGGTGGCCACGGCGACCGACGAGGCGGACAACCGCACGGTGAAAGAGGCAAGCTTTACGATCGACACCACGCAACCGGCCGTGACCATCACCGGCGTCCCGGCCGCCTGCGTCGCCACCCCGGTTACGCCCGTCGTGACGGTGACCGACGCCCACCCGGGCACGACCGCCCTCACCCTCGACGGTACCGGTTTCACCAGCGGCACCGCGGTGACGAATGACGGCGACCACATCCTGGCGGTGGTGGCGGCCGACGCCTGCGGCAACCAGCGTAGCGAAACCCGCGCCTTCATCATCGACAGCCGGCCGCCTCTCATCGAGATCGCCGGCGTGACCGACGGCCAGATCGGCAACGCCGCCGTCGTCCCGGCGGTCACCGTCACCGATTCCCATCTCGGGCCGGTGACGATCCGCCTCGACGGCGTGCCCTTCGCCAGCGGCGGCACCGTGAGCACGGAAGGGGATCACATTCTCGCCGTCACCGCCGCCGACGCCTGCGGCAACCAGGCGGCGCGAACGGTGGCCTTCACGATCGACGAGACGCCGCCCGCGCTCCAGATCACCGGCGTGACGGCCGGCGCCTGCGGCAACGCCGACGTCGTGCCCCGGATCACCGCCACCGACGCTCACCTCGCGGGCTTGACCCTGACGCTCGACGGCGCGCCGTTCGCGAGCGGCACCGCCGTCACCGCCGAGGGCGAGCACACCCTGGAAGCCGTGGCGCGCGACGCGGCCGGCAACGTCACCGTCAGGACCCTGGCCTTCACGATCGACAAGACGCCGCCGGCTCTCTCCATCACCGGTGCCACGGACGGGTTGCTGACCAAGAACCCGGTCACCCCGGCGTTCACGGCGTCAGACGCTCACCTGGGGAGCGTCACCGCGACTCTCGACGGCGCGGCGTTCGTGAGCGGCACGCCGGTGGCCGCCGAGGGCGATCACACCCTGGTGGTGAGCGCCGCCGACACCTGCGGCAACCTTGCCACGGCGACTGTGCGCTTCACCGTGGACCGCACGCCGCCCGTCATCACCCTCGGCGGCCTGCCGGCGGCCTGCGCCGCCGCCGGCGTCACTCCCACCTTTACGGCCACGGACGCCCATCCGGGCACCGTCACAGCCACCCTGAACGGCACGGCGTTCGCGAGCGGCACGGCGGTCACCGGAGAGGGAGACTTCACCCTGATCGTCACCGCCGTCGACGCCGCCGGCAACGCCGCCACCACGACCCGCGCCTTTACCATCGACCGCACGGCCCCCGCTCTCAATATCCGCGGCGTGGCCGAGGGCGCCTGCGTCAACGCCGCCGTCACGCCGGTGATCGACGTCGCCGACCTTCACCCCGGCACCCTCGCCGCGACCCTCAACGGCGTCCCCTTCTCGAGCGGCACCGTGGTCGCCGCCGACGGCGCCTATCTCCTGCGGGCCACCGCGGCCGATACCTGCGGCAACCAGGGCACCGCGACGCGGTCGTGGACCATCGACCAGACCCCGCCGGCCCTCACCGTGACCGGCGTCACCGACGGCCAGACCACCGCGGGTCCCGTCACGCCGGTCTTCGCGGCCACCGACCTCCACCTCGGCGCGGTGACCGCAACCCTGAACGGCGCCTCCTTCGTTTCCGGTACCGCCGTGAGCGCTCCGGGCAGCTACACCCTCCTGGTCACCGCGGCCGACACCTGCGGCAACCAGGTGGCGCGGACCGTGCGATTCACCATCGCCTCCACGACGTGCGAGCTGTACCCGATCGCCCTGTGGGTGGCCTCCCTCGCCGGCCATCAGCCTGGCGACACGATCGCCGACATCTTCAATGGCACGGGGCGGGGCAACTTCGGCTGGCTCGCCTGGGCGGGGGACAACGGGGTTCCGGCGCTCATCGCGAGCCTCACTCCGCCGGGCAACAGCGGCACCTACATCAACCCTCACGTCGCGGGCGACCATACGATCTCCATCGGCGACTGGGTCCAAGGGAAGCCGGGAGTCTCCAACGCCTCCGGCGTGCGCAATGCGCTCGACGTCCTCAAGACGCGCGACATCGTCGTGCCGGTTTGGGACGCCACCGAAGGGCAGGGGGCCAATACCAACTACCGGATCATCGGTTTCGCCCGGGTGCGTCTCCTGGACTACCAACTGCCGAGCCAGAACCGCATCACCGTCCGCTTCCTCGGCTTCACCAACTGCGGCGGATAGGGAGGAGTCCCTGCTAACTCATTGGGTACGCGGCCGCGGGCCTTTCGCGTAGAGCGCCTCGTGGAAGGCCTTCCCGTCGCGTACGACGTGGAGGGACCGTTCGGCCACCAGGCGGCGCAGGACGTCCCCGACGGTTCGCGGGGCGATGGCCTTCTTCAGGTGAGCGGCGAAACGCAAGTTGACCTGCGCCGCCACGGCGGTGGCGCTGAAGGGCTCGTCGTCCGGCTGGCTGGCCACGATCCGTCGCAGGAGCCGGCTCACCATCAAGCGGCCCGAGGCCGGCAGATCCTCCACCGCGGGAGCTGAGGGCGGGGGAACGACGGCGAGGCTCGCCAGCTCCAGGGCCGGAGCCGCCGCCGTCCGGAAGGCCTCCAGGTGCTGCCGCACCTTCGCGAGCTCCGCCGCGTGCACTCCTTGCTGCTCCCGGTGATGGACCTCCTGCTGCGCGTGGAACACCTCCTGCTCGGCATGGAACGCCGCGCGTCGTTCCAAATTCGCCAGAACGTCCTCGACCGATAGCTTGGCGCTCATGACATTCCCCCGAATCCGCTGGCAGCGTCTCTCCGCCGCTCGGCGTTGCGTCAGCTCCCGCGACGTTGCCGCAGGCTTGGATGATCTCGTTGTGATCGCAGAGGACTCTACCATAGAGCCACGGACTCTGCCGCAACCCGCGCCGAGCCCATTTTGGATGAGCCGATGTTGCGGTGGAGTTCCCGGAGCCCGGCTTCTCTGCGATTGAAAACGCAGCGACGCCGAGCCAGTCTGCTGTGAGCTGCCGGAAGATGAGGCGAATGTTCCATGTCTCGCGGAAATCTTCCGAGAGGTGCAGCAGAATTGGTAGAAATGACGGCAATGTCCGAAGGCTTGCAGCAACATTCCGAGATTTCGCAGCAAAGTCTGGAGACATTACTGCGGCGTATCAGAAAATTGCGGTGGCTCCCTTGATCTTGCTGCAAAATCCAACTATCCGCGACGATCTCCCGCAAGGCTACTTCGTTCTCTCCAGATGTTGTTGTTTTTTCTTTTGATTATGCGGTTAGATTTCCTTATTCTGCTGTGGAGCTGCTAGAATTGCCGCTATGTTGCCGTAAGTCATCGTTATTTAGAGGCATGCTGCGGTGAAAGATGAATGAGCAATAGATTGTCGCGCCATCTCGTCAGTGCTGCTGGGGAGTCGCTGTGTTCTGTTTGAGGTTTGCTGGAAGATCTTCAGGGGTCGCCGTGAAACATCTGGAGTCACCGCGACATCCAGAGATGTTGCGGTGGCTCTCTGAATTTTGCTGTGAATCTGCGAAGGCTACGGCGATTCGGTGCCCGCCCGGGCGGAGGCCCGCCAGGTTGCGGTGATTTCGGCCGGCTCGCGTTCGCTTCGCTGGGCGCGGGAGCGACGAGCCACGCTTCGCGGCAGATGGGCCAGTTGCTCAGCGACACGTAGGAGAGCCGCGGTGCAGAGGGAGTCCACCGCCTTGTAGCACGCCTTCGGCACGGCAGCGGCACGGGCGGCGGCTCTCTCCAAAAGCGCATTCTGCACCGAGAAGCGGGCATCGCAGTCAGACGGGCCCTCAAGGTGCGACGGGTCCTCAGGGTCCGACAGGCCCTCAAGGTGTGACGGGTGCGACCAGTGCGCCGGGCGTCAGCCCTCGATGGCCCACGAGATCCTTATGGATCTCTTCAAGAATCGTCCCTCGCTCGCCGCCGAAATCCTGGCCGAGGTGCTAGACGTCTCGCTTCCGTCGTACACCGAAGCGCGCCTCGCTTCAACCTATGTGATCATCGCGCGTGCACGAGCGCATCCTGGCCCAGAAGGATCCGGAGCGGCTGGAGCGCTGGCTGGAGAAGGCCACCGTCGCCACTTCGGTCACCGCGGTTCTCGACGAGCCGAACTGAAGTCCCCGAATCTTCCCTTGGCGCCCTCGGCAGGGCAGCCGAATCAAATTCGTTGCGGCATTCCCCCGCCCTCCTACCCCAATAGGTGGCAGGGGAAGACGTGTCAAATGCGGGAGCACGGCCAAGCCGGGTCGAACCTCCCGACTCGGCGGTCAATTTTTGGCCCTATAATCGTCGGCCATGGAGCCTGAGACATCCCATCCGAGAGGAGCTACGCCACGAGCCGACGATATTCCGGCGGAATGGCTGGCAGAGTTTGAGGCCGCTGCCCGCCGGCCGCTGGCGATCCGTTTTCGCTACGCCTTCATCCACACCTATAAGCCAGTGCTTGACGACGAGCCGTTTCGCGCCTTCGACACGACCGCTGACTACCGCCGCTGGTGCAAGGAGAACCTGCCGGACTGGCTAGGCTATGGGCGCCTTTGAGTACCGGCAGGCCGAGGAGATCCGCGACGCTTTCGCCCGTCACGGTGTGCGCTATCTTTTCATCGGCAAGTCCGGCGCGATTCTGCTCGGCTTCCCGGACACCACCCAGGACGCCGACCTTTTCGTGGAGAAGAGTCCCGGCAACGGCCGGGCCATCCTCGCCGCCCTGCGCGAGCTGGGTTTCGACATCAACGACGAGCAGGCAGCACAAATTGAGCGCGGCAAAGATTTCGTGCAGCTCAAGAACGGGCCTTTCGACCTCGACTTGGTCTTCGCGCCAGACGGTATCGAGCGCTTCGCAGACGCTTGGCGGCGGCACGTCGAGGTCGAAGGCTTCTACGTCTGTCACCCCGACGACATCATCGCCAGCAAAGAAGCGAGCGGCCGCGCGAAGGACCTTGAGTCTCTACCTCGGTTGCGGTCGTTCCGCGAGTACTGGATGCGACAGCAAGGCCGCTCCTAAGCGGGCGCTTCAACCGATCTGACCGAGATCCAGCCCACCGATCTCAGTTAGATACCGTAATGTGCACCGGCTACGGCGGCCGAGCCAGTTGCCCCATCGTCAAGTGCTTGGCACCGACAGCGCTGCCGCGAACATTCGATGAGCATACAACTCTACAATTAAGGGTGTGTAAACCGCCGGGAGCGTGACAACGCCCGCAGAACAGGAGCCAGCGTCCGTCCCGTGCGCTACAGTCCACCCATGCTCGCAGCATTTTTTCGCCGCTTTCGTGCGACTCCTTCGGAGCTGGCGGCCACCTGTGCCGTGTTCCTCTGCATCGGCGTCCTCATGGACTCCTTCGGCAAGTGGTCCCATATCGCGGAGTTCAAGTACTTCTGGCAGATCGGCACCTGCTACCTGGGCTTCGTCGTGCCGCTCGCGCTGTTCGTGCGCGGGCTGCCGTTGCCGTTGCAGTACTGCGTGTGCGTCACGGCGTTCATTCCGCTCGAGGTGGCCGGCTACGCCATCGGCTCCTCGATCGCCCATGACGGCAACCCGCTCGTGGCGGTGTTCGGCCTGCGCAACTTCACGGCGGTCATGGTCGCGGGCGTCGGCTTCATTCCGCCGATCGGCCTGAAGATCGTGGAAGGCATCCGCAAGCTCGGGAAGGGGCGCGGGGCGTCCGCGCCGCCTTGACCACCTACCCCAAAGGGTAGGGAATCCCCCGCTCCGCGGTGCGTTGTGGCGCGGGGGTCGTGGCGCCATCATCTGACGTTGCCGTTACCGGCAATCGCGAGGGCGAGTCATGAGCGAACGGGACCGGACCTATCTGCAGACACCCGAGCAATGGACGAAGTTCCTTTCGGCGCTCATCCATGAGCTGCGGACCCCGCTCGCCAGCTTTCGCATGCTGGCCGATCTTCTGGCGGAAGCTCCGAAGGAGCACCTTGGCGTCCAGGAACGGCGCTACTCCGAGAACATCCGGGAAGTGGTCCAGGACATCCAGGCCCTCGTCGGCGAGGTCGGCGAGCTGTCGCGGTTGCTGGATGGCGGCCGGGTCCAGGTCCGGTCGGAGGAGGTCAAGCTGGAGACGCTCGTCAACGAGGTCGAAGAGGTGGTGCGCACGGGGGCCTGGGAAGCGGGGATCGCTCTCACGGATTCCCTGGATCCCGCTCTGCCCGAGGTCTTTCGCACGAACCAGGATCGTCTGCGACAGATCCTCTGTCTGCTCTTGAAAGCTGCCGTGGGACACGCGAAGTCCGAGGTTTTTTTCCAACTCGACGTCGACGGCGGGAATCTCCGCGCCGTCATCAGCTCGGATGGCCCCTGTTTTCCGGAAGGGACGCTCGAATCCGTGTTCGAGCCCTTCCACGACGGGTTCCGGGCGACCCGCCAGCGCGGCGGCCGCACCTTGGCGTTGTCGCTGGCCAAGGAGCTGGCGCGGGCCCTCGGCGGCGCGTTGCGAGCCGAGAACCAGGGGGAACGACCTGCTTTCACGCTGTCTCTTCCCGCCGCGCCCTGAGACCTACGCGCTCAACAGCTCGTGGATCAGGCGCAGCAGCTCCTGAGTGGCGAAAGGCTTCTCCAGGAAAGCGTCGGCGCGGGTCATGTCGGCTTCCCGGCCCGCCAGGGCGTCGTCGGTGTAGCCGGACATGAGGACGACTTTCAGTGCCGGATTCTGGTCCACGAGCTTGAGGGCGAGGTCGGCGCCATTGCCGCCGGGCATCACCACATCGCTCAGCAGGAGCCGGACGTCGGCACCGTGAATCGCCGCGAGCTCCAGGGCCGCTGTGGGATTCTCGGCCGCGAGAACCGTGTACCCCTGGGCCTCCAGCACCTGCCGCAACAGTCCCCGGAACATGTCGTCGTCCTCCACGAGGAGAAGCGTGCCGCCGGACCGGCCGGTTCCAGCTTCGATTGTGGCGCTCTCGGCCGGCTCGACGGCGGCGGGCTCGGGCTCTTCCCGAGCCGCCACGGAGGCATAGGGCAGATAGACCCCGAACGCGGTACCGCGCCCCGGAGCGCTGTCCACGGTGACGCCGCCCTGGCTGCGCCGGACGATGGAGTGCACGGTGGAGAGGCCCAGGCCCGTACCCTTTCCCGGCTCCTTGGTGGTGAAGAACGGCTCGAAGATGCGCTTGCGAACCTCCTCGGTCATGCCCGTGCCGTTGTCCGCCACCTGGAGCAGGGCGTAGGAGCCCGGAGGGAGCCGGCCGCCTTCGACGGCGATCTCCTGGCTGGTTTTGAGGTTGCGCACCGAGAGCGTCAGGGAGCCGCCCTGGGGCATGGCGTCGCAAGCGTTCACGACCAGGTTCAGGATGATCTGGTGGAGCTCGCCGGGATCGCCCCAGACCCGGCCGAGCTTCGGCTCGATCTGGCGGGTAAGCTGGATGTCCTCGCCGATCAGGCGGTCGAGCATGACCTCCACGTCCGCCAGCAGGTTTCCGAGATCGACCGCCTGAGACTGGATTTCCTGCCGGCGGCTGAAGATGAGGAGCTGCCGCGTCAGTTGCGCGCCGCGCATGGCCGCGCGGTGGATCTGTTCGACGGGGCGGCGGAGAGCCTCTTTCCGCGGCAAGGCGTTGAGCAGCATCTCGCTGTAGCCGCGGATGGTGCCGAGCAGGGTGTTGAAGTCGTGGGCCACACCGCCGGCCAGGCGCCCGATCGCCTCCATCTTCTGAGACTGGCGGACCTCGGCCTCCAACTGCCGGCGCTCGGTGATGTCGTGCACCGTTCCCAGGTAAAAGAGCTCGCCGCCATAGCGGACCTCGCTCACCGCGAGATCCAGCGGGAAGGTCGAGCCATCGCGGCGCCGGCCTTCGACCTGCCGGCCGATGCCGATGATGCGCGCTTCACCGGTCTCCCGGAAATGAGCCAGATAGCCGTCGTGCTCTTCCCGCCAGGGCGCCGGCATGAGGATCTTGACGTTCTCTCCCAGCAGCTCTTCCTGGGAGTAATCGAACATCTTCGGCACGGCCGGGTTGACCAGCCGGATGATGCCGGAGGGGTCGATGAGCACGATGCCGTCGAGAGCGGCGTTGAGCACCGCCTCGAGCCTTCCCGTGGTCTCCAGCAGCGCCTCCTGGCTCCGCCGGTGCTCCGAGACGTCTTCCACCAGCCCGATGTGATGGGTCGCCTGCCCGCTGGCGTTCCGGAGCGGGTAAGCCGTCAGGCGCCCCCAGAAGATGGAGCCGTCCTTGCGGACGAAGCGTTTCTCGATCTGATAGGAGTTGCGCCACCCCGTCCCCATCTCGGCGTAGAGCCGCCGGTTGGCCTCGAGGTCTTCCGGGTGGGTGAGGTCGAAGATCGTGCGTTCACGCAGCTCCGCCGCCGAGTACCCCGTCATCTTCTGGTAGGCGGGATTGGCCTCCACGATCCGGCCGCCGTCCGCCACCGAGGAGATGCGGATGCCGAGGATGGGATTATCGAACAGCGCCCGGTAGCGGGATTCGCTCCCGGAGCCGCCGCCGGCGAGGATGTCGTCCAGCTCGTCGCTCATCGTTCCATGAGGATGTCACAGGTACTCAAGCTGGGGCCTATCTTACCCCTCTCGGCGCGATCTCCAGCGAACGCGCAGGTATTCACCCCTGCCGCGCGTGCGCGGAGACCGCGGCGGAGTAGGCTTCGAGGCATTCGGGGGAGAATTCCGCCGGCCGCGCTCCCTCGCTCCAGCCGGAGGGGTCGAGGAAGGTGCCGGTCTCGAACCTCCAGGCGTTGCTGCCGTGGCGCAGGTAGACGAAGGAGCCGGGGTTGTCGAGGCGTAGCAGCCTTTTGCCGCGTGAGGTGGCCTGCTGGAGAAACATTGCGTCTTCCGCCAGGTCGATCTCGGGATAGCGCACGCCCGAGGCCCAGATGGCCCGCCGGAACACCAGGGTTCCGCCGTGCACGTCGCCGACGAACATCGAACGATGGAGGCGGCGGTCGATGGTCCAGAACTTCCGGTCGGGCATCTGCAGCACGAAACGGTTTTCCAATCCCGTGATCTCGGCCTCGCCGCGCAGGATCGGAGCGACCTGCTGCTCGAGCCGGCCGGCCGAGTACCAGTCGTCGTCGTCCCAGTGGGCCACGATCTCGCCGCGCGCCTCGGCGCAGGCCATGTTGCGCTTGGCCCCGATCGAGATCCGCCGGTCGATTCGCACGTAGCGCACGGCCGTCTCGCCGCGGAGCTGGTCGCCGATCGGATCGCTGCCGTCGTCGATCACGATCAGCTCCCGGTTCCTGTACGACTGCTCGCGGAAGCGGGCCAGGGCGAGCGGAATGAAGGAGCGGCGGTTGTAGGTCGGCATGATGCACGACACCAGGGGCGTCGACGAAGGCGGGCTGGCCGGCGTGCCGGCGGCGATGATCTCCCGGATGCGCTCGGGCCGCTCGCTCGACCAGAAGACGCCGCCGGTATCTTTCGGGCTGACGTTCGAGGCGTGAACCGAGGCGATGCACAAGCCGGGATCCTTGAGATCGGCGACGCGCGACGGCGGAATGCGCCACACGAACTGCGCGTCCTCGCCCACCTGCACGTCGGGGAAGGGATTGCGCTGCCACGTTTCGCGGCGATAGGCGAGCGTGTTGCCGGCGACCCAGGTGGTTGGACCCCCGGAGTATTGATAGCACCAGGCCTGCTCTCGCGAGCGGTCGTAGTAATAGAGGATGCTCGTGCCGCAGACCTCGGCGCCGCGCTCGGCGAGTGCGCCGGCCTGCACCCGCACCCGGGACGGGGGATACCAGTCGTCGTCGTCCCAATGAACGATGATCTCGCCGCGCGCCCGTTCACAGGCGTGATTCCGCTTGGCGCCGATCGACATCCGGCTGCCGAGCCGGTGGTAGACGATGCGCGGATCGCTCGGCAGGAGATCGGCGATCGGATCAGTGCCGTCGTCGACGACCACGAGCTCCAGGTTCGGATAGTCCTGTGCCAGGAAGCAACCGACCGCCTGCGGGATGAAGGCACGCCGATCGAAAGTCGGCATGATGCAACTGACGAGCGGCCGTGCCGGATCGGCCGCCGGCTCCGAGGTGCTCGTGGTGCTCGGCGGCGCCGGTGGCGCCTGGGGCGCAAAATTGGGACAGGCGTCGCCGCGGCAGTGATCTCGGTAATCGTGTTTCTCGCCCCGCAGCCGGGCGCCGCAGAACTTGTCCTGAAAGCGCCGCCGGCTGGCGTCGAAGCGGGCAGCCTCCTCCCGTTCGCGGCGCGGCGTGAACGGCGCGCGCCAGACGTAGGCGCCGCAGACCCACAGCCCGTCGAACCCGGCGCGCGCGGCGCGGGCGTTGAAATCCATCTCCCAGCACGGACCAAGGCCGTAGCTCTCGTCGGCCTCGCCGATGGCCGTGAACACCTCGCGGCGGACGGCATAGCAAAAGTCGCCGAGGCTGTAGAGCGGCGCGAGCGTGCGGCGGAGAGTGCCGAAGCGCCTTTCCGCTTCCAATGCCATGAGGGCGACCTCTTCGACGGCGCCGCCGGCGTGCGGAAAGACGCACTGCTCGTTCCAGCTCCGGTTCGTCGAAGGTCCGGCCAGCCCCGCGCGCGGCGAGCTTTCGAGCGCGGCCAGGAGATGGTCGAGCCAGCGCGGACCGACGATCGCGCCGCTCTCGATCAGGACGACAATGCCGGCCTCCGTGTTCCTGACCAGCCGGTTCAGGCAGGCCGCCGGCCCCAGGGCGCCCTCGTCCGGAAGCTGCCGCAGGTTCACCAGCGGTGCGAGCGATGCCAGCTCGCGGCCGATCTCGTCGTCCGGACCGTCCGGCAGCAGCACGAGATCGTAGCCGGGCGCCGTATTGCGCTCGATGCCGGCGAGCGTCTCCCGCAGCCGTTCCGGCTGGGCGTGGACGTGGACTCCGATGGCGATGCGGGTTTGCGGGTACATCGATCGATCTCCACGTCAAAGGCCTCCCGATTGCCGTTGCCGGAGACCCGGTCGTAAGCTGTCATGTCGGGTGTGATTATCCCACCACCTGAGCCTGAATGGCCATCGTCTTCGGGCGAAACGCCTCTCCGCAGGGTGTTCATTTCACCATCCCTGTCGTTACGAATCGAGACTCCGCAGTGCGGCTTCAGCAAACTCGGACACGCCGACCTCCGGATCTTCTTGCGTCTTTTCCCAGAAGGATCGCCAGTCTGGCGGTTTGCCGAGTGCGCGAAACAGAAACGATAGAGAGTCGGCAGCATGCGAACGCACGTTTCGATCGGGATCCTTGAGGACGGCGTCCTTCAAGGCATCGATCACGTCGTCACCTGCATATCGCCAAAGTTGCATAACTGCGTGCATTCGCCCTACATTCGGCAGTGACGGATCTTCGAGCGCAGCCAGAAGAGCCTTCTTCACCGCAGGTGCCGTGAACGGACGGAGGGCAATGATCGCATACTCCTGCTCCTCCCCATGGGCGTGTTCGAGGACTTCAATCAGATGAGGGATTGCGACGCTATCGCGTAGTGCGCTAAGGCACAGTAGAGCGTCGATTCTCACGTGAACGTCCTTATCGGTTAGGAGTGGCACAACCCAGTCGATTCCACCTTCCGGTGCAAGATCGCCGATGCGAGTCAGTGCGTTCTGCCGCTCCAACCGGTCTGGGTTCGCGAGGTCACGGCGGAGAGCTCTCACTACTTCATCGTTCATTGGGCATTCCTTTACTTCACTGGCGCAAGTACGTCTGCCGGGATTTGGCCGAAGATGAGTATCTCATGTTTGGCCTGCATTGTCCGGCGCACTGCATCCGCCAGTTTGGAGATCTTTGTCCTCGGATGCTTACTGATGATGGCGAAGACCTGGTCCGGATCGTAGATCCTTATCGTACCGGCCGCTCTGAGCTCTAGTAACTTGTCCCATGCGGCAGAGAAGATCTTGTTGCGACCCGCAAATTCTCCGGCACCGCCTTCGATGACGGTGGAGAAGGACCGAAGTGGTTTTTGCGTCGCCGAGCCGCTCTCCTCGTCGTCATCGCTCTGACGGCGGTCGCGGCGATCGCGAGACTTGCTGCGTTCCCTGTCGCGCTTCTCTTTCTCTCTCCTGGCAGCCTTCTCGGCTCCAGTTTCGGCCGGGTGTACGTGAGAGATGAACGTTTCGGCTTCAGGGTCCGGCGTTTCTTTCGTAATCGGGATGCCGACCGGGCCTCCTGTATGCTTCTTGTCGCCTCGGAAGGCGACTGTCGCGTTTCCGCCTGCGGCAGCCTTGATGATCTCGGCGAGAGGCTTCTGGCCATCTGCCGCAATATCTTTATCTTCACTATCCCCTTCAGGATTGATCGAGCCGTGGAGGTGTACTCGATCCTTGTCCGGCGCCTCCTTAGTGATGACGAGCGTGAGGGCCGTCATCTTGTACTTCCTCTTGATGGACTCCAGCTTAGCGCGGACTTTCGAGGGAGACATCTTCTTGGTGAGCAGTCCTGCACCTTCACCAAGAGCAGAGCGAAGATCGGCCTGTTTTTGCGCGTCCGTTCGTTCGTCGGGTTTGTCTTTCCCCGTGAGCTTCCCGAACGTCTTCTTGACGAATGCCACCACCTTGGCGATCGCCTTGTCGATCGCGGCGTCGACCTTGGCCTGCACCTTGAGGATGAACTCCTTGATCTTCTGGCTGATGCCGCCCAAGCCGATCAGACGCGCCAGGAAGCCGATCACGATGGGTATCGTCCGGGCGAGGGCCTGCTCGATCCAGGCGATGGCGCCGCCGATGGCGCCGGTGGCGATGGCGTGCACCGAGTTCACCACGGCTTCGACGAAGGCCATGATCTGCTGGGCCTTTTCCACCACGAACATCACGATGTTGTAGATCGCGATGATGGCCTGGATGATGGCGCCGGCCGGGTTGAACATGGAGACGATCTTGGCCACGGCCTGCTTGACGACGGTTTCGATCAGCCAGTTCTGGATGGCGTCGATCACCATGGACTTGAGGTTCGACAGATCCTCCTTGACCTTCTCCCACAGCGCCGCCGGCCCGCCGGTGATCAGAGCCTTGATGTACTCGACCAGCTTCTCGATGATCTTGACGTTGCGCTCGCCGATGAGCTTGACGGCCTTGGCCCGCATCCGGTCGTAGGTGATGCCCAGCACGCCGAGCACCAGCTTGAGGATCGATGGCAGCGACAGATCGCTCGGGATCTCGATTCCCGCGCCGGACAGCGCGCCGAAGAGCCAGGTCATGAACCCCTTCTTCAGATGCGCCCAGATGTTGCCGACGAAGGCCTGGATGCCGCCCTTGACCGCTGCGATCAGGTTGGAGAGGAAGCCCAGCGGATCGGCGATGATCAGCTTGATGGTCTCCGCGCCCTTGCGCAGGATGGCCATCAGCTTGTCCTTGAATTCCATCAGGGCCTTGATCACTTCGGCGAGCTTTTCGATGAAGCCCGCCACCAGGCCCTTGTTCTCGTCCTGGATCTTCTTGAGCGCCTCGTTGGCCTTGTCGAACGCCTCCTTGTATTTCGCAGCCAGGGCCGAGGCGAGCTGGTTCTTCTTGTCCTCGATCCCTTTTTCGAGCTCGGAGAAGCGGCCGGTGACATCCTGCACCGTCTGTTGCAGTTGCTTCTGCAGCTCCTTCGGCTGGTCACCCACGAGCTTCTTGATGGCGGCCTGCCCCTTGGCCACCTCGTCCTTGGCCTCCTTGAGCCGCCGCTCGACCAGCGCCGCCACGCGCACGACGAGGTTGTCCATCAAACCCTGGAAGAGCTGGCGGCCCTGCTCGTAGAAGACGTTGACCTCATCCGGAAGACCGGCGAACTGATCGCGAATCCAGCGGGCGGCGCCGACGACCGGGATCGACAGGTAGCGGTCGATCTTGTACTTGCGCATCCGGGCGTTGACGAAATTCGTCATCGCGGTGATCGCGGCGTCGGTGCCCTGATCGAAGATCGCGCCGACCTCGGTGTCGAGGCTCGCGAGCTTCTGGTCGACCTTGTTCTTGGTGTCGGTGAAGATGGTTTCGATCTGGGCCACGACGTCCAGGCGTTTCTTCTCGTCCGCGGCTTTCTGCTGCTGCTGGCGGGTGAGCACGCGGACGTTCGAGCCGCCGCGCACGCCGATCATGGCGGCGGCGCCCTTGCGGCTCTCGGCCTGGGCCGTCGCCCCCGCGGTGCTCAGCGTCGCTTTTTCTTTGCCGCGGAACTGTGCCGGGGCCGTGTCCGCCTGGCGGGCCACCTGGGTCTTGGCGTCGAGCACGGCGGAGAAGCGGGGATCGTTGGCTTTCTTGAGCTGGTCCGGAGTGACCTCCGCCTCTTTCATCTGGGCGTCGGTGTCCTGCTTGGAATCCTGGAGCGAGACGTCGGCGTCGCTTTTGGGCGCCGGCATCCCCTCGGGAGCGTTGACCGGGGGCGCGCCCGGCGCCGGCTCGGCGGGTACCGTGCCGCCGGCTTTGGCTTCTCCCGCCGGCGCGGGCGTCTGCTTCGAGGCGCCGGAGACGTCCTTGGTCGAATTCTCTTTCTGTTGCGAGACGTTGCCCTTGAGGCCGCCCTTCATCTGCTGCGCGGTCTGATCGAAGTTATCGGTCGCGCCGAGCGTCTTGGGCATCGCCTTGGCGATTTCCGCGCGCAGAATGGCGAGGAACGAGCTCGGCTCCGGCTTTCCCTCCTTGGCCTCCTGGATCTTGTCGACCTGCTTGGCCTTGCCCGCGGCCAGCCGCTCGTTCGGCGGTCCCTTCGCGGCGGCGGCGGCCTCGCCGGCTTTTTTCGTCGCCGGTGCATGGGCCTTCGTCTTCGACGCGCCGGCCTTGAGCTGCTCCATCACCTTCCGGAACCGCGGATCGGATTCCGGATTGGGCTTGGGCAGGGGTTTGCGGGCGAGTCCGGGCATTGGTCAGGTACCAGCGCGCGGCAGCGGGCAGACGGCTCCGGTCTTGCGATATTCGCGATGCAGGGCGAGCTCGAGGTGACCGGTCGACACGATGCACCCTTCGTCGAGGGCGAGCAACGATGCGTGGAGGACGGCGTTGCGGATCTGGCCGCCGCTCAGGGCGCAGCGCACCGCCGCCTCCTGGAGCCAGCCGTGCTGGACCTGGTGGTCCGGCGTCAGGTGGAGCTGCCAGATCAGCCAGCGCTCCTGCGCGCTGGGCATGCGGAACTCCACCACCACGTCCATGCGCCGCTGGAACGCGGAATCGATGCGGTTCGCGGCGTTGGTGGTGACGAGGAGCACGCCTTCGAACGACTCCAGACGTTGCAGGAGAAAGTTGGTCTCGAGATTCGCGTAGCGGTCGTTCGAGCTCTGCACGGCCGTCCGGTTGGTGAGCAGGGCGTCGCCTTCGTCGATCAACAGGATGACGTCGAGCTCCTCGGCGCGCGAGAAAAGCTGATTGAGACTCTTTTCCGTTTCGCCGATGTACTTGTTGACCACGGAGGCGAGGTCGAGCCGGTAGAGGTCCATTTGCAGGGTCGAGGCCAGGAGCTTGGCGGCCATGGTCTTGCCCGTGCCGCTCGGTCCGGCGAGGAGGGCGCGCACGCCGCAATTGAGCTGGCGCCCGAGCGTCGGGCCGACGTGGTGTTGGATCTGCTCGCGATGGCGGCAGCGGGCTTCGAGATTGCGCAGCTCGTCGAGGGTCTCGGCGGAGGCGCCGATGCTCTCCCAGCCACCGGACGCCGACAGAAAGGTGGCCAGGGTTTCGATTTCGCGATGGAGGGCGCGGCTGGCGACGCGGACGTCGCCGGCGGTGACGCTACGGCGATTTTCGAGCATGGCGTAGGAGCGGGAGAGCGCGGCGGCGGTGCGGATGTTGCCGCTCGTCATGCGGAAGCGCCGGGCGAGGGCGGTCGCCTCTTCGTCATCGTGCTCGGGGAGCGACTTCCGCCAGAGGATGCCGCGCTCCTCCGGGCCGGGCATGTCGACGTTGAGAGTGATCGCTCCGGCCACGGCCTCGCCGGTGACGGCGCCGTGCTTGCCGAGGACGACGGCGACCGGGGAGTCGCATGCCGCGAGCCGCGCCACCTCGGCGGTTTCGCCGAGGGCGAGATCGATCAGGACGAGCGGCATGGCGTGGGTGAGCGTCGCCAGCGTGCCGGCGAGCGCCCAGCGCTCGTCGTCGGCGCGCAACGGGCCGCGCAGCTCCAGCACGCCGCGGCCGAGCTCCCTGGCGATGGAACGGACGATCGTGCGGCGCCCGTTGTGCTGCGGCCCGCGGACGATGACGGCCTTGGCGTCGCCCGAGCGCAGGAGCGACGGCACGGCTTCCATGGCCTTGCGCAGCGGCTCGGCGACGACGAGATCTTCGACCGCCGGAAGCTCTGCCCGGTGCGTGAAGCGCAGCCACGGCGCCGGCGAGCTCCGCATTTCGCCGCGCAACGCGTCCCACACCGCCGGCGGGCTTTGGAAAACCCATTGCAGGCGCGGCGCTTCGCCGTTGATCACTTGAATCAGGCCGCTGTCGAGAAGGGTTTTCACACGGTCGCGGACGTGCGTGACGGCATCGGCGTCGCGCCACCACGCGGTGAGCAGGCCGAGGGTGGGGCGGTGCTGGCCCTGCGAGACCGGCTGCGCGCATTCGATGACGAAACCGAACCGGGGATCCTCCTCGATCAGGCCGATGGCGAAGAGCAGCGTGACCGCGCCGTCGTCGAGGTCGAGAACGTCGCGCAGGGCGCGCAGGGGAAGGTGGGCCTGGACGCCCACCTCCCAGCGCGCGAGCGAGTCGATCCACTGCTCCGTGGCCGCGGCCGAGGGAGCCACGTCGCAGCCGAGACGCTCGATCTCGTCGAGATAGTCGCGGAGGAAGGGAAATTGCTCCAGGGCGTCTTCGAGCGAGCCGAGGTTGCTCGACAGTTGATCGAGCACGTGGAGGACGGCGGCGAGAAAACAGAGCTTGAAATGCGACGCGGCGTTGCCCGGCAGCGCGGCGAAGGCGCGGTTGGGCCTCGGCGTATGGCGTTCAGTCGAAGTGAAAGGCAACATGGCGTCCTGCCGCGGGAATCCACCCGGGGTTGCGGTCGAGGCCGGCCAGGCGGATCTCGATTGGATGCGCGGCCAGCGAGAAATAGACGTCGAGATGGGCGGGTGTCGTGGTGACGCGTCCGTAGCGCCTGACGATCCGGGTCGCCTCGTCGAGTCCGGCGAGGGCCAAGCGGTCCCGAATGCGGCTCACTGTCCTATCGAGCCATTCGCGCGGCGATTGGCCGTCCGGCGGAACGAAGCCGGCGCCCGGCCGTTCTCCGTCCTTTCGATTCGCGAGCGTCGCGAGAAGCGGCCCGATCGGATCGTCTTCGAAATCCGCGCTCTCGACGAGCGCGGCGCCCGTCAGTGCGAGGAAGTCCCAGACGTCGAGTGAAATGCCGCGTTGCACGGGCGACGTGAAGTCGCTGTAAAGACCGAGCGCGATGCCGGCGTTGAGGAGAAAGAAGATGCCGGCGAAATCGGAGTCGATGGTGAGGTCGGGCCGTGGCGGCGGCTCCGTGATTTCGAGATCGGTGGGGTCCGCGGAGATCTCGGGCGGAGGCGGCGCGGTTTCAAGGGGTGTATCGAACCCTGGGGCGGCATCGCTTCGAAACCTCACCCCCTGGCCCCCTCTCCCGTCTCCCGCCCAACCCCCGCCGGGAGAGGGGGAACCCCCGTGTCCTTGAATCTCTTTCTTTTGGGTGGTGGCGCCCCCTCTCCCGGGGGCGGGGGACAGGGAAACGGGAGAGGGAGTCGGGGGGTGAGACTTCGGAGCGATATCCTCTCGAATACCGTTTTCGGCAGTGGCCTCATGAGACTCCACCGTCCGCGCCGTGCCCCGCGACTCCGCCCCGGCGTTTGGCGGCTCAATCGTGCGAGGAGACATCGGTGCGTCGCTTAGCCTTTCACCCTGCCGCGCGCTCTCGATCCAGGCGGCGGACTCGCGTTCGAATCGCTCGCTTCGTGCCAGTGCCGGGGCGCGGCGAAGCACCAGCGCGATGGCGATGAAGCTCTGTTGCTCGACGGTCAGCGCTGCCGCCGCGAGCTCGGGAACGATCGCGTGCCATGGCGGCGCCCCGGGGATCTCGCCGGGAAGGGTTGCAACCTTGGGCACCGCGGATTGAGGTTCTCTGAGGATCGCCGCCGGCGGTGTGAAGCTCGACGTCAAGGCGGTGACCACGTCGAAGGCCAGCACCGGCAAGGCGTGCGCCCGCAGGACCGCTTCGACGAGGCGGACGGCCTCGGCGGAGCTGATGGAGCGGGCGAAAGCGGCGATCTCGCCCCGCGCGGCCAGGACCTCGACGGCGGCCGGTACGTAGGCGGGAGCGCGCGTCCATTCGCGGACCACGGCGGCCACCGAACGCTCGCCGCCGAGGAGATGAGCCCACCACCAATGGCTCGCGAGAGTGCCCCGCTGGGCGTCCCTCGCGGCACAGGCCAGAAGCTCGGCGCGGTCGGCGAAGACCACGGCCTCGGCGTTCGCCGGCACCGCACCGAGCGCCGGCCGCACCGCGCGATGAAAGAACCCGGCCACCGCGTCTCGCATCGCCGCCTCCCAGGCGGCCGGCCGGGGCGCGGCCGAGGAGCGAAGGTCGAGGCCCCCCGGCAGCGGATCGTGTAGCTTGCGAATGCAGAGGATCGCCTGCTCCGGCATCGCGGGCGGTTGGAGATCGAGCGTCCCGAGGACCGACCCACCGCGCATTCGCAGCGCGTTGGGATCCGCCGTGGCGGCGACGAGCCGCAGCCGGCCGATGGTGGTGCCCCGGTCGAGCGAGACGCTCATCTCCCTCCTCGTAATCCTCAGAACAGACTGTGCCGAATTCCTACCTGAAGCGTCGAGAACTCGGTCTTCGAGCCGCCGGTGTTGATGGTGTGGAAATTGTAGACGCCCTCGAAGCCCCAGGTCGAAGAGATGTCCCAGAGCAGGCCGGCACCCACGTTGCCGCCGAGCTTCGTCGTGCTGCCCGGATCGAAGCGGTAGGCGCCGCCGCCGGCGTTGAGGAAGAAGTGGAGCGGCCCGGGTCCGAAGTACTGCTTGAGGTTCAGCGAGAGCTGCCAGATGTGCGGGGCGTTGACGAACGGGACCTTGAACGCGTGGTAGCCGAGAATCCCCTCGATCGAGGTGTTCGATCCCACGAAGGCTTCCAGACCGGCGTTGACGCTGAGCTTGCCGTCGACGAACGTATTGAAGTCGCCCTGCGGGAAGTTGGGGCCGGCGTCGAGGAAGACGCGGAAACGGCCTGGGGAGCCGCCGGGCTGGCTGGGGCCACCGACAGACTGGATCACTGGATGGATTCGCGTGACACCGCTCGCCGGAGTCGTGATTTTGTACCAGTTCGGCGCGATCTGCTGCGCTCCCTGGAGATTGGTGATCCAGCCGTCAGGCTGCCCGTCATGCAGGACGAAGTAACCGAACGACTGCATCGGCCGCAAGACGGCGCGCGGCGTGCCGGCGGCGGTGTTCCGAATGCCGCTGTCGTAGTAGGCGTGAACGATGTACGTCGGCATGTTGTGAGCGACGTCGTCGAGCGTCAGTTGACCGCTTCGCAGCATCTCTTGGAGTTCTTTGTGCCGCTGGTCCCTGGGACGATTCACGTCGAAGGGCGACGGGCGCGCTGCGGCTGCCATCCTGGCCTTGTTGGCGGCGGCCTGCTGTGGCACGACGCCCGGCGGCGGCTGGTCCCCTCCTCCGCCTCCTGTCCTCGCGGCCGGCATGTTGTAGCTCTCGACGTAGAGGTAGACGTCTCTCGCGAGGCTGCCGCTCAAGCCGTTCAAATTGATCTCGGCGGTATCCGAGAACGTCGAGGCGTTCACGAAGTTCATGTTGGTGTAGACGCTGTCGTTGAGGAAGTTGACGCCCGGGCCGGTGAGCTCGACCAGCATGCACTGGTGGTCGAGTTTCTTGTTGTTCGTCGTGGCGGAGCAACTGCCGCAAGTCATTGTGTTGGCTGCGTAGTAGGTCTCGTATTGACAGCGCTCACACTTGGCGGTCGGATCGGAGATGTTGTACGGAAACTGAATGGTGACAGAGCTGTTCTGAGGTATGTTCGTGCCACCGGCGGGCACGCCGGCCGGCGGGCCGACGTCGATCCAGAGATTGACGTTCGGATTCGGAACGTCCTCCCAGGTCAGTCCGTTGCCCCAGTTCGCGATGCGGAAGCGCGCGCGGACATTGTTCGCGGGGGTGTTCATGCTGTGGTTGAACGGCCTGGCGAAGAGGATGTTGGGCTGGAGAAGGCTGATCGAATTCTGGTCGGCGTTCATGGAGCCGATATCGGAGGACGTGATGCCGACGCCGTCCATCGAGCAGCCGGGATCGGGAACGGTGGCGGTGGAGTTCAGATGCATCGTCTCCCAGTTGGCGACCGGGGGAGGCTCATCGCTGAACGGATCGGCGTCCGCGATGGTGCGGGGGAACTTGTACGGGATGAATCCGAACGGTCCGGACATCGCGCCGGCGCGGAACTCGAACCACATGTTGAACGACGCCGGGTTGATCGGGACCCCGTCGCTGATGTCGTTCGCCGTCGCAACCGCCGAAACCGGCACGCGCAAATGCACGGCCCACTGGTTATTCGGCGTGTTGATGACCCAGATACGGCCCGTGCCGTCAGTCGCCGGATTGCCGTTCCCATTGAGCCATTTCGGCGCCGGGCCAACATACGCCGTCCAGGGGCCACCGGTGCTCACGGAAACCTGGAGCGAATAGGCCGGCGAAGCCGTTTGCAGCGACGTCACGTTCGGAGTGACGTTGAACTCGAAGGCCGGGCCGCCGCCGGCGGGGCTGAAACCGACGATCATCTTGTTGACGCCCAGCGTGGTGAGATCGGGGACGACCTTCCCGTACCACGACAGATAGATGTACTCCTTGCCGAGCTCGGCACGGTGCAGGGCACGGAAGTGCACTTCCTCCGTCGTGGCGGCACCGAGCGGATAGCCGAGACCGAAGGCGCCGCGCCACGATGGCGCATCAATGTTCGTGTTGTAGAACGGTTCGCCGGGGGTCGGATCCCACCAGTTCGGAGGGTGCTGGAAAAGGGTTCCGGGAACGCCATCGGCGCGCGGAATGCAGGTGGTTTGCGCGGCCGCGACGACGGCGAAAAGGAGGAGGATCACCGAGAAATAAAAGAGTTTCGTCTTCATGACGGGCCTCATGGGTTCGGTGCGTTTAAGCGACGGGGCGGCCGAGGTTCAGCGTCACCTTGCGAGGAACCGTGGCGCCCTGCTTCAGGAGTTGGAAAAAGACCTGGCCAGAATCGGCCGAGCCGGGGAGCGAGTGGATGATGAATTCGAGATTGCGGACCGCGCCGGACGCGCCGACGACCTCGGAGGCATCGATCGGGATCGTGGCCGGCGTGTTGACCGTGTTGCGGTCGACGGTCCAGCCGCTGCCGGAAACGATGCCTTGCGTGAGCGCGTAGCTGAGCGTCTGAGCGGTATGGAATTGCGCGATGAACACCAGCTTCATCACACCGCCCGCCGTGAGCTGGACCGTGGCGTTGCCGAACGCGGAGGGGGGAACCGCACTGAAGAAGTTCAGATCGATCGTCTGGTCCTGCTGCTCGGCGACCTGGCCGACGGTGAAATTGCGCGAATCGGGCGTCGCGGTCACTCCACTGGCTCCTGTCGAAACGGCCAGGACGAACGTGGCGTTCGCAGGAGTCGACGGCACTGCGGTGAGACGCACCTTGAAGAATTTCTCCTCCTCGGGCGCGAGGGAGATCGCTTTCTGCGTGTTCGCCGACTCGTCGTCGTTGAGGATCGCCACGACGTTTTGCCAGACGCTGGCGTTCGGGACGCCGGAGACCGTCGCCTGGATGTTGAAGGTCGCGTTCTGGTTGGCACGCGACTTCACCTTGTACCGGAAGGTGGCCGGCTGATTCGCGAGGATCGTCGCGGGGACCACGCTCTGGTAGGTCACGTCGGCGTTGCCGCCGAGGGCGATCTGCTGCGGCAGCACGACGACGGTCTGGTTCACCGTCGATGTCTGGTTGCTGACCGAAAGCAGCACGGCCTTCCCGCCGTCGGGGACGTTGGGGACAACCGGGACCTGGAAGATAAGGTGCTGGTCGGTCGTTCCGTTCAACAGGCCGAGGATGCGGATGCCGTCCAGATACAACCGCAGCCCTCCGGTCGAATATCCGAAGTTCTGGCCGAGGATCTCCATCTGCTCGCTGATGCGCACCGGCCCGTTCGGTATGAGGTTCGTGATCAGCACAGAGGTCCCGGTCGACGGACCAATGACTTCGAGCACGGTGACGCGGTTGTCGAGCTGCGCCAGCACCGCGAGGATCTGGTTCATCAGATCAGCGCGAATCAGGTCGCCCGGACTTAAGGGAGGAATCGCGATCGCCATTTATTCACCATCCTTTCGAGGCATTGCCGCGTCACGAATAGTTGCTATAGTTGTAATAGGAGACGTTGAACTGCGCGTAGCCCTGGTAGGGGATCTGTCCCGACGTGAAAAGCAGGTACTGCTGCGGTCCGGCGGCACCCAGCTCGTTGCGCGACCGCGCGTTCTGCACGACGCGGTAGAGCCACAGCATCTCGGCTTGCTGCAGGTCAATCGGCGCAGCGGGGAGGAAGCTCTCTGCGAGGGGCCACAGCTTTGCCGCGTTGAGGAAGATCGGCTCCCGGTATGTCCGGCCCTGAAAGAAGGCGTGGTAGTCGAAGCCACGCTCCGAGGAGTTGCCCTTCAGAGGCAACGCTCCAAATGGCGGGAGATATCGGAAGACGTCTTTCGCAACGAGAGCCGACGCGTTGCTGCCCGTCGCGAGCGCTGCGGCGTGCTCCTGAAACTGTAGGACGATCGCCTCGGAAGTGGCCAGTCGTTCGTCACTGCGCGCCGCGAGCGAAGGCTGCTCATTCGTCTTTCTGACCCGCCGCCGCACCGACCACATATCCAGAAACTGGACGCCACCGGTGGCCGTCCAGTACATCAACGCCAGCGGCACGTCGCAGTCGGTGAGCAGCTTGCTCGCGCGCATGTCGTCGAGGAGCGTGCGCGGCTCGCCGGCCGTGCCGAACGGATCGGTCGCGAAGTCGAGGAGGTGGCCGGCGCCGAAGCATTGATAGGCGACGCGGTTGCGTAGGTGCGCGACGTCGGAGAGCATGGGGCCGTCCACCGGCAGCTCGAGCAGGCGGAACTGCACGGCGTCGACGATGTACTTGGCGTTGCAGCTCGCCTGGATGCCGCCGAGGCCGCTGACCTCGGCGAGGCCGTTGGCCGCGCCGAGCGAGCAGACCGTCAGCAGGTAGACGCCGGAGTCGGCGACGTAGACGCCCTGCGCCGGCGGCGTGCAGGTCTGGAAGAGGCTCGCCGGGGCCGTGGAGGGGTGCGCCGGCCGGACGAGCTTGACCTGGGTGTCATTCGCGAGCAGCAGGATCTCGCCGCGGCGATTGATCGCGACTCCCGCGCCGATCGCGAGGACCGGCGCCAGGGTCGCGCTCGCGCCCACCGCTTCCTTGACCTCGAAGCCCTGGGCCACGCCGTCGCCCACCGCCTGGGCCAGGAGCTCGCGGGCCGCGCGCAGGCCGCTCTGCTCGTCGGTCATCGCCTCGCCCGAGAGCAGGCGGCCGTTGAAGAAGCGCACCGACCGGGTGCGATCGTTCAGGACGGGGGTAAAGAGATCGGTAGCCATCGCTTTAGCTCCTCTCGAAACCCATCACTTCGACCAACCGCCGGCGACGACCCACTCCTGGAGCAGGCGCATATGGACGAGGAGCGGGCGGCGCGACTCGTCGATCGAAATGTTTTTCTTGTCGTCCACCCGCCACTCGCCGCCGCCCAGGCTCACGACCGGGATGTCGACCCGCGCCAGCAGCACGCACTCGTCCGGCGCGGCCGGCGCCGTGCCGTGATCGCCGCCGCAAGCGCAGCCGCAGGCACAGAGGGCGTGGACGCGGGGGCGGATCTCTTCGATCCAGACGCGGAAGGCGGCGCGGAGGTAGTCGCCGAGCAGCGCCGGATCGAGCTTCGCCGAGGTGAGCGGCGAGCCGAAGCTGAAGTGGACGCCGCCCGCGCCGAGCGGAGAGGTGAGAGGCGAGGCCGGCGGCGAGCCCACGGTCTGCACGGCGTTGCGCACGTCCTGCGCGAACTGGTCGACGGTGGTGTAGGGGCCGCCGCCGCCCACCTTCACCAGCCGTAGCCAGCGCACGAATTCGACGACGGCGTCCTCTTCCTCCTGCCCGGGCGGCGCGGTGCGCAGCTCCAGCGCGAAGTCGTCGGTGCGGCGCGAGGGCTGGAGCAGCTCGTCCTCGGAGCGGCAGGGCTCGCCCGGAATCGGCAGCGGATCGGTGGGGCAGTCGCGATAGCAGAGCGTGAGGTAGAGCGACAGCGTCGAGGAGAGCGGCGAGCCGAGGAGCGCCGGCAGGCTGGCCTTGTTGGCGGCCAGCCAGTCGTTCAAGTAGGCGCACTGCGCCGGCTTCACGCATACGAGCTGGCCGCGCGGGGTGAGGGCGGTGCCGCTCGTGACCGTGAGCCGGGGCCCCTTCGCCGCCGTGTCGCTCGACACCAGGAGCCCGCACAGCGTGCCGTAGCCGACGGCGTCGCGGGCGAGCCAGCGGTCGCGGCCGGAGAGCCAGGCGAACTCCTGGTTGAAGTCGTCGACGCCCAGGACCATGCCCAGCGTGTAGTTGACGTGCTTCGTCGGGTCCGGCGCCTTGGCTTCGACGGCGGAC
>Ga0134121_10000102_pt1 | contig 94961 bp, 81 predicted proteins | sample KB301_FD_96463 | JGI IMG/M metagenome (GOLD analysis project Ga0134121, IMG submission 96463) | Terrestrial soil microbial communities without Nitrogen fertilizer from Kellogg Biological Station, Michigan, USA - KB3-0-1 | ecosystem: Environmental > Terrestrial > Soil > Unclassified ...
CTCAGAAATGCTCTTAGGGGCAGAGCCACTCGCGAAGGTGGGCAGCGCGGACGCGCGCTGTCGCGAGTGGCTCGGGGGCATCAAAAATTCTCCCCCATAAAGATGGGCCGACAGGATGCACGACTCCCGTGACTTGTTGGCCCTCTCTATTCAGTTTGACATTTGCGGCACTGGAAGATGCGAGGCGGTGACAAACCAAGCATCTTTCAGAACGCAGAGCTACTTGCTTAAGAGGGGGGTTTGCAAGTGGTTCTGCAAAGCGACTCGCCACGGTTAATGAGAGGGCGTGGCGAGAAAGGGGCTGGCACTACCCGATGGCCCAGAACCAAGTCGGCCCCTAATTTTGAGATCCCGCACTAGATCTCCTGGGCCCAGAGTGTGGGTGAAGGGCGTCGGTGTCGCTTTCAGCGAGGGACATTCGACGCCCTATTTCTTGGTTCCGATATGATGCTGGACGCGGAACAATGGAAGATGGTTTTGGAGGTTTACGCGGGGCATCCGGTTGCGGCCCTTACTCTCGCTTATCAACTCATTGAGATAAAGCAATCACTCAAACGCGGCCAAAAAGGAATACCGAACGCTATCGCCGGTTTGGATCTGGCGATTGATGCTATTTACCCACATACCGACTTCCACAAGATGGCCCACAAGTACTATCACAGAACAATCGAGGGAAACCTAAAACCTGAGCAGGAAGAAAAACTCCGGCAGCTTGGCGTGAAGATATAGCATCGTATTAGAGGACCAGTTTCATGGTCTATTGTACTTTGGTGGCACCTTCTCCCCGGGCATTGACTCAAGGGACAAAGTTGACTTATTGTCCTCAGGACTCTAGGGCTACAACTGACGAAATCACCGTTGTTGATAGTTGAAGCCCAACTAAAGCTCTCTCCTGATCATCACACGTAATGCTATCAAATAGGGCGTTCAGCAATGAAATTAACCAAACGCAAACTTTTATTCCTAACTGATGACCGTCACGATCTGGCTGACGCTCAAGCTATCCTATCTGAGATAAAGGTCAGACAGGCTTCTGGTTTAGCGAATGCCCCCCTCGGGAATGACCTAACCGACACTTCCCGCAAAATCGCACTAACTGCCTTTGAGCAATACCGTGAACCGGTTTTCGTTGTCTTATCGGCTTTGCGATTGAAGGCTGGAGATTCTGCGAACGATCGGCTTGTCTGGAAGTCGTGCGGAGACATTTCAGAGTCCGAATTCTGCAAGCAGTTCGGGGGAGTGCGAGGGGTACTCGCGCAAGTGCTAGCTTTTTGTGAAGACGGAAACGTACAAATCTTCCAACGAGATCTGCCTGGAGTTGTGAGTGACCAAGCGAGTTCCGCTGTGGGGAGCGGTTTTGATTGCGTGTGGATTCCAAATGGCTATCGAGAGACGCTTTCAGATTTGAATAGCAACAAGGTCTTGGTTCGGCGCACCCGACTGTATTTCGATCTCGCTAACTTCTTGGGGCTTAAGACTGCGAATGACTTATATGAGGTTCATGTTACTGTCGATTGCGATAACCCTTCGACTATCGCTAGGTTTGAAGGCGCTTGTAAAGAGTTAGGAGTTAAGGCAATTCACATTGAGTTACCTTACGGTCAGGCACCCTCGCACCTTATAACAGGATCATTTCACAAGGGTCCGCTCGAAAAAATTAAGTCGGAGGCAAAAGACTTGGCTTCGGATCTTGCGCAAAGAAACTTCACTGTCACTCGAATTAAGATCGAAGCAATGATTCGTAATTCATTGGTCCCAGTTACAGACGATGTCGCTAGAACAGGTTCAGGAGAAAGTTATTTTGAGTTCCATGTAAAGATAGCGGTGGACACAAACACCGACATTAGAAGCCTCATGGATCAGTGTTCTGGCTTTGGAGTACATCTATCGAGAAACGCGTCTAACAAGATGGCAGATGGTGTCGTCATGCACTTTGCGACTTTGCGGGTCCATAACAAAGGAAGAGATGCGGCAGTGGAGTATTTTCAGAGCTTTCTATCCCACTTGCGTAATTTTGGATATCGCTTGTCCAACATACTTCAGGAATACACAGTATTTGATACGAACATCAGTTTGGATGATGGATGGTTTAATGCTGCAAACCGTCATGCAATGACCACTCTCGCTTGTGAATTCTCTTCGACGAAGATCCCAGCCAATGCTGATCTTTTGCTTCCACCAAACAAGCTGAAAGGAATTCTCCGTCATGGCCCTGACACATGAAAAACGTTCACTTTCAACTGCTAATGTCGCAATTGCTATAGTCGCTGTTGTAGCGCTTATTCTGGCTGCTATTGCATTGCTCCAAGCGCGGAGGAAAACCTCAACTGGATCTACCAATGTCGAGTCCTCATTATCCAAAACCCGACAAAGTAAGATCATCAAAGCGGGTTACAGCAACTTCAAACCTTATACGATTTTCAATCCAAACGCTCAGAATCCTGATGAACAAGTCACAGGATTTTCGGCAGACATGCTTAAGGAAATAGCCGCACGGCAGTCGCCACCTTGGAAAATAGAGTGGCACAAAATTACATTTGAGACACTAAAAGCGGACATGGAGTCAGGCCGTTTTGACGTGTTTGCTGATGCCGTATATCAGACTGTTCCCCGAGCCAGCGACTTTGGGTTGACTATTCCTTATTCCTATTTTGGAGTCGCAGTCGGGTTAGTCCGTAAGAACGAAACTAGATTTCAAAAATTCGAAGACTTAGATCGAGAGGGTATTACTATCGCTCTCGCGCAAGGATGGACATCAACCGAGTTTGCTCAACAGCATCTAAAGAAACCAACCTTTAAGTTAGTCTCGGTCGGAGACGATCCTTTTGTACAGCTCCAAGAAGTGATAGCCGGTCGCGCGGATATTGCATTGCAGGACGTACCGACAGTTCTCCAGTTCGCGCAAGCTCATCCCAATGAGGTAAAGCCTTTGTGGATTGATACGCCTCCTTCACTTGTGCCCGCAGGGTTTATGACACGAGCTGGAGACTGGGAAATGCTTCATTTTTTGAACTCAGCGATGTTGATCTTACAGGCCGATGGAACTATGAAACGGTTGGATCAGAAATGGTCCGCACTTAGTGATTTTCCGACGCTGAATCTTTCTCACGGCGCCGGACTCGGGACGATCTCAAGTCCATCGTCCAAATAGGAAATCAATTACCCATCTGAAGGAGGTTGCCATTGAATTATCAATGGGACTTTAGTGGTCTTGTACCCTACCTTCCGGCCTTTGCCAAAGGACTGCTAGTAACACTAGAGCTGGCGTTTCTGTCATCGATTATCGGGACTCTCCTAGGTGTTCCGCTGGCAGTTGGTCTCAGGGCGTCATGGTTAATTTCGGCTCCGGTTTGGGCAATCGTCGATGTGATTCGGGCAATACCGAATTTAGTACTCATCTTCTTCTTTTACTACTTTCCATATCAGCAACTATTAGGGTTGCCAGCGTTTTCCGGGTTCACATGCGTGCTCATCGCTCTTTCAGTTGCGCAGGCTGCTTACAGCGCTGATTTGATTAGAGCCGCAATTCAGCAAGTTCCTCGGTCGCAGGTTCTGGGTGTTCTTGGAATTGGACTTAAGCCAAAGCAGGTCTTGACACATGTGATGATTCCGTCAGTTGTTAAACAGGCATTGCCTGGCCACATCGCCCTCTGGATTGGGAATATAAAGCTCACAAGTTTGGCTTCTGTTATAGGTGTTACCGATATCGTGTATGTTGCCAAACTTTCTATGGCGCAAAACTTTCGTTCACTTGAGGCCTGGCTTTTTGTGGCTCTGATTTACGTAGCCATAGTCTTGCCATGCACGTTGGCGCTTCGACAATTAGAACGGTCGAACTGGATCTTACGACAATAAATGTGCGCACTCGTCGTGAAAAATCTTCGCGTCGGATATGGGCGTGAGGAAATCTTGAAAGGATTTTCACTGGACGTTGGCTCAGGTGAAACTGTCGCAATTATTGGCAGAAGCGGCTCCGGAAAGAGCACTCTACTTCGCGCAATCTGTGCCTTACAGCCTGCAAAGGACGGCGACGTTTTGCTCAGTGGACAAAAGATAATCAAGGGAGGTAAATCGCTCTTCCAAGATTGGGAGATTCGTAGACACGTCATGATGGTGGCGCAGACGCCAAGCTTAATACCTCATTTAACAACGCTTCGGAATATTTCCCTCGGTCTGGAATGTGTGTTGGGTTTATCGCGGGCTGTAGCTGTTGATAAAGCTCGTGAGCTCGCTAATGAGTTAGGAATCGGCAATGTCTTAGAGAGTTATCCAGAAGAGTTGTCAGGTGGCCAACTACAAAGAGCAAACTTAGCGCGAGCCATTGTGCTTCAGCCGCAGTTTCTTTTGTTAGATGAGATTACATCGGCGATCGATCCAGAAACGACAATAGATGTTATCAATGCGTTGTATCGCCTTCGCTCTTTGATGGTGGATAGGCAGCAAACATGTCTGATTGTCACTCACCATTTGGCTTTCGCTTGTGACTTTGCGAACAGAATAGTTTTTTTGAACGATGGTGTCTCTTATGAAGAGGGGGAATCACGTTCATTCGCTTCGACGGCAAGAAAGCCTGAAACCATTCGATTTTTGGACGCTGTCAAAGAGAGTAGTCAGTCGAACATGTGACACTTAGCCTACCATAAGGAATGTTATGAGCACGTCCTCTCCCGATACCCACAAGAAACTCCGTGAGGCTCGATTCTCAGATTATCTTAGAGCTGCGGGGTTGGAATGGTGCGGTCCTATTTACCACGCATCGGCTATGCAAGCATGGCTTCGTAATAACGGGTTACCCGATAATGAAGAATTGGCAGTTTTCTTGGCTTGTCCCACCTATCGGATGATGAAGCTCCTCGACGCAGTGAGCTTCGTCTTTGATCCGTTGGGTTTGGATGCTCCCCCTAAGTACGAGACCACTCGTGGCGCCAATTGGATAAAGCAAAGTATTCAAGCCAACGCTGCAATTGTTCAAGCTACCTGGGGTGGTGAAGCCAGAGGAGAACTGGATAAGGTTGGCACCCTGATACGAGATGCCATTGAACGGATAACTAACGCTGCGGTAAGAGTGGACTTGCCGGAAGAGAAGTACGAACTGTTTGCGGGTGGCTACGAGCGTATTCCGACCTTTGGCTTGTTTCCATTTTATTTACTCGACGAAAGAGTGCGACGGTGGCATGTGATTCCGTTTGCCACTCTGACGGAATTGGGAATGGTAATGAGTGATGAGTTAGCACGATCCTTGGTGCCAAATATCATCAAACCCAAGGACGGCTCAGATGCACGAATTACGATGAATGAGATAAAAGGGATTATTGACGAAGTACACGCAAACGATAGGTATCATTTCCTTTACTTTGGCGGCGGTCATGCGGCCTGTAGAATTATTCTCTCAGGTTTAGAGGCTGAAGATTATCGCCGCTTCAGGGTGAATCTTGACGACATTCATACTGTAATGGGAAAGCGCGCCAAGGCTTCCGAGGTCAGTTCCCTGCTTAAGGGGAAGTGGGCGAGCAAAGATAAATACGTGCTGTTTAGTGACCTTGGAGATCCTATTTATTCCGAACTTAGAACACGTTACCGTAGCAAACTCACTTGGGTGCGAATTGCGCTCGATGAGACTATTCCAGTTGGAATTGGTTTTTCGCTTTGCACAATGGCAAAAATACTTACGACCCCTGACTTATTGAAGGACCTTGCCAAAATTGTTCAAGAAAACATCGTTCAGAATGCAGCCTTAGTTTCTGCGCTTGATAAAGATGGCGTCCGGCTTAACGACAACTATGTTAAATACGTTGAGCTATTAGCTAGCACACAATCGACGCCGGCGTCAGAAGTATTGGAAACACTTAGAGAAAACGTAGAGACAGATGTAAAGGAAGCGATTTGCACATTGCTAGACGATCTTAGGGAAGGTGCGGCGATTGACAGTGATAATGCTCCGACCATAGGTCTTGAATTTGATCAGTGGAAAACAAGTGTTCAGATTTCGACGGATATTCCAAACCTACGGATGATACTGGAAAATTTAAAGGCAATAGCGACGGATAGATCCCGACCGATGCAAGTCGTTAAAGAAATCCGAACGCTTTTTGAGTGAAGTAACCATATGGACGAACGAGGTTCTACTACAACGCCAAAGCGCGCAAGTTCGGTCATCACACCGCCTGAGCGGGGTGAAATATTGATACGCGATCGCAAGGGCAGCGGCGAAGCAGAAAGTTGGGCGAATCGCTGTATCCATTTTATAGTTGCGCTTGGGCCAAGATTTTTTGAACTTCTGGCAGTTTTGCTTCTCTCATCCGGTATAAACATTTTGACCGCGTTGCTTGACGCAACCCCCGAGCGGTTGACGCGACTTATATCGGCAGTATCGTTCATCTTAGCCGGTGGCTTGCTTTTTTTCTTTTCCTCTCATGTTGAGAGAAGCTACGACGATGCAAAGGCTCAACAAAGAAATCAGGCAGAAAGAAAGGAACCTATTACCCAACTAGCTATTTTGGCTACTGATATCATGACCTTCGACCAAAAAAGGCTTAAGTGGAAATTTCTGACCCTTGCTTTTGCTGTTATTTTGTTTCTTGTGGGATTAGGAACGCTTGTTAACGGTTGGGCGCATCAGGGCATCGCAACACAGCCTAACCAGCCTTCCCTTAGTAGGCCCAGCACACAAGCTCCTTCTGAAACAGGTCCAACAAATCCCTCAGGGGCTCCTGTCGATAACAATAGCAATAACAATTCTTCCGGCAAGACCGGAGAAAAGAAAACAAGCGGACCGTAAAGCATTAGGCAGTCTGTGGGGAAAACTGTGTCGGTCTTGAATGGAAAGAGGCGCTTATAGGCGTAAACTGATGCAATCGTGACGGGCTGCGATCCGCGATAAATGTTAGTAAAAGTGGTCACAACGTAACAGGCGCACTGTCAGGTTGCAGGTTTCGGGACCGTGAGGTCGGAGGTTCGAATCCTCTCGCCCCGACCAATAAAGTCAACAGTTGAATTGGCCAGCATGTCGCGCTGTTTGGGTTGGCGGATACGCCCGAATGGCTGGTTGAGCTTTAGGGTCATTTGTCGGATACAAGCTGAACAAATCATAGATTGGCACCGAGCAATCACCACTTTCGCTAAACCATTCAGCAGCGTGCTCAGTATCATTTAAGAACTTCATTATCGCTCTTATCCGTTCGACGAAGCACATAGCGCTTATAGGAAGCATCGACGAGCATGAAAAGGATAGGTACTAGTACTGCGACAGCGGTGACAGGCCACTGGTGAGTAGTAAGTGAGAAAGTGATCAACGCTGACCAAAGAGCGATAGCCCACCCTTTTATTTAAAACGATAGATCATCTTATCCTCAAGGGATTCCAACTTCCTTCCCAAGCCATTTCAGACGAAACTCAACTTCAGATGAGGCAAGGGATTTCAGTTGTTTTGACATTTACGTTCCGCCTGTTTAAAACATACTTCCTAATTGCTTCCTAATTGCTTGAGATTTACGTGTCGTCAGTGATATAAGCGTGGGCACGTTCTCACTTCTATCTCTCGGGACTCGCCGTGAAGAAACCTTTTTTCTCGTCACCGATTAGCCTTACTACGAATCCAACAAAGAGCTTTTCGGCACAACCAGGTTTCCCAAATACCGTTGTCAGACTAACACCGTTAGGAGCAACTCCCACTGATGGTAATGCAAGATTTATTAACGAGGATTAACGCCGAACTCGGTTCGAGACCTCTCGTAGCCATAGACCTGCTCCTGGAAGTGTTTTCAATACACAAGCAGGAATTTGTCTCGGTTGAAGATAGCGGTCTCCTGGATCTATTTTGCCGCGCCGTATTGAAAGCCGAAAACGTGAACGAAGGGCAGTGGTTAAAGGATCCGGAATCTACTCTTTTCGATAAGAACCTTACTCATAAGAATCATCGTTTTATTTCAGTCTGTTTGTTGCGGTTACTCACCTGTAACGACGAACCTTTCAAGGGCCAATTTGGTAGCGAAGTATTCCGCTTATTTGACCGGACTTTTTCAACAAACCCGTTGAACTTATACGATTGGTCCAATATCGACATAACCAAGCCGAAGCATGAAAAACAAAAGCTCCTTGTCGAGATCGTGCCCGCGATAGAATCCGAGCTAACCATCTTATTGTCTTCCCTTAAAAGCCTGGAGGCATGCGGCAGCTTTCGCGAAAGCTTCATGAGACAGCTAAATGGTCGCTATTCCAAGGCACTTCTATGGCCCTTCCTGCCGAAAGTACTGTTGGAAGTAAGATTAAACGAGATATTCATCACAATAGATCAGCATTTAAAGGAGAGTGGAGCAAAGATGCTCCAATCCTATGACAGAACCAAGCAGGTTCTCTCAACGTTTGCTTTTGAAGCTGAAAACTTTAGGACTAAATACAGCCGTGAATACCTCGGTGGGCTTGCGACAACCATGCTTGGTCTGTTGCAAAATCACGTTGAGAGCAGTCCGATAAGTCATCCGGCGCAGCTCGCTGTAATCCAGTCAGAAAAGAAATACCCGCTTCACGAAGCAAACAAGCACTTTGAGCTCAGTTTTGTTCTCGATAACAAAGGACCGGGGCATGCGTTCGATGTCTTTTTCAAGATAGACGTCGACCACCTTATTCTGGAAAGAACAGAGATCTATCTCGGACATCTCGATCCTACCTCGGTGGTCGTTAACGTTCCTGCAACAGTGCAGACCATCGCACCTTCCGTTATCGCCTACATCGAAATCAAGTGGACCAATTTCGATAAGACCTCTCATGAGGAGGAGTATCTGTTCGAACTGAAGGGTCAGCCATCTCATGTAGACTGGGAAACTCTATCAATTGAAGAGCCATATAGCCTGGAGGCTGTAGAAGACGCGAATGAGTTGATTGGCCGCAAAGAATTAATCTCGCAACTGCTCGCTCAAGCTAGCGCCAAGAGCATTGGCTGTTCGTACATCTCAGGTCAGAAGCGTGTCGGCAAGACTTCGATCGTTAAGGCGCTGAGATCGCGCATTGATTCAATCTACAAGTCCGATTATCAAGTCATATATTTCGAAAGAGGTGACTACCTGTCCGCGAATGCCCTCACCACTGTTCTGAATCTGGGCCGGCGAATATGTCAGGGAGTCAAAGATGCCGATAAGCGATTCGCGAGATTGAGTATCCCTGAATTCGAAGATGGTCTGTCTCCGCTAACGGAGTTTCTCGACAGTGTTTTACAGATAGCTCCTGACTATCGAATTCTCTTCATCCTGGACGAGTTTGATGAACTACCAGTGGAGTTGTATAAGCGGGAACCCGTCGGCGATGCTTTCTTTGCGACGCTGAGAAGCATAAGCGGCAAGCCCCCTTTTGGCTTCATTCTAGTCGGCGCTGAGAATATGGAATTCATTATGGCTTTGCAGGGGTATGCTCTAAACAAGTTTCAGTCAATCCAGGTAAATTATTTCGATAGAGAAGAACATTGGTCCGACTTTACGGAGTTGGTCAGACGCCCGGTGGCGAAGCACCTGGAAATTTCCGACGGCGCTCTGGTTGCGCTATACGAACAAAGCGCCGGGAATCCCTTCTTCACGAAGCTGATTTGCGCTCGTCTCTTTAAGAACATGGTTAATCGTCGGGATTCACACGTGACGGAGTCAGAAGTTGCAGAAGCTACTCGGCGAGCGCTGCGATATGACATGGCTAGCAATAAGGTGCAGCACTTTTGGACGGATGGAATTTTCGAGAGCGGTATTCGTCACGAGGAAACGTCGATAAGACGCCGGAAAGTCCTGTTATGCCTGGCAGATGTGTATAGACGTCACGGCGAGGCTGACAGGAATACCATCGTCACAGAGGCACAGCAAACCTATGATCTCGATCCTGTTAGTGTGGAGCACGATCTCAGAGATTTTCGTAGACGTCAAATCCTGATAGAGAAAGAAGGCCACTACTACTTTAAGGTCAATCTATTTCGGGATTGGTTAAAAGAATCAGGGATTAATGACATTATCACCACATTCTCAGATTTGGATGCGTGGTTAACGCAGAAAAAACTCAATGAAGGGATCCGCATAAAATCTGAAGACATCACCCAACTCGTCAATCAATGGGGAGTCTATTTGGGCCAGCGAATAAGCGAAGAACAAGTTAGGACGTGGTTGGAACAATTCGGTGACGTTGGAGATCAGCGGTTAATGTTCGAGATATTGCGGCACGTCAGATTCTATACCGCAGATAACATACGAGCTAAGATGCGAGAGGCCCACGTTGTCGTCGTTCGCGGATTGGTTCAACGAATCGAGCGTGAAAAGCGAAAGCGATCGGATGTCCTAATAAGTTATCTCGATAGTTTCGGCAAGAGCGGGGCGTATTACGCCAAACTTTATGCGGATGAAAACGATATTTACGTAGCAAACATAATTGAACCTGCCAAGCTCGTGAGCGTAGCAGCCACGAAAACCGACACTCAGGTCATAGTTTTTATCGATGATTTCATCGGCACCGGGAGTCAAGCCTGCGAAAACTTCCGGAAGCTGAATGCGGAGCATGGCGAGTTTTTACGAAGTCTGGACGTCCGCATGTACTTCGTATCGATTAGCGGGTTCGCCACTGCTCAGAATAACGTTATCAAAGTATTAGAGGAGTTAGGCCTGCCCATTTCGGTTCATCTATGCGATCCGTTGGATGAATCAGCAAAGTGCTTCAGTGAAGAGTCGAGAGTTTTTTCCTCGGTTGCAGACAAGCTAAAAGCAAAGGAAATTGTGGACCGGTATAGTCTGAGGCTTGGGAGCAGTTTCCCGCAGGACTATGGTCAACGTCAGGGGGCGGTTGTTTTTGAGAACAGTTGCCCAAACACTACTCTGCCGATTCTCTGGTCAGAATCGAGTAATTGGATTCCGATTTTCAAACGACTCTGATTTGAAAAGTCCTCTCGGCAACACGGTAATACCACTATTCCATGATGTCGTAGAATGAGGCTGTCCAGTGAAGATCGCCTTTACGAATGCTTTTATTGAGCGGCAGCAACCGGGGTCTTACATTTGGAAAGCGTGAACCGCCTTTTATCGTCAGATTAAGTTTGGTGAACCAAAACAGCCAATTCTCATCCGCATTCTCAATCAACGCCGCCTCATTCTCGGTTACTGGTTGATGAAGGACGTAGCTGGCCACCGATCTTATCGATAAGTCCTTTACGTGATTCTCTTTCATCTGAATAGGATGGTGAAATTGCTTTCCGTGAAACGTGATGTAGCCCGTCACGTCATCATCAAGAGTTACGTCAAAGACGGAACTATTGAAAATAAGAAAAGAGAATTCGAGGTATTGTGCTGAGCCACTTTTGAAGTGGGAGGAGCGCTTGATTTCGCAAACTTTGACAGCCTTCTCTATCGAGACCAGATCATCATTCGCGATCCCGCTAAGCCATCCATTATAGGGGGTGGCTGACTGCCTGGAAGCAGCTTGATCGGCGTGTGAATCTGTAGTTTCAAGCTTCTCAATACTTAACTTAGGCTGAGTCGCAAGCCGGAAATCGAACTTGTTTCCGATCTCGCCGTGACTCCCTCCAACGAGCTGAACAGTCACAATGTAAGTATCTTCCAAAAGCTTGTGACCAAGACGAGTATTGTGGCGTTCCCCCATGGTACTGATGTAATTGTTCTCGTAAGCGAACACTTCCTTCTGAAGTAATTTTTCAACTGCTAATACCAACTTCTCGGTATGTCCGACGGGAAAGTCCCGAAAAATTTCCTTGGTATTCAACCACACACCATTATCCACGCTGTGTTTCCGCGCGTTGCCTAACGGTGAGTATTCAATGTGGGCTCGTACATTCTGGGCCAGCGCCACACGTCCGGCGCCTCCCTGGTTCCTGATTACTGCGACGACTGCTGAGCCTGACAGCGAACTGTGCTTAATTTCACATTCAAACAACATATCATCTTCACCTACGAGCACCTGCTTAGGATCCAAAGCAACGAGGTTGGGCACGTCAGGATCAAGAGCGGGTGAAACGGTTTCATGGTTCTCCTGTTTCGATTCTCGAGCAAGTCGTCGATGCCTTACGATTACTAGATCGATCAAGTTAATGGTCAGCGCGATGAATAGGAAAAGGGCGGTGGCTAAGATGATGACCCTGTAGAGTGGCCAACCTTGCACTTGTGCAGAGCGCGCCGCCAGCCAGGAAAGGAGTAGTGCGCCCCCATACACCAGGCCATTTGCCACTAGATTAGCAATTACACTATCTGCAACAGATTTAGAGACTACGTTATCTGCAACAGGCCGAGACAGCTTTCTGATGAGGTCCAACTTGAACATGGTAAACCGGCTGCTCGGATAATAATACATTTGTGGAGATCTTTAGTAAGCTCGGATGCGCTGTCCAAAGAAGGGATGGGGACATTTGGTAGCCTCGTGTCAGGGTGTTATCGAGGCGGACGACTAATGATCCGATCAACAGATTGTCATCTTTAGCTACTCATACCTGAGCGCAATCATCGGATCAACCTTCGTCGCGCGTCTGGCCGGGATGTAGCAAGCCAATAATGCGACCACCGTTAGCAGCAGCGACACGCCCATAAAAATCAGCGGATCCGTTGCAGACACGCCGTACAACACACTCCTCATCACGCGCGTCACGGCAAATGCTCCGGCCAATCCGAAGACGGCTCCGATGAGAGTGAGTATCATGCCTTGCGTGATGATCATGCGCAGCACCTCTCTCCTTTGCGCGCCCAGGGCGAGCCGGATACCGATCTCGTGTGTGCGTTGCGCGACCGAGTAGGCGATCACGCCGTAGATTCCGATTGTTGCGAGCAATAAAGCGAACACGGAGAAGACGCCGAAGAGCAGCACGATGAGACGTGTTTTGGCGACGGATTCGGAGAATGCTTCGTCCATCGTCCTGACGTTGTAAGTAGGTTGGTCCTTATCAAGCGAGAAAATCACGTCGCGCACTTCTGACGTCAGCGCCTCCGGCTCACCTTTAGTTCGCACCGCGAGCCCGAGCGTGCCCCACCCCGGATCCTGAGCATGAGGTACATAGATCTGACATGGCACTTCCTCGTCGAGCGTAACGGCTTTCACGTCACCGACAACGCCGACAATCTCACGCGCGAACTTCTCATCGCGCCACACGGTGATTCGCTTGCCAATCGGGTCCTGGCCTGGAAACACACGGCGCGCGGCAGTCTCATTGATGATGACGACGGGCGTAGTCTCCACCGTGTCATGGTCGGTGAAAGTGCGCCCGGCTTTAAGGGGAATGCGCATTGTCTGGAAGTAGTCGCCCGCCAGGACGATATTTTCCGTCTGGAAGGATTCTTCGGGTACGAGCGGTCGTCCTTCGGGGATGAATGAGCGACCGTAAGTGGAACCAACTCCGCCGAGCGGAAGTGACGTCGCCGCACCAGCATATTCTACGCCGGGCAGAGCGCCGGCGCGCTTCGTCAACTCACGAAAGAAAGTCGCCTGCTGCTCCGCCTTGTAACGGGTTCCAGGTAAGCCTATATACATCGTCAAAACATTGTGCGGATCGAAGCCCGCATTTACATCTCGAAGCACGAGGAAACTTTTAATTAACAATCCCGCGCCGATGAGCAGCAGCAAAGACAAGGCTATCTCCGAGACAACCAGGATCGCGCGCGCGCGGTTGCGCCCGTGCCCTTCACGCGATCCGCGGCCTCCTTCCTTCAGCACATCGTTGAGATCGGGCTTTGACGCCTGGAGCGCAGGAGCTAAACCAAACAGCAGACCGACGAGGCCAACCACTCCCACCGTGAAGCCAAGCACGCGCGCGTCCAACCTGACCTGGTCCAGGCGGGCAAGGTCCGCCGGACTGATAGCGATCAACAATTTGGTTAAGAGAATACTGAGAACTAACCCGACCACGCCGCCCGCAATAGCAAGCAAGGAACTCTCCGTCAGTAGTTGACGAACAATGCGCCCGCGACCAGCTCCGAGTGCGGTGCGTACCGCAATTTCCTTCCGCCGTCCCGTCGCGCGTGCAAGCAGCAAGTTCGCGATATTCGCGCACGCAATCAATAAGACGAAACCGACCGCGACGAGCAACAACACCAGCGAGGTGCGAACGTCTTTCGTGGTCCAGGCTTGTAAGTTGTGTAGCCGTACCGACCACCCGGCGTTCGTCTCCACATACTGCTGCTGCAATCGAGCGTTGATGGTATCGAGCTGCGACTGCGCTCCAGCGAGCGTGGCCCATGGTTTGAGCCGCCCTATCGCTCTAAACATACGGTTGTCGCGTCGACCATTCGGACTAACGTACAGCGGAGTCCATACCTGGATTTTCGAGGGGTAGTAATCGAATCCAGCCGGCATCACACCGATGATGACGCAGCGTGTGCCGCCTAACGTGATCGGGCTTCCGAGGATGTTCGGATTCGCGCCGAACCGGCGCTGCCATAGTCCATAACCTATAATGGCGACCGGCTGGGCGCCCTTCGCTCGGTCTTCCTTCACAAACGTGCGACCCATAATAGGGTTCACGCCTGTTGTCTGAAAGAAGTTTACCGGCACCACGCTAAATGGGACGAACTCTGGTTCGGCATCGTCTCCCGTTACGATTATGCGGGCTGTATAGACGAGCGAAATGCTCTCGAAAGCGTCTGCCTGGTTTTGCCAATCGACAAAATCCGGCATCGAGATGTGGCCGTCACGAATTGCTCGATCAGGTTTGATGCTCTCGAGATAGACCAGTCGTTCCGCGTCGGGAAATGGCAACGGCCGCAGGAGCACTCCGTTAACAACTGAGAAGATCGCGGTGTTCGTCCCAATCCCCAGCGCCAATGCCAGCAACGCGACAAGAGTGAAACCGGGAGTATGGACCAATGCCCGCACGCCCATGCGAACGTCTCGCCACACGGTTTCTATGAAGTGGCCCATTCTAATCTCCCTCACTCTTTCTTCAGCTTGCGCGACTCCGCCAAGCTCGACGAGAGCGTTACGCCGAGCCTCTTGAGGCGAGAGGCCTTGCCTGAGTTTCGCTTCCGTCAACATGTCCAGGTATGCCTGGATTTCTTCAGCGGACTCCTGGTCCACTCGCTCCTTGTGGAACAGGTTACGCCAGAGGGTGGTCAGGCGGAAAATCAACGACACGTCTCTCTCCTACAGACATTCTGTAGGTGTAAGATTACCGCTTTCATATAGAATGTCAATATGAGCGTGCCTGAACGCGAGTGAAAAGATTTGTTTGAATAAAATCGCACTGCCGCGTAAACTCAGCCGCTACGGACCTCGACAATGTCACGACAGCAGACTCGTGCGGCAAGAAAAGTGCAGATCCCAATACAGACAAAACTTCCGCGCCTTGATCTTTTGACCATTGACTGGCGCGGGCGGCAGTTCCACCTGCCATACCTTTACCGCGCGGGGTCGGGCGGCCCCTCCATCCTGTTTGTACACGGGCTAGGCGGCGCGAAGGAGAATTTTTATGCGGCCTTCCAGAGTCCGGCTCTGGCCGACTGCACGCTGGTCGCGTTCGATCAACCCGGCACGGGCCTCGCCACATTCGACCAGGACGCCGGCCTCGACGTTGGCGCGCTCGCCGACATGGCAAACAGCGTCGCCGATCAGTTACTACCGGACCCTTATTTTCTGGCCGGGGCGAGTATGGGCGGGTTGATCAACCTGTTACAGCTCCGACGTCGCGGCATCGCGCGAATCACGGGCTACATCAACCTTGAAGGAAACATGACGCCGGAAGACTGCATGTTCTCGCGCCGTGTGGTGGCCCACGATCTCAGTTCGTTCGGGCCAGTCTTTCGGCAGATGATGAGCGAGTTGCGCGCGTCGCGCTACTTCGGCGATCAAGTCATCGCGCACAACCTGGCTCTCAACGTGGACATACGCGCCTACCACGCTTACTCCTTCGACACGGTTACCGAGTCTGATTCCGGCCGTCTCCTCGAAGAGTTCCTCGAATTGCCCATCCCGCGGTTGTTCCTCTACGGCGACGCCAACAGGGCCCTCTCATATTTACCCCGGCTTCGAGCAAGTGAGGTTCGAGTACAGGAGATTTCGTCGAGCTCACATTTTCTGTTTTGTGACAATCCCGTCGAGACATTCCAGGCCGTCGGCGAGTTCGTGTACAAGCCAACCTTTAACCGCGCGCGATTTGGACAAAACGGGAAGCGCGCAAAGAGCCCCGGCGCACGCACTCAAGGCTGCGCTATCAATGGCCACGTGCTGACGCTGCTTGATAACCTGACGCGAAAGCAGGAAAGGCCTGAACGTTTTATGATCAAGTCGAAAGGCCGAATAATTTTCTTACGGGCCGATGATATCGACTGGGTGGAAACGATCGGCAACTACGTTCGGTTACACGTGGGTCGCGAGTCTCATTTAATGCGCGAAACGATGGGCGGAATGGAAGCAAAACTGGAGCCGCAAAAGTTCCTCCGCATCCATCGATCTACAATTGTGAATCTCGATCGCGTCAAGGAACTCCAACCATGGGCGAAAGGTGAATACGTTGTCATTATGCGCGACGGCGTGCGCCTTAATATGAGCAGGCGCTATCGCGAGCGGCTGCACCGCTTTTGAAGATTCAAGCGGCATGCCCGAAAAGTCTGCGATCTCTGCGTATCTCTGCGTCCTCTGCGTTAAAGTTGGCCGTCGGAAATATTTAACGCAGAGGACGCAGAGATACGCAGAGAGAGTTCAAACACATCCCGCAAAGAACAGATGGAAAACCATATAAGAACCTTCATAGTCGACTCTTTCACCGACACACCATTCAAAGGCAATCCAGCGGGTGTTTGTATCCCTGGCTCGCAGTTGAGCGACGAGGTAATGCTGCAAATCGCACAGGAGCTGAATCTTTCTGAAACGGCCTTTCTTTCACCGCTGGAGTCGGGCCACGCTTTCGCCATCCGATTTTTTTCACCCAAGATGGAAATCGCATTATGCGGCCACGCGACGCTGGCTTCTGCCAAAGTTGTTTTCTCAATACATGAATTGAACGAAGTTCACTTCATGAACATTCAGGACCTGGACTTGTTCGCCAAACAATCAGACGGCCAAATCGTACTGGAATTTCCCGTTTACGAGACGCGGCCGGCCGACGCACCACCTGCCCTCCTCGCTGCTTTGGGAATCCAAGCTATCAAGAACTCGGTCTACAACGAAGAAACCAAAATATTGTTGCTGGAAATTGGAAACGCGGAAGAACTGGTCAATTTAGATCCGGATTTTAGTGCGCTTCTTCGATCCCATAATTCCATCAACGGTGTCTTAGTTACGGCGCCGTCCGCTGGGGACGGCTACGATTTTCATTCGCGATACTTCTGGCCCTGGAGCGGCACAAATGAAGATCCGGTGACCGGTGGTACTCACACGTTTCTGGCAAAGTATTGGGCGTCAAGACTAGGTAAGACGAAGATGAAGTCTTTTCAATCGTCAAAGCGCACAGGTTTCATGGAGGTAGAACTAGTCGCCGGCAAATTGCGGATCCACGGCCAGGCAGTCATCGTTCTTGAAGGCCAGCTAGCCTTGCACAAAAAGTTCAAAATACCACCCACGGCAGTGGGTGGATAGGTTCAGGTCCTTTCTACAGAATATTCTGAAGGGTACTTCAAATCCCACATGGTAGTGGGTGGATACTTCAAATCCTTTACTAGAACGGACTTGAACGATCCCCCAACTGCCGTTGGTGGTATTCCAAGTTGGCGGGTAGGTTTTGTTTAGAAAGGATCTGAAATCAACCACCCACTGCCGTGGGTGGTATTTAGGACTTTTGTGCAAAGCCATCCAACGTTAGTTGTATTCGAGGCGAAATCCGCAGTACGTTACAAAACTCAGAGAACTCGCCGAAAGAATCGGCCTGCCATCGAGCTACGTATCATCCCTCCGGTAGATTGTCTGAATTAACCTGTTAACACTCCCGGTACCGTTTGCGTCAATGCCATTGAGGTCCAATATCTGCGCTGCTATCTCTGGAATAGTTCCTAACAGAAAGAGACCTTATGGAAACCCGAAGAACCTCTTCTCTGCCGATTCTTTTGATCGCTGCGCAGTTTTGTATTTATCTCCACTCAACCATTCCAGCGCAGGCCGGGGTGGTGAGCGATACCACTTACGAAAAGACGTTTTCGCAAAAATTTGCCGCGATCGAGATCGAAAACGCGAACGGTCGCACAGAGGTCGAAACGTGGAACAGCAACCGTGTTCGCGTTTCCGCCTCGTGCAGTACCGTAACTGATGGGCGGCTGATTGGTGCTCGGATTCACTTTCAGGTAAGTGACACAGACCTGAAAATCCAGGTTCGCGATGACAGAAACGAACGACCGATCAATTTGCTGGTTTTTGTTCCGCGTGAAATTAGCCTCGCGGTCAAAGGTGACTCCGAAATGATCGCAATTCGAGGCATAACGAATGCACTTTCGGTTCAGTCCGAATCCGGAGATATTTCGCTCTCACTACCAAAATCGGCAAACACCGATCTGTCATTGAGATCACTCGACGGAACGGTCAGCTCGCAGCTGGACGTGCGCGCATTCGGCCCAGTCAATTCGCACAGCCTCGACGGCAGGACAGGCCGCGGCGGCACTCCGATCATCATCCGGAGTACACGTGGTTCCGTTTCACTGATCGCTGACGAAGCAGATCGGATAGTCAGGGCAGACAAAATCGATCCACCACCCTTCATGAACGCGTCTCTGGTAGACCCAAACGATCCACCTGTTGCCGACGTCATCAAAATCGATAGTCGCCTGGTCAATCTAAACGTAAGAGTGACCGACAGTGCCGGTAAACTGATCCCGAATTTGTCCGCCGCCGACTTTCAGATTTTTGAAAACAACATAGAGCAACAAGTTGTCAGATTTGAGCCAGTCACATCGCCCGTCTCTGTAGTGCTGTTACTTGATGCGAGCGGTAGTACGAAGGAACACTGGAAGATCATAAAGAAAGCGGCCAAAAAGTTTATCGACACGCTAAGCCCGAACACGCCTATCGCGGTTGCCGCCTTCACCCGAAGGTTTATGGTTATTTGTGACTTCTCCTGCGATAGACAAACCTTGAAAGAGCGGATTGACAAAACTAAGAATCTTTCCTCGGGAACCGCGTTTTACGATGCCACCTGGTCCACACTCAATCTCTTCAAAGAAGTGAAAGAGCAGCGCAAAGCCATAGTGATGATGACAGACGGTGTGGACAATTCACTTTCCGATGAGGATTACGAACCCAAGCACTCTTTTGACGAGGTATTCGCGAGAATCAGCCAGGATGAAATAACAATCTATCCAATCTACTTCGATACTGAATATCAGGTGACTGTCAGGATGCATGGCAGTGATACTCACGAATCGTACGTAACGGCCCGCGAGCAACTAAAACGCATAGCGGATGAGACTGGTGGCACCTTGTTCAAAGCTGATCGCGCTGAAGATCTTGACGGTGTCTATCAGCGCGTCGCTTCAGAACTCCAGACACTCTACAGCGTTTCCTATAACCCCGCGGATAAAAACTACGACGGCAATTGGCGGAATGTTGGCGTGAAGGTGAAACAGGGCGCCGCGGTGGCAAGAACGAAGCGTGGCTTTTATGCCCGATGATGACACCGATCACGCTCAACTAGTGAGCCGAATTTTAGCCACAAAGAAGCACAAAAAGCTCAAAATCAGCAGAACCTTTTTGAACTTTTTGTTGCTTCTTTGTGGCTGAAAGATTGGACCTTTGCAGGAGAGCTACTTCCACAAACTTCAGCTCGAGCTCAAGGAAAAATACAAGCAATAAGTCTCATATAACAATCCGGAAAAATAAAATTGACTTTATCTTCGCGTAGGCTTATCCTCCGCGCGTCTCCTTCAAGCGGCTGATCTTACGAGCTGTCTCCTATCCCTAATCGCTCCTGCAGCCCTTGCGATCACTGACTGCACTCCCCGGCAGAGTGGGTTCAACTGTGTAGCGCCATAGAGCGTTAACGCAGATAGTCTAACTACAACCAAGTTCACGAACACGCGGGAAGAGATCAGAGACACGATTCACTTTTTTTAAGTGAACTCGACCCTTTGTACACACAACTCAACGGCCTATCTGTGCTTGCAATGAGCTTAGAAAAACCATTTAAGTAACTGTCCGTTTTCTCGCAACCAGGAGCAGCCTTGTGAAACGCTTTTACCGATCTGATCGCATTTTGCGCCGCGCCCTCAGCGTCGCCTTGATCGTGTCGATGCTGACAGTATCAACACCCGCCGCGCCACAGACAGTTGTTGATGTGGCACAAAACGCCAATCTCAGTTTCGCTTTGTGGTATCGCGCCGGTGGCCTGAAGAAACTGTTGCAAGGTCTTGGTCTGGGCCAGGACAACCCACGCAAACAGGAGAAGCAGGCTGAACGTAACGCGCGCGTCACGCGTCTGGAAATCTCTCCTGGCAACGTCACTGTGAAACGCGGCGAGCGGGTTCAATTTGCCGCGATCGCATACGGAGCAGACGACGCGTCCGTCAGTGGCGTGAAGATCAAGTGGAGCGTTCGGGATGATGGCAAGAAAAAGGGTGGTCCTATTTCTCAACAAGGCGAATTCCGCGCTGTAGTCCCGGGTGAATTCACGATCACTGCTGAAGGCGCAGGACAAAAAGCAGATGTCAACGTCGTAGTGGAAGATGGTCCAAATCTTCCCAACCCCAACGACAAGCCACTGCGTGTTAAGCCCGTCACCAATCGACTGCCGGGTGGCGCCGAGAGTGAATTCGGCGTAGTTGGGATGGCGAAAAAAGGTAACGGCAAAACTGGTTCACGGCGATCCGGAACCAGCTTTGCGCACGGCCGCAGACGGAGCGCAGTACCTTTTCTGCCACCGGTTGACTGGGGTGACGATAACTTTGGCTCATCAAGCGACCCGCGCAACGATCTCGGCGATACTCCCGGCAATCCTGTAGACGGCGGCGCCGGCAGCGGCAACTTTCAGTTCACTGCCCCGATCGTGGCTCTAGCCGGCCGCGGCATCAACATTTCCCTGAACGCTTCTTACAACTCTCGACTCTGGAATAAAGCCGGTACTTCGTCGATCACTTATGACATCGATCGTGGCTGGCCCGCGCCCGGCTTTTCCATCGGTTTCGGCAAGATGATCGCACTGGGCATCAACAACGGCGCGATGCTGGTTGATGCTGACGGCACCCGCCACAGCTTCAATGGTTCAATTCAGTTTTTTAATTGGGGCACGATTTTTACCGGCCATACGACCGACGGTACCCTGATCGACTACACGTACACCACCGGGACCAACGGCATCCTGTCGTCGGCGCAGGCCAAGCTGCCTGATGGCACCGTGATTAACTATACAGTCAGCGGTCCGCAAGCCTACTTCCCTACCAGCATCACTGACGCCAACGGCAATTACATCATCATTACTTACGTCAATAACACCGGCCCACGCATTCAAACCATTACCGACACACTGAACCGCGTGATCAGCTTTTATTACGACTCGAACAATCTGCTCACTGCCGTTACCGCTCCGGGTTATAACAGCGGCGCGGCCCGAACGGTGGCTCGATTTCATTATCACCAGCTCGCGCTCAGTTACTCTTTCAATCTGCCGGCAGGCGTGCGCGACGCGAACCCGTGGGTAGTCGATGCGATTTACTATCCGGGCACCGGTACCGGTTACTGGTTCAACGATTCCGATTCTTATTCGACCTTCGGAATGATCCGGAAGTTGAGTGAGCGGCGCGGCATGACTTTCTCCGGCCCCGATCCGGTCCCACCCGGCCAGGGATCAACCGGCATGGGAACGATAACGTCTGCCGGTTTTATGACGAAAGAGGACGTCTACAACTATCCCCAATTCGTCAATGACTCGAGCGGAACGCAGAGCTCAAGCCTCAGCGACGCCCCGACGTACACGTCGATGACGAATAGCTGGACGCGTGATGGAACCAACGTTGACTCTGCCACCACAACCTATAACGTTCAGCAGAATGCGACCCCGCGGTTAGTGACGATTACGCTACCTAATGGCACCAAAAGCATTCAGCAGTCATACAACCATCCCGGAGTATTCGATGATGGCCTCGTCTACCACGATGAAACTTACGATGCCGCCAACAACCTTTTGAGTACTAGTACGTCTGCCTGGCAACAAGGCGTTTACGACTCACCACGTCCATCGCGGATTGAGAAGACGGACGAGCGCCAGCAGTTAACAGCGACCGAGTTCAGTTATGGCTCCAGCTACAACCAGATTACGGAAGTCAGGCAATACGATTTCGGCGGTACAGTTATGCTGCGCAGTAAGAAGACGCAGTATCAAAACAGTTCCAATTACACCAGCCGCCATATTTTCAACCTGCCACTGATTGTCGAAACATACGCCGCCGACAATGCCACCCGCTTAACGCGCCTGGAATATCAGTACGACGGCCAAACTCTGACGCAGCGCGCCGACGTCGTCATGCATGATTACTCGTTCGATCCTTTCGCGCCGGACGAGGGCCTCTGTTACTACGAAAACGATTGGAGCGATCCTGATTGCCAGGGTAGCTGTTCCCCGGAGCTAATGGGTTGCGACGGCTATTGTCCGCAGAACTACATCTGTCCTTACAACTCGGCGACAGACTTTCGCGGCAATATCACCCAGATGACAACGTATAGTGACGGTTTAAATGCCACCGGCGCGATTACGGAAACTTATCGTTATGACATTGCCGGTAACCTCGTCACCAGCAGCACCTCTTGCTGCGAACAAACCACCAATGTGTTCACCGTCAACACGCAGTATGCTTATCCGGAGTCTAAGATTCGCGGTTCGTCAAGCGATCCCTTCAAACAGGTCAAGGTCAGCGCGAGCTATGACTTCAACACTGGCCTCGTTCGTTCTGTCACTGATGCTAACGGACGGCCAACGCTGAATGATTTCAGCTCCGCGTCGCTGCGAGCGACACTCGAGACTTCACCGACCGGTGCTCACACCGATACTTCCTACGACGATGTGGCAATGACGGTGACCACCACCACTTATCTCGCCCCAGGCGAGGGCGGCGGTATTGCCAGCCAGAACGTGAAAACAATGAACGGGCAGGGCGAGGTGCGCCGGGAGGCTGGTCTGGGTGCGAACAGCACGTGGGATTTTGTTGATACAGTCTTCAACAACCTGGGCCAGATCACGCAACGCTCGAATCCTTATCGCACTGGCGACACACTACAGTGGACCACTGCGACCTACGATGCGCTCGGACGGAACAACAGAGTCACGACTCCTGATGGCAGCGTAAGTGAGACTTACTACAACGAAAAAGATTTCGATACGGGCGACAGCTATGTGCCGGCTCGGCCCAATGTAGCAAGCAGCGGACTTGGTGAAACGATACTGGTGCGCGATGCCTGGGGACGCGAGCGCTGGGGACGCGTTGATTCGAGCGGACAACTCGTGGAAGTTGTCGAGCCGAACCCGTCGGGTAATGGCTCAACCGCGACCGGCGGGCTCGTAACCACCTACAGTTACAACACACTCGGCAATCTGACCGCTACCACTCAGGGCTCTCAGACGCGTTCATTCGCCTACGACTCGTTGAGTCGATTGACGGCCCAGAAGATGGCCGAGGCCAGTGCTACTCTCAATAGCGCGGGAACTTACGTCGGCTCAGGAACGTGGAGCGATGTCTTTACCTATGACGCGCGCTCCAACCTAACTTCCCGGACAAACGCGCGGGGTGTGAAAACCAATTACAATTACAACAGTGATCCACTTAATCGTTTGCAGTCAGTATCCTGGGATACGACTGCGGATCCCAACCACAATCTCCAGCCCAGTGATGCAAACTATTATCTCAGGATCCTTGATGCAGCCACGGTCACCTATCAGTATCGTACAAAAGACACCGCCAACCAATTAAAGGATATTACCCAGATCGCTTCCATCAGTGCGGCAGGCATCAGCACCGAGACTTTTGACTATGACACTGAAGGGCGATTGGCGTTTACCATTCTGACCTTGAACAGTCGCACTGGCTTTCCGTTCAGAACAGATTACGGCTACGACACACTTGATCGCCCCAATGACCTGACCTATCCGGCTCAATACGGCAATGGCAGCGCGCCGCGGCGTGTGGTCCATCAGAATTACGATGTCGCCAGCCGCTTGAGCAGCGTTACCTATAACGCGCAGAATTTTGCCTCCGGCATCGTCTATAACGCCTCCAGTGAGCAGACCGCCATCACCGTCGGCAACGGCGCCAATCAGGTTACCGAGAATTACAACTTCAACGCGCAGACCGGACTGCTTGATGGCCAAACCGTCGTTCGCGGTGCGACGACGCTGCTGGATCTCAGTTACGACTATGCCGATGCCAACGGTAAACGTACTGGCCAGCTCAAGAAGATTCTCAACAACCAGAACCATAACAAGGACCGCGCTTACAGCTACGATGCCTTGGGTCGACTGACTCAGGCGACTGGTGGGGCATCGGGCGCGCTCTGGACGCAAACCTACGCTTACGATCGCTACGGCAATCGGACCAGCGTTACCGCGACCGGATCGTTGGCGAAAGCCGATGCTCTGCCGGGGACAAGCCCCATCGCCCAGCTTCTGAAGGACGGGAAAGCCTTGCTCGAACCAAAGGCGATCCTGCCTACCGAGCAGCTTGCAGCGAAGACTGACGTTGCGCTTCCCGCAGCCTTGCGGAAGGATGCGACGTTGCATCACGCTTCGCGTCGCTCGTCTGCCAATGCGGCGCCCCTCCCGCAAGGTCCGCCCACGTTTACAGACGATCCTTTGGTAGCGGGCGTTACTACCATCAGAGCCGTGCACATCACTGAGCTGCGCACCGCGGTCAATCAGGCGCGCGCGCTTGCCGGGCTCGCAGCCGCTACCTGGACCGATAGCTCGCTTACCGGAACCCCTATCAAGGTCGTACACATTCAGGAGCTCCGCGATCAACTGGCTCCAGCGCGTAGCGCGTTGGGTTTGGCTGCTTTCAGTTACACCGATCCCACTTTAACGGTCGGCACCACTCAGGTGAAGGCGGTTCACATCCAGCAGTTGCGCCAGAGTGTTACCGAGGCGCTGGCTGGACCAGCCGGTTGTCCATCGGGACAAACAGTCCCGATGGACCAGTTCATCAAGAACTTCTACCAGGGTGCGCTCAATCGCCAGCCCAACGCGACCGAATTGTCGGCGTGGACCGATGCATTGCGGCAGGCTTATTCGCAGGGGCAAACGCAACTGCTGAATGCTGCGATCTATATGGGCCGGCAAATCTTCAAGTCGCAGGAGTATCTCAATCGCAATCGCATCCCGCACGATTATGTCTACGATCTCTACAAGAGCTACCTGCAGCGAGAACCGGATCAATCGGGCTGGGACTTCTGGACCCCGCAAGTTACGACGAATGGACCAGACGCGGTGCGCGCAGGTTTTGAGTTGAGCACCGAGTTTGCAACGAAGGTCGCAAGCCTGTGTCCGATCAGCGCGAGTGGTACGTGGTCGATGACTTCGGATGGTCTGACCAGTGTTACTTACAACGCGGCGACGAACCGCATCACCAACTCCGGCTTTATCTACGATGACGCCGGAAACCAGATGCGAAAGGTGCGTGCCGACGGTTCGGCGCAGAAGTTCCAATACGACGCTGCCAATCGTCTGGTGAAAGTCACGGATGATTTTGGCTACGCACTGGGCACCTACACTTACGCCGAGTCGTCCCAGCGGCTGATCGCGGAGGAAGGCAACGTACGCACTTACTACGCATGCGGCGACAATGTCGAGTACGTTGAAACCTATGGCGCCACCTCGCCAGCGTGGTCCAGGAGTTACGTATTTCTCGGCTCACGGCTGCTCGCGACCACCACGCCGAATGGAAGCGGAGGCGAATTCACTCAGTATCACCATCCCGATCGCCTCGGCACTCGCCTGGTTACAAACGCACAGAACACTACTTTCTTCGAACAACAAACTCTGCCTTTCGGCACGGCCTTGAATGAGTCCGCTCCGGCAGGCGGAACGGTTGGCGGAACGAACAAGCGTTTCACCAGCTACGACAGAAGCATCACGACCGGTCTCGATTATGCTGTCAATCGTCACTACGACTCGCAGCAGGGACGGTTTACGCAGGTTGATCCGGCCGGCATGGACGCGACGAGCCTGTCGAATCCTCAGACGCTGAATCTTTACGCCTACTGCGCGAACGATCCCGTTAACAACCTTGATCCCAGTGGTCTGGGCTTCTTTAGTTTTATCAAAAAGATCTTCAAGCGCATCATTCACGCGCTCATTCATGCAGTAATCAAGGCCGTCTTCACTTTCCTGCAAACGCTGCTCATGACGGGAAGTCTGCATGCCGCGGTTGTCGCAGCAATAGGAGCGGGCGTGGCGGATTTCCTGAAGGAAATCGGGTGGCCCTCGAAAGGCTATTGGAAACTGATACCTGGCGGAACAGCACAGTGGAATCCGAACTCCATTCCCATACTCGGCGGCGCTCCGAGCGGCCTGAGCAAACTGATCATCGTTAATATAGCGAATCCGCAGAATCAGGCGCCGATTACCGTCAGGTACATGAGTAAGGAATACATTAAGGATTTCCTGAAAGCACTGGAAGAAGCCAAGAAGCGTCTTAAAAAGAAGCCTAATTGTGCGACATTGTTCGGGAAATCAAGCGCAGACCTTATTAAGATGCTGGACAACACAGAATATCGGGTTCTCAATTTAGGCAGTCCTCAATTGGATTCCAACACAGGTGATGTATCCGTAACCGGGGCACAGACGAATGACGCGGCCTCCGTTTGGATCAACGAGAAGGGCCCCTTCTTTCATCAGAACCTGTTCATACCTGGGAAGGGATTGACAACGCTGGATTTCAAGACTGGTTTTCGCGGTAAGAAGTTCGGCTCTCTCCTGTTGCTCCATGAGCTTGGACATCAAGCTGGGGTATTCGGACCTGACGCCGGCAATCAAAAGCTGAACCAGCAATACACCGATGCGGTTAAAAAGGCGTGCTTTGGGAAATGAGAAGAACAACGGAAGTTTTACTCTTAACGCTGGTCCTTGCGTGCGTCCTGCTCTCCGCGGGAGCTCCCGCTGCCAACGTTGTAGCGATCGAGTCGCCTTTGCGCCTCAGCATAAAAGTTGAAGGCGAACAATACTGCATCGGGGATTCAGAATTGGATGGTTTACGTCTTAAGGCGCGACTGGTCTACACAAACGTCGGGAAGGAGACGCTCATTCTCTATAAGGGGAGCACCACCGTATCGAGGCTAATGATCAGCCGCACCCCTGCTGACGCCGCAGCAAAACGTTTCGAAGTTGACTCTTCAATAACCTCAGCTACCAGCGGCGGCGCGAAGTGTTATCGCGGACGTGTTCCGTCAACCTGCTTCGTTTCTCTGCAACCCAATGCATCGTACGAAGTGGAGACAACCATCAGGCTCTTTGTTGTTCGCGGCGATGCACGCGAGATCGCGGGAGCTGTCATGTCAGGCGATCATGTGCTCCAGGTCGAAGTCCCGACGTGGCATGAATCAAACGAGCTGGCTGAACAACTGGGCCGGCGTTGGCAGCAAAGCGGAAGCTTGTGGTCCACACCAGTAACATCCGCTCCTCTTCTGTTCACAATCAAGAAAGAGCATCAAGTAGTAGATTGCCCTTAAAGGAAAGAGACACATGATGAAAACTTATCTGACACGCACTTTCGTTCACGTCGCCACTAAATTTATCATGGCGATCACCTTGTTGGCTCTTGCGGCGGGATTTACGTTCGCACAGACGAATACCTTTCCCAGCAGCGGCAATGCCGGCGTGGGCACAACTTCTCCTGTAACGAAGGTGCACGCCATGAGCGCCAACACCACCAGTACATCGGTTATAGCTACGACTGATAGCAGTGGGAACACAGGCAGCGGTCTCGCGATGTGGTCCGGATGGTCAGGAGGTGGTACTCCTGTTTCCCCGGCTTTGATTTGGACGGCCGGCAGGGACTTGCGTTTTGGCGGAGGCATTACTGATTTAGCCGCTGGAAATGGGTTCTCAGAAGCAATGAGAATTACCAGTAGCGGCAGAGTCGGTATCGGAACGGGAACCCCCGACACGTGGGCAAAACTTCACGTCTACAACGCCGACGGAGCCGGTATTGATGTTCAGTCTGCTACCGCTGCCACGTGGTCCAGAGTTCGGCTGGTAACGGGCACTCGCACCTATGGTTGGTTTGCCGGTGATTCAACCAATACGCTCGCGCCAAACAAGATCGGGCTTTACGATTACACCGCCAGTGCGTTCCGAATGATGGTCGACAGCTCAGGCAACGTCGGGTTTGGAACTTCGAGCCCCGCGTTGCAAGCGGGCGTGACTAACAGGATGCTCGAGGTTCAGGGATCCCAAAATCCCGGAATCGCGCTGACTGCTACATCCACCGGCGGTAGGCAGTTCTACCTCTACTCGTCACAGGCCAATCCTGGTTATTTCAGCGTCTTCGACGGCACCGCCGGCGCAGACAGACTCGTGATCAGCAGTGGCGGGAACGTCGGCATCGGCACCGCCAGCCCGCAGAACAACCTGCAAATAGGCGCTCAGACAGCGGCTTCCACCACAACTCCAACGACGCTCTCCCTGGGCGGTACTTACAGCAGCAGCGCCGGAGCGAATCTAAAGTTGAAGCTTTTTGACGACGGGACTGGGTCAATTTACGGAGTCGGCGTCTCGTCAAACAGCATGGATTTCGGCGTGAGTTCCACCGCAGGCTACCACTGGTACGCGGGAGGGACGAACAAGATGACTCTTACAAATAATGGAGACTTGTCTGTCAGCGGTAACATCGCCGCGAAATACCAGGACCTGGCAGAATGGGTACCTTCAGCTGAGCCACTTTCGGCAGGCACGGTCGTAGTGCTCGACGCTACGAAATCCAATCAGGTTGTTGCGTCAGCCACTGCGTACGACACGCTCGTGGCGGGTGTGGTCTCGGAGCGGCCGGGCATCACGCTGGGTGAAAGCGGCGAAGGCAAAGTTCTGGTTGCCACGACCGGTCGCGTGCGAGTGAAAGTAGATGCGACGCGAGCTCCGATTCAGATCGGTGATTTACTGGTTACCAGCGATACGCCCGGCGTGGCAATGAAGTCCGAACCAATTGTTGTTGGCGGCAGGAAGATTCACTCGCCTGGCACGTTGATTGGCAAAGCACTGGAACCATTACCGAATGGCAAGGGCGAGATTCTGGTCCTACTGAGTCTGCAATGATCGTTCGCTAGCCACAAAGAGGCACAGGTGTTGTGCCTCTTTGTGCATAACCCGTTCTGGTAACTCCTCAACCACTAAAAACTACAATCTGATTTCTACTCTTATCAGGGTGTCACTGATTTGCGTGCTGAACTATCTTCACTCTGACGATTGAGGAGTTGAGCATGACAATCAAACCGCTTCATATCGATATTCCGGTACGGCTAAACGAGCTTCAGATTGCCTTCAGCATCGCTGACCTGGCAGAGTATTCTAGACACATGGAATTACACAGGATTAAGACCAATCCAGGAATTCTTCAGACGATTATTGTAAATAGTGCAGAAGCGGCGGAGAATGTTGTCAAGTTAAATCTTAGTAAGTTGGCGAATAACACGTTCTTTTTGCACCGCCGGCGTGTAGAACTGATGGAAGCGGAGGCGAATGCTCCTGGCAAAGAAGTCGCCTATATTTATAAAGCCCGACAGATATTGTAGGTGCAGCCAGCCCGAAAAGCGGTTACCGAATTTACTGCGAGAGAGCGAGCCAATTATGTTCGAGCGCGCTATACCACAGATGTTTTAGTTGACACTTCGTTCTACAATTAGCCGACGAATGGCGCAGCAATGAAATCGATAACAAAACAACAGGCGCAAGAGTTTAAAGCTCGGTGGAAACTTGTCAACGACTTCATCGCTCAACAAGTTCGAAATACGCCGAGTGAAATAAAGCTTCAGCAACTCAGCGCCATGTTTATCGTCGGGAAGAGCCGTTCGCCTGCTTTCTTAGCCGAAGAGCAGGAAGTCCGTAATCGCTGGCTCTTGCTGAAGCTGAAAACTAATGTCTGAGCCTCAACTGCCACAGACTCTCCTGCGCGTGCTTCTTCCCTTGCGGAATGGTTCAGGGATCAGCAGGTCCCGTACGCAATAATCGCAAATCGCGACACCGGAAGATCTGATAATCACCAAAGCTGTGGCGCATCGAAAGAGGGATTTGCTTGATATCGACAATCTCGCGTCGGTTTATCCGAATCTCGACCTCGACAGAATACGACACTGGGTAGGACAGTTTGCGGCGGTGCTGGAATCGCCTGAAATGGTAAGCGACTTGGAAAATCTTCTGAGGAACCGACAATAATCCCTGGTTCATATAATATTCCCTAGCCTCACCTTTCGATAGCAAAATCGATGTTGGGCCAGGTCAAAGAAACGGCAACCATTAAACCTCTGGTCCATTCAGGCCGTGCACTCACCGGAATAAATAAAACCCGCCAACGGTATGTATAGCGGCGCGAGTAAGCCGGTAATTACGTATGTGAGAGCGATGAAGAGTACACCCGACATGGAGGCATTTGAAGAGATTTACCGTCTCCACCATAAACGCGTGTACTCAATCTGTTTTCGTATGCTGCGAAACGCGTCGGACGCAGAAGACTTAACGCAGCAGGTTTTCATCCAGCTCTTTCGCAAGCTAGACACCTTTCGCGGCGAATCGTCGTTCACGACCTGGCTGCACAGAATGACGGTGAATCAGGTGCTGATGCACTTTCGCCGGCGATTGGTGAAGACAGAGAAGACCACTGAAGACGGCTCAACACCGATTCGCATCGTTAGCGGAACAGAGAATCCGAGCCGCATGGCCCTGATCGATCGTATTGCTCTGAACCAGGCGATCGGCCAGTTGCCAACCGGTTATCGAATGGTATTTATCCTGCACGATCTGGAAGGATTTGATCACTTTGAGATCGGCAAGATGCTCGGATGCGCAGTCGGAACGTCAAAATCGCAACTGCATAAAGCACGCCAAAGGCTCCGTCAATTACTGACGGGCCGCCGAACCACCCCTCGAAAACGGAAGCAGTTAACACCTGCACTCGATGTTTGTGTTCAGCCAACGGGCTGAGTAATAGGGGTGGACCAATGTTTAGAATCAGGAAATTTACGTTCATTGCAGTGCTGCTGCTTTTGATAACCAATGTACGAGCGGCACAGAATAACGAGGCGGCTGACCTCAATGACGAGGCCGTCGCCTGTGTGAAGGATCACCAGTATCAACGAGCCGTGGACCTGCTGAAATCAGCGATCGCGCTTCAACCTAACCTCTTCATGGCCCACTACAATCTCGGTCGGGTCTATCAAATGACAGGCGAATGGGATCTTGCGATTGAGTCATTTAAACAGGCCGTGGATCTGAATCCCGAGTTTGTAGCGGCGCTTCATGAACTCGGAGTTTCATACAACCAAAAGGCGCGCTACGGAGACGCAGTTGAGTGTCTGAAACGGGCAGTCAAGCTCCAGCCAAATCGAGTTGATTTACTGACGGAGCTGGGATTTTCATATTCCAACGACGGGCGTGCCGCGGAAGCTGTAGCAGTGTTAAAGGAAGCTATTCGTTTGCAACCGGATTTCGTTGACGCCTTTAACAATCTCGGAGTCGCGTATTTCAAAAAAGACCGGGTTCCGGACGCGATCGAAGCGTTGCAGCAGGCCATTCGCTTGAGACCGGATATGGCCCTGGCCCATTACAATCTGGGCTACGTCTTGAGTCACGCGCATCGAGAGCAGCAAGCCATCGCATCGTACAAGCAAGCCCTGACGCTCAAACCAGAATATGCTGAAGCACACCACAATCTGGCCGTGCTTTACCTGCAACGAGGCCAGCGATCGTTGGCACTGGAACAATACCATTTGCTCCAATCAATAAATTACGAATTGTCTCAGAAGCTGTTCGGGATCATCTTTCAGGACAAGATTCTCAACGTGAGGGACCAGGGGCGGGAATAACTCAGCCTCTCACCCGGTATAGACGGCAGAAGCGAACAAGGGGAACAGCAAAGGCCGTTGGCGCGAGGGGTGGCCCGGCCTACTCTGCGGCCCTCTGCGTATCTCTGCGGCACTCTGCGTTAATGGATTGTTTCAACGCAGAGGGCCGCGGAGATACGCAGAGGACGCAGAGAAAACTTCTTGAATCACCCTAAACGAGACCACCTCTTGACTTCCCATCCGGCGTGAAACAAACTCCATCCACATTTACGTTCGTTTCCACCTGCTATATGGGGCACATTGGTTCAATTAACAGAACCACGGATGGCCATTCCGCCTCGGAAGTAGACACATCGCAAGAAAGGACGGAGGCGCTCAGGTGGCGCTCTGTCTTCGAGAATTCTGCTATCGGAGTTGCCGTCGCCGATTTGAATGGCCGCGTGCTGGCTACCAACGCTAATTACCAAAAAATGCTGGGGTACACGGAAAGTGAATTCCAGGAAATCTCATTCCTCGACATTACTCATGAGGATCATCGTGAAGCCAACTGGGCCCTCGTTAAAGAGCTGCTGGAGGGCAAGCGAGATCAGTTTCAAATCGAGAAGCAATATCGTCGCAAAGATGGCAGTCTCGTCTGGGTTAGAAACAATGTGTCTCTGGTGCGCGAAGATGAAAGTGCGCCACGGTTCATGATCGCTTTGTCGGAAGATATTACCGAACGCAAACAAGCGGAAGCAGCGCGGCAGGAAAGTGAAGAGCGAGCGCACCTGAACCTCGATTCGGCGGCCGAAGGAATCTTTGGCTGTGATTCTCACGGCACCTGTCTGTTTTGTAATACGGCCGCAGCACAGTTACTCGGCTACGACGCTGCCGAGCAGTTGATCGGCCAGAACATGCATGCGCTCGAACACCATACGCGCAAGGACGGCACGCCATTTCCCATAGACGAGTGTCCTATCTATTTAGGGTTCCTGGAAAACCGCGGGGTCCATGCTGACGACGATATTTTTTGGAGAAAGGACGGTAGCAGTTTTCCCGTCGAGTATTGGTCGCATCCACTCGTTCGCGAGGGCAAGACGGTCGGCGCCGTAGTTACTTTTCTCGACATCACCGAACGAAAAACCGCCGAAGAAGCAGTGCGATTGAGTGAACAACGCACTCACACGTTACTCGAGATTAACAACGCCATCATCACTAACCTCACGCCTGTGGCCCTCTTCGCTTCCGCGTACGAAGCCATACGACGCGTCGTCCCGTTCGACCGGGCCGCATTCCTGCTTTACCAACCGGAATCTAAAACGCTGAAGCTTGTCTCGATGCAGGGTCTGGAGGAATCCGGATTTTTCCGGGTGGGCCGGGAATATGATTTGGAAGAGACTCGCATTTCCGCCTGGGTGCTCGAGCACCAGGAGGTAGTTACCAGAGGCGATCTGAAGCGCGAGCAGCAGTCGCCCGGTGAAAGAAACCTTGTGAGCGAGGGTATCCAATCGTATTGCGTGGTCCCTCTCGTAGCCATGGGGAAAAGTCTCGGTACTTTCGCCGTCTGGAGTGAGACGCAGAACCGCTATACAGATGCCGACGCTGAGTTGCTCAGGGATGTCGCAAACCAGGTTGCCCTGGCAATCTCAAACATGAAGTCGTATGAAGAGATCGCATTGCTGAAGGCGCGACTCGAGGAAGAGAATGTGTATCTGCAGGAGGAGATACGCACTGAACACAATTTTGAAGAAATCGTTGGCGACAGTCCGCCTCTGCTGGCGCTGCTGCGACGAGTTGATCAAGTCGCACCGACAGATTCCACGGTGCTGATCTACGGAGAGACAGGAACCGGAAAAGAATTGATCGCACGTGCGATTCACGATCGCAGCAATCGCAAAAACCGTCCGTTGGTGAAGGTAAACTGTAGCGCGATTTCCGCAGGTTTGGTTGAGAGTGAACTATTCGGGCACGTGAAAGGCGCTTTCACAGGAGCGTTCGAGCGTCGCATTGGCCGGTTCGAGCTTGCCGACGGCGGCACGATCTTCCTTGATGAAGTAGGCGAGTTGCCTTTGGACACTCAGGTCAAATTGCTTCGGGTTTTACAGGAGCGCGAGTTTGAACCGGTTGGCAGTAATCGTTCCGTTCGCGTGGATGTACGAATTATCTGCGCCACCAACCGCAATCTCGAAGAGTCGATCAAGGCTTCTACTTTCCGCTCGGATCTCTACTATCGATTGAACGTATTTCCACTTCACGTTCCGCCCTTGCGGGAACGCGTTTCTGACATTGACCAACTGGCCACGTTTTTTGTTTCCCGGTACGCGCGTAATCTCGGCAAAAAGATAACCGGTATCTCGGAGGCAACTCGGCAAAGGCTCCTGTCTTATTCGTGGCCTGGCAACATACGTGAGTTGCAAAATCTTATCGAGCGAGCACTGATTCTTTCCACGGGCCCCGTACTCGAGCTGGAAAGCGATCTCTCGACGTCTCCGAATGTGCAAACTGAAGTTCCCGAGGTCCTGCCTTACCTGGACCAGTCGCCGCTGAAAACCTTGCAGGAAGTTGAACGCGACCACATTCTGGCCGTGTTACAGCAAACAAACGGTGTGATTGAGGGTTCGAACGGCGCCGCCAGAACTCTTGGCATGCATCCGAACACCTTGAGACATCGGATGGAAAAACTGGGAATCAAACGTTCCGCCCACCGCATTTCGTAGCTCTCCAAAAGTCCGATCCCGTCAACCACCAAATACGGTAGGTCCAACTCCTAAGCGACAGCAGTTTGCGAGAGATCTCTCTGTATCGAGGCACGGCACACGATCTGCACTGCACCACCACAAATTTGAAAAGGATTTCAGCAGCACAAGGAGAATACGAATGAGCAGTTCAAGTCAGTATCTAGCACGCAGGCCCAATCCGAATTGGCGATGGGTCGTGGCTTTTGGTATCGCAATCATTGTCGCGGTCGTGGCCGTGCACACTAAGGCTCAGAAAAGAGTGTGGATAGATCGGGTCCCGATTCAGGACAACAACACGAATGGGGACTTTGTTGCGCCGGCTGTGTTCCAGGCGGCTGGGCCAAACGCTGCGTCGATTCAAGGCACTATCGCCGACTTTCGCGCGGCATTAGGTGATCCTGTTAACGGCAACACACTCAAGGAACTCGATTCAGGTCGTCGTGAGATCAACTGGGATGGAGCTGTGCCCACGGACGTTACTACTCCTCCCGTAAACCCATTCAACACTTTTCTGAACACGCGTGGCGCCCAGTTCACTACTCCGGGTATCGGGCTTTCGCAGGCGCCGCCGTCAGGTGGGCCACAGGGCGGGCTCGTTGCCCTCTTCGGCAATGCGACTTATGCCACTGCATTCCGGGCCTTTAGTGCTCCCCGCCTGTTCACACCGGTCGGCAGCAATATCACCGACACGTTTTTCTTCGTGCCCGGATCGAACGGAGCTACGCGAGCGGCCGTCACCGGCTTCGGCGCGATTTTTACTGACGTCGACCTACCTGACGGCAGTGGTCCAGGTGACAAACGGGGTAATCGTGGCGCAAGTACCCTGGTGCAGTTTTTCGGTGCTGATGGCCATTTGCTGTTCAGCAGTTTTGTCCCTGCTTCGCCTGGTGATGGAGGTTTTTCTTTCTTCGGGATCAAGTTCAAGGACCCGCGCATCGCCAGTGTCCGGATTATTGCCGGCAATATCGCTCCCACTCCGGACGATGACGGAAATAGCGACGTCGTCATGATGGACGACTTCATCTATGGAGAGCCGCATCAACTACCGTCGCCGTAACCTCGTTCCTCTGCGTCTCTGTGTGTGACGACACACAGAGACGCAGAGGGGGGAGACACTTATTCATCGCGTCTATTTTTAAGGTCTAAGGCATGTTGAAGATAACCAAAGTTGTTTTATCGGAAAAGGAAATTACTCTGCAATTGGATGGTCGAGTTTCAGGTCAATGGGTTGAGTTATTACGAGAGACAGCCGAGTCGATGCTCAATCAGGGAGTGGGGCTCAATGTCGATCTAAAAAATATTTCTTTTATCGACTGTGAAGGAATCGCACTGATAAGGAATTTGATCGAGCGTGGCGTTCGTCACACAAACCCGCCGCTTTTCGTGGCCGAACAGATCAAGAAGTGTAAGGACGGGGCGGCCTAGGCAATGAACAGCAGGGAGATTGGCAATGGGAGTCACCAGTGGAAATTGTGAGGAAACGCTCTTACCGCATCTCGACGCGGCGTACAATCTCGCCCGCTGGCTCACGCGCGACGCAAGAGATGCTGAAGATGTAGTGCAGGAAGCGTTTCTTCGGGCTCTGAAGCATTTCGCTACTTTCAAAGGAGGCGACGCCCGGCCCTGGTTGTTGAAGATCGTGCGCAATACTTACTACACGTGGATCCAGCGCAATCGAGTAACAGAGGCTCCGTTCGACGAGGAAGAAGATATTCACATTTCAGATACTCCTAGTCCGGAGATGCTGTTGCTTAAAGAAACGGATAAACAATTAGTCAGGCGCGCGTTACAAAAGCTGCCGACCGAGTTTCTCGAGGTCATTGTGCTGAGAGAATTTGAAGAACTGTCGTACAAACAAATTGCGGAGACGGTTCAGGTCCCGGTGGGCACAGTCATGTCGCGCTTAGCGCGTGCGCGCGGACGTCTCGCGCAAATAATCCTCGAACCCGATGTGATGCGCGTTTTCAAATCTGCCGGCGCACGGTAATAGAATGACGGGTGCTGCAAAGATAAACGCAAGGCAACCTGGCCACGATAGATAAGATCGCAGTCGGCGCATTGTTCGAGGTGGCGTTCAACGACAGCTGCCTGAATCGGTTCCAACTCGCGATCGATGTAGGGATGAACAGTTTCCAGTAGTTTTTGACAACTCAACTCGGAACCTCGGTCGTCAGTTCGCTAAATTATTTGCTTTGTCGAGATGCGGTGGACTAGCCGTTTTGAAAACAGGCGAGTCTACCCTTAATACCATCCTCAAACGGCTTTTATTCCCTGGCGCCCCTAATTTCGACTCTCGTCACGCACAGAACCGAGCGCGGTAGCGCCGGGTCAAACTCAACTGAGCGCTCCTCAATAGAATTCGACCCGGCGCTACCGCGCTCGGTTCTGTGCGCGACGAGAGTCGAAAGCAGAGAAGTGCGCTACTATTGAATTGCAATGGCAAGAGTATTTATCACCGGCTCGGCGGATGGTCTTGGGCAGTTGAGTGCAAAGGCATTGATCGCGCAGGGGCACGAGGTTGTGCTTCATGCGCGCAGTGAAAAGAGAGGACAAGAGGCTCTGGGTAAAGTTCCGGGTGCTGAAGATGTCGTAATCGCCGACCTTACCAACATCGAAGAGACAAAACAGTTGGCTGCAAAAGTGAATGACTTAGGTAACTTCGACGCAGTTATTCACAACGCCGGTGTTTACAATGCTCCAGGCAAAGAAATCTTCAGCGTCAATACACTAGCACCTTACATTCTGACGTGCCTCATACAACGACCAACGCAATTGATTTACCTGAGCTCCGGCATGCATCTGCAAGGTCATCCAAAACTGGAAAGTTTCAAAACTAATATCAGTCGCATCACTTATTCCGATTCGAAGTTGCACGTCGTAATGCTTTGCAAGGCGGTGGCACGTCGATGGCCCCAGGTTTACGCGAATGCGGTTGATCCGGGTTGGGTTCCTACAAAGATGGGCGGACGCGGTGCGCCCGACGATCTGCAAAAAGGATTCGAGACGCAGGTGTGGCTGGCGGTAAGCAACGATGCGAAGGCGAAGGTAAGCGGCCGCTATTTTCATCATCAAAAAGAAAGCCCTCATAACCCTGAAGCCAACGACGTCCAACTACAAGAAAGATTTTTAGAATTGTGCAGAGAGATCACCGGCGTTTCATTTCCATGAGCAGTAAGAAATCGTGATATAAAGCTCCGCAAACCATGGCTCTGAGCTTAATCATCCTTTCGTTTTTGCTCTTCAATCCGCCACAGGACACGACATTGGCCCAGCGTTATGAGGCGGCCCAGACATTAGTGCGGGAAGGTAAACTCGCTGAGGCAGAGACTGAACTCAAGGCAATTCTCTCTGCGGAATACCGCCGACTCACAAAAATCTATGCAGCGCTAACGAAGCGCGAGCCAGCGCTCGAGGCGGCGGAGGCAGCGGCGAATTACCAGGCAACAAACAGCGATCTTCTGATTGAATTGTCCATGGCTTATCTTGAGGCTGCGCAGTTTGATAAAGCTCTCGACCCTCTCCTCAAAGCTGCCCAACTCCAGCCAAACAACGCTGACGTCCAAAGAACTTTAGGCAAAACCTATTTTGCCCTCGGCGATTACGAGAAATCTGCACGAGCGCTCGAAGTAGCCGTGAAGCTCGCCCCGCAAGATTTCAACTCCAGTTTCACTCTCGCCATTACTTATCTACAGCAACGCCAGTTTACCAGCGCAAGGCGGGTCTTTGATTCGATGATTGCCGAGTTTGGTGAGCAGCCGCAGATTCATATCGCCATCGGCAGAGCATTTCGTGAAGCCGGGCGTCTACCTGAAGCGATCGAAGAGTTCAAAAAAGCTGTCGCTTTGAATTCACAGTTTCCGGGCGCTCACTACAATCTGGGCCTGGCATATCTCTGGAACGAAGGCGGCTCCGCAGTCGCGAATGCTGAAGCAGAGTTCAAGATTGAGTTAACGACAAATCCAAACGACTACTTCAGCAACTACTATCTCGGAATCACGTGCCTCTTTCAAAGAAAGTGGGAACCGGCGATTGACTTCCTGATGACAGCCTCCCGCATTCAGCCGAACAATCCCGATCCCTATTTCCAGCTCGGCCAGGCCTATCAGGAATTACAGAAACACGATCAGGCAATCGAGGTGCTCAAGAAATCTATTGACTTGAATCCGAATCTGCCTCACAACAAGTTTCAGGTCACGACTGCGCATTACCGACTCGCACAGTCTCTTCTCCAGACAGGGCAGACCGAAGCGGGTCGCAAAGAATTGCAAACGGCATCTGAGCTGAAGGCCCGCGCATTTGAGGTGACACAGCAATCCGCAATGGGCACAGCGAGGGTACCCGAAGAAAAAGCAGTCGAAACACAAATCTCTTTGGACCAAAAGACGCGGTCAGAGCTCGAGACAAACGAGACGCAGTTAGCAAAGATCATCTCAGCTCTTCATAACAGTCTCGGACTCGTTCAGGCCGGACAACAGAACCTAACTGGCGCTGCAGTTGAATTCCGCCTCGCCAAAAAGTGGAATCCTAACCAGGCTGGCCTCGATTACAATCTCGGGCTGGCATACTTTCGCGCAGAGTTGTACCGGGACGCACTGGCGCCGCTCGAGAGTGAGATCAAATCCAATCCGGCAAACACGCAGGCGAGATGGCTATTAGGACTCAGCTACTTCAAAACTCAAGAACATTCAAAAGCTGCCGAGCTGTTGCATGATGTGCTCTCATCCGGATCGACGAATGTAGAACTCTGCTACGCACTCGCGTCGTCACTAATCCAGGAAGGAAAGCTCGATGACGCCGCGCACGCGATTGAGCAAATGACATTGTTGACTGGCACAACACCTCGCCTCCCCCAGGTACGCTACGAACTCGGCAAGGCGTTGCTGCAAAAGGCTGACTTCGCCGGCGCGGTTTCTAATTTGGAGACAGCAGTGAAGCTCGAGCCTGACAATGCGCTTTTTCATTACGAGCTGGGTCGCGCTTACATCGCCGCCGGACGACGTGACGAAGGTAAACGCGAGAACGAGACGTTCAATAGACTCAAGAAGCAAACACCTCAGTAGTCTTCTCTGCGGCTCTCTGCGTATCTCTGCGTCCTCTGCGTTTGAGTCGCTTTTTAACGCAGAGAACGCTGAGATACGCAGAGACCGCAGAGAAAAAGGAAATCTAACTTGCTATCCGTAACAAACCTGCACGTATTTCTACTAATAGCAGTTCTGGCAGTGCCGCCTGCCTCCGTTCAGTTCAACGACGTAACAAGCGCATCTGGTATCACCTTCAAACACGCCCTCTCGCCGGAAAAGAAATACATCTCCGAATCGATGAGTGGCGGCGTCGCGCTTTTCGATTATGACAACGACGGCTACCTCGATATCTTCTTCGTCAACTCACTCACAGTTGAGCTCGTTAGGGCGAACAAGAAAACCCGCAGCGTGCTATATCGCAATAACCATGATGGAACGTTTTCCGATGTCACGGACAAAGCAGGAGTCGGCGATGTTGGTTGGGGAATGGGATGTGCCGTCGGCGACTTCAATAACGACGGCTTTGATGATCTCTACGTCACGAGTATAGGTCCCGATCATCTTTTCAAAAACAACGGCAATGGCACGTTCACCGACGTTACACAGAAAGCCAGTGTTAGCGATCCGCGCTTTTCCACGGGAGCGGCTTTTCTCGATTACGACAATGACGGCAAACTCGACCTCTTCGTCACCAACTACGTGGGCTTCAACATGGAATACCTGCCTGTTTTTGGCAGAGGTCCGAGCTGTCAATTCAAAGGCGTTCCCGTCCAGTGTGGACCACGTGGATTACCCGGCGCGGGTGATTCCCTCTTCCACAACAACGGTGACGGAACTTTCACCGACGTTTCGAAAAAGGCCGGCGTCGCGGACTCGCGTGGTTATTACGGATTGGACGTGGTGAGCAGTGACTTCGACGGTGATGGATGGATCGATATCTTCGTGGCCAACGACTCTACGCCTAATTTCCTCTATCACAATAATGGAAACGGCACGTTCAGCGACATCGGATTCGAGTCGGGCACCGCACTCGACAAAAACGGCAACGAGCAGGGATGCATGGGAGTCACGTTAGGCGACTACAATCATGACGGGCTGCTGGATCTGTTCATCACCAATTTTGACGATGAATACAACGTCCTCTACCGCAATGCCGGGAAAGGTTCGTTCGTTGATGTTTCCTACGAAGCGGGAGTGGCAATGATTAGTCTTCCTTACGTCGGTTGGGGGACAAAGTTTTTCGACTACGATAACGATGGCTGGGTCGATCTCTTCGTTGCTAACGGACATGCTTACCCACAGCGAGACCGCTATCGCCAGCGCAAGCTTTTGCATAGAAACAATCGTGACGGAACGTTTTCAGAGGTTGCTGCTCAGTCGGGTAGCGCACTGATGGAAGAGCGCGCGAGCCGCGGCACGGCGTTCGGTGACATCGACAATGACGGCGATGTTGATATCGTCGTAAACGATCTCGACAGCGCCCCACAGCTATTGCGGAACGACGGCGGAAACAAGAACAACTGGATCATGGTTAAGACGATCGGTACGAGGAGCAATCGGGACGGTATTGGCGCGAAGGTGAAGGTTGTCTCAGGAGATCTGATTCAGCTTGATGAAGTGCGAAGCGGCGGCAGTTATATTTCGCAGAATGATTTCAGGCTGCATTTCGGGCTGGAGAAACGTACAACCGTCGACCTCATTCAGGTACGCTGGCCCAGCGGCACCGTCGACACCTTAACCAACGTAACGGTGAACAAGATCGTGACAGTTAAAGAAGGCAAAGGGCTGGTAGAGTAATTTCTCTGCGGCCCTCTGCGTATCTCTGCGATCTCTGCGTTAAGGTTTATTTCAACGCAGAGGACGCAGAGATACGCAAAGGGCCGCAGAGATATCACCGATGCATGTGGCGATTGGGACTCTCGGTGCGTTTCCAGATGATGCGGCGGATGCGCCGCTTTTCATAAACCTTGTCGAACTCTTTGATCTCAATAAACTGATTCGGCAACACGTTTTTGAACTCCTGCCGCGTCCCACTCGCGGGCCACGTTACTTCTATCGAAGCAATTCGTGTCGACTTGCCAATACCAATGTGCTGCATCAACGGCGACGCACCAAACGACCCCCCACTCGAGACTTCCCGATACCGGATTCCACTTTCCCCACCTGGTCCCTTGAGCGTTAACTTGATCTTCGCTCCGATCCCGGCGCGGTTGCTCTTGAATCCGACGAGTTTGATAGCAATCCAATTGTTAGCGTGACCCGGATTCGCAAAAAGGACGCTATTGTATTTGTCGCCAGGAACAGCTCCACCGAGGTTCTCGAATATGTCCTCATCTCCATCATTGTCGAGATCGGCAAACGAAACGCCGTGGCCTTTCTGGAGATGACCGGTTCCAGTCGACGAACTTATCTCCACGAAAGATTTGCCGCCTTGATTACGGAACAAAAGGTTTGGCATTAGAGCTGTGTACGTTGGCGCGCCGGTGCCGAGATAGAAATCGAGAAAACCGTCATTGTCGACATCACCGAAGTTCGCTCCCATTGCTGCGACGCTGCGATCAAGACCAGTCTCCTTCGTCACATCCGCAAACTTGCCATTTCCGACATTGCGGTAGAGCTTCATCGAATCGCCCTGTCGTGCCAGTCCGAGATACGGCCTTACCCACTCGCCGTTTGCAAAGTAATAGCTCGCCACGAACAGGTCGAGTTTCCCGTCATTGTCGTAATCCCAAAACCAGGTTGGAAAACTCCAGCGCGGCTGGTCCACCCCAAGCTGCGCCGCAATCTCTTCGAACGTGCCGTCACGTTTGTTGTGATAGAGGAAGTTCGCTTCTCCGTAATTAGAGACGTAGAGATCCGGATAGCCATCGTCGTCGTAATCACCCCACGCGACGGCTTTCGTGAACGCGGTCCGGTTTACGCCCGCGCGCGCGGAGACATCTTCAAACGTGCCATCGCCCTTGTTTCGGAAAAGCTGGCTCGGCGTGTGCTCATGTCCAATGAAGAGATCCAGCCAACCGTCATTATCGAAGTCGGCCCACGATGCGGAATGCGTCGGATGATCGATGCTCAACAGTCCCGCCTCTTGCGTTACATCCGAGAAGGTGCCGTTCCCATTGTTGCGTAACAGTGAGTTGCGCATGGGCCACTCCCACCCGCCACGCATCACAAAGATATCGAGCCAACCGTCGTTGTTGTAATCGGTCTGCACGGAGTTTATCCCGCCGAGTTGCTCAGCGAGACGCGAGCGCGTGGACACATCTGCGAACGTGCCATCTCCATTGTTACGGAAGGCGCGCATCGGCTGGCATGGATCGAAGCTCGTCTCTACGACGTCGAGGAATCCATCGTTATCGAAGTCGTCAATAATTGAACCTCCGGCCGCGCCCGTCGTGTCGAGCCCGAGGGACGGAGCGATGTCGACAAACCTTCCGATATTCTCTTTCGATTCGAAAGCTGCCGGAGGGATCAGATAGTCTTTGGGAACTTTGTCGGGATATTCGCCAAGCGTCTGGTACGTCACGTTAAGAAGCCAGCGCACTTCCAAACTCGAGGGTTCCCTTTCAAGATAACGCTTGAAATACTCGATTGCCTTCTCCGAGCCGGATCGCAACCTATGCCGCGCCGCAGCAGTTAGCGGAAAGATGCAGACGTCAGCATTGCGATTAGTAATACAGTTCTCAACCTCGCCGCGTCGCATGTTGGCTATGCCGAGGGCGGCAAGAACTATGTTCTTCATCGTGGCAAGGTTTGCACTTTCAGTCGAATGTGCCTCCGCGATACGCAGGGCCTCTTCGAATTGTGCAATCGCGTTTGTAGTGTCGCCTTTGTAAAGGTAAACAGTTGCCGCGGCGTTGTGGAGACGAATCGCCTTAGGTGGATCGTCTGATTCACTGACTCTTTGCAATGCCATCTCGACTGTGCGCGAAGCTTCATCAAGAGTGGCGCGCCGGATTCCGCAGAGGCTTTCGACTGTGGTTCGTTCGGCTGGCAGCGTCGTAAAGCTGTCGATTAGACCAAACCCCGAAAAGTCGGGGAGTCCGATGGTGTCCTGAGATTGCGCGGGAGGCTGCATCTGACCCAGACCGATCGACGCATACACGACCAAACACAGCAACAGGATTGTTAGGGGAACGAACCGTTTCACTTGGTTTAATGGATTAGCGGCAAGCTTTTCTTTGTTACATCTCAGATTCTTAACTGATGCCACTTTGCAGGTCAAGCATGTTTTGGGGAGGATACTAGCACGATCGCGTTCGAAAAAATGTTGGCAGCTACTACTTTGCAGTACAACCAATCTCGCCCTATCAATCTCTAACGCCGCGGTTCTTTTCTGAATTGCTGCCGACCGACGCGGCAAACTTTCCCCAACAACCCGGCGTGAGCTCTCTTTGAGTGGTGACGTGTGCGATTTGCCTACCAAGCGCCGCACGCTTCGAAGTAGGTGTTCGTGTGCGTCCCTGCGGTGGGAGCGGAGTTTCAAGTTGCAGAGCGCTCCGCTCCCGCCGGTTCTGTGTCAATTGCTTTTACTTGAGGAGCAACTACATGCGAATCTTACACGTCGAAGATGACGAGGACACACGGAAACTTGTCGAGTTCATATTGCACGGTAAAGGTTGGCAGGTTGTCTCCGTGGAAAACACAACTTCAGCGTTCACACTCGCCGCGGCGGGCGGGTTCGATCTTTATCTGATCGATAACTGGATTGAGGGCGACACCGGGAACGCGTTATGCCGCGGTTTGCGTTCTCTCGATCCACACACTCCGATACTCTTCTATTCCGGCGCGGTGTTTCCGTCTGACGTCGCGGCGGCGCTCGCGTCCGGCGCACAGGGGTACCTTGAAAAGCCCTGCACTCCTGAGGCACTCGTTGAAGAGATATTAAAGTTGAGCCAGATTAGTTGACAGATTGTATGGCAGAGGCGATAAAGAGGAACTGGTCCAAGCCCCGCGCGTTATTGCATTTGAAGTTCATGGCTAATTCCGCGTAACTTAGGAGCCCGGAAATGATCAAATTAATTGCCGTTGCAGTTGTTCTGGGAATCTGTGCCGTCTCAGGTGTCGTGGCCCAGCAGCCGGCAGTCTCCACCTTGAGGGTGGTCCGTTACCAGGGTGATTTCACAATGGCCCTGGCTGCCATCCCCACCGCTTACGGCGTGACGGTTGGATTAGAGCTCGACACCCAACGTTACCGTGTCGTTAATGTGTCTTTGGATGATGCCACTGTAACGGACGTTATGAATGCGATCATTCAGTCGTCGAAGAAGTACCAGTGGCGGCAGACCGGTGAGGTTGTCGATGTTTGGCCATCAGCCGGAAGCAATCCGTTACTCGAGACGAGGATCAACAGTTTCAAGGTCAAAGACCTTAGCCCGGCGGAGGCTTTCGATCAGTTGTTTAATTTGCCTGAGGTTCAAGCGAGCATGAATGGCTTGAATCTGAAGCGCCGAGCACCAGATCCTCCCGGGAAACTGAGTGGCTCCAGATTTTCTATAAATTTGGAAGGGATGAGTCTGCGAGAGGCACTCAACAAGATCGCACAGGAATCGCACCTTGCGATTTGGGTCTTTCGTAACTATCCGGACGGATTCTTCTCAATCAGCTCTATGGAAAAGTAGAGCGACAAAGCTCGCGAAGCGAGCGACAGCATAAAGCCTGGGGCGCAAGCCCCAGGATCACGAACCATAAAATTTTGTTTAGAGCCCGCGAAGGCGGGCGACAGCGTGTTGGTCAGGGGCTGTCGCCCGCTATCGCGGGCTTGAATGTGTTTTTTGGATTCGATCCTGGGGCTTGCGCCCCAGGCTTTATGCTGTCGCTCGCTTCGCGAGCTTTGAAAGAACTGCGAACTTTTGAATGCACTCTCTAGTACATGGAGCATGCCCAATATCTTTCACGACTTGCGCTATTCATTCCGCTCGCTGCTTAAACATCGCAACTTCACCACCGCGGCTTTACTGACGCTCGCGCTCGGAATAGGAATCAACACGAGCATCTTCACGCTTCTCTATTCCCTCGCATTCCGTGAGTTGCCAGTGAAGAACGCCGAGCGTGTGGTGAATGTCTATCAACGCTTCGAGGGTGAGTTTTCGCGCGAAGTCGAAGGGAGCGCATCGCTTGCCTCGTATCCTGAATACCTGAACTATCGAGATCGAGTTCACGGCCTGTCTGGCTTGGTAGCCTCATCAGACGTAAAACTGAATTTTGGCGGTAACCCCGTTGAAAAGATCACCGGGCTATTGGTCACTGACAATTACTTTTCGGTCCTCGGTGGAACAAGCGCTCTGGGGCGCACCTTCTATGACAAAGAATGCATAGCGCCTCGTCAATGTCCCATTGCAGTTCTGAGTTACGGTTTTTGGCAACGCAGATTCGGCTCTGACACCAGCGTGATCGGTACTCCAATCGTGCTGAATCGCCAGCGCTTCACTGTCATCGGTGTTGCCGCGCCGGATTTTCGCGGGACTGAGATGACTGTTCCCGACGTCTGGCTTCCGTTAACCGCGCACGAAGGCATCATGGCGGAGAGCAACTTTACCTCGCGCCCTAATCTTAGCTGGTTGAGCGTTGTCGGACGGTTGCAGGATAACGTCTCGGCAAAGCAGGTGCAGGCGGAGATGCAACTGGTGGCTTCGCAAATGGACCAGGAGTATCCCGGACGCAAGTCGATTGTTGACGTGATGCCCGGGTCCTATCTCAACTCTCCGGAAGTTCGCAGTGAAGGCATGCCGATAGCAATGCTGGTGATGGCGGCAGTTGGGCTGGTTCTTCTGATCGTGTGCGCCAACGTCTCGAATCTCATGCTTGCGCGGGGCGCCGCGCGGCGAAAAGAGATTGCCGTGCGTCTTGCGCTCGGAGCGAGTCGCTGGCGGTTGGTTAAACTCCTGATGACAGAAAGCCTGCTCCTCGCAGTGCTGGGCGGCACTGCGGGACTGTTTCTCTCACTGCTTCTGCCTCCAATCCTGATCTCACTGATTCCCGAGCTGGGTCTCGACATCGACTTGAAGCCGAATGCGACAGTCTTTCTTTACATGTTCTCGATATCTCTGATCACGGGAGTTGTATTTGGACTGACGCCGGCAATTCAATCGACAAAACCGGATCTAACCGCTGCACTCAGATCCGGAAACAGGACGCGCCTTTCACGTCCGCGCTTGCGGAATCTATTAGTCATTGGGCAGGTGGCGGTTTCCCTCGTGCTTCTGATCGGAGCAGGTTTATTAGTGCGCGCGTTACAACGGGCACAATCCAGCGATGTCGGATTTGATAGTAAGAATTTGATTGTCGTCTCGATGGACGTATCGGCACTGGGTTACGACGAGGCGCGCGTTACAACACTTCGCGAGCAACTCGCTGAGCGTTTGAAAGCCGTGCCGCAAATCAAAGAGGTGAGCAGTGCGCAAATCATGCCTTTTGGCGGCAGGCGCGACGATGCAATTGACATCGAGGGCGAAGGAACAGGCATTAGCGTGAACGCTAATCTGGTGTCGCCAACATATTTCAAAACACTGGGCATTCACTTGCAGCGCGGGCGCGAGTTTACAGACGAAGATGTTCGCAGTGGACAATCACCGGCGGTCATCACCCAGGCGATGGCTAATCGTTTCTGGCCGGGAGCTGATCCGATTGGAAAACGTTTCCGCGACGGTGACGGCAACTGGCACGAGATTATCGGGGTCGTGAATGACATTAGTAGCACGCACGTGGGAAAAGTGGATGGACCTCTATTCTACACGCCGGACTCACTCGTGCATTTAGCGGCGTACAGCTTTCTCCTGCGAACCAATGGGAATCTGAATGCGGTCAGAGAAGCGGCGCGTTCGATCGATAAAGATGCATTCGTTACTGTCGAGCCACTCGAAGAAAATGTGAGGCGAGCATTGGAACCGGCACGTACAGGTGCGTGGTTTTCCAGTACCATAAGTTTGCTGGCATTGATCATCGCGGCCACTGGCATCTATGGAATGTTGTCTTATAACGTTATCGAGCGAACCAGCGAAGTCGGTATTCGGATGGCGCTCGGCGCACAGCGACGAAACGTCTTGTTGCTGATCGTGGGCGACGGAATGAAGCTCGCGGCGATCGGCACAGCAATCGGTCTCGCAGTTGCAGTTATATTGACGAGGATATTGGGGTCGGTGGTATTTGGCGTTTCCACCACAGACGCTCTCGCTTTTGCAGCAGTAGCGATCGGCGCACTCGGAGTCGCATCAATCGCCTGCTACATCCCGGCGCGTCGCGCCACGAAGGTCGATCCATTGGTTGCGTTGCGTCGCGAATGAATCAGGATCAGCCCCGCTATATAAAGAGCGAGTGTAAAGAAAGCGATGTAGCCAGTGATCGGCGCAAAGGCTGGCGCGTCGAGCGTGCCGAGCGTGACCCCTTGCAATAACGTTCCTGCCACCCGCTTGAGCCAACCACCCTCGGGACTGTACAGATTCGCCAGCAGGATATGCTTGAGGACAAAAGCAGTCCCGAACAAAATTGTAAGGCTGCGCAAAAGCCGGCGCGCGTCGAATGACGAAAACTGATTATTCCAGAGCGTCCAAAGGAAAAAGAACGAGAACAGCCAGTGGAACAGACCGCGCTCGGGTAATACCGAGTTGAAAGCTTGCGCGGACGCGAAGAAGATGGTGATAAACATCCAGGTGTGCGCCACATTTGTGAGAGGCGGAAGGTCGCTGCCAACCCATTCATGAAACCTGAGTAGACCACCGCGGACGAAGAGCAGCATCGATAGCGTCGCGAGCAAAAGCGTCACGAGGGGCGGCGCGATAAAAATGAACGTTCGGCTTTCGGCACCGATTCGAAGCCCGCCCAGAAGCGCCACTGTTAGAAAAAGAAATGGTAGTACGACAAAATCCAACAGGGCGCGGTTTCTGAGACGATTAGCCTGCGACATTGTTAGAGTCAATCACTTCCTTGTCCGCAGCACCTTGAGCGGATTGACGTCGCTCCAACTGCGTTCTAACCCTTGTTCAAGTTCGACCTTTAACTCCGCAGCCGAATGGATACGCAAGTCCGGATCGTCGATCGTCAGCGGGCTCGTTGATGAAAGAGCAATTGCTCGATTTACTGCCTCCACGCCTTGTTTGAACAACTCCTGGTCAAAATAAACCCGCCCCCAACCCTCGCGGTAAAACGAATACGCTATGTAAAACTGTGTGCGGGCATCTCGCTGCGCCGGGTCTGCGCGCTGCCATTCGTCGCGCGCCGCACGAAACTGCTCACGCCGGAAGAGGCTGAGAGCGGAATTGAATTTTTCCTGGTCGATCTGGTAGGTGCCTGCGGCGATCTCAGCACTGGTCGTGACTTCTTTGAAGGTACGTGGTTCGGTGGCATAGATCCAGACGATGAACGCGGCGTATACGATCGTGAGTCCGAGCCCGGCGACTTTAATAATTTTGTCTTGCATCAATGCATCTTGAACGGACCACCATGCGGCTCCGCTGCTAAGTCAGGACGACTGGAATCCTGGACCACCTCGTGCATCTCCAGCACATTCGACTTAAAGAATGCCTCCTTCGGCAATGTTCCCGACTGTGCGTGTCCTTTCACGAACGCATCTGAGCGTACCCAGTTAAGGAAATCTTCACGGCTATTCCAAATAGTAAAGACGACATACGGGTCGCCTTCATTGACCGGGCGCAGCACCTGGTTGGAAATGAAACCAGGCATTTGATCCACTAACCCCGCGCGTTCACGGAACCTTTGTTCGAAAGCGTCAGCATATTCCTTCGCCACGTAAATCCGATTGGCAACAGTTATCATTCCGTCCCTCCCTCTTTGTCAGTGTTATGATATCACCTCGCTGCTTACCGGTCCGGCCGAGGTTTTACAGACTTTTGAGGCGACTAATATGACCCGATTCCGAGCACCCGTTCTTGTTTGTAGCGCTTCCCTTCTCCTTCTGGCGGGTTCAAACTTAAATCTATGCGCGTCGTGGTCGAAACAAAAGTTATGGTCCGCTCATCTCCTATTTTCAACTTTCACGATGATGAGTTTTGGCTGAACTTACATCACTTTTTGTACGTCCTGGGCCGAGCCGAGAATAAGACTCGAGACTCGTCGCGAGCCGCAGTGAGTGGCGCTCCGGCGGATCAGCAACAAGGCATGGCGCTGTTAACAACGCAGGAGCAGGCTATTTGGAAAGATATTCGACAACCGGCAACCTGCTGGTAGTTTCGAGCTTAGCCGAAGGCAATCAGGGGACGATGGGCCTTGAAACTGTATTTCACGAAGGCATGCACCAGTGGGACAACTCGGTTGAAGCGGCTTTGAAGGAGCAGGCTCGACGAATTAACAAGCCTGTGCCGGAGAGACTTTCTCACGCACTGATCTTTTTTACTGCCGGAGAAGCCGTACATCATTTGGTTCCGGAACACACGCCTTACGCCGACAAGTCTGGTGTGTGGCAACGAGGCATGACCCAGGAACGAGAAGTGCTTACAGAAATCTGGAAACCATATCTCGATGGACGTGGAACCCGAGATGAAACATTCGCTGCAATCATCAAACGGCTGAGCGAGAGCAATCAAGGCGCCTCGCCGCAATAGTGCATTCGTTGTGAGATGCTATGGGCATGTGGAAATATATTTTGGCGTCTATTCTTTTGGTAATCGGGATTCTGGAGATCGTTCTGGCGCTCCACGGAGGTCTGCGTGATGTCTTGATGCAGACGAGTCCGGTACGGTTTAAGCAGGCTGAATCATCGGCATTCTTAGTAGCCGGAATCTCTGCGTTAGTGATGGGCCTGGGGATTCTCTTCTCTGGATTATTCTGGTAGGTGAGGCAAAGGCCTACAGATGCTGAAGGTGATTTCTATCCTTGGAGTGGTCGTGATGATGGGCGCATTGGTTGGCCTTTATAAGATCGGTGTGCTCTTCACGGCTCAGCCCATCGCTATTGCGCTTCAGCTAATAGCAGTCGCATTGATGGTATGGTCCCGCATAACCTTTGGACGGCGAAGCTTTCACGCCGCTGCGAATCCCACCGCAGGTGGGCTGGTTACGACAGGCCCTTACCGAATCATACGACATCCGATCTACACCGCCGCATGTCTCTTTGGTTGGGCTTCGATCGTTGTACACTGGTCTTTGGTAAGCGTCGCGTTGGGAATACTTTTGCTACTGGGTGCGCTAGTGCGAATGGTGTGTGAGGAGCGATTGGTGAAGCAGCAGTACCCGGAATACGTCGAATATGCGAAAGTTACGAAACGGATGGTTCCGTTCCTGTTCTGATTTCGGAGAAGTCACTGCGGTGCGAAGGCGACTCAAAGTACTATAAATAAAGTATGCCCTCTCGTGTCTGGACGCACGAGAGGGCATGTTTAAATCGACTTACACCAGTTACTGCTTGTCGTAGACTTGTTTACTCGTGACCTTCTTGCCTTGCGCATCCGTTGTGCTGATTGTGACCGTGCGCATCTTGCCGTCAGCCGAAACGACGATCCGACCAGTCAGCGTCGGCTTACCACCCTTCTTGTTAGTTAGCTCCAGCGTATTCTTGTTGACAACGCGATACGATCTCGCATCGCCACTCGCGTCGCCGGTAACCGGATAGTCTTTTCCGTCAAACTTTCCGGTCCATTCGTTGTGAATGGCAGCACCACTCTCATCGACGCCATCCACTGTCACTTTGATCTGATCGCCAGCGGCTTCGTATACAACCGTCTGGTTCCTTGCTTTACCAGCAAACGTTGATTTGCCTTCATTGAGCTTCCAGGTGCCCATGTTGGGGTTATCCTGAAAACCCAAAGCCACGCTTACAAAAACGAGGGAGATTGCTAAAGCAATCGTTTTTGCTTTCATAGGGTCCTCCACCGAAGAATTTGTTAATTCGAGCGCATTCTATGCCTCAGTGGTAGGACATGCAATAGTGATATACCTTAAGGCTCTTCGCCAATCTCCGTGACCTTCACCTTGCTGCCGAAATGCTTGTAGTCCGTGTACCGGACAAGCATGCGTATGTGAACAACCTGACCCTTTGGAAAAACGAGTTCATCGTCGGCGGAGGTGTACGTTGGGAACCAATAGCGCCCGTCTATTTGCTCTCGATAAGTCTCGAACATAGGAAAGCGTTGATTGCCCTGGGGCACGGCCTTTCCACGAACCTTCACGATTTGCAGGTCATCCTGATCTACCCAAATACGCCCTTCGAAGCGTCGCTCGCTGACCTTCTTCGGCAACACCTTTGGCGCGACGTCAAAGACGTAGGTATGCAACTCATCAACCTGTTCCTTGCCCACGTATTTGAAGTCATACTGGTCGATCTTGGAGGCTTCGAGAGCGAACGGTTGAACGCCGCCCAAATCTTCGAGGTCTTCCTGTGTAAAGATCAGGTCGGTGAGTGTAGGCTGCGGGAAATACGTGATCTTTTCAAAGCGCTCATTCTGATCAGTGAAAACAAACTGAGAAACTCGATGGTATTCACCGGTAACTTCGCCCGCGGCGCCGATCGTCTGGATGGTGGCGTCGCGTTTGAATGCATATTCGGAAAGTGCTTTCCTAAACTCTGTTTCTTTAGCAGTAAATGCCTGGATGATCTTCTGGATATCGGGCGAACCATCGTTACTCGAACTTTGTTGCTGAGCGTATACGCTGGTAAAAAGAAACAAAAGACTAACAAACACTGCACTGGCTTTTGGCAAAAAACTCTTCATTGAACGTCCCCATGGATCTATAGATTGCTAGTTGATTGGGGAGTTCGGAGGTTGGATGCGCGGCGTTCCGCTTGAGTGCAAAGATTTGGTAAAGAATTTGTAAAGAAGATGAGCGTTTGCAGTAACGGTAACCGAAAAACGGGAGGCGAGTGTAATTCGTTGTACTACTGACTAATTGGGACAATGATCTTTAACCCACGCATGCTTTCACCATGCTTGATGTCAATGATCATGGTCGTTAGTAGCGTAGACTTCTTAGGATCGTAGTAAGAAACCCGGGTTACTCGTCCGCTGTCAGGTTTATCTTCATGAACAATAAGCTTGTACCTTCCAGCCGGCACTGACTCAAACTTGAAGCGGCCTTTTTTATCTATGAACTGAGACGACTCGCCGACGTCGTCCTTCTCGGACATGAGCTCAATACTGGCATCGACCAGCGGTCGTCCATTCCGATCGTAAACGTGACCTTGCACCGCATTGTCAATCTTGAACGCGAAGTCGATAACAGCATGTCTCTTCGGCTTCAGCGTAAATGCCTTGTACGACGTGGAATGTATACTTCTTTCCGAGACCGTGGGGAAAGACTCATCCCTATCTATTATCCAGCCGTAAGGCATCTCTGGTGTGATCAGATACTTCCCCGGTGGTAAACCGTAAATCTCGAAGACACCATGCTCATCTGTTGTTGTCTTGAAGGTCTTATTTTTTCCAATGATGCGAATGTTTCTCCCGGCTACGGGAAAATCGTCGTTCAGAGTGCCTGACACACGAGTCTTACCCTTTACCTTGTCGAGATTGTTAAGGTAGAGAAGATCGTTTGCTGCAGCACTCAAGCCAGACGACCTGCCTTGTCCCACGTACCAGAGATCTTGAGCTTTGTCCGGAGGATTCAGATACAAAAGATATTCGTGTCCAATCATCTTCTCATCGAACATCCAAAGGCAATCTATGCCATTACCTTCTACGAAACTTATCGCATCCTGCACCTTTACGTTCCCTTTGAACACCCTTTCGACCACCATGGTGGCAGAGCGGACATCGAAGTGCATGGGGTCTGGCTCTTTTGTTTTTTCTATAGAGACAAGGCGGGCAATGATCACGACATCAGCCTGTTCGTACTCATCAAGCACTGTAGGTAAAGGAAGGAGCATACAGGCCGTCGCCGTGGCATATCTCAGGCCCACAAAGCAAACGAAGAGGACGAAAATTTTACGAAGGTTGTGCTGCATCAAAGGATCACCACCATCGTTCCTTCCGGGATTTGATCGTAAAGCTTTTGAATGTCGTACAGGTGCATCACGACGCAGCCCCACGAAAGATGACGCGGGCCGCTATTCTCCCACTCTCTGATCCAGCCGTGAAACCCGATGCCGCCGCCGAGCTTCGTGCTTTCGAGTGTGGCAGCTCGCTTTTCCCAAGCGGCCACAATGGCGGCTTGCTGCTGTCGTGAGATCATCTGTTGCGTCGCGGCACGGTCCGCGTCGTATTTGTTGGGATAGTTTATCTTGATCCAGTGCCCGCCGTAATACGCACCGTAGGCTCCGTCGAAATTGCCGCGATGCTTTTGAATCACGAAGTACATGCCCTTCGGAGTCTTGTTGTCTCCCTGGACGAGCTTCTGGCCCTTGCCTTGGCCAAAACTCACGTCGTACTCCTGATCCAAGACACCCGCCTGGTAGAACCTCGCTTTGTAACTTTCCTGATCGACGACGAGCAGCTTCGCTTCTTTCTGCGGGACAAAGAGTTTGCGATGACCGTTAATGAACGCGCTGGGCTGGGTGTAATGTTCCTTGACCCATGCTTCGTTCTTGCCGTTTGACGACGGCCAGTAAGTTGGCGACAGGCTGTCGTCCCAACGCAGCTCGAGGTGCAGGTGCGCTGCGTAGAGTTTGTCGGGATCCTGGCCGACAGTTGCGATTACCTGGCGGCGCTGTACGACGGCGCCTTCCTTTACCTTGATCTCGTTTAGGTGAGCGTAGAGTGAAATGATCTTGCGGTGCTCGTGGTTTTCGTAGAAGTGATGTTCGACTGTGATGACATTGCCCCACAAGCGGCCGCAGTTTTGCGCAAACGTGACGCGGCCATTCGCAACTGCATGAACGTCCTGGCCCAGATCGGTGTTGCCGCCGCCGTTGCCATTCCAGTCCTCGCCTGTATGAATGCCGAGTTGATAGTTTTCTGCAAAGTGAGTGTCGATGCGCCAGCCGCCATATTCGATTCCGGTCGCGAGGTCCTTGTATCGACCTTTAGCGTCAGCGTCGGCTATCGGAAAATCGAAACCATCAGCCGGTGGGATGTCAGTGGTTAGATAGGCGTCGAAGACATTCGACGACGTTCGCTGCTGGTGTGATGGGTTGCTCCGGGTGGTCTGCTGGCACGCTTGAACGCAGACAATGATGAGAATCAGAACGGCGGGGGAGAAATTTTTGAATCTCGTCATTGGTCGCTTGTTTTGACGTCGAGGACCTCGATGATAAAAATCAAAGTCGCATTCGGCGGGATGACGTTGGGAATACCGTTTGGCCCATAAGCAAGCTTGCCCGGAATTATAAGGATGGCGTGATCGCCAACGTGCAGTTTGGAGACGCCTTCATCATATCCTTTGATCACCTTACCGGCGCCCAGCTTGAACGCAAGCGGCTCTTTGCCATCATGCGAACTGTCAAACTTCACGCCGTTCGTCAACGTCCCTGTGTAGTTCAGGACCACAGTCTCGCCGGCTTTGAGCTGAGGGCCCGTTCCCTTCTTTGTGATCAGATAAGTTAAGCCTGAAGGCGTAGTAATGGCAGCGGACGAGCTTCTTGGAGGAGTGCGCCGTCTAGTTTGGGCTTCTACTTCAAAGGTATAAATGAAGAAAAGACAGATTAGAGCAACGATGAATTTTGCTTTCATGCTGGGTTGGCCTCCCGGAAAACAGTCGGTTACGATCAAAAGCATCATGCAATTAAACGAAAGGAAATACAAAATGACTGACGAAATCGTAGCCGCTAATAAAGAACTTGTCCGCCGGTTCTACAAAGAGGTCTATGTCGACTGGAATATGGCGCTGGTGGACGAGGTTGTGTCGCCTCAGTTCACTTCGCACGATTGGCCGCAGGGCAGCCGGACCGGTCCGGAGGGTTTCCGCGATTTCTATTCAGCAATATGCCGGGCATTGCCCGACGCGCGATATAAAGTCGATGATCTAATTGCGGAAGATGACAAAGTAGTGGTGCGGTGGAGACTGCTCGGAACACACAAGGGCGACTTCCGCGGAATAGTTCCTACTGGCCGGTATATCGCGCTCAAAGGGATCGCAATCTACCGCGTGGAAAATGGCAAACTGATGGAGCGCTGGGTTGTGTCTGACCTGCATGGCCTACTCGAGGAAATCCGCGGATCTTCGCAGACGAGTCGTGGAGCCGGCGCGTAAAGTTTGATCTCTGCGGCCCTCTGCGTATCTCTGCGTTCTCTGCGTTCTCTGCGTTAAAGAGCTATTTCAACGCAGAGAACGCAGAGATACGCAGAGGGCCGCAGAGAAATCTATCTGATTCCTTTCTTCGCGAGCTGCTCTCGCAACGCTGCCGAGACCGCCACATCAAAACCGCTTTGTGCTCCGCCCTTGCGCTTCCTTTGCTCCGCGGCGATGTATTCGGTGCGTTGCTTGGAAAGAGCCATGATTTGTTTGCGGATCTCACTGCGCTCAGCAAGTTTGTTTTCAATGTACTTCGTTCGTTCTTCAACCGAAAGCTTTTGCAGCTCAGACGGTAAGTCCTCAGTCTTAACTGCTTCGAGTTTGGTTGACCCGTTTTCAATATCCTGCAACAGGTCGCCGATATATGCTTTCGAGTTCAATGCCTTATTCACCGATCTCTCGGCCGCTGCTGACGGTGCCGAACGCGTCGAAACCGAATATTCAACACTCTCCGCCACTTCCTTTTGCGCTGCTCTGAAGTCTTCTCCGTCCTTACCTGCGCCACCGCCGTAGGCCAGATATGTTCCTCCCAGACGACCGCCAAGTTGACTCAGCGGTTCATCGTAGGGAGTAGAGATTGTTTGCACGCCGCCATTCTGAGGAATCAGGAAATACTGCCCCTGACCCCGGCGCGCGATCGCTTCCCACACCTGTTTGGTCGTGGCAGCAGTGCCACATTGAATCGTGTTCACGATTATTCCCTGCTTGACCGCGAGGTCGGCAGTAGTGAGAGTGTCAGGCTCGTCAGCATAATCGTGAGGCGGAGCGTCGCCCACCAGGAAGAGTATTTGTGCGTGACCGGGAGAAGGTTGGGACCAGCCGGCTCGCGACACCCCTTCCGCCAAAGCGCGGCGGACATTCTCGGGCTCGTCGCCACCGCCCGCAGCCTCGTAGTTCATCAATGTCGAGTAAACTTTATCCAGATCCTCGGTCAAGGGAAGTACCTGCGTGACGTACTGATCGCCGCGGTCGCGGTATGCAACCAGCCCGACTTTCACCGACGAAAGTGAGGAGGTTTGCATTACTTCGTTGATGATTCCCCAAATCCGCTCCTTCGCCCCGGTCAGCAGCCCGCCCATTGAGCCGGTAGTATCCAAAACAAAAACCATCTCCATGGCCGCTCCATTTGAGCTGAGCTGGACGGGAGCGATGGTTGGTTCTTCGGTACGATCGAAGACCCAGGCGGTGGCGATTGCGACTCCGATTGCAAACGTGATTACGGCTGTCAGGATGCGAACGGTAAGTTTAGGCATGTTCGAACCTCCTCGGAAAATGGCTGGATTGGGGATTTGATATTTAGACGCACAAATCGTCCAATCGTTCCCTTGCTTTTCGGCTTCGGGCAGTTGCCGTTAGCAAATGGAACGTAACGCCATTGGATTTCTTGCGACTCACCGATGAGGAGGCGTGTGCCTTTGTTCCTATCTTGGTTCTTAGAGATCCTATCCCGTGTGAAAGTACGCCGAAGGCGTCTGAATACTCCGAAGGCGTATTCAAACTGAACTAGTACTAAAATTCTATTGGGGCAGATACAACAACTTCATTTGGTAAGTATCCCTTGCGGTTAAAGTCGAGGGGATAATCATCCTTCATTTCTGATCTTGAGTGACCATCCAGCGATCGACGCTTCTCACTTCTTTCTGGCAATGAATTGAACTACGCAGGCCAAACCAGTATGAAACGTTCCTTCGACGACTTCGCGCTCGATTTCCCGAGCGAGGATTGGCTCACAATTCGGAAATCGCTGTTCAAGTTCTGCAAGGTCCAGCAACATATCAATATCTTTTGGACCACCTGTATTCCGCGAAAGCTGTGCCTTTGCATACGACTCAAGAAGAATGATTCCTCCGGGCTTCAGGCTGCGCTCAACCTGCGGATATAACCTATCTCTTACCTTGCTCGGAAGGTGCGCCGAGATCGAAATTACCGAGCCGTAATGATTCTCCGGCGGTTCATAAGACGCAAGGTCAGCAACTTCAGTCCGAATCGTAAGGCCTCTCGATTCCGCAAGCTTGTGAGCCTTGGCGAGACCCACCGCTGACGCGTCCACACCAAGCACGTCCAGTCCTAGCGAAGCAAGAAAGACCGCATTCCGTCCTTCTCCTTCGGCCAAAGAGAGCACTGGTGATGTTAAGAGGCTGGAGTTTTGTACGAGAAACGAGTTCGGCTCTGTTCCGTAGGCAAATTCATTACTTGCGTACCGGTCGTTCCACATAGTGTCAGCTTTCACTGGGCAGCAGCCGCTTCTTCTTCCTCTGCAATAACATAATAACTAGTCCGAAGACGAAGGCGATGAAAGAGCCTGTCAGGACGATCGCACCTGGAATGATGCCCAGTAGCGCCTCATCCCAACTTGTTCGGCCGTCAGTCAATACCGGCAGTAATAACGAGATGAGGAGTACAGCGCCGCCGAGCAAGACGCCGAGGATCCCGATGATCATTATGATTTTGCCGATCATATGCTTCCCTTTCGAAGGTCAGAATGCGCTGCTACGGCGTGATTCGAATCGTTCCCATATTGCTCGATTGTCCATGTGCCTTGATGGTTACTTTGCAAGTGCCTTGCGTCAAAGCGTCGGGTAGTCTAAACACAACCTGCATTAAATCAGTGTTCGGTACGGCGCGCACGTCCGCGGCCGGCACGTCAAAGCTCTGGTTATTACCATCGACGAGATTCACGATCACAGCAGATGCAGTCTCACCCTGATTCAATCTCAGGTTCTGAGCAAAGATCATCACCAGCGTGTTCTGATTAGCCGGGAGATTAAGCCAGTCGGCGACACTCTTAACTCGGAAGGAATCTCTCGTGAACAACAATGACTCGAAAGCAGCCGCCTGCTGTGCAACAGGACCTGATTCCTCCAGCACAAGCAGAGTATCGTCGTCGAGAATCGTGCCTACGCCTGTGCCGTCAGCGATAGTCGTACCGAACGCGTCGCTAAGATTTACAGAGAATGTTTCATTCGGCTCCAGGTTGGTATCGCCGATGATGTCTACATCAAAGGTGCGAGTTACGACTCCGGGCTGAAAGGTGACTACGAGGTTGATGGGGTTGTAATCAGTCGAGGCTGTTGCTGTTCCCGGCGCTGTGATTGCTCTGACTGCGATGGTCTCAACACTCGGGCCAGACAGAGTCAACGTAAAGGTGGCCGCCTTCGTACCTGAATTGCCTTCCGTAACGGTGACGTCATTGATACTAATAGTGGGCCCGTCATCATCGACGATGAATCCAGTTCCCCGGCTTGAGGTCACGGTGGCGTTCTGGACATTCGAGATATCCAGAAACAAAGTCTCCTGCGCCTCATCGACAGTATCGCCATTGACGAGGACCACCACCGGTTTCTCGACTTCGCCGGGCGCGAAAGCTGCTGCACCATTCGTAGCAATATAGTCGGAACCAGCCGTCGCCGAACCGTTTGCCGTGGCAAAGGAAAACGAAACTGACTGCGAGCTCGGTCCCGAGAGCGCGACCACAAACGTAGCCTGCGTCGTACCGGAGTTTCCTTCGACAACGACGATGTCGCGGACGGAAATCGATGGCTGCTGTGCAGCGACATCAACACTCGCTGCTAACAGCATCAACGTGGAGATCATTAAAAGACTAATTCGCAGAGGAAGCGCAACAGAGGGATAAGTATGCGTTGTCATAAATCTCATTAGGTTCTATCTTTTGGACAAACCGACAGCGCTTGTTCTAGGTGCTCTATGTTAAAAACGCACAATGAAGCGGTCATTCCACAACCGCGGCAGAAAATAACACATTCCAATCGTTTTCCGATTTCAACACTCGCCCTGATTATTCTTATGTTCGTCAGCTCTGTGCCGAATCTGGCACAGCAGCAACCCAAAGGTCCTCAGCCTGAAGATGTTCTTCGTATCAACACCGATCTCGTCCAGACAGGCGTAACAGTAGTCGACAACCGCGGCAATTTCGTGAACGGCCTGAAACGAGAGCAGTTTGAATTAATCGTTGAAGGCAAACCACAGACTATTTCCTTTTTTGAACAAGTCATGGCCGGAAGCGATCGGGAGCGTCGCGTGGCCCTGCCCACTCGCGAAACGAAGGACCAAGCTACCGGTAGCCCGTCGTCAGCAAGTGACAGCTACGGACGGACGATTGTCTTCTTTATTGACGATCTCCATTTGTCTTTGGACAGCCTGAACCGCACTCGAAGAATGCTGGCGCGGTTCATCGATCACGAGATGGTTGAGACTGATCGCGTAGCTATTGCCTCGCCGAGTGGCGACATTGGCTTTCTGCAACAATTTACCGACAACAAAACCGTCATGCGCGCGGCGGCTGCACGCTTAACTCAAAAGCCATACAACGTGCGCGACATGTCGCGTGAGAGTACACCCATGACGGAGTACATGGCGCTGACCATTGAACGTAAAGACGATCCAGGTGTCTTCCAGTTTTATGTGGATGAATGTTTGAAAAGGGCACCCATGCGATATCCGCGCAAATCATGTGAGGTGGAAGTCATAAACCGCGCTCGCTTGATTCTCCTGCAGGCATCGTCTGTCATCGTCAACACCTACAAATCGCTCGAGTGGTTGATGCAGTCTTCGACAGTGTTGCCGGGGCGTAAGCTTGCCTTCTTTATCTCGGACGGATTTCTGCTGGACACTGGACCACGCAATGCTGATCCACGGAACACACTGAGTCGAATCATTGATGAAGCGATGCGCGCGGGCGTGGTCGTCTACACGATCGACGCGCGCGGTTTGATTTCAGGTCAGCTTGATGCAACCAACAATGTTCCGGTGGACATACTGGGCCGTCTCGAGCACGCGTCAGCGCGGGACATTCCAGCTTCACAAGATGCGATGAATGCGCTGGCCAGAGATACCGGCGGGCGAGCTTTACGTAATCAGAATTTCTTCGACGACTGGGTAGGCAAGATTCTGGACGAGACGTCAAACTATTACCTGCTGGCGTGGCGACCGGATAAAGAAGAAGGCGGTTTACCTCATTTCAAAAACATAACCGTGCGGGTTGCCGGCCATCCCGAGTACAACGTGCGTCTGCCGCGCGGGTTTCTCAGCAAAACGGCAGCGCCTGTCCCGGGTAAGACGCCGCCAGTGATCACGGAAGCACCATCTCAACCTCATCGAGAGTTGCAAGACGCGCTCACCTCCCTTAATCCGCGACGCGAGATCCCTGTTTCGCTTTCAACTGTTTTCATGGATACGCCAGAGCACGGGCTGGTGCTTACGAGCTCTGTTCGGGTGGCAAACGAACCGCTTTCTTACGAACACAGTAAAGCTGCGGTTGAAGTGGTTGGCGTGGTTGTAAATGATCAAGGCAAACCGGCAGGCAGTTTCCAAACCCGCCTGAACATCAACGCTATCGACGGAGAAGGCGTAAATCAAAAACCGTCAGGGACCATTTACAACAGTCGTTTGCCGCTTCGTCCCGGTCTTTATCAGGTGAGGATAGCGGCGCGCGATACCAACAGCGGGCAGATGGGAAGTGCGCAACAGTGGATTGACATACCGGATCTGAAGTCGCAACGACTGACGCTGAGCAGCTTACTTCTTGATGTTCAGAATGTCGCGGCCACGAGCTCAGGCACCCAGCAAGTTCAATTTAGTGTCGATCACCGGTTCCGTGCCAACAGCCATCTGACTTTCATGGCGTTTATCTACAATGCCAAATCGCCGCCGGCCCTTTCGATTCAAGCACGCCTCTGGCGGCGCGGTCGAGTAGTTAAAACAGGCCCGCTGCAAAAGGTTGAGTCGGACGCGCAAGATTTGTCGCGAATTCTCTGCAGCGGGGAGATCTCTCTCAATGACATTCCTGCGGGAGATTATGTTTTGGAGGTGACAGTGATTGATGCGATCAACCAGACCAGCGCTTCCCAACGAATCAGGATTACAGTCGACCAAACCGCGGTCAAATAATTACTTGTCATCCCAGCCAACACTAATTCCGTAATTCCAGTCTGGATCAGTTGCCTTCTCGCCGATATATTCGATTGCTACATAGAACTGGCCCTTTTCGAATCTCAGCTCACGTCCGCCGAGATCTCGGGCACGAGCACGATCGCCGCCAAAATCACCGTGAATGCCTGGGCCAGTTTAAGTTTCATCATCACAAATTTAATTTTGAATATCTTTACCTCGCGCAGGATACATTATGTGAGAGCGCCGATGGACGACGAAATCGCAATTGAGAAATGCAGAAATGGTGAGCAGGATGCGTTTCGGCATTTGGTGGAACGGTATCAAAGGCCAGCCGTGAGTCACGCGACGGCAATCCTGGGCAGTCGAGAAGACGCCCTCGATGCGGCCCAGGAGGCATTTATCGATGCCTTTCGAGCTCTCAAACAGTTTGATAAGTCGCGTCCTTTCTACCCGTGGTTTTACGTGCTGCTTCGTAATCGCTGCTTCAAGATGGTGGCCCGAAGACGTGAGATGGAAAGCATCGACGAGACCGTGATTGTCGCGGCCAACTCTAGCGCGCCATCCGAAGACAGTCTTGCACTTGAAAAGGCGCTGCGCGCTCTCGATATGGAAGATCGCGAGATCATCACGCTGAAGTATCTCGACGGTTTGAGTTACAACGAATTGGCCGAACGGCTACAGATACCGAAAGGCACCGTGATGAGTCGCTTGTTCCATGCCAGGCGAAAGTTACAGGCGAAGCTTGAGAGGTTTTGAACATGAAAGATCTGACTTGTGAAACCGTCCTGATGGCAATGATGGCTGGGGCCGACGGCGAAAGCGCGCCACTTTCAGCCAGCGAGATCAAAGCGCATTTAACTTCGTGCGCAGACTGCTGCGAAGAAGTGGTCCGAATGCAACGCGTCGACGAGTTGTTCGAACGAGCAGTCCGTCGTGAAAGCACCGTAGATCTGTGGCCGGAAATCAATAGTCGTTTGGCCCGACAGTCTCCACGGATCGGCTGGCAAGCATATGCTTTCGTTGGTGTGCTTCTGCTCGCTTCTAAGCTCTTTGAAATGTTACCGGAAGCAGATCCCGGATGGGCCATCAAGCTGGTTCCCTTGATCATCTTCGGCGCCTTGCTCCTGGTTCTGCGAGAGAATCCATTCAAAATAAATACCGAACTAGTACTGGAGAAATAACATGAGTGAAATCGAGAACAACCGAGCTCTTGTACTCGGACAGAAGTATGCATTTGCGACAGCTTCGCTGGTGTTGGGAATCTTTTGCTTCGTCAATCTGCTGGGACTTGAAAAACCCATCCTGGCGATCGTCTTCGGGTGGCTTGCATTGCGTGTCAACCCGGAGCCTAAGCTGACGGAGCATCGCATCTGGGCCAAGGTCGGCGTAGTGCTGGGCTCCATAATTTTGATCGTGGTTCCGGTGCTAATCATCATCAACTTCGATCGCTTACGCGAATTTGTAACGATCCTTTCGCGACTCAACGGAGGAAGGTAATAACGGTTCGAGTCCGTGAAAGCGGACCATGGTCCGAGTCCGCGAAGCGGACGACAGCATAAAGCCTAGGGCGCAAGCCCCAGGATCAGAATCAAAAAAACCGATTGAGCCCGCGAAGCGGCCGACAGCCCAAAGCAATCACGCGCTGTCGCCCGCTTCGCGGGCTCTGCCAATATTTATATTCGTGATCCTGGGGCTGGCGCCCCAGGCTTTATGCTTTCGCCCGCTTCGCAGGCTCTCAAACCATAACAAAGAAGAGGGGCTTGCCCCGCCGTTGCCTGGATTGGACGAGCGGTGGCAAGCCCTCTTCCTGACTTGTTCTTTTCTCGAACTGCTGCGATTGTTGGCTATGATCCGATGGTCTAAAGCTGACTCGGAAGGAGCTCTTCACATGCGATTTGCATTTGGACTATTACTGTTCGTCACAATCGCCATCACAGTCACCGCACAAACACGGCCGCGCGGGCGTGAGCTCGGACTTCCCTTTCCCGGCACAACTGGTCCATTGAATGCCATCACTGACGTTCCCGGTATCGCTGTGGGCCACGTCACCCTCATCGAGGGCGAAGGCAAACTCGTGCCCGGCAAGGGACCGATTCGCACGGGCGTCACGGCAATTCTCCCGCGCCCGCGCGGCAACTGGGATCCCGTCTTCGCAGCCACGTTCAATCAGAATGGCAACGGCGACATGACCGGCATCAACTGGATCAAGGAATCAGGATTTCTCGAGGGACCGATTCTGTTGACCGGCACGCACAGCGTTGGGACCGTGCGCGACGCCGCGATTCAATGGCAACTAAAGAACGGACGCGAGTTTATCTTTACTTATCCGATTGTCGCCGAGACGTTTGATTTTCTAAACGATGCGAACGGCGAACACGTAAAACCGGTCCACCCGTTCCAGGCACTCGATCGCGCGAAGCCTGGTCCAGTTGAAGAAGGCGCAGTCGGCGGCGGCACCGGAATGGGCTGCAACGGATTCAAAGGCGGAATCGGTACCTCGTCGCGAGTGCTAACCGCGGCGCAAGGCGGATACACGATCGGAGTGCTGGTCCAATGTAACTATGGCGGCGATCTGCGTATTCTCGGGGTTCCGATTCGTTCCGAGATCACTGACCTCGGTACGTGCACTGTGCTTCCGCCTCCATTGAGCCGCCCGTGGTCGGCCGGCATTCCTCCATGTTCGCCAACAGGCGGTGGAGCAGAAGGCGAAGGTAACGCCTCAGAACACGAAGGTCGTGGCTCGATCATAGTGATCGTTGCGACCAACGCGCCGCTGCTGCCACATCAACTGGAAAGAATCGCGCGTCGCGTCAGTTTGGGACTCGGACGGCTGGGAAGTTACGCCGGCAATTCGTCTGGCGATTTGTTTCTCGCGTTTTCGACCGCGAACGCCGGCGCCGCGAAAGCTGAAGGCACACCGTCGCTGACAATGCTTCCGAACGATCGAATCGATCCTCTGTTTCGGGCGACGATCGAAGCAACTGAAGAAGCGGTCGTTAACGCGATGCTGGCGGCGCAAACGATGACGGGCGCAGACGGCATCCGCGTCTTTGGTTTGCCCGGTGATCGGGTGGTCCAGGTTCTGCGAAAGTACAACCGGATGAAGTAGCACTCAGTGCTCAGCCACAGGAAAGAGCGTTTTTTTAGGAGGTCCCGTCAAGACTCCTTGCGCTAATTTCAACTGCGCCATCATGCGTATCTCGCGTCGCTCGAACTGCGACGTCAAAGCGACCGCGCGGTCGAAGTCGCACAACGCAAAATAGACAGCGTTTTGGGCCAGCATGGTCAGCAGCGATCCGACACCTCCTTCGGCTGTCATATTCCATTCGCCGTTGCGGAGATAGCGATTGTCAAAGCCATTGAGTTTCGTGGCGGCTGTCACCAGCTCATTCAGCTTGCGAATGATTGGCTCCATCAACGTAAAACAACGATCACTCTTCACCTGGCAGTACCTCACTGCAATTCCCATCTGATATTGCATCTGCCATTTTTCCGGCGGAACCTTGCCCAGCAACTCATTCGCACGGTCCAGTAGTTTCAGTGTTGTTTGCGGATTTTTTGGTCCAATTTCATTAGCCATGCCAAACAAGTAAATGAACGCTTCGTTCTCGTCAGGCAATTCTTTGGCGTGTGCGAATAACTCTGCCGATGTATCTTCACTCACTATCCGTTGAGCGTCAGCTATTTCTTTGAGAACGTCTTGCTTTAATTCCACCCACGTAAACTCGTTCGCGAGTTTACGCGCTCTTTCAAAATCGCCGGTTTCTATGATTTTCCGAATTGCAAAAGCCTGACCAACATCACGAAATTCCGGGTACGTTTGATTCAACGCAAGGAGATCCTCAACCGAACCAGTCTGATAGACGTAGGCGTAGTCAGATAGCTCGGGTGCCCATTCATATGGAAACCCGGCCTTTCGCGCGAGATGTTTCAATGGCGCCACTCGCTGCGGAGCAACTTTTTCCATTAGAGGAACTACCAGGCCCAACCGGTAGCAAAAGTGGTAGGTCTCGTTATCCAAATCAGTCTGTTTCTTCTTTCCGCATCCGACCTTAAGTGCGACTTCAGTGAAATAGTTCATCAGATCACGAAACGCCGGATCACGTCCCAGGGTTGGTTCAACTAACCTGGCAAGCATGAAATAAAACTGCTCATTCTTCATTGTGTTCGTGATGCTCCGGTTAGGGACTATCTTTACCATTTCCGCTAAGAGTGCTGAGGCATGGTTCCGAGACTTCTTGATGAGTATGTACATGAGCATCAACTGAGTCTCTGAAACTCCGTGCCCGAGTGCTTCGCGGCCCAGCTTCAATGCCAGCTCGGGATTCCTTCCCGCAAAGATGATGGCGAGTCGTAAGTTCAGTTCGTTCTGATCGTCATCGCTAATCTTGATGCGATCAGGCTTCGACTCTTGGAGGAATTGCAGCGCCCACTCTGGATCATGCGCACCAATTCGCATTGCGGTGTCTTCCCTTAACTTTACGAAAACCTGAGCGGTGCGATTTGCATCGATGTCGTCCTCATAGTGCTCAAGACCTGCTTTGATCTCTTTAATAACTGACGCAAATATCGTCCTCGCCCGAGGTTCGTTATGCGTCCAAAGAGACTCGGCGATGTTTGAACCCATCCGCGCGCGATTCTCTCCCGACTGCAGTGAGCTAACCTGCTCAGCAAGCGACTCGAGTAACGTGTAAGCTTTCTTCTCGTTAACTTGTTGGGAGAACGCTTTCGCGGGAATGAGGGCAACTGCAAGAAGCAGAACGAGCAAGTAACGTTTCATTGAGACTCCGGATTTGATTTTGATCGCAAAATACCAGTCGCGCTGTTACCCTTGTGATCATGACCCAGAACGCGAATCTCCAGTCAGGCGTACTCACCTCGCCCGCCGACGAAATGTTGGGTCGCGCCATCTATGAAACGCTCAGGGCGCCGGCGAGTGATCGCGCCCGACTCTTCGAGCAATTTGTTCGCGAGATCGAAAACTATATGGCGGCGCATCCAGCAGAACGTCCCTGGACCTGCACGATCTACACAGGCACCGACGGCTCGCGAATTTTTCGTGGTGGCATCGGCCATTCACTCGTGATCGACAGGGATGGACGGCTGTGGCGCGCGCGCAGTTACGAAGACTTCCAGACAACCTACACATTCAGCGAAGACAAATGCGAGATCGACACGCTCACGCCGTTGTTCGAGCAGATGCGCGAGTATAAGCTATGAATTCGTTACGCTGTTGCCTCACTTCTGCGACCGCCAAAAAGAAACGTAAGCACCAGCCCCGCGACGAAGCCTCCGATGTGGGCCATGTAAGCCACGCCACCAGTTTCAGCCGACTGCGTGATTGACCCGACTCCGTTTATAAACTGTAAGACGATCCACAGTCCAATGACCACCAACGCGGGCATAGGAACCACGCCGCGGCCCATTAGCACTTTAACCTGGCCTTTCGGGAATAATATTAAATAAGCTGCCAGGACTCCGGCTATGGCTCCGGAGGCGCCGAGGTTAGGAACGTTCGACGAGGCATTGACAAGCACTTGTGCGAACGTTGCGGCTATGCCACATAGCAGGTAAAACAAAGCGAACTTCGCGTGCCCAAACCGATCTTCCACATTATCGCCGAAGATCCAAAGGTAGAGCATGTTGCCACCCAGGTGCAGCCAGCCACCATGCATAAACATGGAGGTGAAGACGGTTATGAAGTCTGCGCCGGGGTTTGCGGTAAGACGCCTTGGCACGACTGACCAACGTTCTATGAACGGATCGCCGCCGCTTAACTCCACGAAAAAGAATAGGACATTGATCGCGATCAGCAGGTAAGTGACGATCGGCGCTGACCGCCGGCCCGAGTCATCATCGCCAATAGGAAACATAGTGACCTCCACCGCAGGGTTGTTTGAAGGTAAGCGATTGGCTCGAATCAAAAACCGTGCCTCGTTTTCTGATGGGTGTAGATCCTGCGTGTGGTCCTGCTAATTGATTTCTAACGATACTGAATTCAATGACCAGCGTTCCTATTTCGTACGGCTCAGAAAACCGCGCTGGTCCACTGATTCGTTTTCGACCTTTTGGTGCTTCTTTGTGGCTGAGGGATAATACTCGCGTGTTATTTACTTAAAAGGAGTTGGCAATGGAACAAAGATTGGATTTTCTAGCGACGACACCGAATGTAGTAAGAGCGATGCTGGGATTGCACAAACCGCTGTCACAAAGCGGCTTGGAGAAGGGCTTGCTCGATCTGGTCTACTTTCGTGTCTCTCAGATCAACGGTTGTGCATACTGCCTGGACATGCACTCCAAAGATCTACGAGCAGAGGGTGAAACTGAGCAGAGACTCTACGTGCTCGAAGCGTGGCGCGAGAGCCCGTTCTATTCGGATCGTGAACGTGCGGCGCTCGCGTGGGCCGAGGCCGTCACAACACTTCATAACAAAGAAGTTCCTGACGACGTCTACCAACAAGCCCGCGCACAGTTCAGCGAAGCAGAGTTGGTAAATCTCACATTGGCCGTCATCGCGATTAACGGCTGGAACCGACTCAACATCGCTTTCCGCACAACACCAGGCACGTACGAAGTTGGCATGGCTTTCACCGCGTAACGGATCGTTTGAAGTAGTAGTTAGGCGGAGAGCGGATCAACGCTCTTCCGCCTACGAACTACCGGCTGACGTCCGTAGGGTAACACTCTCTTAGGCGACCAACAGTTCGTTCTCTTAATGATCTAGCGATGCCCTCACACCAGGCTGCGATAAATTGATCACGTCCCATCCCGGTTTCATTGAAGGCCGGTCCCCAATAACCTGATCGCAAACGAGGAAACCACGAGCCGGTTTCACGCGTGCCCCACAAACCGGAATACTGAAGAAACTCCATACCGGCCGCCGGCGAGAGTTTTTCACCAAGATTCATCAGCGCCGGCGAGGTTGAATTTTGAGCACCCGAGTTGGGCCAGATCACGTGGCCACCAGTCCAGGTTTCCTGACGGATTAGTCGAGCAAGGTCTTTCTTGTCTTTTTCTCTAACTGGAACACTCGTGTGGCCACCCTTTTCCGACTTGATCAGTACGTGTGTGCCCTCCGACACCAACGACGACCACGGCTGTGTGCTAATACTTCGATGGCCCAGGAAACGAACCGATTTCGGAGCGTTTGTAAAATCGAGCACAACATGAATCGCCTCCCAGTCACCACCATGACTTCCAACTCCAACCTGATGGCCCAGGAGCTCACCAGTGTTGTACGCATAAAAGCGCCAATACTGAATGGTAATGCCGCCATCCTCGTTCGGATACAAATGGAAATAGGTGGTCCAATCAGAGGGATTACTGCCCGCCCGTTTAGCTTCGTCGACTGTTTTCAGGAAGAACGACTGGTCTTTGTTCCTGCTGCGAGTACCGTATGAATCAATTTGCGTCTCTTTGGGATCACACGGCGGTTGCACCTTCTCTGGAATTGAATCCACGAGCGGCGCCGCTATCTTGACGCTGCTCTGTTTGCAACGACTGTCATAAAACCAGAGCTCGGTGGCTGGGAGGAAAAGCCGGACGTTAGTCGGGAAGTTTGGTTCCTTTGGATCGTGAAAAACTACAGGCGCAAAACGCTCGGCCATCGTTTGCTCGAGTGAATCGCTCAAACCATCGTTATCCTGATCGGGATCCGAAGTTTTAACCCCGATTGGAACATTTGCATGGCCGATCCCAACCACAAGCATCGCAGCGATGACAGTCGTTATCAAAGATCGCATCAGCATAAGTTTTAGCCGATTATTTTGTTTATCCAGCCGTGAAGTGGTTGCAGGATGTTATTGAAGTAGGTGACCACGATCAACCAGGAGTTATAAACGGTTTCTGCTAAACCACTGTTGTTGGCAAGCACCAGCGCTGGACAGATGAAGGACGGCAGCGAGGCCCCTAACCAGGCTTTAACAACTGCATCAGGCCAGGCAGTCTGGGCACATACCAGCTCCCGTTTTACCTCCAACTCCCTTTTGGGCGTCCGCGACTCGGCAATTTTTCGATCGATAGATCGCACGACGTCTTCACGTGCCTCTTCCGTCTTCATTCGCAGCAGGAACAAAAAGATCACCAATATAATGAGTAATATGAGAGGCAGGAAAGTCGTAACTCCCTGGCCCACTGATCCAAAAAGAGAAAAAGATCCTTCACGACTGAGCGTGCGATGAGAGCCTTTCGGTACGTTTGCGATTACCACCGAAGTCATACCAATGGCGCCGACGAATATCATGGCAATGATGTAGTTGTATGGCCCATGCAGATCTTTTAAGCCAAAGGTTTTGCGTTTATCTTCAAATTCCAACTTGATCTCTAAAGGAGACCGCTCGTTGGGGCAGATAGCTTTGTACACCACAGAGAGAAAGAAAATGGCCTTGAAAAAAATCCAAATCGCAAACGGTACAAACAGCACCTGGACTCCGAGCGCAAAAACTACAAAGATCCAGAAAAGAAACTTCTCAGCTCGAGTTACAGGACCTTGACTTACGTTCGTCACTTTCCAATGTTGCTGCCATAGAGGATCCCCCTCTGAAATCGTGGGAAGCTTCTTGACTTCACGACCGTCGAGATCCTGAAGCAACTTTTCGTCATAGCCGTGCAATGCACCTGCCTGGATGTAACCAAATGCCAAATTCCAATAGTCGCCTCGACGCCCCGGAATTAAGTTCGGCGGCAGAAATTCGGTGAGGATGATGATTGACGCCGTAACCACGACGATCACAAGGAGGAAACCCGGACGGAAGATTCTCCGATTCATGCGACTGAGCGTTACCAGCGAGTTTTTGTTCAGGTCCTTCTGCTTCTTGTATTTCACGTTGGCAATCAGACGTCTCCCGTCGGCGAGCCCATTTAGTGCGAACTCCGAGTTTCCAATGAATCGGATGCCAAGGAAGACGAACACAGGAGCGAGGAATAAATACAGGAACGCCGCGTTCATCTCTTGCAGATAACCGAACGAAATAGGCCAGTAGTGAATCGTCGCGGCGGCTTCGGTGTTTTGCAAGGTAACGCTTAAGAGACCGGCATTACACAGAACACTCAAAATGCTTGTTGCCAGCGCGATCCAAAAAAATGACCAGGCGATGCGCGAACCTTTGAGTGCTCCCGGCCGCAGCAGGTAACGGAGAGGTGGCAACGCCCTTAAGAATTGAGCGAGTTTATTACTTGCATCAAACTCGCTTAAAAGGGGATCTGTCATGGCGTCTCCCTGTTGGTCGCAGGTCTAACGGCTTATATCGATCTGAACCCACGCATTGGGCTGGTCCTTACACTGGTCTTCGATTCCGTCGTCACCTTGTCGACCCCAGTAACCGTTGTCAGTGAATCGGAAATCCGTGAACCCGAGCTTAAGAAACATACTGCCAACTGCATCGTTAGGAATGTGGTATGGCTTGTCGATAATGTCTTTGATTCGCGTGGGAGCCGTCATACCGGGCAGCCTGATCATTCCGTAATAATATGGACTCCTGGCAGGTTTCGGATCGACATAGAGAGACCACGTTTTTCCGGGACCGCCGTGCTGAACACAGCCGCCTGCCGTTACAGTTACTGTATCGTCGCGCTTGAAGAGGATTTGAGGATAATCAGTTTGCTCCTGTTTGATGTTTGGAGCGTCGATTCTCCAGCGAATCGAGGTCGGATCAGGCAATTTCCTGACCGTCTCAAAATTGCGACAAGCATCGACGACCTCCGTGACGGCCCGCTCAGTTGTGGGACACGAGTAAGCAGTTTCTCGCACGGTGACGGTCAAGACTCGTTGTGTCGGCAGCAGCTCGAAACTTCCCTGCACGCCGGATTGCGTGATCTCGCCCGCGTTGCCCGGTCCAAGAGTAAATCCTTTTTCACGTAACTTTCCCTGAATGCAAACCCACTCTTCGGTCGATATGTCCTTAAAGACAAATGGTGGACATTGCTGTGGACCGGGCAAGAGCGCAGCGGAAGTCATCAATAGAAACAGTACGGCCACACCAGTTTTCATTTCTGGTCCTCCGTTAAATCAGATACTGAGTCTTAAAACTGAGATTACGGCGTCCGTGATCGTGATCGGGGACGCGTTTTGCCTCTCTATCACGACGGCACTCCTTGCCACACCCAGGCGTCCGACACCTCCAGGATCGCATCGCATCGCCACTACATTCTGGTCTCCTTTCCAGTTAGATATGTCCAAACCTGATTTTTTATTTCGTGAGACCATCCGCCCAAACGATTCTCGGCGTATCTGCGCCCACTGCGTTTGAATTGCCGCTTAACGCAGAGAACACTGAGGTACGCCGAGGACGCAGAGAAAATCCGATGTGATGTTCTCTGATTATTGACCACTTCAAGACGTACAGGCTTTTGAATTCATATGAAGGAGATCGTCATGAAACGTCTTGTCACATTCAGCAGTTTGATTTTGGTTTTCGCTCTGACACTTGGAGTCATTCCGGTGAGCGCGACTGAGCGTCCATTCGCCTCGAGTGGGAATGGCGTCGCCAGCTTCATCACAGACGGCGGCGGCAATGTCGTCGGTGCGAACCTCTCGTTAACGGGTCACGGGACACACCTCGGATCGTTCAGCGGTACCGGCACGATTCAATTCATTCCTGACGCCAACGACCCGAGCATCGTGATTGTGCCCGGTGAAATTACGTATGTAGCTTCCAACGGCGATCGTCTCCCGACAGTTATCAAGAATGGCCGGATGGACCTGCGAACGGGAATCGCAACCGGAGACATGGTCTTCCAAAGCGGCACCGGCCGTTTCGCAGGAGTCACTGGAAAAGCCGCAATCGTAGTCGAGCAGAACTTCGTCACGGGCGCCTACACGTTCACCATGGTGGGAAACATCGATTATTAATTCAGCCTGACCACACTGTCTTTTCAAGTAGGGCTGGTGGCAACGCCAGCCCTTTTACTCTAAGAATCAAAATGAAAAGTCCTTGATCTTTAAGAGCTTCCCTCTGATATATTTCGTCGGGTTTTTTCATAACTGTTAGCGCCGGCGGAAACTAAACCTTAACTAGATTCGGGAGATCTATGAGCCAACCCCTTTCCGGACAATATCGCTGTCCTTACTGCGGCACTAATTCGGCGCCTTTCACTGTTAGCAAGATCAGTAGTGGAGGGTGGGTAGTGTTCGCGTTGATGCTGCTGTTCTGTTTACCCCTGTTTTGGATCGGATTGCTAATGAAGGACAACCATCAGATCTGCTCCCAGTGTCATGTACGCTTGAACTGATGCCTTATCGCGATGAGAGTGGTGTCGTAAGCGGCACGATCCAGGACGCTGGTAGCAGAGTTACTTCTTTTTTCGTCAGGTCTACATTGGGATCGATCAGTAGCTGCGGTTCGCGGCCGTTAAGAGAGACCATTACGCGGGCCCGCACTTCAACATTCTCGTAACCTTCACGCTTCTTCTGTTCCGCCAGGTAATGCGCGAAGTGCAGGATCAGATCCGGCTTCGTACTCATCTTCATCACCTGATGCGATTTCAGATGATCTTCCGGCTTGATGGTCCAGGCTTGTCCGGTTTCGGGATGGGTAACGGTAAAGACTGCCTCGCCAGTCTTGGTTCGCAACTTCATATGCCACGCAAAATTATGTCCCTCTTCGGTCCAACTCACATTGCCCGGATAGAGGTAATGGCGCAGCGGCAAGATAATCTGGACCACAAGGTAGGCTGCCAGCAACCCAACAACTACTTTTTGCGAGCTTGATAACGACGGGCAACTACTTCTTTCCGCAGGCGCGGGCGAAGGCTCGAGAAACTCTTCACCCGGCGACATAAACGCGCGCGCAAAGCGTCGCAGCACGTCAGGCGGAAAGTAGATCAAGAGCGCGCCCAGCATCATCCAGGGAAAGATGCCAATCTCGAATATCACGGCATTGATCAGATTGAATAAGACTGCGCCTGCGAATGCGAATGGTCGCGTGCGTCGCCACAAGAGCAGCGGCACTACCAGTAAGTCGAGCAGCAACCCGCCGATCACGAAACTGTAAACCACGAAGCCGGACGCGAAGATATGTCCAAACGCCGGGATCTTGGCCAGAGGACTTAGCCAGATGCGCATTGGCTCGCCGCCATGAACCCAGTCGCTGTTGAGTTTCGCAATGCCACCGAAAAAATATGGAATGCCGACTTGCACTCGCAGCAGCCACAACGTCCACGCCGGAACGACGTCTGAGCGAATCTTGCGACGTAACAATGAATCAACAGAAAACGCGCGTTCTGCCGGAAGGAAACACATCAGAAAACTGATCAGGCAAACGAGGTAGAAGTGATTCAGGTAACGCGTTTGGTCCAGCAGAAACGAGTATGTGAAAGCAAGAAAAAGGACCGGCGCGGCAAAGCGGTAAAGGAACCCCACCATTACACAAGCCGCCGCCAGACCGAGCACAAAAAAGTGAACGTACATTCCGGATCCCGGCCAGGGCGTCACCCAACTGAAACCGTAGTAAGTAAAGTTGACTGTGGTTTCAATGAAGTAACGCCTGATCCAGCCGTGAGTGAAGTACCGGTAAGTTTCCCAAAGCATGATGCCGCCGAAAAGGATGCGGAAGAAAACGAGGAATGAGATATCGACAGGTTCGAACAGGGCTGCGCCCAGCCGTCGCCAAAGATTCGCTTTTGCGCCGGTTTGCACTTCCTGTGTCGGAACTGTTTGCATACTAACGTCGCTTCAGTAGCGCACGCTCAGTGGCAAGGCGCGAGAGCTTCTTCCACTTCTTCCTTTCGACGATCTCCGACAGTTTATCTTTTCTGCGAGCCTGGTATTTCAACTCTTTCTGTAACTTCTCGTAGCTCTGATATCGTTCGGTGTCGATCGTGCCTGCCGTTAAAGCCTCACGGACCGAACAGCGTGGCTCGTCTCGATGCCGGCAATCACTGAAGACACAACGGCCGGCAAGCGACTCGATATCGTCAAAGACCAACTGCATGCTCTCGTCGCCATCCCACAACTGCAATTCACGCATGCCTGGCGTGTCGAGCACGAGTCCTCCGGCAGGTAGCAAGACCAATTCGCGATGAGTTGTCGTATGCCTGCCACGATCATCATCCTCGCGCACGGTTTGTACTTTCAATAGATCGGCGCCGGCCAGATGATTTACCAGAGTTGACTTGCCAACACCGGACGAACCGATGAGCGCAATCGTCAGCCCTCGCCTGAAATACTGCGCAATGTCGTGAAGCCCGCTCCCCGTGACAACGCTGATCGCGTGAATGGGCACACCACGCGCAACGGACTGCACTTCATTGATTGAGTCAGCCACCCGGTCGCATAGATCCGACTTGCTTAAGATTATGATCGGATGGGCGCCGCTTTCCCACGCAATAATAAGATACCTTTCGATCCGGCGCAGGCTAAAATCCTGATTCAGCGATGTAATCAGGAACACCGTGTCGACATTCGCGCCGGCAATCTGTTCTTCAGTGCGTGAACCGGCAATCTTGCGCGCAAAACTAGTCCGGCGCGGCAGGACCGCATGAATTATCACTCTGCCACCGTCGGGCTGAGCGCGAATCACCACCCAGTCTCCGACGGCAGGCAAGTCTCTTCGACTCGTCGCTTCGTGCCTCAGCTTGCCGGAAATTTCCGCGAGCACCTCGCCTGATTGAGTGTAGACGCGGAAGAGATTTCTGTGTTCGAGTGTGACGCGGCCACACGTGTAGCCGCTTGCTGCATATGATTGAAAATTAACCTCAAAGAACTCACTCCAGCCGAAGGCTGTCAGATCAGTAACGTTCATGATTTCTCCAACGAAGATGCGGCGGTGAGATCTATCAGACCCCAACCAGCGATTGATGGTGTGGTGTGGAATTAAGCGTTGGAGACTAGCGGGCAATCATAGGCACGGGCGGGATTGTAGCACAGATAACACGGATTAAAGACGCATTAATCCGTGTAATCTGTGGCGTAGACTGTTTACTTCGGCAATTCCGCGAGGAAGTAATCCAGATCGAAGAACTCTCTTTCCAACTCGATCTTGCCTTGCTGGTTCAGCCTGAAGAAGCCGGTGCCTTCCAGGAAGAAGACATGTCCGGTCTTGGTCGTGAAACGTATGCGCCAATTAACGGCGGCTTCCTGACCGCGCACCTTGATGTCGAGTGAGTAGAGTTTCATTTGATTGAAGAGCGTCGGGAAGCCCTCCAAATAAGTGGTGATGGCTTGTGTTCCCTGCATTGCCGGAGTTCCGACCGGATCTTCGAGCACGGCGTCAGCAGCGAAGTTGTTCATGACGCGCGGGACGTCAAACGCCACTAATCCGGCGAATGCGTCTTCAATCACCGCCTCGACTTGCTGCGGAGTTTGATTCGGAGCTGGCGCCGCTTCAACGTGCGCGACGCTCGTAACGAGCGTAACAACGAGCGCCATCGCCAGCACTGTCATCTTTATAAACAAATTTTTATTTCTCATCGTCGTCTTTTCCTTTCGATATGAGGCAAAAATTACTGCCGTACGGAGAAGTTGCTGAACTCTTCACCGTATTACCGCGGTGCTAAAATTTTTCGTAAATGGACGTTTTCAAAATCGGTGAAAGAATGTACGGTGTGTGGAGTGGAGGACCTTGTTATGCGCTTTTACCTGGTCTGTATTCTGTTGATCTTTGCCGCATTGGGTTCAGCGTGCGCCAAAACTACAACCAGCGCTTCGGTAACTGCGGCACAAAACGATTCGGAACTCATGCTAATCGGCTTCATGCAAAAAGGAACTATAGGTTTGCATCGACTGCGAGGCGACTTGCCGTCCGGCACCGTCGTCGCTGACAAAACGGGCTCGGGCGAGCCAGATGAAGTTACTAAAGTTGCGAAAGTTACCAACGACGTCGGCATCATCACGCTTCCTTCCGGCCGCGGTCATCTCTCCATCGCGGTTCTGGTGAATCAATCGAAATTGCCTGACGCAAAGCAGGAGAAATTGATTGCCGAGCTGGCGCGAGCAGCGTATGACGCGTATGCAAAGTGAGATAGCCAATGAAGTCTGAATTTCCCGCAGCCGTGCCTGAGATACCGGTGACCGACATGAACGCGGCGCTGGATTACTATGAGAACAAACTCGGCTTCAACATCGATTGGGGCGGACCCGACGGTGGCATCGCCGGAATCTCAAAGGGCGAATGCAGGATGTTCCTTACCGATCGCGACTTCCGCGCTCCTCATGGTAACACTCCGCCAGTAACGATCTGGCTCAATCTCAATAGCAAGCAAGAAGTAGACGAGCTATACGAGATCTGGAACACCAGCCAGGCAATAATCATCTCAGCTCCCGAATCAAAACCGTGGAAACTGCACGAGTTCACAGCATCTGATCTTGATCGCAATCTCTTCCGCGTCTTCTATGATTTCTCGAGAGATTCCTAACCTATCGTGGGTTTATACGGGTCGCCACAAATAATTTTGTAACGTTTTGAAGATTTCACCACTTCAATCAGGGTAAGGTGTGCGCAATGTTGAAGAGTTAGTCAAAGTTTCTGTTTGAGAGCGTTTCAGTACGTGAGTCTCGCGAAAGTCACACCCAAAAGCGAATGGGTTCTCACTCAGGCCGCGTTCGACGGCTTTCTCGCCACACTCGACAGAGATCGAGACAAGGCGGGAGAGAAGTATGAGAACATCCGCCTTAAACTGTTGAAATACTTTCAATGGTGCGGATCGGATGCGCCTGATATTGATGCCGACGAAACGATTAATCGAGTCACACGGAGGATCTACGAGGGTCAGGACGTCTACAACCTCACTGGCTATATCTATGGCGTCGCCAAGCTGGTACACGCAGAATCTCTGAAGCGGCGGAATCAGATGCGAGCGCTCGATGAAGAAACGTTCATTGAGCTGTCGGCGATAGGCGTTGAAGTTGAGATAGCAAACTATCAGGAATGCCTGGAGCGCTGTCTCGGCCGTCTCAGCAACGAGGATCGTGAAGCTATCACTGAGTACTACCGGTACAAGAAAAGCGAGAAGATCGATGGCCGCAAACGACTTGCGGCAAGACTCGGCGTTTCTTTGAATACCTTGCGAGTAAAGATGCACCGGCATCGTTTGAATCTTGAGGCATGCGTCGAGCGATGCCTTGCTCGATACGAACGCAGCGAGTGACCGGAGCATGAAAGGAACGGTTCGTTTTGGCTAGATCAATTTCGGAAACGCAACAAGTCCGATACTTGCTAGCCCTTTCCTCTCCTGAGGAGCGGGAGCATATTGAATCGGAGTTTTTTGAAGATGAAGATGCTTTTCAGGCGATGCTGGCGGCCGAGGATGATCTTATCGATGCCTACGCTCGTGGTGAACTCGCCGGTGAGGAGCGACGGAGATTTGAAAAGAATTTTGTGAGCTCGTTTGCCGGGAGAGATCGCGTTCAATTTGCGCGTGCTTTCGCGAGCGTCGTATCTGACACTGAGCCGGTTACATTGCTCAACCCTCTTAAGACCTTCCAATCACCTCGTCTGTTTCAGACCGCAACGATCACGACAATAACAATTTTAGTAGTAGCGTTTGCATGGCTCGTTATCGATCGCAGGAGAACGATTAATGAACTTCGCGATCTGCGCGCAGAATCCGCGGAGGTCAGCAAACGAACTGAAGCGTTACAGCGGAGCAGTGACGGCGAACGAACACGCACCGCCGAGATCCCGCCGCAACGTACACATCTGAGCCCAGAGCCTGAGAAGCCGAGGCATCGTGAACGCGCGACAACGGCTAGTCAGCGAACGACTCTCGACGGTGTCTCAGTGGAACCTGTCAACACTTATTTATTGCCAAGGAATGTGAGCGGCAGAGGTGACAGTACTGTCCGGGGGACAGCACAAGATCTGAATGGTAACGTTTTGAGCGGCGCAATCGTAACGCTAATTGACTCGGCGAGAAACTTCATCAGAACTCAATCCACCAACAAGGATGGCACTTACGTATTCAACGCAATCCCACCAGGTACTTATTCTATAAGGGTACAGGCATCCGGCTTCAAGACTGCTTCGATTTTAGGTCTAGTCGCACGAGTCGACGCTCCTACAATCCTGGACGTGCAACTCGAACTTGGCGCTGTTTCTGACACTATCGACATTACTGCGGCTGCCGAAGCAACCCTTAACACCAGCGATGCGACTCTCGGAAATTCATTTGAAACAAAACGCATTACTGAATTGCCGCTAAACGCAAATAACGTTGTGGGTCTGCTGTCACTTCAACCTGGTGTCAGTCGCACAGGTTTCGTAAATGGCGAACGCACTGACCAGTCGAACGTCACGCTCGACGGTGTTGACGTTAACTCTCGCATATCAGGTTCCCTTGGCTGGATCAGATTCCAGTTAACTCTCGAAACACCAGCAATTCATGATCATTATCGCGTGATCATAAAAACCGCAGACGATCGCCTTGTAACGTCTATCGAGTGGACCGAGCCACGCATGCCGAATCAAACGATCATTTACACTCCCGCCCTACCAACGTTGGATCTATCCTTCGGCCAGTATGTGCTCTTACTTATGGGAAAAGAGTCCAACAGTTCGTTCGTCAAAGTCGCTGAGTACTCTTTCAGTGTTATCAGGTATTAATATCTTCATGTTCCCATTGCCGCGTTGTCACTGTGAGTGGTAGTCTCTTAGCCGTCCCAGAACTTCCGATCCTCGATTGTCAATCCTACCGGTTCCTAAGGAGTTTTAATGATCACTCTTCGTCCCTTTATCGCAGCGCTTATCTCGGTTGTGTTATCGCTCCTCCCGGCGACAACTACAACTTCTTCCTGGTTCACGTCGAATGACAATGCGACCGGTGACTTTTTCGGTGTGCCCATGTCGATGAGTGGCGACACCGTTGTCATAGGAGCCCCGCACGATTCACGCGACGCACCAGGGTCCGGTTCGGCTTACGTGTTTGTGAAAGATGGATCCGGCTGGGTCCAGCAACAAAAATTACTTCCGACAACGCCCGCAAACAATCAGGTCTTTGGTCTGTCTGTTTCAATCGACGGCGATACGATCGTCGTGGGTTGTCCCAGAGAGAGCAACCCAACAACGCCTTTCACAGGAGCAGCCTATGTTTTTGTGAGGAATGTATCCAACTGGGTGCTGCAGCAAAAACTGCTGCTTCCCGGGCAGGGACCTGGTGGAGACTTTGGTGGTGCAGTTGCAATTAGCGGCGATTCGATCGTGGTGACATCGGTTGGCGACGGCGAGGATAATTTTCTGCCGGGAACCGCGTCCGTGTTCACGCGAGATCAGAACGGAGTTTGGTTGTTCCAGCAGAAAGTTAGGGCAAGCGATATGATTCGCGATCAAATGTATGGCGGCTCGGTTGCCATCAGCGGCGATACTGTTTTAGTCGGAAGCGAATACATTGCGCCGAATCATGGCGCATCAATCGGCGCTGTTTACGTGTATGAGAGAGTCGGAACTGTTTGGACCGAAAGAAAGAAACTCACCTCGTCTACGTGGAGAGGGGGCTACGAATTCGGTCGCTACCTCGCAATCGATGGAAACATAGCCGTGATTGGCGCATATCACGAAGAGCACGGTGCAAACACGCGAGGCTCGGTGTACGTCTTCGTCCGCGACAACGGTGAATGGGCACAACGACAAAAACTGTTCGTCAAGGAAGATCTGGAAGAGATGGATTTTTTCGGGGTTTCAGTTGCGATTCATGGCTCAACGATCATTGCCGGAAACAGTGGAGCTGACGAGCAACGCGGCGCTGCTTACATATTCACCGCCGACGATAAGTTAAACTGGTCGCAACAGACGAAGCTCGTCGCGGGTGATGGATTGATCGAAGATCATTTCGGAACCGCGGTGGCTACTAATGGCTCCGAAGTGTTGGCCAGCGCGACCGGGAAAAACATCACGGGACCATCGTGCGGTGCAGTTTATAACAGTGGCGTCACCGCACCATAGGAGAACATTATGTCGGAAGAAAACAAACAAATACTTCGTCGCTGGTTTGAGGAGGTTTGGAATAACGGGCGCGCCGAGGCGATCGAGGAGATGTTCGATGAAAACGGTATCGCGCACGGCTTGTCGGATGATCCCGCGAACCCGATCAGAGGGCCGCGAGACTTCAGACCGTTTCACACTCTGTTTCGCGAGGCGTTCCCAAACATGATGATCGTTGTCGAAGACTTGATTGCAGAAGGTGACAAGGTCGCTGCGCGCTGCGCCGTGCGTGCTAAGCACGAAGGAGACTTCATGGGAAGAGCCGCGACTCAAGATCCAGTCGAGTTTACCGGCATGACAATCGTGCGCATCGCCAATGGCAAGATTGTCGAGGCGTGGAACAACTTCGACTTCATGACCCTGCACAAGCAAGTTGGACTGCTCTAAGATCGGCGCTCGAACAAGACGTGGGCCAACGCGAGACTCGCCGTCGCAAGAACAAGACAGTAGAGTCTGTGTGCGAGCATAGTCCCGCTGGTGAGATCGTGATATTTCCATAGCTGATACAGCAGCGGGTTGTAGCTCCAGTGCTTATAACCGGCGTTGTACAGATAAATGAGACCGGCGCCCGTGCCAACGGCCACCACGTAGACCAGGTACTTATTCCGCAACAACACATTCAACGCAACCACGAATGAAGTCATAAACACTACGCCGGGCACAACTACAACGCCATTAATGATCAAGTACGCTGACAAATCAACGGGCGTATACCCTCTAATCACCTGAGTCACGATCGTAGTTAGACCATCTACCAGCACCAGCAAAAGTGACAACAACGTCATCGCCAGCCACTTCGAGAGCAGTAAGACACTGTTCGGCGCGGGCGTGGACCATACGACTGGTTCGATTTTCAATTCTCGATCGCGGTGCATTGCTTCGCCCGTGTAGAAAACGATCGCACAGGCTAGAAACAGTAGCAGCATGTTTGCAGTGTTCGTTGCAGAGATGACGGAGTAGGAGACCTCAGTCGCGATTCGTGAAAAAGGAACTGATAAAAAAGAAAGCAAGATAACCAGCGGCACCAGAACGATGAGGCCTCGTTCCGCTCGCAGCAATCGAAACTCGACGCCCAGCGCGCCGATTATTTGGGCGAGAGTCGTCGCTGGTCCTTTAGTTGAAGCGACTTTCGGGAGTGTTATTCGATTGCGAGCCGGCGCTGCTTCGATTAGTCCATACGTCGGTGCACTGTAAGCAATCCTCTCAGGCGCCTCGGCGAGCGTCAGCATTGTGAAAGGCTCTGAACTCTTCGCTGGCAGGTTGATACGAAACCGGGAGTAAACAAACAATAAGAGCAAACTACTGAGAATGATATTCGAAGCACGGTTAGCATACTGATCGAGACTATAGCTAACGACAAATTTGTTGAGGACATCTGCGCTCTGACCCCAGGGGTTTGTCGTAATCACCGGCCCTGCTTTGCCGGCGCCCATTGGATCGAAAAGCACCCTGAATATCCTGGGTAGCTTCATAAGAACCAACAGTAGCAGCGTGATATAAACCGGATAAAAACATGCCGCCAGCCCGTAAACTACCTTCGCATTGCGAGTGAGTGTTCCGGCGGCAAAGTAGATTGCCGCCAGGCTCAGGTGAGAAATGACGACGATGATCAGGAAGTGTTTGAAGTAAGGAACCACTTTCACGGGCTGGACAACCATTCCCGAAAATGGAACCCATTGAAGCAGAAACAACGTGATCGCAAAGACTGATTGACAACAAACCAGCACAAAGAAGGCGCCGAGGAACTTTCCGAGCAGATACGAAGCCCGGCTAACCGGCTTCGAAAAGATCAGTGGATCTATACCGAGACGGAAATCCCTGACGACGATGTCGCCCACCATGATCGCGGTGAATATCGGAAGACCCAAAATGAACGAGAAGCCCCCCATGTTTCTTTGAATGTAGAAATCGCTGTTGGTGGCCCAGCCGTTCTGTACGCCCGGACCCCAGCCCCACCACAAGATCGCATTCGCCGCGAAGAGCACCATCAGCACGTAAGGAGTAACGCGCTTTGCGTTTAGCAATACTTCGCTAGTAAAGACGGCGGCGAAGGGAGTCTGGAAGGGATTTTTCATTGGTCCTGTCGATTTACTAAATCGAAATAGTAGTCTTCCAGAACCGGCGTCGCCTCAGTGAACGCTTCGCTCGGACGCTGACCTTTCGAGATGACTCGCACGCGCGCCTGGCCATCGAACGTCCGCGAAGAAATCACGTTGAACTGAGACTTGAAAGCTGCGAGCTGCTCGTGAGAGACGGTCCCTTCCCAAACTGCGCCTCTTAGTTGATCGATCGCTTGCCGTGGTGTGTCCGCGGAAATGATTTTCCCTTTCCGGATGATCGCCATGTGGCTGCAAAGGTTGGCGACGTCAGACACGATGTGGGTCGACAGAATCACGACCGTGTTTTCACTTGCACTTTCCGAAATCAGATTATGAAAACGAACCCGTTCTTCCGGATCGAGTCCTGCCGTCGGTTCGTCGACAATGATTAACTGCGGGTCGCCGATAAGCGCCTGCGCAATGCCGAAACGCTGTCGCATCCCTCCTGAAAATCCCCCCAGTCGTTGCTTTCGTTCGGCTGAGAGATTGACTCGCTCGAGCAGTACGTCGATCAAAACGTGGCGCTCTTTTTTGTTTGTGACGCCTTTGAGCTTCGCCAAATAATCGAGCATTTGCCAGGCTGTGAGGGTTGGATAAAGGCCAAAATCCTGCGGCAGGTAACCGAGCATCCGGCGTGTGTGGTCCTTGCGAGTGATTAAATCAGCGCCGTTCATCTCGACGGTGCCCGAGTCAGGCTCCAACAGCGTCGCGACTATCTTCATCAGGGTTGTCTTACCTGATCCGTTTGGTCCAAGTAAGCCAAAGACACCGTGTGATAGATCGAGACTGACTCCTCGCAGCGCTTGAACACCGCTCGGGTAAGTCTTCGTCAGATCTCTGATTACGAGCATTCAGGCTTCTCTGAGTTTCGTGGGGTTAATCCGCGCACGTAAAGCAACAAGCGACCGGCGATGGCGATCATGACTAACACGCTGCCGATGCGTCCGACTTTGTAGTCCAGGCTCAGCAGGCGTATTGCGAGACCAGCAAGCGCGACGAGAATTAAGGACATCTTCAGGGCACGTAGAAGAGGGCTACTCCGTTTTCTTATGATGACACACTGTCGCTTCACTGCTTCGAGATTCCCGAAGCGTCTCGAGGCAGCGGTCTTTGCTGCGGCAGCGGACATGCCCTGTTGCGCATACTTACGCTCGAGCAGCTCGACGTGAAATTGCAATTCCTCTTCGACGTCGAGCGCGGTTTTCGTCTTGAACAGGCTGGGAGCTTTCATGGTTATGTGGTCTGGAGGATCCTGGTGACGGCTTTGGAGATACGATTCCAGTTAGCGCGTTCTGCTTCGAGCTGCTTTTGTCCCTTTCTCGTGAGTTTATAAAACTTGGCTCGTCGATTGTTTTCTGAAAGTCCCCACTCCGACTTGATCCACCCGCGTTCCTCCATGCGGTAAAGCGCGGGATAAAGCGAGCCATCCTCCACCTTGAGTAAATCCTCAGCCGCTTCGTGTATGCGCTGGACGACACCGTAGCCGTGCATCGACCCGCGCGCCAGCGTATTCAAGATCAACAACTCCAGCGTCCCCTGCATCAAGTCCGTGCGCTCATGTGCCATTCAGCCTCTCCCCTAGATTGTCATGGGCAGAGACTAACTGCTGCTCCCCAGACTGTCAAGGGGAATTCGTTACCTCTCTGCGCTCTCTGCGTACCCTTTGCGTTCTCTGCGTTAAATGGCTGTTTCAACGCAGAGAACGCAGAGATACGCAGAGATACGCAGAGAACTACTTTGAGATATCGGGCGATAGTAATGGACTGTAACTCAAGGGGTATTCGCTTTGCGGTAGGACTTAACAAACTCCTTCACAAATTCATTTGCGCCTACAGTTCCTTTGCCGGAGCACTCTTTGACGAGCCGCAGTCGTCCCGGCCCGAGGTTGCGGACGATGCGGCCCTGAACGTTCGAGTCTTTAAAATTTCCTTCCGCGTCGAACAGCAACCAGATATCGGCGTCTGTCTCCGGCACAAAGACAAGCCCGGGTATCTCCCTGCGAATTGTCTCAACGATCTTCTGCAAAAAGAGCGAACTATAATGATCAGGCGCATCGACGTGAACTGTAGCTCCGCCCTTAAGATCTTCAATACTTCCTTTTTCAAACGCAGAGGCTTGTTTGTCATCGGGCGGCCTGGATCCCGGGTTTGCCTTCGAATACAACCGGATGAACTCTTCGGCGAAATCTCTTGCAAGTCGATTGTCGTCGCCGGCTTTACCTGTAGCCGAAAACTTCTTGACGAGTCTCACTGGATTTGACGCCGCAAGACGAATGATCTTTCCCCGCGATCTCAGAATATGGACGATCGTCTCAGTGGAACGAGCGTCTATCCTTTCGGATAGAACAGGATTGCTATCCCTTTCCGTGTCTCTCTGGGCTGAGTACTGCAACCACACCTCTGCTTCCTCACTCGATGAGACGAACGTGATCTGAGGAAGCTTCTTGTGAATTGCCTCAATAACTACGACGCCTGTACTCGAGGTGCTGATGTAAACCTTGGAGATCCCGGTTAGATCTTCAACCCGACCCTTCTCGAAAGTCTGTGCTGAGGCATGCGTGAAGGCAGCAGCGATAACGAAAAGCCCGGTCAAGATGTGCTGGTATCTCATCGTAACTCACTGAACCGCAGTCGCAATTCTACATCCATCGCTGCGCAGTTGCTTCGTTGCTTTAACAATGTCGGGCCACCAGTGCAGCAACTCACCGAACTGGTAAATCAATTGCTGAGTCAGCTTCAGCGGCGCTTCCGAGTCTTTCAAGTCGAATGGAACTATTGACTCCTTAGTTAATAATGCATCCCTCAAATTGCTGGCGTAACTTTCCAGATCGTTAGCCCAGAAATCAGGCGAGTACTCAAACTGTTGCAGGAGCTCTTCAGCCCGGTTGATAGTTCCACTCGACTGATCCCAGAACTGAATCCGAATAAATTCTTCGAAATCATCCTGCAGCATCGCCCCGAAATTCATCAAGTGCTCGCCCATGGCCCGCAGCCTTTCCTCGGCAGACATGAAACCGAAGCCAGGTTCAAAAGACTTGATGCAGTAGCGAAGAATGTCTGACATACCGCAGTGTGCTGAACCGGTGGCCGGCGTATATCGTCTCGCTTCTGATGGAGCATGTAGCAAAGCCCACGGTAGATGGCAAAAATAAGCAGTATCAAAAGCTTTAATCAGGGTGATACCGAAAACACTGTCCTGATTTCGCAGCACGGGGAAAAAGGGCGGCAAGAGATCGCGATTATCAAGTCCGAGAGCGGTGGTCATGAACGAAGGCACGCGACCAACATTGAGTTGCTGCACTGCTCTTAACATTTCGCGCGATGAAAAGGCGACCTGGTATTTCTCGACGGAGTCGCAGAGGCGCTCTCGCGTATCGCCTGAAAGCAGAAACCAGCGCGGCGAACCGATCCCGGAATCACCGATAATCCCAGGCAAGGTCGCGAGGATTCTGCCGTTCCCGCTGGCTAGATCTTTGAAGTACTTCGTACTTAAGCTCTCGTAGTCGATTGTTTCATCGTCAATAATCGAGCTCAGACGAACCAATTCTTTACCGAGCCACTGCTCGTGAATTGAAAGTACATCCTCGTCAACAGCACGAACTGATTGCACCGCCTTCTCTCGATCAGCAAAGAACCAACCTTCCACTGGTTCTTCGGAGAAGAATGTTAGACCATCGACTCGTCGCGGCGCCTCATACAATTCCGCCGTAGTATCGTCATCAGCACTGAAGAAAAGCTCACCGGCTGTTTGCAAAAGAAGACCGTTACGGTTCGCTCCGGTATTGACGTTGAAACCCTCCGGCCCGAGAAGCGCGAAATCGATCACTGGCTGCGGAATATTGAACTCGTTGACGAGACGTTTGGCAAAAGCAACTTTTTCATCGAGACCTGAATAAGAAAGTGAAACCTGATGTTGCAAAGCCAGGCCACGCAGCAGGTCGCGTGTTTGTGTTCTGTCGGCTGATGAAGAGCTGCCATCTATAACAGCGAAGTCGCATTCTCTGCCGTAACGTTTGACGTCGTCGATGTAACTTGTAATGCCGCGCTGGAGACTTTCACTCCGGTTGTGAGTCAGGAAACCTACCGTAGTGATTTTTTGCGGCTCGTTCTCGAGATCTAAATTCTGGTCCAGCTCGCGGGCGGAGTTGAGCGGAATCAACAACCCGGCTTCGGCCATGTTCGACAACGAATCATAGATGAAGTCGAGCTGCTGTTGGCTCATGCCGAGACTGCGAGCGCAGGTTTCCGCGTGCGTTTCAATGGTTTCGAATGAGTTGCAATATGGAAGCAGAGAGACAGCGAACGTCGGATGAATACTCGCTTTGCGATTAGTGCGAGAGTAAACAAGAGACTGATCGTTTCCTACGGTAAACGAGACTAGATCGCCTGTGCGATAAAGCTCCCCATCGACGCCCTCATCGTCCTCTTCGTATTCGTCTTCCGCGGGAACGGGTGCAACTTCTTCGGCGTTCTTTTTCTTTTTGAAGAACATTCAGGATCCTCTTTTCAGTTTACGAAAACGTTACTTCGCCTTTACTGCAAGATTATGACTGGAAAATGGCGGCGCGACTATTGTTGTCCTTGTCACCAATGGATTCAAGTAACAAATAGAAAGGACAATCTAATGACGCGTTATTTTTTTAAGAACCTGCTCGGACTCGTGCTAATCGGGGTTCTGTCACTGACTGCTCTCGCTGGGCCAAGGCCTTTCCACCTGGTAGAACATGGCTGGATAAGCGCAACTCCGCGCGATGGGACTGGCACCGTGTTGGACGTTGTTTCGAACGGAACCGGGACGGCCACGCATCTCGGTGCGATTTCGGTGGAGCGTACGGCCACTCTGACAGCGACGACTACGCCAGGCGTTTTTGCTTTCAACGGCCAGGCTACGCTGACCGCTGCTTCCGGTGAGTTGCTCACGACAACCATTACCGGCACCTTTAACGCCAACGTGGGCCATGCTGATTTGGTCTACGAATGGACCGGCGGCACGGGCCGCTTCGAACACGCAACCGGCACGACTTTCTGGTCCGTCGACGTTGCGAATGGAGAATACGACGTTGTAGCTACCGGGCAGATTGTCTATTAGGACAAAGCCATCCACAGATTACACGGATTAATATTTCTATGTAATCTGTGGATGGATCTATAATGCCCGCACGATGCTAAAGACATTTCTTCTCGTACTGATCGGCGCTGTGGGGCTTCTATCCATCCCGGCGCGAGCGCAGCAGTCACCCACACCCGAGGATATCGCGCGTGGTTTTTATACCTGGTACTTGCATCAGCTCACTGTGGAAAACAGCAATCCACTCAAACAGAAGGCTACGATGCTGAAGTATCTGACGCCGCAGCTTTACGCAAACGCGCCGCGGTTGATTCGCCGCATGGACGCCGACATATTCATCTGCGCACAGGATTGGGACAACGGCTGGGAGAAGAATTTCAGCGTCAGCACGCCGCAGATGAAGAACAGCAGCGCCACCGCAACCGTGACCTTACCCTCCGGCGAGACTGACAGAATCAAGATTGATTTGACGCTGATCAAAACCGCCTCCGGCTGGCGCATCAATAAGACGGCTTGCGCGAATTGAGCCCGCGGCTGGTCATACGTTTCTTCCCACTCATCACACGGTTGCTACTGCACACACCTATATTAAGGGCGTTTTGAGCGTCTTCTGGTAAGTTTCGTCTCACTGAAACGTCCCAGGAGAAAGCCATGCTCAAATCCTTCTGTTCACTTTTTATCCTTATCTTCTTCGTCAGCCTCGTCAGCGCGCAGACGTCGGAGACACTCATCCCACTCGAAGGTCTCGATCCGGTGATGCTCTCGCAAGGCAAAGAGGTCCAGGGAGACATGAAGTACAAAGTCACGCGCGGGCGATTCCAGTATCTCTTTGCGAGCGAAGAAAACAAGGCTGCGTTTGAAAAGGATCCGTCGAAGTATGAGATCCAGCTGGATGGCCATTGCGCGCGCATGGGAGCGCCCACCGGGGGAGATCCGGATCTGTATGCGGTTCACAAAGGACGCATCTACGTTTTTGGCTCTGCGGAATGCCAAACGCTTTTCAAAGCCACGCCTGAGAAGTATCTGGAAGTGCCCACCGCGCCGAAGTCGCCGAGCGCGGAGATGATCAAGCGAGGACAGGATCTCATCGCAAAAGCCGCTGAAGCTTTGGCGCCCGGAGCGAAACTCGATCAGCTTCGCAGTTTGCAACGGACCGATGTAAGAGAGAATAAAGTCACAAATAAATTGCTGCTATCGTTTCCTGACACATTGCGACAGGAAACTGTTAGACCAACCTTCACGCTCACCTCGGTCATCACGCGTTCCGACTCATTCGTCATCGTAAACAACGCCGCTCGGCCGATGTCGGAAGCCAGCCGCTCGGCAATCTACAAAGAGCTAAACCACGATCCACTCGTTCTGCTGCGAGCCCGCACGCGCCCTGATTTCAAAGCGTCACTCTCGAGCGATGGCGCGGTTGATGTTGAGCTGCCAGGGTTCACGACGACGTTAGGCATCGATCCCGGAACAGGTCGAATAGTCAGTCAGACATATACCGGACGCGGACCGGGTGGTGTGGTGGGCCAGATCGTCATCAACTATTCCGACTATCGAACAGTTGAGGGACTGTCGCTGCCTTTCAAACAGACTGCCACGTTTGATGGACAACCGTTCCCTGCTCTTTCAGCAACAGCCGAAGCCATCACAGTCAACGGCCAAATCGATCCGTCACAGTTCAAGAAACCGTAATCTTTTATGCCAAAAAAAAGCACAAATAAGATTCTGCTGATTTTGAGTTTTTTGTGCCTCTTTGTGGCTAAAACTCAGGCGCAGGACTGGTCGCAGTGGGGTGGGCCACACCGCAACTTCACCTCGGAGTCAAAAGGCCTGGCGCCAAGCTGGCCCGCGACCGGACCGCGGCGGGTCTGGCAAAGAGAGTTGGGCGAGGGATATTCCGCTATCGCAGTCGAACGCGGCACGCTCTTCACCATGTACCGAAAAGGCGATAACGAAATCGCCATCGCGCTCGACGCCGCCACCGGAAAAACGCTTTGGGAATACAGTTACGCCGCCCCTTTCTCAGCGGGCTATGACATGACGAATGGCCCTGGTCCACACGCAACTCCCCTGGTTGTCAGAAACCTCGTTATCACATCCGGCGCCACCGGCAAGCTGCATTGTCTCGACAAGAAAACCGGCAAACTTCTGTGGTCGCACGATCTACTCAGCGAATTCAACGGCACTCTGCGCGTGAATGGTTACTCGTGTAGTCCCATCGCCTATAAAGACAAGATCGTGATGATGGTCGGCGGACCGTCCAGCTCTCTCGTTGCTTTCAACCAGAAAGACGGCGCGGTGGTCTGGAAGAAGCACGACTTCAAGAATTCAACTTCGTCTCCGATCGTCATCAACGTCGACGGTCAGGATCAACTTGTCGCGTTCATGTATAGCGATATCGTCGGCGTCGATCCCAATAACGGTAATTTGTTATGGAGTCATCCTCATCCGGTCGATTTCGGTTTGAACACCAGCACACCGATTTGGGGGCCTGACAACTTACTCTTCATGTCGAGTGGATACAACGGCGGCAGCCGCGTCTTAAAACTCACGCGGGCTGGAGACAAAACCACTGTCGAGGAGGTGTGGGCCAACCGGCTGATGCGGGTTCATTTCACGAATGCGATTCGCGTCGGCGATCTGATTTACGGCTCGAGCGGAGACTTTGGACCAGCCCCGTTCACCGCGATCAACGTAAAGACGGGAAATGTCGTGTGGCGCCATCGCAGTTTTCCGCGCGCCACATTCCTGTTTGCTGATGGCCACTTCATCATTCTCGACGAAGACGGTCACTTGATACTGACAACTCCGACGGCTGAAGGCTTGACGGTCACGTCTAAAGTCGAGTTGCTCAGCAACCAATCATGGACAGTACCTTCCTTATCCGGCACGCGCCTTTACACGCGCGACCGGAAGAACATCATCGCGCTCGAGCTCGGCACGCAATAAACCTAGTAATTCTGACAGTATTTAATACCTTCGACCGAATCGATACTAAAAACAAATTTAGTAACGGTGAGGTCTGCCATGTCCGATAATGAAAATGATGATTTACTAGCTGACAACAGTCACCTTCTCTCGCAACCGGTTCCATCCGGTGTGGATCGCCGTACTTTCCTGATGCGAAGCGCCGTCGTCGGTGCGACAGCGGTGATGACCGGCCGCGTCGTATCCGCACAGGAGAGAACTGATAGGTCGACCGCCGCTCCACCTCTGGCGCAGGATCTGAACGTCGTGCAAAAGAGCAAAGGCCCGGTGATGACTACGATCGACGAGTTCTACAAAGTGGGTCCCGGCCCATCAAGCTCGCACACGATCGGTCCGATGCGCATCACTTACGACTTTTATCAACGAGCAACGAAACTGCCGGCGGACAAACTCGCCAAAGCAACCGCCATGAAGGTCCATCTCTATGGCAGTCTCAGTGCGACTGGCAAAGGACACGGCACCGAACGCGCCGCCCTCGCCGGACTGGTGGGAAAAGAGCCGGCCACCGTCGACCCCGCGTTCCTCGACAGCCTGCGCGACAAGCCGGACCAGGTGTTCCCGATGAAACTCGGTTCTGCGACGTTCAACGTCAGTCTTAAGGACGTCATCTACGACGCGACCAAAGGCGACTTCAAGCATCCCAACACGATGACCGTCAAGCTCATGGCCGGAAACGACGTATTGCTCGAGCAGGAGTATTACTCAGTTGGCGGCGGCTTCATCGAATGGAAAGGTTATACGCCGCCGAAGAAGAACGCTCCGAAGTATCCGTTCGCAACCATGAAAGAGCTGCGCGCGCATGCCGATAACAACAAGATCTCGATTGCGAAGGTAATGCTTGCCAACGAGATGTCGATCATGGGGCGGACTGAGGAAGAGGTTTACGCCTTCGTCGACAAGATCATCAACGCGATGACGGCGACGGTTAAGTCGGGGCTGAAGATGCCGGAAGACGATGTGCTGCCTGGTCCAATCAAGCTGCACAGCAAGGCAGCAACGGTTTACAGGCGCGCGATGGACGATTCGTACCAGTCAGATCGCGGCATCGGCGCTCTCTCGGCTTACGCGTTGGCGGCTTCCGAAGAAAATGGTCGCGGCCATCTTGTGATCACGGCTCCGACCGGCGGCTCTGCCGGAGTGATGCCGGCGCTGGTTTACGGACTCATCGAGAACCGGAAGCTCCCGCTACAAAAGGTGCGCGACGGCATGCTGGCGGCAGCGGCGATTGGTTATCTCTGCAAGCACCACGCGACATTGTCGGCAGCGGAAGGTGGCTGCCAGGCGGAAATCGGCGTGGCGTCGTCGATGGCTGCGGCGTTGGTTGCGACTGCGAACGACGCAGAATCGCGCGTCGTCGAGAATGCGGCAGAGTCTGCGCTCGAACATCATCTCGGCATGACTTGTGATCCCGTCGCCGGGTACGTGCAGGTGCCGTGCATCGAGCGCTGCGCCTTCGGCGCTGTCAAGGCCTGGACCGCCTACGCGATCGCGAGCAACGAGATCGCCTCTCGACACCGCGTCGACTTCGACGCAACCGTGCAAGCCCTGGCCCAAACTGCAAAGGACATGAACAGCAAGTACAAGGAAACGAGCGAGGCCGGCCTCGCCCTCTCCGTCGTGCTCTGCTGATACTCCGCGGAGCCGGTGTAGTAAGCCCGCGGAGCGGGCGACAGCATAAAGCCTGGGGCGCAAGCCCCAGGACAGATATCCAAATAGGCGCGGAGCCCGCGAAGCGGCCGACAGCCCAAAGCAATCACGCGCTGTCGCCCGCTTCGCGGGCTCACATTTGTTTTCTAATTTGATCCTGGGGTTGCGCTCGCAAAGCCTCGCTCCACCCCAGGCTTTATGCTGTCGCTCGCTTCGCGAGCTTTGTTATTCTCTGCAAGATGATTCACCTCGGACATGTTCACGAGCTGGTGCGGTACCCGGTCAAGTCGATGGCGGGGGTCGCCGCTAGCTCTGCCTTTCTTGGATGGCATGGATTGCTGGGAGATCGACGCTTTGCGTTTCGTCGACTGAACGACAAGAGCGGTTTTCCCTGGCTTAGTGCGAGTCGCCTTCCTGAACTTCTCCTGTACCAACCCCACGGATTTGATGAGAACACGGAAGAGCCTACGCACGTCCGTACACCGGAAGGTTTGGACCTGGCGATCCGAAGCGCGGAGCTGCAAGACAGTGTTGCAGAGAAATTCGGCAGCCCGCTCGAGTTGATGAAACTCAAGCACGGAATCTTTGACGACGCGAGCGTGTCGGTGATCAACCTCGCGACGATCGCCGCAATCGGACGCGAGGCCGGACAGGATTTAGACACACGGCGGTTCCGAGCGAACGTCGTAATCGCATCAGACTCAACCGAACCGTTTCTCGAAGATGGCTGGATTGGTGGAAGGCTGGTCTTCGGTAATGATGGCCCAGTGATCAGTATCACCATGCGCGATCTGCGCTGCGTGATGATCAACCTCGATCCGGACACGGCCCAACAGGACCCGCGCATCATGAAAGCCGCCGTAAGTTTGAACCAGAACAATGCCGGAGCTTACGGAACAGTCGCGCGCACGGGCCAGATCAGCCTCGGGCAATCAGTGAGTTTGCTGGTCGAAACGTAACTCCCGGTATTGATCTCAGTTTTGTCTCGCATTAGACTGCCCAACAACTCCGCGATCTTGGGGGCAACGCTTATGTCGAACGTTAAAAGTTCCCTGTTATTCATAACTTGTCTGCTGCTGTTTCCCGCCATCGTTTTTTCCCAAACGAAACCTGAGCAACAACCGTCGCCGCCGCCGCGCGGTGAAGCGGAAGACGTAATCAAGTTTGATACCTCGCTGGTACAAACTGACGTGATGGTCTTCGATAAAGACGGGCGCTTCGTCAACGGTCTAAAACCTGAACAATTTCAGCTAAAGATCAATAACACGCAGCGGGAAATCTCGTTTTTCGAAGCATTCAGGTCCGGCGCGCTTCCGGAAGCGCCCGGTCAACCCGGCCAGCCAAACGCAGTCAGCAAACTCAAATCCGATGCAGAGCGGCGCTCGGTCCTGTTCTTCGTTGATGATCTGCACCTCGCGCCAGACAGTCTCGTGCGCACGCGAAAAGCGTTGCTCGAATTCATCGATAGCGGCATCGGTCAGAACGATTTAATGGCCATCACTTCGCCCAGCGGGCAAGTCGGATTCCTGCAACAGTTCACTGCAAATAAAGACGCGTTGCGAACAGCGGTGGCTCGCTTGAACTATCGCGCTAACCCGAAACTCGACACGGGAAACCCGCCAATGTCTGAGTATATCGCGACGAAGATTCGCGACGGCGATGAATCGGCGATGACCTACTACGTCATCGAGATGCAAAAGCAAACCTGTTATCGAGCAGCCGGCGCACTGATCTGCCCGATGTCGCCCCAGTCGATCCGGCAACTAATCAGGAATCGCGCCCAGCAGATCGTAGTAGAGTCAGCGCCCTCAACGGACGACACACTGCGATTGCTCGAAGGATTGATGCGCACTGCGGCCCAGTTGCCCGGACGCAAACTCGTGTTTCTAATTTCCGACGGCTTCTTTCTAAACGATAAAAAATACGGTTCGATCGACAGGATCAAGAGAGTCACTGACGCCGCCGGACGCGCGGGCGTGGTGATTTACACGCTCGATGCGCGTGGCATCGTGGGCGAATCGATCGATATCAACAGGCCAATGGACCCTACTGGTTTGTTGCACGGCGCTCAGATCGGCGAACTTGCAAGTTCACAGGATGGTCTAAACGCGCTCGCGAAAGACACTGGCGGTGAAGCTTTCCGTAACACGAATCTGCCGATGCACAAGTGGGTCGCAAAAGTGATGGACGACACGTCCAATTACTACCTTCTCGCCTGGAAACCGGATGACGAAGAACAGAAGCGAGGTAAGTTCAAGAACATCGACATCAGCATCGTGGGCCGGCCCGATCTCAAAGTTCGCGTGCGTACCAGCTACTTCAAGTCAGCCGCGCTGCCGTTACTCTCGACGAAGAAAAAGCACGACAAGGATCCGCTCAAAGCGCGCGATGACGATATGCGTCTCGTCGTCGATGCGCCTGTTTCGCAACGCGAGATACCGACGGCGGTAGACTTACACTTCAATCAGATGCCGGGTCTCGGCACGAACGTAGTGGTGACGATCACGATAGATGATGCGGCGCTGACGTTTGATCTTGTTGATGGAAAGTTAGCCGCCGACGTCGATAGTGTGGGAATCTTTTACGACGAAAA
>Ga0134121_10000103_pt1 | contig 94108 bp, 76 predicted proteins | sample KB301_FD_96463 | JGI IMG/M metagenome (GOLD analysis project Ga0134121, IMG submission 96463) | Terrestrial soil microbial communities without Nitrogen fertilizer from Kellogg Biological Station, Michigan, USA - KB3-0-1 | ecosystem: Environmental > Terrestrial > Soil > Unclassified ...
CACTCCGCGAATCGGCTCCATCAGGGTGGTCTCGGACCTCATCACGGGAATAGGATCACGCCGGTCGGCCTGCCTGTTCCCGGAATCGCAGAATCGTACCATTTCGGGAACAGCCCGCGCCCTTCGGGTGATCTCATCCCCGGTTGAAGGGAAGGAGATCCGCCATGAACGGGTCGATGGTGCTCCTGGCGGCCGCGACGATCGCGATGACGGTCGCGCCGGCCGGCCGTCAGGAGAAGCCGAAGGCCGAGGGCGTCCGCGGCGCGGCGGCCCGCGGGAACGGTCCGGCCCTCCCGGGATCCGCGGACTTCTTCCCGTCCTCCGACCATCCGATGGGATGGCGCGGCGACGGCAGCGGCCGCTTTCCGGGCGCGACGCCGCCGCTCACCTGGGGACGCTGGGCCAAGGGGCTCGTCCACGAGCTTCGTCATCAGGCGCGCCGGCCGAAGGGGTCGGACCTCTCCGGCGCCCGGGTCCTCGAGTTCGGCATCCTGAAGGAATGGCTGGTGGCCGGCCCCTATCCCCAGGAAAGCGGGCTCGCGAACGAAGCCCAGCTGCAGCCCGATGCGTCGGAGAAGGGCGGTGCCGCTGCCTGGAAAGCCGTGCATGTCGGCATGGAGTCGCAGAGCAACCATGAGGTGAACGGCGGGAACTGCGGTACGGCGAACGTCGACTTCGAGGCGGCATTCGGCAAGTCGGACAACCAGATCGCCTACGCCCACACCTATCTTTTTTCTCCGGAGCCCGGCAAAGCGGTCCTCTATCTGAAAGGCTCCGGCGCGAAGGACCATGCCGTCTGGTTCAACGGGAAATCCGTCGACGCGGCGAAGGCTGCCGCGCTGGACTTCGGCCGCGGCTGGAATTCCCTCCTCGTCAAGGTCCCGGGCGGCCAGGGCGGCAAACGCCCCTGGGTTCTCTCGGCCTACCTGCGGCCTCCCGGCACGATCGAGTATGCCTCGAAGAACATCTCGTGGATCACGCCGCTCCCCCGCTGGAGCTGCTCGGCGCCGCTCGTCGTCGGCGACCGCATCTACGTCCAGTGCGGGACCAACGGCGCCGCGCTCGTCTGCGTCAACAAGGCCGACGGAAAGCTTCTCTGGATCCGTCCCCACGCGTGGCCCGTCCTCCTGGGCCAGGAGAATCCCGTGGCCGATCTCTGCGACGAGTTCATCCGGCTGGCCAATGGCGCCGTTTCGGACTCGGGTCCGAACTCCTCGGCTCATGCGGCCCTCGAGACGAAGGGCATCCTCCTGATGAGGGCGATCGAGAAGGCGAATCTCGCCTCGGGCAAGCCGAACATCCACTCCCAGGACGGAGGTTCGGCGAACCCGACGCCCTGCTCCGACGGCAAGCGCATCTACTGCGTGTTCGGCGGCGCGGAGAAGATCGTCGTCTGCACCGATCTCGGCGGAAAGCAGCTCTGGATGTCGCAGGAACGGGTGAAGGCCTGGGAGCACGGGAACCACGGCTCGCCCTGCATCATCGGCGCGCGGTTGATCGTCGGCGCGGGCGACACGGCGATGGCTCTCGATGCGGCGACCGGAACTCCGATCTGGAAGGTGAAGGACGCCGGATGGCGGCTCGACGCGGCGACTCCCGTGCCGGTCGGGAGCGGAGCGGTTCTCCTCGGCCACAAAGTGGTCCGCGTCTCCGACGGGACGGTCCTCGGCGGCACGGCGGCCAATTCCGTCTTCCATGCCACGCACATGACCTCCTGCGTCGAGCAGGGAGTCGCCTACAACTTCTCGGTTTCGCTCGGCACGAACTCGAAAGCGCTCGTGACCGCGCTGAACATCGCGACGCGATCGGCGGAGGAGGCGCAGGTCTCCCTCGCGTGGCAGGAGCCGCTGCCCGACCTCCTCAATGCCGCCGCCAGTCCTTGGAACCGGCCGGGCTTCATCGCCTCGGGGCTGATCGCGGACGAGCTTTTCTACGGCGTGGACATGATGGGGACGCTCTACGTCGCGGACCGGGCGGCTCGGAAGGTCGTCGCCGCGAAGGTCCTGGACAAGAACGTGCTCTGCGACCGCTTCGCGTGGGGCGTGGTGGCGAGCCCGGCGCTGGCCGGGAAGAAGATCTACGTCCTGGACAACCAGGGCGGCGCGGTCGTCCTGGCGCCCGGGCGGGAGATCCGCGAGCTCGCCTACAACATGATCGAGAACTACGGCGCGAACGACGAGTATCGGCAGAGGAAGGTCTTCACGACGTCGCCCATCTTCGACGGCCGGCGGATCTATCTGTACTGCTGGGACGCGCTCTTCTGCATCGAAGAACGGTAGACCCGCGACGGAGGGAGTCATGAAGCGAACCGGTCTCTTGAGCAAGGACGGACCGAGCGGCAGGGTGATTTTCTTCGTCGAGGGGTCCGTCGTCCTGGGAAGCTCCGCGCAATGCGAGATCCCGATCCCCGGCGCGGCGCCGCAGCACGGCAGGATCCTGCTCACCGACGCCGGCTATGAGGTTCAGGACTTGACGGGCCGGAATCTCGTGGAGGTCAACGGTCGCCGCCTCTCGACGTCGCCGCTCCGCGATGGGGATCGGATCACGATCGGATCGGAATCGCTGATCTTCGCCGAGGCCCGGAAGATCGAGCCGGAGAGACGCGGGCCGAAGTCTCGCCCCACGCGGAGCGCCGGGGAACCTCGCACGGTCCGGCGCTCCCACTCCCGGCTCCTGATCGTGGCCGCGGTCGGCGCGGCGCTGGCGGCATTCCTCGCGGTCGTCCTGTGTTTCGACGGGGAACGAACTCGGCAGCAGACCGTCCTCTACCCGCTGGGCTCCGTCCAGGCGCCTCGGTCGCCCGGCCGCTGAGCCCGCCTACTTCGGCTCGTCGAAGCGGCGCGAAAACCAGCGGCCGTCGAACGGGATGCCGCGGCGGCCGAGCTCCACCAGGTACCGCGCGCGGGGCTGATCGATCGGCTCGCCCTTGACGATCACCACCGATGCCAGGCCCATCGTCCGGCCCGACGCGCCGGCCCCGCCGAGCCAGCGGCCGATGACCCCTCCGTCGCTGTCGTGGTCCCGGCGGTAATTGATTTCGAGGCCTCCGGGGGCGGGCCACGGGTAGGCGCCGGTCTCCTCGCCGTTCACCCACATCCGCACGAGGGACGCCGCGCCGTCACCGCTCAACGCGACATGGACCCAGCGGGCCGCCGCCGCTTCGGCGCGCTCGGCCGGAAGGACGAACGCGTTCTTCGCCAGGCCGTTCCCGATATCCTCCGTGAAGAACCGGTCCACCGCCTCGAAGGTTTCGAGCCGCGCGTCGGTCTGGCTCAGCCGGAACAGACAGTTGATCCGGTGCTTGCCCACGAACTTCGGAGTCTCGCCCTCGGTCTGCAGCAGAACCCAGGCGGCGATGCCGAACGACCGGATCGAGCCGCCCGGCCGGCCGACCAGCGCGGTCGCCAGCCCCGGAAAGTGCACCCAGTTGCCGGGCTTGTCGCAGAAGACCGCCAGAGCCCGCTCGCCCACCGGAGTGTTCACGCCGGGGTGCAGGCCGTTGTCCGGAACGGCTCGGAACGTCGCCCAGCCGGATCGCGCAACCTGCACCGTCGTCCGCAGCCCGGCGCGCGACACGGAGAAGTCGCCCAACTGGACGTCGGTCCCCGCCAGCAGGGCGGGATCGAAGTCCTTGAGGAGCGCCAGACCGCCGCCGCCTTGAGGGCGCTCGTTCGCGACCTTCTCCCCCTCGCTCCCGGTGAAGTTCCAGACGCCGACCAGCTCCGGCTCCTGGACGGTGGTCAGCGCAAGCCAGAGAAGCAGGGCCATGGCCTGTTGGTGAGCGGGCACGACAGGATTTGTAACCCGGGTCCGGATCATAAACTTTTTCCCGGAACCCATAACATCCCGCTCATTTGTGCATCTCCAGAGCGGCCGAGTTCCACGGGGCGGTCCGGGGGAGGACGGACGCGAACGACGGTGCATAGGGAGGACGACGCAGCCATGGAATCCAGCTCCCGATCGACGGATCTCTCCCTCCGGGTCAAGTGCCCGAACTGCGGGCACACGCTCTCGCTGCTGGCCGGGCGAACGCAGCTGACGTTTCACTGCAGGACCGGCCACATCTTCCCGATGCGGCAGCTCTTCCGGACCCAGGCGCATGAAGTGCACCGCGGGCTTCGGGCGGTCCTGGAGGTCTGGGAGCAGAAAGCCCTCGTGCTGCGGAAGATCGTCGACGAGGCCCGCCTCGACGGTCGACCGGAACTCGCCGTCAACTTTCAGCGGGAAGCCGAGCAGATCGAGATCCGCCTCCGAACTCTCCGCGAGCACCTGCAAAGCGCGAACGGAGAGGCCGGAAGCGGATCCGTGGCCGGGTGAGTCGAGGCTGGTCTCCATTGAACGGCAACGGTAAGAGGCCCGAAATTCTGAACTGTCCCCGCTGTCGGAACGAACTCCGAGCGGCCGAGGGGGCCGGCGGCCTGTTGTTCCGATGCTCCGGCGGGCATGGATACACCGCCCGGACTCTGCTGGCGGAACAGTCGAAGCTCGCCGCGAACCTCCTCGGCGACGTCGAGGCCGCCCTCGAGTCCCACCTCACCCTGTCGGGCGAGCTTGCATCGAGGGCGGAGGTCGACGGCCAGCGCCACCTGCTCGACTATCTGGATCAAATCATCGACGCCGGGCGCGATACGCTGGGATTCGTTCAGACCAGCCTGTCCGACCCGCGCGGATCGGAGGAATAAGGGGACGATGCGACACCTGCTGCTGGTCGAGGACAACCCCGACGACATCTATCTTCTGATCGAAGCCCTCCAGGACCTGCTTCCCGACGTGTCCCCGAAGGTCGTCAAGCATGGCGACGCGGCGATCTCCTACCTGTCCGGAGAGGGGAGGTATGCCAACCGCCGGGAGTATCCGCTTCCGTCGGAAATGATCCTCGATCTCGGACTGCCGTACCGCTCGGGGCTGGAGGTGCTGGAGTGGGTCCGGCAGTCTCCCCGCCACTCCCTGCTGCCGGTCACGGTCCTCAGCGGCACGCAGCGGCGTGCCGACTTCGAGAGCGCCACGGCGCTGGGCATCGACGGCTTCTTCTGGAAGCCCGTCGATTTCGATCGGCTCGCAGCCTTCCTCCGGGAGCCGGCCTCCCGGACGCGCACGCCTATTTCTGTCGCGGGCCGACTTCGCTGACGGTGAGGACGCGGCCGTTGCGGCCGAAGCCGACCTCGAACCCGTAGTGGTTGAAGTCCATGAAGAACAGGCCAATGAACGCCGTGAGAAGGATCGTGAAGATCTTGCCCTGGGTGTAGCTGTACACGTAGCTCCACTGCTCCGTCGGGACGTCCTTCGAGTCCTCCTGGCCGGGGACGGGAGTCACCACCTTCGGCGCCCCGATCTCCCAGCGCACCTGCTCCTTGCTCATCCCCTGATGGATCCGGTCGTGACCGCTCTCCGCGCCGGGCCGCGAAGTGAAACAGCCGGCGCAGAACAGCAGCAGGAGCGGGAGCAGTCGGCGGCTCATCGCGCCTGCTCCAGATTCGTCACGCCTCGGACCCGGCCGTCGGCGCCGAAGCCGACCCAGAAGGTGCAGCGGCCCTTGCCGCGGGGTCCGTTGAGGATCGGCTTGATGGGGTCGCCGGTGCCGGTCGCGGCGCTGAGGGCGACCAGCGTGCCGGACAGGAGGACGAACTCGGCCGCGTCGCCCAGGTCGGGCGGGGGTTTGATCGAGTAGGCCCACACCTCGACGGTCTGCTCCTGGATGCCCGCGGCGGCGGCGATCGGCGTGACCCGCGTGGGGCGGCCGATCTTGTCGACGACCTGACGCGCGGTCATTCCGACATCGACCAGCACCCGACGGTCTTCGAGCTGGTCCCGCGTGGGACCGCAGCTTGAAAGGAGCAGCCCCAGGAGCGCGAACGCAAGCCTCACGAACGAAGTATACCCCGGGGCTACTTCGTGATGTGGCCCTCGTTCCAGGGGAGGACGCCGCAGCGCTGCGCCCACGCGTCGTAGCGGGCCGCCAGGTCGCGGACGACGTCGGGCTGCGTCGGGGCCAGGTTGCGCAGCTCCGTCCGATCGGACGCGAGGTCGTAAAGTTCCCAGGGCTCCTTGTTGACGGCGACGAGCTTCCAGTTGCCGACCTGAACGGCGTGATTGCCTTCGTGCTCCCAGAAGAGAGGGCGGGTCGCCGGCGCGGCGCCCGCGAGGAGCGGCAGCAGGCTCCGGCCCTCGAGGGGAAGCCGCGTGCTGGGGTATTCCGCCCCCGCCGCCTGGAGGAACGTGGGCAGCAGATCGATGACATGGCCCGGCGCGTGGAACAGTCCCTTTGCGCGCAGTCCCTGGGGCCAGTGGACGATGAGCGGCGTGGAGATGCCTCCCTCATGGACCCAGCTCTTGAAGAGCCGGAACGGCGTGTTGCTGAGGCCGGCCCACTCCATCCCGTAGCTTGCGAACGTATCGGGCGGTCCGGGAACGATCGATGGATTGTTTCCGACCCGGATGGGGCGACCGTCGGCCGTCTTCTTCGGGATGTCGTCTTCCTGCCACCGATCCTTGCCGGTGATGTCCTCCGAGCAGCCGCCGTTGTCGCTTAGGAAGAGGAGCAGCGTGTGGTCGAGCTTCCCGAGATCGCGGAGCTTCGCCACGACCCGGCCGACGCCGCGGTCCATGCACTCGATCTGCGCGGCGTAGACGGCCATCCGCGAGGCCTGCCAGTCCCGGTCGGGACACTCGTTCCACGCGGGGACGCGCGGATCGCGGGGCGACAGCGGCCAGCCGGACTCGACGAGACCTTCCTGGAGCATCTTGCGGTGGCGCCGCTCACGAAGGACGTCCCATCCTTCCTTATAGGTATCGCGATGACGCGCGACGTCGGCGGGCCTCGCGTGGAGAGGCCAGTGGGGCGCCGTGAACGCGAGGTAGAGCAGGAACGGATCCGCACGGCGGCCGGCTTCGTCGAGCAGGCTCACGGCGTTGTCGGCGAAGTAATCCGTCAGGTAGAAATCGCCGGGCGGCGGCGCGATGGCCTGATCATCCCGCGCGAGGATCCGGCCGGGCGGGAGCATGAAGTAATGGCGGCCGCTGCCGATGAGCGCGACGGAGCGGTCGAAGCCGCGGTCGACGGGCCAGTGGGGCCGGTCGTTGCCGACGTGCCACTTGCCGACCATGAGGGTCCGGTATCCCTGAGGCCGCAGCGCTTCCGCGATCGTGACGCACCGGTCGTTCAGGCGTCCCTGGTAGGCCGGGGTCTTCCGATCGGCGACCATGTGGCCGACGCCCGCCTGATGGGGGTAGAGGCCCGTGAGGAGCGCCGCGCGGCTGGGGCAGCAGCGGGCCGCGTTGTAGAACCGGGTGAAGCGGACGCCGTCCGCGGCGAGACGGTCGATGTTCGGCGTCGCGATCTCCGAGCCGTAGCAGCCGAGATCGGAGAAGCCCAGGTCATCGGCGAGGATGACGACGATGTTGGGCCGGGATCCCGGGGCAGGCGCGGGCGAACCCGAGCATCCCAGGCAGAGCAGCACGAACAGGACGGCGTGGGCGATCCTCACTTCCATAGGTGGCCGCCGCGGCGGAATCCGAGACAGGAATCGTTATTCCTTGTCCTGGATCTTCGCCCAGGTGTCGCGCAGGGAGACGGTGCGGTTGAACACCAGCGCGCCGCCGTGCGAGTCGGGATCGACGCAGAAGTAGCCGTGGCGCTCGAACTGGAACGTCTTGCCGGCCACGGAGCCCGCGACGCTCCGCTCGAGGAGGCAGTCGGTCAGCACCTCGAGCGACTTGGGGTTGAGGTTCTGGCGGTAGTCGCCGCCGGCGTCGGGATCGGGGCCCGTGAAGAGCGTCTCGTAGACGCGCACCTCGGCCTTGATGGCCTGCGCGGCGGAGACCCAGTGGATCGTGCCTTTGACCTTGCGGCCGTCGGGCGCCTGGCCGCCGCGGGTCGCGGGATCGATCGTGCATCGCAGCTCGGTCACGACGCCCGCCGCGTCCTTCACCGCGCGCTCGCACTTCAGGAAGTAGCCGCCGCGCATCCGCACCTCGCGGCCGGGCGCCAGGCGGAAATACTTCTTCGGCGGGTCCTCCATGAAGTCCTCCCGCTCGATGAAGAGCTCGCGGGAGAACGGGACCTTGCGCGTGCCGGCCGCCGGATCCTCGGGATTGTTGGCCAGCTCGAATTCCTCGACCTTGCCCTCGGGCACGTTCTCGACGACGACGCGAAGGGGACGGAGCACGCCCATGACGCGGGGCGCGCGGCGGTTCAGGTCCTCGCGGATCGCGTTCTCGAGGACGCCGAGCTCGATCGTGCTGTTCATCTTGGCGACGCCGATCCGCTCGCAGAACGCGCGGATCGACTCGGGCGTGTAGCCGCGGCGGCGAAGCCCGCTGAGCGTCGGCATCCGCGGATCGTCCCATCCGCGGACGTGCTTGTCGCGGACCAGCTCGAGGAGCTTCCGCTTGCTCATCATCGTGTACGTCAGGTTGAGCCGCGCGAACTCGATCTGGCGCGGCGCGTAGATGCCGATGTTCTGGATGAACCAGTCGTACAGCGGCCGGTGGTCCTCGAACTCGAGGGTGCAGATCGAGTGGGTGATCCGCTCCAGCGAGTCGCACTGGCCGTGGGCGAAGTCGTACATCGGATAGATGCACCACGTGTCGCCCGTGCGGTGATGGTGCGCCCGCAGGATCCGGTAGAGGACCGGATCGCGCAGGTTGATGTTGCCGCTGTCGAGGTCGATTTTCGCGCGCAGGGTCTTCGCGCCGTCCGGGAACTCGCCCTTGCGCATGCGGCGGAAGAGGTCGAGGCTCTCGGCGGAAGGCCGCTCCCGCCAGGGACTCGGCTTGCCGCCCTGCGTCAGCGTCCCGCGGGTCTCGCGGACCTGGTCGGCCGTCAGGTCGCAGACGTAGGCCTTTCCGTCCTGGATCAGCTTTTCGGCGTACTGGTAGATTTCTTCGAAATACTGCGAGGCGTAGAAGAGGCGATCGCCCCAGTCGAAGCCCAGCCAGCGGACGTCGGTCATGATCGAATCGACGTACTCCTGCTCCTCCTTGCTCGGGTTGGTGTCGTCGAACCGGAGGTTGCAGAGACCGCCGTAGCGGGCGGCCGTGCCGAAGTTCAGGCAGATCGACTTCGCGTGGCCGATGTGGAGGTAGCCGTTGGGCTCCGGAGGGAATCGGGTGTGGACCCGCTTCTGGTACCGGCCCGTCCGGTTGTCCTCTTCGATCTCCTGCTCGATGAAGTTGAGCGACCGCTCTTCCATAGAGGGGGTGATTATAGCGCTTCGCCCGCGACTGAAAAGCTAATCCTGGAAGGTGCAATTGGCCTGCTCGCCCAATTCCAGGTCGATTTCTAGGGTCCGGGCGTCCGGGGAATCTCCTTGGGCGAGACGGTCGTGCCGGGCCGGAGTTCGTCGGATCCGCGCAGGGCCACCGTCTCGCCCGGCGAAAGAGTTCCGAAGACTTCCTGGAGGGAGCCCGTCGACACGCCGAGTCTGACGTCCACCCATTCCGTCGTGCCGCTCTTCACCCGCACGACGAACGTGCGCTCGGTGGTCACCACGATGGAGGTCGGAGGAACGAACAAGGTGGCTTCCGTGCGCTTCATCAGCCACTGAACCTCAGGGAACATGCCGGGCGCGAGGCGACCGTCCCGGTTCTCCACGTCCAGTTCCACCGGCAGGGTGCGGGTCTTGAGATCGAGCGCCCGCGATGCGCGGGCGATCGTGCCCGAGAAGGAGACTCCCGGGTATGCCGGAACGGTGAACTTGACGACGTCGCCTTCGGTCACGCTCCCTGCCGCGACTTCGGGCACCGGCACCACGAGCCGAAGCGTGGAGACTTCCTGGAGCCTCATCATCGAGACCGCACCCGCCCCGGACGGCGACACCAGGCTCCCCTCGTGAACGTTTCGCTCCGTAATGGTTCCGTCGAACGGAGCGGTGATCTTCAGGTAGGACTCATTCTGCTTCCAACACTGAACACGGGCCCGATCCGCTTCCACCGTTTTCTCGGAAACCTCGACTTCGTTGCCGGAGACCACTCCAGGAGTGGCGGACGCTTCCTTCAGGCGCCTGTAGGTCGCCACGTCGGAGGCCAGCTTCGCTTCCGCCTCGTGCCGCTGGGCTTCGATCTCCGGAGCGACCAGCTGGACCAGCGTCTGACCCTGCTTCACGACCGATCCGCGGTCCGCCTCGATCTTTTCCACGAATCCCTGCACCCGGGCATAGAGCGCGACGTCGCGTCGGGCGATCAGTTCGCCGGAGATCCTCATCGGCTTGATCAGCTTCTGCGACACGACCGGAACCACGGCAAGGGCGGGCGGCCCTGACGGGCCAGGGCTCGGGGGCGCCGTCGACGCCGGCGGATCGCACGCCGAGAGCAGAATCCATGTCCAAATCCACCGCAGACGCATCAGGACCTCCCGGCATCCTCAGGATGAAGCGAGGAAGACGCCGTCCGGGCGCCGCCCAGCAGAAGCGAAAACAGCGAAGGCAGGACCCCCAGCACGGCCAGGGCCGAGGCCGCCAGCCCTCCGATGACCGCGCGCCCCAGGGGAGCCGACTGCTCTCCTCCCTCGCCCGTTCCCAGGGCCATGGGCAGCATGCCGGCGATCATCGCGAAGGTCGTCATCAGGATCGGCCGAACCCGGCCACGAGCCCCCGCGAGAGCGGCATCCTTCGCGGACAGTCCCGCGCGCCGATGCTGATCGGCGAAGCTGACCAGAAGGATGGCGTTGGCCGTGGAGACGCCGATGGCCATGATCGCTCCCATGAACGACTGGACGTTCAAGGTCGTCCCGGTCAGCCACAGCGAAAGCGCAACTCCGGCGACCACCGCCGGAATGATCAGCACAATCGCCAGGGAGACGCGGACCGACTGGAAATACGCGACCAGCAGAAGAAAGATCACGACGATCGCGACGCCGAGGCCGACGTTCATCCCTTCGAGCGTCTGGAGCATCGGCTTGACCTGACCGCCGTTTTCGATCGACAGGCCCGGGGGCAGCGGTCCGACCCTGCGGATCGCTTCGTCCACGTCCCGCGCCACGCCGCCCAGATCGCGGCCCGCCACATTCCCCGAGATCGTGACCATTCTGCGGCCGCTGTCGCGATCGTATTCCCCGACCTGGCTCCCATAGGCGGCTCGGGCGACGTCGCGCAGGAAGGGCCCGGAGGCGCCGGCGGGGGTCACCGGCAGGCTTTCCACATCTTCCACGGAAGCGACGCGCCCCTGGGGGACCTCCACCTGGACCTGAAAGGCGATGCCGGTGTTCGGATCGCGCCAGTACGTGGGCTGGAGGTATCGGCTCGACGAGGTCGCGGCGACGAGGGCCTTTCCGATCTGCTCGACCGTCACTCCGAGCTGGCCCGCCCGCTCGCGGTCGATGCGGATGTCCATCGCCGGGTAGTCGAGCGGCTGACCGAACTGCAGATCGCGCAGCCCGGGGATCTTCTTCATTTCTGCCAGGGTTCGGTCGGCCCACGGCCGGATCGCCTCGGGACGCGGCCCCTTGACCGAGACTTCGATCGGCGTGGGCGCGCCGAAATTCATGATCTTGCTCACCAGGTCGCCCGCTTCGAAGGAGAAGGAGACGCCCGGGAACCGCTCGGCCAGCTTCGGGCGCAGCCGTTCCTGAAACTCGTCCACGCGGTAGGGACAGGATTTGCGGAGCGCCACGAGGAGCACGGCCTCCTGGGGACCGCTCGTCCACAAATGGATCGTGTTCACCGGATAGCTCGGAGGCTGCACGCCCGTGAAGTCGAGCGTGAGGGCGACGTTGCCCGGACCCGCCTCCTCCCGGATCGCGTCGAGGACCTGGAGCGTCAGAAGCTCGGTCCGCTCCACCCGCGTGCCGGTCGGCGCCCGCAACCGAAGCTGAAGAAAGCCCGTGTTCACGGCGGGAAAGATGTCGGTCCCGAGCGCGCGTTCCGCCCGCGTCGTTCCCCAGAACAGGACTCCGGCCGCCAGCAGAAGGTAGGCCAGGGACAGGGGCCAGCGAAGCCGAAGCAGACCGGTCTGGAGCGTCGCGTAGATCCGCGACAGCGCGGGCTCCGGTCCGTCGCCCTGCCGTTCGGGAAGGATCCAGTTCGCGAGCACCGGCACGAGCGTGCTCGAGAGCGCGTACGAGGCGAGCATCGCGAACCCGACGGACAGGGACAGCGGGATGAAGAGCGACCGGGCGACGCCGGCCATGAAGAACGACGGCACGAAGACGGAAACGACCGAGAGCATCGCCAGGAGCCGGGGAGTGACGGTTTCCCTGGCCGCATCGAAGACGGCGCTGCGTTTCGGCTCCCCCCGGGAAAGGTGCGTATGGATGTTTTCGATCGCGACGGTCGCCTCGTCGACCAGGATGCCGACAGCGAGCGCCAGCCCCCCCAGCGTCATCAGGTTCACCGTCTGCCCCGTCAGCCACAGCCCCGTCAACGAGGCGAGCAGCGAGAAAGGGATCGTCACCGCCACGATGAGGGCGCTGCGCACGTCCCGAAGAAACAGCAGCACCATCAGGCCCGTGAGCGCCGCTCCGAGCAGGCCTTCCATGGCCAGTCCTCGAATCGCGCCCTGCACGATCGGGGACTGGTCCAGCTCGAAGCTGACCGTCACCTCGCCGGCGGTCCCCGTCGCGCCGTCCAGGATCCCCTGCATCTTCTGGAGGTTCGCTTTCACGACGTCGACGACGGCCAGCGTCGACGCATCGGCTCGCTTGGTGACGGGAATGTAGACCGTCCGCTTCCCGTCCTTGTGGGCGTATCCGGTCACGATGTCGGTCCCGATCGCGACCTTCGCGACGTCGCGCAGCAGGACGCTCGGCCCCGCGCCGGCGCGGATGGGAAGGCTCTCCAGTTCCGCCGGTTCGCGCACGACCGAGTTCACGGGGGCGACACGATTGAGATCCCCCGTCCGGACATTCCCCGCCGGCAGGATGATGTTTCCGGAGGCGACCGCCTTGACGACTTCTTCGGGGGACATCGACAGGGCCCGGAGCCGCTCCGGATCGACGCGGACCACGACGGTCCTCTGGTTCCCGCCGAACGGAGGCGGAGCCGAAACTCCGGGAAGCGTCGCGAAGGTGGGGCGAACATTGTTGAGCGCGAAGTCTTGGATTTCCCCGACGCTGCGGGTGTCGCTCGCGAACACGAGCTGGCCCACCGGCACGCTCCCGGCGTCGAACCTCACGATGAACGGCGGTACGGTGCCCGGGGGCATGAAGGCCCGCGACCGCTCGACGTAGGAGACGGTCTGCGCGAGCGCCTGGTTCATGTCCGTTCCGGGATGGAAGAACAGCTTGAGCAGGCCGACGTTTTGGATGGACTTGGACTCGACATGCTCGATGCCGTTGACATAGAGGAAGTGGTACTCGTAGTAGTACACCAGGAACCCTTCCATCTGGCCGGGATCCATGCCGCCGTACGGCTGCGCGACGTAGATGACCGGCAGATTCAGGTTGGGGAAGAGGTCCCTCGGCATTTTCTTCAAGGCAAAGGCGGAGCCCAGCGCGAGGGCGATCACCGCCACGATCACCGTGAGGGGACGTCGAAGGGCGAAATGGATCAGGCCCATCCTACTTCTTCCTCTCCTGCGCCGCGGCCACCAGCTTGAGGAAGGGTTCCAGGTCGCCTCTCACACGCGCCGACGCCGCGAGCGTCCGCCAGATCGTCAGCCGGGCCAGGAGCTCATCGATCTCCGCCTGCGCCAGGAGTCGTTGCGCATCGGCCACCTCGGTCAGCGTGCCCAGCCCGGTGTCGTAGCGGGAGCGCGCGCGCGTGACGGCGTCGTTCGCCGCCTGGAGCTGCACGCGCGTGTTGTCGGCGATCTTTCGCGCGGTGTCGAGAACCGTCCGAACCTTGGCGGATTGCATCCGGAGCGACAGGTAGATCTCGTCGGCCCTTGCCCGTTCCGCCCGCTCGGCGCCTTCCTCGGCGAGCCGCCGGGCGGACAGTTGGAAATAGTCCGTGACGCCGAACGTCAGCGAGACGCCGGCTCCCCAGTTGGGCCGCGTGGGGAAGAGTCCGTCCGAGGGCTCCGGGTTGCCGGCCGGATCGAAGCCGCTGCCGCGCCCGCTCACGCCGAGCAGCAGGTTGAGCCTCGGAGCAAAGGCGCGATCGAGCGCATCCTGCCGTGCCCGCGCGGACTGGACGGCCGCCGCCTGCCGGTCCAGCAGCGGATGTCCGGCGGGATCGCCGGGGGGGATCTCGGAGGGCGGGAGATCCAGGAGGGGCCCCGCGTCCGTTTCAGCCGGAAGCTCGGTCGTCCCCATCGACTCGGCGAGCGCGATCCGGCTGGTCTGCACGGTCTGCTCGGCCAGAAGGTCCTGGGTCCGGGCGGCGGCGACTTCCGCGTCCGCCCTCGAGGCGTCGGCTCCGGGGCGAAGTTCCCGGTCGGTCAACGCATGAACCGACTTCGCGAACACCTCCCAGCGATCGAGATTCGCCCGGGTCGTCCGGAGCGTCTGACGGGCGGCGAGGTGGGCGAGAAAGGCCTCCGCCGCAGTCGCCCCCGCCTCGAGCCGGGTCACCCGCACGTCGGCTTCGGCCTGACGTGCGGCCAGCCGGGCCGCTTCCACCGTGGCCGACCGAAGGCCGAAATCGAGGGGTTCGTAGGTGAGGAGCGCCCCGGCGTTGCTGCCCCAGCCGCTGCTCCAGGATCTCGACGCTCCCACGGGGCCGGAGATCGCCGGAAGGACTCCCTGAGGAAAGGTCGTCCCCGAGATGTTGTTCCGGGTCGCCCGGATCTCCTGCCAGACGAGGTCCAGGCGGGGGAGGTAGGCCGTATCGGCCAGGTCCGTGCCGGCATTGGCCAGATCGACTCTCGCCCGGGCCGTTCGAATCGAGGGGGCATGAAGCTGCGCCGCCGCCACGGCGCGGTGAACGTCCAGGGGACCGTCCGCCTTCGGAGGCGCTTCCGGGAGGTTGACGGTCCGCGCGACCGGCTCCGGTTCCGGCTGACGCCGGGCGCAGCCCGTCGCCACGAACCATCCTGCGGCGACCAGGAGCCAGATTCTCAGGCCCAGCAATCGAATCACCCTCATCGGAAATAACTAAAGACTTCGGAAGGGGAACGTAAGTCAACAAATATAACAACCCCCGTCCGGCAAACTTGATGCCCGGCATTTTCTGTGCTCCAATGGGCCATCCCAGAGGAGGACGGATGGACGCATCACGCCGCGATTTCATGCGCATCGCCGGACTGGCGGGCGCTTCGCTGTGGACCGCCCAGGCGGGTTGTTCCTCTCCCGGACCCGCACGCGACGACGCGGGCGAATTGATCACCCGCCAGGAAACGCCCTACAACGCGGAACCGCGGCTGGAGCGTCTCGTCGAAAACTGGATCACGCCGAATCCGTCCTTCTACGTGCGAAGCCATGGCACCCGTCCGGCGGTCGAGCCCGGCGGGTATCGGTTGAGCGTGGAAGGACTGGTCGAGCGACCGTTCAGCGTCTCCCTGGAGGACCTCGAGCGGATGCGGCCGGTCACGATGCCGGCCACGCTCCAATGCGCCGGCAACCGGCGTCTCGAACACAGTCGGGTAAAACCGGTCGCCGGCGTTCAATGGGACGCGGGCGCGATCGGCAATGCCGAATGGACGGGCCCGCGGCTGGCCGATCTGCTCGCGAAAGCGGTCGTTCGATCCGGCGCGAAGCATCTCTGGTTCGAGGGGCTCGACACCGTCGCCCTCAAGGACCGTCCGACGGCCTTCGGCGGCGGGGTGCCGCTCGAGAAGGCGATGCGCCCCGAAACCCTGATCGCCCTGAAGATGAACGGCACGCCCCTGTCCCGCGAGCACGGGTTTCCCGCCCGCACCCTGGTGCCCGGCTATATCGGAGCCCGGAGCGTGAAGTGGCTCGGCCGCATCGTGGTGTCGGATCGTCCTTCGCCGAACAACTTCCTCGCGAGGGACTACAAGATGTTTCCTCCGGAGGCCACGCCTGAAACCGTGAAGCCCGACCAGTTCGAGCCGATCTACGAGATGGTTCTGGGTTCCGCCATCTGCAGTCCTCGCGCCGGCGCGCAGGTCAAGGCGGGGCGGATCAAGGTCCGGGGCTATGCCGTTCCCCCGGGCGGATCGGGCGGGGATGTTTCCCGCGTAGAAGTCTCCTCCGACGGCGGAAAGACCTGGACCGGGGCGCGCCTGCTGGAAACGGAGAAAGCCTTCACCTGGAGGCTTTGGGAAGCGGACGTGACGGTTCCAACGGGAGAATCGACCCTGGTGGCCCGCGCGACGGACTCGAAAGGAACCTCGCAGCCGGAGCGGGCATCCTGGAACTTCAAAGGCTACCTGAACGATTCCTGGCATCGGATCACGGTGTCCGCTTCCTGAGGCTCCTCGGCACATCGACAAGTTCTTGCCGGTCCTCCCCGCTCCTGCTATCTATTAGCCTTCCAAATGAAGGCGATCTAAATCCCGGATAGGTGTTCCGGGACGATGCCGTTGACTGAAGGTATGGGGAGGGAATAGCGATGCTCTGCGTCATCACCGCGGCACTTCTGGTCTGTGGATTCCAGGACAAGCCTCAAACGCCTCCGAATCCTCCGCCCAACCCGCCGGCCGAAGCCAAGCCGCAACCCGCCCCCGGTGGTCCGCTGAACTTCGAGGTCGCGGGAAACAGGATCGGCATCTACGGCATTCTCCGGATGGACATGTACTACGGCACGGCGCGGGTGAACCACAACGAGTTCACGTATTACGCCCTGACCCCCGATCCCTCGCAAACCCCGACCATCAACGAGCGGAATAACTGGATCGACTTCACCCCGCGGCTCAGCCGGCTGGGCGTCAAGGTCGACCGGGATTCTCTTCCGTTCTGGGGCAGCGCCAGGGCCAGTGGAGTCCTGGAATTCGACTTTCAGAACCGGGCGACGAGTGAAACCAACGGCCTGGAGAGCGAGTCCCGGGAACTGCCCCGGCTTCGTCATGCCTACATCAAGGTGACCTCCGGCGGGCTGTCCTTCCTCGCGGGACAGACCTGGGATCTGATCTCGCCCCTCTGGCCGGGCGTCAACGCCGACGGCATGATGTGGAATACGGGCAATCTCGGCGACCGCCGTCCCCAGTTCCGCGTCGGCTGGGAAACTCCGATCAGCGACGACCCCGGCTTCAACATCGCCGTCGCGGCGGCGCGGACCGGCGCCATCGACCGGAAGAACCTGGACGGCGCCGCCTCGGACAACATGCGCGACGGCGACGATTCCGGCCGCCCGATGCTGCAGGGGCGGGTCGGCCTGGCGAGGCTGTTCGACAAACGCGTCGACGTCGGGGTGTGGGGACATTTCGCCTGGGAGCGCACCGAAACGAAGATCGCCGGCCGCAACCATTTCTACTCCAACAGCGTCGGCGCGGACCTCAAGGCCAAGATCCTCAACGAGCTGACTTTTGCCGGAGAGATCTGGTACGGCAAGAACCTCAGCGACTTGCGGGGAGGCATCGACCAGGGTGTGGACACCGCGACCGGGAAGGAGATCGTCTCCCGAGGGGGCTGGGCCGAGCTCGTCGCCCAGCTCGCCGATCCTTATTTCATCGCCGTCGGCGTCGGGGTGGACGATCCCCGGGACGGGACGCTCAGCGCCGCCACCCAGCGGTCCCACAACATCGCTCCCTACATCTGGAACAAGCTCGATTTCGGCGGAGGGGTCGCGATCGGCGCCGAGGCCATCTTCTGGGCGACCGATTATTTCAACCTGACGGGACGCGCCAATCGATACAGCCTGTTCGTGACGTACGCGTTCTAGGCGTCAGAAATCACCTGGAACCTCCCCCGCGCGGCCCGGCGCCGCGCGGGGGCGGGGAGTCTAGCTCCTGCGCCGGAGCCGCCGGAGCGCCAGGAGGAGCAGCACCGCGTCGAGGCCCGTGAGGCCGCAGCCTCCCGCTCCCGGAGCCGCGGTCTCGGAATCCAGGGCCGACGCCTTGGCGCCGGGCGGGGCGAAATCCAGCCAGTCGATGTTGCCCATGTCGCCCGAGGGTCCGATCGACTCCATGTAAATCCTCAGGACGTGCGTGCCGGCGCTCAGGGCGATCCCCGGGACCTCGATCTCCTGCCAGGCGTACCAGCCGCCGGTGTTCGGCACGGTCAGCGATCCCGTCCGGTTCGATCCGTCGATCTCCACGTGGAACGTTCCGCCTTGACCGTCGGAGGCGACCCGGATCCGGAGGCGCCAGGTGCCGCTTGCAGTCACGTTGACGGTGTATTCCAACCACTCTCCGGCCTGGGTCCATCCGACCACGGTCCCGCCGCTGCCGTCCGAGTCGAGATCTACTCCCGTGGATCGGAACTGGCCTCCCTGATTCGCCGCGTCGGCGTCGTGATAGGCGATTCCTTCGCCGCCTTCGTCGAAGCGCTCCGCCTCGATCCGTCCGGGAATCGTCGCGGCCGTTCCCCCGTACGGCGTCTGGCCCGACGGAGGCGGAGGAGGAGGAGGCGGCGCCGAGGCGGCGGTGAAACGGATCCAGTTGATGTTGCCCATGTCGCCTGAAGAACCGGTTGTGTCCAGGTTGATCCGCAGGATCTGGACGCCGGCGGACAGCGACACGCCCGTGCGCGTCAGCGTCTGCCAGGAGTACCAGCCGCCGGTATCCGGAACCGTCATCGACCCGGTCTTGTCCGCGCCGCCGAACAGCAGCCGGAACGTGCCCCCTTGCCCTTGCGAGGCGACCCGCACCTCGACGGTGTAGGTCCCGGCGGCCGCGACATTGACGGTGTACTCCAGCCATTCCCCGGCCTGGGTCCAGCCGACCGCATATCCGCCGCCGGCGTCGTTGGCCTGGTCGAGATCCACGCCCGTGGCTCGGAAATTGCCTCCCTGATTCGCGCCGTCGACATCGTGATAGGCGACGCCTTCGCCGCCTTCATCGAAGTGCTCCGCTTCGATCGTTCCGGGGACCGCGCGAGCCGTCCCGCCGTAGGGCGTCTGCCCCGAGGGAGGCGGCGGAGGGGGAGGAGGCGGTGGCGCCGAGGTCGCGGTGAACCGGACCCAGTTGATGTTGCCCACGTCGCCGCTCGGCCCGATGTTGTCGAGCGAGATCCTCAGGACTTGCGTGCCGGCCGACAGACTGACGCCGGTCTTCGCGATCGTCCGCCAGGAAAGCCAGCCGCCCGTGTCCGGAACGGAGATCATCCCGGTCTTGTCGACGCCGTCGAAGAGGATGCGGAAGGAGCCGCCCTGGCCCTGGGACGCGAGCCGGACGTCGAGGGTGTAGGTCCCGGCGGCGGCGACGTTCACGGTGTACTCCAGCCATTCGCCGGCCTGAGTCCATCCGACCGTGTATCCGCCGCCCGTGTCGTTCGCGTCTTGCAGATCGACGCCCGTGGCGCGGAACGCGCCGCCCTGATTGGCGCCGTCGACATCGTGATACGCGACGCCTTCGCCGCCTTCATCGAAGTGCTCCGCCTCGATCGTCCCGGGAATCGCGCGCGGCGATCCCCCATAGGGCGTCTGTCCGGACGGCGGAGGCGGCGGCGGAGGAGGCGTGCCGCCCGACCGGATGTAGAGCGCCCAGTCGTTGCCGTCGGGCGCGTTGAACGTCGGACCTCCCGAAGCGGCCGAGCTCGTCCCCGTCCGCGGATTGAACCAGGTCGCCGTGAAGGATCCGGGCAGGCCGGAGACGGTCGTGGAGCCTCCGCCGTCGAGGTAGATGACGTACTCCTGTCCGCTGCGGGCGGTGCACCAGCCGCGCGAGAGGAGGCCGTCGGAGGGCTGCATGCCGATCAGGTTCACCTGGAACGTCGAGAGGAACTTTCGGAGGTAGCCGACGAAGCGCATGCCGTCGGCGGCATCCGTGGAGTCCAGCACCGCCTGCTGGTACATGTCGAAGTGGAAGTAGTCCATGTGCGCGCCCGCGGTGAGGCAGCCCCAGGCCTTGCGGCGCCGCGTGGGCGGATCGATGTCCTGCGCGCCGTCATTGTCGGAGATCATGATCTTGTTCTGCCCGAAGACGTTCACGAGACCGCTGTGGGTCGAGACCGGATCATTGTTGGCGTTGCCCGGGTAATCGGGAACGTATTGGTGGCCCGGCAAGTCGCGCGGCATGACGAGATGAGTCGCCATCCCCTTGGATTGTTCGTAGGACGTGAGATAGTCTCCGAGCGCGTTCTCCCAGTCGGTGCGGCCGGACTCGTTGGCCATCTCCCACACGAGGTTGGGCTGCGAGCCGATGGTGTCGACGAGCTTGCGGACCATCGCCTGGTGATAAGCGTAGACCGGATCGGTCGTGGTCATCCACGCGGTGTGATCGACGGTGTTCAGGCCGTTGATGTTGTTGGTGCCGTAGTAGTAGTCGTACTGGAGCCCCCACACGTGCTGCGGTCCGTTGTCTTCGGCGACCAGCGATTTCGTGTGCCACACGTCCAGGATGCAGAGCTGGATCACGATTCCCTTCGATCGCGCATAGGTCACGACGTTGAGCCAGTAATTGAAGTAGGACTGGTCGAACTTCGTGAGGTCGAACCTCGGACGTCCGTCCGCGGCGTTGCCCGGGCCGGTGCGCTGGTACGGATTGATGGAGTTTCCGTACGGCTGGCCCATCGTGAAGGTGATCCGGAAGTAGTTGATGCCGTTGGCCGAGAGCTTGTCGATGAGGTTTCGGTAGTAGTTCGTGTAGTCGTTCTGGTCCGTCGTCAGCGCACCGATCGACGGATAGTAACCCGCCGGGTACCAGGTCTGTCCTCCCATGGTGAACCGGTGGGGATCGTTCGGATGAATCCGCGGGACGTCGTTGATCTGCTGGGCGATTCCCGGGGACGCGAGGATGAGGAGCGCTCCGACTGCGGACAGACTCCAAGATGCGAGCTTGTGGAACATGTCCTTCCTCCTGGGAAATCTACTTCCGCCGCGGGGGCGGACCGAACTGGTCGTCCTTGGGACGGGTCTTCTGCGTGGCCGAGATCCAGACCGTGTCGAGCCGGAAGAGTCCTTCGCTGGTGTAAATCCTGATCGTCTGCCGGCCGTAGCGGGCGAACCGGACCACGACGGGCATCTCGTCGCGCCCGTTGTCGCCGTCACCGCCGATCCAGCAGTAGCCGGGCTTGTTGCCGAAGCCGTTGAAGAAGGCGCGCTGCGGCCCGTAGAAGCCCTTGAACGCCGACGCCGGTCCCTCGGTCACGACGCTCTGGGGGATCTCCAGGATCACCGCGTCGTGGCTGAACCGCGGCTCGGCCACGGCATTGCCGCGGATCCAGATGAAGTAGTCCTTCTCCGGTTCGGCGGCGAAGGTCCACTCGACGTATCCGATCGTGCCGGCCTTGAGCCGCGCGCCGGATTCGTCTCCGTTGATGTCGATCGCTTCGAAGGCCTGACCGACGGACGCCTGCGGGTCGCGGACGGGCTTCCATTCGCGGCCGACCGCGCGGCCCTGCGCCGGCGTCAGCACGATCTCCTCGGCGGGGATCGGATGGGGGACGACCTCCGCGCCGGCCGCGGCGACCGCATAGTGACCGGTGACCACCTCGGCCGTCCTGCCCGCCAGGTTCTTCAGCTGGACCTTGCCCTCTTCGACGATCAGAATCATGCCCTTCTTCGAGTCGGGATCGACGATGATGCGCAGCGTCGTCCCGAGCACCGTCGCTTCGCCGTGGGACGTCGCGAACACCATCGGCTGGTTCTTCGGCTGCTTGGCGACGATCGCGCGGACCTCGCCTTTGACGATCGTGAGGCGTTTGCCCTTCTCGGTCCGGAGCTCCTGGATCTCGGTTCCCGGGGAGATCTCGAGACGCGTCTGATCCACGTAGCGGAGCGTCGCGCGACCGGAGATCTCGAGGCCGGTGCCCTCGGCGATCGTCACGGCGGTTCCGTCCTCGCGCTCCAGGGTCATGGTGGCGGCCACGGTCGCGGGCTTTTCGCTCGGCGCGGGCGGCTTCTCCTGCAGGGCCGGCGCGGCATCGGTCTTCGTCGCCGTCGGCCGCGCCGCTTCCTCGGCCTGGCGCAGCGCCTCGAGCCGTTTTTCCTCGTCGATGCGCCGCTGCGTGGCCTGGGCGAACGCCTCGTCGGCCTGCTTCCGCAGGTCCGCTTCCTTGACCGCGGCGCGGGCCGCATCGGCCTGCTTCTCGGCGTCGCGGAGCTGCGCCACGCGGGCTTCCGCGTCCTTGCGCGCCTGCTCGGCCGTCCGGCGCCGCTCCTCCCGGAGCGCGGCCTGGATCCGTTCCGCTTTCTCGTTGTTCCGGCGGAGGACAGACATCTCGCGGGCCGGCTCGGAGGCGGAGAGCACGAAGAACACGAGAACCGCGAAGAGAATTCCGGCGGCGATCAGGAAGGGCAGAAGGCTCCCGGAGGCCGGCGGCGTCGACCGGCGGGTCCTGCGGGTCGGGGGCTTGGCCTCGGCGAGCCGCGTCTCGACCTTCTTGAGGAATCGGGTGGCGCCCCGTTCGGCCTCGAGCGCCTGCAGGAATCCCTGGGTCACGGAATCGGCTTCCTTGCCGCGGCCCGCCAGGGCGCGGACCATGCCGTCGAACTCCGCGTCCTGGAGGAACTCCGCCCGCAGCTCCGGGTCGGCGCGCAGCGCGTCGAGCAGCGCCCGCTCGTCCTTCTCGGGCAGCGACTCGCCCGCGAGGAACGCGCCCCAGAGACTCTTCAGACGATCGGCGTCGCTACTCATGGCCGGCTCCCGCGGCGGCGACTTTGAGCTCCACGCACCGGCGGAGCGCGGTCCGGATCCGCATCAGCGACATCCAGATCGCGCTGCCGGACTTGCCGCTCCGCCGGGCGATCTCGGCGGCGGTGCGCTCGTGGAAATAGTGCTCGGTGACGATCTCCGCGCTGTTCCCCGGAAGGCTCTCGAGACAGGACTGGAGCGCGGTGATCTCGCGCTCGCGGCTGCCGACCTCGCCGGACCCCGTCTCGATCCGCTCCGCCAGCCAGGCGAACACGGCCGACCGGAGCGCGCCGGTGCCGCCCAGGCGCGCCCCTTCGTCGCGGACGTACTTGAGCGCCTGGTTGCGAGCGATGCCGAGGAGCCACGTCCTCACGCTCGACCCGCCGCGGAACGTGGACAGGCTGCGGTAGGCGGACAGGAAGCTTTCCTGGGCGACGTCCTCGACGACGTCCCAGTTCCGGATGTAGCGGGCGATGAAGGCGCGGACGTGGGCCTGATGGAGACGCACGAGCTCGGCGAAGGCCTCCCTCGCCCCGGCGCGGGCTTCGTCGATCAGCCGGGCCTCATCCATCATGCAAGTGTGTACCGCCCCCTGGGGAATCCTCACCCGGAATCCCAAAAAAAGTTCGGTCGGATTGGCCACAGAGGACACCGAGAGCACAGAGCGGATTCTTCTCGGTGTGCTCCGTGTCCTCTGCGGCCAATTGCTTAGGCGAGGCGGGGGACGACGACGGCCAGGAGCGGAACGATCACGACCATCGCCGCGGTCGTGAAGAGCCAGAGGGAGCCGAGCACCTCCTCGTCGAGCCCGACGAGGTTCGCGCCGACGACCGCCATGAAGGCGACGGGCATCGAGGCGCAGACGAGGGCCGTCTGGAGGTGGAGGCCGCGGAAGCCGAGGAGCCAGAGCGCGCCCGCCGCCGCGCACGGCAGCAGCGCGAACTTGATCGCCGAGATTCCGAGGCAGAGCGACAGTTGCCGTCCCACCGCGGCCCGCCGCAGCGTGAGGCCCACCGTCACGCCGAGCAGCAGGACGTTGCCCCGCACGAACCACGACGACACGCCGTCGAGGAGGCCCGGACGATGGATCTTCGCCAGGTTCAGAAGGACGCCGACTCCCATCCCCGCGAGGGGAAGCAGGGTGACGGGCCGGAACGAGCGACGGAAGGTCGCGCCCCACGACGACGCCTGGGGACCCGTCGAACTGAGATACGCCGCGACGGGCCAGGCCACCAGATAGTAGAAGGGGGCTTCGAGGACCCGGTAGAGCTGCATGGCGCCGAGGGCCTGCTCGCCGTGCGGATCCTCCGGCGTCGAGAGGAGCAGGACGGCGACGATGCCGCCGAACGTGAGGACGTTGCTCGACGCGCCGCCCAGGAAGCAGGCGCCCTGGACCGGCCGGTCGAATCCAGAGCTCCGGGCGAGAAGCCATCCCGCGGCGCCCCCCAGGAGATGGACCGTGAGGCCCAGGAAAGGAAGCGCGGCGCTCGGTCCGGCGGGAAGGCTGGCGTTCCAGAAGACGAGCATCGCCATCGGCGGGATCAAGGCGACGATCGACGCCTGGCTCGAAGTCCGGGCGATCCGGCTCGCGAGGGCATGGCCGTCCTTCAGCCGCGACAGCCAGATCCGCCACAGCACGAAGCCGGCGACCACGGGGAGGACCATCCACGCCAGGATGGCCAGGCTGCGCCCGAGGGCGTCGTTCACGAAGGATCTCTTCCGCTTTTCGGCCGGAAAGTGCAAGGAAAACGAGGTCCGGTTCCCATTCAAATCTTTTGAGAACAGTCCGGCGCTCAAGATATACTCACTCTGAGCCGGGCCGCGATCCCTCCGGCCGGCCCCTCCGGGGTGCCGCCGCGCGAGATGGATCGACGGCCCCACCGTGCGACCGGGGCGGGAACCGGCGACGCGTCCGTCGCGCCGTCAGGTTCTCCGGGGGATTCGTTCCTCCGGCCCGGGCGCTCCCATCCTGCCTGGTCCGGAACCGTCCCCCCGCGTCCGGAGAGTCCGTCTCTCCACCGAGTGTTCGGATGGGTGCCAGAACTCCAAGGAGGATCGGTGTCCGAAAAAGTGATCCTGCTGGTCGAAGACAACCCCGACGACGAGGAGCTGACGCTTCACGCCTTCCGGGCGAATCACATCTGCAACACGATCGTGGTGGCGCACGACGGCGTGGAAGCCTTAGACTATCTGTTTGCGCGCGGAGCGCACGCCGGCCGGGACCCGCGGATCCTGCCGTCGGTGACGCTCCTGGATCTCAATCTTCCGAAGATGGACGGACTCGAGGTGCTTCGGCAGATCCGGTCCAACGAGAAGACGAAGCTGCTGCCGGTGGTGGTGCTGACGTCCTCCAAGGAGGACCAGGACCTGCTCAAAAGCTACGGGCTGGGGGCCAACAGCTACATCCGGAAGCCGGTCGATTTCGGCCAGTTCAGCGACGCGATCCGGCAGCTGGGGTTGTACTGGCTGGTGATCAATGAAGCGCCGCCGGGCGGCGCCAGGGGGCGTTCGTGAACATCCCGCTCCGGGTGCTGATCGTCGAGGATTCGCGCGACGACGCGGAGCTGCTCGAAGAGGAGCTCCGCCGCGGAGGATTCCATCTTCGCGCCTCGCTGCGGGTGGACACCGCCGCCGCGATGGAGGCCGCGCTCCGCGACGGGGCCTGGGACCTCATCCTCTCGGACTACTCGATGCCGCTGTTCGGCGGCCTCGACGCGCTGGCGCTGGTCCGCCGCCTCGGCCTGGACATCCCGTTCATCCTCGTCTCGGGGTTGATGGGAGAGGAGACGGCCGTCGAGGCGATGAAGTCGGGAGCCCATGACTACGTCATGAAGGACCGCCTGGCCCGCCTGGCGCCGGCGATCCGCCGAGAGCTGGAGGAGGCCGTCGTCCGGCGGGACAAGCGGCGGGCGCAGGACGAGCTCCGCCAGGCGAACGAAGCGCTCGAGGTGAAGGTGGCCGAGCGGACCTCCGAGCTCTCGCTGGCGAACCTGAAGCTCCGCAACGAGATCGCGGAGCGGGAGCAGGCGCAGGAGGAACGCGACCGCATGGCGGCCGAGCTCCTCCAGGGCCAGAAGCTCCAGGCGATCGGACAGCTGTCCGCCGGCATCGCCCACGAGATCAACAATCCGCTCTCGTACATCCTCTCCAACATGAGATGTCTCGCCGAGTACCTCGACGAGATCGCGCCGCTGCTGCGCCATCGGGCGGCCTCCGAGTCGCCGAGCCTCGCCGACCTCCGGCTCGCGCTGCACGAGAGCCTCGAAGGGGCCGACAAGATCAAGCGGATCGTCCGCGGGCTGCGGGAGTTCTCCCACCTCGACGAGCGGGAGCTGCGCGACGTCGACCTCAACCTGTGCGTCGAGAACGCGCTGCGCCTTTGCGCCAACGAAATCACCCACAAGGCGAGCGTGGTCCGCGACCTCTCGGAGCTGCCGCAGGTGCGCTGCTACCCCCAGCAGATCGAGCAGATCCTGGTGAACCTGATCATGAACGCGCTCCAGGCGATTCCCGACCGCGGCGTGATCGGGGTCGGCACGCGCAAGGAAGGACACGATGCGGTGATCCGGATCCGGGACACCGGCACCGGCATCACGCCGGAGCACCTGAAGAAGCTGTTCGAGCCCTTCTTCACGACCAAGCCCGTGGGGAAGGGGACGGGTCTCGGACTGCACGTCGCCTACAAGATCGCCCGCGCGCACGGCGGGCGGATCGACGTGACCTCCACGGTCGGGGCGGGCTCGGAGTTCTCGATCGTCATCCCCATCGCGGGACCCGAAGGATGCGCCGGCCAGCCGGTCCAGGAGTTGCAGCCATGGTAGAAGCCGTCCGGCCTCTCGTGGTCGCGGTCGACGACGATCCCGCGGTCCTCTCCGCGCTCACGCGTCTCCTGATCAACGAGCCTTACGAGTTCATCTCGACGGTGGATCCGGACCGGGCGCTGGAGCTCGTGCGGACCCGCGACGTGAGTCTCCTGCTGGCGGACTACCGCATGCCGCAGCTGAGCGGCACCGGTCTGCTTCAGGTCGTGAAGGCGACCTCGCCCGCCACGATCCGGGTGATGCTCACCGCCTATCCCCGGTCCACGTGGGTGCTCCGGGCCTGGGAGATGGAGCTGATGGAAGACGTCCTCGAGAAACCGTGGGACAACGACGAGCTGCGGGAGGCGATCCGGTCGCGGCTGTTCGGCACGAAGGAGCCGGCCGGCTCCTAGAACCTCGGGGGGATGGTCGAGAGGCATGCTGAAGCGGGAGCAGTGGCTGGACCTGGCCCGGAAACTGGACTGGGAGTATTCCTACGTTTCCGAGAAGGAGATCTTTCCGGAGCCGGTGAGCGGGCGCCCGTGGCTCCCCCACAAGGACTGGAAGGACTGGGACGAGCCGTACCGGACCTCCTACGCCGAGTACGTCTCGACCCAGCACGCGAAGGACGCGTCCGTCCGGGCGGTGCAGGAGGCGGTCGGACGCCCCGAGGATTTCCAGACCCTCGACCCGGCCTGGCTGAACGGCCTCAAGCTCCACGCGGCGACGCTGCCGCTGGCGGAGTTCGCCGCCGTGATCGGGAACCTCCGCGCGGCGCGATTCGGCCGCGACAGCGCCTGGCGCACGATGGCCACGTTCGGCGCGCTGGACGAGACCCGCCACACCCACATCCCGCTGCTTCTGATGCACGACCTGGTCCGGTGGAACCCGCAGTTCGACTGGACCCACAAGTTCTTCCACACCAACAACTGGGTCGCGATCGCCGCACGCCACCTGGTGGACGAGATGCTCCTGACGAGCAATCCGATCGAGTTCGCGGTCGCCACCAACTTCGTCTTCGAGACGGGATTCACCAACCTCCAGTTCGTCGGCCTGTCGTCCCTCGCCCGCCGCGTGGGCGACCGGATGTTCGAGAAGATGGTCCAGAGCATCCAGACGGACGAGGCGCGCCACGCGCAGATCGGCCCTCCCGTCCTGCGCAAGATCGTGGAGCACGACCGCGAGTACGCCCAGTACCTGCTGGACAAGTGGTTCTGGCGGACCTGGCTGTTCTTCTCGGTCGTCACCGGGTTCAGCATGGACTACCTGACCCCGCTCCGCCACCGCACCCAGTCCTTCAAGGAGTTCATGGAGGAGTGGATCCTCGACCAGTTCCTGCGCACGGTCGACGAGCTCGGTCTGCACAAGCCGTGGTACTGGGACCGGTTCCTGTCGGCGCTCGACAACTATCATCACATGGTCTACGTGAGCGCCTACACGTACCGCGCGACCGTGTGGTTCGACTTCGCCATGCCCGGGCCCGAGGAGCGCCGCTGGCTCCGGGAGAAATACCCGAAGTCGTGGGACCAGATCGATCCCGTCTGGGAACGGATCGCGGAGCGGTGGAAGCGGAGCGGACCGGGCGTCGAGTGGTACACGCAGGGCGGGACGCCGGTGACGTTCTGCGATCTCTGCCAGCTCGTGCTCTGCGGCGGAACGCCGCGCGAGAACACCGCGCGCACCCTCCGTCGCGGAGACCGCTCCTACATCTTCTGTTCCGAGCCGTGCCTCTGGATCTTCGAGAAGGAACCCGACCGCTATGCCGGCCACAAGGACGTGGTGAAGCGGATCCTCGCCGGCGATGCGCCCGCCAACCTGGTCGAGCTCCTGAGGAAGTACTTCATGCTGACGCAGGACATGTGGGGCAAGGACATGGCGGGCGGCAAGTACCCCTGGCTCGAGGACGCGCCGCGGCCGGTTCCGACTCCCTAGGAGACGCAATGCTCGTTCCCCTGTACGGATTCCTGAGAGGCGACACGATCGGGCTGCTGGTGCTCGTGCACGAGACCGACACCGTCCGGGAAATCGGCCGCAAGCTGCAGGAGGCGGCGGCGGTCCGCGTCGCGCCGAAGCCGGGGGCCGAGGTCTACTTCCGGGGATCGCTGCTGTCGCCGGACCTCACGGTCGGGGAAGTCGGGCTGCAGGCGCTGGAGCGGGTGGACGTGATCCCGAAGGAGGAGTGATGGCCTTCGCGAAGGCGATCGCCCTCGAGGACGTGTGGGCGGGCGAGATGACGCCGTGCGTCGTGTCGGGTCGCCGCGTCGTGCTGATGCGCACCGGCGACACGGTCGTCGCGCTCGAGGACCGGTGCGCCCACCTGGGCGTGCGACTCAGCGAGGGACGGCTCGAGGGAGACGTGCTGACGTGCAAGGCCCATGAGTGGCAGTACGACGCGACCACCGGCCGGGGACGGAACCCGGCGTCGGCGAGAGTGAACCGATTTGAAGTGAAGATCGAAGACGGCCACGTGTGGGTGGACGTCGAGAGGGTCGAAGGATGAAGCCGGGCATGGCGCATCGGGATCATGTCGGTCCGGTCCTCGAGGACTCCGAGGCTGCGCGGGCGGTCATCGCGGCCATCCAGGGGCTCAACGCCGGCACGATCGTGGAAGACCAGGGAGCCTACCTGAGGGTCCTGGTGCCCCGGCGGTGCGTCGTGACGCGCCGCGCGATCGAGACGAGCCTCGGCCGTCCGTTCCGGCTGCCCGCCGATCTGGAGCCGCTGATGCCGGCGTTCAAGGGCCTGTTGCAGATGTCGGAGGAAGAGGCCGTGTGGTCCTTCAGGGAAGCGCCGTGAGCTCGCGACGCACGTACTGGCATCTCGAGGGGCTGAAGCGGAAGCCTTCGGAGTACGAGATCGTCTCGACCGCGCTCCTGTACTATCCGGGCCGAGGATTCGAGGTCGAGTCGCCGGTCGCGGAGTGGTATCGCAAGTACCAGCAGGGATCGGCGCTCGCGATCGCCGAGCCCGACCGGTTCCACGATCCTCGGGAGACCACCTATCCGAAGTACTCCGCGATCCAGAGGGACAAGGAGGTCTACGTCGACGGCCTCCTCGAGTCGATCGAGACGACGGGATACGACCGCGGCCTCTCGCCCGCCTGGGTCCGCACGCTGTCCCGCGCGCTTCCGCCGCTGCGCTTCCCGGTCCACGGTCTCCAGATGATCTCCTCCTACGTGGGCCAGATGGCGCCCGGGAGCCGGATCACGATGGCGTCGATGTTCCAGGCGGCCGACGAGATGCGCCGGATCCAGCGCATCGCCTACCGGATGCGCCAGCTCGAGGAGACCCACGCGCAGTTCGGCCACGACAGCCGGTCGCTCTGGCAGCAGGATCCGCTCTGGCAGCCGCTGCGCGAGCTCGTCGAGCGTCTCCTCGCGACCTACGACTGGGGGGAGGCGTTCGCGGCGCTGAACCTGGTGCTGAAGCCCATGATCGACGACCTGTTCCTGGTCCATCTGAGCGACCTGGGCGCCCGCGCCGGCGACCTGATGCTGGGACGGATCCTCCACTCGCTATACGAGGACGCCCGCTGGCACCGGGAGTGGAGCGCCGCGCTCACTCGGGTCGCGCTCGAGGCGCGGCCGGAGAATTCGGACGTCCTTCGCGGATGGATCCGGCGGTGGCATCCGCCGGCGCTCCGGGCGGTCGCCGCGTTCGGGCCGCTGTTCGGCGCCGCGGATTTCGCGGTCGTCATGGAAAAGCTCCACGCCACCTGCGCGGATTTCTGGAGATCGGCCGGACTGCTCCGGCCGCTGGAGTAGATGGATCCGTCCGACCCGTCCCGAAAGCCCGGCGCGACCGCCTCCGCGGCGCCGTTCGAGACCGCGGCCTCGGTCGCGCACCTGTGTCCCGATCCCATCTTCGCGTTCGACGCGTCGGGGCGGCTGACGTTCTGGAACGCGGCGATGGAGCGGCTGTGCGGATTCCTGGCCGCCGAGGTGGTCGGAAAACTCCTTCGTGAGGTCTTCCTCGGCTTCGACGGGTCGGAGGAGGAGCGTCAGCTCCATCGGGCGCTTTCCGGGCAGCCGGTTCGGTCCGTCGCCCGGTTCCTGCCGGCTCAGGCCCACGCGTCGGGCCGCGTCTTCGAGGCCGAGTACTCGCCGCTCCCCGCCGGCGGATTCGCGGTGCTCCGCGACGTCACGGAGTCGCGCCGCGTCGAGGAGCAGCGCGAAGAGAGCGAGTCGCGGTTCCGGACGATGGCCGACGGCGCGCCCGTCCTGCTCTGGATGTCGGAGACCGATTCGCTCTGCACGTTCTTCAATCAGGGCTGGCTGGAATTCACCGGGCGCACGCTCGAGATGGAGTGGGGCAACGGCTGGGCCGAAGGGGTCCACCCCGAGGATTTCCAGCGCTGCATGTCCGTCTATCTCTCGGCGTTCGTGGACCGGCGCGATTTCCGGATGGAGTACCGCCTCCGCCGGGCCGACGGGCAATACCGCTGGATCCTGGACACCGGGCGGCCGCGGATCGCGCCCGACGGCACGTTCGAGGGGTACATCGGATCGTGCATCGACATCACGGAGCTCCGCGACGCCCACTCGGACCTGCAGAACCTGAACACCGAGCTCGAGGACCGCGTCGACCGCCGCACGGCCGAGCTCCAGCACTCCAACTCGGAGCTCGAATCGTTCTCCTACTCCGTCTCGCACGACCTGCGCGCGCCGCTCCGGGCGATCGACGGCTTCTCCGCGCTGCTGGAGACGTCCCAGGCCCGGCTGGCCGACAAGGAGAAGCACGCGCTCGACCGGATCCGCGCGGGATGCCGCCGGATGGGCGACCTGATCGACGGGCTGCTGGCGCTCTCCCGGTTCAGCCGCGCCGAGCTTCATCTGGAGCGGGTCGATCTCACGGCCCTCGCCGGCGCGATCGCCGAGGAGCTGCGGCCGTCGGCCCCCCAGCGCCAGGTCGAGTTCGCGATCGCTCCCGGGCTGGTCGCCACGGGCGACCGGCGGCTGCTGCGCGTCGCGATGACGAACCTGATGGCCAACGCCTGGAAGTTCACGTCGCGGCGTCCGCGCGCGCGGATCGCCGTCGGCGTCGAGCTCCGCAACGGCGGCTCCGCCTTCTTCGTGCGGGACGACGGCGCCGGGTTCAGCATGGAATACGCCGCCCGGCTCTTCCGCCCCTTCCAGCGCCTCCACCGCGAGGACGAGTTCGAAGGGACCGGCATCGGGCTGGCGACCGTGCAGCGGATCGTGAACCGCCACGGCGGCCGGATCTGGGCGGAGGGAAAGGTCGACGGCGGGGCGACCTTCTACTTCACGCTCTGATAGAAAACAAACCGTTTGAAACCTGTCGGACGGATTTCAAACGGTTTGAATTCTATCGGGGGACTACAGCGGTGGACGGTTGCGCCGTCCCGTGGCCAGGTTCCAGATCAGCGACGCGAAGAAGGCCACGATGAAGAAGAAGAAGCAGATCCGCGCGATCTCCGACGCCCCCGACGCGATTCCGCCGAAGCCGAACACCGCCGCGATGATCGCGACGATGAAGAACGCCAGCGACCAGCTCAACATGACCGTCCTCCTTCCACGGGGGCCGATGCCGGCCCCGAACGGTCTATGTACGACGTCGGATTGAACGGGGTGCGCGATTCTTAAGACTTCGTTCCGGCGTCCAGCCGGGCGATGATCCGCTCCGCCTCGGCCTCGTCGATGACCACGAACTTGCGGGCGCGGTCGTCGTAGGAGAGCACCTCGGCCTCGGCGATGTCGAACCACCAGGCGTGCAGCCGGAGCCGTCCCGCCAGGAGCCGCTCCCGAACGATGGGATACGTGCGCAGATGGTCCATCTGCCGCAGCACGTTCACCTGGGACAGGTGGTTGTGGGGGGCGAGCTTTCCCCCCGGCGGAACCGCTCCCTCGCGGACCTGGCGGAGCGCCCCCTCCGCGTGGCGGAGCCACGCGTGGAGGTGGGGGGCGAGGACGTTCTTCTGGTTCTCCCAGAGCATGCGCATCGCGCCGCATTCGGAGTGGCCGCAGACGATGATGTCCTGGACGTTCAGCGCCAGCGTGGAGAATTCGATCGCGGCGGCCTCCGACTCGTCGCTCACGGAGCGGCCGTCCTCGCCGCACGGCGAGATGATGTTGGCCGGGTTCCGGATGACGAAGAGGTCCCCCGGCTCGGTCGACGCGAACAGGTTGGGGACGACGCGGCTGTCGGAGCAGGCGATCAGCAGGGCGTCCGGCGACTGGCCCAGGGCGAGGCGGGCGAACGTCTCCCGCACGCCGGGCCGCACCTTTTCGCGGAACTCCACGATCCCCCGGAGCAACTTCTTCACGGGGGTGAGAGTAGGAACCGGAGCCCTTCCGGTCAATATCCATCTTGTTTCCCGAGGCGCGGGCCGGAGGCGTAGAATACGGGGAATAGGACACATGAGAACCGCCCGGACCGCCGCCGCGTTCCTGCTGCTGCTCCCGGTCTGGGCGCAGGAGTCGCGGGCCCCTCAGGCCACCGTCGCCTCGTTCACTCTCCCCGAGGGATTCACCGCGACGCTCTTCGCCGGCGAACCCGACGTGCGCCAGCCGATCAGCATGTGCATCGACGACCGCGGCCGGGTCTGGGTGCTCGAAGGGAACACCTATCCGGCGTGGAAGGAGCGGTCGCCGGAACGGGACCGCGTCGTCATCCTCGAGGACACCGACGGGGACGGCCGGTTCGACGTCCGGAAGGTCTTCGTCGAGGGCCTGACGTACGCCACCGGCATCGAGGTCGGCTTCGGCGGCGTCTGGATCGTCGCTCCGCCCAACCTGCTGTTCTATCCCGACCGCGACGGCGACGACCGACCCGACGGCCCGCCGGAAATCGTCCTCGACGGCTTCGGCAGCCAGGGCGGCCACAACGTGGTCAACGGATTCACGTGGGGCCCCGACGGCTGGCTCTACGGCGGCCACGGCCGGACGTCGATCTCCGATCTCGGCCCGCCCGGCACGCCGCCCGAGGGACGCATCCACTTCGACGGCGGCGTCTGGCGGATCCATCCGACCCGGCGGATCTTCGAGGCGTTCGCCGACGGCGCGACGAATCCCTGGGGCGTGGCATTCGACGAGCGCGGCCAGATGATCGTCTCGAACTGCGTGAACGCCCACCTGTTCCACCTCGTGCAGGGCGCCCACTACGAACCGTCGCGCGAGCGGCCGTCGAGCCGCTACGCGTACCGCCGCGTCGAGACGATCGCCGATCATCTCCACTTCGGGGGGAAGGGACTGGGCCTCGGGAACGACGAGTATGGCGGCGGCGCCGCCCATTCCGGGATCCTCGTGTACCTCGGGGACAACTGGCCCGACCGGTACCGCGGCACCCTCTTCATGAGCAACCTGCACGGCCATCGCATCAACAACGACCTGCCGCGCCGCAAGGGCTCGGGATTCACCGCGTCGCACGGGAAGGATCTCCTGATCTCCGGCGACAAGATGTTCCTGGGGCTGCTCCTGCAGACGGGGCCCGACGGCTCGGTCTTCATCACCGACTGGTATGACCGCGGCGAGTGCCACACGCGGGACAATCCCGACCGCGGCAGCGGCCGCGTCTACCGGATCTCGTTCGGCGTCCCCGCTCCGGCCCGGCCCGACCTGGCGCGCAAGTCGAACGACGAGCTCGTGAAGCTGCAGCTCCACCGGAACGAATGGTATGTCACCCACGCGCGGCGGCTGCTCCAGGAGCGGGCCGCGGGCGGAACGCTGCCCGGCGTCCACGAGGCGCTCCGGTCGATCCTGCGCGATCATCCCGACGCGAGCCGGCGGCTGCGGGCGCTCTGGGCGCTCCACGTCACGGGCGGGCTCGACGCGGCGGCCCGCCGCGCGCTGCTCGACCATCCCGACGAGGACGTCCGCGCCTGGACCGTGCAGCTGGAGCTCGAGGGCCGCGACGTCGATCCCGCCACCGCCGAGAAGTTCGCGCGGATGGCGGAATCGGATCCGTCGCCCGTCGTCCGCCTCTACCTGGCCGCGGGCATCCGCCGCCTGGCGCCGCCGCGCCGCATCGCGGTGCTGCAGGGTCTCGCCCGCCACGCGGAGGATGCGGACGACCCGAACCTTCCGCTGGTGACCTGGTACGCCGCCGAAGCGCTCGCGGAAACGAACCTCGACGCGGCCCTCGGCCTCCTCAAGGAGTCGCGCATCCCGCTCCTGCGCGAGTTCATGGCGCGCCGCATCAGCGCGCTCGGCACCGATCGCCCCGTGGTGAACGTGGTGTCGATCGGCGCGAAGGCCGACGGCGTGACCGACGACTCGGCGGCGTTCCAGTCGGCGATCGACCGGCTGGCGAAGACCGGCGGCCGCGTCCTCGTCCCCTGGGGCGTCCACCCCTACCGGATCCTGAAGCCGCTGAAGGTCGCCTCGAACGACCTGGAGTTCTGGGGACCCGGCGCGCGGCTGCTGTTCGCCGAAGGCGCGGCCCTGGTCGTCCAGGGCCGGCCGCTGAAGTCGCTGGCCGTCCGCGGCCTGCGGCTGGAAGGGACGGGCTCGGGTCCGGTCCTGGACCTGCGCGGGGTCGAGGATGCGGTCCTCGAGGACCTCCAGGTGCGGGGCGGGGCGGCGATCGCCACCGCGGGCCGGCTCTCGATCGCGACGAGCCGCTTCGACACCCTGGAAGTGGCGATGCCGGAGTCGGGCGCCTCGCCGGCCGCCCTGCGCGGCCTGACGGTCAGCCGGGCGTTCAACCTGACGGGAGACCGGCGCGGCGTGCAGCTCGACGGCTGCACGCTCCCGTCCAAATGATCCCCCGGAACAAAAAAGACGGTCTTTTTTGTTCCAAGTGGTCTGACCACTTTGTGTTGATTCCGAGCCGCGGTTTTGGTCTTTAGTCTCTGGGATGATTGAAAGGAGCAGCGCGTGAACGTCCGGACCGCCACCGAATTCAACCGGCTGACCTGGCCCGAAGTGAACGAGGCCATCGAAATGCAGAAGGTCGTCATTCTGCCGACCGGGTCGACCGAGCAGCATGGACCCCATCTGCCGCTCGACACCGACCTGTTCCTGGTCGAGTCGGTCGTCCGCGAGCTGGCCCGCCGCGCGCCGGACAAGGTGCTGGTCCTTCCGGGCATTCCGTACGGGCTCAACCTGCATCACATCGATTTCCCCGGGACCATCCACGTCGAGCCGCAGCACTTCATCGACTTCTGCGTCGACGTGACGAAGAGCGTGGCTTATCACGGCTTCAAGCGGATCGCGGTCATCAACGGCCACGGCTCCAACACGCCGATGATCGACCTGATCGCCCGCAAGACGCTCCTCGAGACGCCGTCCCTCTGCTGCGCGTTCGGCTACTACAACATGGGCAAGGACGAGACCCACGCGATGCTGCAGTCCGGCGTCTACGCCCACGCCGACGAATGGGAGACGTCGCTCTACCTCCACTTCGACCGGGAGCGCGTCCAGATGGACAAGGCGGTCAAGGACAGCGACCGGGTCGGCAAGACGATGACCTCGGACAGCACGACCCAGGTCCGCTTCAACGACTACTGGGGCCGGTGGACGAAGACCGGCGTCCACGGCGACCCGACCGTCGCGACGCCCGAGAAGGGGAAGAAGATCCTCGAGATCGTGATGAAGCACATGCTGGAGTGGCTCGAGGAGTACCGCCAGTGGCCCATCGAGAAGCGGAACGACCAGCACCGGCTGCCGGTGCCGAAGGACATCCGCTGGTAGGCGGGGGGAATCCCGAATCCTGAATCCGATGCTGCGCGCCGCCTAGTCGTCTTTAGGCACGAACGTCGAATGGCAGGACGGGCAGCGAAGCCGGCCCGTCGAGTCCAGGACGCCGCGCAGTTTCTGGTCGCAGATGACGCACCGGGTGGTGATGATCGAGCCGCCCTGGGCGCGCATCACCCGGGTTTCGTTGCGCGCGCCGGGAGGCGCCTGCCCCTTGGCCGCCTGCATGACCTGCGTGGCGAATTCGGCGTCGGTCGCGACCGTGCCGGCCGCACCTCCCTCGTTCAGCGGCCCCTTGCACCGGGGACAGGCGACGATCTTCTTTCCCTGTGAGATCGACATCACGGTGAACGACATCTTGCAGGCCGGGCAGGTCATGATCCTCTTCTGCTGCCGCGAGAGGAGATCCTGCACCTGCTTGAACGTGAGCATGCTCTTGGAAACCATGATCTCGCCGAGCGATCTCGTGTCGCCCATCGTCGCCTGCTGCTGAAGGCACTCGTTCACCTGGGCCGTCGACAGCAGCCCTTCGCGGATCGCCAGCTTCCCGAACAGGATCGACTCCCGCTGTCGCTTCAGCAGCGGATCGATCGCGTTCATGTTCTTCCGCTGCTCGGTCAGGATCTGGGAGTGCTGGTTCTCGGTGATGTGGCCTTCATTGATCAGGACGCGGCCCAGGGGGAGGCGGTCCGGGCTGCCGGCCTGGACCAGGAGGCACGCGTCGATCCCTTCCTGAGTGCAGAACCCCATGCTGACGGCCAGTTTGCCGAACAGAAGGTCGCTGTCCGATGGCATGAATGGCTCCCCGGGGACCGAGTCCCGCGCTACGCGGCCCGAACGGTTGGACTGCATTATTTATAGCGCAAGGAAGCCGCCCCGCGACGAATTCCGCCCCATTCCGCCGCCCGTTCGCCAATGGACGGCAGCGTTGGAGCGACGGATCATGAACATCCCCCTCATCGGCGCGGTCCTCCTGGCCGCAGCCGCCCAGGACGACCCCGAGGCGACGCTGCGCCGCTACCTGAAGGCGCACTGCACGGAATGTCACGGGGAGGAGGTCCAGAAGCGCGACCTCCGGCTCGACACCCTGGCACGCGACGTCTCGAAGCCCGACGGGTTCGCCACGTGGGTCAAGGTCCACGACAAGATCGAGTCCGGCGAGATGCCGCCGGCGAAGCGGGAGCGGCCGTCGAAGGAGGACTCCGCCGCGGTGCTCCGGCTCCTGAAGAAGGACCTTCAGAAGGCGGACCTCGCCCGGCGCCAGGGGGAAGGGCGGTCCGTCTCCCGCCGCCTCAACCGGGTCGAGTACGAAAACACGCTCCGCGATCTGCTGGCGCTGCCCCAGTTGATGGTGAAGGACCTGCTGCCCGAGGACGGCCGCGCGTTCGGGTTCACGAAGGTCGGCAACGCGCTCGATCTCTCCCACGTGCAGATGTCGAAATACATGGAAGCGGCCGAGGCCGCGCTCGACCTCGCGATCGCGACCTATCCCGAGAAGCCCGCCTTCTTCAAGAAGCGGTACTTTCCGGGCGACCAGTACGACTGGAAGATCACGTTGCTCCAGGGCGACTCGCTCTTCCTCAAGGACAAGAAGTACGACGAAGGCACCATCCCCGTCATCCGCGACAAGTGGCTCCTGGACAAGCTGGGCGAATTCGAGAAGAGCAAGTTCTTCCCCTATGAGGGATCGGCGGGCGCGCTCCGCAGCTCCGACGAGGGATTCCAGGGGCGGTTCGACCGCTTCTCGCCCGTCTATCCCGGCTTCTACCGGATCCGCGTGTCGATGTGGAGTTTCGTGTGGGACAAGGGGAAGGTCCTGCCTTCGCCGGCGCCCCAGGCCGCGAACATGACCGTGGGCTCGCGCCTGCTGGCCTACTTCGATGCGCCGTCGCTCGAATCGAAGGTCCAGGAAGCCGTGGTCTGGCTCAACCCGGGGGAGCAGCTCAAGTGGAATCCCGCGTCGCTGCCGTGGATCCGCGTCTCGGAGCGCCCGGGGAAGGCGGCGGAATACGTCGGGCCCGGGGTGGCGCTCGACTGGCTCGAGGTCGAAGGACCGATCGTCGAGAGCTGGCCGCCCGACAGCCACAAGCGGCTCTTCGGGGAACTTCCCATCGAACGGCTGCCGGAGAAGACCGACCTCCGCCTGCCGCGCCGATCGCCGCTGAACCACACGGCTCCGTTCCCGCCGAAACCTCAGCTCGACAAGCCCAACGGGTGGGCGGTCTCGTCGAAGAACCCGATGGGCGACGCGAGCCGCCTGCTCGAATCGTTCCTGAAGCGGGCGTTCCGCCGGCCCGTGCCGTCGGGCGAGCTGAGCCGCTACACCCGCATCGTCGCCGAACGGCTCAAGCTCAAGCACAGCTTCGAAGAGTCCATGCGCGCGGCATACAAGGCGATCCTCTGCTCGCCGGACTTCCTCTTCCTCCAGGAGAAGGCCGGGGCGCTGGACGGCTCCGCCGTCGCCTCGCGTCTCTCGTACCTGCTCTGGAACTCGATGCCCGACGATTCGCTCCTCAACGCGGCGGGCCGGCTGGGAGATCCCGAAGCGCTCCGCGCGCAGACCGAGCGGATGCTCGCCGATCCGCGGTCGGAACGGTTCATCGAGGATTTCCTCGACCAGTGGCTGATGCTCCGCGACCTGGACAGCACCACGCCCGACACGAAGCTCTATCCCGAGTTCGAGGTCTACCTGCGCGACTCGATGATCGCGGAGACGCGCGGCTACTTCCGCGAGATGGTCAAGCAGGACCTGAGCGTCCTCCAGATCGTCGACTCCGACTGGGCGATGCTCAACCAGCGGCTGGGCGAGCACTACAACCTCCCCGGCGTGGAAGGCTCGGCGGTGCGGAAGACGCCGCTGCCCCCCGGAAGCCACCGCGGCGGGCTCCTGACCCAGGCCAGCGTGCTCAAGGTCACGGCCAACGGAACGACGACGTCGCCCGTCACCCGCGGAGCGTGGGTGCTCGACCGCATCCTGGACCGGCCGCCCCAGCCGCCGCCGCCCGACCTGCCCGCGATCGAGCCCGACGTCCGGGGCTCGACGACGATCCGCGAGCAGCTCGACAAGCACCGGTCGCTGCCGGCCTGCGCGGCGTGCCACGCGCGGATCGATCCTCCGGGATTCGCGCTCGAGAGCTACGACGTGATCGGCGGATTCCGGACGCAGTACCGGTCGGTCGGCGGCGGCAGCGCGCCGCCGAAGGGGCCGCGCCGCGCCGACTACCGCCTCGCGAAGCCGGTCGACCCGACGGGCCAGCTCCCCGACGGCCGGGCCTTCAAGGACGTCGAGGAGTTCAAGAAGCTCCTCAAGGCGGATCCCGACGCCGTCGCGCGGGGCTTCGCGTCGAAGCTGATCGTCTATGCGACCGGCGCCAACCTGCAGTTTGCCGATCGCGTCGCCGTGGAGGACATCGTCGCCCGCGTTCGGGCCAAAGGCTTCGGCGTGCGGTCGATCCTTCACGAAGTCGTCCAGAGTCCGCTCTTCAGGTCCAAATAGACGAGGAAGCCTATGGATCGCAGGACGTTTCTTCGCGGCACGGGCGCGGCGCTCGCCCTTCCGTGGCTCGAGAGCCTGGCCGGCGCCCATTCGGGGGAGGTTCCCCGGCGGATGGTCGCGATCGAGACCAACCAGGGCATTCTCCCGCAGGAGTTCTTTCCCAAGGAAGCGGGGAAGGACTACGCGCTGACGCCGTACCTGGAGATCCTGAAGGACTTCCGGAGCGACTTCACGGTGTTCTCCGGCGTCTCCCATCCGCAGGTCGACGGGTTCCACCAGGCGGAGAAGTCGTTCCTCACCGGGGCGCCCCATCCGGGCAGCGCGGCGTTCCGAAATACCGTCTCGCTCGACCAGGTGGCCGCGGAGACGATCGGCGACCGGACGCGGTTCGCGTCGCTGCCGCTCATCGTGAGCACCGAGCGCAGCCGCGGCCTGTCGTACACGCGGAACGGCGTGCTCCTCCCGCCCGAGCACAATCCCGCAAAGCTCTTCGAGCGGCTGTTCGTCCAGGGGACGCCGCAGGAGATCGAGCGGACCATCGAGGAGCTCCGGCTGGGCCGGAGCCTGCTCGACTCGGTGGGCGACCGCGGGAGGGATCTGACCGGCCGGCTGCCCGCTCGCGACCGCGACCGGATGGAGCAGTACACCACGTCGATTCGCGAGCTCGAGGAACGGCTCAAGAAGGCCGAAGCGTGGGAGAAGAAGCCCAAGCCGAAGGTGAAATACGCCAAGCCGGCCGAGATCCAGGACGGCGGCGACCTCGGCGGCCGCACCCGCCTCATGTTCGACCTGATCCGGCTCTCGCTCGAAACCGACTCGACCCGCCTGATCACCGTCTTCATCGCGACCGAGGGGATCGTGGCGCGGATTCCCGGCGTCAGCCATGAGACCCACTCGCTGACCCATCACGGCGGCCGTCCCGAGGCGCTGGCGGAGCTGAAGAAGATCGAGGAGGTCCAGTTCCAGGCGCTCGCCGGCCTGCTCCGCGGCCTGCGCGACTCGAAGGAAGGCGGCGAGTCGCTGCTCGACCGCACGATGGTCCTCTACGGGACGTGCATGGGGAACGCGAACTCCCACGCGAACAACAACCTGCCGATCCTCCTGGCGGGAGGCGGCTTCAAGCACGGCCGGCATCTGGTCTTCGACCAGCAGAAGAACTATCCCCTGCCGAACCTCTTCGTATCGATGCTCCAGCGCCTCGGCGTCGAAGCCGACCGGTTCGCGACGAGCACCGGCACGATGCGGGGGCTTGACATGACCGGATAATGCGGAACGAATCGGGCCGGCGGCAGTCTAATTTGCATGATGCGCCCGAAATGGATCCTGGGTTTCCTCTATGTCGCCGCCGTGGTCCAGCTGCTGTGGATCGGGTCGCAGATGCCGGACGTGGTGGCGACCCACTATGACGGCGCCGGACATCCCAACGGCTGGATGTCGCGCGCGGGCATGATCGGATTCCAGCTGGGCATTCTCGGGATCACCGCGCTGGCGTTCCTCGGAATTCCCGTGCTTCTCGGCTTTCTCTCGCCGAACCTGATCAACATTCCCAACCGCGAGTACTGGATGGCGCCGGAGCGGCGCGGGTCGACCGTGGCGGCGGTCCAGAACTTGATAGCGGGGATGGGCTGCGGCGTCGTGCTCCTGCTGATCGGGGTCACCGGCCTGCTCCATCAGGCGAATCGCGTGACGCCGCCCCAGCTCTCGACGCCGGGGCTGCTGGCCTGTCTCGGCGGCTTCCTGGTCTACATCGTCGGGAGCCTGGTCGCGCTCTATCGCCGGTTCCCGCGTCCTCAACGGACGTAGTTGAGCAGGATGTCCAGCACGTTGAGGACGTAGCCGGTCACCAGCACGGAATCCCCCTCGTACCAGGCGGGGTTCTCGTTCTGCCACGCCTTGGACTCGCGCATGGTCTTGAGCAGCTGCTCGCCGAGCTCGACGGGCCAATCGTGCGACCGGCCGTCCGCGGCGACCAGCGGTCGTTCCCCGCAGGCGTCCAGCGCCCGGGCCATCATCAGGTAGTAGTAATAGAGCCCGCGGAGATGGGTCTTCGTCCCGGGATTGAAGACGAATCCGGGGTGGGCGTCCAGCGTGTAGTTGCGCTTGATCCACCCCAGCGCGCTTTTCACCTCGGGGGAATCGCGCCGGAGTCCGGCGTAGATATAGGTCTTGATGCCGTCGTACGTCATCGAGCCGTAGCCGACGATGAACTCCCGGTCCGCGACTTTCCGCGTGCCGGCTTTCTGGACCGCGCCGTCGGCGACGGGCGTGTAATACAGGCTCCCATCGTCGCCGACCGACATCCCCTTTTCCTTGAGCGCGGCGAGGAACGCCGGATCCTTGTTGACCTCCGAATTGTTCTGGCACTTGCGGACGAACTCCGTGACGAGCGGCCAATAGTCGTCGGAGAGGGAAACGCCGGAGTCCTTCATCGCCTCCGCGACCGCCGCGCTGGCCGAGAGATTCGCGGTCGTGCTCCGCTTCACTTCGAAGAGACCCGTCTCCGGGTTGCGCTTCGGCTCCTCATCGCCATATCCGGACCCGCCCTTGTGCGGCCCTTCGGTCAGCTGGTTCCGCTTGAGGTAGGCCTGGGCGCCGCGGATCGCGTCGCCGATCCGCTCGGTGCGCGGCGCGGTGGAGAGCGCCGAGAGCGCCACCGCCGTCGCGTAGGTCTTCATGTAGGTTCCGGAGTCGCCCTCGCCGAACGAACCGTCGGGGTTCGCCTTGCCGAGGAGGAACTCGAGGCCCTTGTCGAGGTTGGCCTGATACTTTGACCGCAGGGCGGGCGGCGCGCCCGAGAGGGCCCTCACCGTCATCGCGGTATAGGCGACGCTCGGCACCTGCCGGTCGGGCATGATCACCGGCCAGGCGCCCGAGCTCATCTGGAGCTTCACGAGCGCGTCGGCGGCGTCGACGTACGCCGCCTTGAGCCGGTCGGCGAGGTCGCTTTCCTGGGGAAGGAGCGCGAGGGTCGCGAGAACGAAATTGATCATGGGAGGCAAGAACGCAAGGAGCATGCCAAAGGCCAGGGGAAGGCATCTCTGATGGGAAAATGAGCAGCTGCTGACTACTCGGTGATCAGGACAGGAACTACTTCACGTGCTCGAGGAGGAAGTTGTCAAAGCGCACGTGCGCCCCGGCGACGGCATCCTTGGCCCGGGTCAACAGCGTGACGTGGTATTCCTCGTTCAGGGTCGCCCGCCGGCTCTTGAGGATCTGCTTGCCGTCGACCTGCACCGTGACGGTGCCGTCCGCGGCGAGGTCCAGCGTCCACCGCTCCTTTCGCGCCATCTTTCGGGGAATGTCGGCGGTCGCGCCCTGGGTCCCGACGCGGAGATGGTAGAAGTTTTCGTCGGCGTCGAGGTGGACGAGCTCCTGGTTCTTCCAGGACTGCAGCCGCAGTCCCGCCAGAATTCCTTTCTGGCGTTGGGTGAATTCCACGTCGACCGAGATGCGGAACGGCGCGGCGTACGGCGTGCGGAGATCGAGCGAGGCTTCGCCGCCGGCCGTGCAGTCCACGTCCAGCTGGCCGCGGGTCGTCACCGCGAGTCCGGTCCGCTTCAGGGTCCAGTCCTCTTCCAGCTCGTCCGGCTCCTGGAAGTCCTCGCCCCAGACCGCGGCGCCCGCCATCATCGAGCCGCGCGAGATTTTCTTCGGCGTGAGATCCGTTCCCTTGGCGGCGATCGAAGACTGGCCCGCAGTGACCACGACCGACCGCTTGTCTTCGGTCCGCGTCAGCCGCACCTGTCCTTCCTTGACTTCGAGTTTCGTGGCGTCGCCGCAGCTGAGCGCGAGCCGCGTGCCCAGGACGGTCGCGTCCGAATGGCGGGTGGAGAAGACCAGCGGCTGGCCCGCGGGCTGTTTGGCGACCTCCGCCACGAGGGACCCCTGGGCGAGGGCGATCCTCTTTCCTGCCGCCGCCGTGATCTCGCTCAGGGTGGTGTTGGGTTTGAGCTCCACGCGGCTGCCGTCGCCGAGGACGAGGACCGCCGAACTCTGGCCGGCGCCCGTGGCGAGACCCTGGCCCGATCCGAGGACCAGCCCCGCGTCGGCCGGCCGCCGCTCCGCGCCCGTCAGCGCGAAGACGTCGCCCCGGAAGCTTTCGAGGGTGGCGACCGCGATCACGGTCGTCTTCGGCGGCGTCGGGGTCGGCGCGGGCGGAGGCTCGGGCTTCGGGTCGGGAGGCTTGACCGGCTCCGGCTTGGGGTCAGGAGGCTTCTCGGGTTCCTTCGGCGTCGGCGGGACCGGCGTCGGCTTCTTTTCGGGCGGGTCGACCGGTTTGGGATCGGGGATCGGGACGGGAATCGGCGTCGGCGGCACGGGCCGGGGAGTCGGCGGGACCGGCTTCGGCTCGTGGGTCGCGACGCGTTCTTCCTTCGCGGTCGGCGTTTCCGATCGGAGCAGGACCAGCGTGAGAGCGACGAGAGCGGCCGCGGCGATGGCGCCGGCGATGATCCACCGATTCCCCCGGCGGGGCGCGTCGGCGGCGGCGCGAGCGCCCAGCAGATCGCGCAGCGCCTGGTGCTGGTCGGTGGCGCGGACGAAGGCGCGGCGCGCCTCCTCGTCGGTCTCGAGCGCCTTCGCGAGCTCGCTCTGGCCCTCGGCGTCCAGCTGGTCGTCGACGAAGGCGTTCAGGAGCTCCTGGAGGCGCTCGGGCGTCATGCGGTTCCCATCTCTTCCATCCGCGTGCCGCCGGCGCACTCGGCCAGCGCCTTGCGGATCTTGCCGAGCGCCTTGTTGACGGCGTTGAGCGTCATGCCGCGCGTCTGGGCGATCTGCTGGAGCGACCAGAGCTTTTCGTACCGGAGCGAGAGGAGGTCGCGCGCGTGCTCGCCCAGCTTCTCCACGCAGTTCCGCAGGGCGGTGCGGCGCGGAGCGAGCTCATCCTCGAGCTCGGCATACGTCACGGCGAGCTTCTCCTCGACGTCCGGAGGGAGCCACGCGCGGGCGCGCGGCGCGGCGCGCCGCCAGCGGGCCGCGTGGTTCCGGGCGATGCCGAACGCCCAGTTGAGGAACGGGTGCTGGTCGTCGTAATCCCCGAACCGCTCCCAGAGGACGAGCGAGACCTCCTGGAAGACGTCGTCGGCGTCGACGGCGTTGCGGAGGAGGGAGAGCAGATAGGACCGGATCGCGGGCTGGACCTTGAGAAACAGCTTCAGGAACTCGGACCGGTCCTCGATCTTACCCATCGGATCGCTCCTGGAGGTCTTCACCCGGCCGGCGGCCGTTGGCCTGAAAAACGTGCGAATGCCATTGAAGTATACGGCTTCCGCCGGAGGAGCCCGACTTTTCACTTTTTCGGGCCATCTCCCGCGGCCGGAGTGAAATCCCCGCAGACAGGAAGGGAGATGCCCATGACCCGACTTCTGATGCTCGTGCTGGCGGCGGCCGGAGCCCTTCAGGCCCAGGACGCGACCCAGGACTTCGCCGCGCTCCACGCGCAGCTCTGCAAGAAGGAGAAATGGGAGACCGTCGCGTGGAAGACCGACCTGCACGAATCGCGCGCGGCGGCCGTGAAGGAAGGGAAGCCTCTCTTCATCTGGGCGATGGACGGCCAGACGCTCGGCTGCACCTGAAACAACGGCATGGTGGACCGTGCGTCCACCTTCGCGGACGACGAGACGCTGGCGCTGCTCCGCACGAAGTACATCGCGTTCGCGCCGAGCCTGACCGAGATCCTGAAGGCGCGCGATTCGGCGGGCGACTTTTTCCGGAAGGTCGTCAACCAGCGGGCGGAGCCCAGGCATTCGAAGCAGGGCTACTACATCTGCTCGCCCGACGGGACGCTGATCAAGGGCTGGATGTATCCGCGGCCCGACGACGGGACCATGAAGCGGTACCTGAAGGAGGCCCTCGCGGCCTACCGGTCGCCCCAGCAGGTCGAGGCGCTCGACCAGACCAAGGTCGACCGGTACGCCAACCCGCTGCTCCCCGAAGGGGCGGCCGTGGCCGAGGTCTTCACCAAGCTGGTCGACGCCGCGTGGCAGCCCACGAATCTCGAACGGTTCTCCCTGATTCGCGGCGCCGTGGGGCGCGACCGCTTCTGGATCACGAAGGCGGAGCGCCTGGAGCTCGCGAAGGGCGCGCTGGCCGACAGCCTTCTCGAGCGGATGATCCGATTCCACTTCGTCGACAACACTCGCGGCGTTCCGGCGATGTGGCAGAAGGGCGACCTGAAGGCCCTGCAGATCAAAACGACGCGCCAGAACGACACGCTGCACGTGGACGGGACCGTTCGTCTGGAAGAAGCCGACAACCGCCGATTCGAGGCGAAGATCGAGGGGAAGATCGAGCTGAAGGGGGAGACGCTCACCCGGTTCGACCTGGTCGTCAAGGGGTCCCATTCGGCCCGGAAGCCGGATGTCGGCGAAGTGCCCAAGGGCTCCGCCACGCTGGCGATCGCGTTCGCGCTCCTCCCTGCGGGCGACGATCCCCGGATTCCGCCGCTCTACACCTGGCACGGCGACTACCTGAAGACCGACAAGCTCCGAGTTTCCGAGCTCCGGAAATCCTGAGGAGGGGAGCGCCCTAGGCGGCGCCGAACGACTCCGCCGCTTCCTTCGCCTGGGTGAAGTAGAAGGTCGCGCCGACGCCCGGCTTGGCTTCGGCCCAGACGCGGCCGCCGTGGCGCTGGATGATGCGCTGGACGAGCGCCAGGCCTACGCCCGTCCCTTCGAATTCCTGGGACGTGTGGAGCCGCTGGAACACGCCGAACAGCTTGTGGGCGTAGTCCATCTCGAATCCCACGCCGTTGTCGCGGATCCAGTACACCGTCTCGCGGGGATCCGTTCGTCCGCCGATCTCGATGATCGCGGGATTGCGGCCCCGCGAGTACTTGATCGCGTTGGAAATCAGGTTCACGAACACCTGGCGGAACATCGCCGGATCGCCGCGGCCCTCGGGAAGGTCGTCGATCCGCGCCTCGATCGCGCGGTCGGGATGCTGGTCCCGAAGCTCCGCGAACACGCTTCTCGCGAGCTTCGACATGTCCAGCGACGTCGCTTCGAGGGACTTCCGCCCCATCCGGGAGAACGCGAGGAGATCGTCGATCAGCTGCCCCATCTTGTGGGTGTTGCTGATGATGATCTGGAGATATCGGCGGCCTTCGTCGTCCAGCCTCTCGGAGCAGTCCTCGAGCAGCATCCGGGAGAAGCCGTCGATGGCGCGGAGCGGGGCACGGAGGTCGTGCGAGACGGAGTAGGAGAACCCTTCCAGCTCCTTGTTGACCGTGGCGAGGTCCTTCATGCGGGCTTCGAGCTCGCGATTGAGGTCCTGGATCGCGCGGTCGGCCTCCTTCCGTTCGGTGACGTCCTGGAGCGTGCCCACCACGCGGAGCACCGCGCCGGCGTCGTCGAGGATCGCCTTGCCGTGGGCGTGCAGCGAGCGCACCGCGCCGTCGGGGCGGATGATGCGGTAGTCGATCGAGAGCGGCTGGCGCGTCCGCGGCGCGGCTTCGAGCGCCGCGCGAAGGACCCCGCGGTCCTCCGGATGGGCGTTGTTCACGAAGTCGTCGAGCCGCCCGCCGAACTTTCCGGGCATCAGCCCCGAGAGGCGGAAGACTTCGTCCGACCAGGCGACCCGCTGGGACGCCGGCGTCCATTCCCAACTGCCCATCCGGGCGATCTCCTGGGCCTCGGTCAGGCGCGCGTCCTTCTCCTGCAGCAGCCCTTCGGTCGCCTTGCGTTCGGAGATCTCGACCTCGAGCGCGCGCGTCCGGTCCTGCACCCGCTTCTCCAGCTCGTCGCGGCCCTTCGCGAGCTCGACGTCCCGCGCCTGGATCTGAGCGAGCATGTCGTTGAACCCCTGGATGAGGAGGCCGACCTCGTCGCCGCCGCTCTCCTCGACGCGGATCGAGTAGTCGCGCTCCGTCGACAGCTTCTCGACCGCCTGGGCGAGGCGGAGCACCGGCTCGGTGATGACGCCGCCCAGGCGCTGGGAGAGATAGACGACGGCGCCGGCGGCGCCGAGCAGGACCGCCAGCGCGACGATCAGGCTGAAGAGCAGCCGCTGGCGCAGCTCGGGCAGGTCGGTGCGGAGCGCGATGGTCCCGATCCGCTCTCCGCCGGACTGAAGGGGGTGGAAGACCTGGATGTCGTAACCCGAGACCGTCCGGCCGTCGGCGCCCGGTCGGGCCCGAATCTCGCTGGCGTCGACCCCGTCGCGGACGTAGCTGGAGAAGATGCGGCCCTGGCGGTCATAGAGGACCGCGAACATGATCTGCTGTTCGACCTTGAGCGAGCCGAGGATCTTCGCGGCCTGCGCCGCCTGGTCGAATTCCAGGGCCGCCGTGGCCTGATCCCCGACGATGTTCGCCATGACCTCCATGCGATGCGCCATCCCGTTGCGCGCCGAGAACCACTGGTAGGCGACGAAGACCGTGCAGGCGCCGGTCATGGCGAGTCCGCTGATGAGGAGAACGATCGCCCGCAGCTTGACGCGGATCGGCCGGTCCTGGAGTCTGAGCTTCGCGCCCATGGTCGTCACTTTCCCGACCTCACGATCGCCGCCACCTTGAGCAGCTTCGGGTCGATCGTCAGGCGCGCCTTTTCGGCCGCGTCGGGATTCACTTCCAGCCGGGGTTTCTCCTTCTCGATCAGGATGTTGGTGGTGCCGCCGGCGCGGGAGAAGCCCTCGTCTTCGCCCACGGTGAGGGTCGGCCATGCCTCGATCTGCTTCAGGATCGCCGGCAGGTTCTCCCGCTCGGTGCGCGGGATGAACAGGATGTGGCAGCGCTGGAGGTCCGCCCGCTCCGGAAACCGCAGGACCACGAACGTCCGGTTCCGCACGGTCTTGTTCTTCAGCGTCTTCTCCAGGCCGTCGCCGAACGGGTCGGCCCCGACGATCCCGATCGTGATGGGCGAGTCGGCCTTCTCGAACGCATCGGCGGGCCACTCGACGTACTTCGCGAAGTTGAAGAGGAAGCCGGCTTTGACGACATACTCGGGCAGCGCCTGCGCTTCCTGGGACCGCGCGGGCGACGCTGCGGCCGCCAACGCCAGCGCCAGGGACAGGACGCGAAGGAGAGTCATCCTAGAATCGACACGTCAGACTGGCATAAACGCCCCGCTGAATCTCGCTGCGCGCGCCCGCGGCATTGAACTCGGGGTGCGACTTGTGGACGAGGTTCTGGCCGACGACGGCCGCCTCCCAGCGGCGGGACGGATCGCGCCACGCCAGCCGGACGTCGGCCTCGACGTACCGCTTCACCTGGTAGTCCGAGAGTCCGCTGACGAACCGGCCCGTCGCGTCCAGCGTCAGGTTCCACGGCAGATCGAGCGCGGAGCGGACCCAGACCTGGTGGCGCGGATTCTGCCGCTCCGCGGCTTCGGAGGTCGTGTCGTTGCTCCCCTGACGCGGATTCAGGTGCATCCGGAGATACGTGTAGTTGGCCTGGAGCAGCCATCCCGCCATGGGCTGGAAGCTCGACGCGAGTTCCGCGCCGCTCGTCTCGGCCCTCATCTCGTTGCGGAAGAAGAAGGGCTGGACGTCGTGGGTCGGCGGGGGAGCCGACTCCGAGAACGGGATCCCCGGTTCGATGGACCGGAGATGGTCGTACCGGTTGTAGAACAGCGCGAGGTCCAGCCAGAGCGGCTCCGCCGGACGGACCCGGTACCCGGCCTCGAACGCCCACACGTCCTCGGCCTTGAACCCGTTCTCGGTGAGGATGGCCAGGACCGTCGGCGGCGTGCCCGGGAAGACGGCGGCGTTGAAGCGGAAGTCGACGTCGATGATCGACGGCGTGCGGACCGCGCGCGCCGCGGAGAGCCAGACGAGCTGCTGCTCGTCCGGATTCCAGGCCAGGCGGAGGCTGGGCTCGATCTCGAAGCCCGTGTAGTCGTTCACTTCGAACTTCGATCCGACCGTCAACCGCAGGTGATCCTTGACCAGCGTGATCTCGTCCTGGACGAACGCGCTCACGATGTCGTCCACGTGGTGCGACGGATCGACCTGGATGAGGAACCCGGTGTTGAGGTCGGTCCGGTAGATCCGGTAGCCCAGCCCCCAGATCACGTCGTTGCCCTGGCAGAGCGCGAAGCGGTGCTGGAAATCCAGGTCGCCGGTGTGGAGCCGGTCGGTGAAGGGCTCGGTGTCGCGGAACGTGAAATCATAGTAGGCCTGGACCGAGACGTTCGACGTCGCGTCGAACTCCCGTTCCCAGCGGAAGAGCAGGTTGCCGCCGCGCAGCGTGGTGCGGTCGTTGAACGAGGTCGCGAACGGCGCGGTGAGGCTGGTCTCCGTGGCGATCGCCTTCACCTGGCCGTCGTAGAAGTCGCCCATCAGCGTGAAGCGGTCCTTGTCTCCGCCCTTCCAGTCGGAGCGGAACCCGGTGCGGGCCATCCAGCCGCCGTCGCGCGCGTCGTTGTCGCGGTCGAGGCCGTTCAGCGCGTCGTCCCGCTGGCAGTACTTGGCGTAAACGCGGACATAGGCGTCCTCGCCGAGCTTCGCGCCGACTCGGGCGCTGCCGAAGACGCGCTCCTCGGTGCCGCCGCCGGCCGTCGCGACGGCTCCCTGCGTCTCCCCCGACTTCTTGGTGATGATGTTGATGATGCCGTTGATGGCGTTGGCGCCGTAGAGGCTGGCGCCGGGCCCGCGGATCACCTCGATGCGGTCGATGTCCTCCAGCAGCGTGTCCTGGACCTCCCAGAACACGCCGGAGTGGAGCGGGGAATAGACGCTCCGGCCGTCGATGAGGACCAGCAGCTTGTTCGCGGCGGTGCCGTTGAAGCCGCGCGAGGAGACGGCCCAGCTGTTGGCCTGGATGCGGGCGACCTGCAGCCCCGGCACCGAACGCAGCGCCTCCGGGATGCTCGTCACCCCGGTGCGCTTGATCTCCTCGTCGCGGACGACGTAAATCGCCGACGGCACGTCGCTCAGCGACTGGGCCTTGCGGCCGGCGGTCGTCACGTGGACCTTCATGAGGTCGTCGAGGTCGATGTCGGTGACGTCCTGGGCAGGATCCTGCGGGCGCTTTTCGTCCTGGGCCCGGAGGGCGGACGCCGACGCCAGCAGCAACGCCAGGCAGAGGATCCGGGAGGCCATCGCGCGATCTCCCATCACCGGGGAGTCTGGTTCACGAGGAGCCAGTACAGGCCCAGGTTCTTCACCGACTCGACGAACTTGTCGAACTCCACGGGCTTGACGATGTAGCTGTTGACCCCGAGCTTGTAGCTGTCGACGAGGTCCCGCTCCTCGCGCGACGAGGTCATGACCACCACGGGGACCATCTGCGTGCGGGGGTCGGCCTTCATCTTCTTCAGCACTTCCAGGCCGTCGACCTTGGGGAGCTTGAGGTCGAGGAGGACGACCTTCGGACCGTTGCCCGGCTTTCGCTCGGCGTAGGGTTCGCCGCCGAAGATGAAGGCGATGGCTTCCGCGCCGTCCTTGACGTGGTGGACGTTGTTCGCCAGGTTGTGCTTCTTGAGCGCCCGCATCGTCATCTCCGCGTCCTGCGGATTGTCTTCGACGAGCAGGATCTCCACCTCGTTCATGCCGGTCATCGGGAGGCACCTCCACTGGAAAGAGAATCGGGAAGGGAAACGGGAAGAGAGGCTGCGGGGGAATGCACGAGTCACCGCCGTTTACGAGCCGAGGTCCTGTCCCGGGACCGCCCTCCTTCGGAGGAGCTGGGTCCCGACAAACCCCGGTCGTTACCGACGCAGTTCCGAAGAAAATTATACTCGCCGTTCCGGGCGATGCTGAAAATTCATGAAAACCCGCATCAAAGAACCGAAGCGCTTTTTCCGCCAGATTCTCGAGCGACGCGCAAATCAACTGCGGAGACATGAGGTACGATTGCTGACATGAAGGACATCCTCCAGAAGGTCCTCGCCGGCGACCGGGACGCGTATCGCCTGATCGTGAAGGAGTACGGCTCCGTCGTCCGCGCCTGCCTGGCCGGCCATCTCTCGTCCGTCGACGTCGTCGAGGACCTGGCCCAGGAGACCTTCATCGCGGCCTACGAGCATCTGGGCGACTTCGACCTCGACCAGGACTTCGGGCCCTGGATCAAGGGCATCGCCCGGAACAAGATGCTGATGCACCTGCGCCGCACCTACCAGCACGGCGAGGCGCTCGAGAAGCTCAAGGCCAAGGCGGCCGAGAAGGTGTTCGACGAGGTCGTGCGCCTGCAGTCGGGCGACGACGGCCGGGCCGTCGACGCGCTGCGGCGCTGCTTCGAAAAGCTTCCCCAGCGCATCATGGGCGTCCTGCGCGCCCGCTACTTCGATCGCGAGTCGGTCACCGCGATCGCGGGCCGCCACCGCACCAGCGTCAGCGCCATCAGCTCGCTGCTCTTCCGCGGCCGCAAGGAGCTCCAGGGCTGCATGGGGAGGTCGAGGTAACCGTGACGCCGGAACAGACCGAGATCGTCGAGCAGTACCTGGACGCGTCGATCGCAGCGCCCGAGGCGAGGCGGCTCCTCGACTGGCTGGAAGGCGATGCCGGGTTCCGCGGGGAGTTCGCCGAGGCGCTTCGCATGAACGGGCTGCTCCACGCCGGGGTCGGCCCCGACGCGGCCTGCGAGCGGCTGGCGGACGTGGTCGCGGTCGCCATCCCCTCGGGCGGACGCAACCTGGACTCGCGGGTCATGGAGCAGATCCAGAAGCAGGGTCTGCGCCCCGCACGGCGTCGCTGGGGGGTCCGCTGGGGCGGGGCGGCCGCCGCGGCCTGCGCGATCCTCGCCGGGTCGTGGCTGTTCTTCCGCGCCGCGCCGCCCGTCCAGGTGGTGGCGTCGGGCAGCGATGTCGCCGTCGATCGCGCCGGAGAGAGCCTCGCGGTCTCGCCCCCCGCCGCGCTGCGCGGGGGCGACGTCGTGCGCGTGCCGGCCGGCGGATGGGCCTGGGTCCGGTATGCGGACGGCACGACGCTGCAGGTCGGATCCGACACGTCGATCTCGATCGAGGGCGACCCGTCGGTCGCAAAGCAGGTGCGCGTGACCCGCGGGATCGTCTTCGCGGACGTGATGCCGCAGGTGCGGCCCATGACGCTCGCCTCTCCGCACGCGGAAACAAAAGTCCTCGGGACGAGCTTCAGCCTCGCGGTGGGCAAGGAATCGACCCGCCTGCTGGTCCGCCAAGGAAAGGTCGTCTTCACGAAGCCCGAGGAAGGCGGCTCCATCACGGTGGCCGGAGGCCAGGTCGCGACCGCCGCGAAAGGGAGCCCGCTCGTGGCCGAGCCGGTCCGGGGCGAGCTGCTCCGCCGCCTGGGGAAGGACAGCTTCCTCCTCGGCATCATGAGCGAGTGGAGCGACAAGTGGATTCCCGAGGCGCGGGCCCAGGGAGCCCGATGGGATCTGAGGTACCAGCACCTCACCGCGAACTGGACCCAGTGGAACGCGAACGGCGCGTTCGCCAGCATGTATCTCCAGGAGTCGGAAAAGCTCGGGATCGTCCCCGTCTTCACCTACTACGGCCTGATCCGCTCGTCGCCCGCGAAGGTCGATCCGGCCGAGCTCGCCGCCGAGCTGGCGAAGACCTGCCGCGACGCGGGCGTGATGAAGAAGTACTTCAACGACGTGAAGCTGCTGCTCCAGAAGGTCGGCGCGACGACCAGGCCGGTGATCGTCCACGTCGAGCCCGGCGTCTGGGCGCAGTTCCTGACCGCCCCCGCGTTCCGGTCGCAGGGGCTCGAGAAGATCCAGGTCTCGGTCCGCTCGGCCGGCGTGCCGGAGCTTGAGGGGCTGGACGACACCGCGGCGTCGTTCGGCAAGGCGTTCGGCGTCCTGCGCGACCGCTACGCGCCGAACGTGCTGCTGGCGTGGCACGTCGCCAAGGGCGACGGCCTGGCGCCGGAAGCGGCGGCCGACGCGCTGCTGAAGTGCGGCGCGTGGGAGCTGCTGTTCACCGAGGTCGGCGATCGCGACGCCGGCTTCAGGGAAGCGCGCGGCGTGAAGGGCGCGTGGTGGACGGACAAGGACTTCGTCGACTTCCGCGAGTGGGGCAAGGAGATTTACGCGCGGACCGGCCTGCCCCTCCTGATCTGGCGGATCCCGCTGGGCAACACCTATCTGGCGACGTGCAACAACACGGCGTGGCACTACATGGACAACCGCGCCGAGTACTGGCTCGAAGGGTACCCGACGAACCGCCGGATCGCCGAGTGGGCGGACGCCGGATTCCTCGGCTTGCTCTTCGGCGGCGGCACGATCGACTGCACGGTCCAGCGCGACAACGCCAAGGACGGCGTGACCAATCCGCCGCCGGTGCCGGGCAACAAGGGCGAGCCGTCGACGTTCCCGGACGACGACGGCGGCTACCTGCGCCTGCGGGCCGGCAACTACTACAAGTCCGGTCCGCTCAAGCTGACCGGCAACTAACCCGCAATTAATCCCCCTTGGGGTTGGCCACGGAGACGCTGTGGCCAATTCAATTTTCACGCGAGATTCGGGGACCCCGCGCAAAGGGAAGGCAGCGGGAGGATCCCATGAAGATCGGCGCGTTGCTGGTGGTGGGGCTGGGGCTGCTCGCGCAGGAGAAGCCCTCGTCGGGCGGATGGAAGAACGTCACCGCCGGGGTCGGCGGCGAGACCTGGGGCTACGCCGGGGTCACGCTGCTCGCGGCGGCTCCCGATCGCGACGAGATCATCGCGGGCGTGAGCGAGCAGGGGCTCTGGTCGAGCCTCGACGGCGGCGCCACCTGGAAGAAGCTCGGCGCCCAGGACCGGGAGCCCATCACCCATCGGCCCCATCAGATCGTCTTCGACCCGAAGAATCCGCGCACGTACTGGGTCAGCGGCTGCTACGGCGCGGGCATCTTCCGCACTACGGACGGCGGCGCGTCGTTCCGCCGTCTCGGCAAGGTGAACCACGTCGACGGCGTGGCGGTCGATTTCAGCGATCCCGCCCGGAAGACGCTGCTTACCGGGCTGCACGAACAGGCGCGGTCCCTCCACGCCTCCTTCGACGGCGGCGAGACGTGGGAGAAGATCGGCGACCGCCTGCCCGAGGACAGCAACTTCTCGACCGACCCGGTCATCCTCGACTCGAAGACGTTCGTCGTCAACACGTCGGGGTGGATGAAGGGGAAGGCGTGGGGGATCTACCGGAGCGTCGACGCCGGCAAGACGTGGAGCAAGGTCTCGGACAGCGGCCCCAGCGGCCGCGCGGTCGTCTCCGGCGGCGCGATCTACTGGCTCCCGACGTGGGGGACCGGGCTGGTCCGGAGCTCCGACAAGGGCGCCACGTGGACCAAGATCGGCGGGCCGGCCAAGTCGAATGCGATCGAGCTGCCCGGGGGCCGGCTGGTGGCGATCGCCGACCAGCAGCTCTACGTGTCGAAGACCGACGGCACCGCGTGGGAGAAGATCGGGGATCCGCTGCCCATCAAGGCGGGCGGCGTGGCCTACAGCGCGAAGCGCCGCGCCCTCTATGTCTGGAGGTCGTCCGACAAAAAGGTCGCGGACGCCGTGTTCCGGTTGGACGGGATAGAATGAGCGGGAGCCTGGAATGAAAACTTTTCTGCGCATCGTCCTCGCGCTCCTCGCCGCCGTGCCGAGCGGCGGCGCGGCTGCCGGATCCGCTCCGATCCTCGGCTCGCCGGAGTTCAAGGCGTCCGTCGACCGTCCCGTCGGCTGGCGGGGGGACTGGACGGGCCGGTTCCCCGGCGCGACGCCTCCCACGACGTGGAGCCGCCGGGTCCACGGCATCACCACGGCGCTCCGGTACCAGGCGGCGAAGCCCTCCGGCGAGGCGCCCGCGAAGGACAGCCGGCAGCTGGAGTACTTCAGCATCAAGGACTGGCTCGTGGCCGGTCCGTACTCGGCGTCGGACCCGACGAACCTCGACCAGGATTTCCTGGGCGGCGAAGCGGCGGTGCAGCCGTCCGAAGGCGGCAAGAAGGAGACGGCCTGGAAGTTCCTGCGCGCGGACGTCGAGACCCAGAGCCGCCACGACCACAACGAAGGAACCTGCGGCCAGAGCTACGTCGACTTCGTCTTCGCGTTCGGCAAGCTGACCGAGGGGCCGAAGACGACGGTCGAAGGCGACTTCACCAACAAGGTCGCATACGCCCACACCTACGTCTTCTCGCCCGCGGAAGCCAAGCTCCAGATCCAGATGCCGTTCGACGGCACGGCGGGAAAGTTCTGGTTGAACGGGAAGCCCACGCTGCTCGATCCCAAGAACCGGGGCAAGCTCTACGACATCTCGCTCGCCGCCGGCTGGAACCGCCTGCTGGTGAAGATCAGCGCGGCGAACGGCCTGGGCAAGCACTACAGCGGCCGCTGGCTCAGCGCGTGGATGGTCGCCGCGTATCTCATCCCCGTCGGCCCCGTCAGCTACGAGACCAAGAACGTCACGTGGATGACCAAGCTGACCGGCCGCTCGATGTCGCAGCCGATCCTCGTGGGCGACCGCATTTTCGTCGGCGCCAACATCTCCGACTTGATGTGCATCTCCAAGGCGGACGGCCGGGTCCTCTGGCTACGCACCACGACGCCGTGGGACGGCATTCCGGCGGCGGAGCGGACCCCCGCCGTGAAGGAGAAGGTCGAGGCGCTCCTCGCGCAGCTCGCGAAGCAGAACGACGAGGTCGTCGCGGCGATCAACGGCGCGGTGTCGCCTCAGGGGATGCCGTCCGACCAGGCGGCGGCGATCGACCGGAAGCTGAAGGAGAAGACGGAGACGGAGCGAAAGATCCACAAGGCGTTCACGGACATCGACCGCAAGCGGTTCCCGGCGTACTTCGAGAACGAGGTTTCGTCGAGCAACGCGACGCCGTGCAGCGACGGCGCCCGGGTCTACTGGACCTGCGGGGGCGGGATGAAGGGGCCCGGCGCGTATGCGATCCAGTGCTACGACCTGGACGGCAAGCGGCTCTGGACGACCCACGAGGTGCTGGGTTCCGAGGAGCACGGAAATCATCAGTCGCCGCTCCTGGTCGAGGGGAAGATCATCTTCGGCGCCGTGAAGACGCTGATCGCGTTCGATGCCAAGACCGGATCGAAGGTGTGGACGAACACGGGCATGGAGAAGCTCGAATCCGGCACCTCCCCGGTGGCGGCGCGGATGGGGGGCGGAACGATCATCGTCACCACGAGAAAGCTGGTCCGCGCGTCCGACGGCGTCGAGATGGGCGCGAGCAACCTCAACATCTGGGGCGATCCGACGCCCGTCGTCGAGAACGGCATCGCGTACAATGCCAGCCGCTGGCGGGGCTGGGATGAGGTGGCCGGGGTGACCGCCGTGAAGCTGCCGACGGGCGAGAAGGGCGCCGGTCAGATCGTCTGGGATCCGCCCGGAAAGGATCTCACGGTTCCGGCCCGCGGCGCGAACTACACCGTCGCGTCGCCGCTCTTCCTGGACGGGATCCTCTACGGCGTGGACATGACGGGCGGTATCACCGCGGTCGACGTCCAGGGACAAAAAGGCCTCTATCGCCGCTGGCTCGACGGCTACAACCGCTACAACCGGTTCCTGTACGGCGTCGCCGCCAGCCCGACGCTCGGGGGAAAGATCATCTACGTCGTGGACGACGCCGGCTACACGCATCTGATCCAGCCGGGCCCGCAGTTCAAGGAGGTGGGCCGAAACGTGCTGGAGAATATCTTCACCTCCGGCATGACCAGCAATCCGTGCCGCCAGGAGGCCTTCTTCACGGCGCCCTACTTCGAGGGCAAGGCGATGTTCCTCCGCGGCGAGGAGTATCTCTACCGCATCGAGGAACGATCGGGGAGCAAGTCATGAGATCGTTCCTCCTGTCGGTCGTCGTTCTCCTGGGTGCGGGACCGTCGCCGGCTCCGCTCGGGTCGCCCGACTTCCGGCCCACGGCCGAGCAGCCGTTCGGCTGGCGCGGCGACGGCACCGGCCGCTTTCCCGGCGCGACGCCGGTGACGGAGTGGTCGCCGACCAAGAACGTCCGCTGGAGCGCGAAGGTCGGGAAGAGCTTCTCGTCGCCGGTCGTCACCGACAAGCTGGTGATCGTCACGTCCGAGCCGAATCTCGTGATCGCGGTGGACCGGGCGAGCGGCAAGGAGGCGTGGAAGGTGGCGACGGCTCCGGCCGACCTGGCCGACGCGACCGCGCGCGCCGCGGCCGAGGAGTACAAGGCCAAGGACACGGGGCTCGCGGCGGCGACGCCGGTGACCGACGGCACGGCGGTCTACGTCATCTTCGCCAACGGGATCGTCCGCGCGATCGACCTCCAGGGCAAGCCGAAGTGGATCTCGTTCGTCTCGGCGCCGCAGACCACCGCGTACGGCCGCAGCTCGTCGCCGATCCTGACGGCCGGGAAACTGATCGTCCACATGACGAACCTCGTCGCGTTCGATCCGGCGACCGGGAAGCAGCTCTGGGTGAACGGCGAGTCCCGCTGCGCGTACGGCACGCCGGCAGGGATCAAGTCGGGCGGCGTCGATCTGATCGTGACTCCCGCAGGCGACGTGGTGCGCGCGGACGACGGAAAGAACGTCAATTCCCAGATCGGGAACAACTCGAACGCGTCGCCGCTGGTCCAGGACGGCCTGGTCTACTTCGGCGAGAAGGACGTCCGGGCGATCCGGCTCGGGCCCGAGTTCAAGGACGAGTCGGTGTGGAACAGCGAGATCCCCGTCGAGGTGTTCGGATCGCCCCTGCTGCACGACGGCGTGCTCTTCACGGTCGCGAGCAAGGGCGAGCTCTTCGCGTTCGACGCGGGTAAGAAGGGCTCCGCGGAGCCGATCATCGGCGCGCGCGAGCTGTTCGGCGAGCCGGGCGCGCAGCCGCTCGCGTACGCGAGCCTCGCGCTGGCGGGGAAGTACCTGTTTCTCAATTCGACCCTGGGCGACATCGTCGTCCTCGAGGCGACGCGCGAGGCGAAGGTCGTGGCGAAGAACACGCTCGAGGCCGGCTCGGGGTCGTCCCCGGTGTTCGCCGGACGCGACCTCTTCCTCCGCGACGGCGACAAGCTCTACTGCATCGGGCCATAGCCGAGATCCTTCCGAAAACGGCGCGTCCCGAGTACCATGGACGCCGCATTCGGAGGGAGTCGGATGAAGCCCGGTCGCCGGCGATTCCTGAAATCGATGGCGGTGCTGCCCGGCGCGGCGGCGGTGCCCGACGCGCAGGCCCAGACGACGCCGTCCCGCGACGTCTACCGGGAGCTCGGGATCCGGCCGCTCATCAACGCCGCGGGCACCTACACCTACCTCAGCGCGTCCCTCATGCCCCGTCCGGTCGTCGAGGCGATCGAATCGGCCTCGCGCCGCTACGTGAACCTGGGCGAGCTCCAGGGGGCGGTGGGACGGAAGATCAGCGCGCTGATCGGGTGCGAGGCGGCGATCGTGACCGCAGGGGCGGCCTCGGCGCTCCTGCTCGCCACTGCCGCGTGCGTCGCGGGCAAGGACAAGGAGAAGATCGCGCGGCTGCCCGACACGACCGGGATGAAGAACGAAGTGATCCTGCCGAAGGGCCATCGGAACGGCTACGACCACGCGATCCGGAACGCCGGCGTGAAGCTTGTCGAGGCGGAAACGGCGGCGGACGTCGCGCGTCTGGCGGGCGAGCGGACGGCGATGCTCGCCTACTTCAACGTCCACGACGTCGACGGGAAGATCCGCGTCGATGAGTATGCCGCGCTCGGGAAGAAGCTCGGGATCCCGACCCTGATCGACGCCGCGGCCGACATTCCTCCGGTGGAGAACTACTCCCGCTTCCTCAAGATGGGCTACGACCTGGCGGCGTTCTCGGGCGGCAAGGTGCTCCGCGGCCCGCAGTGCTCGGGCATGCTTCTCGGGCGGAAGGACCTGATCGAGGCCGCCGCCGCGAACAACAATCCCCAGACCGATTCGGTGGGGCGGACCAGCAAGGTGGGCAAGGAAGAGATCGTGGGTCTCTGGGCGGCGCTGGAGTACTTCGTGAAGCAGGATCCCGCCGCGATGTGGAAGGAGTGGGAGCGGCGGTGCGCGACGATCGCGGCCCAGGCCGCGTCGGTCGCCGGCGTGAAGGCGGAGCAGTTCGTTCCCGTGACCGCCAACGCCGTGCCTCATCTCAAGGTCACGTGGGACGGCGCGGCGGTCGGCCTCACGCCCGGCGACGCGGTGAGGAAGCTCCGCGAGGGCGATCCTCGCATCGAGGTGCGGGCGACGCTCGCGGACGGCGTGGAGTTCGGCGTCTGGATGCTGGAGCCCGGCGAGGACGAGATCGTCGGGCGCCGCCTTCGGGACGTCCTCCGCAAGGCCTAGACCGTTCTTGCACGAGGCTCTTTTAGCGCCGTCGCCCGTTCAGATATTGTTGGGCTGCCGTTGAAGCCATGTGATATTCTTCTTCCCGCATGGAAGAAGTCCACGGAACCTCCTCCCGCACGTTCATCTGGCCGGGCATCCACGCCGAGGTCGGCGAGAACATCCGCGTCCTGGCCCAGTCGGCCCGCCAGGCGTTCATCTTCACCGACCGCAAGTGCATCCCGATCGCCAAGCGCGTCGCGATGAGCCTGATCCAGTCGAAGTTCGACGTCGCCGGCTACGCGATGTATCCCGGGGAAACCCGCAAGAACCTGCGGACCGCGCTCGGGGTCTACAACAAGATGGCCAAGACGAAGACCGACCGCGGGTCCGTTTTCGTCACGGTGGGCGGCGGCGTGGTGACCGAGCTCGGCGGCTTCATCGCGTCCACCTATAGGGAAGGGCTGAAGCTGTTTCACGTCCCGACCTCGCTCGTCGCGCAGCTCGACGTCGGCATCGCCGGAAAGACCGGCCTCAACATCCCCGACGGAAAGAACGTCGTCGCGACCTCGTATTCGCCGGCCGCGGTGTTCATCGACCCGAGCCTGATCGAGACGCTCCCCAAGAAGGAGTACCAGGCGGGGCTCGCGGAGACGGTGAAGTATGCCATGGTGCGCGAGGCGGAACTGCTGACCTTCCTCGAGGAGAACCTCGACGGCCTCGAGGCGCGCACGCCGCTGCTGCTCGAAGAGATCGTCTACCGCTGCGCGTCGATCAAGGCGGCGGTGGAGCAGGAGGCGCAGTCCTCGAACGTGAACTCGATCCTGAAGTACGGATCGACGGTCGGCCGCGCGCTGCAGGCCGCCGGCGGATTCACCAAGATCCACCAGGGCGAAGCGCTCGCGGTCGGCATGGAAGCCGAGGCGTGGATGGCCGAGAAGATGGGCATCGCCGGCGCGGGCGTCGTCAAGGCGCAGAACCGCATCCTGCGGCTGCTCGACCTGCCCACGCGCGTGCGCGGGCTGTCCTTCGACAAGCTCTTCGAGGTGATGGAGTTCGATCCGAAGCCCGCCAGCGCCTGGCCGCGCTTCGCGCTGCCCGAATCGGTGGGCCACGCGCTCCACAACATCGAGGTTCCGCTCGAGGTGCTCCAGGAGGCGCTCAAGTCCGTCCTGCTCTCCGGCGGCCGCATCCGCGCGGTCCGGCCGATGGCGCCGCTCGAGGAGACCGAAGAAGCGCCCGCGGCGGCCGAAGTTCCTCCTCCCCCCGCGGCCAGCTAGCCTCTCGCCACAAAGGCCTGAAGGAGGATGCGGCCCGGTTCCGCCCCGAAGATCCTCTTTGTGTCCTTTATGTCTTTGTGGTGAACCGGTTTCAGGCGGGCCTGGCGGCTTCCCGCTTCGCGTCGAGGCTCCACGGTCCCGCGCCCTTGCAGGCGATGTACAGAAAGATGAAGCACAGCAGCATCGCGGCCATGCCCTGGTTGATCGTCGGGATGAACTTCTGGTATCCCGCCGGCGAGTGCGGTCCGAAGACGTGGAACTGCCAGTAGGCCACCGCCATCATGCCGCTGCAGACGAACGCGGCGCACCTCGTGAACAGTCCGAGCGTGATCGCGAGGCCTCCTACGATCTCGATCAGGCCGCCGATGTAGACCTGCTCGGCGCCCTTGAACGACAGGGCTTGCTGGCCGAAGAGGCCGAAGATCTTTCCGGCGCCGGCCAGCAGCAGCACGCCGCCCGACACGATCCGAAGCACCCCGTAGATGCGGTCCGCGAACGGCGACAGCACGGTCTTCAGCATGGATGTTCCTCCGACGATGCTCTACTAACGCCGGACTCCCGGTCCCTTTTCAAAGATTCGCCGCCCGCCTGAGGGTCTACTAATAGGGATTAGCAGCCGCTTGTTTTCGATACGGATTCGGGTCGATCCGTTATCATTATCCGTCCGGCGGCGTACTAGAATTGGGAACCGGAGCGGCCGCTTCAACGAAGGAAGGATCCGTATGAATCACCACCTCGGACGCGCTCTCGTCGTCGTCGGGCTCCTGGGGCTCGCCGCGGGCCCGCTGACCGCGCAGGAGAACCCGGCCGACCGGCTCGAGTCCCTTCCGGACTTCAAGATCGAGCACGTGCTGCGCGCCGATGCCAAGGTGCACGGCTCGTGGATCAACCTCGGACGCGACGGCAAAGGGCGGCTGCTCCTCTGCGGCCAGCGCAACCAGCCCGTCACCCGGCTCACGATCAAGGACGGAAAGATCGACAAGGAGGAGGTCCTCAAGCTTCCGGTCACCGAGATCATGGGGATTCTCGACACCCCGGACGGCCTGTATGTGAACGGCCAGGGCCCCACGGCCGCGGGGAAGAGCGTCTTCGGCCTCTTCCGGCTCAAGCTCTCCGCCAACGACCAGTACGACCAGGCGGAGTTCCTGCGCGAGTGGAGCGGCGGCGCGGGCGAGCACGGCGCCCACGGCATGGTGCTGGGCCCCGACCAGAAGCTCTACATCGTCTGCGGCAACTTCGTCAACGTGCCCGGCGACGTCCTGCCCAGCTCGCCCCATCGCAACTACGCCGACGACCGGATCCTCCCGCGCGCGGAGGACGGCAACGGCTTCGGCGCCGGACGCAAGCCGCCCGGCGGCTACATTGTCCGCGTCGACAAGGACGGGAAGAACTGCGAGCTCGTCGCGTCGGGCCAGCGCAACACGTACGACATCGCGTTCAACGCCGACGGCGAGCTGTTCGGCTGGGACAGCGACATGGAGTGGGACTGGGGCACGCCCTGGTACCGCCCGATCCGCGTCTTCCATGCGGTGAGCGGCGCCGACCACGGCTTCCGCGAGGGCAGCGCGAAGTGGCCCGATCACTACGCCGACAGCCTGCCCGCCGTCGTGAACATCGGCATCGGCAGCCCGGTCGGCACGCTGTTCGGGTACGGCGCGAAGTTCCCAGGGAAGTACCAGAAGGCGCTCTACATCCTCGACTGGACCTACGGCCGCCTGATCGCGGTCCACCTGGAGCCGAAGGGCGCGACGTATACCGCGACGTGGGAGAACTTCGTCGCGCCCAAAGGGCTGAAGGGCGGGCCGAAGACGCCGCTCAACCTCACCGACTCGGTGATCGGCGAGGACGGCGCGCTGTACTTCACCGTCGGCGGCCGCAACACCCAGGCGAACCTCTACCGGGTCCGCTACGTGGGCAGCGGTTCCACCGCGCCCGCGGAGACCAAGGACAAGGAGGGCGCGGAGGCCCGCGCCGCCCGTCACGCGCTCGAGGCGTTCCATGGCACCGACGACGCCGCGGCGCTTCCCAGGATCACCGACGGGCTGAAGAGCTCCGACCGCTTCATCCGCTACGCCGCGCGCATCGCGCTGGAGCGCCGGCCGGTGGACTCCTGGAAGGCGGCCGCGCTCGAGAGCCTCACCGGGCTCCTCGCGCTCGCCCGGCTCGGCTCGAAGGCCGATCAGGCCGACGTCTTCAAGGCGCTCGCGAAGATCAAGGGCGACGGCGACGCGCTTCTCGACAAGCTGCGCGTCATCGAGGTCAGCGTGGCGCGCCACGGCCTGCCGCCGGACGAGGCGGTGAAGTCGACGGTCGCCGAGCTGAGCCCCCTCTATCCCGCGAAGAGCCCGACGCTCAACGTGGAGCTCTGCCAGGTGCTGCTCGCGCTCGACGCCCCCGAGGCGGTGGCGAAGACGGTCGCGCTGCTCAACGCCGCGACCACGCTCGAAGAGCAGATCGGCTACGTCCACCATCTGCGCACGATCTCGAAGGGCTGGACGCCGGAGCTCCGCAAGGCCTACTTCTCGTGGTGGCCGAAGGACCGGAGCAAGGCCGGCCACTCCGACGAGGTGCTGAAGTGGTTCGCCGACGCCGGCCGCGGCTACGGCGACGGCGCCAGCATGCCGAAGTTTATCGGCAACTTCCATAATAACGCCCGGACCACGCTGAGCCCCGAGGAGGCGCTCGCGCTGGCCGACGTGCTGGCGGCCTACATTCCGCCCGGCGCCGCGAAGCCGAAGACCCCCGCGAAGAAGCGGACGTTCGTGAAGGAGTGGAAGTCGGAGGATCTCCTGCCGTCGCTCGACGAGGTCGCCAAGGACCGCAGCTTCGACCGCGGCAAGGAAGTGTTCGAGTCGGCGCAGTGCGCCCAGTGCCACAAGTTCGGCGCGGAGGGCGGCTCGGTCGGCTCGGACCTGACGGCCGTCTCCAGCCGCTTCGCGCGCAAGGACATCCTGGAGTCGATCATCGAGCCGTCGAAGGTCATCTCCGAGCAGTACGCCAACACGATGATCATGACCACGAGCGGCAAGATCCTCGACGGCCGCGTCCTCGAGGAGAACAACCAGCGGATCGTCCTCCAGCCCAACCCGCTGCAGCCCGACAAGATCGAGGTCAAGAAGTCGGACATCGAGAAGCGGGCGTTCTCCAAGGTCTCGCCGATGCCGGCGAAGCTGGTCGACACGTTCACGAAGGACGAGATCCTCGACCTGCTCGCGTACCTCGAATCGGCCGGCAAGAAGGATCATCCCGCGTTCGCGTCGCTCCGCCGGGCCTCCGACGTGACCGACAAGGTCGCGGCCGAGGTGAAGGAGAACCGCCTCCGGATCGCCGCGAGCAACGACCTGTTCGGCGATCCCGCGCCCAACATGGTGAAGAAGCTCCGCGTCGACTACCTGGACGGCGAGACGGCCCACTCGAAGACCGTGGACGAGGGCTCGACGCTCGAGATCCGCGCGGAGGCGGGGAGGAAGCTGGTCATCAAGAAAGCGCTCTACGGCGTCATCCCCTGATCAGGGGTTCCCAGCGGATTGGCCACAGAGGACACGGAGCGCACAGAGCCGATTCTTCTCTGTGCCCTCTGTGGCCAACCCGTTCCGGGCGGTGGCCGTCTCGGGGAGCCGACGGCCTCCGGCCCGTTCCGTTTTCAGGCTCCCGTTCATGCGCCGCTCGTCGGCGAAGGAGAATGAATGATCCGATCCGGTTGCGCGTCCCCCAGGTCCTGAGTCGAGTCCGCCGTCTCCGTTCCCGCCTCGTCCGGCAGCAGACCGGACTGCACTTCATCGAAGGGTTCCGCTCGTTCCTCCAGTCCGCCGACTGCGCCATTCCGACGGATCTCCTCCTCTACAGCGAGACCCTGGCGCAGAATCCCGCGGTGCAGAAGACCGTCCGCCGGCTCAAGCGCGAAGGGACGCCGGTGGTCCGGGTCAGTCCCGAGGAGTTCCGGTCCGTCTCGGAGACGCCCCACGCGTCCGGCATCGGCGCGATCCTCCGCCAGCACTGGACGCCGCTCGAGGAGCTCGATCCCCGACGCGGGCTCTGCTGGGTCGCGATCCGGTGGCTCCGTTCGCCCGGCAACCTCGGGACGCTGCTCCGCACCGCGGAAGCCGTCGGAGCGGCGGGGCTGATCCTGATCGGCGACGCGGCCGATCCGTTCGATCCGGCCGTCGTGCGGGCAAGCATGGGCGGACTTTTCCATCTCCGACTCGCGCGCGCTGCGCTCGGCGAGTTCGCGGCGTGGTGCCGTCGAAACCGCTGCACGGTGGTGGGGACGTCCCCCTCGGCCGAGGGGCTCTACACGGAGGTGCCGGTCGACCCGCCGCTCGTCCTGATGTTCGGGGAGGAACGGGCGGGGCTCACGCCGGACGAGCAGTCGGTCTGCACCCACCGGGCGAAGATCCCGATGGTCGGCGCGGCGGATTCGCTCAACATCGGCGTGGCGGCGGGCGTCATGTTGTACGAAGTCTTCCGTCGAGGCTCCCGGATTTGATAGGGTTCCATCCATGAACAAACTCCTTCTTCCGCTCGCGATGGCGATCCTCCTCTCGGCGGCGCCGCAGGAAGAGCGGACGCTTCTCGGGTTCGGCGCCCCCGCGGCGGCCGAGCAGCGCGCGCTCGAGGCCCGGTTCGACGGGCTGATCCGCAAGGACAACCTGCGCGACGGGATGAACCGGCTCGCGGCGCGGCCGCATCATCTGGGCTCCGCGTACGACAAGGAAAACGCGGAGTGGATCGCCTCCCAGTTCAAGTCGTGGGGCTACGAGACGAAGATCGAGGAGTTCAAGGTCCTCTTCCCGACGCCGAAGAGCCGGCTGGTCGAAATGGTCGCGCCCGTGCCGTTCAAGGCGGCGCTGGCCGAGCCTCCGCTCAAGGAGGACGCCACCTCCGGCCAGGTCGACGAGCAGCTGCCCGTCTACAACGCCTACTCGGTCGACGGCGACGTCACGGCTGAGCTGGTCTACGTGAACTACGGGGTCCCGAAGGACTATGAAGAGCTGGAGCGTCGCGGCATCAGCGTGAAGGGGAAGATCGTCATCGCCCGGTACCTCGGCTCGTGGCGGGGCATCAAGCCCAAGGTCGCCGCCGAGCACGGCGCGGTGGGCTGCCTCATCTACTCGGATCCTCGGGATGACGGCTACTTCCAGGGCGACGTCTATCCGAAGGGGTCGTACCGCGGCGCGCTCGGCGCGCAGCGCGGGTCGGTCATGGACATGCCGCTCCATCCCGGCGATCCGCTGACCCCGGGAGTGGGCGCGACGGCGGACGCGAAGCGGCTGCCGATCTCGGAGGCGCTGACGGTGACGAAGATCCCGGTGCTGCCGATCTCTTACGAGGACGCGCTGCCGCTCCTGAAGGCGTTGGACGGGCCCGTCGCGCCCGAGTCGTGGCGGGGCGCGCTGCCGATCACGTACCACCTGGGCCCCGGCTCCTCGAAGGTCCGGCTCAAGCTGGAGTTCGACTGGAAGATCGTCCCGACCTACAACATCATCGCGCGCCTCGCGGGGAGCGAGCGGCCGGACCAGTGGGTGCTCCGGGGGAACCACCACGACGCGTGGGTGAACGGCGCCGAGGATCCGGTGAGCGGCATGGTCGCCGTGATGGAAGAGGCGCGCGCGATCGGCGAGCTGGCGAGAGGCGGCTGGCGGCCGCGTCGGACGCTGGTGTACTGCGCGTGGGACGGCGAGGAGCAGGGGCTGCTCGGCTCGACCGAATGGTGCGAGACCCACGCCGCCGAGCTGAAGGAGCACGCCGTCGCGTACGTCAACTCCGACAACAACGGCCGCGGCTTCCTCCGCGCCAGCGGCTCCCATTCGCTGGAGCGGCTGGTGAACCAGGCGGCGCGCGACGTGATCGATCCGCAGAAGAAGATCTCCGTCGCCGAGCGGCTCCGGGCGCTCCGCCTGACCCGGGGGGCCGCCGAAGACCAGAAGGAAGCGCGCGACCGCGCCGACTTCCGGATCGCCGCGCTGGGCTCGGGCTCCGACTACACGGCCTTCCTCGATCACCTGGGCGTCGCGTCGCTCGATCTCCGCTACGGCGGGGAGGACGGAGGCGGGTCGTACCATTCGATCTACGATTCGATCGACTACTACCAGCGCTTCGGGGATCCGGGCTTCGCGTACGGCGTCGCGCTCGTCCAGACGGCGGGCCGGGTGATGCTGCGCCTGGGGAATGCCGAGACGCTGCCGTTCGAGTTTGCGGCGTCGGCCGACGCGGTGGGCGGCTACGCGCGCGAGGTCGCGAAGCTCGCGGACGATCTCCGCGAGGAGACGGATCGGCGGAACCGCCTGATCCGCGAGGGACGGTACGAGGCCGCCGCGGATCCGACGGAGACGTTCGTCGCCCCGAAGCCGCAGCCGCCGGTGCCGCACCTCAACTTCGCGCCGCTCCAGAACGCCGTCGCGCGGCTCCGCCAGAGCGCGCAGGACCACGACCAGGCGCGGCGGGCCTTGGAAAAGTCGGGGAAGCCGATGTCCCCCGAGGCGGCGAAGTCGCTGGACGCGCTGCTCTTCCGGACCGAGCGGGCGCTCACGCGCGACGAGGGGCTGCCCCGGCGGCCGTGGTACCGTCATCTCGTCTACGCGCCGGGCTTCTACACCGGCTACGGGGTCAAGACGCTGCCCGGCGTCCGCGAAGCGATCGAGGAGCGGAAGTGGGACGAGGCCGGCGCCCAGACCGAGGCCACGGGCCGGGCTCTCGAACGCTACGCCGCGGAGATCGAGAAGGCGACGGAGCTGATGCGCGCGGCATCGAAAAACTGATCGCCGCCGCCCGCGATGAAACATTTCATCCCGCCCCTTCCTTCGGCGCGCGGCATGACGCGCGGACGACGCAGGATTCTGGCGGAGGGCGCGCTCCGGACGGTATAATTTTCACGGATCTTCGGGCCATGAGGGAATAGGAGGGGTGAAGATCCTTCGCCTCCATCTCTCTCTCCCGCACGATCCTTCCGCAACCCAGCCGAAACCCGCCGTTGCTTTTCGTTTGGAGGGAACGTCCATGCGTCGACAGGAAAAGGCGACCCGGAGAATCAGCCTCGCCGTGGCCGGCGTGGGAATCCTGGCCGCAATTGTCCTCCTCGTCCCGCGGCGTCCGCAGCCGCCTCGGAGCGAGGCCGCACCGATCGTTCCCCTCCGGGTTTCCCATCTCGACGGCGACGCAGCCTCCCGTCCTCATCCCCTGACGCGCGCCGCCGCGATTCCGGCCGGCGCTGCGGGGCCCTTCGATGCGCCTCCGCCGGCGGCGCCCGCGGCCGGGCGGACGGAGACGTCGTCGAACGCCCCGACCGCGGCCCTCGAGTCGATCGTCGCCGACCTTGAGAACGAGCTGCGCGAAAAAAGCGGCGTGTACGGATACAACTCGCGCCATTACGGAGCGACGCTGGAAGCCGGGTGGGTCGACTTCGCCACCAATCAGCATCTCGCCGACTTCGGCTCTCCGCAGCTCTCCTACGCGCTCGAATCGATCATGGTCGGAGGAGCCGAGCTCGCCAAGGGAGGCAGCGCGGCGGGCGCGCCGCACGCCGCTCGGCGGGCGGTGATCTACGACCGGGGAACGGTGGAGGAGGAATACGCGCTTCGACCCGAGGCGATGGAGCAGACGTTCATCGTGAAGAACCTGCCGGAGGGGCGGGGCGCCATCGTCGTCACCGGCGTGGTCTCGACGAACCTGCAGACTCCCGGGGAAGGCACCCGGGGGTCCTCCCTGGGCTTCACCCATCAGGGCGAGGAACGGATCACGATGTCCCAGGCCGTGGCCGTCGACGCCGCCGGCCGCCGGCAGCCCCTGGAGCTCGCGTGGAACGACGGTCGGGTCTCGATGACGGTTCCGGCGGAGTGGGTCGCCGGGGCGACGCTTCCGATCCGGGTCGACCCGCTGATCGGCCCGTCGTTCTCCGTGAACAGCTCGTCGAGCCCCAACACCAATTTCACGGTGAACGGCTATCCCGTCCGTACGTGCGGTGCGGCGTTCAGCGCGCTGAACCAGACCTGGATGGTCGTCTGGACCGAACGGTTCGGGACCGGCGGCATGTTCGGCTTCGACTACGACGTCCGGGCGCGGCGCGTCACCGCCGCGGGCGCGGTCACGGGCAGCACGATCAGCGTCTCGGCCACTTCCGCCGGAGAATACGAGCCCGCGATCTCGTACTCGACCGGATCCGCCGCGGTCAACCGCTACCTGATCGTCTGGCGGCACGATCCTTCGAACAATCTCAGCGACACCGACCAGCTCATCCGTGGAAAACTCTACGACGCGGACGGCGTGACGTCCTTCACCAGTCCCCGTCCCAATCCGTTCGATCTGGAGAATCCGACGGGCCAGGATTTCGCCCCGGCGGTCGCGTTCTGCCCGACGAACGACCGGTGGTACGTCAGCTATACCAACAAAGCCGGCAGCTCGGACTACAACGTGCGGGGCCGCTTCGTCCTGGGGAACGGAGCCCTGGACGTCTCCTCGAACCCCGATATGGACGGCGACGTGGCCGCCCGCTCCTCGGTGGCCTTTGAGAACGGCAGCTTCCTGGTGACGTGGGAGAAGGGGGCCTCCTCCTCCTCCTCCCGGTCCGTGGTCGCGCGCCTCATGACCCCGGCGGGAACGTTCCCGTCGGCTTCCGCCACCGTGATCGAGCCGAGCGGCAGCACCCCGCGGGAAATCGATGTCGCGGGCGGCGGCGGGACCTTCCTGCTCGTCTGGCGCAACTCCACGACCAACGACATGAACGCCCGGATCGCCAACGCCGATGCCGGCCCCGGGGTCTCGTTTGCAACGCCGACGTTTCCGCTCAAGACCGGCAGCACGGCCCGGGCCACCCCCCGCGCCGCGTATTCGCCGAGCGCATCCGCCTTCTACGCCGTGTTCTCGGAAGGATCGACCGGAGACATTGTCGGGGTCCGGGTGACGCCCGCCGGCGTCGTCTCGCCGTCCGATGCGATCACCGCGACGCCCGCCGACGACCAGCGCCCGGAGATCGCCTGGAATTCCCTGACGAACGAGATGCTCATCGTCTCGACGATCGTCACCCCGAGCCTGTTCGAAGTTCGCGCCCAGCGGTTCTCCATGGGCGCGCCCCCGCCGCCGGCGCCGACGAATCTCGTCGCGACCGCCGGCGTGAACCAGGTCTCCCTTTCGTGGTCCGCTTCCCCCGGGGCGACGAGCTACAACGTCAAGCGCGCCGGAATCTCGGCGGGACCCTACGCTCCGCTGGCCTCCGTCGGCGCCACGTCCTATGTGGACTCGACGGGGACTCCCGGCACGCCGTACTTCTACGTGGTCACGGCCGTCAATAGCGACGGCGAAAGCGGCACGTCGAACGAAGTGTTGTCCAGCCCGCTGCCGCCTCCTCCCGCGGCTCCCCTCGGTCTTTCGGCCGTCGCGGGAGACCAGCAGGTCTCGCTCTCGTGGTCGGCCTCCTCGGGAGCGACCGGCTATACGGTGAAGCGGTCCCTCTCGAGCGGAGGTCCGTATGCGAGCGTGGGGACGACCGCATCGCTCTTCGCCCTCGACACGGGTCTGACGAATGGAACGACCTACTACTACGTGGTGAGCGCGTCCAATGCGGGCGGCGAGGGGCCCGACTCGGGCGAAGTTGCGGCGACTCCTCTGCCGCCCCCGGCCGCTCCGACCAATCTGATCGTGACGTTGAGCGGGGGCACCCCGGTGCTGACCTGGACGGGTTCGACCGGCGCCACCGGCTACACGGTCCGGCGGTCCACCGCGCCCGGCGGCCCCTTCGCCGTCGTGGCGTCGGGCCTCGCGGGCACGACCTACACGGACTCCACGGCGCTCGCGGGGACGACCTACTACTACACGGTGTCGGCCACCAACTCGGCCGGCGAGAGCGGTCCCTCCGGCGCCGGCAGCGTCACCCCGGGCTTCCTGCCCGTCGCGGTCTTCATCGCGGACAAGAACACGCCGGGGGTTCCGGAGCTGTTCGTCGCGGACGAGGCCGGGACCACGGTCGTGAATCTCTCCGGCTCGCTCGTCCCGGGCGGCCAGGTCCACCGCAGCGCCACTCCCTTCTCTCCGGACGGGTCCAAGGTGGCGTTCATCGCGGAGAAGGACGCGGTGGGAGTTCGAGAGCTCTACGTCGTCCCTGCGGCCGGCGGGACGGCGTCCAAGGTCTCGTCTCCTCTGGCGGCGGGAGGCAACGTGCTGGAATTCAAATGGTCCTCGGACAGCTCGAAGGTCGGCTATTCCGCGACCGACTCGGGCGGCGTGCTGGAGCTGTTCGTCGCAGGGGCCGACGGGTCGGGCACGCAGAAAGTGTCCGGCCTCATGGCGTCGGGAGGCGTCGGTCTCGGCCAGTTCGCCTGGGCGCCCGACGGCTCGCGGATCGGGTACTCGGCCTACCAGGATTCGTCGAGCGCGCTCGAGGTGTACACCTCGCTTCCCGACGGCACGGGGAACGTGAAGGTTTCGGGCGTGCTGACGCCCGGAGGCACGGTCAGCGATTTCGGCTGGACCCGCTCCGGCGCCCGCCTGATCTATCAGGCCAGCCAGGACGCGGTCGGCGTCTTCGAGCTCTTCACGGTTCTCCCCGACGGCACGGGCAAGGTGAAGATTTCCGGCGCGATGGCTCCGGGCGGCGCGGTCCAGTCGTTCCAGCCGCGCTGATCGACTCAGACTTTGGTCAGCAGGTAGAGGATCAGCGTCAGGATCCCGATGATCGTGAGGATCCGGGCGAGCCGGCCGAGGAAGTCCGGTCCGATCGCCGTCGGAGGCGCGGCCGGGGCGGGCGCTTGCGCGGCGGCCCGCTGCGTGTCGGTCGCCGGCCCGCGCGGCCGGGGATCGACGGCGGGGAGCAGGTACGCGGTCTCGTCCGCGCTGACGATCCCGGTCTTCTGATCGAGCGGCATCCCGCACTTCCGGCAGGGGTATCCCTCGGCGATCGTGATCAGCACGTTGAAGTGGGCTCCGCAGAACGTGCAGGCCATCAGCACCTTTCCCTGAGCCTTGAGGATGTCCGGGACCGCCTCGGGGGTAAGGTGGCCGGCCTCGACCAGGAGCTCGCCCAGCCGCTTGCGGATCCCTCGGTCGGCGAGGTCCTGCTGCGCCCGCAGCGCCTCGTTGACGTGCTCCTGCTTCACGAGGCCCCGGTCGACGATGAGGCGGCCGAATGCGACCGCGCCGCGCTGGGTCGGTGCGTAGGGAAGCGATTCCTGGAGCCGCCGCTTCTGCTCCTCGAGGACGCCGGCGAGCTTCTCCTGCGTGAGGAAGCCGCTCTCCAGGAGGAGGGTGCCGATCGGCTTGGGCTGGACCTGCCCCGCCTGGAGGTCGATGCACTCCTGGAGCTGCTCGCGCGTGAGGAACCCCAGCTCGACGGCGATCTGCCCCACCAGGAGGCGGTTGTTCGCGCCCATCGCCCTGAATATAGCCGGGGGGACCGCAGGGCGAGAACTATTTGAACAGGGGCTACTTACCCCCGAAGGCCATAAATCAAACGGTTGCGTTTATGGCTGATTCAGCCATAAACGCAACCGTTTCGTTCATGGTGTCCACGGTTCCAGCCTAGAGGACATGCAGTCCATCTACCTTCGCTTTAAGAAGCGGATCCTCCTTGAGCAACTTCGCGACTCGGTACGATATCTGGCTCACTTGCTTACCGTCAGAGTGGCCCAGTACTCTCCCCATGGCGCGAGGAGGGATACCTGCCTTGGACCCAAGATAGATGGCGACCTTCTCAGGCTCGAGAGGATGAAGGATCTCCTTCTGCTCCAGTAGAAACTCTAAGATCCACAGGAACTGTTCCTGCCAGATCTCCCAAGCCGGGGTTTTCCCTGCAGGAACAAATCTGCGCCGGCGGCGCAGCGACTTCTCCGTGAAGTTCTGATAGGCCTTTGCCGCCTGAGCCAAGTCAGGACTGAACCCCCAAAGAACCCGCTTTTCGTCTGAAGTTAGACTCGCCGGAGGGGAGAAAATAAGTCTTCGGTATCCCGACCAGGGGTAGTCCTCAGGTCTTCTCACCTTTCCTCCCCGGACGGGGTTCAAGTGGATATAGCGAACGACTCGCTGCAGAATGAACTCGCTTGGAATGGGCTCGCAATAATACTCCTGCTCGAACGCATGACCTGAGAGGTCGTACTTCTCATTGTGGTAGCCCGAATAGGCACGATTCAGCCGCTGCATGCAGCGGGTTAGCTGTTTGCTTCCACCCGAAAGGGAAAGGTGGAAGTGGTTGGACATGAGACAGTCCGTGATCAGCCCCATGCCCGCCTCCAGACAGGCTTCTCCCAGCAGGGCATAAAACGTCCTGTAGTCTGCATCGTCGTGGAATAGCAGCAGTCGGCGGGCGCCACGAAGGGTGACGTGCCAATCCGCGTGTTCCAGCTTCAGGCGTTTCACTCGAGTCTCCCGAATTGACCTCCACCCAGGAGTGGGGTTGACCCGGAAAATCTCGACAGGAATTCTGAATGGCACGCGGATTGTTAGCGGGCGGCCATAAACGAAACGGTTTGATTTATGGCGCTTTCAGCCATAAACCAAACCGTTTGTTTTATGGCTGAACAGGGGCTATTTGCCCTCGTGGAGGGCTTTCACTTCCGCCGCGCTGATCACCCGGCCGTAGATCCGGACGTCGTCGATCAGGCCCTTGGCGGGCCACGACCATTCCTTCGATCCCGGGTTGCCGATCCCGATCTTCCAGGTCTCGGTCGTGTACTTCTTGGCGACGGCGTTCGGAGTGAACTCGATCGCGTGCTTGAGTTCGCCGTTCAGGTAGATCGCGACCTTGCCCGCCGCGCGGTCGAGCGTGCCGACCAGGTGATACCACTGGCCCGGCTCGAACTCGTCCTCCCACGCGCCGCAGCCCGTCCAGACCGGCTCCTCGGGCTTTTCGCCCGCCAGCCAGTGCGTCATGGTGAACTTCTTCTCGTTGGTGTAGTAGAGCCCCAGATGCCAGCCGGACTTCACGATGATCGCGTAGCTGGCGTCGTTGTCCGAGTCCTTCCCCGGCGGCACGTTCTCGGGCTTGAACCACGCCGCGAGCGAGAAGCTCGCCTCCTGGATCTTGTCGAGCTCGTCGCTGCGCGGGAGCTCGACGTAGGAGTCCTTGCCGTCGCACTTGAGCGCGCCGCCGAACTTGCCCTGCGCGAAGACGGCGGTGCCGATCACCTTCGCGTTGTACTTTCCGGTCGCGTCGACCGCGGTCGTGCTGCCTTTCTCGTCGTCGAACTTGAAGTGGGCGACCAGGTCCGACGTGGCGGGGAAGGGCGACTCCGCCCGCTCGAACGGCTCGAACGTGATCGGCGTCTCGACGATCGCCGGCAGCTCGACAGGCCGCGCGAGGGTCGGCCGGGCGGCGAGCTCCGACGCCGCGGCCGGAGGGCGGGTGAAGAGCGCCGAGTTGGCGCCGAGGAACGCGCCTGCGGCGATCAGCGCCACGGCGGCGGCCTTGAGCTTGGCGAAGAGCATCATGTTCAGGGCTCCTTGAGTCATCGTCACCACGGCCGGCGGGACCGCGCCTCCTGCCGCCGCTCTCGCCGCGGCGCGGGCGAATCCCCAGCCGGCCCCCTGGGCCGCCGCCTCGCGGGCCAGGAAGGCCGCGAGCAGCGTGCCCGTCACGGCCCCCGCTCCCCGGCGGACCAGCCGCCGGCGCAGGAGTTCGCGTCCCCGCGAGAGCCACGCCCCCACGGTCCCGGTCGGGCTGCCCAGCGTCCGCGCCGTCTCCTCCAGGCTCTTCCCCTCGAGGTGGAAGAGGACCAGGGGCCGGCGATACTTCTCGGGCAGGCCGTCCAGCTCGCCGTCGAGCATCTCCCGCAGCGCCTCGTCGGCGTCTCCGGAAGAGCCGCGTCCCGGTGAACCGTTCATCGCGTTTCGTTCCCGCTCTCGGCGGGCCTCCCGCTCCCTGAAGGCGCTCACGGCGACGCCGTAGGCCACGTGGTGGAGCCAGGGTCCCAGGGGGCGGGTCAGGTCGAGCGCCGCCCCCTTCCGGGCCAGCACCAGGAACGCCGCCTGGGCCGCGTCCCGGGCGCCGTGCTCGTCCCGCAGCACCCGCGCGCAGACGCGCAGCACCATCGCCTCGTGCCGCCCGACGAGGATCTCGAACGCCTCCTCGTCCTTCCGGTCCAGGAAGGCGGCCATCAGCTGAGCGTCGGTTCGCGAATCGGTCTTGACCATGGCGTTCATCCTACCTCCCGAAGCAGAGGAGCGAAAGATTGCATCAGAATAGTGCGGCGGGAGCGGAGTGTGTCCGGAATCCGGAAGACCGATACGATCGAGCTTCTGTGTTTGGCCTTCTTCTACTTCGCGGGGGTGAAGCCGGCCTTGCGGAGCTCCTCGTAGCCCGCCTTGAGCGGGCGCGCGTCGTAGCCCAACTTGCGCAGCAGTCCGGCCGCCGTCAGCGCGCGACCGCCGGACCGGCAATGGATGTAGAGGATCTTCTTGGACGGAATCTTCTCGCCGAGCCGCTCGGCGAACTTGTCGCCCTTGGACTCCTCGCGCAGCCAGCTCAGCGGGACGAAGAGCGCGCCGTCGATGTGGCCGTCGTCCCACTCGCGCTGCTCGCGGACGTCCACCAGCACTGCGTCTTTCTTCGCCATCGCCGCCTTGACGCTCTCCAGCGAGTCCTTCGTGTGCTCGACGGGATCCTGAAGGGACAGGAACAGGACCAGCGCGAGGAGCATGGCCTACTTCGCCGACACGTTGTAGCAGTAGAGCGTCTCCTGGTCCCGGAGATACAGCTTTCCGCCGAAGACGACCGGGTAGGCCCAGGCACTCTTGCCGCTCGGGCTGGGCTGCGCGAACTTGCCCTTCTCCTTGTAGGAGTCGGGCGTCGCCTCGACCAGCGCGACGGAGCTCGCGTTGGCGTCGTCCCCCCGGACGAAGAGCATACCGTCCGCGGCCGTGATCGAGCCCTTGCCCACGCAGCGGTTCTGCCACACGACCTTGCCCGTCTTGATCTCCGCGCACTTCAGGCTCCCGCCGTCGGGGCCGTAGACGTGCTCGCCGATCACGACGAATCCGCCGATGTGGCTCTCCATCTGCTTCTGGGCGTAGAGCTCCTGCGCCTTGAACTGGCCGCCGGCGGCTGTCACCTGGAATGCATGGGCCCCGATGCCGTAGCCCGAGCTCACGAAGATGATGTTGTCCTTGCTCATCACGGGCGTGGGAATGACCGCCGTCTCGCCGTGGCGGTCAGCGCGCCACGCGAGCTTGCCGGTCTTGGTGATGCCCGCGATGCTCTTGTCGGTGAAGACGAGAACCTGGGGGACGTTGCCGATGTCGACCGGCACGAGCGACGAATAGGCGGCCTTGTCTTTGAGCTCCGCGCACTGCCACATCGGCGCCCCGTTCATCTTGTTCAGCGCCGCCACGGTGCCCTTGTTCCCGCCCGGGGTGACCAGGACCATGGGACCGTCCAGGAGCGGCGACTCCGAATAGCCCCAGCCGGACATCATCTCGCCGCCCAGGGCGCTCATGTTCTTGCGCCACACCTCGGCGCCGTTCGCCGCGTTCACGCAGACCAGGTCTCCGTTCTGCCCGAGCGCGATGACGATCCGTCCGTCCGTCGCGGGCGTGCCCCGGGGGCCGGCATAGTTGCCAGGCGCGCCGGACTGGCCCACCTTGGCCGACCAGACGACTTTCCCGTCCGCGCCGCTCATCGCGATCAGGTTGCAGACATTGCCGACGTCGCCCATCGTGTAAACGAACTTTCCTGCGACGCAGACGCTCGAATAGCCCAGCCCGAGGCCGCCGGCCTTCCACAGAAGCGGCGGGCCGCCGGCGGGCCATTCCTTGGCGATGCCGGTCTCGGTCGAGATGCCGTCGCGCTTGGGGCCGCGGAACTGGCCCCAGTCCGGGACCCCCGCGTCGGCGCCCTTCTTGGAGGACTGGCCGAACGTCATCGACGTGGCCGTGGCGACCGTCACGAGGAAGAGCACCCGCCCCAGGTTCGTTGCAAGCTTCACGGTGAGGTCTCCAGAATCGGGGGTTGCGAGTTCGCCGTTATACCCTTTCTATACACGCCAGAGAAGCGCCGATTTCGCACCCGGGATATCCGGAATCCCCAGCGGGCCGCGTTTGTTACAATCGCTAGCCAGTAACCGGTAAGCCGTACTCCGTAACCGGTAGGAGTTCCCCCCTTGAGCCTCCCCCGAGGGGGGCTGGGGGGAGAATCCGTCCGGGTTACCGGTTACCGGTTACTGGTTACGGGTTACCGAAATGGAACGAATCCGCGTTTTTCCAATCGTGGTTCTGACGGCCGTCCTCATCGTCGGCCTGATCATCTATTTGGTCTCCCGCAAGAAGGAGCCTGAGAAGGCCGGCGGCGGCACCGTCGTCGACCCGACGCCCCCGCGCGAGGCGGTCGCGCCCAAGCCTTCCGTCCAGGCCCCGCCGCCCCCCACCGACCCTGGCCAGAAGATCCTCGACGGGGCCGACGGCGCGTTCCGGACCGAGATGTACCCCACGGCGCTCAAGTTCTACAAGGACTTCGAGCTGCGCTACGCGGGCACGGAAGTCTACGACCGGAACCTCACCCGACTCTGGGAGCGGATCCACAGCAGCCACGCCCTGTCGTCGAAGGACAAGCAGGATCCGGACCTGCCCGCCTATCTCGAGTCGCGGCGGAAACTCGCCGACGAGTGGAAGAAGCTCCAGCCGCTCGCCGAATCGTCCCGGGCCGAAGTCGAGAAGTTCCTCGAGAAGCTCCCGCCGCAGGACGGCCGGCGGAAGATCATCGACGCCTGGCGGGACCGCAAGTGATCCTGGAAATCGTCGCCGGCGTCCTTGCCGCGGCCCTGCTGCTCGGCTGCGTCTTCGGAGGTCCGGTGCTCCTGCGTCGGAGCCACGAGGCCATGCTCCGGTCGCTCGGGATGGACGGCGTGACCGTCGTCTCTTATCCGTGGAGCATGAGCGGGCTCCGGTTCGACCGCCCCCGCTGGCACGCCGACGTCGTCTTCCAGCCGGCGCGGCTGGGAGGCGGGCGGCCGGGCCACTTGAGATTCCGCGCCACGTTCACGCCGGCGCCTCCGCCCGCGGCGGGACGGCAATCGGAGCCTGCGGTGTCCACGGGGGACCCGGAATTCGACCGGAAGATCACCGTCGAAGGCGATCCCGCCTTCGCCCGAAAGCTGCTCCTCCCGGAGATGCGGGAGCGCCTGATCCGGCTGGACGGGATGGGCGGGCGCGTGCGGGCGATCGGCGAAGATTTCGTCGAGATCGACGGTCCGCTCCTCGGCCGGCCTCCGGAGCTGAAGGAGTTCCTGGAGCTGTGCGATGCCATCGTCGACGGGACGGTGGCCGCCGCCGGAGCATGACGCGCCGGATGCTCGCCGCGGCGGCCGCGCTCGCGGCCCTCGTCTCCTGCGGCGATTCGTCGGGAAAGGGCGGCGGCCTCCACGCGCCGATCGCCGGCACCGTGCAGCTGACGATCTCGGCCGATCCGGAATTCGGCACGTCGTTCTGGGCGATCCTGCGCCGGGACGGCGCCGACGAATTCCGGACCGAGCGAATTCCCGCGGGAACGCGCACGGCGATCGCGTGGCGCGAGGAGGTCTCCCAGCCCCGCACCTGGAAGCTCAAATTCGGGCCGTCGAGGCATCCGACCTACCAGCTGATCATCGTCCGCGACGGACCCAAGCCCGACGCATCGATGGCGGCGCTCGCCGCCTATCAGGATCCGGCGAAGTCGGAGGCCATCGCGTACTTTGCCGTCCCTCTCGACGGCGAGAAGGAGCTGAACGTCGAGATCCGGAAGCCGGGCACGATGGAGGCGACCGTGGTCGATGCCGCGGGGTCGCCGATCGAAGGGGCCCGCGTGCTCGGGATCGCCACCCCACGGTATCTCTTCCTCGACGGCTTCGACCCGGAGCGGGTTGACGCGATGCACACGACCTGGTCGTTCGACTTCTGGAATTTCGACCACGTCCAGAACAACAAGATCGCCCCCGAGCGGGTGAAGACCGCGCGGACGGATGCGAAGGGGATCGGCCGACTCGACGGATTCGTCGGATGGATCGGGATTTCCGAGCGCGACGAGCGGTTCGCGTGGCCGCGGAGCGTGCTCGCGATGGCGGACCGGCGGGCCGCGCGGTTCTGCGTGAATCGGAAGCCGGCGAACGTGAGGCTCACCGTGGACGGTCTGCCGGGGAAGGATTATTCGATCACCGAGCGGGGCCTCGTGGTCGAAGGCGAGTGGCCCCTTCCGGCCGGAGTTCCTCCGGCGCGATGGACCGAGCAGCTTTCCTTCCTTCAAGGGAAGAGCGCGGAGTTCTTCACCCCCTGCGCCGAAGTTCGCGTGAAGCCGGTGAGCAAGGTCCATCGGATCGCGGCGGGGGAGGTCGTGAAGGAGATCGCTCCCGGCGAGGATCGGAAGCACAAGGTGGTCGTTGAGGAACTGCCGCACAAGGTCCTCGAAGGAGAAGCGGTGTTCGAGCCGTCGGACCTCCTGAGCCGCGAGCATCCGAGCATCGAGCTGTACCAGGGGGAGCGGAGGGTCCGGGCGACCGGATCGATCGGCGGCCCCGGGGTTCCCAAGAGCGGCCGGGTGCCGTTCGCGTTCCACGTTGACGACGAAGGGCCGTATACGGTCGTGGTCCGCTCGGGGGCCTACGCGTGCGCGGTCGTCCGGGACGTGAAGGCTCCGAAGGAGGAGCTGAAGATCCCGCTGTCGCCGGACGCCAAGAACATTCCCTGTTCGATGGCCGTAAAAGGAAAGGACGGACGAGGGGTTTCCGGCGCGGTGGTCGGCGCGTGGCCCCATCGCGACCTGGTCAACGACTTCCTCAGCGGGACGCGCGCCGCGGGCAAGCCCGGGCTGAACACGTTCGTCGTGTTCGGCGAATCGGGAAGCGCCATCCTGCGCGACGTTCGGGTCGAGGAAGGCTCGTCGCCGAAGCTCGAGGCGACGCTGACGCCGGGCACGACGGTGACGGGGCGAGTCGTGGACGGCGACGGCCGGCCGGTCGCGGGCCAGTGGGTCCACCTGTCCTGGCCGGGATATTTCCGGATGGGGAGCGCGTTCCGCTGGTTGTCGGACCTGACGGGCGACGACGGCCGGTTCGAGATTCCGCGGGTGCCCGAGGGCCCATGGCGTGTCTACCTCCGGGGCAGCGGCGCTCCCGCGGGAAACGAGTTCGCGGTGCCCGCCGACGCCGGACGGTGGGATGCGGGAGAATTGAAGATTCCGAGGTCGGATCGGTAGAATCTGTGCACGACACTGGAGGAGCCTCATGATCGCGAAACTCTTGGGCGTTGCGGCGGCGCTGCTCGTGGGCACGGGAATCCTGTCGGCCGACGACTGGTCCGCGTTCCGCGGCCCCAACGGCGACGGCACCTCGTCCGGGAAGGCCGCGCCAACCGCCTGGTCGGCGGACAAGAACATCAAGTGGAAGGTGCCGCTGGCCCAGCCGGGCAACGGCAGCCCGATCGTCTCGAACGGGAAGGTCTTCCTCACCGCCCAGGAAGATCCGGAGGGGAAGAAGCGGTCCCTGTATTGCTTCGACCGGAAGGACGGCAAGCAGCTCTGGGTCCAGACGATCGATTTCGGCAAAGCCGTCGAGAAGCACGAGACGAACACCCACTCACCTTCGACGCCGGCCGCCGACGGCAAGAAGATCGTCGTCTGGCACGGCTCGGCCGGACTCCACTGTTACGACTTCGAGGGAAAGAAACTTTGGTCCCGGGATCTTGGAGCGCGGGAGCACCGATATGGAGAGGGGACGTCTCCGGTGATCCACGGCGGGAATGTCTTCCTCAATTCCGGACCCGACAAGAAGCGGGTGTTCGCCGGCGCCTACAAACTCGAGACCGGAGAGACGATCTGGGAGAAGGACGAGCCGTTCAAGGGCAACGGCGACACGAACGAGGAAGGCAATGAATTGGGCTCCTGGGCGACGCCCTTGATCGTCAAGGATCAGGTCGTCTTCGCGATGCCGACCCGCCTCGTGGCCTACGCCCCCGAGGACGGCAAGCTCGTCTGGTCCTGCGACGGAATCCGCTTCAATAAAGGCGATGTGGCCCACTCGTCGCCGATGGTTGCCGGGGACATCCTGATTTACGTGGCCGGCTACGGCGGCCCGCAGCTCGGCGTGAAGCTGGGCGGTTCGGGGGACGTGACGTCGACGCATCAGGTCTGGCGGATTCCCAAGAGCCAGACGAGCATCGGTTCGGGAGTTGTCGTCGGCGGCCACGCCTACCTCCCGTTCGCAGGTGCGAACGTGATTGAGTGCATCGATCCCAAGACGGGCAAGATGGTCTGGCGCGAGCGACAGAAGGCGCCGTTCTGGGGGTCGATCGTGATGGCCGGCGGAAACGCGTATGTGACGGATCAGGCCGGGCGGACGATCGTCTTCAAGCCCAATGCCGAGAAGTTCGAAGGGATCGCGGTCAACGAACTCGGCGAGAAGAGCAACTCGACGCCGGCGATCTCGGACGGGCAGATCTTCATCCGCACGTTCAAGAACCTCTACTGCATTTCAGAGTGAGGGTCTACTTCTTCGGCTTGAACTGGACGAAGCTGATTTCGCAGCAGCCGAGGTTGAGGCCCTTGCCGGCGACCGTGGCGGCCGCGTCGGGCGACACCGCATAGCGCACGGCCTTGCCTTCGCGGCGGTTCGTGACGAGCCCCGCCTCCCGCAGCACCTTGAGGTGGTGGGAGAGCAGGCTTTGGTCGATCTTGAGCCGCGCGTTGATCTCCGTCACGTTCTTCGGCCCGTCCAGCAGCGTTTCCATGACCGAGAGCCGGGTCACGTCCGCCAGCACCCGAAGCTTGTCCGCGCACAGGACCGAAGTCATCGACTTCTTGGGGGACTTCATGCCCTCAAGGTACCTTGATGTGGCCCGTGTGGTCCACCGCTTTCAGCGCGCGCGAAACCATGGCGTCGTCGATCTCGGCGTCCGCGCGGACGATCAGGATCGCCTCCTTGCGGAGATGGTTGACGCGGACCTTGCGGACGCCGGGAAGAGCGCCCAGGGTTTCCTTCGCCGGACCTTCGCAGCATGCCGCCAGCTCGATGTTGTCGACGTGGACGACGACCTTCCGCGTTCCCGGCTCGTCGGCGGTCAGGTCCTCCTCGCGGCTGTCGCGGACGTAGGTCACCGCGTACGGCGTGCCGACGACGATCAGGAACACGGCCGCCGAGACCCACATCAGAATGCGGTTCTTGCGCGTCGCGGGCGTGGAGTAGACGCGGAAGAAGCCGAACGTCAGGACCGCGGCCGAGAGGCCGATCATGTAGGGCCGGACGGGATGGATGATCGACCCGAGGCTGAGGGAGCCGAGGCCGAGCGACGCGAGGGCCAGCGGCAGGGTGCAGCAGGTGGACAGCACCGCGGACAGCAGCAACGACCCGATCGCGGCGAGCTTGTCCTTCATGTGAGGTTTTATACGTGTACCGGGCAAACCTTATTTCCGCTTAATTCTAGGCTTTCTTGACGTCCGGCGCCCGCCGGTGCTACCTTTTTTGCGTCTGGACCGACCGGTCCGGCGTATCGGATACGTCAGCATGATGCACCGCGCGTTCGGAGCGTTCCTGATCCTGGCGGCGACGGCAATTCCCGTCTCGGAAGGCCAGGACTGGAGCCGGTTCCGCGGCCCCAACGGCACCGGGGTCAGCGACTCGAAAAGCGTCCCGGTCGCCTGGACCGAAAAGGACTTCCGCTGGCGCGTCGAGATCCCGGGCCACAGCCACTCCACGCCGGTCCTCTGGGGCGACAAGCTGTTCCTCCAGAGCGCGTCGAAGGACGAGGGCAAGGAGCGGATGCTGCTCTGCCTGAACAAGGCGGACGGCAAGGAGCTCTGGTCGAAGAAGTGGACGCTGCCCACCCACAAGCCGGGCAACAAGAACAGCGGCTTCGCGAACAGCTCCCCGGCCGTGGACGCCGACCGGGTCTACTCCCTCTTCGTTTCCGCCGACCAGTTCCTGGTCTTCGCCCACGACCACTCGGGCAAGGAGATCTGGAAGGAGAACCTGGGGACGTTCAAGTCGCAGCACGGCTACGGCGCGTCGCCGATCCTCCACGACGGCAAGCTCATCGTCTGCAACGACCAGGACGGGCAGAGCTTCATCGTCGCCCTCGACGTGAAGTCGGGCAAGACCGTCTGGAAGTGCGCGCGTCGCGGCGTCGAGCAGAACACCGCCTACGGGACGCCGACGGTCCTCGAGCGGAAGGGCCTGCCGACGCAGATCCTGACCACGAGCTTCGCCCACGGCATCTCGGGGCTCGACGCCAAGACGGGCGAGATGCTCTGGGAGGCGAAGGTCTTCGACAAGCGCGCCGTATCGTCGCCCGTGGTGGTCGGCGATCTCGTCTTCGGCAGCTGCGGCTCCGGCGGCGGCGGCAACTTCGTCGCGGCGGTGAAGCTCGGCGGGAAGGGCGACGTCACCTCCTCCCATCTCGCGTACACCGTGAAGGCGTCCGCGCCCTACGTGCCCACGCCGGTCGTGCAGGGCGACCGGATCTTCTGGATCAGCGACGACGGCGTGGCGAGCTGCGTCGAGGCCGCGACGGGCCGGATCATCTGGAAGGAGCGCGTCGCGGAGAAGACGGGCGGCAACTACTTCGGCTCCCCGGTGCTGATCAACGGCAAGATCTACTTCACCTCCAACCTCGGCGAGATCGCGGTCGTCGCCGCCGCCGACGAGTTCAAGATCCTCTCGCGGAACCCGCTCGGCGAAGGAAGCGACAGCACCCCGTGCGTCGACGGCGACCGGCTCTACATCAAGACGTTCACCCACCTGGTCTGCGTGGGGGGCAAGTGACCCGTTCCCTCCTCGCGCTGCTGGCGCTGCTGGCGACCACCGCCGTCCGGGCCGACGATTCCCCGATGATGGGCGGGAAGCCCGACCGCAACATGGTCTCGGGCGAGAAGGGGCTCCCCCTCGAATTCGACTCGAAGTCGAAGAAGAACATCAAGTGGACCGCCGCGCTCGGCAGGACCACGTACGGCACTCCGGTCATCAGCGGCGGCCGGATTTTCGTCGGCACGAACAACGACCAGCCGCGCGACCCGACGGTCAAGGGGGATCGGGGCGTCCTGATGTGCTTCGCGGAGGCCGACGGCAAGTTCCTCTGGCAGGCGGTCCACAAGAAGCTGGAGACCGGCGAAGCGGAAGACTACCCCAGCATCGGCATCGCCTCCGGCCCGTGCGTCGTGGGGGATCAGGTATTCTACGTGAGCAATCGCGACGAGCTGGTCTGCTGCTCCGCCGTGAACGGGAAGGCGATGTGGTCGCTCGACATGCGCAAGGAGCTGGGGGTCTCTCCGTTTCAGGGCTCGGCGTCGTCGCCGCTCGTGGTCGGCGAGCTTGTATTCGTGGTGACCGGGCAGGGTAGAGATCACAAGAAGAACAAAGTCCTGAATCCCAAGGCCCCGAGCTTCATCGCCGTGGACAAGGCCACCGGCAAGGTGAAGTGGCAGGATAGCTCGCCCGGCGAAAAGATCTTCCAGGGACAGTGGGGCTCGCCGTCCTACGGCGTCATCGACGGCCGCGCGCAGGTGATCTTTCCCGGCGGCGACGGCTGGCTCTATTCGTTCGATCCGCCGTCCGGAAAGCTGCTCTGGAAGTTCAACTGCAAGGCGCACGAGAAACTGGATGCCGAGGGCAATCCCGAGACGGCGGCCCAACTGCTCGCGTGCCCCGTCATCGTCGGTCACCGCGTCATCATCGCGACCGGTATCGACACCGATAATGACAACCCAGGCTGCCTCCGCGCGATCGACGCGCGGAAGAGCGGCGACGTGACCGCGACCGCGGAGCTCTGGAAAGTGGCCGGCGACCAGTTCGGCGCCTCCATCTCGAACGTCGCGGTCCAGGATGGTCTGGTGTATGCGGTCCAGTTCAAAGGACTGGTCGACTGCTACGAGCTCGAGACGGGCAAGCGGGTCTGGCAGCACGACCTGCTGGCCCTCTCCTGGGGATCGCCCCTCCTGGCCGACGGCAAGCTCTATATCCGAACCGGGGACGATGAGGTCGTCGTCCTGCAGGCAGGCCGGGAAAAGAAACTGCTGGCGAAGCGCGAGGTGGAGCTCATTCAGTGCGGCTCCTTCGCCGCCGCGAACGGGGTCCTCTACATCGCCGGCAAGAACACGCTCTACGCCATCGCCGAAGCCAAGTAGGTTCACGGAGACTCGCCCATGAGAAAGCTCGTCCTCGCGCTTGGAATCTCGATCGCCCTCGGCGGTCCGGTGGTCGGCAACGACAACTGGCCGCAGTGGCGCGGGCCGTCGCTCAACGGCACGTCGGACTCGACCGGCTTGCCGCTCAAGTGGACGGACACGGAGAACGTGACGTGGAAGGTCGAGCTTCCGTCCCGGAGCGGGTCGACCCCGATCGTCTGGGGCGACCGCGTGTTCGTCACCTCTCCCAGTTCGCTAGGGGAAGGGGAGGCGCCGGTCGCCAAGGGGTGGCCGTCCAAGCCGAAGAAGGGCGAAGGGAAGGATCTTCTGTTCCTCTGCCTGTCGAAGAAGGACGGCTCGGAGCTGTGGCGCAAGAAGATCGACGGCGCCAACTACCAGATCGGCAAGCACAACATGTCGAGCCCGTCGCCGGTGACCGACGGCAAGCTGGTCTGGTGGCTCACCGGGACCGGTCTCGTGACGGCGTACACGATGGAGGGGAAGGAGGTCTGGACGGCGGATCTCGTGAAGACCTACGTCAAGCTGGGCCTCAACTGGGGCTACGGCGCCTCTCCGCTGCTGTACGAAGGGCTGATCATCGTGCCGATGCTCCACGGGTGGGACAACGCGGGCCCGTCGTACGTGATCGCGCTCGACGCGGCAACCGGCAAGGAGGTCTGGAAGGAAGAGCGGAAGACCGACGCCCAGAAGGAAGGTCCCGACGCCTACACGACGCCGATGGTGATGAAGTACGCGGACCATACGGAGATCATCGTCGTGGGCGGCGACTACTTCACCGGCCACGATCCGAAGACCGGCAAGGAGATCTGGCGCTGCGGCGGGCTGAACCTCAAGCAGGACAAGTTTTACCGCGCCGTCTGCTCCCCGGCCGTCGTCGGCGAGTACGTCTTCGCCTGCATCAAGCAGGGGCCGTTCGTCGGCGTGAAGGGCGGCGGCAAGGGGCTGGTGACCGACACCCACATCGCCTGGACCAACAAGCTGGGCTGCGACGTGCCGACGCCGGTGTCCGACGGCAAGCTGCTCTACGTGCTCAACGACGGCGGAACCTTGAGCGCCTACGATCCGGCGACCGGCAAGGCGGTGTACGAGCGCCAGCGGCTCCCCGCCAATGGGCCGTACAACGCGTCGCCGCTTCTCGCCGACGGCCGGATCTACTGCACCAACGAGAAGGGCCACACCGTGGTCGTCGCCTCGGGCTCCGAGTTCAAGGTGCTCGCGGAGAATCCGCTGAACGACGTCTACACGATGTCCTCGATCGCCGTCTCGGGGAGCCAGCTCTTCATCCGGACCTCGACGCATCTCTACTGCATCGGGAAGTAGCTCCGTCCCAGGAACAAAACAAACTGTTTGTTTGTTCCTGCACCTATAATGGGGGTCGATGCCTGAAGGCGCCGTGCTCTGGAGCTGTCCGCGGTGCGGGGCGCAGAACTCCCCCGACCTCGCGACCTGCTCCCGATGCGGCAGCGCGCCGAGCGTGTTCGCCGTTCCCGTCAAGCGCTGCCCCGCCTGCGCCACGGAAGTCGACGAGCCTGCCCGCGAGGGGAAGCTCCGCTGCCCGAAGTGCGGCGCCGAGTTCGGCGACTACGAGGAATGGGTGCGGCTGTGCCGGGCCGCCGCGTTCGCCTCGATCCGGCACGTGCCGCCTCCGCCGGAGGAACCTCCGCCGCGGCCGCCCGGCCTGAACTTCGTCGCCGGGAGCCTCCTCGCGGCGGCCGCCTTCTACGCGGCGGTCGGCGTCCTGGCGGGTCCCCTCGGGCTGACCATCGCCTGCGGCGTGCTCGCGCTGCTTCAGGTCCTGGCGGCCGTTTCGCTCCTCGGGGAAAAGCGTCACTCGGACGTGCTGGTCCGGCTGGCCGCAGGGCTTTCGGCGCTCGTCCCGCTCTTCGTCCTGCCGGCCATCTACTTCATCGGGATCTTCGAATTCTTCTCGCGTCCGCTCGTGGTGAAGTACTTCGGCGGACGGGTCGATCCGATGCCGGACCGCGTCCGCCATCCGCTCATCGCCTGGCTGCTGGTCGTCGTCGCGATCGTCGCGGCTCTCTTTGCGGCGGTCGTCGCCGGCGCGCTCGAGATCGCCGCCCAGTGGAACGATCCCCTGACGCCCGCGCTGGAGCTGGGAAGCCGTCTCCGCGGCTTCTTTGCCGCCAACTGGTGGTGGGCCCCGGTCGGGCTGATCGGGGGCATGTGCGTCCTGGCGCTCTGGGGCAAGGTCAATCGCCACGGCTCCCTGGTCGTGTCGCTCCTGGCGCTTCTGGGCGTCCTCGCGCTGGGCGCCCCGCCGGTCGTCGACGCCTGGGTCTACGAGCGGTCCGTCCGCGAAGCGTCCAGCTATCTGGGGGAATGGGACGTCCAGCGGCTGCTGTGGGGCATCACTCAACCCGACCCCAAGGTCCGGCTGGCGTCCCTCCGGGCCATGGAGGCGGCGGGATGGCGCGCCCGGGTCGCGGCGCCGGCCATCGTCCGGGTGCTCAAGGACGGCGACCGGCGGGTGAGGCTCGCCGCGGCCTGCGCGCTCGCCCAGTTCGAGCCCGGCGCCGAAGGAATCCTCGCCATTCTGATCGGCGTGCTGGAGGACGACCGCTCCACGGCGGACGAAAAGGACCGCGCCGCCGTCGCCCTCGGCCACCTGGGGCCGCGCGCGCGGCCGGCGCTGTCGCTCCTGCTCGACCGGCTCCGAGCGGGCGACGCGGCGACGATCGCTCTGGCGGAGCTCGGACCCGCGTCCATTCCCGGCCTCACCGAAGCGCTGACGGATCCCGCGGCCGCCGTGCGCCGGCGCGCCGCGAAGGCGCTCCGGATCGTGGGACCCGCGGCGCGGAGCGCGGCTCCGGCGCTGCTGGAGCGGCTGAAGGATCCGGACCCGGACGTCCGAGTGGACGCGGTGACCGCTCTTGGGGAGATTCATCGGGAGAAAGCCGTCGATGCGCTCCGCGGGGTGCTGAAGGAGGACCGGGGGACCTCGAAGGCCGCCGCCGCGGAGATGCTCTTCGTCCTTGGGGAGAAGGAGGGGCAGGCCGAGCTCCCGGAGGGAAGCTCCGCGCTGAACGTCCTCCGCAACCCCTCGATCTGCGAGCACCTCAACCGCACCTTCATCGAAAAGGACGTGCACGGCACCGGCGTCGAAATCCTGCTTGCCGCCGCGGAGCAGGCGGGGATGTGCGCCGAGATCAGTCCCGAGGCCGCCGCGCTTCCGGCGCTGGCGGGATTCCGCCGGATCCATTCGCCGTCGCGCAAGCGGTCGGTGCTCGAATTGATCCGGCTCTTCGACGTCAACTACGTGCTCGAACCGGGGATCGTCCGGATCCTCGAGCCGGGACAGGCGAAGACCTTCTGGGCCGGGTGGCTGGCCGAACAGCCCAAGAAGTAGGTCAGGCTTCCCGCAGCTGCTTCACGCCCTTCACGAGGACGGAGACCGCCTCGTCGATCTCGGCCTCGGTGGTGAACCGGCCGAGCGAGAACCGCACCGATCCCCGCACTGCCTCCTCGCTGCAGCCGATCGCGCCCAGCACGTAGCTCGGCTGGAGCAGCGCGCTCGTGCACGCGGAGCTCGAGGAGAGCGCGACGTCCGGCAGGAGCTTCATCAGCGCCTCGCTCTCGATCCCCGCGAAGCTCAGGTTCGTCGTGTTCGCCAGCCGCCGCTCGGGGTGGCCGTTCGTCTCGACGCCGTCGAGGCTGTTCCGAAGACCGCGCTCGAGGCGGTCGCGCAGCGCGCGGAAGCGGGGCTGCTCGGCGGGCATCTCCTTGCGGCTGATCTCGGCGGCGGCGCCGAAGCCGGCGATCGCCGGCACGTTCAGCGTCCCCGAGCGGAGTCCCCGCTCGTGGCCGCCGCCGTGGAGGATCGGCTCGCACCGGACGCGCGGGTTGCGTTTGCGGACGTAGAGCAGGCCGGCGCCCTTGGGCCCGCAGAGCTTGTGGGCGCTCGCGCTCAGGAGGTCGATGCAGTCCGAGTCGACGTCGATGAGCTCCTTCCCGAAAGTCTGCGTCGCGTCGGTGTGGAAGAGCGCCCCTTTCTTCCGGCAGATGGCGCCGATCTCGTCGATCGGGTGGAGCACGCCGGTTTCGTTGTTCGCGTGCATCAGCGAGACGAGGAACGTCTTGGGCGTGATGAGATCGGAGAGCTTCTGGAGGTCGATCATGCCCTTCCGGTCGACGCCGAGGTAGGTGACCTTGAAACCACGGCTCTCCAGGTACTCGCAGGGGTCGAGCACCGCGCGATGCTCCGTCCCGGCCGTGAGGATGTGATTCCCCTTGGAGACGTACGCGGGCGCGACGGCGACGCCTTTGATCGCGAGGTTGTCGGACTCGGTCGCGCCGCTCGTCCAGTAGATCTCCTCGGGATCGGCGCCGATGACGGCGGCCGCCTGTTCGCGCGCCGTCTCGACCGCCGCGGCCGCCTCCCGTCCGGGACCGTGGTGGCGGCTGGCGGCATTGCCGAAGCGGTCGCGGTAGAACGGGAGCATCGCCTCCAGGACCCTCGGGTCCAGCGGCGTCGTCGCGTTGTAGTCGAGGTAGATCATGAGCGGGCGCGCGACAGCGCGCCGACCGTGAAGATGAGAGGATAAAGGCGATCCCAATACCAGAGTTTCGCGAAGTAGAGCCCGATCGGCGAAGGCTCGAAGGCCGTCCCCTCCGCCGTCCGCTCCGCGAGCCAGCGGGAGCCGCGCGCGACCGCCACTTCGGCGCCGCCCGCCGCCGCGAGGCCGTCGACCGCCAGCGCCGTCTCCTCGATCGTCGAGTCGATCCCCGCCGCGCCGCCGAAGCCGCCGTCGGGGTTCTGCACCCGAAGGAGCCACCCCTTCGCCCGCGCGACGGCCCGGCTCCAGGCGTCGCCCGAGCCCAGCTTCGCGCAGAGGAGCACGCGCGACGTCCCGTAGACGGGATTGATCTGTTCGGGCGCGCGCTGATTGCCGAACCAGAGTGGAATCCAGGATCCGTCCGCCTGCTGCGACGCGACGAGATAGGCGAACGCGCGCGCGATCGCGGGCTCGACGCGGGCCGACCGCCAGGCGGTCCAGGCGCGGATCGCGTGGGCCGTGAGGTCGGGGCAGCTCTGGTCGAACGGGAGCTTTCCCCAGCCGCGGCAGAAGGTCGGGATGCCGCCGTCGGAGTTCTGAAGGTCGAGGAGCCAGCCGACCCCGGCCTCCGCCGCGTCGTTCACGTCGGGGTCCTGGTCGTGGAGGAGCTTGAGCGCGAGCAGCGCGCCGGGCGTGTCGTCGGCGTCGGGGACGCCGCCGCTGCGGTTGGTCCACGCCCAGCCGCCGGGCGCGGCGCCGGTATAGGGGTGGACCTTCTTGTACTGCTGCTGCAGGAGCCAGAGGCGGATCGCGCGCCGCTCCTGGGCGGGAATCTCTCCCCCCAGCGCGTTCACCGACAGCGTCGTCACCCACGTCGCCAGGTTCGTGTCGATCGCCCAGCTGCCGTCGGGACGGGCGGAGTCGATCAGGAACTGCATGCCGCGGCCGGTGACGATGTGGTCCGCGAGGCCGCTGCCGGCGAGGCTCATCGTCACGAAGCCCGTCAGCGGGGTCGCTTCGAGGAATCCTCCGGAGAAAGGCTGGATCGCCTCGAGCAGCCGCAGCGCTTTGTCCTTCGCGAGCGACCGGAACAGGCGCGTGAGAGGATTCCAAGGCCGATGGTGGTGGTGGATCGCGTAGCCGATCGCGATCAGCGCGGGGAGCGCGTAGCTGACCACGCGGAGCCCCAGCGCGCCGAACCAGGAGCGGGGAAGGGCGGAGAGCTCGAAGGGCAGCCCCGGGACGTGGGCCCACGCCGTGGGTCCGGCGCCGAACCGGCCGGCGAGCGCGCACATCGTCAGGATGGGCGTGGAGAACGTCCGGTCGACGCCGTAGCGTCGGCTGATCGTCCGGGCGAGCGTCGGCGCCGTCAGGTCCTCGCACTCCTTCCGGAGCCACGCCTCCGCGCCCGCGGCTGTCGTGCGCTGTTCCGGGTCGAGCCCCAGCGCCGCCCAGCAGAGCGTCGTCGTGCTGATGTTGCTCGGGCTGTCGACGGTGTCGCCGAAACCGCCGTCGGCGTTCCGGTTCCTCGCGAGCCAGGTGAGGCCGCCGCGCACCAGCTCGGCGAGATTCTTCGGGGCGTCGGCCCGATGGCGCCGCACGAGGTCTAGGGCGACGACGGCGGTCGCCGTCGCGAGCGCGCTCGACGACAGCTCCCCCTCCCAGTGGCCCGCGGCGACCCGCGCGTCGAGCAGCTTCTGCCGCGCGGACGCCAGCGTCCGCTCGACCGCGCTCGTTCCGGGCTGAAGGTCGGGGCTCACGACAGACTCAGATGGCCCAGCGCGAGGAGGCCGTAGTAGGTGTACTCGCTGTCGACGGCGTCGTCCGCCCAGCTGCCGCAGAATCCCTTGCCGGTCCAGAGGGTGTCGACGAAATCGAGCATGGGGTCCTTGAGCTCGCCGATCGACGCGTGGGCGGCCGCGAGGGCGTGGAGCGCCGTCGCGGTGGAGAGAAGATCGGGGAGCGGCGAGTCGGGCGCGGGGAGGAATCCGCCTTTCGGCGACCCGCGCGCCAGCAGCCAGTCGACCGCGCTCTTCGGGACGTCGACGCCGAGGTGATGGAGCAGCGTCACGGCCCCCGCGGTCGTGGGCGTCGTTCCCAGGAACGAGCCGTCCGGCGACTGGAGCTCGAGAATGCGGCGCGCGATCGTGTCGCGCGGGGGCAGCGGCAGCTTCAGGTCCTCGAAGGCGCCGAATCTCAGGAACTCGTGGTAGACGGAGCCGTCGCCGCCGAACACGGCCTCCGCGGTGCGGCGCGCCGTCCCGAGGAATCCGACGGACCATTTCTCGCCGATGGCGGCCCAGCAGCGCGCGAGGGAGGCGAAGTGGACGAAGTCGAGCCCGCCGCCGGCGCCGAACGATTCGAGGTAGGGCCGCACGCGGGCGACCGGCAGCTCCTGTCTCAGCGCGATCAGGCCTTCGAGGGCGAAGACGGTGTAGTAGAGGTCGCTGGTGCCGGAGCGGTCGCGGGCGCCGCCGTCGTCGTTGAATTGCTCGCTCAGAAACCGCGCGACGGGCTCAGCGGCCTCCTGCAGGAGGTTGGGCGCCAGCCGCGCGACTTGCAGCATTTCGAGCCTCAAACTCACTGCAGTATCCTTCGATGAGGTGTTCGCCGAAGATCTTGCCCACCACCCGGCGGAGAAGGCCCTTCAGCGTCGGATTCGACAGGAACCGCAGGGATCGTATCGCGTCCTCCTTGTAGGCTTCAAGGAGTTCCTCGGCCTTCGCGATCGCCTGGCGCTCCTTCAGGATCTGGTGGAGCTCGCCGTTCACCTTCGGCGGGTTCGGGCTGAAGAGCGCGCGGAGCAGCTCCTTCTCGGGGCCTTCCTCGGCCCGCTTGAGCGCGATCGCCAGGATCACCGACGGCCGGCGGCCGACGACGTCGTCGGAGTCGCCCTGGCCGGTGCAGTCCTCGATGTCGTCCCGGATCTGGTAGGCGATGCCGAGCGACTCGCTGTACTTGCGGAGCACCTCGTGGGTCTCTTCATCGGCCTCGCCCAGGAACGCGCCCAAGGTGAGCGCGACCTCGAACGCCGGCGCGGTCTTCTGGCGGAAGATGTCGAGCACCTCGATCGAGGCGAGCGGCCCGGGGTTCCGGGTCCACGAGAGCTCCTTGCCCTGGCCGCGGCTCAGCGTGAGGTGGCCCGCCGCCGCCGCGCGGAGCATCTCGACTTTCACCGCGGCCTCGACCTCGAGCTCGCCGATCAGCCGGTAGCCCTCGCCCAGCAGGAAGTCGCCGACGTTGAGCGCGACGGGCACGCCGACCTCCGCGTGGAGCGTCGCGCTGCCGTACCTCTTCTCGTCGTGGTCTTCGATGTCGTCGTGGATGAGCGACGCCTTGTGGAAGCACTCGACCGCGACCGCCAGCTTCTTGAGCGCGGCGGGCGCCGTGGGCGGCTCGTCGTGCTTGTCGCTCTGGAGCGCCATGTAGGCGCACGCGGCGAGGTAGGGCCTCCACCGCTTGCCGTCCTTGATGAGCCACTCGCGTGCCAGCGACGAGGTCTCGTCGGCCGCCTTGCCCATGAGCTCGTCGAGCGACGCGCGGTCGAACCAGCCCTGGACTTCCTTCTTGAGGCCGTCGAGGTCGAGGCGGTAGGTCTTGTCGTTCGAGGTCAGGTGGATGAGGTCCCACACCCAGTCCAGGTCGACGGTCGTGTTCACGCAGTCGTCCTGGAGCAGCGGGATGGCGACGCCCGGGACGGCCGCCGCTTCCATGTGGGGGAAGCTCTTCTCGAGGACGTTGATGCAGCTGACGCCGACGACGGCCTCGATTTTCCCGGTCTCGATCATTTGTCTGACAATTGCGGAGCCTTCCGCGACGAGCACCGCGTAGCCCAGCCGGTCGGCCTCGACCGTGAGGTCCTGGATCGAGCAGAGCCCGCACTCTTTACAGAGCAGGCCGAACTCGTCGAACGGCGCGGGGCACTTGTCCTCCTCGCGGAGGCACTTGGGGAGCAGGAGCAGGCGGCGGTCGTAGGGGATCTTGGCGAGCGTGTCGCGCCACGCGGCGTTGCTGACGAGGATCGCCGCGTAGTCCTTGAACTTCACGTCGACGCCCGTCTCCCGGAGGACGTCGGCCGTGTGCTCGCGCAGTTCGTCGAGGGTGAGCGGCGGCACGGCGTTGACCTTCTTGACGTGGTCCTCGGCGGCCTTCTTCAGCTGCGCGCGGACCCGCTTGTCGTCGGGGATGTTGGACTGGGACTGGCGGTAGCGCTGCTTGGGGACCTGGCGCGGCAGCACCAGGGGCGTACCGTTTCCGAACCGGAGCGTCACCGGCGCGGCGGGGATCGAGTCCCCGCCGGTGGCGCCCGAATGGTCGTGGCTCATATGCACAAGCTGCTCCCGCGAATCCCCTTCCAACCTGAACGCCGATCTCTGCCTACTCTATTCGCCTGGTGCCCGCCGAATCTCGCACGGACTCGAATTCTCTATTCTTGATTCCGGGTTCTTCTTTGTCTAGGTATACGCTCCGAATCCGAAGAACCAGTGCTTCTTGGCGAATCGGTAGATGAAATTCTCCTCGGGAACCTCCTGTCCGGGGACGTGCTGGCTGGGGCGGGACTTCATCCAGGCCAGCTCCACGGCCGCCGTCTTCCGGAGCGTCGTGTCGCGGCACGAGTGCTGCTCGACGACCTGCTTGAGGAGGTCCGGG